>Ga0182006_1000008_pt1 | contig 449652 bp, 357 predicted proteins | sample Sormic07211104_1_FD_123022 | JGI IMG/M metagenome (GOLD analysis project Ga0182006, IMG submission 123022) | Rhizosphere microbial communities from Sorghum bicolor, Mead, Nebraska, USA - 072115-104_1 MetaG | ecosystem: Host-associated > Plants > Roots > Rhizosphere | place: USA: Nebraska...
CTTCGTGGTCGGGATGGCCGTCCTGGCGCCAGGTGGTAAACACCACGTCGTCGGCACGCAGCAACTGTTCGAGCAAGGTTTGCAGCGCGCCCACCTGGCTGATGACGCCGCCATCGGGCAGGCGCGCGCGGATCACCTGTGGCACCGGCTGGCCTGCTGGCAGCAAGGCGCGCAGCGCGGCCTCGGTCTCTTTCGCGCGCAAGCGCGCCAGTTGCGCCGGCGGGTACATGGCCGATCCCGGGTGGCTGGCATCGCCGTCGGTGGCGGCCACCACCACGGTGCGGGTACCTTGTGCCGCCAGCAGTTGCAGCAGCCCGCCGCAGGCCAGCACCTCGTCGTCAGGATGCGGTGCGACGATGATGGCGCGCTGGCCTGGCGTCACCAGCTCGTGGGCGGCCACCGGTGGCAACTGGCGCAGGCCGTGCCACGCCTGCCATGCGGCGTCGGGCGTGCCTTCGCCGGCGATCTGGCGCGGGTGCGCTACCCCCTCATTGGCAAAGGCGGGGGCAAATTGTTCTGTCATAAGGCCCATGGCGACGCTCCCTTCTTGGCCAGTTCCGAACCCAGCGTGGCCAGGTCGCGTTCCCCGTGGCTCTGGCGCAGGAACACGGGCAGGTCGGCCGCCATCCGCGCAAAAGCGGGGTCGCGGCACAGCGGGCCGGCGCCCAGAGCGCGGCTGGCGTGTTGCAGCACGGTGGTCGCTGCCGCTTCCACGGTAAGGCGCGCGCGCAGCGCCAGCGCGCAGTGATCGGCTTGCGGGTGGGCGTCGATGGCCGCTGCGCTGTCGATCAGCAGCGCGGCGGCGCCCGACAGCGCGATATCCACGCTGCCCAGGTGCGCCAGCCGGTGCGGATCGACCTTGCTGTTTCTGTCTGCGGCCTGGGTGTGGGTGGTGGTCAGCAGGCGCTCGCCAATGGCGCGGGCGGCGCCATACCAGCATGCGGCCACGCCGGCGCCACCGAGCCAGAAGCCGGGCCGGGTCAGGTACGACTCGTGTTCACCGACCGGCACGGCCTGCGCATCGTTGAATACCACGTCCACGCTGGCGCTGCCGGCCATGCCGACGGCTTGCCAGCCCTGGTCCGTCACTTCCACGCCGGGCTGGCGCAGGCTCACGGCCGCCAGCATACGGCGGCCGGCCGCGTCGCGGCAGCTCACCAGCGCGTGGCTGATCGACGCCGCGCCCGAGCACCACTGCTTGCGGCCGGACAGCGTGTAACGTCCGTTGCCGCTCATGCGCAGCGCCACGCCGGGCCCCGGTGGCTCCGCGCACCAGACTCCCCAGGTGGCGCCGGCGACCTCCGGGCCGTTCAATTCGGCCAGGATGGCCAGGGCGTCGGTATGGCCTTCGTACAGTTTGGCGAACGAGAGGTCGTGGCCGCCGGCGATGGACAACGCCTGCCAGCGCGCCAGCGTGGCGCCGCTGCCGGGCAGAGGCAGGCGGTCGAGACCCGCAGCCACGGCGCCATGCAGCGCAGACGCGGCGTCGCCGTCGACGTTTGTGACGCCGGCCAGAAACTGCGCCAGCATGGGCGGCACCCTGGCCGGGGCGGGCAGAAATTCCGGGCGCGATTGAGTCGTATGGGCGGTGAGGGGCATGATAGCGGTCGCAGAAAGATATCGTCCTGCCATCATGTCTGCGATGCACTGCCGTGTATGTTCGCTTGCACACGCAGGCGCCGGATTGTTGCCTCTGCTACATACGCAAGCGGGTTACCACCCTCGCTGGCGGGCGTACGCGCGGCGCAGCGTCGGACTGGCGCCGTATCAGCGCATGGTCCATCACCACCTGTTGCGGCGCAGCCGGGGCGCCGTCGCGGCGGTCGCGGATTTGCCGCACCAGCGCGCGCACGGCCGCTTCGGCCATCTCGGCGATCGGCTGGCGCACGGTGGTCAGCTCGGGCCAGATGGTGGTGGCCAGCGCCGTATCGTCGAAACCGGCCACCGTCAGATCGCCGGGCACGTCGAGCGCCAGGCGGTGGGCGATGGCCACCACGGCGGCGGCCATGTCGTCGTTGCTGGCAAAGATGGCGGTAGGACGCGGCTCCTGCGCCAGCAACTGTTCGGCGGCGTCCAGGCCGGAGCGGTAGGTAAACAGGCCCTGCACGATCAGCTCCGGCGCTTGCGGCAGGTGGTGCTCTGCCAGCGCATCTTTAAAGCCCTGCAGGCGGCGCGCGCTGGCGGTCTGATTGGGATGGCCGGCGACAAAGCCGATGCGCTGGTGGCCCAGCGCGATCAGGTGGCAGGCCATGGCATGAGCCGCCTGGTAGTCGTCGATGCGCACGCCGCTCAGGCGGTGGTCGGGCTGGCCGCAGGCCACGGTGACCGCCGGCGTGCCCGATTGCGCCAGAAGGTCCACCAGTTCGGCACTGTCGCACAGCGGCGGTGGCAGGATGATGCCATCGACGCCATTGTCGATCAGGCGCCGCGCCTGTTCCACGCCGTGTTCGTCGGCTTCGCATTTTTCCACCACCAGCTGCACATTGTGAGGGCTGGCCTGGTTGAGCAGGCCGACCAGGAATTCACTCAGGTAGCCGGCGCTGGGGTTGGCGTACAAAAAGCCGATGCGGACGGCCCGCGCGCCGGCCAGGCGCTGGGCCGCCTGGTTGGGTACATAGCTGAGTGCTGTCATGGCGTTGGCCACCAGCTGGCGCGTCGCTTCGCGCACGCGGGTGTCGCCGTTGAGCACCCGCGAGACGGTCATCGGCGAGACGCCGGCCTTGCGGGCGACGTCGCTCATGGTGGGATGGGCTTTGCTGGTCATGATGATTGTTGTCGTGAATGGTTCAGCCACGGCCCGGCGCATACGGGAAGTGGATGCCCTTATAGTACTCCAGCGGCTGCGGTGGCGGCGCCACGCCGTCCGGCAAGGGCAGGCCAGACACCGACTGGAAGTAGGCGATGCAGGCATTGCGCCACAACTGCGCGTTCTGCACCTGGCGCCGCAGCCGCTGCGCCACTTCGGCATGGCGGCGTGCATCCACCACGCCGCGCAGGGCGTCCCAGCGGGTTTGCAGGTCGCGCGCGGCGGCCACGCCACGGTCGTAGTGATGGATGATCTCGGCCCACAACGTGCGGCCCGACGGCATCGCGTACGCCCACGGCAGGTGGTGGAACCACAGCAGGTATTTTTCCGGCGTGGTGCGCGGATCGGCGTACAGGCGAGCGAGCGCCGGTGCGTACTGTTCCAGCGCATTGGTGCCGCTGGCGGTGCGGTCGAAACCGATGCCATCGCGCGCGGCGCGGTGGTAGTACACGGGATTCCAGTCAGGGCGTTCCAGGTCGTTCACCCATGGCGCCGGCCCGTGGTGGTGGGCCGTGCCCATCATGTGGTGCAGTCCCAGCGGCGTCATGTAATCGACCACGGCTTCGCGCGACAGCATCAGCATGTCCACCACCGGGGTGGTCACGCGGGCGTCGTTGCCGAAGGTTTGCGCGGCCCACTCGATGGCGATGGCGCGCGCGGAGGCCTGCGGATTCCACGCCAGGCGGCCGAACGCGTACCAGTTGGCCTGGTCGAAATGATGGCCGGTCCAGTTGCGATCGACGCCGATGTTGGCCACGCCGGCCATGCCGGTTGCTGCCGGCTGGCCACCGAGCGTATGGGCGCCTTCGATGATCTGCGCCACGGTCGGGCCTTTTCCTGCGCCTTGCTGCATGGTGTCGCTCTCGAGCACCTCTTCGAACATCGTGCCCAGGTAGGCCATGTCGGTGGAAAAGCCCAGGTATTCCTTGGTGATCTGGAATTCCATCATCAGCGGCGTATTGGGCATGGCGCCGAACAACGGGTGGAACGGTTCGCGCGGCTGGAAGTCGATGGCGCCGTTCTTCACCTGCACCATCACGTTGGCCGCGAACTTGCCGTCGAGCGGCTTGAATTCTTCGTACGCCTGGCGGGCGCGATCGGTTTCTTTGCCTGCCTCGGGGGCATAGACAAAAGCGCGCCACATCACGATGCCATGGTGCGGCGCCAGCGCGGCGGCCAGCATGTTGGCGCCGTCGGCGTGGCTGCGATGGTAATCCTGCGGGCCGGGCTGGCCCTCGGAATTGGCTTTGACCAGGAAACCGCCGAAGTCGGGGATGGTGCGATAGATCTCATCGGCCTTCTTCTTCCACCACGCCTGCACGGCGGGCGAGAGCGGATCGGCGGTATCGGTCTCCTTCAGTTCCAGCGGCGTGGAAAAGCGCGCCGACAGGAACACCTTGATGCCGTAAGGGCGCAGCACGTCGGCCACGGCCGCTGCCTTGGCGACGTACGCGGGCGTGAGCACCTCCGGCTTGGAATTGACGTTGTTGAGCACCGTGCCGTTGATGCCGAGCGACGCGTTGGCGCGCGCGTAGTCGGTATAGCGGCTGTCGGTAATCTCGGGCAGCGCCCACCAGTCCCAGATCGACGCCCCCGCGTAGCCGCGTTCCACGTGGCGATCGAGGTTGTCCCAGTGGTTGAGCAGGCGCAGTTGCAGCTTTGGCGAGGATGCCGCTTCCGGCACGGTGCCGGCAGCGGTTGCGCGCAGCCAGGCAAAGGCGCCGTACAGCAGGCCGATGTCGGTATTGGCGGCGATCAGCGTGACCGGGCGGCCTTGCAGCCGCGTGGCGCGCAGCAGATAGCCTTCGCTGCCAAGCCTTGACAGCTCGGCCTTCAGCGCTGCGTCGAGCGCTGGCAGGGTAGCCGTGGTGCCCAGCACCAGCGCGCCGTCGGCGATGGCGGTTGCCTGCGCGGGCGCCTGGCCGCTGCTCATTCCGGCAACGCCGCGTTGCAGCTCGGCGACAGCGGCGCGGGTGGTGGGCGTGGCCGCAGCGGTGAGTACGATGCTGCGCGCCTGTGCTCTGAGCTTCATCTGCGCGGCTGGCGCCAGCGGCTGATAGCGCAGCCATAGTTTATAGCCATCTTCGTCTGCAGGCGCCTTGACCGGCTGAGTGGCGGCGCTGGCCGAACCAAGGCTGCCGGCCAGCAGCAGCGCAGCCAGCACGGTGGTCAATAATTTATGCATGTTGTCTCCGTCTGTTTTTTTGGATTAGCGCGCGCGTGGACTTTCGGGCGGCCCGAGGTAGCTGTCCTGCAGCCCGCCCGTATCGACCACGATTTTTTGCAGCACCACGCCCGCATCCACGGCCCAGAACTTGAGCGTGTGGCGGCCGGCCGTGGTGATGGTGTGGCGCGAGGTCACCACGGTGGCGCCGTCCGAGACGCTCTTTTCCCAGGCTTGTTCGGAACTGTCTGCGTGTATATTCACCAGCTGCGGCGCCTCGTCGTCGAACGAGACGGCGTAGCGCAGGCCGGCGCCGGGCTGGAATTTCCGGGTGGGCGCCAGCGTGGCGTGCACCACGACCTTGCCGGCGGTTTGCAGGTGCAGTGCGTAGTCGAGCCGCATCTGCGGGGCTTCATCTGACTTCGCATCGACTGGCAGCGCGGTCACGCCGGATTGCGTGCGGCCATGGCCGGGGATGGTGAGCCACTGGCGGCCCGCCGGCGCCACGGCCCTGGCGAAGTTGGCAGCTTCGATGGCGACCACGCCGCCGGTCTCGACAAAGTCGCCCGCGACCGCTCCCTTCGCCAGCCGGCGCAGCGGGGCCTTGACCGTGACCTTGGCGCCATTGGGACCTTGCACCGTCAGCGTTGCATGGTCGGCGCCGCGCGGCACGTCGGCCCAGCGCACCTTGACGTGTACGCGGCGGTCGCGTGCGACCTGGCCGGTGGGCTGGTCGATCTCCAGCCACGGCGCGCTGGCCGTGATACGGTATTCGAACGGCTGCCTGCCGCGATTGAACACTTCCAGGAATGCCGGCGCACCGGTGATTTCATCGAGGGCGGGCAGGGCCAGTTTGTCGCCGTCGGGCCCCGGCCACACTTGCGCGTTGCCTTGCACGGCTACGCCCATGTCGCCCGCCAGCGGCGCCTGCACTTCGCTCACGGCTGGCATCACGTTGCGCGGCGGCTGGTTCCAGTAGGTGTAGCCCAGGTGGGTTTGCGACATCATGTGGTTCCATTTGCCGCCGCTGATGTCTTCGTGATAGCGCCGCGTCAGCTCCGCATCCTGCGCGAACAGGCTGCGCGCCTTGGCGGCCAGGTCGTTGGTCGAGGTGCGGCCCTGCACTGCGTACAGCCGGTTGCGGGCAGCTGTCGTATACAGTTCGTTGACCACGGCGCTCGCTTGCGCCGGGTACTGCACCAGCTGGAAGAAGGCATCGCGCTGCGCCGCAGGCAGTTGCGCGGCGATGCGCTCAGCACGCGCGGCGATCGACTGGAACTCGGCCGTTACCCGTTCGGCTTCGTCGTAGTTGACCGGGTGGTAGGTGCCCGGTCCCAGTTGCTCGGGCTTGCGGCGGCCGTTGTAGCGCGCGTAGCTGGCCACGATGTCGGCGATGTCATCGGCGTGCTGTGGGCCGAATTCGCGCGTGGCCCACAGTTTCAGGTACTCGGGCAGGCGCTCTGCCGGCCAGGCGGCGGGGTTCCAGGCATAGGCGAGGAAAAATTCGGTGGGCACTTCCATCGGTTTCAGGTCGCCCACGTTGACGATCCAGATGCGGTCCGCCTGGTACTGCCACGCCAGGTGCATCTGCTCCCAGATTTTCGGCAGCGGCGTCACATTGAGCCACTTGTACGAGCGCGGGCCGCCCACGTAATCGAAGTGGTAGTACACGCCCGCACCGCCGGCGCGCTTGCGTTCTTCGGTCGTGGGCAGGCGGCGGATATTGCCCCAGTTGTCGTCGCACCACAGCAGCGTGACGTCGTCCGGCACGCGCATCCCCTTTTCGTAGTAGTCCTGCACCTCCTTGTACAGCGCCCACATTTGCGGCACGGTGGCGGCATCGCGGCCCAGTTCCTTGCCGATGATGGCGCGCTGGTCGGCCACGATGCGTTCGAGCAGCGCCACGTTCGATTCTTCCGACATCGGCTCGTCGCCGTCTCCGCGCATGCCGATGGTGATCATCTTTTCGAAGTCGCGCGTATTGCGCATGCCGCCGGTCCAGAAATTGCGCAGCACTTTCTCGTTGCGCTGGTAGTCCCACGGGTCCTTGCCCTGGCGCGTCCATTCCTTTTGCGCGCGCATCATCGGCTCGTGGTGCGAGGTGCCCATCACGATGCCGTAGTCGTCGGCCAGCTTCCCATTGAGCTTGTCGTCGTCATAAAACGCCGAGTTCCACATCGCCGGCCACAGGTAGTTGGCGCGCAGGCGCAGCAGCAGCTCGAACACTTTTTCGTAAAAGCGGTGGTTGTAACCGCCGTAGTTTTGCTGCACCCAGCCGGTGAGCGCCGGCTGCTCGTCGTTGAGGAAGATGCCGCGATACTTGACCACCGGAGCATCGTGCACGGCCGCTGGCGCATGGGCATACAGCGCGCCCTGCTTTGGCGGCGGCACGTCCGCCCACCAGTACCAGGGCGACACGCCGATCTGCTCCGACAACTCGTAGATGCCGTAGATGGCGCCGCGCTTGTCGCTGCCGGCAATCACCAGCGCGCGCTCCACGCCGGGCAGGGGCCGCAACACGGTTTGCACCAGCCAGCCTTCCCACTTGCCCTGGATCGCGGCGACATCGAGCGTGCCGGCCGCCACCATCTTGTCGATCAGCGGGCTGCGGCCCACGGTGCCGATGATGATGGCGTCGGCGCCGGCCGGTGCGCCGGTTTGCAGCGCTGGCGTGGCGCCGGTCACGCGGCCGATATCGGCCTGAAGGTCGTGCGCGGCGCGCAGCACGCCGGCATGGTCGGCGGCATCCACGTACAGCGTGGCGGCTTTGCCGGCTTGCGCGATGGCGACCGCGTTGACAGGAGGGGAATCGAACAGCACCAGCCGTTTCTGGCCCAGTGCCTGGGCGGGCAGGGTGCAGCAGAGCAGGGCAGCGGCCAGGATGGCCCCCGCCGCAGCGATCAATGGTTGTCTCATTATTGTAGTTTTCCGTTTTTTATAGGTGGTGGTACGGTATAGACTCAGGGCCGACTTCGACATGGCTGCCGCAAGATGTCGAGCGGCACCGCGTCGGCCATGGCGCGGTAGCCGGCCAGCGACGGATGCAGGTGGTCGCCCGAGTCGTACTGCGGCGCCAGCCGTTGCGGCTGCGCCGGATCGCGCAGCGCGGCGTCGAAATCGACCACCGCGTCGAACACGCCGGCATCGCGTATCCACGCATTGAGTTCCTGCCGGTCGGCCTCGTTGGCCGGCTCCGGGTGGTAGTAGTCGCTGCCGGCATACGGCGTGACGGTGGCGCCGATCAGGCACACGCCGCGCGCCCTGGCGCGGGTTGCCAGCTGGCGGTGCGCCAGGCGCAGGTCGGCCAGCAGCTGCCGGCGGTCGGCCGGCAGGTCGGGCGTATTGCGGTGCAGGTTGCCCAGGTCGTTGACGCCGATGAGCACCAGTGCGTGGGTGACGCCGGCGCGGGCCAGCACGTCGCGCTCGAAGCGCGAGACCAGGTTAGGTCCCAAGCCGTCTTTCAACATGCGCCCGCCGCCGATGCCGGCGTTGACCGTACCTATCGGAACATTATCGCGACGCAGGCGAGCGGCCAGCACGTCGGTCCAGCGGTCGTTGCCGTCGGTGGTCACGCCATAGCCGTCGGTGATCGAATCGCCGATGGCCACCAGCGCGCCGGCCGCGCGCGGCGCCAGCACATCGACGTCGGCAATCGCAAACCAGCGCGTCACTGTCGCGGCGCCGGGCCAGTCGGCATCCGCCGTGCGGTTGCCGGCGGCAAGGAAGCTGCTGGCGCGCGCGCCGCTATGGCTGGTCTGGCGCGCCGGCTCGCCGGTGAAGTGCAGAGAGATTGCCAGGTCGGCGCCGGCCGGAACCTCGATGGAGACGGGATCGCTGTAATACTCGGCGCCGGCGGGGATGGTTACCGCCCTGCTGCCATCGAAGGTCAGGGCCTGCAACGTGGCGGATTCGATGGCGGCGCGGCCGGGCGCCACGGCGCGCGCCACGCTGGCCGCAGCGACCAGCAGCGGCGCCGTACCGTATGCATTGGAAAGACGTACCCGCACCTGGCTGCCCCCGAGCGACAGGTGAACGATCTGGCGGATGCTGGCATCGCGCCAGTTGGCCGCTGGCAGTTCGTTGGCGGTTTCCGGCACCATTTGCGCCGTGCCCCAGGAAGCGACCCAGTGCCGGCCTGGGTTGCTGGCAGTGCCCGGCGCCGTGGCGCAGCCGCCGAGCGCACCCACCGTGAAGATGATAGCCACTGCCGCAGCAATCTTGCCGCGCTTACCTTGTTGACGTGATCCCATAAATCCTTCACACTGAGTAAATGGTAGCGCTAATCATTTTAGGATAAAGGCATGGTACAGGCAACACATTTACCGTATTCCTCTCCATGTTCCATGACAGCGGTCGTCACGGCCAGGCGCGTGATCCCGGTAGCTGGCCACGACAGCATGCTGCTCGACCCGTGCGGCGCGCACGTGCCTTGCTTCACGCTGGTGGTGGGTACGCCGTCCCGAGAACGGCTGCTCTGGCCGCGAGACCATGGCGGAATTCCGCCGCGCCGGACAAGATCACCGCCACCTGGCTGGACCTATGCCCCCAATAAACCCAACCTGGGACATTGAGCGTTTTGTAGTACCCACATAAAAATATGGAGACAAGCATGAAAACCAACCGCAGGGACTTCCTGTCCTCGATGACCGGCGTCGCCGGCCTGTCCATGGTGTCAGCGCCGATGGCCTTTGCTGCCACAGCCGTCAACCTACCCTACAAGGACGCCGCCTTGCCGCTGGACCGCCGGGTAAACGACCTGCTGGGCCGCATGACGCTGGAAGAGAAAATTGCCCAGATGCTGTGCGTGTGGCAGAAGAAGACCGAGATCCAGGATGCCAGCGGCGAGTTCTCGGCTGCGAAAGCCAAACAGGCTTACCCGCACGGCATCGGCATGATCGGCCGGCCGTCCGACCGCCAGCTGGGCCAGGCCGCCGGCGCCGGCGATACCGGCGGCGTCAAGAACCGTACGGCGCTGGAAACCGCCGTGTACACCAATGCTGCGCAAAAATGGGCGGTGGAGCAGACCCGCCTCGGCATCCCGCTGTTCATGCACGAAGAGGCGCTGCACGGCTACGTGGCGCGCGACGCCACCAGCTTCCCGCAGGCGATCGGCCTGGCCTCGTCGTTCGATCCGGAGCTCACCAAACAGGTGTTCAGCGTGGCGGCGCGCGAGATGCGCGCGCGCGGCGCCAACCTGGCGCTGGCGCCCGTGGTGGACGTGGCGCGCGAACCGCGCTGGGGCCGCATCGAGGAAACCTACGGCGAAGACGCCCACCTGTGCGCCGAAATCGGCAAGGCGGCGGTGATCGGCTTTGCCGGCGAAAACCCGGTGCTGGCCAAAGACAAGGTGTTCGTCACCCTCAAGCACATGACCGGTCACGGCCAGCCGGAAAACGGCACCAACATCGGCCCCGCCGAAGTGAGCGAACGCACCCTGCGCGAAGACTTTTTCCCGCCGTTCGAACGCCTGATCCGCGAGACCAACGTGGCGGCGGTGATGCCATCGTATAACGAGATCGGCGGCATTCCGTCGCACGCCAGCCACTGGCTGCTGCACAAGGTGCTGCGCGAGGAGTGGAGCTTCCAGGGCGTGACGGTGTCCGACTACTTCGGCATCAACGAACTGGTCACGCGCCACAAGCTGGCCGCGGATCCGAAAGAGGCGGGCTACTATGCGATCAAGGCCGGCGTCGATATCGAAACGCCGGACCCGCTGGGCTACCTGTCGCTGGCCGCGCTGGTCAAGGAAAAGCGCGTGGCGGTCAAGGAAATCGACACCGTGGTGCGCCGCATTTTAAAACTCAAGTTCCAGGCCGGCCTGTTCGAGCAGCCTTACGTGGACGCCAACCGCGCCGACAGCCTGACCGCCACCGCCGACGCGGTAGCACTGGCGCGCCTGGCCGCCACCCGCACGCCGGTGCTGCTGAAAAACGACAAGGGCCTGCTGCCGCTCGACGGCAAGAAGGTGGGCAAGGTGCTGCTGCTCGGTACCCATGCCAAGGACACGCCGATCGGCGGCTACTCCGACATTCCGCGCCACGTGGTGTCGGTGTACGAGAGCTTGCAGGCCGAGAGCCGCGCCCAGGGCTTCGAGCTGGCCTACGCCGAAGGCGTGCGCATCACCGAAAGCCGCATCTGGGGCCAGGACGAGATCAAGTTCGTCGCGCCGGAAGTCAACGCGAAGCTGATCGCCGAGGCGGTGGCGGCGGCAAAGAAGGCCGACACCATCATCATGGTCCTGGGCGACAACGAGCAGACCAGCCGCGAAGCCTGGGCCGACAACCACCTGGGCGACCGCGAGACGCTGGACCTGATGGGCCAGCAGAACGACCTGGCGCGCGCCATTTTCGCGCTGGGCAAACCGACCGTGGTGTTCCTGCTCAACGGCCGGCCGCTGTCGGTCAACCTGCTGGCGGAAAAGGCCGACGCGCTGGTGGAAGGCTGGTACATGGGGCAGGAGACCGGCAATGCGGTGGCCGACATCCTGTTCGGCCGCGCCAACCCGGGCGGCAAGCTGCCCGTGTCCATCGCGCGCAGCGTGGGCCAGTTGCCGATCTTCTACAACCACAAGCCGTCGGCGCGGCGCGGGTACATCGACGGCTCGACCAAACCGCTGTTCCCGTTCGGCTTCGGCCTCAGTTACACCACGTTCTCCATCTCGGAACCGCGCCTGGGCAAGGCCCGTATCGGCGTCAGCGAGAGCACCACGGTGGAAGTGGACGTGGCCAACACCGGCAAGGTCGGCGGCGACGAGGTGGTGCAGATTTACATCCGCGACGATATCAGCTCGGTCACGCGGCCGGTGCTGGAACTGAAGGCCTTCAAGCGCGTGACCCTGCAACCGGGCGAGCGCCGCACGCTGTCGTTCGATATCAAGCCGGCGGACCTGTCGTTCTACAATGTGCGCATGGAACGCGTGGTGGAGCCGGGCAGCTTTACCATCCACGCCGGCCCCGATTCGGCGCAGCTCAAATCCGTCAAGCTGATGGTGGGGTAGCCGACGCCATTTCCGCGTCCACCGGGCGCGGCGCCTGCGGCGGCAGGAAGTGCGCCGGCGGGCGCACGCGCGGGGCGGCGTCGGACTGGCGCCGGATCAGCGAGAAATTCATCAGCAGGTGTTCGGGTTTCAGTGGTGCACCGTCGCGCTGGCGGCGGATTTGGCGTTGCAGCAGGCGTGCCGCTTCGCCGGCCATGTCGGTGATCGGCTGGTGCACGGTGGTCAGCGCCGGCCAGATGGTGGTGGCCAGCGCGGTATCGTCAAAGCCGACCACCGTCAAGTCTCCCGGCACGTCCATGCCCAGGCGGTGCGCCACGGCCACCGTGGCTGCCGCCATGTCGTCGTTGCTGGCGAAAATGGCGGTAGGACGTTCTGCCAGCGCCAACAACGCTTCCGCCGCTTCCAGTCCCGAACGATAGGTGTACAAACCTGGCACGACCAGCTCGGGCGCGGTATCGGCGCCCGCTTCCTGCAGCGCAGCCTGGTGGCCGGCCAGGCGCCGCGCGCTGGCGGCCTGGTTGCCGGCGCCGGCGATGAAGCCGATGCGGTGGTGGCCCAGGCCAATCAGCTGGCGCGTCATCTGGTACGCGGCCAGGTAGTCGTCGATGCTGACGGAACTGACCGGGCTCACACCGGGATCGGGCTGGCCGCAGGCCACGGTGACCACCGGCGCGCCGGCGCTTTTCAGGCGCGCCAGGATGGCCGGATCGTCACCGAGCGGGGGCGGCAGGATGATGCCATCGAGGTTGTTGCCGATCAGGCGTTCGATCTGTTCGAGCTGGTGGGCCCGGCTGTCGCCTTTTTCCACGAACAGCTGCATATTGTGGATGCTGGACTGGTTCAACAGGCCGACCAGCAAGGCGCTCAGGTAGCCGGCGCTGGGATTGCTGTACAGGAAACCGATGCGCATCGGCCGCGCGCCGGCCAGCTTGCGCGCTTCCTGGTTGGGCATGTAGTTGAGCGCGGCCGCCGCGTCGGCGACCTTCTTGCGGGTTTTGGCGTGGACCGTGTCCTTGCCGTTCATGACGCGCGACACCGTCATCGGCGACACGCCAGCCAGCCGCGCCACGTCGTGCATCGTCGGCTGGCTGCGCTCTTCTGGCGCCAATTTATTCATTGCGGGACTACCTTAGCTGGAAAATATCACTGGAAATGTTAGGCAACCATCGACCGATGGTTGCGGTAACACTTTAGCATATTTCCACCGGTTGCTTGCGGTCGTCGTACAACTGCTGCGCTACCCGCTACCCGCTACTTGTAGCGGTACAGCTTGACCCGCTGCGCCGTAAAGGCGCCGGTCACCAGCATCACCTGGCGGCCCTGGTGGATCTCGTCGCCATTGAGCCAGCGGCCCGGCACCCACTTGCCGTTCTCGTAAGTTCCCTCGGTGACCAGTTCCAGGCCGATGCTGTCGCCGGCGCCGGTGGCGTCCTTGAAGGTGACAGTCAGACCTTTGCCGGCGATGAGAAATTCGTCGTCGGCCAGCCGTATCACCAGGCCGCCGAACGATTCGATGTCCTTGCTGTCGGCCTTGGCCCACGGATTACCGAAGGCCACGTTCAAAATGACGCCGCCCATGGTGGCCTGCTGCGGCGCTGCATCGACCACGCCGTCGTACGACACGCGCGCCTTGAAGCCGCGCGTGCGGCCGGCGCCCTGGTGCTGGTTGATCACCGGCGCCAGTTGCCGCAGCAGGCGGTAGGCGGCGGGCAGGGTGTCGTCGCCAAGACCGGTGCTGTCCTCGATGCCGAACGGCGAAAAGCCGAAGGCGTCATGTTCGCCGATGGCATAAAAGGCCTTGGCGGCGGCGTCGTGGCGGCCGGCGTTGTCGGCCTCCGGCACGAACAGCGGGTTGTCGTGGCGCTTGAACTGCGGCGCCCAGTCGGTAAAGTTGGGAAAATAGGTGTCGATCGCCAGCAGGTCGATCGACGGCGCGGCCGCTTTCCAGACATCGAACAGGTGCGGCAGCGGACCGGCGCTCGGGTACTCGCCCGGCTTCTTGCCCGGCCGGTTCAGCGCAGCGTTGACGTACAGCGGAATCGGGTACGCGGCTTTGCCGGCCGCGCTCATGGTTTCCACGAATGCTGCGTAGGCCCAGGCCTGGAACACCTCTTCGGCGCCGGTTGACGTCCCGAACACCTCGGCCCAGGTACCGCTGGTGCGCTGGCCCTGCGCATTCCACAAGGCCAGCAGCGATGGATGCAGGGTGGTGCGATGGGCTTGCAGGTAGTCGAGCAGGCGCCGGGGCACCTGGCTGGCCAGGGCGGCATCGGCCAGCGGGCCGAAGTCGCGCACGTCCGGCAGCATGCCGATCTCGTTTTCCACCTGCACCATGATCACGGTGCGCTGGGTGTCGGCCTGCTTGAGGTGCGCCAGCAGCGCGCGGAAGGCGGCGGTATCGCGCTGCAAGGTCTGTTCGCCGAAGGGCGTGAGGATTTCCTGTGCGGCGCCGGCGCGGTTCTGCGCGCGCGGGAAGCGCCTGGTATCGCGTTTGACATACGGCGGCACATAGGTGGACATCGAGTTTTTCCAGGCGCCGAACCATAGCAGGATCAGGCGCATGTCGTTGGCGCGGGCCTGTTTGAGCATGCCGTCGAGCACCGTGAAGTCGTAGCGGCCTTCCTCCGGTTCCACCTGGTCCCACTGCACCGGCGCCAGCACGGTGTTGAGCTCCGCTTTTTTCAGGGCGGGCCATAGCCGGTTGAGGTAGGGCAGGTGCGAAGCGGACGAATTATGCAGTTCGCCGCCCAGCACCAGGAATGGCCGGTCATCGACCATGAGCTGGGTGGCCGTGCCTTGCTGGCGCAGGTGCGGCGGGTTGGGCGCGGCGGCGGCTGTGCCGGTAGAAATGCCGATTACGGCAATGGCGCACAACGCATAAAAGGCGCGGCGGGTCGATGCACACAGGGTCATCGTGGTTATCCTCGGAGTCTGTCAAAAAAGAAGCACCGCCGCCACCCGGCGGCGGTGCCCATAAACTGCTCCTTGAGTCAACAAGGGAGCAGGGAGCGACACATCAGAACTTCTTGCGCAAGCCGAAGGAATAGGTGCGGCCGGGAGCGTACTCGGTGAAGCGGGCGTTCGAAAACTGGAAGTAGGTCTGCTTCGCGTCGCGGTTCAGGTTGACGATGTCGAAGGTCAGCGTCGGCCAGCCGTCGCGGTCCAGCACCTGTTCCAGGTCGATGCTCGACGAGAAATCGAGCTGCTTGTAGTCGTTCACGTACAGGTTGGCCAGCGTGATGCCGTTCTGGTTGCCGGTAGAGACCTGGCTGCCCTTGGAGAACGTGTGCGACAGGCGCGCCGAGTAGCCGTAGTTCTCGTAAAAAAGCGAGAAGTTGTTGGTACGCTTCGGTACTCCCAGCGCCACGAAGCCCTCGCTGCCTTCGCCGTTGGCGCGCTGGGTAATGAAGGTGACGGTTTCGTTGAAGCCCAGGCCCTTGAACGGCAGCAGCTTGTCGAGCGGCTGCACCCAGCCCAGTTCCAGGCCGCGGATGTGCAGCTTGCCGCTGGCATTGCGGGTGCGCGTCATGACCACGTTGGCGGCGTTCGGGCCGCCGCGGTCGTTGATCGCGCTTTGCTGGTTGGGCGTGAGGTTGTTGTAGTTGATGCCGAAGGCCGCCAGGTCGGAAAACGGCAGCGTCAGGTTCTCGTTGGCGGTGAAGCCGTCCACCTTTTTCTGGAACACGGTGGCGCTCACGTAACCTTCGCGGCCCGTGTACCAGTCCAGACCCAGGTCGATATTATCGGACAGGTACGGTTTCAGGGTGGGATTGCCGATGGTGCCGATATCCGCCGACGGCGAAGAGAAGTTGATGCCGGGACGCAGCGCGTTCGGGTCGGCGCGCGTCATGCTGCGCGAGACGGCGGCGCGGGCCACGATGTCGCTGCGCAGGTTGAGGGCGGCGGTGGCCGACGGCAGCGTATTGTTGTAGGTGGTCTCCTGGTACACCCACTGGTCCACGTTCGGGTACTTGCTGCCGTTGAGCGGCAGGGTGGCGTTGCGCGGATCGGCAAACGAATTATACGAGCCCACCTCCTGGCGCGTGCGCACGTAGCGGATGCCGGCGTTGTAGCGCAGGTCCAGGCCCCACGGCTTGGCTTCGCCATTGAGCTCGGTGTAGATGCCGGTGGTTTTTTCGGCGATGAAGCCGGCGCTGGCGCCGGTGGACGACGACGTGGCAAACGGTGCGTTGTTGTTGTACGTGTCGTAGTTGGAGTCCTTGCGGAAGCGGTCCCAGTCGATGATCGGGCGGCCGTACGGGCCGGGCACGATGTAGCTGGCCAGCGCGGTTTGCGGGATCAGCGAGCCGCCGTAGGTGAGGGCGTCGGTGCGGCCGGCGGTGTAGCCGGTGCCAAAGCCCGGGTACAGCGCGGCGGCGCTGGCGCCCGGCGTATTGGCGCCGTTGCAGACAGGGCCGCCATTGGGGCCGGCCAGCAGCACGCTCGGGTTGTTGCCGCACACGGCGGCCTGCCACGCGGCCGAGTTTTCCTGGGCGCGGATGCGGCGGTTGATGTCATCGTAAGCGATACCGGCCTTGATATTGAAGGCGCGGTCGCCCCAGGTCAGATCGGTGTGGGCGCCCTTGGTGCGGGTTTCGCGCAGTTCGTTGGCGATGTTTACGCGGCCGCCGGCCCACGCATAGTTGGCCGGGTTGTTCAGGTCGAGGCTGGAAGTGATGTTCGGGATGCCGCCGCCGTTGTTGTCATACGTGACCGTGTTGCCGCTGTTGGCAGGCGTGATCGGCATCACCGTCGGCGCTTCGTGGGTGAAGCGGCTGCGCGTGTAGTTCACTTGCGCATCGAGTTTCAGCTTGGGTGTGATGGTCCATTCCATGCCGGGGTTGATGCCCAGCAGGTCCACCTTGTCACGCCGGGGGCCGTACTCGATGAAGTTGAGCGAGTTGGCAAAAGTGCCGCCGGTGACGGTGCAGCCGGCGCTGCAATCGCTGCGGTCCACGGTCATGTTGAGCGGGATGACGCCGTTGTTGCGCACGGCCCAGTTGTAGGCCACGCGCTGGGCCTTGTCGTCACGCTTGCTGTACATCGTGTCGACATAAAAATGCAGGTCGTCGGTCGGGCGGTATTCGCTGCTGAAAATCGCCGAGAGCTTGTCCTTGGTGCCGAAGTAGTCCATGGTGCGGCCCAGGCGCGGCAGGATGGCGTTGTCGATCTGCTCGATGGTCAGCCCCGGATTGTGCTGCAGCAGGAAGGCCTGGTCGATCACCGTACCCGGTACCAGGCCATTGCCGGCGTTGGCCGGCACTACGGCCGGGATATTCCAGTTGCCGCCGCCGGTGTTGTTGCGGGTGGGGGAGGTGTTCTGGGTGGTGCTCAGGTTCGGGTTGGTCCAGCCCACCGATTCGAAACCGGTGGTGCGGATCTCCTGGCGCGACACCGAGATGCCGCCCAGGATGCCGAAGGTCTTGCCCCAGGTCTGGCTGGCCAGCAGCGAGCCGCGGCCGCCGGTCTTGTCGGCGATCTGGTTGCGGGTGCCGGTCACGCTCATGGCCACGGTGCGGCCTTCCTTGTCGAACGGGCGTGCGCTGCGCAGGTTCACCACGCCGGCGGCGCCGCCTTCGAGCATGCTCGCCGATGGGCTCTTGCTCACCGTGAGCTTGGTGAACAGGTCGGTGGGCAGCAGGTCGAGATCGACCTCGCGGTTGCTGTTCTGGCCATCGATCGGGCCGGACGACGCCACCGCGATCTGCGCATTGTTCAGCAGGATCTTGGTGAAGCTCGAGCCGAGGCCGCGGATCTGGATGTTCATGCCTTCGCCGGTGACGTCGCGCGAGACGCCCACGCCGGGAATGCGGCTGAGCGACTCGGCGATATTCTTGTCCGGAAATTTGCCGAAGTCTTCGGCGTTGATCGAATCCTGGAAGCCTACCGCTTCCTTCTTGTCCTTGGCCGACGAGATCAGGCTGTTGCGGTAGCCGCTCACCTCCACCTTCTGGATCGTCGCTTCGTCCACCGGCGCGGTGGGTGCGGTGGTTTGCTGGGCGTAGGCCTGGGCGATCAGGCCGGCCATCATGGTGAGGCCACAGGCCAGGCGGGCAGGCACGCGGCGGCCACCGCCGGTTGGGGTGAGGGTACTGGGCATTGCTGTCTCCTAATGGTTTTTTGACTGCTTTTTTGTTATTCGCCACGGCCCTGTATTTGTTATGGTACCGCGACCATTTGAGTGTAGAAGCGTTGCCAAGTTGTTGTCAACAGAAAGATTTCGCAAAATGTCATGCGCTACCATTTCGTTCTCAACGTGGCTAATCGGCAACGCTGGCTTGGTCTCGCCGGCGCTCGGCTACAATGCCGGCTACCATTCCTGCGGAGTTATCCATGTTGCGCACTACCCTGACCATCCTGCTTGCGTGCTTTACCACCGGCGCCGCCGCCAGCGAAGCGGCCACCGGCACTTTCACTGCCAGCAAGAGTTGCGAGGCCTACGCGTCGTTTGCCAAGCGCACCAATCCCGGCGCCGCGCAGGTGACGGCAGGCCAGGGCTACACGGTGCGCGAGATCAACAAGGCGGACTACGACTGGGTGCGGGTGGAAGTCCCGGGCGCGGAGCCCAAGCTGCGCTGGGTCCAGCGCGACTGCGGCGCGGCGGTGCTCGAACCGATGGAGGCGCGCTCCACGCGGCCGCCGCGTGGCAGCGATCCGGCGGCGGACGGCGGGTCGTGCAGCATCGCCAACCGCCAGGACAGCTATGTGCTGGCCGTGACCTGGCAGCCGGGCTTCTGCGAACACTTCCCGTTCAAGGGCACCAAGCCCGAATGCGACGCCATGAACGGCGGCAAGCTGGAAGCGAAGACGCTGAGCCTGCACGGCCTGTGGCCCAACAAGAAGGAGTGCGGCACGCGCTATGGCAGCTGCGAAGGCCCGCCATTCTCGCTGTCCAAGGACACCATTGCCAAGGTAGCGCCGTGGATGCCCAACTTCTATTACGAGCGCACCTTCGGCGCGTATGAATGGAACAAGCATGGCAAGTGCCAGGAACTCGGCCCGGACGACTACTTCATCAAGGCCGTATCGGCGGTGCGGGTCGTCAACGATTCGGAAGTGGGCAAAATCATCCTGGGCAGCACCGGCAAGAGCATCCGGGTGGACGACTTTTTCGCACGCGTGAAAGCGCGCCACGGCGAGAAGGTGGCCGCCAGCCTGACGCTGGTGTGCAGCCAGCGCAAGTACCTGCAGGAGATCCGGGTGTCGCTGCCGCTGGAATTCGGCACCGACCGCGACCTGGCGGCCATGGTGGGCAACGCCCAGCCGGCGCCGGCGCGGGTGCAGGGCTGCGCCGACGAGATCTACATCGAAGCGGCCGGCAAGGACTGATCCCGCGCGGCGAGCTTGCGTTCGGCCTTGCGCTGATACATGGTGTCGTCGGCGTCGGCCACCAGTTCGGCGGCGGTGACCGGCTTGCGCGGCGCGCTACCCGGCGCCGCCAGCATCGCCACGCCGATGCTGGCGCCGGCCACCAGTTCGTGTCCTTCGATGCGGTGCGGCAAGCCCAGGCTGGTTTCCAGTTTGGCCACCACGAGCGCGGTATCGGCAGCGTCGCTACCGACCAGCACCACGGCAAATTCGTCGCCGCCCAGGCGCGCCGCCAGGTCCGAATTGCGCAGTTCTGCGGACAGGCGCGCGGCGGCGCCGGTGAGCAGCAGGTCGCCGGCGTTGTGGCCGTAGGTGTCGTTGATATGCTTGAAGCGGTCGAGGTCCAGGTAGAGCAGCGACAAGACCGCACCCGAGCGCGCGCACAATTCCACCTGCCGCTCCAGGAACTCGGAAAACATGGCGCGGTTGGCCAGGCCGGTGAGCGGATCGTGCGTGGCCTGGTGGCGCGCCAGCGCGTGCATGCGCGCCGCATCGACCAGCGCGTTGCCCACCTCGTTGGCCTCGCGCAGGCCATATCTGGCTGCCACCACCGGTTCGCCGCGTCCCAGCGCCATGGCCGGCGCCACCAGCGCGCCGATCGACTGCGTGATGCGGTTGCCGATGCGCCAGGCAGTGAGCAGGCTGGCGCCCAGCATGACGACCGTTACCAGTACCAGCAGCCATAGCTTGCGATTGAGTTCCGCGTTCAGTACCTCGAGCGGAATGCCGATGCCGACCGTCCAGCCGGAAGTGCCCGCGCGTGTCATCACGGCCAGGATCGGTTTGCCATCGAGAGTGCTGGTTTCGATCGCGCCTTCGAAACCTTCATGCATGCGCTTCATCACCTCGGGCAGCGCCTGGTGGCCGACAAAGCGCTGCATGTCCTGGCTGCGTGCGACCACGATGCCTTCGCGATCGAGAATGCTGGTGATCCAGTGCTGCGGATAGCTTTGCTGGGCCAGCAGGGCGTTGAAGCGCTCCACCGTGACGGAGGCGCTGAGCGCGCCCACGGTGTCCGGCCGGTCCGCCGGGTACCGCACCGGTATCCCGATCGACGCCACGTGGCGCTGCGAGACGGCGCCCACGAAAAGGTTCGATATCGCCGTCGCCTCGTGCTGCTGGATGTGCCGCAGCGCCGGCCCCACCTTGGGCGGCGGCAGTGCGGCGCCGTATGGCACAAAGGTGTTGAGCAGCTGCTGGCCGCCGGCATTTTCCAGCACGATGTTGAGCATGTTCTGGGCGGCCGCCAGGCCGCGCGCCTGCCCGTAGAACGCGGCCAGGTCGTTGCGCGCCAGGTCGGGCGAGGTGGCCAGCGCGCGCAGCGCCGCCTCCACGGTGGCGAACTCCTTGTCCACGTCGGTCGCATTGGCGCGCGCGGTGGCCATGGCGCCGGTGATGAAGGCGGCGCGCGCCTGCGTGTAATCGTAAGCGATCAGCAGGATCGCCATCAGCGAGGCCGGCACGATGCACGCCACCACGAGGTACAGCAGGCGGGATCGGATCGAGGGTGCGCGCATGGTTCTTCCGGTGCTGATGATAAGGGGCTGCGTGCGATGTTACATCAGCAGGTAAAATTTGTGTCTCAATAGCAAGAAAATAAGTGAAGCTACGTAGCCGATCGGGCCGGTGGCGTTGTATCTGCGGGATTTTCGACTATCATGTCGGCTATCTTTTACGGAGCAACCATGCACCTCGTCAGCTGTACCGAAGAACGCCACGCGCAAGCCATCCTCGATATCTTCAACGACGCCATCGCCAATTCGACGGCGCTGTACGAATACCATCCGCGCACGCTGGATACCATGAACAAATGGTTCGCAGCCAAGCGCGCGGGCGGCTACCCGGTGATCGGTTATGAAGACGCCAGCGGCACGCTGCTCGGCTTTGCCAGCTATGGCGCCTTCCGTGGCTACCCGGCCAACAAGTACGCGGTCGAGCATTCGGTGTATGTGCGCGGCGACCAGCGCGGCAAGGGCCTGGGCCGTGCGCTGCTGGCACAGGTGATCGCGGCAGCAGGGCAGGCCAACCTGCATACCATCGTCGGCGGCATCGACGCCGACAACCGCGCCAGCATCGCCCTGCACGAGCAACTTGGTTTTGTCCACGCCGGCACCGTGCGCCACGCGGCCTTCAAGTTCGGGCGCTGGCTGGACCTGGCGTTTTACCAGCTGATTTTGCCCACGCCCACCGCACCGGTGGACGGCTGAACGCCTTGCAATTCCCCTGTGCCGCCCCTATACTTCGGCGGTAGTCAAGCTTCTGGTATGCGCGGACGTCGGGTTAAATCCGGTTCCGCATATTTAAATGGGAAGCCGGTGCGCCCGATCAGGGCCATGCCGGCGCTGCCCCCGCAACGGTAGTCGAGGTCAAGGAAGTGCAACAGCCACTGTGCGCAAGCATGGGAAGGCGCACTGCCAGGAGCAATCCACTCGTCAGCCCGGAAACCAGCCAGTAGCCGTCAACACGTTTGTATTGCGGAGGGCGATACGGGTGAGTGCTGCGCCGCCCTGTTCATCCGTTCCGATGCATCCCCGGCCGCTTCCCCGCTGTCCTTCCTCCGCGTACTTGCACGTATCCACGCACCCTGGAAGGAAGATCATGCCCGTCACCCCAGTCGTCTCCGGTCAAGCCGAAGTTTCGAACGAAGCTGAAAACGGCCTCGTCACCCTGCGCGAAAAAATGATCCCCGCGCTGTGCGCCGCCGGACTTGGCGCCGTTCTGCTGTTCGGCGCCGGTTTCGCGTCGATGGAAGCGCTGCACAATGCCGCCCACGACAGCCGCCACTCGGCGGGCTTCCCGTGCCACTAAGCCGCGCCAGCAATGGCGCCGGGGCGCCGGCCGGCATTTTCAACGGCATCGTGCGCACGGCTGCTGCCGCCGGCATTGTCGCCGGCTTGCTGCTGACCGGCGTGCAGCACCTGCAGGTAATTCCCATCATTCAGCAGGCCGAGGTCTTTGAAAAGGCGCAGGAGGCCGCTCCTGCATCTGGATCTGCTCCTGCCTCCGCCGAACATGCCCATGCCGCCGATGTGGCGCCGCATGCGCATGGCCACGATGGTCATGGTGCGGCGGAAGAAGCCCACAGCCACGGCGGCTGGGAGCCGGAAGACGGTTTCGAACGCACCGCCTACACGGCGCTGGCCGATGTCAGCATGGGTGTCGGCTACGCGCTGCTGCTGGCTGCCATGATCTGCCTGCGCGGCAGCGCGGTGACCTGGCGCAGCGGCACGCTATGGGGCGCGGCCGCTTACGCCGTGTTCTTCATCGCGCCGTCGCTCGGCCTGCCGCCCGAATTGCCGGGAACCCTGGCCGCGCCGGTGTCGGCGCGCCAGGCCTGGTGGATCTGTACCGCGTTCTCCACCGCCGTCGCGCTCGGCGTGCTGGTCTGGAGCCGCAACGTGTGGTTCAAGGTGGGCGCCGTGGCGCTGCTGTTCGCGCCGCACCTGGTGGGCGCGCCGCAGCCGCCGGTGCACTCGATGGCCGCGCCGGCCGAACTGGTTGGCTCATTCATCATCGCCACCGCGCTGGCCAATGCCGTGTTCTGGCTGGCCCTGGGCGGACTGACCGGCTACTTCTACAAAAAATTCGCCTGATAGCGTGCCGATTCCATGAGAACCCACCACCGCCACATCTTCATGTGCGTCGGTCCGCGCTGCGAGCCGAAAGAAGGCCGCGCACAGGCCGTGTTCGAACACATGGGCAAGGTGATCGACGACCATCCGGAGCTGGCCGTCAAGCGTACCCGCACCCATTGCATGGTCGCCTGCCGCTTCGAGGGGCCGGTGGTGGTGGTGTACCCGGAAGGCGTGTGGTACCAGCGCGTCAATGAAGCCAACGCCGAACGCATCGTCCACGAACATCTGCTGGGTGGACGCGAAGTATCCGACCTGGTCTTCCACCGCCTGGGCGTGGGCGATACCTGCGAACCTGGACCGAAATGACCGAATCTTTAAATATGCGCCGCAGTGAGTCCGATCTCGCGCTGCTCACTCACGCCTCCAATGACCTGACCGTGCTGCACCAGGCACAGGCTCAAATGCCCGAAGGCTTCGGCCCCGTGATGGGCGTAAACCTGCAGGCGCTCTGTGAAGAATCCACGCTGGCACAGCTGCTTGACGGCGAATTGCGCGCCGCGCGCGTGATCGTGGTGCGGGTACTGGGCCGCCTGGGGGGCGTGCCCGGTTTTTCGGACCTGGTCGAGCATGCGCGGCGCCAGGGGCGGCACCTGATCGTCGTCAGCGGCACCGGCGAACCCGATCCCGAACTGGCCGCCGTATCTACCGTCCGTTCCGACGTGCTGGATATGACTTTGCAGTACTTCCGGGCTGGCGGCAGCGCCAACCTGGCGCACCTGCTGCGTTTCCTCTCCGACCATTTGCTGCTGACCGGCTTCGGCTTCGAGCCGGCGCTCGCGTTGCCCGATCATGGCATCTATCACCCGGACCTGGCGCCCGGCGCCGACCTGGCCGCGTGGCAGGCGCTGGCCGATCCGCAGCGCCCCAGCGTGGGCATCGTCTTCTACCGCGCCCACTGGATGAGCGGTAACACGCGTTTCATCGACGCGCTGCTGAACGCCCTCGAAGCGCGCGGCATGAATGTGCTGCCGGTATTTACCGCGTCGCTGCGGGCCGGCGCCAGCGACGGTAACGGCAAGCTGCCCGACGCCTTGCGGTACTTCGGCAGCGTTGAAGGCGCTGTGACCCGCGCCCACGTCGATGTGCTGATCAACACCACGTCGTTCGCCATGGGCGAGATTACGCCAGGTGGTCCGACGCCGGCCGGCTGGTCGGTGGGCGTGCTGGAGCAACTCGATGTGCCGGTGCTGCAAGCGATCACCAGCGGCATGACCCTGCCGCAGTGGGAGCAGTCCGCGCGCGGCCTCAACCCGCTCGACGCGGCAATGAACGTGGTGTTGCCGGAGTTCGACGGCCGCATCATCACGGTGCCGCTGTCGTTCAAGGCGCGCACGGCCGGAATGCCGGGCGACGCGGTCGAATACGATCCGCTGCCCGACCGCGTGGCGCGCATCGCCGGCATCGCGTGGCGCGCGGCACGCCTCAAGCGCGTGCCCAACGCCGAGAAGCGCGTGGCCTTCATGTTCACCAATTCCAGCAGCAAGGCCTCGCAGATCGGCAACGCCGTGGGACTTGACGCGCCAGCCTCGCTGATGCGCATCCTGGAATCGATGAAGCAGGCCGGCTACGCGATCGGCGACCTGCCGGAAAGCGGCACCGCGCTGATCCACGACCTGGTGGCGCGCTGCTCGTACGACAATATCTACCTGACCGCGGAGCAGATGCGTGGCGCCACCGGCCGGGTATCGGCGGCCCAGTACCAGCAGTGGTTTGGCGAGATGCCGCAGGCCATGCAGGACAAGATGACCAGGCAGTGGGGCGCCGCGCCCGGCGCGGCCTATGTACACGAAGGCCACGTGGCGCTGGCCGGCATCGAGCTCGGTAACGCCTTTGTCGCGCTGCAACCGCCGCGCGGCTACGGCATGGACCCGGACGCGATCTACCACCAGCCCGACCTGCCGCCCACCCACCATTACTATGCCCTGTACCGCTGGCTGCGCGACGTGTGGCAGGCGGACGCCATCGTCCACGTGGGCAAGCACGGCACCATGGAGTGGCTGCCGGGGAAGGGCGTCGGATTGTCGGAAGAGTGCTTCCCCGATGCGCTGCTGGGCGACCTGCCGCTGTTCTACCCGTTCATCATCAACGATCCGGGCGAAGGCTCGCAAGCGAAGCGCCGCGGGCACGCGGTGGTGGTCGATCACCTGACGCCGCCGATGACCACGGCCGACACCTACGGTGCGCTGGCGCAGTTGACGCAACTGGTGGACGAGTACTACCAGGTCGAAGTGCTCGATCCCGCCAAGCTGCCGCTGTTGCAGCAGCAGATCTGGGAACTGGTCAAGCAGACCAACCTCGATGCGGATTTGCAGATGCGGTTGCTGCATCATGACCAAGACCATGAGCACGACCACGACCATGAGCATGGGCACGATCATGGGCATCATCACGATCACGACCTTCATCATGGCCACGGCCACGGCCACGGCCACGGCCACGGCCACGATCATGACCATGATCACGCACACGACAGCGAACTGCCGGCCGCCCTGTCGGCCATGGGCGGGTCCGACGTTGCCCACCTGATCGAGGATCTCGACGGCTACCTGTGCGAACTCGGTTCGGCGCAGATCCGCGACGGCTTGCACATCCTGGGCCGCCGGCCGGACGACGCGCAAATGCCCGACATGCTGGTCTCGCTTACGCGCCTGCCCAACCTCGATATCCCGGGGCTGCAAGCGGAAATCGCCGGTTTGTTCGGCCTGAACATGGACATGCTGCTCGACCAGCAGGGCCGCCGCCTGAACGTCGATCCGGCGCTAGCCCGCATCTCGGGCCGCGCCGTGGTCTCGCGCGCCAATGCGCTGGAAGCGGTGGACCTGCTGTGCGCGCGCCTGTTCACGGCGCTGGGCGAGGCCGATTACGACGCCGCGCGCATCGACGGCGTGCTCGCTGCGGTGTTTGCCGAACTCGATGCCGCCACGCCGGCCGCGCTGCTGATGCAGCCGGCCTTAAAACCTACCGCCAACGTGCTGTCGCAGATGGGCAAGCCGCGTGCCAAAGTGGCCGCTGTCAAACCTGCAGCGCCGGCGCCCGTGAAGCCGGCCGGCCCTGCGCGTTTCGATGGCCTGCGCAAGATCCTGGCATTCGCCTGCACCGACCTGGTGCCGAACCTGACCCGCGCCACCGACGAAATCGACAACCTGCTGCACGGCCTGGCGGGCGGCTACGTGCCGGCGGGCCCCAGTGGTTCGCCCACGCGCGGCATGGCCCACATCCTGCCGACCGGCCGCAATTTCTATTCGGTCGATCCGCGCAGCGTGCCGTCGCAATCGGCCTGGCGCGTGGGGCAGCAGCTGGCGCGCGAAGTGCTGGAGCGCTATCAACGCGAGACCGGAGAGTATCCGGAAAGCGTGGCAATCAGCATCTGGGGCACCAGCGCCATGCGCACCCACGGCGACGATGTCGCGCAGATCCTGGCGCTGCTGGGCGTGCGCCCGGTGTGGCGTGCCGAAAGCCGCCAGGTAAGCGGCGTGGAAGTGATTCCGCTCGACGAACTGAAACGCCCGCGCATCGACGTCACCACCCGCATCAGCGGCTTTTTCCGCGACGCCTTCCCGCAATTGATCGACCTGGTGGACGACGCCGTCAACCAGGTGATCCAGTTGGACGAGCCGCTCACGCACAACTTCGTGCGCAAGCACTACCTGGCCGAACTGGCCGGCCTGATGACCGAAGGCGTGGCGCAGGGTGAGGCGGAAACGCGCGCTGCCTACCGTATCTTCGGCGCCAAGCCGGGCGCCTACGGCGCCGGCGTGCTGCCGCTGATCCAGCACCGCAACTGGGAAGCCGATGGCGATTTTGCCGAGGCGTATGTCAACTGGGGCGGCTATGCGTATGCGCGCGGCACCCAGGGCTCGGACCAGCGCGATGCCTTCCGCACCCGCTTGAACGGCGTGCAGATCGCGCTGCACAACCAGGACAACCGCGAACACGATATTTTCGACAGCGACGACTACCTGCAATTCCATGGCGGGATGATCGCCACCATTCGCGCGCTGAGCGGCCAGCAGCCGCGCCATTATTTTGGCGACAGCCACGATCCGTCGCGCGCCCAGGTGCGCGATCTCAAGGAAGAGACCCTGCGCGTGTTCCGCTCGCGCGTGGTCAATCCCAAGTGGCTGGCCAGCATCCAGCGCCACGGCTACAAGGGCGGCCTGGAACTGACCGCTACTGTCGACTACCTGTTCGGCTACGACGCCACGGCGCAGGTCATGGACGACTGGATGTACGAGGACGTGGCGCAGTCGTACGGCTTCGACTCCACCATGCAGCAGTTCCTGCAAGAGGCCAATCCGTGGGCGCAGAACGCCATTGCCGAGCGCCTGCTGGAAGCGGCCACGCGCGGCATGTGGGCCGAGCCGAAGCCGGAAACGCTGGAACGCCTGCGCGAGCTGTACCTGCGCAGCGAAGCGCTGCTGGAAGAGCGCGGCGAAACCCCGCGTAACGGATAAAGGCTGATAGATGACGAATTTCCCTTTCAGCGCCATCGTGGGGCAAGAGCAGCTGCGCAAGGCCTTGATGCTGTGCGCGGTCGATCCCGGCATCGGCGGCGTGCTCATACGCGGCGACAAGGGCACGGCCAAGAGCACGGCCGCGCGTGCGCTGGCCGAGGTGCTGCCGCCGATTGAAATGGTCCGTGGCTGCGCCTTCAACTGCACGGTGGACGCGCCGTGCGAGCACTGCGCAACCTGCAGCCAAACCGACCGCGTGGCCAGTCTGTCGCCGGTGCCGTTTGTCACGCTGCCGCTCGGCGCCACCGAAGACCGCGTGCTGGGCAGCCTCGATCTTTCGCGCGCGCTGAACGGCGGCCAGAAGGCATTCCAGCCTGGTTTGCTGGCCGCCGCCCATCGCGGCCTGCTGTACATCGATGAAGTCAACCTGCTGGCCGACCACCTGGTGGACGTGCTGCTGGACGTGGCCGCCATGGGCGTGAACCGCGTGCAGCGCGAGGGCCTGTCGGTCAGCCATCCAGCGCGCTTTACGCTGGTGGGCACCATGAACCTGGAAGAGGGCGACCTGCGTCCGCAACTGCTCGATCGCTTCGGCCTGATGGTGGAAGTCACCGCCCCGCGCGAAAAGGCGGTGCGCGCCGAGGTAGTACGCCGCCGTATCGGCTTCGAGGCCGGTCCTGCCGCCTATGTCGAATCCTGGCGCGTGCAGCAGGATGCCTTGCAGGCCAAACTGGCCACGGCGCAGGAGCTGCTGCCGCAAGTGCAGCTCGACGACGCGCTGCTCGATCTGATCAGCCACCTGTGCTGCGAACTGGAAGTGGCCAGCCTGCGCGCGGACATCGTCATGTACAAGACCGCGCGCGCGATTGCCGCGCTGGACGCCCGCACGCAGGTCACGCCGCAGGACATACGCGGCGCGGCCGAACTGGTGCTACCGCACCGGCGCCGCCGTAAACCGTTCGAGCAACCGGGCCTGGACCAGGACAAGCTCGATGACCTGATGCGGCAGGCGCAGGACGAGTCGCCTCCACCGCAGGATGGCGCGTCGAATGCTGAGGGCAGTGACCAGCAGCCGCAGGCAAACGAGCAGTCCGGCGGCGAGCAGGATGAACAGGTATTTGCCGCCGCAGCCGGCGGGCCGACCGCGCGCATTTCGGTCGAGGCGCAGTCGGCTCCTGGTGCGGCCGGCCGCCGCAGCGTAGCCCGGCAGGCATCGCGCGGCCACGTGCTGCGCGCGGTGCCCAACGAGCAGCCGACCAGCATCGCCATCGGCGCCACCTTGGGCAGCGCCGCGCTGCGCGGCGCGGATGGCGGCATACAGGTTACGCGCGCCGATCTGCACCAGCAGGTACGGGTAGGCACCAGTGCCAACCTGATACTATTCGTGGTCGATGCCTCGGGTTCGATGGCGGCGCAGCGGCGCATGGAGGCGCTCAAGGGCGCGGTGGTCAATTTGCTCACCGACGCCTACCAGCAGCGCGACGAAGTGGCGGTGGTGGCGTTTCGCGGCCAGCGCGCCGAGTTGCTGCTGGCGCCCACGCGCAGCGTCGATCTCGCCGAGCAGGGCCTGCGCGAACTGCCCACGGGCGGGCGCACGCCGCTGCCGCACGCGCTGCAACTGGCGCTGGAAACCTTGCAGCGCGCAAGCGCCAATGCCAGGGCCAACCCGCCGCTGCTGGTGCTGCTCACGGACGGCAAGGGCAATGTGCCGATGAGCGAAGGCGGCGATCCGTGGCGCGAGTCGCTGGCATTGGCAGAGCTGCTGGCCGAGCGCCGCGTGCCGGCGCTGGTGATCGATACCGAAAACGGCTATCTGCGCCTGGGACGCGCCGCGCAACTGGCGCAGGCGCTGGGCGCCGAGTGTTTGACACTGGAAGAATTATCTGCCGACAGCCTGGCGCTGACGGTCCGGGCACGACTGGCTTGACGCCGGTCTCGTAAAGTTATCAGGAGTAGTAATGATTATTTGTATAGGCGCCGGCCCCGGCGACATCGGTTACCTGACCCAGCGCGGCGCGGAGTTGATCCGTGACGCCGACGTGGTGGCCGGCTTCGAGGCTGTGCTCAACGTGGTGCGCAGCCTGATTCCCGAGACCGCGCGCGTGGTCAGCATGGGCTACCGCGACCAGGTCGAGCAGCTCGACAAGGTGGCAGTGGAACACCACGCCGGTAAAAAATGCGTGGTCGTGTTCATGGGCGATATCCACTTCAGCGGCTTCCAGTACCTCGAGCGCGTGGAGCGCGCCTGCGGCCACCCGGTGGAATCGCTGCCCGGCATTTCATCGGCGCAGATCCTGGCGTCGCGCGCCAAGGTGTGCTTCGATGAGACCACCTTTATTACTTTCCATCGCCGTGGCGACCTGGAACCATTCAAGCGCCACCTGGTGCACGTGCTGCAAGACCAGCGCAACGCCATCGTGATCCCGTGTCCGTGGGATGCGGCGCGCTCGTTCATGCCGTGGCATATCGCCAAGTACCTGATCGAGCAGGGCATCCCGCCGAACCAGCCCACCGAAGTGTGGGAAAACCTCACCCGTGGCGAAGCCGAGTGGCATGGCACACTGGCCGAATGCGCCGAGCGCGAAGTGTCGGACATGAGCATCATGCTGATCCGCACCATGGCGCCGATGGCCAGCCAGATCGAACCGGCGCCGGTGGTTGCATGAGCGGTGGCGATCAATTCGGCATCGTGATCGCGGGCCATGGCAGCCGCGACCCGGACGCCGTGCGCGAGTTCGAAGCGCTGGTGGAACTGATCAAGCTGCGCGCGCCGCAGGACGTGGTCACCCACGGCTACCTGGAATTCGCCACGCCGACGATTGCGCAAGCGGTGGCGGCCAACCTGGCCGGCGGCGCCAGACAGGTGGCGATCGTGCCCGGCGTGCTGCTGGCCGCCCGTCACGCCAAGAACGACATGCCGGCCGAAATGCAGGCCGCTGCGCGCGACTATCCCGAGATCGATTTCCATTTCGGCGCGCCGATGAACCTCGATCCCAAGCTGCTGCAACTGGCGCAGGAACGCATCGTCGCCGCCGAAGCCCTGTCGCCCCATACCGTGCGCCGCTCGGACACCTGCCTGGTGGTCGTCGGTCGTGGCACAACAGATCCCGATGCCAACGGCGAAGTGGCCAAGCTGGCGCGCATGCTCGAAGAGGGGTTGGGCTTCGGCGCGGCCTACGTCTGCTATTCCGGCACCGCCAGCCCGCTGGTGGCCGATGGTTTGCGCAGCGCTGCAAAGCTCGGCTATGCGCGCGTGGTAGTACTGCCGTTCTTCCTGTTCGACGGTGTGCTGGTCAAGCGCATCTATGCCGCGGCCGACGACCTGGCCGAGCGCGAGCCGGGCCTGGAAGTGCTCAAGGCCGGCTACCTGGGCGTGCATCCGCTAATGGCAGACGTGATGATCGAACGCGCTCGCGAAGCGGTGGCCGGTCGTGCGGCGATGAACTGCTCGCTGTGCAAGTACCGGGTGCAGATCGTCGGCTTCGAGCAGCAGGTAGGCGAGCCGCAGAAGGCGCATCACCTGGCCGTGCGTGCGCTATCGGCCAATCTGAACGAGCCGCTTGCGACACAGCCTTCCCGGTACAAACCTTACCTGCCGCATCCGATCGAAGCGGAAAGCTTCCGCATCATCGCCGAGGGCCGCGACTGGACGCCATTCCCGCAGGACCAGCTGACCATCCTGCAACGGCTGGTGCATACCAGCGGCGACTTCGACGCCGTCAACGACATGTATTTCTCGCCGGGCGCCGTGGACAGCGGCATCCGCGCGCTGCTGCGCTGCAAGCGCATCCTCACCGATGTGACCATGGTGCAGACTGGCCTCAAGCGCGCGCTGCTTGAAGAACTGGGCATCGACACCTGGTGCGGCGTGCATGACCGCGAAACGCATTTGATGTCCGAACAATACGGCATCACCCGCTCGGCGGCCGGCATCCGCCGTGGCTGGGAAAAATTCGGCAACGACGTGGTGGTCTCCATCGGCGACGCGCCGACGGCGATTGCCGAAGCCACGCGCCTGATCCGCGACCATGGCTGGCGCCCGCAACTGGTGATCGGCCTGCCGGTGGGCTTTGTCGGCACGCGCGAGACCAAGGAAGATTTGCGCCGCTGCCTGCAGGTGCCGCGCATTACCAACCGCGGTACGCGCGGCGGCTCGCCATGGGCGGCCAGCGTGGTCAATGGGCTGATGATCGATGCGTTGAACGGCTTGGCGGCGCAACAAGCTTCTGAACAAGCGGCTGAACAAGCAGCAGAACCGGCGGCAGTGCCGAGGGAAGATGTCGCTGGCTGAACGCCAGCCGTTCGACCTCGGCGTCCTGGCCCTGAACGGCTTGCGGCGCGGACGCACCACGGGCAGTTGCGCCACGGCGGCCGTCAAGGCGGCGCTGCGGCTGCTGCTGCAAGGCGTGCGCGTATCGAAAGTCGATATCGGCCTGCCCGATGGCGCCCATTACTTGTCAGTGCCGATCCAGGCGGTGGAGTGGCTCGAACCGGGGCAGGTGGTGCGCGCCGAAGTGATCAAGGATGGCGGCGACGACCCCGATAACACGCACGGCGCTACCATCTTCGCGGAAGTGCGGCGCAACGATGCCGGCGAGGTGCGGTTCTTCGCCGGCCGTGGCGTGGGCACGGCCACCTTGCCCGGTTTGCGGGTGGCGGTGGGCGAACCGGCCATCAACCCGGTGCCGCGCAAGATGATGCGCGAGGCCGTGGCCGATGTCATGCAAGGTGCAGAGCAGGGCTTCGATCTGACCATCGGCTGCGAAGGCGGCGAGATCATCGCCACCAAGACCTTCAATCCGCGCCTGGGCATCGTCGGCGGCATCTCGATCCTCGGTACTTCCGGCATCGTGGAGCCGATGTCGCTGTCCACGTGGATTGCGTCGGTGGAGGTGTATATCCGGGTGGCGCTGGCGGGCGACCAGCAGTGCGTGGCCTACCTGCCGGGCAAGATCGGCCGCGAGTTCGCGCGCGACGTGTTGCAATTGCCGGAGAAGCGCACGGTGCAGATCGCGAACTTCCTTGGCGACGCGCTCGATTTTACCGAGCAGGTGCTGATGGAAGAGCAGCGCACGCTCGACGTCTTGTGGCTGGCCGGCCACCCGGGCAAGCTGGCCAAGGTGCTCGACGGCTGGTGGGATACGCATTCGAGCAAGAGCAAGATGGCCATGGGTGGCGTGGCCCGCGTGGCTTCGGAAATGGGATACGCGCCAGCGATGGTGCAGCAAATTGAAAACGCCAATACAGTGGAAGCAGCAATGGATATATTAAGGCAGGAACCGGACGCGCCAGCCTTCTGGCGTGAAATCGAACACCGCATCGCGGCGCTGGCGCGCGGACGTGTGCCCTCGGCGCGCCGCATCGAGGTGCGCCTGTTCGACCTGGCCGGCAATCTGCTCGGAGAGCACGCATGAAGCTCGGCACTTTGTACGGCATCGGCGTGGGCCCGGGCCCGGCCGGCTTTGTGCCGGTGGCGGCGCTCGATGCGCTGCGTCACGCGGACCTGATCTACGCGCCACGCGCGCGGGGCGCAGCCGATTCGGTGGCGCTGCAATGCCTGGCCAGCGCCGGCTTCATTCCCGACCCGGACAAGCTGCGCGAGATCGAGTTCAATATGGACCCGGACCGCTCGGTGCTGAGCGAGCATTACGCCCAGTTGGCCGATACGCTGGCGGTGGAATTGCGGGCAGGGCGCAACGTGGCCTACCTGACCATCGGCGACTCGCTCACGTATTCAACTTACGGCTACGTACTGGCCGGGCTGCGCGAACGGATTTCCGATCTTCCGCAGCGCACGTTCCCGGGCATTACCAGCTATGCGGCCGCCGCATCGGCCTTGGCCTGGCCGCTGGGCGAGGGCAAGGAGCGGGTACTGATCCTGCCTTGCCCGGAGAGTCCGCAAGAGCTGCGCCACGAGATCGAAACCCACGATATCGTGGTGCTGATGAAAGTGGGCACCCGCCTGCCGTGGGTGCTCGACCTGCTGCGCGAGATGAAGATCGCCGATCACTGCGCGTTCGCGCGCCGGATCGGCTTGCCGGGTGAACTGCTGGCGTCCGGCGTGGCCGACCTGGTGGCCGATGATGCGATGGGTTACCTGGCCACCTTGCTGGTGCGCCGTAACCCGCGAAAGGACAGATAAATGAAAGTGTATTTTGTAGGCGCCGGCCCTGGCGCCGCCGATTTGATCACCCTGCGCGGCGCGCGCCTGCTGGGCAGCGTGCGCATGGTGCTGTACGCGGGTTCGCTGGTGCCGGTGGAAATGCTCAGCCACTGCGCGCCCGACACCGAACTGCTCGACACCGCGCAGATGGACCTGGAACAGCAGCAGGCCTGTTACGTGCGCGCCAAGCAACAGGACATCGACGTGGTGCGCCTGCACTCGGGCGACCCGGCCATCTACGGCGCCACCGCCGAGCAGATGCGCCGCCTCGAAGCATTGGGCATCGCGTATGAAATCGTGCCGGGCGTGTCGTCGTTTACGGCAGCAGCAGCTGCCATCGGCACCGAACTGACCAAGCCGGAAGTGTCGCAAAGCGTGATCCTCACCCGCGTTTCGGGCCGCGCGTCGGCCGTGCCGGAACTGGAATCGATCGCGCGGCTGGCCGAGCACCGCGCCACCATGTGCATCTTCCTCTCCGGCCCGCACCTGAAGAAAATCGTCACCGACCTGCTGCTGCACTATCCGCCGGAAACGCCGGTGAGCCTGGTGCACCGCGCCACCTGGCCCGAACAGCGCAGCTACACCGGCACGCTGGGCACGATCCTGGAAGAGACCAAGCGCGGCGTTTGGAATCTCACCACGATGATGCTGGTGGGCGCGGCGCTCGACAAGGGCATCGCCGCCGAATCGAGCCTGTATTCGAAAGACTTCACCCACTTGTTCAGGGTGGTGAAAAAGAACGAGGAAGCCGCGTGAGTTCGCCGGCGCCGCTTGGCATCTGGCTGGTGCGTCCCGAAGGGGAAGCGCTGGCTGCCGCCTTGCAGGCACGCCTTGGCGGTGACATCTACCGCCCGTGGATGCAGCCGGACCTGGCGCAAAAGACCCAGTTTGCCGCCACTTATCGGCGCCATGCGCAATGGATCATGGTGGCGGCCAGCGGCATCGCCGTGCGCTTCCTCGAAGGACTGCCGGTCGATAAGCATACGGATCCGGCCGTGGTGGTGATCGACGAAGCAGGGCGCCACGCGGTGGCGCTGTTGTCCGGTCACGAGGGCGGCGGCAATATCCTGGCGTACCGCGTCGCAAACGTGGTGGGCGCGGCGCCCGTGGTCACCACTGCCACCGAAGCATTGAAGCCGCTGACGCTTGGTATCGGCTGCCGCAAGGGCGTGCCGGCCGCACGCATTGAGGCGGCGGTCGTCCAGGCTTTGCTGGCTGCCGGCGACTACGGCATGCGCGACGTGCGTGAAGTCGCGACGGTGGACCTGAAGGCTCAGGAGCCGGGCTTGCTGGCGTTCTGCCTCCAGCACGACCTGCCGCTGCGCGTGTTTGCGCGCGCCACGCTGGCGGCGCGGCCTTGGGTCACGAAGCCGTCGGACTGGGTACAACAGAATGTAGGGTTGAACGGGGTGTGCGAACCCTGCGCCCTGGTGGCAAGCCCGCGTGGCGCGCTGCTGGTGCCGAAAATGAGCCTGGACGGCGTCGCCGTTGCAGTGGTACTGGATAAATGGATGGAAATTTGATGAGTGGTGTTTTGAATCTGGTGTCGGTGGGCCCCGGTTACGAGGACTTGATCGTCCCGCGTGCGATTGCGGCCTTGAAGGACAGCGACGTGATCGTCGCCTATGAACTGTACTTGCGCTGGATCGCGCCCCATATCGAGGGCAAGCAGATTTTCAGTCCGCCGCTCACGCAGGAGCGCGAACGCGCGCAACTGGCGATCGAGCATGCGCGCAATGGCGCCAGGGTCTCGCTGATTTCGAGCGGCGACATCGGCATCTACGCGATGGCCGCGCTGGCGTACGAAGAAATGCGCGAGGACGACACCTACACGGTGAACCTGGTGCCCGGCGTGACGTCGGCCAACGCCTGCGCATCGCTGCTCGGCTCTCCGCTGTCGCACGACTTTGCGACCCTGAGCCTGTCGGACCTGCTGTGCCCCTGGGAGTGGATCGAGCACCGCGCGCGCCACATCGCCCAGGCCGACCTGGCCTGCGTGATGTACAACGTGCAGAGCGCCAGCCGCCAGGAAGGCGTTTACCGGGTGCTGCAACTGATGCTCGAATCGAAAGCGCCGGGCACCCTGTGCGGCGTGGTGCGCAATGCGTACCGTCCCGGCCAGCAGGTGGACATTTATCGCCTCGACGAACTGCCGGGCCTGAAATTCGACATGCTGACCACCATCGTGGTCGGCAACCGGTTTACGGCAAAAAAGCGCGGCCAGATTTTTACCCCGCGCGGCTATAACGACTGGGCGCAGCCTGAAGGTCCGCTGGGTATAAAAACCGCCCAACAGGAAGAGCAGTTGCCCGAGAATGCCGTGTGGGTCTTCTCCGGCACCAGCGACGGCAACGCGCTGGCCGCCGACCTGGCCGCAGCCGACATCGGCCCGGTGGTGGTGTCAGCCGCCAGCGACCATGGCGGCGAGATCGCGCGCCACGATTGCCCCGGCGTGGCCATCTGGTCGGGCCGGCAGGGCGTGGAAGCGCGCCGCCGCGTATTGAACGCCAAGTGCGCGCGCGTACTGCTCGACGCCACCCATCCGTATGCGCGCAACATGTCGGAACAACTGATGGCGTTGTCAAAAGAGCTGGGGATTCCCTACCTGCGCTTCGAGCGGCCCAGCGAGTATGTGCCGCACGATGGCGAAGCCTGCGCCTCGATCGAGGAAGCCGCTGTGCGTGCGGTCGCAACTGGCCAGCGCATCTTCCTGGCGACGGGATCGAAAGACCTGGCCACCTTCATGCAGACTGCGGGCGCGGCTGACAAACAGTGGTTCGTGCGCCAGACGGCGGAGCCGGAACTGATCGAACGCGCCCTGGCACTGGGCATCCCGCGCGAGCGCATCTGCGCCATGCAGGGCCCGTTCTCGGCTGAATTCAACACCGCGCTGTGGCGCGACTGGGGCATCGACTGCGTGGTGACCAAGGATTCCGGCGGCGCCGGCGGCTACCAGGCCAAGGTGCAGGCGGCCAGGGCGCTCGGCATTCCGCTGCTGGTCGTGGCGCGGCCGCAGCTGGCTTATCCGGCCATGGTGGCCATGGTGGCTGATGTGGCCGATGTCGTCGAGGCGCTGCATGCACTCAAGCCGGGACCAGCCGCAGCATGAAGCAGCTGATTCCCGTCACCATCGTCACCGGCTTTCTCGGCGCCGGCAAGACCACGCTGCTGCGCAGCCTGGTCGAGCGCCGCCAGACGCGCCGGCTGGCGTTGCTGATCAACGAGTTCGGCGAGATCTCGGTGGACGGCGCCGTGGTACGCGATGCGGTGGGGACAAACACGCAGGTCCACGTGCAGGACTTCGCCCACGGCCTGATCGCCTATGGCGACGACGAGCAGTTCGTGCCGGCCATGCTGGCCCTGGCCGCACGCCGCGCCCAGATCGACCATGTACTGATCGAGACGTCCGGCCTGGCGCTGCCCACGGCCGTGATGGAGCAGTTGCAAGGCGCCGAACTGGCCGAGCACTTCATCCTCGACGCCACGCTGGCCGTGGTCGATACGCCGCTGCTGCTGACGGACCGCTTCGAACACGATGGCAGCAATGCACCGGCCGCCACCATGTTCGACCAGCAGCTCGAGTATGCCGACGTGGTGGTGCTCAACAAGATCGATGGCGTCGATGAAGACGCCTTGCTGGCGGCCGAAACGCGGGTACGCGAGCGCGCCCCCAAGGTGCGCTTCCTCGAACTGGCTTACAACGCGCAGCTCGATATCCGCCTGGCGCTGGGATTGCGGCTGCACCAGCCCACGCGCATCGAACACGCCCATGTGTATGCAGCAGTAGCCACCATGCCCGGCCAGGATGCGGCGCCGCTGGCGGTGCAGACGCGGCTTAACGGCCATGCCCACTCGGGCCTGGGCGCGCACAGCCACGGCCTGGCCACCCACAAGCACTTCCACGAGCAGGACCCGGGCTGGCTGTCGTTCGTGCTGCGCAGCGATGCGCCGCAGGATGCGGGCCAGCTGGCGCAGGCGATCTCGGAAGCCGCCAGGGCCGAACCGATCTTGCGCAGCAAAGGTTACGTGCACAGCGAAGATGGCGACGGCGCCATGCTGGTGCAGGGCGTGCGCACGCGGGTGTCGGTCCACCGCGACCGTGACCGCGCCACGGCGCCGCGCTCGCAACTGGTCTTCATCGGCTACCACATCAATCGCGGCAAGATCGCCGCGCTGCTGTCGGAACGCACCGGTACAAAATGGCACTGATAGCACTAATAGCACTAATTTAATTTATCAAAAAGGGGAATCCATGAACTCGAAGAGCAAATTGTTATTGATATTGGCACTGGCCGCGAGCGGCAGCGCCATGGCGCACCCGGGCCATGCCGAAGGCGCCGTCGCGGGCCTGATGCATCCGCTCACCGGCCTCGATCACATCCTGGCAATGGTGGCCGTGGGCCTGTGGGCCGCGCAACTGGGCGGCCGCGCGCAGTGGCTGCTGCCTGCCAGCTTCGTCGGCTTCCTGGCCGTGGGCGGCGCGCTGGGCGCCAGCGGCATCGTGCTGCCGATGGCTGAGGCGGGCATCGTCACGTCGGTGCTGCTGCTGGGCCTTCTGATCGGCTTCGCGGTGAAACTCAAGGCCGCGCCGGCGGCGCTGGCAGTGGGCGTGTTCGCGCTGTGCCACGGCTATGCGCACGGCGTGGAAATGCCGGCCATGGGCAGCGGCATGTTGTACGGTGTGGGTTTCGTAGCGGCCAGCGCCGCACTGCACGTGGCGGGCCTGGGGCTGGCGCGCGCGGTGCAATCGCGCGGCAACTGGCTGCGCGCCGGTGGCGCAGCCATTTCGCTTGCGGGCGTGTGGCTCGGTCTCGCCGCCTGATTGGAAGCTAACTCTCTCTCATGCCGCGCAGGTGTTCGACGTCGGTGACAGCCTTCTGCCACACGGCGTCGGCGTCGCTGATCGAACCCACTTGCAGCGGCAGGCTGCAGTCCTTGAGGACTTTGCCGGCCAGTGAAATCTTGTAGCGCAGCGCCGTATACTCGATATCGTAGGTTTTCTTCAAACCCTGCCGGCGAACATAAGTGTCGTGTGAAGCGCTCATATCTCCTCCTGTCAGTTGAAACTTCAGGTTAGCACGTAGCCCCGAAAAGTGAAGCGAATTCGGGACGGTCGTGCTATTTGATGAAGTTATCCTTGATCAGGTCCAGCACGTCGCCACCTCGACCGCTCAGTACTGCCTTGGCCGAATACAGCGCGGTGCCCAGCACCTGTGCCGCTTCCACTGCCGGCGGCATCACCAGTTCGAATTTATCGGTGGTTACATCCAGCAGCGCCGGTCCGGGATGGGCCAGCCACTCGATCACCGCGCGCTCGAGCGCGGCGGCCGATTCCACGCGGGTGCCGTGAATGCCCATCGCTGTGGCCACCTGGGCGAAGTCGGGGTTTTTCAACTCCGTATAGGCGTCCAGCAGTCCCTCGACCTTTTGTTCCAGTTCAACGAAGCCCAGCGAACCGTTGTTGAACACTGCCACCTTGATGGCGATATTTTCCTGCACTGCGGTGATCAGGTCGCCCAGCAGCATGGTCAGGCCGCCGTCGCCCGACAGTGCGATCACCTGGCGGTTGGGGAACGCCTTCCTGGCGCCCAGCGCCTGTGGCATGGCGTTGGCCATGGTACCGTGCGAGAGGCTGATGATGGTGCGGCGCGTGCCCAGCGCGCGCGTGTGGCGCAGCGCCCACACCATCGGCGAGCCGCCGTCTGCCGTGAAGATGGCGTCATCGCTGGCATGCTTGTCGATCAGCGCGGTCAGGTATTGCGGACGGATGGTGTCGCCGTCGCCGGGTGTGGCGCGCTCGTTGAGGTCTGCCATGGCCTTGTGGTGGCGCGCCACGCAGTCGTTAAGCCAGGTGCTGTCGCCACGGGGCTGGACGCGCGGCGCCAGCGCGCGCAGGGTGTCGGCGATGTCGCCCACCACGCCCAGTTCGACCGGATGGCGGCGGCCCAGGTGGGCCGGGTCGATATCGACCTGGATGATGCGCGCATGGCTCGGATAGTACTGGCGCCAGGCGAAGTCGCAGCCCAACAGCAGCAGGGTGTCGCATTCGAGCACCGCGTGGTAGCCCGATTCCACGCCGAAGATGCCGGTCATGCCGACGTTGTACGGATTGTTCGGTTCAATAAAATCCTTGGCGCGCGAGGTGTGGGCAATGGGCGCTTTCAGGCGTTCGGCCAGCGCCATCAGGGCGCCGTGCGCGTGCTCGCATCCGGAGCCGCCATAGATGGCGATCTTCTTGCCGGCGTTGAGGATTTCGGCGATGCGATTGAGTTCGTTCTCGGACGGGCGGATATTCGGTTGCGCCAGGTGGACACTGAACGGCGGCTCTTCGCCGGCTGCTTCCTGCGAAACGTCCACCGGCAAAATGATCACGGCCACGCCGCGTTTTGACAACGCCGCCTGGGCCGCCATGGCGGTCACGCGGCGCGCTTGCGCCGGCGTGCGGATCTCCTGGCAAAACACGCTGCACTGGTCGAAGATCGGCTTGTAATCGACTTCTTGCGGAAAATCGAAGCCCTGTTCGTCGCGCTTGATCTGGCTGGCGATCAGCACCACCGGCGAGCGGTTGCGGTGCGCCTCGAACAGGCCGTTCACAAAATGCAGGCTGCCCGGACCGCACGAACCCGCGCACAAGGTGAGACGGTTGGCAAGCGTGGCCTCGGCCCCGGCCGCAAAGCCGCCGACTTCCTCGTGGCGCACGTGCACCCAGTCGATGTCGCTGCGGCGGATGGCGTCGGTAACGTAGTTGAGCGAGTCGCCGGGCACACCCCAGCAGTGCTTTGCGCCTGCCTGCTGCAGGGTTTCGATGACGACTTCCGCGACTGTTTTTGCCATGGCGTGGTTCCTCGGTATGATGGTTGGTACAGGTGGATAGCCGATCATGTGGCGTGCACCGATTATCGTATGTTCGTTGCCGCACGCTAGGCGGCGATGCGCTGCGGAGCTCTGCCGCCACTGGCCGATAATGTCAGTCATCCCCTTCATGACTGCGCTGCCATGTCCAAAATAAAATCATCGACAGAAAATATCGACAACGGTCACGTGCGCGTGCGCGGCGCGCGCGAGCACAATCTGAAAAACGTCGATGTCGATATCCCGCGCAACGCGCTGGTGGTGTTTACCGGCGTCTCCGGTTCGGGCAAATCATCGCTTGCCTTCGGCACGCTGTACGCCGAGGCCCAGCGCCGCTACCTGGAGTCGGTGTCGCCGTATGCGCGCCGGCTGTTCCACCAGATGGCCGTGCCCGAGGTGGACAGCATAGACGGCCTGCCGCCGGCGGTGGCCCTGCAACAGCAGCGCGGCGCGCCCACCACGCGGTCGTCGGTGGGCAGCGTGACCACGCTGTCGAATTCGATGCGCATGCTGTATTCGCGTGCCGGCGATTACCCGGCCGGGCAGGAATTGCTGTACGCGGAATCGTTTTCGCCCAATACGCCGCAGGGCGCGTGCCCACAGTGCCATGGCCTGGGCCGCGTGTACGAAGCGACCGAGCAATCGATGGTGCCGGACGACAGTCTGACCATCCGCGAACGCGCGGTGGCTGCCTGGCCCACTGCCTGGCACGGCCAGAACCTGCGCGACATCCTGGTCACCCTCGGTTACGACGTCGATACGCCGTGGCGCGACCTACCCAAAAAAGTGCGCGACTGGATACTGTTTACCGACGAGCAGCCCACGGTGCCGGTGTACGCAGGCCTGACCCCCGCCGAAACCAGGCGGGCATTGAAGCGCAAGGAAACCCCGAGCTACCAGGGCACGTTCACCGGCGCGCGTAAATATGTGCTGCAAACCTTTGCCGGTACCGAGAGCGCCATCATGAAAAAGCGCGTGGCGCAGTACCTGGTCGGCATGGATTGCCCGACCTGCCACGGCAAGCGGCTGCGCACCGAATCGCTGTCGGTCACGTTCTGTGGCCACGACATCACCGAGATCGGCCGGCTGCCGCTCAAGCGCCTGGCCGAACTGCTGCTGCCGTTTGCCGAAGGGCGCGCCGTCAAACCGAAGGACGCCGCCAAGCACCCGGAAAAAGCCATTGTTACCCAGCGCATCGCCGAGGACCTGGTGGCGCGCCTCGGTGTGCTGCTCGACCTGGGTCTCGGCTACCTGAGCATGGAGCGCGCCACGCCCACCTTGTCGCCGGGCGAGTTGCAGCGCCTGCGGCTGGCGACGGCCGTGCGCTCGTCGCTGTTCGGCGTGGTGTATGTGCTCGACGAACCGTCGGCGGGCCTGCATCCGGCCGACACCGAAGCGCTGCTGCGCGCGCTCGACCGGCTCAAGGGAGCAGGCAATTCGCTGTTCGTGGTCGAACACGCGCTCGACGTGATCCGTCACGCCGACTGGATCGTTGATGTGGGACCGCAGGCCGGCGAGCATGGCGGCAAGGTGCTGTACAGCGGCCCGCCGGAGGGCTTGCGCGACGCGGCCGAGTCGCGCACCGCCGGCTACCTGTTCGAGCGCGTCGAACGCGATCCCCGGCCACCGCGCGTAGCCGCCGGCAGCCTGCAACTGCGCGGTATCGAGCGCAACAATCTGTGCGCGGTCGATGTCGATGTTCCGCTCGGGGTGATGACATGCGTGAGCGGCGTGTCGGGCTCCGGCAAATCGAGCCTGGTGAGCCAGGCGCTGGTGCAGCTGGTGCGTGCACAACTGGGCCAGGATCATGTCGATGCCGAGGCGGAAGGCGCCGATCCGATGCTGGACGCCAGCGATGCGAGTGGTGCAATAACGCTGAAGGGCCGCATCGTCCACGGCATGCAGGGCGTGCGGCGGCTGGTGCAGGTCGATCAGAAGCCGATCGGGCGTACGCCTCGCTCCAACCTGGCCACCTACACCGGCCTGTTCGACCACGTGCGCAAGCTGTTTGCCGCCACCCGGGCGGCGCGCGCCCGCAAGTTCGACGCCGGGCGATTCTCGTTCAACGTCGCCAAGGGCCGCTGCCCCAACTGCGCCGGGGAAGGTTTCGTCATGGTGGAGCTGCTGTTCTTACCGAGCGTGTACGCGCCATGCCCCGAGTGCGAGGGCGCGCGGTACAACCCGGAGACCCTGGCCGTGCGCTACAACGACCGCAATATCGCCGAGGTATTGAAGCTTACCGTCGATGCGGCAGCCGAGTTCTTTGACGACCAGCCGCCGCTGCGCCACGCGCTCGACGTGCTGCGCGCGGTGGGCCTCGGTTACCTGCGCCTGGGCCAGCCGGCCACCGAGCTGTCGGGCGGCGAAGCGCAGCGCATCAAGCTGGCAACCGAATTGCAGCGCGCCAGCCGGGGGGATACCCTGTATGTACTCGATGAACCGACCACCGGCCTGCATCCATCCGATATCGATCTGCTGCTTACGCAATTGCATGGGCTGGTCGATGCCGGCAACACGGTGGTGCTGGTCGAGCACAATATGCAAGTGCTGGCGGCGGGGGACTGGGTGATCGACGTGGGGCCGGGAGCTGGCGAGGAGGGTGGGGCGATCGTGTTTGCGGGTGCGCCAGCAGCGCTGGCGAAGTGCAAGGGAAGCCGGACAGCGCCTTATTTGCGCAGGATGCTTGGTTAGCTGGTTTTGGCTCCTTCGTTCCCGCGCAGGCGGGAGCGAAGGATTTCAGGCTACCGGATTACACCGGCGGCTGGTTTTTCACGGAGTTGCGGTACTTGAGCCGTGCTGCGTCGCGTTTGACCGCTTCCGCCGCGATATTGCTGGCCTTGATCAGGCGCCGTTCGTCCTTGCCCCGGTGCTGGGCGATGTGCTTGTTGCCGATGCGCTTGGTCATGATCTCTCCGTATTGTCAAAGTAGGGCTACCAGCTTAATCGGTAGTGACTCCAGCACTCTGTTAGCCAGCTAACCGAAAGTCTACGAACAGCTGAAGTTCGCCGCATCCTCGATGCTGCCGCTGCCCTTGTACTTTGCGGTTTTCGGATACGGGCACAGTGGCCGGGAACGCGCCGGCGACCATGCGGCCGGCACGCTGGCGTTCACACCACCGGCATTGCCCGCGCCGCGCGCGCTGGCCGTCACGCTGTCCGGCGCCACGCCCTTTTCCACCCAGTTCACCAAAGGCGTCAGCATGTCGAATTGCTCGGCGCTGGGTCCGCCCGAGCAGTGGTTCATGCCCGGAACCTGGTAGTAACGCGCGAAGTTGGCGGCGTCGCCGCCGTTGGCGGTGCGCAGGCCGTCGTACCAGGCGGCGCTGTCGTTGCTCGAGAAAATGGGATCGCTGGTGCCGTGATAGACCATTAGCTTGGCGCCACGATTTTTCAGCTGCGACAAATCGGTGGCATTGGGCGGCAACATAAACGACAGCGCGCTTTCCGTGAACAGGCCGCCGGTGGCGCCGACCTTGGTCAACATGGCGGCAAGGTCGCCGTCACGCACGAACGCCGCACCGTCGAACGTGGCGCCGTTTTCCGGCGGTGCCTGGAACACCAGTCCCACTGCGCCCGAGTCGCGCGTGGTCGGGCTGCTGAACTTCCAGCTGGCCCAGTCGTTCGTGGCCAGGCCCGCATCGTAAGGGAAGCTGGTATAAATCTTGGTGCCGGCTGGCGTGGTGGCGCCGGCGAACAGGCCGCCGATGGTGGTCTTTTGCGCCGCGCTCAAACAGCTGCCGTCACGCGCACCGCTGCAGGTGGCGACGTCGCGATTGAGATCGAACGCGGCCTGGCACGCTTGCGTATTCTGCACCATGCCGTCGGTGGCGCCATCGAGCGCATCGCACCTGGCCAGCGCCGCGTTGGAGACCAGCGTGCGCTCAGCCGCCGTAAAACCGGTGGCTGGATCGCCGGCGGTCGTTGCCAGCGAAGCGTAGGCCCTGCCGCCCGCGATATTGGCTACCGCCGCCAGCGGCAGGCGGTAGCCGGGATTGCCGACCAACACGCCGTCGTACTGGTCGGCGTAGCGAGATGCAGCCACCATCGCGTGGCGGCCGCCGTTGGAGCAGCCGCCGATGTACGAGCGGTCCGGCTTTTTGCCGTAGGCGGTTTCGATCAGGCTCTTGGCCATCGGCGTGAGCTTGCCCACGGCCTGGTAGCCATAGTCGAGCCGTGCCTGCGGATCGGCGCCGAAGAAGGGCGTCGGTGCGCCATGGCCGGCGTCGGAACTGATGACGGCGAAGCCCTGGTTCAAGGCATTGTCCAGCGGGCCGCCGCCGCCGACCGGGCCGGTCGCCGGCACCACCGAGCCATCGAGACCGCCGTTGGCCTGGTAGAAGAAGCGGCCGTTCCAGTTGGTGGGCAAACGCATCTCGAAGCCAATCGCGTAGCGCTGGCCATCGACCGTGCTCACGCGGTCGAACATGCGGCCGGTGACCTGGCAGTGCGCCGGCACCGGCTTGCCGGCGATGGTGAGCGCTCCGGCCGCAACGGCATTGGCGGCAGTGATGGTGGTGCTGGCAAGCTGGATCTTTGTCGCTAGGTCGGTGCACGACGCCAGCGTGGCGCCGGTGGCGGCGGCCAGTTGCGGCAGGGCCGGGGTGGCGGGCGTATTCGAGCCCAGGTTGGTGCTGCCGCCGGAGCAGGCGGTCAGCAGCAGCGGCAGCAGATTGGCGGCGATGATCGATAGTTTGAGCGTGGGTTGCATGGTGTCTCCTCGGGTCATTGCTAAAGCATGGAACGAGCAGGTCCGCGCAGCGTCTGTGGCTGCGTCGGACCTCGGGTGGACTACGGGCGGAAAGTTACTGCGGCGGGACGTCTTTCAGGGTGCCGATCGGCTGGTTTTGCAGCTTGCCGTTCACCTTGCGCACTTCGCGGATGTACATGTTCTGCACGATGTCGCGGGTGGCCGGGTCGATGCTGATCGGGCCGCGCGGGCTGTCGAGCTTCATGCCGCTCAACACTTTCACCGCTTCGTCGCCGCTGATGTCGCCCTTGAGCTTACGGGCGGTCTCGTAGATCATGGCCATGGTGTCGTAGGCAGCCACGGTCACAAAGGTCGGCGGCGGACGGTTGGGCAGGGCGGCGGCGTAGGCGGCCAGGAAGGCCTTGTTGGCCGGGTTGTCCAGCGCGGTCGAATAGTTCAGTACCGTGATGGCGCCCAGCGCGCGGTCGCCCAGGGCTTCGAGCGTCGGCGAATCGCTGGTCATGTCGCCCACGCCCAGGAACTTGATGCCTGCCTTGTCCAGCCCCTTGTCACTGAAAGCCTTGAGCAGCGCGGTGCCGTCTTCCGAACCCGGCGCGAAGAAGAACAGCGCGTCCGGTTTTTCATCCTTGATGCGCTGGATGAATGGCGAGTAGTCGGGATTGGCCAGCGGTGAACGGGCCGATCCCACCACCTTGCCGCCGGCGGCCGTGAAGCCCTTGACGAACTTGGCCTCGGCATCGTGGCCGGTGCTGTAGTCGCTCACCAGCGTGTACACCTTGCCCACCTTGTTCTGGCCCGACCAGGTGCCGAACGGCTCCGTCATCTGGTGCATGGTCATGCTGGTGCGCAGCATGTACGGCGACTTTGCCGTGATGCCGGTGGTGACCGCGTTCATGACGATCATCGGAATCTTGGCCTTGGTGGCAATCGGCGCCACGGCCAGCGCACTTGGCGTGAGCGAGAAGCCGACCAGGAACTGTACCTTGTCGCGGGAGATCAGCTCCTGCGCGGCGCGCTTGGAGAGGTCGGCATTGCTGCCGCCGTCGTCGCGGTAGATGATCTCGATCTTCTTGCCGGCCACGGTGCTGCCGTACTGCTGCATATAGGTCTTGATGCCATCTTCGAACGGCTTGCCGATATTGGCGAACGGTCCGGTCAGCGCGGCGATCACGCCGACCTTGATGGTGTCCTGGGCATATGCCGCATTCATGGTGAGCATTGCCGCGCCTACCGTCAGGCTCATGGCGGCCAGTTTGATGATTTTCATGGTGTCTCCGTTATAGTTGGCGATTTTTATCAGTTGCTAAGCAGCGGTGATAACCTGTGGATCCGACCCTTCGTATAAAGCGTTGACCGTGGCGGCGCGGCGCGTGAGCACCGCCGCCTGGTTGATCGAGCCCTTGTCGGTGAGCTCGCGGTGATCGATGGACGGCGGCTCCGCCTGCAGCAGCAGGCGGTCGATGCGCATCGACGAGCCACTCGCATCCTGGTTCAGGCGTTGCAGCAATTGCCGAAACCATTCCCGTACCGGCGCGCTGGCCAGCACCTCGGCGGCAGTGGCGCCTTCGCCAAGGCAGGCGAGATTCTGGCAGTGCTCCAGGCGCGGGAATACCAGCAGGCCAATGGCGCTGCGGTCGATGCCGGTGACCACGGCGTCGAGCACATACGGCGTGGCCGCGCTGATCACGCGCGCCCGCAGCGGTCCCACGCTCACAAACGTGCCGGTATCGAGCTTGAAGTCTTCGGCAATGCGGCCATCGAACATGAAGCCCAGTTCCGGGTGGTCCGGCTCGGCGAAGCGCAGCGCGTCGCCTGTACGGTAGTAGCCCTCGTCGTCGAAGGCATCGGCGGTGAGGTCGGGCGCGCGCCAGTAGCCGGGCATCACGTGCGGGCCCTTGAAGCGCGCTTCGAACTTGCCGCCCACCGGCACCAGCTTGACCTTGCAGCCCGGGACCGGCACACCGACGTAGCCGGCCTTGATGATGCTGCCGGTACCGAAGGTGCACGACGGCGACGTCTCGGTCATGCCCAGGCCCGTGATGATGCGGATCGATTCGCCGGTCTGGCGGATGCCCGCCTGGTCGAGCCGGTCCCACGCCGCTTGCGACAGGCCGGCGCCCGCACACAGGAACAGTTTGACGCGCGAGAAGAAGTTGGCGGACAGCCTGGCGTCGGTCTCCATGGCGTCGGTCAGCATCTCGAAACCCTTCGGGATGTTGAAGTACATGGTGGGCGCGATTTCGGCCAGGTTGCGCAGCGTGGCGCCGAAGTCGCGCGGCGTCGGTTTGCCGTCGTCCAGGTACAGCGTGCCGCCGTTATACAGCGCCATGCCCACGTTGTGGCTGCCGCCGAAGGTGTGGTTCCACGGCAGCCAGTCCACCAGCACCGGCGGTTCGTCGCCCATGAACGGAAAACTTTGCAGCAGCATTTGCTGGTTGCTGCACAACATGCCGTGGGTGGTGATGACGGCCTTGGGCTTCTTGGTGGAGCCGGATGTGAACAGGAACTTGGCGATGGTGTGCTCGTTCACGGCCGCGTGGGCCGCCTCCACCGAGGCTGGCACGGCATCGAGCAGCGCGGCAAAGCGCAGTGCTTCCTGTCCCGCGACGTCGCCGTGCGCCAGCACCAGCTGCACATCGGCCGGCAACGCGGGCAGCACGGCATTGATGGCGCGGCTGAACGCGGCGCCGTCGCTGGCATAAATCGCGCCCGGCGTCAGGCGTTCGAGCATGTCGGCCAGCTTGCCGAAATCGGTGGCCACCAGCGAATACGACGGCGACACCGGTGCAAACGGCACGCCGGCATACATCGCGCCCAGCGCCAGCTGGTAGTGTTCGAGGTCGTTCCCGGACAGGATCACCAGCGGCCGCTCTGCGGACAAATCCAGGTCGAGCAGCGCCTGGCCGATGCGCCGTGCGCGGTCCAGCATCTGCACGTAGCTGATGCGTATCCATTCGCCGTCCGGACCGCGCCGCGCGACCACGGTGCGGTCCGGGTGCAGCGCGGCGCCCGATTCCAGGCGGTCGGTAAAGCGCGGCGGATAGGCATCCAGCGGCGTGACGGCGTCCACGTGCCACAACCCGTCGTCCTGCCAGGCTGCGATCTCGGGATTACCCAGTTTGACCGGGCGCCGTTTTACTGTACCGCTGGTCCGCTCCGCATTCAAAGACTGATTCATGCGGAGCTCCTGTCAGATCGGGTAGTGGCGGGGCGTGGTCTGGATCGTGATCCAGCGCAGCTCCGTGAACTCCGCGATGGCCGCCTTGCCGCCAAAGCGCCCGTAGCCGCTGCCTTTCACGCCGCCGAACGGCATCTGCGCCTCGTCGTGCACGGTGGGGCCGTTGATGTGGCAGATGCCCGATTCGATCTGGCGGGCCACGGCCATGGCGCGGCCGATGTCGCGGCTGAACACGGCCGAAGACAAACCGTATTCGCTGTCGTTGGCCAGGCGGATCGCTTCCTCGTCGGAGTCGAAGCGCAGGATCGAGACGATCGGTCCGAACGACTCTTCCTGGTACACGCGCATCGCCGGCGTGACGCCATCGACAATCGCCGGCTGCAGCAGGTTGCCTTGCACCGCGCTGGACGACTGGGTGACGGTGGCGCCGCGCTGGCGCGCATCGTCCAGCATGGCCACCACGCGGGTGGCGGCGGCAGCATCGATCATGCCGGTCAGCGGGGCATCCGCGTGGGCGGCCCTGAGGGTGGCGGTCTTGGTGGCCAGCTTGTCGAGGAAGGTGCTGGCCACCTTGTTGTCCACCAGGATGCGGTCGGCGGACATGCAGATCTGGCCCTGGTTGAAGAAGGCGCTGAAGGCAGCCGCTTCCACCGCTTCATCGAGGTCGGCGTCGTCCAGGACCAGCAGCGGGTTCTTGCCGCCCAGTTCCAGCAGCACCGGTTTCAGGTGTCTGGCGCAGTGCTGGGCGATGATGCGGCCCACGTTGGTGGAGCCGGTGAAGTTTACGCGGCGCACGGCCGGGGCAGCGATCAGGCGTTCGACCACCGCCGGTGCGTCGGCCGGTGCGTTGGTGATGACGTTGACCACGCCGGCAGGGAAGCCGGCCTGCTCGAACACGGTGCCGATCAGGCGGTGCAGGCCCGGGCACAGTTCGGAAGCCTTGAGAATGACGGTATTGCCGCAGGCGAGCGGCATGGCAATCGCCCGGGTGCCGAGGATGACCGGCGCATTCCACGGTGCGATGCCCACCACCACGCCGGCGGCCTGGCGCACGCCCATCGCCAGCGATCCCGGCACGTCGGACGGAATGACCTCGCCGCTGATCTGGGTGGTCATCGACGCCGCTTCGCGCAGCATGTTGGCCGCCAGCGTCACATTGAACTGGTACCACATCGGGCTGCCGCCGGCCTCCGCCACGCCGCGCGCCACGAAATCGGCGCGCAGGCCGTCCATGGCATCGGCGGCCTTGAGCAGCAGCGTGCGGCGCGCGCCAGGATTGAGCGCGGACCAGGCAGGGAAGGCCTCGCTGGCCGCGTTGACGGCCTTGTCCACGTCAGCCAGCTGGGCGGCGGCAGCACGGGTGACGACGTCGCCGCTGGCGGGGTTGCGGCGCTCGAAAGTGATGTTGTCCTGGGCGGTGTGCGTACTGCCGCCGATGAGCAGATCGGTATCAAACATGGTGGGTGTCTCCTGATTTTATTTTTTCCAGGGGATTTCGAAAACCGTAGCGAGCGGCCTGGTATCGTCTCGAGTAGCGCAGGCGTACGGACGTACGCTGAGCAACGCAGAGGCGATACCGGGACGCGCAGTAGGTTTGCGAAGTCCCCGAAGTTTAACCGCGTTTGAAGGTCTGAAGACCGGGCTTGATGGTCTTATCGTCCAGGAACTGCTTGAGGCCCTGGGCGCGGCCTTTTTCGGGATCGCGGTAGTTCGACTGATCGACCTTGGCGTACAGGTAGTCCTCGTTCTGGTCCCAATTGAGTTCGCGGCAGCGCTTGAAGCCGTTCTTGGCGATGCGCAGCACGACCGGGGCTTTTTCCAGCAGCTTGTTGGCCAGCGCGGTCACCTCGTCGCGCAGCTGGGCGCGCGGCACGCTCTTGTTGATCAGCCCCATGGCGGCCGCTTCCTGGCCGGTGAAGGTGTCGCCGGTCATGATGTAGTGCAGCGCCTGGCGGTGGCCCATGGTGTCGGCGACGGCCTTGCTGACCAGGTTACCGGGCGGGATGCCCCAGTTGATTTCGGACAGGCCGAACACCGCTTCGTCGGCGGCAATCGCCAGGTCGCAGGCCACCAGCGGCGAGAACGCGCCGCCGAAGCACCAGCCGTTGACCATGGCGATGGTGGGCTTGGCGTACATGCGCAGCAGCTTCCATTGCCACTGCGAGCAATCGCGGCGCAGGCGCTCCTGGAAAATCTCGGGCTTGCCGTCGTTTTCGCGGAAGTACTCCTTGAGGTCCATGCCGGCGGTCCAGGCGTCGCCGGCGCCGGTCAGCACGATCACTTGCGCCTCCTCGTCGAGTTCCAGCGTCTCGAGGACGTCGATCATTTCGCGGTTGAGCGTGGGGCTCATGGCGTTGCGCTTGTCCGGGCGATTGAGCGTGATCCAGCCGATGCCGGCCTCCACGTCCACCTTGACGGTTTCCCAGCGCGCTGCGTATTTCGACATGTTTATCTCCAATGTAAGTTTAGCGTTGCAGTATCAGGCTGCCTGATATGGAACTTATACTATACTCACGTCTTCCGAATTACAAGAAAATTTTATCGCCATGGTTGAACACGCTCCAAACCCGTCCGACGACACCAAGCCGCTGGGCCTGGCCTACCTGGTGGGCCGCCTCGATCACGTGCTGGGCAAGCGGCTGCGCGACTGCTGCGCCCCGGCCGGTGTGACGGTGCCGCAGTACACGGCGTTATCGGTGTTCCGGGCCCAGGGCGCGCTGTCGAACGCGCAACTGGCCACGCGCACGATGGTGTCGCCGCAATCGGCCAATGAAATGGTCAAGCAGATGGAGGGGAAAGGCTGGATCGAGCGCTCGCCCGATCCGTCGCACGGTCGCATCATCCAGATCCAGTTGACGCAGGCAGGGCACGCGATCCTGGGCCAGTGCGACGGCAAGGTGCGCGAGGTGGAGCTGCGCATGTTCCCCGACATGACGCCCGAAGAACGCACGCAGCTTTACGTGTCGCTGCGCAGCGCGGTACGCGCGCTCAGCCTGGAAGGGATTTGAACTAACGGCTCCAGAAGTTCATCAAAGGCTTGACGCTCAAGCCGTGCACCACGATCGACAGCATGATGGTAAACAGCACGATGTTGGTCAGCTGCGCGGCCAGGTCGGGCGGCAGGCCGGCCTCGATGGCAAACACCAGGTAGTAGATCGAACCGATGCCGCGAATGCCGAACCACGCGGTCATCGCCTGCAAGCGCGCCGGCGTGCCGCTGCCGGCCAGACCGAGGAACACGGCTGCCGGCCGTGCAATGAAGAACAGGAAGGCGGCCATGAACACGGCCTGCCAGGTGAACTCCTGCAGCGAGATCATCCCGCCCAGCAGCACCACCAGCGTCAGTTCGGACAGGCGTTCGAGGTGCTCCTTGAACACCAGCGATTCGGTGCTGACCGTGATCGGCGCTTCGCCCGGTGCGCTATCGAGCGCCACCTGGGATTTGCCGGTATCGGGTTCGAGCAGCCCTTCCTGGTCTTTCGGCGCGCCGGCCATCATCAACTCGGTCTGGCGCAGCGCCACGGCCGCGAAGAACACGGCCAGGAAGCCCCACGCATGCACCAGCGTGGCCACGCCGTAAGCTATCGCGATCAGGCCCAGTCCCACCAGGTCGTCCATGATGTCGTGGCGCGGCTTGATCATGCGCAGGCGCCAGGTCAGCCGCGCGGTGAGGGCGCCAAAGGCCACGCCGATCACCACGGCCGCCAGCGCCGCCCAGAACACATCGACGAACAGCCAGCGCCACGGCTGGCCGGCCGTCTCGTCCAGCCCCAGCACGCCCAGGCCCAGAAAGACGAACGGCGCGGCGCTGCCGTCGTTCATGCCGGCTTCGCAAGTGAGGGTGAAGCGCAGGCTGTCGGTGTCGCCGGCGTGGCGGATCTGGACGTCGGTGGCAAGTACCGGGTCGGTGGGCGCCAGGATGCCGCCGAGCAGGATCGCTGCGCCGGCGGGCAGTCCCAGCACGAAGAAGCCGAAGGCGGCCACCAGCATCACCGTGAAGATCATCGAAATCCAGGCCAGGCGCATGGGCGCTTTCCAGTTGGCGCGTTTGACCGGCACCGGCATCTTGATCCCGGCCGAGAACAGCGAGACCAGGATGGCGACCTCGGTCAGCACTTCCAGAAATCCCGACTCCTCGACTGGGTCGAAATGGAACAGATTGAGGACGGTGGGGCCGAGCACCAGGCCCACGCCCAGGTACACGATGGCGGACGTGAACGGTGAGCGTGAAATGGTGGTGGCGGCCATGCCGCGCGCCAGCATCAGCAGACCGATCAGGATGAACCAATGGACGGAAGTCATGCCTGTTTCCCGGTGATGGTGCGCCAACGTCTGAAAATCAACGGGTCTGACCCGGGTAGCGCGAGCGCGTATCGATCTCGCGGCCGGAGATCATGAACTGGCCGTCGCCGCGGTAGTGCAGCGTTTCGGGCAGCCTGGGAGTGGCGGCGACGTGGGCGCGTACCACCTGCCACACGAACAGCGGCGCGTTCGGGTTGGGCGTGGCGTCGGCCAGCCGGCACTCGAAGCTGGCGTAGCATTCGGCGATCAAGGGTGCGGCCACTTCCACGCCCGGCCGGGCGGTCAATCCGAAGCGGGCGAATTTGTCGGTGTCGCTGCCGCTGCAGTTGCCGATGCCGATCACCTGCTCGAGCAGGTCGGCGGTGGGGATGTTGATCACGCACTCGCCGCTGGCCACCACCATGTCGTAGCTGTGATTGGCGGGATCGATATAGCAGCCGACCAGCGCGGGCGTGAAGCCGATCATCATGTGCCAGCCCATGGTCATGACATTGGTCTGGCCGCCGTGGGCGGAACTGACCAGTACGACCGGGCCGGGTTCCAGCAGCCGGCGGATCTGTGCCAGGTCGTAATCGTGTTTGCGGTAGTGTTTCATGTGGCCTCCATGGGGCATGGTAGGCGCTATCACCGTGGCTGTCTGTTGGTCAGGGCACTGATGAACGCAATGCCGACAGGCTGATTACCCGGGTGGCCATGCGCGCCGGGATATCGGCGTCGTGCGTCACCAGCAGCACGGCGCAGCCGTACGCGCCGGCATGTTCGGCCAGCAGCGCCAGGGTTTCCTGCTGGGTGACGGGATCGAGCCGCGACGTCGGTTCATCGGCAAAGATCAGCGCGGGGCGCAGCAGCAGCACCCGCGCCAGCGCGAAGCGCTGCAACTCGCCGCCCGACACCTGCGACGGCAGCCGGTCCAGCAGGGCCGGGCGTAACCGCAGGCGCGCCAGCAAGCCTTCCAGTTCGGACCACGCCAGCCGGTGCAGCGCGACTACGTCCTGCAGCGAGCGGCGCAGGGTTGCAGACGGGGCGAACGCCGCCGCTGGGTCTTGGTAAATCTTCTGGAATGCCGTGCGCGCCAGGCCCGCGCCGCGCGTGACCGTGCCGCGGTCCGGCCGGAGCAGGCCCAGCACGATATTGCCGAACGTGGTTTTGCCGGCGCCGCTGGGACCGGTCACGGCGATGAATTCGCCGCGCCGGATCTGCGCCGTCACGCCGGCGAACAGGTGCTGCGCGCCGAAGCTTTTCGCCACGTTGTCGACGTGGGCCAGTACCTCGCCCTCGAAAACTTTGACTGGCGCCAGGTGCGGCCAGGCGGCCGGCTCCGCCGCCAGCAGGCGCCGTGTGTACGCATGGCCGGGCGCGGCCAGCACGGTGGTGGTGTCGCCGCGTTCGACGATCTCGCCGCCCAGCATCACCGCCACCTGGCCGCGCAACTGGCGCGCCAGCCACACGTCGTGCGTGATGGTGAGCAGGGTGAGGCCGTCGGCGATGGCCGCGCGCAGCACGGCCAGCACGTCGGCGCGGCGGTCGGCGTCCAGCCCTTTGGTCGGTTCGTCGATGATCATCACCGGCGCGCCGGCGGCGTGGGTGGCCAGGAACGCCACGCGCTGCGCCATCCCGCCCGAGATCTGGAATGGGTATTTTTCGCCGGCGCCGCCCATGCCCAGGCGCTCCAGCCCCGCCTGCGCAGTGGGCGCCGCCACTTCCGGCGCCATGCCGGCCACCAGTTCGTGCACCTCGGCGATCTGGCGCGCCACGCGCATGGTCGGATCGAGCGCCAGCCACGGCTCCTGCGGCAGCAGCGCCAGTTGCCGGCCCCACAGCGCGCGGCGCGCTGGCAGGTCGGCCGCGCCGGACCGGTGACCGCCCACTTCCACGGTACCGCTGCATGACAGCGACGCCGGCAGGTTGCCCATGATGGCTTGCGCCAGCAGCGATTTGCCGGAGCCGCTTTCGCCCAATAGCGTCAGCACGCCTCCGGCCGGAATATGCAGGTCCACCGCGCGCACCAGCGTATGGCCGGGCGTGCCTACCGACAGGGCGCTGACAGCGAGGTGGGCGGAGATTGGTTCGTTATCGTTCATGCGTGTCCCCGCCACCCAGCAGGATCATGCCCAGCAAGGTGGCGAACAAAATGAAAATGGGGGCGCCGACCAGCCACGGCGCCTCGCTGTAATACGGCAGCAGTTCGATCATCATCACGCCCAGTTCTGCCGTCGGTGGCTGCAGGCCCACGCCGATGAAGCCCAGCGCCGCCATGGCCAGCACGGCGCCGGCGTAACCGAAGCGCATCAGGGTCAATATGCGCGGCCGCAGTTCCGGCAGCAGGTGGCGGCGCACGATGTACCAGGCGTCAAAGCCAAGCAGGCGCGACGCCTCCACCTGTGGGCTGGCCAGCATGATGGTGGCCGCCGCCCGCACCACGCGGAAGTATTCAACCCATAGCGCCAGCGAGATGCCCACGTACAGGGGCCAGAACTGGCCCGGCGCGAATGCGGCCAGCAGCAGCACCAGCAGCAGGCCGGGCAGGGCGAGGATGGCGTCGGCCAGTGCGGTCAGCATGCGCTCGGCCCAGCCGCCGCGCCAGGCCGCCAGCAGTCCCAGCGCGGTGCCGGGGATGGCGGCGCTCAAAACGCTCAGCAGCGCCATCGACAGCGACAGGCGCGATGCGTCGGCCAGGCGTGCCAGCATGCTGCGGCCCAGGTGGTCGAGGCCCAGCGGGTGCGCCAGGCTGGGCGCCTCCAGGAAGCGCGCCAGCGTCTGCCGCGCCGGATCGACGCCGATGAGAAATGGTCCCAGCAGGGCGAACGCGGCGATCGCAATCAGCATGGCCGCGCCGATCACGCGCGCGGCCGGCCAGCGCCGAGGGAGACTTGTTGCCAGCAACGCGTCGTGCAGGTCGGGCGTATCAGGCATGGTGTTCATTGCGGCCGCCTGCGCGGGTCGATGGCGGCGCAGGCCAGGTCCACCAGCGCGTTGAACAGCACGAACATCAGGCCCAGTACCAGCGCCGTGCCCTGGATCATCGGCACGTCGCGCCCGAAGATGGCGTGCACCAGTGCGTGGCCGATGCCGGGCCAGGCGAAGATGGTCTCCACCAGCACCACGCCTTCCACCAGGTACACCAGTTGCACCGCGACGTAGGCTACCACCGGCGCGCCGACATTGCGCACGCCGTGGCGAATGAGCGCCTGCCATGGCGACAGGCCCTTGGTCAGCGCGAACGCGTAATAGGCGCTGCCGCGCACGGCCACCATGGCGTCGCGCGCCACCCGCGACGATACCGCTGCGAGGCCGATCGCCAGCGTCAGTGCCGGCAGCGCCACGCTGCCGTGATCGACGTGGCCGGCGGCCGGCAGCGCGTTCAGTTCCACCGAAAATACCAGCACCAGCACCAGTCCCAGCACGAACGGCGGCATTGCGCGCAGCATCACCGAAAACGCCAGCGTGGCGCGGTCGAACCAGCCGCCGGGATGCAAGCCCGCCAGCACGCCGGGGATGGGACCGAGCAGCACCGACAGCAGCACCGCCCAGAACGACAGGCGCAGGGTCTGGCCCAGTTGCAGTCCGATCTCGGTGAGCACCGGCTGCGCGGTTACCAGGGACAGGCCCAGGTCGAGCCGCAGCAGCCGTCCCCACCAGTCGGTCAGCGCTGCGAGCGCGGGGCGGTTCAGGCCCAGTTCTGCGCGTACTGCCTCGGCGGCGGCGGCATCGACCATGTCGTAGCCATAGCGGCCGGCAGCGATGCGGAACGCGGTGTCGCCGGGCAGCCAGCGCGTCATGAAGAAGCACAGCGTACCCACGAGCAGCGCGACCAGCAGCGCCTGCAGCAGGCGCCGGCCCAGCAGCGGCGACCAGCGCCGCGCGGTATCGATCCAGGGGGTCAGGGATTCCATTTGATGTCCGATAGTCGGTAGCTGCGCTCGAAGGCGTCGATGGTGACGTTTTTTACGCGGCTGGAGACGGCAATCGTTTGCCGGTACCACACGATCGGCACGACCGGCAGCGATGCCTGCAGGCGCGCTGCGACCATTGCGCGGTCGGCCTGCTGCGCGGCCGGCGCGGCGCCGGTGGCCAGGCGCGCCAGGGCGGCGTCGAGCGCGGCATCGTGCCAGTTCATGGCGCCCCAGTCGCCGCCGCCGTTGGCGTAGTCGCCGACCATGGTGGCGGTGGGATCGGGCGTGGTGCCGAAGTTGCGGGCAACCAGTCCCATGTCCAGCGATCCGCTGCGGTGGCCGGCCGGGATGTCGCTGGAGTTGCCGACCACCACCCGCACCGCGATGCCGATCTGGCGCATCTCTTCCTGGATGGCGGACGCGATCAGCGGCAGCTCGGGGCGATCGACAAAGGTGTACAGCGTGATGGCGAAACGCCGCCCGCTTTTTACAAGGATGCCGTCGGCGCCCGGCGTGAAGCCGGCTTGCTTCAACAGCGCGCGGGCGGCGGCAGGGTCGGTGCGCAACGGCGCCAGCGCCGGCTGGTGCCACTGCGCCAGCGCGGGCGGGAACAGCTGGGTGGCGCCCAGGTCGGCGTCGCGCAGCAGTGCGCGGGCAATGCCGTCTCGTTCCACGCCCAGGCTGATCGCGCGGCGTACCCGTTCGTCGCGCATGAACGGGTGGGCGGCATTGAGTTTGAGGAACGTGGTGCGCGGCAGGTTCTGCGCCACCAGCGACACGCCTTGCTGGCGTTGCAGTCGGCGGATGCTGGGCGGATCGAGCGTAAAGGCAAGATCGGCCTGGCGGCTTTGCGCCATCAGCGCCCGCGTTTCCGCGCGCGACACGCTGATGTAGCGCGCGCGCCGCACGGCCGGGGCGTCGCCGTTCCAGGTTTCGGCAAACTCGGTCTCGAACATCTGCGGCAGCGTGATCGACTTGATGCGATACGGACCGCTGCCGACAATGGCGGTGACGCGGCCGGTAGCATTGAACGACGATGGCGCCAGCAATTGCGTGCTGTACTGGGTGAACAGGTACGGCAGCGGCGCAAACGGTTTGCGCAGCCGCACCACGATGGCGCCGCGCTCCGCGTACAGGTCGTCGATGCCGGCCAGTTGCAGCACGCCGGGCGTGCTGAGGGCCCGCTGCAGCGACACCAGCGCGGTATTGGCGGTAAGCGCGGAGCCGTCATGAAAGCGGTTGCCCTGGCGGATAAAGAAGCGCCACTCGCGCTGGTCGTTCGACACCTCCCAGCTGCTGGCGGCGCCGGCCCGCAAACGGCCCAGCTCATCGACGTCGAGCAGGGTTTGCGTCACTTCCATGCGCGTAAACATGAAGCCGCTGCGCGACGGTTCCAGGCCGGTCAGCTCCCATGGCCCGACGACTGTCAGGGTGTCGGCGCTGGCAGGCGTGAGCTCGTGGACGTGGCCGGGATCGGCCAGCGCCGCCAGCGGCAACGCCAGCAGGGCGGTGACCATCAGGCGGCGTTTGAAGAGTGTGGCGGCAGCTGGTCTCATGGAGCGCACGGGGATGAAAGACCCCGCATGGTAAAGCAAGTTGAAGGGCGGGGCCAGTCCAACAGGCGGACAAGTGTCAGGACTTGCCTCGGCTGGCGTCCTGCTAACCGGTGTACTGCACGATCACATGAATCACCAGCCCCGCCAGCCCACCCACTACCGTGCCATTGATGCGGATGAACTGTAAATCGCGGCCGATCGCCAGTTCGATGCGCTTGCTCATTTCGTCGCGGGTCCACCTGGCCAGCTGGGTTTCGATGAACAACCCCACTTCGCCGCGATAGTTGCGCACCAGTTGCGCGCTGCCGGATTCCAGCAGCCGGTTCAGGCCCTGCCGCATGGCATCGCTTTCGGTCAGCATGCGGCCCGCTTTTTCCACCAGTTTTTGTACGCCGGCCGGCACCCCTGGCGTTTCCGTGTGCAGATCGGCCAGTGCACGCGCGTGCAGTGCATCCCACAAGCCTTCGAGCAGTTGCCGGATCTTGTCGCTGGCCAGCGCATCTTGCTGATAGCGGCTGATGGCGTCCTGCCATAGCGGGTCGGCCTTCAGGCGCAGCGCGCTTTCAGCGATCCAGACGCCCAGCCGTGCGCGCAGCGGGTGGTTGCGATCGGCGCGCACGTCGGCCACCTTGCGGATGGTAGAGCGGATCAGGCGCGGCATGGCCTTGTGCAGCGCGTATTCGACCACCGAGCTGTCGGTATTGACCGCGCTTTGCACCATGTTGCCGATGGTCTCGTGGTTCTCCTCGTGCGCCAGGTACTCGCCCAACTGGTCGAGCAGCAGATCCACCAGGTGCTGCGGCTGGTCTTCGGCGATCAGCGCATCGACGCAGTCGCCGGCCAGGCTGGCCAGGTCCAGGCGCGCCAGTTCGCGGGTGGCGGTGTCGCACACCATGCGCCGCATCTTGTCCGGGTCGAGCGAATGCAGCAGCTTTTCCAGCGCGGGGCCGGTCCACCGGGACAGGCGCGCGGCGTTGGCCGGCTGCTGCATGTAGTGGCCGGCCCTGCCTGCGATGTCGAGCTCGCGCAGGCGGGCGTTGATGGCCGCTTCGGTAATGAAATGGTTTTCGACGAACTGGCCCAGGCTCTTGCCGATGCGTTCCTTGCTGTTGGGGATAATCGCTGTGTGCCAGAGCGGAATGCCGAGCGGGTGGCGGAACAGCGCCACCACCGCGAACCAGTCGGCAATCGCGCCGATCATGGCCGCTTCCGAAAACGCTTCCAGGTAGCCCCAGGCAGGATGCGCGTGGCGTTGCGAGCGGGCCAGCGCGAACAGCAGCGCGGCTATCAATAACAGGCCCAGCGCGACCAGCTGCATGGTGCGCAGCCGCGCGCGCTGCAGCACTTCTTCCTGGTCGTCGAGCTGGCGGATGATGTCGACTTCGTGTTCCACGAGTATTCCCCCGGGTTAATTTGATTGCATTGTAGGGCAGGGCGCGCGGGACCGGTCACACGCCTAGCGCCGATGCGGGTAAAATAGCGCCGAGTCGAAAATGAGCAAGCCGGTTGGTAACCCGGCAAGTGTCCCGCTACGGGAGATGCTCCCGCACAGCGGACCCACGGCGCCGATCTTGACAGAGAACCTGTCTCGGTAGGGATGGGGCAGCGGATTGCGATGCCTCGGTAGCGGGGGCAAGGCGCGAGGAAGAAGCATGGCAGGCCATGCGATGACGAGCAACGCCGGCCCCGCTGCCGAGGCGCGCAAGCAGCGCCTCATTCCCTGCTGAGACACGTTCTCCTAACCGTCCGGGGATGCGTGGTGGTGCGCTTGGTGCATTGACCCTGTGTCTGCCGGCCATTGAGGACAATCCGATGGCATCAACCAATTCCACCGTCTCCGGCCTTGCGCTGGACCGCTCCGAGCTCGAACACCACCTCGCGCAAGCTACCCGCCACTTCGAACAATGCATGTTCGACGACGAGGATCTGTCGCGCCTCGACCTGCAAGGCTGCACGTTCGACCGCTGCACGTTTGGCGGCGCCAACCTGTTTGCCGCCAAACTGGCGCGTACCGTGTGGCAGCGCTGCCGCGCTGGCGGCGCCGATTTCGAATCGGTGGACGCGGTTGATGCCCGCTTCGATAGCTGCGACCTGAACAACACCAAGTGGCGCCGCGCCAAGCTGGCTTCGGTCAGCTACCGCGGTTGCAAGCTGACCGGCGCCTCGTTCGAAGAAGTCGCGCACCTGGGCCTGCTGTTCGAGGAAAGCCTGCTGGTGGGCGCCGACCTGCGCGGCTTCTCGTTCAAGAAGGCGACCTTGAAGGAGCTCGATTTTTCCGATGCCTACCTGGCCGGCTGCGACTTCCGCGAGTCCGTGTTCGAAGGCGGCAGCTTGCGCAACGCCACGCTCAAACTGGCCAAATTCCAGGGCGCCGACCTGCGCGGGACCGATATCGAAGGGCTGAAACTGTCGGATGCGGCCGTGTTCAAGGGCGCGGTGATTTCGCATGCGCAGGCCGCCAGTTTCCTGCGTGCGCTCGACTTTGTTGTCATATAGTGTTGTTATTTAGAGTAACCTTTCAATCACCCGATTGATTATTTAAAAGATATCTATTTCTACACGGATATTCTCATACTTTCAGTTGTGTTTTTCTGCTAGCGTTGCCTTAGGGAATTATCCCTATAACAATAATGGAGAAGACACATGACTATCAGCATCAATATGACTGGCGCCGCCCTGACCATCGTCGCGGCTTTCGCGGCGGCTCCGGCCTTTGCCGACGACACCCTCCAAACCGCGCCATCGAACGGCTGGGCTGGCCAGAATGGCGGCACCAAGGGTGGCGCCGGTGCCTCGTCGGCGGCGACCTACAAGGTCAGCTCGGCAGCGCAATTGCTGGCCGCGATCAAGGCCCAGGGTGACAAACCCAAGATTATCAAGCTGTACGGCACCATCGACCCGACCACCGCCGATAACGGCGGCCCCTACAAGAACGCTGCCGACCAGAAGGCGCGGCTGCAAATCAAGCTGACCAGCAATACCACGCTGATCGGCATGGGTTCCGACACCAAGCTCGTCAACGCGGGCCTGATCCTCAACGGCATCCAGAACGTCATCATCCGCAACCTCAATATCGTCAATCCGTGCGACATCAACCCGATCTGGGACCCGGAAGATGGCAGTGCGGGCAACTGGAACTCCGAGTATGACGGCATCAACATCGCAAACTCGAAGAACATCTGGATCGACCACAACGTGTTTACCGACGCACCCAGGACGGACGACCAGCTGCCCACCGCCAATGGCCGCCTCAAGCAGTGCCACGATGCCGCGCTCGACGTCAAGAATGGCTCGGACTACGTGACCATCTCCAACAACCGCTTCGAGCTGCACCAGAAGAACAACCTGATCGGCTCGTCGGACAGCACCACCTCGGACGATGGCCACCTGACCGTTACCTTCAATAACAATCATTTCCTGCACATCTCGGAACGGGCGCCGCGCGTGCGCTTCGGCAAGGTCCACGTCTTCAACAATTATTTCGAAGGCAGCCGCTCGCACAAGGTCTATCCGCACAAGTACAGCGTGGGCGTGGGCTACAAGGCCAAGATCATCATGCAGAACAACGCCTTCGACATCGCCGGCGCCAGCTCGTGCGCGGACATCGCCAACAATCCGGGCTCGGCCAGCAAGTCGGGCGCAATCACCGACACCGGTTCGCTGCTCAACGGCGCGGCGCTGAACCTGGCCGGCAAGTGCAGCTTCAGCAGTTCGGTGGGCTGGACGCCGCCGTACACCGCCAGTCCGGCAGCGGCCTCGTCGGTCAAGCAGTCGGTATTGACTAATGCGGGGACGGGGAAAATCAGCGTGAACTAAAAAATGCCGGCAAGCCGCAGCGGCTTGCCGGTTTCCGGGAGGATCAGTTGAGCAATCAGTTGAGCAGCGAGCGCTTGCGCGAGTAGGTGAAATACACGATCAGACCCAGCACGATCCAGATGGCGAACGCCACCCAGGTATGCCAGCTCAGGTAGGTCATCAGCATCACGCAGAAGATCACGGCCAGCGCCGGGATCAGCGGCACGAACGGTACGCGGAAGGTGCGCTTGAGGTCCGGACGTTTCTTACGCATGATGATCACGGCAATCGACACCAGGCTGAACGCTGCCAGCGTGCCGATGTTGATCAGCTCGGTCAGGATGTTGAGCGGCACGAACGCTGCCACCACGCCGAAGAACAGGCCCACCATCCAGGTCGCAAAGAACGGTGTCTGGTATTTCGGGTGGACGGTGGACAGCTTCTTCGGCAGCAGGCCGTCGCGCGACATGGCGTAGATGATGCGGGTCTGGCCGTAAGCCATTACCAGGATCACGGTGGTCATGCCGAGGATGGCGCCGGCATCGACCACGCGCGCCATCCAGTTTTCACCGGCATATTGCAGCGCCAGCGTGACCGGGTGATCGACACCGAGGAATTCCTTGTACGGCACGATGCCGGTCATGATGCCTGCCACGATCACATACAGGATGGTACACACGGCCAGCGAGCCGATGATGCCGATCGGCAGATCGCGCTCGGGGCGTTTGACTTCCTCCGCTGCCGAGGTCACGGCGTCGAAGCCGATAAAGGCAAAGAATACCAGCGCGGCTGCGCTGAGCATGCCATTGTAGCCGTATGGCATGAAGGGTTGCCAGTTGTCGGGCTTGACGTGCGGTGCGCCCACAAAGATAAACAGCAACACCACGCCGACCTTGATGGCCACCATGATGTTGTTCATGCGCGCCGACTCGCGCACGCCCCAGCCGAGCATGGCGGTCAGTACCAGCATGATGGCCAGCGCCGGCAGATTGACGATGGTGGCCACGCCCGGCACGGCGCCCGGGGCAGCGGTCAGCGCCACCGGCAACTGGTAGCCATAGCTGGCCAGCAGCGACTGCAGATAGCCGGACCAGCCCACCGAGACGGCAGCCGAGGCCAGGCCATATTCGAGCAGCAAGTCCCAGCCGATCATCCAGGCGGCCAGCTCACCGAGGGTGGCATACGTATACGTGTAGATGGAGCCGGCCACGGGGACCGAAGAGGCGAACTCGGCGTAACACAGGGCGGCAAAGCCGCAGGCGATGGCGGCGACCACGAAGGACAGGGTGAGGGCAGGGCCGGCAGTCACGGCGCCGGTGCCGGTCAGCACGAAGATGCCGGTCCCGACAATCGCGCCTATGCCCATCAGTATCAAATCGAATGGACCGAGTACTTTGGCCAGACCGCCGGGCTTGTTGGCGCCGGCAATCATATCGTCGAGGTTCTTCGTTCTAAAAAGGCTCAAATTAAGCTCCAGATATTTTTATGGTGGCGGGATTGCACCCCGTGTCCCGGGTCGCGGCGACGGCAAATAATACAGGAAGATGACACCGCCGCGACAGTTCGCTTTGTTGCATTATTGTTTCGAATAAGAAGCGGGCGCGGCAAAACTGCCGCGCAATCAGCGTCGGGGCTGGTTGAGGAGGTGAGACCTGGACTTTCGAGGGAGAGCGCTTACTTGATCGCCCCGAACACCTTGCCCAGCAACTTGCTGCCCGTACCGATAGGATCGGCGCGGATGGCTTTTTCTTCTTCGGCGATCATCGTGTAGAGGCCGTCGAGGGCGCGCTGGGTGACGTAGCCTTCCACCGTGGATTGCTCCTTGGTGACCAGGCCCATCTTGGGGGCCAAGGCCATGGTGCTGTTGTACCTGGTGGACAGGCTGGAGCGGTCGGTCACCTTCTTGACGATGGGCAGGAATTGCACGGCCAGCTTGGGCGAGGTCTTTTCGCGGAAAAAGTCGGTGACCGAGGTGTCGCCGCCGGTCAGGATGTTCTTGGCGTCGGTGATGCTCATCGATTTGACGGCGTCGAGCAGCAGTGGCTTGGCCAGCGGTACGGCCGCTTCGGCGGCGTGGTTCATCTGGATGACCAGGTCGTCGAGCTGCTGGCCCTTGCCGGTGAGCTTGAGCAGCGGCCTGGCCTGTTCGAGGATTTTCGGCAGCGGGATGCGCACGCGATCGTTGTTGAGGAAGCCGTTTTCCACGCCCAGCTTGGCGACGGCCAAGCTGGCGCCTTGCTCGAGCGCGGCTTTCACGCCGCCGGACGCGTCCTGGTTGCTCAGGTCGGACAGCGACAGCGCAAAGGCGCTGGCGGTCAGCAGGGCGAGAGGAAGCAGGACCAGCGCGCGGCGCGCGGTGACGACGGACTTGGACGGAAACATGGACGACCTTTCAGTTTTGCAGAACCGGCAAACACCGGGATTGCATTACTGTAAACCACCAGCGCTCATGCCGCCAGTGCCGGCACTTCCTGTGCCAGCCGTTGCAGGAGGCGGTCGCATTCGAATACGCTCAGCGTCTGGTGTTGCTGGGTACCGCCTTCGCCGTCGGACTCGATGTCGATCACGTCAGGCATGTCACTGCTGGGACCGTTGCTATCGGCGCCGCGCATGATGCGCGGCGCCGTGAAGCGGCGGCTGTCTTCGATGGTCATGATGTTTTGCACGGCATCGACCATCAGGCCGAATTTCTCCACGCCCAGTTCGCCGGTGCGCTCGACCACCAGGATCTTGGTCTCGCCGGTGGCTTGCGCCGGGGCCATGCCGTACAGGCTGCGCAGGTCGATCACGCTGATCATCTGCTGGCGCAGGTTGAGCATGCCGCGCATGAAATCGGGCATGCCGGGCGGGCGCGAGATGTCCGGCGTGTAGTCGATGATTTCGCGCACTTGCTTGATTTCGACCGCATAAATATTATCGAGCGCAAAGGTGAGATAAACCTGGCGCTTGCTGCGCCGCGCTTCGCGCGCGGCCAGGCTGGCTGCTGCCGTATCGTCGGTGGGATACAGGCGAGCATGGCCGGTGCGCATCTCGACGATTTCCGCGCTCGACAGGATTTGACGGTGGTCGAGCAGGATCACGTCGGCCTGGTCGGGCCGGGCAATGCACCCGGCAAACATGCCGGCGCGCGCCCGGCTCAGCAGCGGAATCGGCATCAGGTCTTCCGCATGGTAATTGACGATGCTGTCCACCGCATCGACCAGGAAGCCGATGGTGGCGTCGTCGATGCGGGCAATCACGATGCGCTGGTCGGGCAAAAACTCGCGGGCCGCGCAGTTGGCATCCTTGGTTTCCTTGCTGGCACCGGGCGCGGTAAGCAAGGTGCCGAAGCAGACGATGGCCACCGGGCTGCCGCGAAAATTGATGCGGCCCAGGCACAGTGCACTGTTGAGGATGGACGGCTGGATCTCGGGCACGCGGATAATTTCCTGGATCGCGCTCATGTCGAAGGCAAACCTGGAGCCGGCCGCGCGGAAGCTCACGCATTGGCGCCGTTCACCCTGGTGGCGCCGCGCCGCCTGGCGTCCGGCGTTTTGCAGCGCCAGCACGTGGGGCACGTTTTCGATGCGCACCAGCGCGGCGGGATCGAGCACTTGCAGCAGGCGGGCGCCGTCCGCCAGCAGGATGGTGCCGGCAATCACGGCGTGTTCGGCGCCGGGGGCGTAGCTGAGGGTGCTGCGCTGTTCCGGGCGCACGCGCAGGATTTCACCGGTGGCGTGGAACAGGATGCCCACCAGCACGCCCTGGTAATCGAGGATGGCGATCTTGTGGCTGTTGTCGGCCTTCGGTGCACCGGCATCGAACACGCGGCTGAGATTGACTACCGGGATCACCGTGCCGCGCAGGTTGAACATGCCGTCGAGGAAAGGCGGCGACAGCGGCACGACCGTCATCTTGTCCGGGTAATTGACCACTTCGCGGATGCAGCTGGCGGGGAGGGCGAATTCGTCCGGGCCCAGCAGGAACGAGCCGAACAGTTCTGGTCCCGGGACCGGTGTCTTGGTCACCACCATGCTGCTCTCCACGGTGTCAGGCATGGTGCACCACCCGCGCCGGTTTCTGGATCGCGCTGACGCGCACTTCCTGGGTGGCGCAATCGACCGTCAGGGTGCGGCCGCATTTGCCGCCCACTTCGGCAAAGCGCACGTGCAGGCCGTGCAAACGCAGGTGTTTCTGGGCGGCGTCGATATTTTGCTGGCCGATCTGGAAGCGCGCCGAGCATGCTTCGAGCATATTGCCGCCGCCGGCCACCACCACTTCGATATCAGCGTAATCGGCTACGCAGGCGCCCATCAGGCGCAGCAGCGATGGCACCGCCTGGCTGACGTAGCGTGCGCCCAGTTCGGTGGGCGGCAGCGGCGACTCGGGCAGCAGGCAATGGGCCAGGCCGCAGCGGCCGCGCTTTTTCCACAGCAGGGCAATGCCCACGCACGAGCCCAGCAGCGCCTGCAACTGGTCGGTGCGGGCGCCCACGCGCAGTTCGCCGATATTGACGTGGAAGCAGCGCTGGCCGCCGGCGGCGGCAATCGGCGCGGCGTCGGCATCGAACCATGGCGCCCTGGAGGCGAGGTCGGCGCGGAAGAGGGATGTTTGTGCGTGCATGGCGGCGCCCGTTATTTTTTGAACCTGTATATCATCGGCCGGTCGAAGTGGTAGGCGGTGTCGAGGCCAGAGATCGATTCGGATTCACCCAGGATTAACCGGGCATGGGGCGCCATGCTGTGGCGGGCTTGCTGCAGGACGATCTCCTGGTGTTCCTGGTCGAAATAGATCAGGACATTGCGCAGGAACACGAGATCGAACTGTTTTGCTTGCTTCAGTGGCGTCAGCAGGTTGTGTTGGGCCAACTCCACGTTTTTTTTCAGTGCTTCAACGACTTGCAGGCCATGGCTGCTGGCCTGAAAATATTTTTTCACCCAGTCGGGGTGGCTGGTGCGGATTTTTTCCACCGAACGGCCCGCGTAGCGGCCCGCGCGCGCCTGCGCCAGGATTTGTTGCGAAATATCGGTGGCGTAAATCTGGTACGTGAATCCCGGCGTTCTGGCCTTGAACTCTTCGCCCAGGATCGCCATCGAATACAGCTCTTCGCCGCTCGAGGCCGCCGCTGACCATATTTTCAGCGTCTGGCCCGCGTGGTCGCGCTGCCACTGCGGCAGGAATTCCTGCTCCAGGTAGTCCCACACCTGCTGGGTGCGGAAGAACAGGGTGTCGTTGGTGGTCACCAGGTCGATAAAATGCGGCACTTCGGCGCGGTCCCGGACCACCTTGTCCAAATAGGCCTGGTAGCTGCCGATCTCCAGCGCCTGCATGCGCGGCCGCAGCCGGCGTTCGAGCAGGATGCTTTTGCGCTCGGACATGGCGATCCCCGTGTGCTCGCGCACCAGCGCGATGAGCGCGGTGAGCGTTTCGGGCTGGATGCCGGCGGCCAGGTTCATCGCGTTGCTCCCGCTTACACCACGAAACCGGACACAGTTTTGTTGAGGTCGCCGGCGCGCTGGTTCAGGCCCTCGGTCGAGCGGGCGATGCTGTCGCAGGCGGCCGCCGATTTTTCCGCCTCTTCGGCAATGTATTGCACGGCAGTGGCCACTTCGCGCGCGGTCAGTTGCTGCTCGTTGGTGGCCATCGAGATGTCGGAGATGGCGGCCGTGGTTTTGGCCACGCCGGCGACGATCTTGTCAAACGCTTCGCTGGCCTGGCGCGAAATTTCGCTGCCGGCCGACACGCGTTTCACGGACTCGTTAATCAGCTTGGAAATTTCCTTGGTGGCCTGCGACGAGCGTTCGGCCAGCTTGCGCACTTCGTCGGCAACCACCGAGAAGCCCAGGCCGTGCTCGCCGGCGCGGGCGGCTTCGATGGCGGCGTTAAAGGCCAGCATATTGGTCTGGGTAGCGATTTCGCTGATGACCTTGACGATTTCGCCGATGTCCTCGGAGGAGCGGTTGATCAGGTCCATCGCCTCGATCGACTTGGCGACCGCCTTGGCGCCGGCTTCGGCCTCGCGCTGGGTGTCCTTGGCCAGGGCATCGGCATTGGTGCTGTTGCCGGCGATGATGTTGATCGAGCTGCTCAGGCCATCGATCGACGCATTCATCTGCTCGACCGTGGCGCCCAGCGCCTGGGTGCCGACCGCCACCGCGTTGGAGCGCTCGGCAATGGTGGTCGATGCGTCGGACAGGCCGTTGGCAGAGGCCACCACGTCGCCGATCACCTTGCGCAGGTCGGCAATCATCTTGCTGATGCCTTCGGCCAACTGGTCGAGCGCTTCGTCGCCGGAGATGTCGATCTGGCTGGTGAGGTCGCCCTGGGCAGCGCGCTCGACCGACAGCAGCAGGCTGTGGATCTTGACGCTGTCCGCTTGCGACTTGGCGGCCACCGAGGTTTCCAGTTCCACCTGGGCGGTAATGTCGCTGGCAAATTTGACGACCTTGTACGGTTTGCCGTTCAGATCGAGCACGGGATTATAGGTGGCCTGTATCCATACTGTTTTACCATGGTTGCCAATTCGTTTATAACGCCCCGTATCGAACTCGCCACGATTGAGTTTTTGCCAGAAACGCTTGTAATCGCTGCTGGCGGCATATTCGGGTTCGCAAAACATGCGGTGGTGTTCGCCCTGAATATCATCGATGTCGTAACCCATCACGCCAAGGAAATTCTCGTTGGCATTGAGGATATGGCCAGACATGTCGAACTCGATCACGGCCTGGGCCTTGCCGATGGCAGCGACCTTGCTTTCGTACTCTGCATTCTTGAGCTTGCTGTCGGTGATCACGGTAGCGAACTTGATCACCTTGTAGGGCTTGCCGTTGTCGTCGATGATGGGGTTGTACGACGCGCTGATCCAGATTTCGCGGCCGCCCTTGCCAATGCGCTTGTAGTCGCCACGGTCGAATTCACCGCGACCCAGCTTGTCCCACAAGGCTTGGTAGGCGCCGGACTGCACGTATTCCGGGTCGCAGAACATGGCATGGTGCTGGCCCTGGACTTCATCCAGCGTGTAGCCGACCGTGGCCAGGAAGTTTTCGTTGGCGTGCAGGATGGTGCCGTCCAGGTCGAATTCGATCAACGCTTGCACACGGTTGAGCGCGGTATTAATCGCTTGCAGATCCTGTTCGCGGGAATGAATGACCTGGGTATGCGCGTCCATGATAGTCCTGTTATATTTGGAGAGAATTATTTCAAGGTAAATATTTAATGCAAACGGTAATCCACGGCGCGCAATGTCGATCTGCGATAGCGTTTCATTATTCAGGTCTGTCTCCGCAAATTCAAGCTTGTTTGATTAATTTCGCTGTTTCATGTGCTTTATTTTCCACTCGGAATTAATGCATGAATTAAACCAGTTGAATTATTCTCTCGCAGTAAAAGTTTTATCGCCGCATTCAAAAGCGGGTGGCGGTTTGGGCAAGTTTTCAGGTACGATCACGATCCGGGCCTAGCAGGCCATCCAGGGACAACACATGACTGCCGAATACCAGGTTCACGGCGCCGTTGCCGTTATCACTCTGAACAACCCGCCGGTCAACGGCATGGGACTGGCCACGCGCACCGCTGCCGTGGCCGGCATCGAACGCGCGCTGGCCGACGCCGCCGTCAAGGCGATCGTCATTACCGGCGCCGGCAAGGCGTTCTCGGGCGGCGCCGATATCCGCGAATTCAATTCCCCCAAGGCGTTGGCCGAGCCGTCGCTGCACACTTTTATCGCCACGGCGGAAAGCTCCGCCAAGCCGGTCGTGGCCGCCATCCACACCATTTGCATGGGCGGCGGACTCGAGTTGTCGCTCGGTTGCCATTACCGCGTGGCGCTGCCGGGCGCGAAAATCGCGCTACCCGAGGTTAAACTGGGCCTGCTGCCGGGCGCCGGCGGCACCCAGCGCCTGCCGCGCGTGCTGGGGCTGGAACAGGCGCTCTCCATGATCGTCACCGGCGAGCCGGTGCTGTCGGAGACATTGGCCGACACGCCCCTGTTTGACCGCGTGTTCGAGCCCGGCGCGGATCTGGTCGCCTCCGCGGTGGCTTTTGCCGAAGGCATTGCCGATCTCCGGCCGCTGCCCAGGGTGCGCGACCGGTCGGTTGACCACCCGCATGCCGAGGCGGTCCTGCAGTATGCGCGCGAGCATGCCCGCACCCGGGCGCCCGGCTACCCGGCGCCGCTCGAATGCATTGCCACCGTCGGCGCGTCGGTCACCATGCCATTCGATGAAGGCATGAGATTCGAGCGCGAACGTTTCATGCACCTGATCCAGAGCACCGAATCGAAGGCGCTGCGCCACGCTTTCTTTGCCGAGCGCGTCGCCGGCAAGGTGCCCGATGTCCCGGCCGATACGCCGCTGCGCGCGATGACCTCGGCCGCCGTGGTCGGCGCCGGCATGATGGGCGTGGGCATAACCATGAATTTCCTCAACGCCGGTATCCCGGTGGTGGTGCTGGAAACCTCGCAGCCGGCGCTGGACCAGGGCCTGGCGTCGCTGCGCAAGCTGTACGACAACGCCGTCGCCAAGGGCAAACTGAAACCCGAGCAGCTGCAACAGCGCCTGGCGCTGGTCAGCGGCACGCTGGCGTACGCCGACTTGTCGCAGGCAGATATCGTGGTGGAAGCCGTGTTCGAAAACCTGGCCGTCAAGCAGGCCGTGTTCCGCGAGCTCGACGCCGTGATGAAGCCTGGCGCCATCCTGGCCACCAATACTTCCACGCTCGATGTCGATGCGATTGCCGCTGTGACCGGCCGGCCGCAGGATGTGCTGGGCCTGCATTTCTTCAGCCCGGCCCACGTGATGAAGTTGCTGGAAATCGTGCGGGGCGAACACACTGCCATCGACGTGCTGGCCACTGCGCTGGCGCTGTCGAAAAAGCTGCGCAAGACCGGCGTGGTGGCGCGCGTGTGCGACGGCTTCATCGGCAACCGCATGATCGAGCAATACAGCCGCCAGGCCGGCTTTTTGCTGGAAGAGGGCGCCTTGCCGGCGCAGGTGGATGCGGCGATTGAGCGGTTCGGCTTTGCCATGGGGCCGTTCCGCATGGCCGACCTGGCCGGCAACGACATCGGACTGGCCATCCGCCGGCGCCGCGCGGTGGAACAGCCGGATCTTGCCTACTCAAAAACCGCCGACCTGCTGTGCGCCATGGGCCGGCTGGGCCAGAAAACCGGCGCCGGCTGGTACGACTACCACGCTGGCGACCGCACGCCGCATCCGAACGCCGACGTCGATGCCATGATCGCGGCGCACTCGGCGCAGCTGGGCCTGGCGCGCCGGCACATCAGCGACGACGAAATCGTGGAACGGCTCGTTTATGCACTGGTCAACGAAGGTGCGCGTATCCTGGCCGAGGGCATCGCCTTGCGCGCCTCCGATATCGACATGGTGTATCTGACCGGTTACGGCTTCCCCCCGTACCGGGGCGGGCCGATGTTCTATGCCGACACGGTGGGCTTGCCCAGGGTGCTGGCTGCCATCGAGCGCTATGCCGCCGGGCGCCACGGCGAGGCCTGGACGCCTGCGCCCTTGCTCGTGACATTGGCTGCGGAGGGGCGCAACTTCAACGGCTGATGCCGAATGTTGTTGGTTTCTCACATGCCTTAAGGAAAACTTAATGGCATGTGAGCATTTGTTTCAAAACAACGCTATAATCGCTCTACCTACCCGCCAGCGATACCCTAAAAAACGGTTCGAGTTGCAACGACGGAACGGCATCCATACCGATGCATTCGTTACAACCATATACTTTTTAGAGGTCATCATGAAGCGCATGATTATCGCAGCCGCAATTTCCCTGTCCGCCCTTGTTTCCGCGCACGCCGCGTCGATCACCGGCCTGAACAACACCGGCATCGGCGCTGGCGGCGCTAACGACACCAGCTACCAGCTCAGCATTGTGAGCGATGCCTGGAATGGCTCGACCGTCCCGGTCATCACCCTCGACAACACCTGGCCGGTGAATACCTGGCTGGCCAACGACAGCACGTCGAAGTGGATCACGCCTACGGCCAACCAGGGCCAGTCGTACGACGCCTGGAATAACGGTACTTATACCTACCGACTCTCGTTCGACCTGACCGGTTTTGACGCCGCCACCGCGTCGTTCGCCGGCCGCGTGCTGTCCGACAATACGGTCAAGGTCTTGCTCAACAACACCGAGATCGCCAGTGGCAACGGCTTCACCACCTGGAGCAACTTCACCGCAGCCAGCGGTTTCACGAGCGGCGTCAACCAGCTCGACTTCGTGGTCACCAACTGGGCGCAAAACAGCGGCAACCCGACCGGCCTGCGCGTGGAATTCGGCCAGTCGGCCGTGACGGCGGTACCTGAACCGGAAAGCTACGCCATGATGCTGGGCGGCCTGGGCCTGGTAGGCTTCATCGCCCGCCGCCGCAAAAACAAGCAAGCGAGCGCTTAAGCAAGCAAGTAGTCCCCAGAGTGAGTTTGAGCCGCCAGCGATGGCGGCTTTTTTTCTTTACAGACGTCGAGGCCAACGCCGGGCTACGTGTTGGACGCGGACTTCTCCCTCGCTGGCGAATTCGCCATGGACTGTCATCGACAGGTCGGTGCTGGAGGTCATGATGCTGATCGATTGATTTAAGTGCGGCAGGTACCCAGCGTACGGAGACCTGACCCTCAAGTCAATCGGACGCCATTTGCGGCAATAAAAAATGGCCGGCCCCGCTCGCACGGGACCGGCCTCCCGGATGTCAGCCTGGACGATCAGTCGTTGGCGTAAATATCGTTATCCTTGGTTTCCCCGACAAACAAGGCGCCGATCACGACCGTGATGATGGCAATGATGATCGGGTACCACAGCCCGTAATAAATATCTCCCTTGAACGCCACCAGTGCGAACGAGATGGTGGGCAGCAGGCCGCCGAACCAGCCGTTGCCGATGTGATACGGCAGCGACATCGACGTGTAGCGTATGCGGGTGGGGAACATTTCCACCAGCATCGCGGCAATCGGGCCGTATACCATGGTCACGTACAGCACCAGCACGAACAGGATCAGCACCACCATCGGCTTGTTCATCTGGGACTCGTCGGCCTTGGTCGGATAGCCGGCCAGCTTGATCGCGTCCACCACGTCTTTCTTGAGGGCGGCCTCGGTCTTCTTGCTCTCGGCACTGAAGTTGAGGTTATCGGGCGTCATGACGGCGTTGAACGACGTGATTTCCTTGTCGCCGATCCTGACCTTGGCAACCGATCCGGCCGGTGCGTCTTCGTGGGTGTATGCCACCGAGGCGCGCGACAGGATGCCGGCGGCGATGTCGCACGACGACGGGAACTTGCGCTGGCCGGTCGGGTTGAACTGGAAGTTGCACGAGGCGGGGTCAGCCACCAGCACCACCGGCGAATTTTTGAGCGCCATTTCCAGCGCCGGATTGCCGTAGTGGGTGAGCGCCTTGAACAGCGGGAAGTAGGTGGCCGCCGCGATGATGCAACCGCCGAGAATGATCCACTTGCGGCCAATCTTGTCCGACAGCATGCCGAAGATGATGAAGAACGGCGTGGCCAGGGCCAGCGACGTGGCGGTCATGATGTTGGCGGTGGCGCCGTCGATCTTGAGCGTTTCGGTCATGAAGAACAGGGCGTAGAACTGGCCCGTGTACCACACCACCGCCTGGCCCATGGTCAGGCCGATCAGCGCCAGGATCACCACTTTCAGGTTGCGCCATTGACCAAAAGCCTCGCTCAGCGGCGCCTTGGACGTCTTGCCCTCCGCTTTCATCTTGGCGAACGCCGGCGATTCGTGCATCGACATGCGGATCCACACCGACACGCCCAGCAGCAGGATCGAGACCAGGAACGGCACGCGCCAGCCCCAGGCCTGGAACTCGTCCTCGCCGATGGCGGTGCGGGTGCCCAGGATGACCAGCAGCGACAGGAACAGCCCCAGCGTGGCCGTGGTCTGGATCCAGGCCGTAAACGAACCGCGTTTGCCCGGCGGCGCATGTTCCGCGACGTAGGTGGCGGCGCCGCCATACTCGCCGCCCAGCGCCAGGCCCTGCAGGATGCGCAGGAACACCAGGATGATCGGCGCCGCGATGCCGATCGCCGCGTACCCCGGCAGCAGTCCGACAATGAAGGTGGAGGCGCCCATGATCAGGATGGTGACCAGGAACGTGTATTTACGGCCGATCATGTCGCCGAGGCGGCCGAACACCAGTGCGCCAAATGGCCGCACGATAAACCCGGCGGCAAATGCCAGCAGCGCGAAAATGAAGGTGGTGGTGGGTTCGCCGATGAAGAACTGCTTGGCGATGATCGGCGCGAGCGCGCCATACAGATAGAAGTCATACCATTCGAACACGGTGCCCAGCGATGAAGCGAAGATGACCTTGCGTTCCTCTGGTGTGATCGGCGCGCCCTTGGACTGGTTGCGCGGATCGGCGGTACCCGACGTTGAAGCCATTATTTGTCTCCTTTTTTAGTGTTGTTTTAAGCGGCAGACCTGGTAAAACCGGTTGAGCAAACCAACAGAAGACAAGCTCGACAGTTTCCAAATCGACAGCTTGGCAGCGAGTGTGAGCGCCGAACCTTGCACCAAACTTACAACCAGCGAACCGCCATACCTGTCGTCAAAAGCTTGCATTGTGCTATTCTTAGCGCCCTTTATTTGGTGCCTCGCCCGGAGAGAAACTATGCTCAAACATATCGTGATGTGGAAACTGAAAGACCATGCAGAAGGCGCCGACCGCGCCGCCAACGCCATCAAGATGAAAGCCTTGCTCGACGGCTGCGCCACCATCGTGCCCGGTATCGTCAAGTTCGAAGCCGTGCTGGCCCAGCCTGGACTGGAAGCGACCTACGACGTGGCGCTGTACTCCGAGTTTACAGACAGGACTGCACTGAACGCCTACCTCGACCATCCCGAGCACGTTGCCATCAAGCCTTTCATCGGCGCCATCCGACTGGAGCGCCAGTGCATGGATTACGAGGTTTGACGATGCCGGACAGCTACCGGCGCATCGTGCTCGCCAGCCGGCCGCGCGGCGCCGTCACGCCGGACAATTTCCGGCTCGAAACGGTGGTCACGCCCGCCTTGCAGGGGGGCGAGCTGCTGGTGCGCAACCATTACCTGTCGCTCGATCCGTATATGCGCGGCCGCATGAGCGCGGCCAGGAGCTACGCCGCCTCCCAGGCGCTGGACCAGACCATGATCGGCGGCACCGTCGGCGAGGTGGTTGCCTCGCGCCATGCCGATTTTGCAGTCGGCGATGCGGTAGTTGGCGTGCTGGGCTGGACCGAGCTGGCGGTGACCGATGGCGCCCAGCTGCGCAAGGTCGATGCCGCCAGGTTGCCATTGTCTGCCTACCTGGGCGCGGTGGGCATGCCCGGCGTGGCTGCCTGGTACGGACTGAACCGCATCATTGCGCCCAAGGCTGGCGACACCATCGTGGTCTCGGCAGCCAGCGGTGCAGTGGGCAGCGTGGTCGGGCAACTGGCGCGCCTGCAGGGCTGCCGCGTGGTGGGCATTGCCGGCGGCCCCGACAAATGCCGGTACGTGATCGATGAACTCGGTTTCGATGCCTGCATCGATTACAAGGCCGGCAAGCTCGAGGACGACCTGGCGGCCGCCACGCCCGCTGGCGTCGATGGCATTTTCGAGAACGTCGGCGGCGTCATGCTGGACGCGGCGCTGGCGCGCACCAACGCTTTCGGCCGGGTGGCATTGTGCGGCCTGATCGGCGGCTTCGGCGGCGCCGACATGGCGCTGCATAATGCCCGCCTGCTGCTGATCAACCGTCTGACGGTGCAGGGTTTTATCGTCACCGAGCACATGGAATTGTGGGACCAGGGATTGATGGAATTGGCGGAACTGGTGGCATCCGGCCAGGTCAAATACCGTGAAACCGTGGCGCAGGGCATCGCTGCTGCGCCCGAGGCTTTCATCGGTTTACTGCAGGGGTTCAATTTTGGCAAGCAATTGGTAAAGTTGATATGATTTGAACGCGTTGTGCCGCCGCTAACCGGCGGCGCAGTTTGTTCGATCACGTTAACAAGGAACCACACAATGAAAACAGCCGCACTAAGCTTGAGCTGCATCCTGGCGCTGGCCGCCATTCAGACCGCCTCAGCAGCTAACGTCACCGCCCAGGCCAAGCTGGCGCCAACCGCCAACAGCAAGACGTCCGGCCTGGTCACGTTCGAGCAAACCGCCGACGGCGTCCACGTCAAGGCCAAGGTCGAAGGCCTGACGCCCGGCTTGCACGGGTTCCACATCCACGAAAAAGGCGATTGCTCGGCGCCCGACGGCAGCAGCGCCGGCGGCCATTTTAATCCCACCAGCGCACCGCACGGCGATCCGTCGCATGCCAGCAAGCACAGCGGCGACTTCGGCAATATCACTGCCGATGCCAAGGGCGTGGCCACGCTCGACGTCAAGGTGCCGCTGTCGCAACTGACGCTGACCGAAGGCAGCCCGGTCAACGCCCTCAATCGCGGCGTGATCGTGCACACGGCGCCAGACGACCTGAAGACCCAGCCGACCGGCAATGCCGGTGGGCGGCTCGCTTGCGGTGTGATTACTGCGGCTAAGTAAATCGGCGGCATCATGCTGCGGTTGTAACCTGGGCCGCAACATGTCATCCCCGCGCAGGCGGGGATCCAATTGCCCAGGCATAGCAAGCAATATCGCCGACCTGGATACCCGCTTTCGCGGGCACGACGCAGCAGCGACTGCCGGATGAGATCTATTCCAGCAACGCCGCAATCGCCATCCCCGCCTCGGTCGTGCTGGCCGAACCGCCGAGGTCAGGCGTTCTGGCGCCATCGGCAATCGTGCTTTCGATCGCCGCCAGTATCGCATCGTGCGCGGCCCGGTAGCTGGCGTCGCCCTTGCCCAAAAAGTCCAGCATCAGGGCGCCGGACCAGATCATGGCGACCGGATTGGCGATGTTTTTGCCGTAGATGTCGGGCGCCGAACCGTGCACCGGTTCGAACAGCGACGGCCAGGTGCGGTCGGGATTGAGGTTGGCCGACGGTGCGATGCCGATGGTGCCGGTGCATGCCGGCCCCAGGTCCGACAGGATATCGCCGAACAGGTTGGACGCCACCACCACGTCGAAGCGCTCGGGCGAGAGCACGAAGCGCGCGGCCAGGATGTCGATGTGGTACTGGTCGCAGCGGACATCCTCGAAATCCTTGCCGATCAGCGCAAAGCGCTCGTCCCAGTACGGCATGCTGATCGAGATGCCGTTCGACTTGGTGGCCGACGTCAGGTGTTTTTTCGGCCGCGACTGCGCCAGTTCGAACGCGTACTTCAGCACCCGGTCCACGCCGGTGCGGGTAAAGATCGACTCTTGCAGCACGAACTCGCGGTCCGTGCCTTCGAACATCTTGCCGCCCACCGACGAATATTCACCCTCGGTATTTTCACGGACGATGTAAAAATCGATGTCGCCCGGCTGCTTGTTGGCCAGCGGGCACGGCACGCCGGGCATCAGGCGCACCGGGCGCAGGTTCACGTACTGGTCGAACTGACGGCGGAATTTCAGCAGCGACCCCCACAGCGAAATATGATCGGGCACCAGCTCCGGCCAGCCGACCGCGCCAAAGAAAATGGCGTCAAAGCCCTTCAGTTGCTCGAACCAGTCGTCCGGCATCATCTTGCCGTGCCGGGCATAGTAGTCGCAACTGGCCCATTCGAAGGTGGTCCATTCGATGCCGATGTTGAAGCGGCGCGCAGCGGCGTCCACCACGCGTATGCCCTCGGGCATGACTTCCTTGCCGATGCCGTCGCCGGCGATGACTGCGATTTTATGGGTGTGCATGCGATCTCCTGGTGTGTGGAAAACAGCATAGCGTGATTCCATTGCGTTTAGAATGGTGTAGTTTGTAAAGGCATGGATCACGGATTGTGAACAATGAGCGTGAATAAGGAGATCAAGAACAGCGACCTGCGCGTGTTTGCCGCCGTGGTGCGCAAGGCCAGCTTTGCCGGCGCCGCAGCCGAGCTGGGCATGTCGCCCGCGTACGTGAGCAAGCGCATTGCCGTGCTGGAGACAGCGTTGGGGGTACGCCTGTTTCACCGCAGCACGCGGCGGGTGGTGGTCAGCGCCGATGGCGAGCAGGTGTATGCGCGGGCGCTGACTATCCTGTCCAGCCTGGACAGCCTGTTCGACGAGGTGGCCGAACGGCAGGGGGTGCCGCGCGGCCAGCTACGGGTCAGCAGCAGCTTCGGCTTCGGACGCAACGTGGTGGCGCCGGCCATCGCGCAACTGGTGGCCGCCCACCCGGCGCTGCAAGTGCGGTTCGAGGTGCTCGACCGGCTGGTCGATATCGTTGCCGAAGGCTTCGACCTCGACATCCGGGTAGGCGAGGATATCGAGCCGAGCCTGATCGCCCGCAAGCTGATGAGCAACCATCGCATCCTGTGCGCCGCTCCCGCCTACCTGGCCCGGCGCGGCACGCCACGTGCGGTGGCAGAGTTGTCTGGCCATGATTGCCTGCCGATCAAGGAGCGCGACCTGCCGTTTGGCGTGTGGAAGCTGCGCCATGGCGCGGGCGAGGACGTGGTGGTGAAAGTGACGGGACCGCTCTCGACCAACCACGGCGAGATTGCGCTGCAATGGGCGGTGGCTGGCGCCGGCATCGTGCTGCGTTCGCTGTGGGACGCGCAACCGCGCCTCGATCGCGGCGAACTGGTGCAAATATTGCCTGGTTATACGCAGGAAGCCAATGTGTGGGCCGTGTATCCGCAGCGCCTGGCAAGCTCGGCAAAAGTACGTGTGTGCGTGGACTTCCTCGAACGGCACCTTGCGTGCGACAATCATTGTTTTTCCTGAGCAAAGCAAAGCCATGAACGACACCGTCCATCACACCATCCGCTACGGCGACTGGGCCACCATGTCTGCCGAAGCCAAACTGGTACGCACCGAAGTCTTTGTCGAAGAGCAGGGCGTGCCTGCCGAACTGGAAATGGACAATATGGATGTGCTGTGCCTGCACGCGGTGGCGTACGACGCTGCTGGCGTGCCGATCGGCACAGGCCGCCTGCTGCCCGACGGCCACATCGGCCGCATGGCCGTGCGCAAGTCGGGCCGTGGCACCGGCGTCGGTGGTGCGCTGCTGCAAGGCCTGATGGCGCAAGCCCGCGCGCGCGGCGAAAGCCTGGTCGCCCTGAGCGCCCAAACCCACGCCGCCGCCTTCTACCAGCGCCACGGCTTCGCCATCGAAGGCGAAGAATTCCTCGAGGCCGGCATCCGCCACATCAATATGAACCACAAGTTCTAAGTTCGGGGTCAGTGCCGACATTCAGACACGAGCTGGACCTTACGGCTGTTGGGCTCGTGTCCAAATGTCGGCACTGACCCCGAAGTTAATGGATGAGTTCTTCTTGCAGGGTGGCGGTGGCGTCGGCATAGAGCTTGACGACAGTGGACGTGCGGGTGCCGTAGCCGGGGCTTTCGATCCTGACCGATGACAGTACCCGCTCCACTTCCAGCGGCACGCCGGTTTCCGGCAGGCGCTGGTCAGGGGCGGGGGTGGTGTCGGACAGCATTTCGAAGAAAGCGTCGTCCGGTGCGCCCAGGCACAGCAGGCTGGCGAACTGGGCCTTGGTTTTGAGTACTTTCGGCCAGGGCGCATCGAGCAGGGCATTCGAGACGCCGTACACGCCGGGTTCGAGCGGCTTGCCGTTGCGCGGGTCGGTGTCGCCCCGGTTCGAGTACCAGATCAGGGTGTCGCGGTCGCCGATTACCAGGTTGAAGCCGTTGTATCGATCGGCCCGCTGGCGCAGGTCATCGATGTACTCTTGCGGACTCATGCAGCCGGCCAGGTAGTCGGCCACCAGCTGGCCGCGTGACGGCGCGTCGTCGCGGTGCTCGCTGGGCGCGCGGATGTTGGTGATGGCGGCAAAACGCGCGCCGCCGTGGTGGTTGGGGCAGTCGGCCGGGTGGGTGATGCCCATCCAGCTGCCGCCCGCCTGCAGGTCGCGGCCCGCATACACTTGCGGATGCTCGGGCCACGGCGCGGCTGGCGCGGTGGCGCGCTGGTAGAACTCGTCACGGTTGGCGGCAGCTACCAGCGGCACTGTCGGCAGCACTTTCCAGGCAAAGACGATCAGGCACATGGCACAACATCCACGAACGCTTCGAGGTGACGGGCGCCGACGATCCATTGCGACAGGCCGGCCCGGTCTACTGCTGCGGCCAGCGTGCCGGCGAAATTGCCGGGGGCGGCCGGATAGATTTCCATCCAGGTTTGCACGCCGTCGTCAGTTTCCGGACGGCGTTTGAGTTCGCTGGATACGGCGAACTGTTCGGCAAGTTGCGCCTGCATGGCGGCAACTGCCGAGTGCAGGGCTGACGCGTCGGCGTCCCTGACCTTGTAGTAAATATAGAGATCCATGCTAGAGGTCGAGCGGTTCCAGCACGTACGGCAGCGCCAGGAAGGTCAGCGCCGGGCCTGCGGCCGAGCCGAGGCGCACCGACGCCGCTTCGATTGCGGCCAGTTTCATTTCCACCAGCGCATCGACGCCGCCCTGTCCATTCGGTGCGGCGTTGACGATCATCCCGCAAGGCTGCTCCGGGTCAGCCGTGGCAAATACTTCGGCGCCGGCTACCGCGGCCGGATCGGCAATGCTGACCAGCGTGGTACGGCGCTTGAGCTTGCCGAGGTACTGGCTGCGGGCGACGATTTCCTGGCCCGGGTAGCAGCCCTTTTTAAAGTTGACCGCGCCCAGCAATTCGAAATTGACCATCTGCGGCACGAACTGTTCTTGCGTAGCCTTGTCGATCTGCGGCACGCCCGAGTGGATTTCGGCCAGGCGCCAGGCCTGGGCGCCCCCCACGGCCAGCTTGCCAGCCAGCTCGGCGGCAATGGTATCGGCAGTGGCCGCCGACATCAGCCACTGGTAACGCGCCGCGCCGAAGGCGTCGGCCACGCGCAGCAGCGTGCCCAGCGGATGCTCGACGCGGGTGAACGGTTTGGCGGGCAGGGTGTCGAACCAGTTTTGCAGCACGACTTCGGCCTTGTCGCCGCCAAAGCCCAGCACCACCTCCATGCCCGGCAATTCGGTGGCGTCGGTCAGCTTGGTCTTGGCGCGCAGCACGAACATCGACAGGCGCTTTTGCACCGGCGCCTGGATTTCGCGCGGCAGTTGCAGGAAGATGGTGGTAGCGCTGCGCCACATCAGGAACGAGGCCAGCAGGCGGCCCTTGGGCGAGCAATAGCCGGCCAGGCGCACGTCGTCGGCGTCGAGGTGCTCGACATCGTTGGTCAGTTGGCTATGCAGGAACTTCGCCGACTCCTCGCCATCGAGGGCCATCAGGCCCTGGTCGGTGATCGGTGCGACAAAGCCGGCGGCAAGCGCGGCGGTGGTCAGCGGGCTAGCCGGCGCGGCGGCGGATAACAGTTCGGTCCAGGATGACATAATTTCCAATATTTAGCGACGTATGTGACGATGTAGGTGACGATTACGCATTATCATTACGGGCTCATTATAGTGATGTCCCGTCGATCGCGTCGGCAACGGTGCAAAAGCGTCCCTGACACTGGCGCATCGCCTCCGGAAGTGGCAAGCTGGTCGATTGATTCAAATATGGCGTAGAAATGGCTTTTATTAAAAAAATAATCACACTCTGCATTCTTGTCGCGCTGGCGGTCGGCGGTTACTTCATGTATTGGCAGCAAGCGCCTATCCTCACCGGCGCCGCCGAACCGATCGCTTTCACCATCGTGCCCGGCAGCGGCGCCCACGCGGTCGGCCAGCAAATCGCCGAAGCCGGCGTGCCGATCCAGCCGTTGCTGTTCAATCTGCTGGCGCGCAGCACCGGCAAGAGCAGCCGCATCAAGGCCGGCTCGTATGAACTGAAACCCGGCACCACGCCCGCGCGGCTGATCGAGCAGCTGGTGCGCGGCGAATTCGCGCAGGAGCAGCTGACCATCATCGAAGGCTGGAGCTTCCGCCAGATGCGCGCGGCAATCGACGCCCACCCGGGCCTCAAGCACGACACCATCACCCTCAGCGACACCGAGCTGATGAAAGCGATCGGCTCCGCGTACGAGCGCCCGGAGGGCCTGTTCTTCCCCGATACCTATTTGTTCGCCAAGGGTTCGAGCGAATTGCAGATCTATCGCCAGGCCCACGCGATGATGATCAAGCGCCTGGAGGCGGCCTGGGCCAAGCGCGAAGCCGGCTTGCCGTACAAAACGCCGTACGAGGCGTTGACCATGGCCTCGATCGTGGAAAAGGAAACCGGGCAAAAGTCCGAACGCAACATGATCGCTGCCGTGTTCGTCAACCGCCTGCGCCTGGGCATGATGCTGCAGACCGACCCGACCGTGATCTACGGCATGGGCCTCAAGTTCGAGGGCAATATCCGCAAGCGCGATCTGGAGACCGATACCCCGTTTAATACCTACACCCGCACCGGCCTGCCGCCCACGCCGATCTCGCTGCCGGGCGTGGAATCGCTGGCCGCCGCGATGGCGCCTGCCAAGACCGCCGCCCTGTATTTTGTCGCACGCGGCAACGGCACCAGCAAATTCTCAGACAACCTGACCGACCACAACCGGGCAGTGAACCAGTATCAACGATAGAGCCATGACCGATTCCACTATCCGCAAGAACAAATTCATCACCTTCGAAGGCATCGACGGCGCCGGCAAGTCCACGCATATCGCGTTTGTCAGCAAGTACCTGCAAGACCGTGGCATCGACCTGGTGAGCTCGCGCGAACCGGGCGGCACCCAGCTCGGCGAAAAGCTGCGCGAACTGGTGCTGCACGAGCCCATGCACTTGGAAACCGAAGCATTGCTGATGTTTGCCAGCCGCCGCGAACATATCGCGCAGGTAATCGCACCGGCGCTGGCGCGCGGCGCCTGGGTGATCTCCGACCGATTCACGGATGCCAGCTTCGCCTACCAGGGCGGCGGCCGCGGCATGGACCTGGCCAAGCTGGACGCCCTGGAGCACTGGGTGCACCCGCATCTGCAGCCTGACCTGACCCTGCTGTTCGACGTGCCACTGGACGTGGCGCGTGCGCGGCTGGACGCCACCCGCACGCTCGACAAGTTCGAGCAGGAAAAGACCGATTTTTTTGCCGCCACCCGCAACGAATACCTGCGCCGCGCCGCGCAGTTCCCGCAGCGCTTCCGCCTGGTCGATGCCACCCGCACGATTGCCGAGATCGAGGTGGAGATCACCGGCATCCTCGACGAACTGCTGGCGCAGCGCTAGCCGCAGATCCCGCAGCCCACGCCCACGGAGCCAACCATGATCTCCAGCCAGTTCGTGTCGCAGGTCCGATTGCGCGTGGCCGACGTGCCGGGATTCGACCGGTCGGCAGCAAGTTCATCGAGCCGCGAGGCGGGGGCGTGAGTCGACAGATGCACCAGCATGCAATCTTCACCGGCAAACACATCTTCGCAAACCGCCGTTGCCTTGCGCAGCGCCGATAACGCCTGGTCGAGCGGGCCGCAGCCCGCCGGCAAAGTTGTAGAACAGGGCGTAGTGATAAATGTCACCCACAATCGTGTGCACCTGGGTTTTGAACCACATCACAGCCCCGGAATATCGACGTTATGAAACTTGCTCATCCCCACCACCCGGGTACTGCTATCCGAATACGATAACTCCACCTTGTCTCCGGGCTTGGTCAGTACCAGTTCCTCCGACAGATCCGAACTGCCGGTAAAGATCGTACCAAGGGTTTTCTCGGCAGTGGCCAGCGTGATGTAATACATGGTCTGGTTGTTGCGGAACTCCGACGAGATGCGCACCACCGTGCCCTTGAGCTCGACATCGCGCGCTTCGGTGCCGATGTCGGCGGCTACGCGGTTGGTCGAGCGTTTCGACTGGTAGCTGCGCAGCGTGGCGGAGAGCGTGTCGGCCACGCCGATCACCTGGTTGTTGCGCATATCGACCATGCCGAACGCACGGGACACGCCCTGGGCGTCGCGCAGCGCCATCACGTAGGTCGGAGCGCCGCCCACCAGGAATGGCAGCGGGTTGGTGGCCTGGTAGCGTTTTTCCGGGTTGACGTTCTCCGCCGCATGGGCGGCCGTGTATTGCGACACCGACGGCACCTTGAACCAGCGCACCGCCTTGGTCCGCGAATCGACGAAATAAAAGCCGGACAGGCCGTTGTTGTTGCCCTTTGAGGTCATGCCGCCCACCCAATACGGGCGCTGGTCGGAGCCGTACACCAGGTCGAGGTAGCCATCGACGCGCAACCGGCCTTCGTTGTTGAGGTTGAAGTAGCCGTGGATGAATTCGCCGCGATCCTGCATCTGCTCGAGGATGAATTCCTCGGCCTGGATGCGGTCGACCCATTTCGGCTCCGTGCCCAGCTGGTAGCGCACCACGGCGCCAGTGACAGCATTGACGGTGACGATGCCGGTCGATTCGCTGCCGGAGAAGCCCACCTTGTGCTCGTACGTGGTGCCGACAAAATATGGCACGCCGTCATCATCGATTTCCGGCTCGAAATCGGTCATGCCCACCGTGGCCTGGCCCGACAGGTACGCGTGGCGCTCGACGTGGTCGCCGAAATAGGCCGACAGCAGGTAGCGCAGCTTGAGCGGCTTGCCATTGAGTTCCATCACCAGTTGCACGTCCGCCGGGTCGTGCGCGGAGACGGTCAGGTAGCCGGGCGTGCCGCCGTCGGCAAACCATTTGAAGAAACCGCTATGCTCGAGAAAGGCCACCCACACCAGCTTGTCGCGCACCAGTTGTTTCACGGGTCTGCCCACCCGCACTTGCGACCCAAGCGAGGCGATCTCGGACAGGCGCTTCTGCATCGCCTGCAAGGCCATGTCCTCCGACACCAGTGGCGCCTGGTCGATATCGATCGGCGGCAGCGCGTCGTGGAAATTGGCCTGGTGTTCCGTGCCCAGCATCTGGTAATAGGCATGCGCGCGGATGATCGGCGCACTGGTAACGAACACCACCGCGCCGAACAGCACGGTCAGCGCCGTGTACGCCGCCATCAGTCCTGCCCGCCCGGTGAGCGCCACCGCCGGGACCGCCGCCACCAGCAGCACTACATAAATCCCGGCAAAATCCAGCGCCAGGGTCGGGGTCTTGAAGTAGAACAGGGCCGCCAGCAGCAGGGCCGAGAGGACCAGGCTGATCATGCCTAGTGTGCGGCGCGGGTAGCGGGAGTGGCCAGGGTGACGAAATCTCATGTGCTCCAATCGTAAGGTGCCGGCCTGGGGATGCCGGAATCGATGCATAGAGTACCATTTTGCCTATGAGAAAGTAAGAAAGAGAAAGTAAGTAAACGGCGCCCGGTGGCGTACAATCGCTCACCCGCGTGGAGTATCTCTACTTTGCTTATGCGCATGAACCCGCGTGGAGTATCTCTACTTTGCTTATGCGCATGATTTAAAACACAACACCAAGAATGAGCGATTCCATTTATCCCTGGCAGCAAGAATCCTGGCAACAATTGCAGCAGTTGCGCCAGCGCCTGCCGCACGCGATCCTGTTCCACGGCGCGGCCGGCATCGGCAAGGCCGACTTTATCGAGCGCTTCGCCCAGGGGCTGCTGTGCGAGGCCGTGCGCCCCGATGGTCACGCTTGCGGCCAGTGCGCGTCATGCGGCTGGTTCGCCCAGCACAACCACCCCGATTACCGCCGCGTGCGGCCCGAGGCGCTCGAAGACGAGCCGCCCGAGGGCGAGGAAGGCGAGGGAGATGGCGGCAAAAAGGCGGCCAAGTCCACCAGGACGCCATCGAAAGAGATCAAGATCGAGCAGATCCGCAACCTGGCCGATTTCATGAATGTTTCCACCCATCGCGCCGGCTTGCGCGTGGTGGTGCTGTATCCGGCCGAGGCGCTGAATATGCCGGCGTCCAACGCCTTGCTGAAAACCCTGGAGGAACCGCCGCCGGGCACCGTGTTCCTGCTGGCGTCCAACAGTCTCGATCGCCTGCTGCCCACCATCCTGTCGCGCTGCCGCAAATTTGCCATGCCGATGCCGTCGCACGACCAGGCGCTGGCCTGGCTCAAGCAGCAAAACGTCGCGGACGCCGACAGCTGGCTGCGCGAGCAGGGCGGTGCGCCGCTGGCGGCCATGGCCCAGGCCGAATCGGGCAACCGCGACGACCTGGAAACCCTGCTGCAACTGCTGGCCCGCCCCAGCGTGGAAGGCGCCCTGAAAGTGGCCGACAAGCTGCAAAAAGTGCCGCTCACGGCGCAGGTGTCATGGTTGCAGCGCTGGCTGTATGATGTGTGTGCGCTCAAGCTGGCTGGCAACGTGCGTTACTATCCACGCTACCAGCGCGAATTGGGCAGCCTGGCCGATAAAATTCACATCAGCCGGCTGCTGGCGGTGATCAAGGGCGTCAACGACCGCCGCGCCACGTCGGACCACCCGCTGTCGCCGAAGCTGTTTTTGGAGGATATGTTGCTCGACTATACCGCCGCCTGCACCTACTGAGAGATCGACCATGCCCGCTGACAGCCACTTCGATTCCACCGCCGCCCCGGGCTTGCCCGGCCGGCCGGCGGTAGTGTCGCTGGCGATCCGCGAGAAGGCGGCGCTGTATGCCGCGTACATGCCGTTCCTCAGGCACGGCGGCCTGTTCCTCGCCACCAAGCAGCCATACAAGCTCGGCGACGAGCTGTTCCTGGCGCTGACTCTGATGGACGAGCCCGAAAAATATCACGTGGCGGGCCGGGTGGCCTGGATCACCCCCGTGGGCGCCCACCACGACAAGGCGCAAGGCGTGGGCATCCACTTCCCGGATGACGAAGGCGGCCAGAAGCTGCGCCAGCGCATCGAGGATATCCTGGGGCCGGCGCTGCGTTCTGCCCGCGCCACGCACACCTTGTAACGCTGCTCGCGGTACAATCGCAGCATGTATATCGATTCCCACTGCCACATCAATTTTCCCGAGCTGGCTGCTCGCATGCCCGAGATCCTGGCCAGGATGGCCGACAACGGCGTCACCCACGCCTTGTGCGTGTCGGTGGACTTGCCTGACTTTCCGCAAGTGCTGGCGCTGGCCCACCAGTATCCGCACATCTATGCGTCGGTGGGCGTGCATCCCGACTACGAGGACACGCCCGAACCCACCGTCGAACAACTGGTCGCGCTGGCGGACGATCCGAAGATCATTGCCATCGGCGAGACCGGCCTCGACTACTACCGCCTGGAAGGCGACCTGGAATGGCAGCGCGAGCGCTTCCGCACCCATATCCGGGCGTCGCGCATTACCCGCAAGCCGCTGATCATCCACACCCGCAGCGCCAGTGAAGACACCATCCGCATCCTGCGCGAAGAAGGCGCCGCACCGGAGGCCGGCGGTGTGGCCGGCGTGATGCACTGCTTTACGGAATCGCTGGAAGTGGCGCGCGCCGCCATCGAACTGGGCTTTTATATCTCGTTCTCGGGCATCGTCACCTTTAAAAGCGCCAAGGAGCTGCAGGCAGTGGCGTTGGATGTGCCGCTCGAACGCATGCTGATCGAGACCGATTCGCCGTACCTGGCGCCGGTGCCGTTCCGCGGCCGCACCAACGAGCCGGGCTATGTCGCCCACGTGGGCGAGTACATCGCCAGGCTCAAGGGTATCCCGGTGGAAGAGGTCGCAGCACAGACGTCGGCCAATTTCTTCAAACTGTTCAACGTCAAAGAGGCCGCCTGATGAAACGTCGTCACTGGTTGCTGGCCAGCGTAGCCATGATGTTGTCCGGTTCGGCGCTGGCAGCAGCATTGCCGCCTGGCGAGGTGGACCTGTTCCGCGCGGTGGAGCAGGACCGCGCCAACAGCGTGAAAAAGTCGCTGGCGGCCGGCGTCAATCCCAATGCGCGCGACCTGGGCGGCGAAACGGCGCTGATCGTTGCCATCCGCAACGACGCCAACGCCGCCGCCGCGGTCTTGATGGACCAGAACGGCATCGACCTCGAAGCGAAAGCGCCGAACGGCAACACGGCCCTGATGATGGCTGCGTACCGCAAGAACCAGCCGCTGGTGACCGACCTGCTACGACGCGGCGCCAAGGTCAACCAGTCTGGCTGGACCGCCTTGCACTACGCAGCGGCGGGCGGCAGCGCCGAGATCACCAATTTGCTGCTCGACCACAAGGCCCAGATCGACGCCGAATCGCCTTCGGGCATGACGCCGCTGATGATGGCCGCACGCGAAGGACAGGAAGACGCGGTCAAGGTGCTGCTCGCACGCGGAGCCAATGCCACCCTCAAGGATGGCGGCTTTCACCTGACGGCTTCGGGCTTCGCGCGCAAGGCCGACAAGCCGTGGATCGCCAAGGCCATCGACGCCCACCTGGCGGCCAAGGGCGTCAAACCTCAATAGCCGATGTCGTCGAGGAAGGCATCGATATAGTTCGAGCTGTCCTCGGGTGCGCTCAGATGCGGGCAATGGCCCACGTTGCCGATCACCTTCACGGTCGAGAGCGGCAGGTGGTCGCGCAGGTAGTCGCCCACCTCGCGCGGCGCCACCAGGTCGTCGCTGCATTGCAGGACCAGTGACGGAATGGTCGACTTGGCCAGGTCCGCACGGTGGTCGGCGGTAAACGTCACGCGGGCGAAATGGCGGGCGATCTCGGGATCGTTATGCTCGAAGCGGGTGAGCAGTTCGCGCGTGAGCTGCGGCTGGTTCGGCGCCCCCATGATGGCTGGCGCCATGTGCCGGGCCCAGGCCAGGTAGTTATCATCGATCAGCTTGAGCAGTTGTTCGATATCTTCCGCGTTAAAACCGCCGACGTAATCGCCATCGTTGATATAGCAGGGCGAAGGGCCGACCATCACCTGCGCGGCAAAACGCTCGGGACGCTGTATCGATGCCAGCAGGCCGATCATGGCGCTCACCGAGTGCCCGACAAAAATCACCTTGCCTTTTGCATAGAGTTCGATAATCTCAAGCATGTCTTCGGCATGGCCGTGCAGGTCGGCGTATTTCTCGCGGTCGTAGGCGGACAGGTCCGAGCCACCGTGGCCGGTCAGGTCCAGCAGGATGACCCGGTAGCGCCGGCTGTAGGCCGGGTGGATGAAACGCCACATGGTCTGGTCGCAGCCGTAGCCATGCACGAACATGACCGTGTGTTCCCCATCGCCGTGACAATGGACATTGTTGCGTTGCTGCACCGACATGACTATCTCCTTGAAAGCAACACGCAGTATAGAGTGAAAGTGCGGACAATAGTGACTAAAAGGTAATTTAGCTGGAATCATACCGGTAGATCGAGAATTGGCGGGGAATTCCTGTCCATCTCGTAACATCATGCCGAAGCGAAATTCTTGATAATGCGCCTATCCGCATTGCATCCAGGGACAGTGCGATTCATAGTTTGTTAATAGAAGGAAATCGAGGACATCCATGCTGAACGAACGCGAGATCGAAAGCTGCTATCTGGGGCAATTCATTCCAGTCCACTACCATCACAATATGTTGATGGACCAAAACCGCATGCACGGGTTCAAATCGGCGATCGATTACGCGGTCCGGCCCGGCGCCAAGGTGCTTGAGCTCGGTGGCGGCACCGGCGTGCTGTCATGGTTTGCGGCTGCCAAGGCCGCCAAGGTGTATTGCGTGGAATTCAATCCGGACATGGTGCGCGAGGCCCGCAAGATGCTGGCGCTTAATCCCAATGGCGAAAAAGTGGAAGTCATCCACGCCGACGCTTTCGAATACCTGCCGCCGGAACCGGTGGACGTGGTGATCTGCGAAATGATCCACGTGGCCATGCTGCGCGAAAAGCAGGTGGAGGTGATCGAATCGTTCAAGCGCCGCTACCTGGAACGCTTCGGCGGCCCGCTGCCGGTGTTCCTGCCCGAAGCGGTAATCATGGCAGTGCAGCCGCTGCAGCAGGAATACGATTTCGAAGGCTTTTATGCGCCGATCGTGCAGTTCCAGGAAACCCAGGTGGTGTACCCGGGCACCGTGGAAATGGCCCATCCGGCCGTGTACAGCATCATCGACTTCAGCCAGCCTAACCAGCTGACCTATGCGTGGCAGGGCAAGTTCGTGGTCGAGCGCACCGGCGAGATCAATGCCATGCGTTTCGTGACCAAGAATGTGCTGGCCGTGGTGCAGGACCGCGCCACCACCATCGACTGGCTCAACCACTACATGACCTTGCCGTTGGCGGTGCCGGTCAAGGCCCGCGCGGGCGATGTGCTGGAAGTGAGCTTCCAGTACCGCGCCGGCGGTTCGATCCCGTCGCTGCAGGCGTCTCTCAAGGCCGAGCTGGTTTTTGAGGCGGCCACGCAATCCGTGGCACACGTGCCGGCTTTCGCCTAAGTTGCTGCTGTGGACTGGACGGGAACAGCGTATACTTCCGCTTTTATATTTTTAAGTTGAAGAAGATGGAACAGATCGACCAGCGCTACCTCGTCCAGCAAAACAAGATCGCCGACGGCGACACCAAGCCCCCGGTGTTTGCCAAGGTGATGCGCAGCAAGGAAGGCGCCTTCGAGGGCGTCTCGTTCATCAAGTCGAAGGACAAGGCGTCGGTGCTGACCATCGACCAGGCCAACGAGGCGATTGCGTGGTCGGCCAGGAAAAAGCCGAATGCGCACGAGTACGTAACCAAGATCATCTGCGTCGGCCAATAACAGGTCCACAACCAACAGGTCCACAACCAATAGGTCCACAAACAATAGGTCCACGACCCGGTCCATCACCCCGGTCCACCACCCCGGTCCGCCACGCCGTTCATCCTGCCTTTTCCCCGCCTGATCCCCGCCTGGCTGCAACCGGTCGCACCATCGTTGCAGCAAAAACTCCCGGTCACTACAGTGTCAGCATCGACACCATTGTGATCCGGGAGTTTTTATATGTTGAGTTTTTTATTATGGCTGGTCCTGCTGCTGGTGTGCTGGCCGGTGGCGTTGCTGGCGCTGGTGCTCTATCCGCTGTGCTGGCTGCTGACGCTGCCGTTTCGCCTGATCGGCATCGGCGTTGAGGGCGTGTTCGAGCTGCTGCGCGCCGTGGTCATGCTGCCGGCGCGCGTCCTCGGTGGCGGCGCGCGCCGTTAATGCAGCTTAGGCAGCTTAGAAGTCCACTTTCACGCCGACGCCGATCGACTTCTGCGCGTAGTTGTAGTCGATCAGGCTCTGGCCGTAGCCGCTGAAGCCCTGCACATACCCTTTCAGGTTGGCCGCCACCGGGAACGCCCAGCCCACTTGCAGTGCGCCGTGGTTGGTGTGCAGGTTGCGGCGCGCCAGCATCGTGATCTCGTGGCCATCCCAGCGGTAGCTGGCGGTGACGTCACCGTGGCCGAGGTAGTCGGTAATGTCGATGTTGTCGTTGTCAGAACGGGAATTGTCGAGGCGCTTCCACAGGCGGAAGTTGACCGCGAAGTTACCCTTTTCGGCGCCGATCTGGGCGTAAATCCGGTTCCAGCTGCGCGACAGCGTCGAGGTCTGGCCGTTGGACTGGTGCACCAAGCCCAGGGTCAGGAAGCGCACATCGACGCCACCGAGGTTGAGCGCCAGCGGCGTGGTCACCATCAGCTCGGGCTGGTAATTGGTTTCGCGGAACGGGCTCGATTCCGACCGGTTGTACGCCTGCCAGAAGCTCTCTTGCGTATAGCCGAACCACAGGTCCACCGGGTAGCCGAACGCCTGCTCGAGCATCTTCATCTTGAAGCTGAGCTGGTACATCAGTTCCACGTGCTGCGCTTCGAGGCCGTCGGGCGAAAATTCCTTGAAAGGCTGGTCGTTATTGCCGCTGCTGTAATTGGCCAGCAGCAGGTAGCTGTCGCGGTGCGGACGGAAATTGAACACGCCGCGCTTGGCCGACCGGTCCAGTTCCCACGACTGCACCATGCGCGAGACCTTGTCTTCGGCGGGAATGGTGGTCAGCTCGGCCACTTTTGGCGGCAGGACGGCTTCCGGTGGCGGCGGCGGGGCGTCGGGCTGGGTGCGGGGCGGAGCATCTGCTGTCCCATTTGCCGCCGCCACTTTTTCCGCTTCGGTGGCCGGGCCGCCGGTGGCCGGCGCGGCGGCCACCTGGCCGCCCGGCGTCTTGCGTGCCAGGCCGTCGTAGCAGGCCAGCCGCGCGCTGGCGTCGCCCAGCACCGAGCAACGTTCGATGCGCAGTTCAAGTTCGGGGGTGTCGGTGGCGGCTACCTGGGCCAAAGCGAGGACGGGGGCCATGCCAAAGGATAGGAAAAGGGCGGTTTTCGGTCGGACAGTCATGCAGATATTCCCGGTGAGATGTAAGCTTGCAGTTTAGTCCAGAGACTATATTAATTGCTGTTCGGTACGTCGCACATTTGGAAACAAGTTTACTGCTTGAAATATTCTGAGTGCGCCGCACCTGAGACTACCCAAACCAGTTGTGTACGAGGAGCTGTGATGACCCGCAAAACCCCTATCGAGCGCTATCGCAATATCGGCATCAGCGCCCACATCGACGCCGGCAAAACCACCACTACCGAGCGTATCCTGTTTTATACCGGCGTCAATCACAAAATCGGCGAGGTACACAACGGCGCGGCCACCATGGACTGGATGGAGCAGGAGCAGGAACGCGGCATCACGATTACGTCCGCTGCCACCACGGCGTTCTGGAAAGGCATGGCCGGCAACTTTGCCGAGCACCGCATCAACATCATCGACACCCCGGGCCACGTCGACTTCACCATCGAAGTCGAGCGCTCGATGCGCGTGCTCGACGGCGCCGTCATGGTCTATGACGCGGTGGGCGGCGTGCAGCCGCAGTCAGAAACCGTGTGGCGCCAGGCCAACAAGTACAAGGTGCCGCGCATCGCCTTTGTCAACAAGATGGACCGCGTCGGCGCCGATTTTTTGCGCGTGCGCGAACAGATCGCCAACCGCCTGAAGGGCGCGCCGGTGCCGATCCAGCTGCCGCTGGGCGCCGAGGACAATTTTCATGGCGTGATCGACCTGGTAAAAATGCGCGCGATTAACTGGGACGACGAGAGCCTGGGCGTGAAGTTTACGTACGAGGACATTCCGGCCGACTTGCAGGCGCAAGCGCAGGAATGGCGCGACAAGCTGGTGGAAGCGGCGGCCGAGGCCACGCCCGAGCTGCTCGACAAGTACCTCGAAGGCGAGCCGCTGACCGAGGACGAGATCAAGGCCGGCCTGCGCCTGCGCACCATCCGCAACGAAATCGTGCCGATGCTCGCTGGCAGCGCGTTTAAGAACCGCGGCGTGCAGGCCATGCTCGATGCGGTGATCGAATACCTGCCTTCGCCGGTGGACGTGCCCGCCATTGCCGGCACCGACGAGCAGGACCGGCCGATCGAGCGCCATCCGGCCGACAGCGATCCGTTCTCGGCGCTGGCGTTCAAGATCATGACCGATCCGTTCGTGGGCCAACTGACGTTCTTCCGCGTGTATTCGGGCGTGGTCAATTCGGGCGATACGGTCTATAACCCGACCAAGTCGCAAAAAGAGCGGCTGGGCCGCATCCTGCAAATGCACGCCAACGAGCGCAAGGAGATCAAGGAAGTGTATGCCGGCGATATCGCGGCGGCCGTCGGTCTGAAAGGCGTGACCACCGGTGATACCCTCAGTTCGCCCGACCACGTGATCGTGCTGGAAAAGATGATCTTCCCCGAGCCCGTGATTTCGCAGGCGGTGGAACCGAAAACCAAGGCCGACCAGGAAAAGATGGGCATCGCCTTGAATCGCCTGGCGCAGGAGGATCCGTCGTTCCGCGTGCATTCGGACGAAGAGTCGGGCCAGACCATCATGTCCGGCATGGGCGAGCTGCACCTGGAAATCCTGGTCGATCGCATGCGCCGCGAATTCGGCGTGGAAGCGACGGTCGGCAAGCCGCAAGTGGCGTACCGCGAGACGATCCAGAAAGCCGTCACGGATGTCGAGGGCAAGTTCGTCAAGCAGTCTGGCGGACGCGGCCAGTACGGCCACGTGGTGCTGGCGCTCGAACCGCTCGAGCCCGGTAAAGGCTTCCAGTTCGTCGATGCGATCAAGGGCGGCGTGGTGCCGCGCGAGTTCATTCCGGCCGTCGATAAAGGCGTGCAGGAAACCTTGCGCAGCGGCGTGCTGGCCGGCTACCCGGTGGTCGATGTCAAGGTAACGCTCACGTTCGGCTCGTACCACGACGTCGATTCGAACGAGAACGCGTTCCGCATGGCCGGTTCGATGGCGTTCAAGGAAGGCATGCGCCGGGCCGACCCGGTGCTGCTGGAACCGATGATGCAGGTCGAGGTGGAAACGCCGGAAGAGTTCATGGGCAACGCCATGGGCGACCTGACGTCGCGGCGCGGCATGGTGCAGGGCATGGATGAAATTGCCGGTGGCGGCGGCAAGATCATCCGCGCGCTGGTGCCGCTGGCGGAAATGTTCGGCTACTCGACCACCTTGCGTTCGCTGTCGCAAGGCCGCGCCACCTACACGATGGAGTTCAAGCACTACGCGGCGGTGCCCAAGCACATCCTCGACCAGATCGCCGTGTCGAAGTCCCGCAATTAACTCAAGTCGATAGCAGTAGAGCCGTCATCCTCGCGAAAGCGGGGGATCGATAGACCATGTGAGCAATGTCAGCGTTATCCTTGCTCGACGGTTCTATGGATCCCCGCGTACGCGAGGATGACGGGGCACAGTTTAGCGGTCTTAGGCGAGCAATCGCGTCACTCGAACACCTTCAACTTCAGCTGTATCGACAAGGCGCCATACAGCCGATCCTTGTACTTCGGCACCACCGCCACGTTCACGCCCACGCTCTTGTACTCGAAGCTGGCCGTCGGTATCGCGGCCGGAAACCAGCCGCCGTCGCGCATCTTCGGGTAGCCGTTGAATCCGCCCACCACCGCGCCCAGCCGCACGGGCCCGATGCTGAATGGCTGGTAATACACGCCCACGTAATTCGAATATTGCCGGTCGCTGTTATAGAAGCGTCCCGCCGTTGCCGATGCCACGGTCGAGAAGCGGTATTCCGCACCGAGTCCCGGATTGCTGTTGTTGAGCCCCTTGTCGCGATCGAAGTGATAAGAATAAAAGCCGGCATTGAGCCACACCTGCTTGAGCGGCGCGGACTCGATGACCTCGAAGGTATCGGCCATGGCGGCGCCGTGCAGCCCGGCCAGCGCCAGAACGCCAAAAAGAAAACGCAATCGATAGCTCATGTCAGGTTCCATGCGGTGAAAGATTGGCAATTATAGCGAGTCCAGGCTCTATAATTGCGCAGTTGAAACTTTAAATCTGGATGCCATGACGTTCGCCGCCCGTGTACTCCCCCTGATTCTTGCCGTGCTGCTGGGCGGCTGTTCTGCCTCGATCAAGCAGCGCATTGCCGCCTGCAAGGTCGGCGACTGGCAGCAGATCGGCAAGACCGACGGCGCGGACGGGGCGCCGCCCAATTTCGCCGAGCGCAAGGATTTTTGCGATGACCACGTCGATGGCGGCAAGTCCGCCACCACCGACGCCGCCGCCCGCTACACCGCCGGTTGGGAACAGGGCAATGCCGAGCTGTGGTCGGGGCTGGGCGCGGCCGATGGCACGCGCGGCCTGCCGCAACAGTTTGCCGCGCGCGCTGCCGGCGAAGATATGCGCAAGCGCAAGACCCCGCCCAACCAGGGCGCTTATGAAGCCGGCTGGCTCAAGGGTAATTCCCAGTACTGGGAAGGTATCGGCAAGCGCGACGGCGTGGCCGGCCAGCCGTTGACCGCCAGGGAAGCGGGCCGCAGCCAGGCCGCGCAAGCTGGCATCCGCTTCGACGATGCCGCCTACAGCAACGGCTGGCAGGTGGGCAACCGCCAGTTCTGGCAGGACGCCGGCACCAGCGATGCCAGCAACGGTGTGCCCGACAGCGAACTGCAGAAGCGTGCATCGAGCGCCCGCAGCCTCGGCGTGCAAGTGCAGGAAGACGTGTACCGCGCCGCCTGGAACGGCGAGATCGTCAACTACTGGCGCAACCTCGGCGCGCGCGATGCGGTGACCGGTTCCGAATTCGGCGTGCGCGGCCGCGAAGCGCGGCAAAAAGGCCTGAAGATTTTCGAAGCCGAGTACCGCCAAGCGTGGGAAAAGCGCCTGATGGAACACTGGGAACAGGCGGGCAGGGAAGACGGCTACGGCAAACCGTTCCTGCTGGAAGAACGCATTGCCAATGCCCGCCGCGACGGCGTGTTCGCCATTCCCGACACCCGCTCCATCTACACCCGCGCCTGGGAAGCGGAGAACGCCCGCTACTGCGTGCCGGAAAACGCCTTCGAGCACGGCCGCGCCAACCGCAGCATGGCGATCGAAGTCTGCGGCCCGCCGCTGCGCGACAAGCTCAAACACGCGTACTTCAGCGGCCAGGACTTCGCCAGCGCCGAAGTGCGGCAACGCCAGGCAGTCGAAGACGCGCGCCAGCTCGAAGCGCGGATCTACGACGGCCGCAAGCGCCTCGACCGCCTGGACCGCGACATCCGCAACAACCAGCCGACCAAGGAAAAACCGGCCACCGACGAATCGGACAAGCAGAACCGCCGCCGCGAACAGGAGCGGCGCGAACTGGTGGACCACCTGCGCCGCCTGGAACGCCAGCTCGACGACGCCCGCCTGTGGCTCGACCAGAACGACCTGCACATGCAACGCCTGCGCCGCAATATTTATTAGGAGCCTATCCCGACAGGAATGCGGCGCCGCTTGCGCGCCTCATCACGACCGCAATAGACCCCAAAAAGAAGCTGGCCGGCGCCTGGTTCGGCTGGCGCCACCGTTAGCGACTGCCGGGCATGCGCCGGGTTCCGCTGCCGCCGACGTTAGCCGTTACCGGGCGCACGCCTGGTTTGGTTGCCTCAGGTGTCAGCGGCCACCCGGCATCCTGGCCGGGGCTGTCCCCGCACCGGCACCCGACCCTGCTTCGGGCCGCGCGCCGGGATTGGCGCCACCGGCCCGGCGTGGCGGCGCCGTAGCGCCGCCGAAGCGGTAGCGCATGCCCAGGTACATCACGCGGCCGTCGTAGCGCCGCAGCGAGTTTTCCTTGAGCGTGCTGGTGTCGCTCATGAACGCCACCCTGTTGCCATTGAAGGCGTCCTGGATGTCGAGCAGCAGGTCGAGGCGCGGCGTGTATGCGTGGCGCACGGTAAAGTTGAAGGTGGTGGTCGGTTCGCGGTAGCCCTGGCCCACCAGGGTGCGCCCCTGGGCATTGAGCATCGACTGCACGGTGGTCTGCGGCGTGAACTGGTAGCTCAATCGCACCCGTCCGCTCAGCGAACTGGTGGCGCGCCGGTTGCTTTGGCCGGTTTCGTCGAGGATGCGCTGCTCGCTGCGCGCCAGGTTACCGCTGGCATTGAGCGTGAGCGTCGGCATCAGCTTGCCGCTGAGGCTGAATTCGAGGCCGCTGGCAGCCGAGCCGGGACCGTTGTCGCTGGTGGAAAGCAGCACCGACTGGTTGATGAAGTAGCGGCGTGACAAAATGGCGTCGCTGTCCTTGCGGTAATAGCCGCGTACATTGGCGTCCATGCCGAACACACGGCTTTCGTAGCCCAGCTCGAACGAGTTGGTGCGCGTCGGTTTCAACTTCGTGTTCCCCGACCGCACATTGAATTCATCGAGATAGATCACGAACGGGTTCAGTTCGTAGTCGCCGGGCCGGCGCAGGCGGTTGGCATAGGCAAAGCGCAGGTTGCTCTCGCTCGACACCTTGTAGGTGGCGAACAGGCTCGGGATGTAGTTAACATAGCTGTTGTTGGCGCGCACGCCGGTGGTGACCTGGTTGATGTCGAGGTCGGTGTGCTCGACGCGCAAGCCGCCCATCACGCCCCAGCGCTGGTTCAACCGCGTCTGCCAGGTGCCGTACAGCGCGACGATGGTCTCGTCGAGCTGGAAGCGGTTGGTGCGTGTGCTGCTGACGGTTTCCACCTGGCTTTGCGGATCGATGTCGAAGTAACGGGCATCGATATCATTATGGGTGCTGACCGCCTTGAAGCCGGCCTTGACCATCGACTGGCCCACCGGGCGCTCGTAGTCGGCGGTGAAGTCGGCCACGCGCTTGTCGTTCAGGTTGGTCTGGCGCGCCTGGGCGTCGAGCCGGCCTGCCGGCCGCACATTGTAGGTATTGGCGTAGGCGCTGCTACTGCCATTGTCCGCGCCCGACACGCGCAGGTCGAGCTTGAACAGTTCGCCGTCGATATCGCCCTTGTGATCGAGCCGTCCGCCCCAGCTGTAGCCGGTGTTGTCGCCGCTGCGCCGGCTGCTGCGGCTGTAATCGCTGGTGACGACCGGGCGGCTGTCGGTGAGCACATACGAGTCAATGCCGCGATTGTCGTTGCTGCGCGCATTGTACGAGGCGCTTGCCTGCAGGGTGTCGCGCGCGTTCAGGTTGCAGGTTACCGCGCCGTTGATGCCGGTCGAGTCGTTGAGCCCCTCCTGGCGCGCGCGCTGCACCGTGTGCGAGCGCTCGCCGGTGAACGGCGAAATGCGGTCGCGCACGGTGTCGCCGGTGCTGTTACGGCCATCGTGGCGCACGTTGATGCTGCCCTGGACGCCCCATGGACCTTCGTTATAGTTGCCCGAGGCCGAGCCGTTGTACCGGCCGCCGGTGCCGCCATTGGCGCCCACCGACGCCATGCCACCCGGCTTGCGGTTGCGCCGCGTGACCAGGTTGAGGATCGGGCCGCCGCCGCCATCGGTGCCGAACTGGGCGCCGGGATTGTTGATCACCTCGATCGACTCCACGCTGTCGGCCATCATGGCGGCCAGGTTGGCGCCCCGGCTCTCGCCCTGCAACATCGCCGACGGTTTGCCATCGACCATGATCTGCACATTGGTGCTGCCGCGCAGCGTGACCGTGCCATCGGGATCGACCGCCACCGACGGCACCTTGTTGAGCGCATCGGCCACCGACGCATTGCTGGCGGCGGCATCGTCCTTGACATCATAGACCTGGCGGTCGATGCGGTTGGTCGGGCGTTCGGCCGAAACGGTCACCGAGGCCATGCTGGCAGCCGCGTCGGCCTCCGGTTCTTGCGTGTCGGCTTTAACTGTTTTCTCCCGATTGTTCGCAGGTGCCGTATTCGGCACACCGGCGGCAGCAGGCAACGCCCCACGCTCGGTCGTCGGCCCGGCAGCAGGCAACGCCCCACGCGCGGCCGCAGGGAGGTCGCCAGGCCCGGTCGCAATGGGGGAAACTTGCGCAGAGGCCGAGGCGCTGGCGCACAGCAGTACCACGCTCAAGGCGCGGCGGATGGAATAGTTGATGGAAGGCATGACGCATACTAGCTCCTGCCCAAGCTGCAGGGTGCGCAACCGGCTGACAGTTTGTCGCTAGCACGCGGCAAGCAAGTGTTGCCGCAGCGCAGCAATTTCGATTGCGTTTTTTGCACTATTGGTTATGATGGACGTTGATACCGCACAGGAGCAACGATGACTGTTACGCAAATTCCTCATCCGAACTACGACCGCCTGATCGGCGCCGCCCGCAAATCGGGCCACGTCACGGTCGCCGTGGCCCACCCGTGCGACCGCAGCGCGCTCGAAGGCGTGCTCGACGCCACCCGGCTCGGCCTGATCGCACCGATCCTGGTCGGACCTGCTGCGCGCATCCGCCAGGTGGCCGCCGAGGCTGGCCTCGACATCGCCGGCCTGCCCATCGAAGACACGCCGCACAGCCACGCCTCGGCCGCGCGCGCGGTGGAGCTGGTGCACGAGGGCCGTGCGGCCGTGCTGATGAAAGGCAGCCTGCACACCGACGAATTGATGGGCGCCGTGGTGGCCACGGCCACCGGCCTGCGCACGGCGCGCCGCCTCAGTCACTGCTTCGTGATGGACGTACCGGGCCGGTCCGACCCGCTGATCATCACCGACGCCGCCGTCAACATCGTGCCCACGCTGACCGACAAGGTCGATATCGTGCAGAACGCCATCGACCTGGCCCACGTGCTGCGCTTCGACCCGGTACTGGTCGCCATCCTGGCGGCGGTGGAGACGGTCAGCGCCAAGATGCCCTCGACCATCGACGCCGCCGCCCTGTGCAAGATGGCCGACCGCGGCCAGATCACCGGCGCCATCCTCGACGGCCCGCTGGCCATGGACAACGCCATCGACCCGCACGCCGCCGCCATCAAGCAGCTGGTCTCGCCGGTGGCGGGGCGGGCCAACGTGCTGGTCGCACCCGACCTGGAAGCCGGCAACATGCTGGCCAAGAGCCTGAGCTTCATGGCGGGCGCGGCGGCCGCCGGCATCGTGCTGGGCGCGCGCGTGCCGATCATTCTCACCAGCCGCGCCGACACGGTGTCCGCGCGCCTGGCTTCGTGCGCGGTAGCGGTGCTGGTGGCCCACGACCGGCTGCGCAGCGCCAACGTGGTGGCATGAACGATGCATTCCACTGACAGCATCGTCGTCATCAACGCCGGGTCGTCGAGCATCAAGTTCTCGCTGTACGATGGCGCCGCGCTCGAACTGGCCATGCGCGGCAAGATCGAGAACCTGTACGCGGGCGCGACCCGTTTCGTGGCGCAGGACGCCGCCGGCGCCGTCATCGACGAACACCGCTGGAGCGGCGGCGCGATCGACCATGCGGCCGGCATGCGCTTCCTGATCGACTTCGCGCAGTCGCACCTGGCCGGGCGGCGCGTGGTGGCCGTGGGGCACCGCATCGTCCACGGCGGTGTCGATTACAGCGGGCCGCAACTGCTGGACGCGGGCGTACTGGCGCAGCTCGATACCCTGGTGCCGCTGGCGCCGCTGCACCTGCCCCACAACCTGGCCCCGGTACGCTCGATGTTCGCCATGGCGCCGCAGGTGCCACAAGTGGGCTGCTTCGATACCGCCTTCCACACCGGCCAGCCGGCCGCAGCGCAGGCGTTCGCGCTGCCGGCCCGCATCACCGACCTCGGTATTCGCCGTTACGGCTTCCACGGCCTGTCGTACGAATACATTGCCGGCACGCTGCCGCAGGCCGACCCGCACCTGGCCAACGCCAAGGTGGTGGCCGCGCACCTGGGCAACGGCGCCAGCATGTGCGCCATGCGCGGCGGGCGCAGCGTGGCCAGCACCATGGGTTTTACCGCCGTCGATGGCCTGCCGATGGGCACACGTTGCGGCGCGCTTGATCCTGGCGTGGTGCTGTACCTGATCGAAGAACTAGGCATGGATGTGGCGGCGGTACAAAAACTGCTGTACCAGGAGTCGGGCTTGCTGGGCGTGTCCGGCCTGTCGTCGGACATGCGCACGCTGGAACAAAGCGCCGATCCGCGCGCACAGGCGGCCATCGCGCTGATGGTCTACCGCATCGGGCGCGAGCTCGGTTCGCTGGCCGCTGCCCTGGGCGGCCTCGATGTGCTGGTGTTCTCGGGCGGCATCGGCGAGAACAGCACGGCGTTGCGCGCAGCGGTCTGCCGCGACGCCGCCTGGCTCGGCGTGCAGCTCGACGCCGCCGCCAACGACCGCAGTGGCGACGGCGTGCGCCGCGTCAGCACCGCCGGCAGCCGCGTGGCCGTGTGGGTGGTGCCCGCCAACGAGGAACTGATGATCGCCCGCCACACCCTTGACATCCTGGAGCAGCAATGAATACCGAAACCGTTTATCCGATATTGGCTGGCAAGCGCGCGCTCGTTGTCGGCGTGGCCAACGAGCACTCGATCGCCTGGGGCTGCGCGCTGGCGTTCCGCAAGCTCGGTGCGGACGTGGTGCTGACGTACCTGAACGAGAAGGCGTACCCGCACGTGGCGCCGCTGGCCGCGGAGATCGACGCCCAGTTGCTGCCGCTCGACGTTACCCAGCCGGGCCAGCTGGAAGCGCTGTTTGCTGCACTGGCCGGGCAGGGGCCACTCGACATCGTGGTCCACTCGATCGCCTTTGCACCGAAGGCCGACCTGCAGGGCGGCCTGCTCGATTGTTCGCTCGACGGCTTCCTGCAGGCGATGGACGTGTCGTGCCACTCGTTCGTGCGCATGGCAAAACTGGCCGCGCCGCTGATGACCGCGGGCGGCACCTTGTTCGCCATGAGCTACCACGGCGCCAACAAGGTGGTCCCCAACTACAACGTGATGGGCCCGGTAAAGGCGGCGCTGGAGGCGGCATGCCGCTATCTCGCCTACGAGCTGGGACCGCAGGCGATCCGGGTCCACGCGATTTCGCCGGGGCCGCTGCAAACCCGGGCCGCATCGGGCCTGAAGGACTTCGACCGCCTGCTCAACGATGCGGTGGAACGCGCGCCGATCGGCGAACTGGTGGACATCGTCGATGTGGGCAACACCTGCGCCTATCTCGCTTCGCCATATGCGCACCGGCTTACCGGCAGCACGGTCTATGTGGACAGTGGCCTCAACATCGTCGCCTGACTACCAAGGAGTTTTACCATGCAAATCATCTTGTCGGGCCTGCACTGCGATGCCTGTGAAACCAGCGTGACCGAAGGACTGTCGCGCTTCCTGCACGTCAAGCACGTGCGCATGGTGCGCGAAGGAATAGAAGACAACCCGTGGGCGCTGATCGAGGTGGCCGATTCCTACGAGCGGGTGTGGAACGTGTGCAACCAGCTGCGCGGCGTGTTCCATCGCGGTAAAGTCATCAAGCTGTACATCCCGCTGCACCAGGACGATGTGTATCACGACCTAGAACCGCTGGAACCGCACCAGCGTCTCGATATCTTCTAAGGTAAGCGCGCCAGGAAGCCGTGAATCTGCGACACCACGGCCGCGCCTTCGCCCACCGCCGCCGCTACCCGCTTGGTGGAACCGGCGCGTACGTCGCCGATGGCGAATACGCCCGGTACGCTGGTTTCCAGGCTGGCTACCGGCCGGTCGCGGTCACGGCCCGGCTCAGGCGAACGATCACCGTTTTGATCATCGTTTCGATCACTATTTTGATCATGTCGCGCCAGCGCATCATGCCCGGTCAAAATAAACCCCTTGTCATCGACCGCCACGCCGCAGTCGTCGAGCCAGCCAGTATTGGGATCGGCGCCGATGAACAGGAACACGCGGTTGATGGCGTAATCGTGTTCGGTGTCTTGCTGCCGGTCGCGCACTTTGACCCGGGTCAGGCCTTCGTCGTCGTTGCCGTCGAGTTCCACGATCTCGGACTGCGTGTGCAGCACGATGTTGGGCGTGGCGGCAATGCGTTCGATCAGGTAGGTGGACATGGTATCGACCAGGCTGTCGCGCCGGATCAGCATGTGCACGCGGGCCGCGTGGGCCGACAGGTACACGGCGGCCTGGCCGGCCGAATTGCCGCCGCCGACCAGGATCACTTCGGCATCGGCGCATAAGCCGGCTTCCAGCGGCGAGGCCCAGTAGTACACGCCCTTGCCCTCGAAGCGGGACAGGTTGGCCAGGGCAGGGCGGCGGTAGCGCGCACCGCATGCCACCACCACGCTGCGCGCGCGCAACCGTTGCAGGCTGCCGCACATTTCCACCTCGAGCGGACGGACGTCGCACAGCAGCCGCCCGGCCGGCGCCGGAATCGCCATCTCCACGCCGAATTTTTTCGATTGCACGTAGGCGCGACCGGCCAGCGCGCGGCCCGAAATGCCGGTGGGGAAGCCCAGGTAGTTTTCGATGCGCGCGCTGGCGGCGGCCTGGCCGCCATAGGCGCGCGTTTCCAGGGCCAGCACCGACAACCCCTCCGACGCCGCATACACGGCAGTGGCCAGGCCGGCCGGTCCGGCGCCCACCACGATCACATCCCATACCTGGTCGGAGTCGAGCGCGGGCAGGGTGCCCAGGCGCCGTCCCAGTTCGACGATGGTCGGATTTTTCTGCACGCTGCCATCGGGGAACACCACCAGCGGCCAGTCGCTGGCCTGCGGCGTGTGGCGTGCGCACAACGCCCGCGCCTGCTCGGTCGCCTGCGGGTCGAGCACCTTGTGCGGCTGGCCATTGCTGGCAAGCCAGCCGCGCATGGCGTGCATTTGGGAATTATTGTTGGGTGATAGCAACACCGGTCCACACGCCGCGCTGTCCATCAATTCGACGCGCCGCAATATGAAGGCGCGCACGATTCGTTCGCCCAGTTCGGCCTCCGCCACCAGCAGCGCGCGCAGCGCGACGGTGGTGAGCACGAGTACTTCCACTGCACCCACGGCATGGCCGTTGACCAGCGTGGGCGCATCGGACAACTGACTCATTTCGCCGGCAAATTCGCCGGCGCCGTGCTCGGTGATGAGGGAGCTGTTACCGAGGCCGTCATAGCGGCTGATGCGGATTCTGCCGTGCACCACCACCATCAAACCGAACTTGCTGCGACCAGCTTCGAACAGCATGGCGCCGTCATTGAACGCGGCGCGCACGCCGAAGCGTTCCAGGCGTTTGAGTTCCGCCGGCGCGATGGTAGGCAGCGCTTGAGCGGTGCGTGATTGGAAGGTGTCGGGGAGTGTCATCGCGCCAGTGTAGCGCGGTTTTATGGTGCATTGCCAGATGCGAAAGTGGGAGAGTCCGGCGCACGGTTGTGACAATCAGTGATCATCATTTTGATTCTTTGAGCGTTTCATGATTTTTATTCGCAAGCGACAACTAGAATGCGATCACAAGCTGATCATAAAACCAAGGCCACCCGAGGGCCATGACATAAATGGAGACCATAGTGACTCATCAGTACCAAGCCTCTCACAGCAATACCACCCGCCGCGTGATCGTTAGCGCAGTTGCCTCCGCTCTCGCCACCCTCATGGCCGGCAATGCCGCCGTGGCGCAAACCGCCGACGCTGCTGCCGCTCCCGCTACTGCAGACAACGCGCAGACTGCGCGTTCGCCGTCCGACGTCGCGCCGACCAACGTGGTGACCGTGGTCGGTACCCGCAAATCGGTGGCCTCGGCAATCGACCGCAAGATCCGCAACGCCACCATCTCCGATTCGCTGGTGGCCGAGGACATCAATCAATTCCCTGACAAAAACGTGGGCGAGGCGCTGTCGCGCATCACCGGCGTGCAGCTCACGCGCGACTTCGGCGAAGGTTCGCAGATCTCGATCCGCGGCGTGGAGCCGGACCTGAACCGCGTGGAAGTGAACGGCATGTCGGTGCTGGGCACCAACGGCAACGCCGGTCGCGGCGCCGAGCTGCGCGAACTGGCGTCCGAACTGATCGGCTCGATCGACGTGTACAAGGGCAGCACCGCCGACCTGACCGAAGGCGGCGTGGGTGGCACCGTGGTGATCACCACCCGCAAACCGCTCGACTTCAAGAAATTCACCGTCGCCAGCTCGCTGGCCGCCGAGCACTCGACCAGCCGTGGCGGCGTGCAGCCGCGCGGCAGCCTGCTGATCGCCGACCAGTACCTCGATGGCAAGCTGGGGGTGATGGCCAACATCGTCTACGACGACGTCCGCACCCGCAACGATTACTCGCGCAACACCACCTGGCGCTTCCTGCGCGACTGGGATTTCTCGCCCGAAAAAACCGTCAACTCGCTCGACCCGGCAGTGGCCGCAGTGGGTTCCGCCGCCGGTTGCGCTACTGCTGCCAACTTGAGCGCTGCCCAGAAAACCGCGTGCAACCAGCAATGGTACGACTACTCGCCAGGCACGCCGCGCTACGGCATCTGGACCCGCGACCACAAGCGTTCGTCGGTCGAGCTGACCGCGCAGTACAAGGTCAGCAACGAAATGAAAGCGTTCGTCAGCTACCAGGGCAACCGCCAGGACCAGCGCCTCAACGACCGCAACTTCGGCACCGATTTCGGCAACGTCAACCGCCTGGCCAATGCCGGCCGCGCACCGGTGTACGCCGCCAACGGCACCACCACCACGGCTGGTACCTGCCTGCCTGCATCGACCACCACCACGCCAGCCGGCGTGACCGTGGAAAACCACTACGTCACCGGCTACACCGTCGGCGACTGCAATTATGTTGCAGGCCAGGGCGGCCAGGGCGCCTTCAGCACCTCGGCGCGCGACTTCAAGCTCAAGATCGATTCCAACTACGCTACCACCGGTTTCAACTACAAGGATGGTCCGCTGGAAGTCGATGGCCTGGCCGGACGTTCGCGTTCGACCTATCATAACGAGACAAACAGTATCGTCCTGACCCAAAACGCGCCGGGCCTGAAAGTGTCGCTCGATTCGCAAGGCTTGCCGCACTTCGACTTCCCGGCCGGTTACTCGCCGGACGCTGCCAGCTCGTACGTGAAGGCCGAACTGCAATACCGTCCTTACGAAACCAAGAACGCCGAAGACCAGGTGAAACTGGACCTGAAGTACCGCCTGACTACGCCGTTCTTCACCAAGCTGTGGGCCGGTGGTCAGGCGCGTAAATCGGAAGCCCAACGTTACAATGGTGGCGGCTACCTGGCCAGCGGCGGCGCCGACCTGGTCAGCACGGCCGACGATATCTCGGTGCGCGGCGCCAACATCAACCAGACCATCACCTACGATCCGTACAACACGGGTGCGGTGCGCGGCCCGGATAGCAACACCTTCATCAACGGCAACTACTCGAGCACGTACGTTACGGCTGCCAAGATGCAGGAGCTGATCAACGCCGTGCGCGGTACGTCGCCAGGCACCTTCTTCGGCGGCTACGACAAGATCTCGAACATTCCATCGGGCTGGATGTCGCCGGTCTACAACGCTGCCAAGCCGTACTTCGACACGTCGAACTTCAACTTCAACAACGTCTATAACGCCATCGGCAGCGACGGCAAGATGTACCCGCAAGTGCCGGCCTACATGGTCGATGAGCGTGTGCGCGCCGCCTACATTCGTGCCGACTTCGACACCGAGCTGGCCGGCCACCAGATCTGGGGCAATATCGGCGTGCGCTACACCGGCACCAAGACCGATTCCACCGGTTCGCAATCGATCAAGGTTCGTATCCAGAATCCGACCGGCGCTCCGGGCAGCTCGGTGGATCGCGATCTCAGCTTCGGCACGTCCACCGTCAAGGGCAAGTACAACGACTACCTGCCGAGCTTCAACTTGATGGCATGGGCGATTCCGGACCAGTTCATGGTGCGTTTCGGCCTGTCGAAAGTGATGTCGCGTCCCCGCATCGACCTGCTGGCACCGAACGTCGCCTGTATCATCGGCAGCGGCAACCCGACCTTCGGCGGTGACGGTTCCGACGATTGCTCGGCAGGTAATCCGAACCTGAAACCGTTCCGCGCCAAGAACACCGACCTGAGCTTCGAGTACTACCCGAGCGCCGACAGCCAGTTGAGCATGGGCCTGTTCAAGAAGGATATCTCCAGCTACATCCTGGAAAAACAGGTCGTCAAAAACGTGGACCTGCTGGGCGACGGCCGCCGCTTCGACGTCACCACCGCCCTCAACGGCGAAGGCGCCACCACCAAGGGGGTGGAACTGACCGCGCGCACCGCGTTCACCTTCCTGCCCGGCTGGATGAGCGGCTTCGGCGGCGATGTCAACTACACCCGCATGAGCTACGACTATGCCAAGGGTACCGAACGCATCAATTCGCTCGATGGTTCGGTCCTGCCGTACGCCGGCCTGTCGAAAAACAGCTACAACGCCGCACTGTGGTATGACCTGGGCAAGATCAACGCCCGCCTGGCCTATAATTACCGCGACCGTTTCTACACCGGCACCAACGACGTTTCGGGCAACCCGAACTTCCAGGAAAAAACCGGTTTCCTGGACGCGAAGTTCCAGTACCGTTACAGTGACAACGTAACGATCTCGATCGAAGGCAAGAACCTGACCAAGGAATCGCAGATCACCGACGCCGGTGACCTGTACCGCGTCAACGAACTGGCCTGGTCCGGACGTCGTTACTTCTTCACCGTGTCGATCAAAAATTAAGGAGACCCATGGCGCAAGTACCATTTGCGCGCGGACTCAAAACGGTGGCCCTCGCGGCCGCCGTTTTTTCGTTTGCGCAGCACATTGCAGTAGCAGCAGAACCGACCTTCAACAACCCGCTGGTCAAGCACCGTGCCGACCCGCAGGTGGCGCTGCACGGCGACGGCTATTACTATTACACGGCCACCGTGCCCGAGTACGACCGCATCGAAATCCGCCGCGCGCGCGCGCTCAACGACCTTGGTGCGGCCGAAGCCAAGGTGGTATGGCGCAAGCACGCCAGGGGCGAGATGGGCGCGCACATCTGGGCGCCGGAGATGCACCATATCGACGGTAAATGGTATATCTACTTTACCGCCGGCCGGTCCGATGCGGTCTGGGAGATCCGCCTGTACGTGCTGGAAAACGCCTCGCCCAATCCCCTGGAGGGCGAGTGGAAGGAACTGGGACAGTTGAAGACGGGCTGGGAATCGTTTGCGCTTGACGCCACCACGTTCGCGCTCGACGGCAAGCGCTACCTGGCCTGGACCCAGCGCGGCCAGGACAGCAAAATCCACGCCACCAATATCTACCTGGCGCAGATGGATACGCCGTGGTCGATCACCGGACCGGCAGTGCTGCTGTCCAAGCCCGAGTATGCGTGGGAGAAAGTAAAACACGACGTCAACGAGGCGCCGGCAGTAATCGTCAAAAACGGTCGCGTGTTCATGACCTATTCGGCCAGCGCCACTGATGCCAATTACGCGTTGGGCTTGCTCACGGCACCGATGGGTGCCAACCTGCTCGATGCGGCGTCGTGGAAAAAATCGCCGGTACCGGTGTTTGCCAGCAGCGAGAAGAACAGCCAGTACGGCCCGGGGCACAACTCGTTTACCACCACGCCCGATGGCAAGACCGACATCCTGGTGTACCACGCGCGCAATTTCCGCGATATCGTGGGCGAACCGTTGAAGGACACCAACCGCCATACGCGGGCGCAGGTGCTGCACTGGAACGAAGATGGCACGCCGGACTTCGGGGTGCCGGTGGCGGACTGAGAACAGATGGGGCAGGGCGCCGCCCTGGGCGCCCTGTAATCCTACAATTCAAAAAAAATACATGCCGCCATCGCCGGCGTCACAACGCCCACATCCTCTGCGGACACCATTTGCGCAGCGTCGGCCCGCGGGCGCTGGAGCCGGTACACCGCTGTGCGCACCTTGCTGGCGGTACTGGCAGTGTGCCTGCCCGTAGCGCTGGTGCTCGTGATAGCGGCCCAGATCACCGACAAGAACCTGCGCATGCACTGGCCGCCACTGCTGGCCGCCATGCTGGGTGTATGGGGCTACCGCGTGTACCTGCGTCGCGTTGAACGTCGCCGCGCCGAGGAACTTGGAACGGCCGGCTGGGCGCGCGAAGCGATGACCGGTGCATTGATCGGCACGGTGATGTTCCTGGCCGCTTTTGGCCTGATCGCGGCCACCGCCGATTACCAGGTCGCCGGTACCGGGACCTGGAATATGCTGGCCAAGACCATGACCGAGATGATTTTTGTCGCCATCATCGAGGAACTGGTTTTCCGTGGCATCCTCTTCAGGATACCCGAGCGCGCACCGGGCACCTGGACGGCCCTGGGCCTGTCGTGCGCCTTGTTCGCACTGGCGCATTTGCCGAATCACGAGGTCACCGTGGTGGCAGTGGTCAACACGGCGCTGGCCGGCGTCCTGTTCACGGCCGCCTATTTGACAACGCGCCGCTTGTGGCTGCCGATCGGTTTGCACTTCGCCTGGAATTTTGTATCGGCCGGCATCCTCTCGCTGCCGACGTCGGGCAATCCCGGGCGCGGACTGCTGCAGGGGCAGGTGTCGGGTCCCGACTGGCTGACGGGCGGCGCTTACGGCATCGAAGGTTCGGTGGTAACGCTGGTCGTGTTTGCCCTGGGGAGCGTGCTGCTGTTGTGGCGGGCACACCGTGCCGGCCAGGTACGGTCGCGCGCCGACGTACGCCGGATGGCGGCATGAAGCGCGGACTGGGGACACAGTTGCGCCACCTGATCGAATTGCTCGATGGCGCAGTCGAGCAATCGTATATCGACGCCGGCCTGAATTACCGGCCGCGCTACACGCCGGTCATGCGCGCATTGCTGAACCAGGAGCCGCTGACCATCGGCGACATCGCCGCCAGCGCAGGAATCACCCAGCCGGCTGCCACGCAGACGGTCGGTTTGATGGTGAAGGAGGGTTTGCTGACTGTGACTGCCAGCGCCCACGACGGCCGGCAAAAGATGGTGTGGCTCAGCGAGGCAGGGCGGCAAATGGCGCCGCGCATCCGGCAGTGCTGGCAAGCCACTGCGTGCGCCGCCGACAGCATCGATGCACAGATGCCGTACCCGCTGTCGCAGGCACTGGCGGACGCCATCGCGGTACTCGAGCAGCAATCATTTGGTGAACGGATACGCGCTGCCCAGGTCCGCCCCGAGTGAGGCGCTGGCCCGGGATTACAGTGCCGCCAGCCAGCGCGACCGGTACGCGTCCCAGTCATTCAACGCCAGCGGCGCCGCCACCGAACTGGCCACCGCCGGCGCACTGCCCCAGTGATGCAGCATCCAGCCGCCGCACGTGGTGCCGCTGGTGTCGTCGGTGCTGCTGATCGCCTGGCCCGGCCGCAAGGCCGCGAGCAGGGGCGCAAACCACGGGTTGCCGGTGTAGCTGCCTTCCACCACCACGGCGCCATCGGCGCCCAGCTGTTCGAGACAGTAGTCCGAGACCAGCACGCAATACAGCGTGGCCAGTGCGTAACGCTGACGCGCGTCAAGCGGCGCCGGGCCGGTAATGGTCCCGGTGCGGCCGGCAAACGGCCCGCCAGCCTGCGAGAAGCAGGGCAGGGCCATGGTCCGCTGGTCGATCAGCTGCTGCAGATCTGCCACGGTACAGGTCTGCGCTTCGGCGCCGGCCAGTTCGCCGAACTCGCGCCCGCCCATGAAGCGGATGCAGGCCACGGCCTGGCCCAGCGCATTGGTATTGGCCAGCATGTCCGACTGCTCGCGCAGGCCGCTTAAAGGTTTGCCCGGCGCGGCCGCGATCACCCAGGTGCCGGTGGAGAGCACCGCCGGCTGCGGCGCGCCATCGACAGCCGCCAGGTGGCGCAGCAGCGAGGCGTTGCTGTCATGGATGCCGCAGATCACGCGGCACGTGGCCGGCAAGCCGGTGCGCTCCAGCAGTTCTGCTTTCAACGGCCCCAGTGGCGCCCACGCCGGCTGCAATGGCGGGAACAGCGCGCTCCATCCCATGCGTTCGACCAGTTGCGAATATTGCTGGCGCGCCGGTTGCCACAAATCGGTATGGCAGCCGAGCGACGTCACTTCGCTGGCCGCCACACCGGACAAACGCCAGGCCCAGTACTGCGGATACATGAGGATGTGGTTCGCTTGCGCGAATTCGGCCGGGAAGGTCTGCGCCTGCCACGCCAGCTGGCGGCCCAGGTTGAGGCCTGCGGGCAGCAGCGGCGAATTGGTGGTGTCGTAGGCCGGGCGCAGCGCGCGGTAGCTCGCTGCCTGCACGGCGGGCGGCTCGAACTCGTAATCGAGCACCGGCAGCACCAGGCCTTCGTCATCGACCAGCGCGGCAGTGGCGCCGTGCGTGACCGGGACGAGGGCGCCGATAGTGGCCAGGCTTGAGAACTGGCGCATGCCGTCCAGCATCCAGTGCCAGATGCGCTCGACGTCGTGGTGCGGATACGGTCCGTCGTTTAAGATCGTGTTAGGGCTGCGCCGTTCGGCCAGCACTGCGCCGGAGGAGTCCAGCAATACCAGCTTGACGTTGGTTTTGCCGATGTCGAGGACGATGGTTGCATCATTGTTTGTCTCATTGGCCGCCGTCATTTGGCGATCCTCTTGCCGCGCAACAGGCGGGGCAGGGCAATGGTCACCAGCAGCAGGATGCCGACCACGATGGTCATGTAAATGCCGGGGATATTCGCCAGCGACAGGCCGTAGGTGACCGTGCCGAGGGTAAGTACCGCCAGCAGCACGCCGCCGATGGTGCCGGCGCCGCCGGCGATGCTCACGCCGCCCAGGATCACCATGGTGATCACTTCCAGCTCCCAGCCCATGGCGATGTTCGGGCGGGTACTGCCGATACGTCCGGTCAGGAACCACGCGGCCAGGCCGGCCATGGCGCCGGTCAGCATGAACAGGCCGAGGCGGTAGCTGTCCACGGGAATGCCGGAGAAGCGCGCGGCCACCGGGTTGTTACCGATCGCATACACGCGGCGGCCCCAGGTCGTGCAGTGCAGGAAGCCGGCAAACAGCAGCGCGAACACCAGCAGCACCACGAACTCGCGCGGGATGAAGCCGAAGAAGTAGCCCTGGCCCCAGTCGGTCATCAGCTGCGGGTAGCCGGTAAAGGCTTTGTCGCCGAGCACCACGCTGGCCAGGCCGCGAAACAGCGACACGGTGCCGATGGTGACCACGATCGACGGCAGCTTGTAGCGCGTGACCATGATGCCATTGAGCCAGCCGCAGGCCGTGCCGGTGGCGATCGCGATCGGCAGCAGCACTTCGGGCGGGGCGCCGTTGGTGTGCGCCAGGCCGATCGCTACCGACGACAGCGCCAGGATGCCGGACACCGAGATGTCGATCTCGCGGCAAATGATCAACAAGGCCATCGGCAGCGCGATCATCGCCTTTTCGCTGAAATTGAAGGTGCCGTCGGCCAGGTTGTACATGTCGAGGAAATGCGGCTGGACGATGGCGCAGATGGTAAACGCGGCCACGAACAGCAACGCCAGCATGCTTTCCCAGCTGCCCAGCGCCGCGCCGAGGCGGAAGTTCTGGCGGTCGGCGATGATGTAGCGCGAGGTGGAGGCGGTCGGCTTGTCGGCGGCCGGATCTTTTACTTCAGTGGACATGACGGTACTCGTATTCACGCGGCGCTCCCTTGAGCGTTAGCTTTGTTCAGATGCAGGGGCAGAATCTGGCGCCCGCCGGTTTTGCCGTTGCGGGCATTGATCAGGACCGCGGTCAGGATCACCACGCCGGTCAGCGCGCTTTGCCAGAATGGCGATACTTTCACCACCGGCAGTGCGTTGCCGATCACGGCCAGGAACAGGCCGCCCAGCACCGCGCCAGCCACGCTGCCGCTGCCGCCGGCGATGCTCACGCCGCCGATCACGCAGGCAGCGATCACGGTAAATTCGAAGCCGTAGGCAATCTCGGTGTAAGCGACCGCGTAGCGCGCCACCCACAGGTAGCCGCACAGGCCGGCGACAGCGCCGGAAATGCCGTAGGTCCAGAACAGGCGCTTGGCGATCGGGATGCCGACGTAGCGGGCCGAGGCCGGGGCGTTGCCGACTGCGTACAGGTCGCGGCCAAAGCGGCTGTGCATGGCGATGTACCAGAACACCAGGATGGTGAGCCCGGCAATCCACACCAGGTTGGTCACGCCGAGGAAGCGCGACAGGGGAAACGCGATGAACTCGGGCGGCATCTGGTGCGACGACACCCAGGCGCCGCCGGACAGTACGAACACCAGGCCGCGATACACGCTCATGGTGCCCAGCGTGACCACGATGGGCGCCAGGTCCAGGTAGCCGATCAGGTAGCCGTTGACCAGGCCCAGTACCAGGCCGATGGCCACGGCGACGAGCATCACCACCGGCAGCGGCAGTTCCGGGAAGCGCACGGCCAGCAGCGCCGACATCATGCCCGACAGTGCCAGGGTGGAAGCGACCGACAGGTCGATGCCGCGGGTGACGATGACCAGCATCTGCGCCAGCGCCAGCATGATCAACAAGGTGCTGTCGGTGAGCAAGTTGCCCAAGCTGGAGCTCGAGACGAACACCGGCGCGCGCGAACCGACCAGGGCGATCAGCACCACGATCGAAATCGCCAACTGCGTTTCGCGCATTTTCAAGATCTCTTTCACGCGCAGTCCTCCGCCAGTTCGTTGCCAGATGCGGCAGAGACGATCATTTCCGGCGTCGCCTCGCCACGGTTGAATGTATGTTCGATGCGGCCCTGGTGCATGACCACGATGCGGTCGGCCAGGCCCATCACTTCAGGCAGCTCGGACGAGACCAGGATCACGGACAGGCCCTTGCTCACCAGCTCACCGATAAAGCGGTGCACGGCGGCCTTGGAGCCGATGTCGATGCCCTTGGTCGGTTCGTCGAGGATGATGACCTTGGGGTTGGTGGCCAGCCATTTGCCGAGTACCACCTTCTGCTGGTTGCCGCCCGAGAGTTCGGAGACGTTTTGCGTCAGGTATGCAGCTTTCAATTCCAGCTGTTCGGCGAAGTGGCGGGCGATCTTGTTTTCCTCGGCGCGGCGACCGCGCAGGAAGAAGCCGACCTTGGACAGGATCGGCAGGGTAATGTTCTGCAAAATGGGCAGCGTCAGGTGCGCGCCCTGGTGCTGGCGGTCTTCGGGCACGTAGGCGATGCCGTGGCGGATGGCGTCGGCGGCGCAGGTCACGCATACCGGCTTGCCGTCGAGGCGCACATTGCCGCGCACCTGGGTGGACAGGCCGAACAGCGCCTGCATCACCTCGGAGCGGCCGGCGCCCACCAGGCCGTAAAAGCCGAGAATTTCGCCGCGCCGCAGCTCGAAGCTGACGTTATCGAATTCGGTAGGATGGCACAGGTTTTCCACCGACAGCAGCACTTCGCCGGGCGTGACGTCCGCCTTCGGATAGGCCTGCTTGACGGTACGGCCGACCATCAGGGCGACCAGTTCCTGCTCGGTGATGTCGGCCAGCGCGCCTTCGGCGATGAACTGGCCGTCGCGCAGCACGGTATAGCGGTCGGCCACTTCGTAAATCTCGTCGAACTTGTGCGAAATGAAGATGACTGCCGTGCCGGCGTCGCGCAACTGGCGGATGATGCGATAGAGCTCGCGGATCTCGCGTTGTGACAGCGACGCCGTCGGCTCGTCGAGAATCACCACGCGCGCATCCTGCGACAGGGCGCGGGCGATTTCCACGAAGTGGCGCTGCGCCACGGACAGGTCTTTTACCCGTGCGCGCACCGGCAGTGCTACTTCCAGGCGTTCGAACAGCTTCTCGGCTTCCGCCTCGATACGGCTCCAGTCGATGCGCCCGGAAGCGCCGCGACAGGGCTGGCGCCCCACGTAAATGTTTTCCGCCACCGTCAATTCGTCGAACATCACCGTTTCCTGGTGCACGGCGGTGACGCCCGCTTTCATCGCATCCTGGGCATTGGCGAACTTGACCGGCTGGCCGGCCAGTTCGATGGTGCCCTCGTCGGGACGATAGATGCCGGTCAAGGTCTTGACCAGGGTGGACTTGCCCGCGCCGTTCTCGCCGATCAGCGCCATCACTTCACCGGCCCGTACCGACAGGGCGACGTTGTTGAGGGCGACGATGCCGGCAAAGCGCTTGCAAATCCCGGTCAGTTGCAGGACCGGGGTTGTATTCATATCCATGGGGCTGTTCCAGCTCAGAAGATCTTGGAGAACTTGTCGACGTTCCCTTTGTCGTACACGAATGGCGCGGCCATGGCGCCTTCGCCGTTGGCATCGATGGCGATGGCGCCCATGCGGCCGGCGTTCACGCTGCCACCGGCCTTGGCGCCGGGAGCCGCTTTGACGAAGTCGTAGGCGGCGTAGGTGACGGCGTACCCGAGGTCGATCGGGTTCCAGATCGCGAACTCGCGCACGGCGCCGCTCTTGACGTGGCCGGCCATCTCCGACGGCAAACCGAGGCCGGTGACGAACACCTTGCCGACGAGCTTTTCATCGACCACTGCCTTGCTGGCGGCATTGATGCCCACGGTGGTGGGGGAGATGATGGCTTTCAGGTTCGGATTGCTGCGCAACAGGCCGATCGCTTCGCGGTAGCTTTTGTCAGACTGGTCGTCGCCATAGACGGTGGCGACCAGCTTCATGCCGCTGTACTCGGGCTTGGTCAGCGTGTCCTTCATGATGCCGATCCAGATATTCTGGTTGGTCGCCTGCGCGGAAGCGGACAGGATGGCAATTTCTCCCTTGCCGCCGATGGCGTCGGACGCCATCTGGATCTGCTTCTCGCCGATCAGCTGCGCGTTCGACGGGTTCAGTTGCATCAGGCGGCCGTCCTTGGCCAGGCCGCTGTCGAAGCTGACGACCTTGATCCCGCGCGCCATGGCCTTCTTGGTGATCGGTACCAGCGCATTTGGATCATTGGCCGAGATCACGATCGCATCGACCTTCTGGCTGATCAGCGAATTGATGATTTCGATCTGGCCTTCGGCGCTGGGTGTGGTGGGACCGGTATAAATGATTTCGACGTTTTTCAGTTCCTTGGCAGCGTCGTTGGCGCCGGCGTGGGCAGCGTCGAAAAAGCCGTTGCCCAGGCTTTTGACAACCATGGCGATGCGGATTTTTTCGCCGCCGGCGCCGCCTTCGGCGCCAGCTTTCTTTTCACCGCAGCCGGCGACGGTCGCGAACAGTCCGGCGACCACGGTCGCCAATATGATTTTCCTGCGCTTCAATGTGATACCTCCGACTGGAACATGGCTGCCGCCTGGTAGTCAAACGGCGAAGTAAAAGGGCTGGCATTCAGCTGGGCGGGTATTGCTTCCGGTTCCACGGTCACCACGCGCACACCCGACTGCTCGAGCAGCTGCACGGCCGAATCGGAGGCGTAGGTATCGGTGATGACGGTGGAGACGCGATTGAGGCCGCACAGGATCAAGCCGGCCTTCTTGGCGAACTTGGAGCTGTCCACTAGAACGATCAGTTCTTCGGCCTGCGAGATCAGGCGCTTTTCGGCCTGGATCAGCAGCGGATCGGCTTCCATGAGGCCGAGCAGCGAGAGGCCGTACACGCTCATGAACATCTTGGCTGCGTAGTGGTGCTGGGTGATGTCGTTGTCGAAGGGGCTGAGGATGACGTTCTGCTCGCGATAGACCTTGCCGCCGGGGACAATGATCTCGTTCTCGCTCGATACCAGCAGGCGCTCGGCCATCAGGAAGGAATTGGTGAGGATCTTGAGGTGGTGGTCGACCAGGAATTCGGCCATCATGAAGGTGGTGGTGCCACCGTTGATGATGATGGTCTCGCCCTCGGAGCACATGCCCGCAGCGTGGCGCGCAATCGCGCGTTTGCGCTCGGCGTAGCATTGGATGTTGTGCTGGAAGGTCTCGCTGGTGAGGGTGAAGCTGCGCTTCTTTTGTTCCAGGTTGGCGGCGCCGCCCCTGGTGCGGGTGAGCAGGCTGCGGGCGGCAAGCCAGCTGATGTCGCGGCGCACGGTGGCCGGGGAGGCGCTGAGCCAATCGACCAACTGCGGCACGCTGGCCGTCTGATGTTCGGCGAGCAACTTCAGCAAACGTTTACGGCGCTTGTGATTTACCATATTTGTCTCCATTTTTTGTCGTCCCTACTACCGTCGCTGCCGCGCAGCTACTCAGCTACTGCTGTATTGCTGCTGCGGACCGATCCGGTGTGGCACTTTATTAATTACCAAGACTAAACATTTAGCCAGCCATCGTCAATCACTATGCGATCAAATATTTGATTGATTCGATAACCTTGTCATCAATCGCTCAAGTTTCAATCACTGGTGTGATTATTTCCGTCTTGGTCATCAAGTTGAGCGCTTGTGCATTGACACTGTTGCGGCGCTGATTTCTACTGGCTGCATGTGCCCAAAGCGGCATGAAATCAACACTCAGCACGCTATACCAATCAAACAACGACGGAGATCAGCAATGAATGTAACTCAGCAAGCCCCGATTACTTCCCTGTGGGACGATGCCGCAGCAGCCACGATGAGCGAACCAGAGCTGCTGCTGTACCGGTCCAACTTGCTCGGGTCCGATCTGCGCATCACCAACTTCGGCGGCGGCAATACCTCGGCCAAGGTCATGATGGCAGATCCGCTCAGCGGCGAGCAAGTGGAAGTGCTGTGGGTGAAGGGCTCCGGCGGCGACCTGGGCAGTATCAAGCTCGACGGCTTCTCGACCCTGTACATGAGCAAATTGAACGAACTGAAAGGCCGCTATCGCGGTCTGGCGCTCGAGGATGAAATGGTGGCATACCTGCCACACTGCACGTTTAACCTGAACCCGCGCGCGGCCAGTATCGACACCCCGCTGCATGCCTACATCGACCGCAAACACGTCGATCACAAGCACCCCGATTCGCTGATCGCGATTGCCGCCTGTGCCAGCAGCAAGGCGCTGACGCAAAAAATCTTCGAAGGCGAACTTGGTTGGCTGCCATGGCAGCGTCCCGGCTACGACCTCGGTCTGAAGCTCGAAGAAGTCTCGAAAGCCAATCCGGCCTTGAAAGGCATCATCCTCGAAGGCCACGGCCTGTTCACCTGGGGCGATACCGCCAAGTCGTGCTACGAAACCACGCTGGCCATCATCAAGCGCGCCGAGGAGTGGATCGCTGCCAACTCGAAACAGCCGGCATTCGGCGGCCAGGCGTTCGACGCCCTGCCGGCCGAACAGCGCGCCGCGCTGGCCGCCAAGTTGATGCCACTGTTGCGCGGTAAAATCAGCCGCGACGAATTCAAGCTGGGCGACTTCAACGACAACGCCACCGTGCTGGAATTCGTGTGCAGCCGCGACCTGAAACCGCTGGCGGCACTCGGTACGTCGTGCCCCGACCACTTCCTGCGCACCAAGATCCGTCCGTTCGTGGTTGATTTCGATCCGCTGAACCCGGACTTCGACAAGCTGGTGGCCAGCCTGGATCAGGCGCTGGAAGACTACCGCGCCGACTACCGCGCCTACTACGACCGCTGCAAGCGCGATAACAGCCCGGCCGTGCGCGACGCCAATCCGATCATCTACCTGATTCCGGGCGTGGGCATGCTGTCGTTCGCCAAGGACAAGGCTACCGCGCGTATCGCCGGCGAGTTCTACGTCAATGCGATCAACGTGATGCGCGGCGCCAACGGCGTGGACACCTACGTCGGCCTGCCGGAACAGGAAGCGTTCGACATCGAATACTGGCTGCTCGAAGAAGCCAAGCTGCAACGCATGCCGAAACCGAAAAGCCTGGCGGGCCGTATCGCCCTGGTAACCGGCGGCGCCGGCGGCATCGGCCAGGCCGTAGCCCGTCAACTGCTGCAGGAAGGCGCTTGCGTGATGCTGACCGATATCGATCCGGAAGCGTTGGAACAGGCCAAGAAAGACCTGACCAAGGCAGCCGGTAAAGACAGCGTCGAGAGCATCGTCGCCAACATCACCAGCGAAGAAGAAGTCGAAAACATCCTGGCCGCGACCTCGCTGCGCTTCGGTGGTGTCGATCTCCTGATCTCCAACGCCGGTATCGCCTCGTCGGCGCCGCTGGAAGACACCACGCTGGAAATCTGGCAGCGCAACCAGGACATCCTGGTCAAGGGTTACTTCCTGGCCGGCCGCGCGGCGTTCCGCATCATGAAGCAGCAAAAACTGGGCGGCAGCATGGTGTTCGTCGCCTCGAAAAACGGTCTCGTGGCATCGGCCGGCGCGTCGGCCTACTGCACCGCCAAGGCTGCCGAAATCCACCTGGCACGCTGCATCGCGCTGGAAGGCGCACCGCACGGCATCCGCGTCAACGTCGTCAATCCGGACGCAGTGATCCGTGGTTCGCGCATCTGGGACGGCAAGTGGAAGCAGGAACGCGCGCAGTCGAACAAGATCGAAGCCGACGACGTCGAAGCGTTCTACCGCGACCGCAGCATGCTCAAACTGAGCGTACTGCCAGAGGATATCGCCGAAGCCGTGTACTTCCTGGCCAGCTCGAAATCGGCCAAGAGCACCGGTAACATCCTGAATGTCGATGCTGGCAACGCTGCTGCATTTACTCGCTGATCACGCGCTGATACCTATAAAATGCCGCCGGCGTCGTTGAATGCGAACGCGCTCGCGGCACCATAAGAAACGAAGGAGACCCTCACATGAGCACCATTATCGACAGCGGCCGCGTGGCCGAACACAACGACAAGCTGCGTAGCGGCCTGGAAGAAGACTACGCCGCCCTGGCCGGCATGTTGTCGCGCCGTGGCGTGGACATCGAGCAGCTGACCGCCAAGGCGCAGAAGTTTGCCGTGGCCCTGCCAAGCTGGGGCGCCGGCACCGGCGGCACGCGTTTCGCGCGCTTTCCCGGCCGTGGCGAGCCACGCAACGTGTTTGAAAAACTCGACGACTGCGGCGTGATCCACCAGCTGACCCGCGCCACCCCGGGCGTGTCGCTGCACTTCCCATGGGATAAAGTGTCGGACACCCAGGCCCTGCGCCAGCAAGCCGAAGCCCACGGCCTGTATTTTGACGCCGTCAACTCGAATACTTTCCAGGACCAGGTCGGCCAGGAACACACCTACAAGTACGGTAGCATGACCGCGATCAGCGCCGCCACCCGTGCGCAAGCGGTTGCGCACAACGTCGAATGTATCGAGCTCGGTAACGCACTCGGTTCGAAAGCGCTGACCGTATGGGTAGGCGACGGCGCCAACTTCCCGGGCCAGCACAACCTGCGCGGCGCGCTGGAACGCTACCTGGAAAGCGCACGCGAAATCTACGCCGCGCTGCCAGCCGACTGGAACCTGCTGATCGAACACAAACTGTTCGAGCCGGCGTTCTACGCCACTACCATCGCCGACTGGGGCACCAGCTTCGCCTGCGCGCAATCGCTGGGCGAAAAAGCCAAGTGCCTGGTGGACCTGGGCCACCACGCACCGAACACCAACATCGAGATGATCGTGGCGCGCCTGACCCAGTTCGGCAAGCTGGGTGGCTTCCACTTCAACGACAGCAAGTACGGCGACGACGACCTCGATTCGGGCAGCATCAACCCGTTCCAGCTGTTCCTGGTCTTCAACGAGCTGGCCGACGCGGCCGAGCGCGAAGGCGCGGCGTTCAACCCGGCCTACATGCTGGACCAGTCGCACAACGTGACCGATCCGATCGAGAGCCTGATGAGCAGCGCGGTGGAAGTGCAGCGCGCCTTCGTCCAGGCCAACCTGGTCGATCGTGATGCGCTGCGCGGTTTCCAGGAGTCGCACGATGCGCTGCAATCGGCGCAAACCCTCAAGCACGCTTATCGTACCGACGTCTCGGCCATCCTGGCCATGGCGCGCCTGCGCAACGGCGGCGCCATCGATCCGGTGGCCTGCTACCGTGCTTCGGGCTACCGCGACCAGGTGGCGGAAGCCCGTCCGGCCAAGGCTGGCGCCAGCAGCAGCGGTATCGTATAAACGGTGGCACACGTCACTGTTGGACTGCGCGGGTGTGACCACCTGCGCGGTACGCTGACGCCGTTCGCGCAAGCGGCGGCGTTGCTCTGCGTCCTCGCTTGCAGTTCGGCTGCGGCGCAGGAACCCACACTGTCGAACCGGCTCGCCGACGTCGCCGCGCAGTTTGCGGCGCCGCCGCCCGATGCCCGGCCGATGGTGCGCTGGTGGTGGTTTGGCCCGGCCGTGGTCAAGCCCCAACTGGAACGCGAACTGCAAGCCATGAAGGCGGGCGGTTTTGGCGGCGTGGAGATCCAGCCGGTCTATCCGATGGAACTCGACGATCCCGCGCGCGGCATCCGTAACACTCCTTATCTTTCTCCCGAATTCCTCGACAACATCAGTTACACCAACCGCACGGCGCGCGCGCTCGGCCTGCGCGTGGACATGACGCTGGCCAGCGGCTGGCCCTACGGTGGGCCGCACGTGGCGGTGACCGAAGCGGCATCGCGCCTGCGCGTGCACGTGGCCGAACTGCCTGCCGGCAGCACGTCGGTGGCGCTGCCGTCGGTCATGAGCGGCGAACAGCTGATCGCCAGTTTTGTCGGCGCCGGGACGTCCAGGGAGTACGACGCCACCGCCCTGAAACGCACGGAGTTGGGCGCGCCCACCGCCACCGCGCCAGGGCGCGGCGCAATTGCCGCCAGCGCCCAGCCGCGCGTGGTGGTCAGCTATATCGCCAGCCGTACCGGCCAGCAGGTCAAGCGCGCCGCGCTGGGCGCCGAAGGTTTCGTGCTCGACCACCTGAGCCGCAAGGCCATCGACCACCACCTCGACGTGGTTGCCACGCCGTTGCTGCAGGCGTTTGGTGAACACCCGCCGACGGCAGTGTTCTCGGACAGCCTGGAGGTCTATAACACCGACTGGACCGACGACTTCCTGCAAGAGTTCCAGCGCCGCCGTGGCTACGACCTGACGCCGCACCTGCCGCTGGTGACCAGCGGCCAGGGAGCGGATGCACCGGCGCTGCGGCGCGACTGGGTGCTGACCCAAACGGAACTGGTCAACGAGCGCTATCTGACCCCGGTCAACGACTGGGCCGTCAGGCACAAGACGCAGTTCCGCTCGCAGACGTATGGCGAACCGGCGGTATCGCTATCGAGCTACCGGCTGGTGGGACTGCCCGAAGGCGAAGGCCCGCAGTTCCGCGAGTTTTCGTTCACCCGCCTGGCCACGTCGGCCGGGCACCTGTACCAGCGCCCGGTGATCTCGGCCGAGACCTGGACCTGGCTGCATTCACCGGCATTTGCCGCCACCCCGCTGGACATGAAGGTGGAAGCGGACCGCATGTTGCTGCAGGGCGTGAACCTGTTCGTCGGCCACGGCTGGCCTTACACGCCGCCCGGCGCAGCGGAACCGGGCTACTCGTTCTACGCGGCGGCCGTGTTCAACAACCACCAGCCGTGGTGGAACGTGATGCCGGACGTGAATGCTTACCTGACCCGCACCAGCTACCTGATGCGCCAGGGCCAGCCGGCCAACACGGTGGCGGTGCTGCTGCCCAACGACGACGCGTATGCGTCGATGACGCCGGGTAAAGTGTCGCTGTCGGAAAAAATGCAGCACTACGTCACACCGGCACTGACCACGCAAATCCTCGACGCCGGCCACAATCTCGATTACGTCGATGCGGACTCGGTGCTGTCGCTGGGCGTGAACCACCCGGTGCTGGTGCTGCCGCATGTCACGCGGCTGGCGCCCGAGGTGCTGGCAAAGCTGGACGACTACGTGCGCCAGGGCGGCAAGATCATCGCCGTCGGCGCGCTGCCGTCGAATGCGCCCGGCTACCGCGATGCCGCGCGCATCACGGCACAGGTGCAGGCGGCATCGAAAGCATTGGCCGCCAAGCCTGCCGTGACCGTGGTCGCGCAGGATGGCGACGTCGGCGCGGTCTTGAGCAGGGTGCTCACACCCGACTTCAAGGTGGCGTCCAATGCGGCCGATATCGGTTTCGTGCGGCGCAAGCTGGCCGATGCCGATATCTACTTCATCGCCAACACGGGCAACCAGCCGGTGCGCACCACGGCCACCCTGGCCAGCCTGCGCAAATCGGCGTCCTGGTGGAATCCGCACGACGGCACCACCCGCGCCGCGACGGTCTTCCCGGCAGTGGACCTGGACCTGGCGCCGTACGAATCGCGGGTGCTGATCCTCAGCGATGCGCCGGCGGGTACGAAGGCCGGGCCGGCGCCTTCGAACGCGGCACCGGTGGTGCTGGCCGACCTGGCGCGCGACTGGCAGTTGCGCTACCCGGACGGCGCGGCGCAGACCATGCCGCAGTTGCGCTCCTGGACCGACGACCCGGCACGCCGCTATTTTTCCGGCATTGCGACCTACACGCGGGACGTCTCGCTTACGGCCGCGCAGTTGAACAATGCGGCGGTCACGCTCGATTTCGGCCAGGGCACGCCGTTGGTAACCGCACCGAAGGTTCCCGCCGGCATGCGCGCGATGCTCGAGAGCCCGGTGCGCGAAGCGGCCGAAGTGTTCGTCAACGGCCGCCGTGCCGGTTCGGTATGGCGCCCGCCGTACACGGTGGACGTGACCAGCGCCTTGAAACCGGGCGTCAACCGCATCGAGGTGAAGGTGGCCAACTTGGCACTGAATGCGCTGGCGGGGCAGGAGCGGCCCGACTATCGGCTGCTCTCGGCCCGTTACACCCAGCGCTTCGTGCCGCAGGATACGCAGCTGATCACACCACAGCCATCGGGCATGCTGGGCGCCGTGCGCCTGCTGGCCCAACCAGCAAAGTGAGGACATCATGATTTTCAAGAAGTGGTTCAACCTGGCGGCGATCTCGCTGCTGGTCTTATGTACCGCCACAGCTGGCGCCAAGACCTTCGATCCGTCGAGCTACGGCGCCAAGGGCGACGGCGTCACGCTCGACACCAGGGCGATCCAGGCCGCCATCGATGCTGCCGCGAAGGACGGCGGTACGGTGGCGTTCAGGCCGGGCACGTATCTGAGCGGCTCGATCTTTGTAAAAAGCGGCGTCACGCTGCAAGTGGACAAGGGCGTGACCATCCTCGGCTCGCAGAAGATCGCCGATTACACGGTGCTGCCCACCCGCATCGCCGGCATCGAGATGCGCTGGCCGGCCGCGCTGATCAACATCTATGAGCAGAAGAATGCGGCCATCACTGGCGAAGGCACCATCGACGGCGACGGCAAGATCTTCTGGGACAGCTACTGGACCCTGCGCAAGACCTACGAGCCGCGCGGTCTGCGCTGGGCTTCGGACTACGACGCCCAGCGTCCGCGCCTGATTCAGGTGTTCAATTCATCGCAGGTAAAAGTGGGCGGGGGGCTGCTGCTGCGCCGGTCGGGTTTCTGGACGCTGCATATCTGCTACTCGACCGACGTGACGGTGGATGGTGTCATCATCCGCAACAACGAGGGCGGCCACGGACCATCGACCGATGGCATCGATATCGATTCGTCGAAAAACATCCTGGTGCAGAACGCCGATATTTCGGTGAACGACGATGCGCTGTGCCTCAAGGCCGGCCGCGATTCGGACGGCCAGCGCGTGGCGCGTCCGACCGAAAATGTCGTGATCCGCGACTCAATCATCCGCGAAGGCGCCGCCGGCGTCACGTTCGGCAGCGAGACGGCAGGGGGTTTTCGCAACGTGGAAGCGTATGGCCTGACGGTGCTGGACAAGGTGCCGGTGGGTATCCTGTTCAAGTCGGCGCACACGCGCGGCGGCTTCGGCGACAACCTGCGCCTGCACGACATCACCATGAAGGGCACGCCGGTGGCGATCCGCATCACCATGAACTGGAATCCGAGCTACAGCTATGCCAAGATCCCGGACGATGTGAAGGAGCATCCGGACTATTGGAAGGTGCTGGCCACGCCGGTACCGCGCGAGAAGGGCATCGCCCATTTCCACGACGTCAAAATCTGGAACATCAAGGCCACCGGCGCCACCACGGCGTTCGAGGTGAGCGGCTATCCGGAAGCGCCGTTGAACCGCTTCAGCTTCGAGAACATCGACATCGAAGCGCAGAACGGCGGCTTCATTTTCGATGCCAGCAACTGGCAGTTCAGGGATGTCAAGCTGGCCATCAAGCAGCCGGTGCACCTGTTGAACAACAACGACGTGCGCGGTCTGCCGGTCGCCAGCACGGTGGTCAAGCCGCGTCCACCGGAAGTGCCGCTCAAGGAAAAGAGCTTTGAAGAACAGGATAAATCGTGAAAAAATTATCCGTGCTGGCGGCCGTGATGTCCGCCTTGGCCGCACTGGCTGGCTGTGCCAGCGTCCCGCAAGCCCCGTCGTACCCGCTGCCCACGCCCGCCATGCAGGCCATCGTGGACAAGGACACCAGCCGCCATTTCGGCGACGCCCCGGTGGATGGCGGCCCGCTGGCCGCCGATCTGTCGCCGGCCTTGCGGCCTGCCGACATCGACAGGGCGCTGCGCAAGGTGGCGGACTGGCAGCTGGCGCGCACCACGCCGCATTTTGACCGTATCTGGACCTCCAGCGTGCTGTACTCGGGCTTCATGGCCGCGTCAAGCGCCACCGGCGACGCCAAATACCGCGACGCCATGCTGGCCATGAGCGAGAAGTTCGAGTGGAAGCTGCGCACGCCGTACCCGGACGCCGACAACATCAGCGTGGCGCAGACTTACCTGGAGCTGTATCAGCGTGACCCTTCACCGGAACGCATCGCCTCCACCCGCGCAGAACTCGAAACGCTGATCGGATTGAAAACCATGCGGCCCGGCGACACGCGCCTGCCATGGTGGTGGTGCGACGCGCTGTTCATGGCGCCGCCGGTATGGGCCAAGATGTACCGGATCACCGGCGAGCGCCGGTATCTCGACTACATCCACACCCAGTGGCAAGCCACCTACGACCAGCTGTACGACCAGGAAGAACACCTGTACGCGCGCGATGCCAGCTACAAGGACAAGCGCGAGCCCAACGGCAAAAAAGTGTTCTGGTCGCGCGGCGAGGGCTGGGTGCTGGGCGGCCTGGCGCGCACCATCGACTTCATTCCGGACAACGATCCGAAAAAGCCGTTCTACGTGACGCAGTTGCAACAGATGTCGGCGCGCCTGGCGCAGTTGCAGGGCAAGGACGGCCTGTGGCACGCGGGCCTGCTCGACCCGGCCAGCTATCCGCTGCCGGAAATCTCCGGTTCGGCGCTGTTCGTGTATGGCATGGCGTACGGCGTCAATCGCGGCTACCTCGATGCGGCCACGTATCGCCCCGTGATCGAGAAAGCATGGGCGGGCATACTGAAGAATATCTACGCGGACGGCCGCTTGGGCGGCATCCAGCAAACCGGCGCCGAACCGGCCTATTATTTGCCGGCGTCGAGCTACAACTATGGCGTCGGCGGCTTCCTGCTGGCCGCCGCCGAACTCAAAACCATGACCAAGGACGACAAATGACTGTCACTGCACCGATCACACGCGCTTTCCGCATGAAGCTCAAACCCGGCACGGTGGAGGAATACAAGCGCCGCCACGACGAGCTGTGGCCCGACCTGGCCGCCGCACTGAAGCAGGCCGGTATCTACGACTATTCGATCTTCCTCGACGAGGAAACGCTGCACCTGTTCGCGGTACTGAAACTGGCGCCGGACCACACCACCGCCGACCTGCCGCAGCAGCCGGTGATGAAGCGCTGGTGGGACTACATGGCCGAGCTGATGGAAGTGGAACCGGGCAACCGGCCAACCGAATGGCCGTTGCAGCAGGTGTTTTACTTCGCCTGAGGTTTTACCACGGCCTTCGACGGCGTGAGCAGCCCACGCTCACGCAGCCATTCCTCGGCGCGGCGCGGCCACAGCGACGTGGTACCCAAGCCGTCGCGCATGCCCATGCCGTGGCTGCCATGCTCGAACAGGTACATCTCGGCCGGCACCTTGGCGCGCGTGAGCGCCTGGTAGAACACGATGCTGTTCTCGACGGGCACGGCCTGGTCTTCCTGGGTGTGGATCAGCAGGGTGGGCGGCGTGGCGGACGTGACCTGGTTTTCCAGCGACATCAGCTCGATCGCTGCCGGGGATGGGTTGGCTCCCAGCAGCGCCTTGCGCGAGCCGGCGTGGGCAGCCGGGTCTTTCATGGTAATGACCGGGTACATCAGCACCAGGAAGTCGGGACGGGCGCTGGTGGCGTCGAGCGGCGCGCCGGTGCGGCCCAGCGGATGGTCGAACAGGGTGCCCGCGCTGGCCGCCAGGTGGCCGCCGGCCGAGCTGCCCATCACGCCGATGCGCGCCGGATCGATGCCCAGTTCCGCCGCGCGCGCGCGCAAGGTGCGCACCGCGCGCAGCACGTCCTGCAGCGGGGCAGGGTGGCCGTATTCCTGCATGCGGTACTTGAGCACATAGGCGGTCACGCCCAGGGTGCTGAGCCAGTTGCCGTATTGTTCGCCTTCGCGCGCGGTGGACATGCGCACATAGCCGCCGCCGGGACAGATGATGACGGCGGTGCCGTTGGGCCGGTCCACGGCAGGGCCGATGCGGGTGAGCGAGGCGTCGGTGACGTTGGAGTTGTAGCCGCCGCCGATTTTTTCAGGACCGATCGCCTTTGCGCCCGGCACGCCTTCGGGCCACAGGGTGATGACATTGGTGTCGGCGCTGGCCATGCCGGCGCCGAAGGTGAGAAGCAGAGCTATCAGAGTTTTTTTCATGGGGAGACAATAAAATGATCAAGAAGATTTTATGGGCAACGGCAGTCCTGGTGACCATGCAGTCTACCAGCGCCGCGCCATTGTTCAATGGCCGCAATTTCGATGGATGGGAACTCAAGACCACGCCCGCCACCACCATCGACCAGGTGTTCAGCGTGCTGCCGCAAGGCGTGATCGCGTCCACCGGCCAGCCGGGCGGCTTCCTGGCCACGACCAGGAGCTACGCCAATTTCAAGCTCCACGTCGAATGGCGCTGGAGCGGCAAACCCGGTAACGGCGGCGTGCTGCTGCACATCAGCGACGGTCCGATGGACCGCGTATGGCCATTGAGCCTGCAGGTACAAACCAAGCATGGCAGCGCTGGCGACCTGCTGCCGATGGCTGGCGCGGCCTTTGCCGAACCGCTGACCAGCACCCCGGGAGCCGAACCGCGCATCAAGGGCAAGATCGCCGCCGACAGCGAACGGGCGATCGGCCAGTGGAACGTTGCCGATATCGTCGCCCGGGACGGCACGGTCGAAGTGTCGATCAACGGCGTAGTGCAAAACCGGGTGACGGCCGTTAAACCGGCCGCCGGCCGCGTCGGCTTCCAGCTCGAAGGTGCGCCATATGAGTTGCGCAACATCGAGCTGGTGGAGCAGCCTTAACGTTTCAACCAGGCCTGTGGTACGGGGACGACCACGATATTCATCGACCGGTTGTCCTCGGACAGCATGGCCGACTGGATCTGGATCTTGGTGCCTTCCTTGTTGAAGGTAGGGTGAGGGTGGTCGGCCGCCGTGGTCTTGTGGCCGGTGGTGAGCATGATCATCTCGCGCGTTTTGCGGTCGATCAGGTACACGCTGCGGCTGAAATCGTCGCCCACCGCCCACTTGCCGTCGGACGAACCATGCACATGCCACAAGCCGCTGCCCGATGGCGTCTGGCCGGCGATTGTCATTTCGCGCGTGCGCAGGTTGACGATCGCCAGGCCGGTCGGTTTTTCGCGGGTGCCGGTTGCGCCCCAGCCGTCGTCCTGGCCCGGGTTGGCGCCGTACACGCCGGTGGCTGGCGCGGCCACGCCGCTCGGGCCTTCGGCGCCGGGAATCGGGCGGTGGCCCATGATGGCCATCGCCACTTCGTCCTTCGAAATCACCGCTTCGTGGGTGACCCACTCGTACGACGCTTCCGGGTACAGCGGGCGCAGGCCGGTGCCGTCGGCCTTGACGGTCCAGGTGCGCTGCGGCGATTTGCCGCCGGTCTCCCAGCAGAACACGATCTCGCCCGGGTTATACAGGTTGGCCTGGATATGGCCGATCTGGAACGGTACCGACACCACGTGCTTGACTTCACCGGTGCGCACGTTCAGGCGCGCGATGCCATTCGGGCCGGCGCCCATCTTGCGCGGGCCGAATGCCGGTTCGATCCTGGTGCCTGCCGCCAGGCGCTGGCCGGACCAGGTGGGGCCGGTGCGGAAATAGGCCCATTCCTCGTCGGCGTCGAGCGCCATGTCGCCGCCCGCTTCCAGCTCGGCGTCCGTGGTGCCGCAAATGCGCTGGTAGGCGTCGGCCTTTTTCAGGGTGCCGGCGGCGCTGTCGGCAAACAGCTTGGCCAGGTCCACTTCGACGATCTGCACGCGCTTGCTGTCGCCATCGGCGCGCATGAAGTACAGCTTCATCGATTTCTGGGCCAGGTTCAGCATGCCCATGTAACCGCCCTCGGTCACCTGCACCAGGGCGCCGGTGGCCTCATTGACGGCCATCGCTTCGCCCTTGACGCGGTTGGAGCGGAACACCAGCCATTTGCCATCGGAGGTCCACTGCGGGTGGGTGGGATAGATCTTGGAGTCGCCGCGCGGGGTGCTGGTCAAAAAGGTCAGCATGGTGCCGGTGACCGGGTCCTTGACCACCTTGCGCTCGGACGGGAAGCGGGTGCCGATCTGCGCCTGGGCGGCGCTCGACGCGATCAACGCTGCGCAAATAAGTAATTTGGAAATCATCATTGGCCGAAAAAGGATGGAGAGGGTACGATTGTGGGCCGATACGCGGGCGCGTATTGCTCATGTTCCTGATTCTTTAAACGTCAAGAACTGGGGTGGAAAAATCCTCGCATAGAATTGGTACCATGAACAAATATCTCGCCTCCTTTTTCCTCCTGCTGTGCTGCGCCGCTGGTGTCATGGCACAAGCCCCGGCCAACACCGACCCGCGCAACGCCAAGGTCACGCTGCCCGATCCCGCCAACCCCAAGCTGCCGTCGCTGATCATGATCGGCGACTCCACCGTGCGCAATGGCCACGACGATGGCCAGGGCAAGGGGGCGGCCGGCCAGTGGGGCTGGGGTAACCCGATCGCCGCGTACTTCGATCCCGCAAAAATCAACGTCGTCAATCGCGCCGTGGGCGGCTTGAGCAGCCGCACCTACATGAGTTCCGGCCACTGGGAACGCACGCTGCCGCTGATCAAGGCCGGCGACGTGGTGCTGATCCAGTTCGGCCACAACGACAGCGGCCCGGTCAACGACACCGTGCGTGCGCGCGGCACCATCAAGGGCACGGGTGAAGAATCGGAAGCGATCAACAACCTGATCACCAGGCAGGACGAAGTGGTGCACACCTACGGCTGGTACCTGCGCAGTTACGTCGCGCAGATCAAGGCGCGCGGCGCCACGCCGGTCATCTGCTCGCCGATCCCGCGTAACAACTGGGGTACGGATGGCAAGGTCGCGCGCGCGGCCGATAGCTACGGCAGCTGGGCCAAACAGGTGGCCGCGCAGGAAAAGGTCGGCTTCATCGATCTGAACGAGACCATCGCAAAGCAGTACGACGCCATGGGCCGCGACAAGGCCAACCTGATGTTCCCGCCCGACGAACGCACCCACACCAATATGGCTGGCGCCGAGTTCAATGCCAGGGTGGTGGTGGCGGGCCTGAAGGCGCTGCGGCCGCCGCTGGCCGGGGGGGCCTTGAACGGGTTGAACGACGCCGGCCGAGCCATCCCGGCAGCCGAGGATGACCGTCCCGTGGTGGACGGCGCCAAGGTCGCCGGCGTGCAGCCGCGCGATCCGGCGCTGCCCAATCTGTTCCTGGTCGGCGACTCCACCGTCAAGAGCGGCGGCGCCGGCGGTGCCATCGGCTGGGGCGAGCGCATCGCCAACCACTTCGACACCAACAAGATCAACGTCGTCAACCACGCCATCGGTGGCCGCAGCAGCCGTACCTTCTTCACCGAAGGCCGCTGGACCCGGGTGCTCGAGCAGATGAAGCCGGGCGACTTCGTGGCGATCCAGTTCGGCCACAACGACGGCGGCCGCATCGGCGATCCGGCCAACAAGAACCGCGCCTCGGTGCCAGGCACCGGCCCCGAGACCGTTGAAGACACCAAGGCCGATGGCAGCAAAGAGCAAGTCCACACCTTCGGCTGGTACATGGCGCGCTACGTGGCCGATGCCAGGGCCAAGGGTGCAACCGTGATCCTGCTGTCGCCGGTGCCGCACCGAGACGTGTGGGAAAACGCCCGCGACTTCGCCAGCTTCGCCCAGTGGGACCAGGAAGTGGCTGCCAAGGGCGGCGCGCTGTACGCAGATCTGACGATGGTGGTGAGCGACGCCTACCGCAAGCAGGGCGCGCAAGTGGTCGATACCTATTTCTCGGACGCGCGCACGCACACCAACGAAGCCGGCGCCCAGTTCAATGCGGCGCGGGTGGTCGATGCGTTTAATGGTTTGCCAGGCAAGCCGCTGGCGCCGTTCATCAAGCAGTAATTGTCTGGCACATCTGCATGAAAGCTTGCGCCGCAGGCGTCAACCCACGATGTGCCAGCACCAGGTCGAATGCAGCTTCCGCGCTTGGCAACGGCCGGTAGGATATGCGGTCGTTGCGGAAACCCCGCATGCTTTGCGGGACCACCGAGACCCCTGCGCCTACTGCCACGAGCGAGAGCACCGTGTGCATACCGTGCGCCTCCTGCGCAATCTTTGGAACGAAACCCGCTTGCGCGCACAGACGGATCACCTGCAGGTGGAAACCCTGCCCCTCGGCCATGGGCCACAGGATGAAAGGTTCCTGCGCCAGGTCGGCAACATCGGGCTGTTCCTTTGCGCATAGCGGATGTGCTGCCGGCAGCGCCAGGCACAGACGGTCCTGGTCGAAGACGCATTGCACCACGTCCGCAGCGTTCCACAGCGGCGCGACCGTGATGCCGATATCGAGCTGCCCGTCGCGCAGCGCGGCTAGTTGCACAGCGGTTGTCGCCTCGCGCAGTTCCAGCCGCACCATCGGATATCTGTCGCGGAACCGGTTGATCTCGTCGGGCAAACGTCCATACAGCGCGCTGCCCACGTAGCCCAGGCGCACCACGCCGGTACGACCGGCAGCGACATCAAGCGTCGTGGTAATCGCCAACGCCGCCTGGCGCAGTGTTTCGCGTGCCTGCTCCAGCAATCGGTGTCCGGCAGCGGTCAACCCCAGCACGCGGTTGCCGCGCGTGACAAGTACCACGGCCAGGTCATCCTCAAGCTTGCGGATGGCGTTGGTCAGTGGTGGCTGCGACATATTCAGGCGCTTGGCTGCGCGGTGAAAATGTAACTCTTCAGCCACGGCCACGAATTGCTCCATCGTCCGCAAGCTGATGTGCGGTCCTGCTCCGGTAACCATACCAGCTCCCAAAATTGTGCGGCCCCGTCTCCCGCGATACCGGCAAGCTATCACGAAGTGGCAGAATCGGTATTTGATCGCAGCGCGCGTCCGTCCGATACTGGCCGTTCGTGATCACTGAAAGGAATGCGATGGACGATTTTAGAGGACAGGTGGTGCTGATCACCGGCGCGGGCAGGGGACTCGGCTACGCCTACGCACGCTGCGCGGGCGCGTTGGGCGCGACCGTGCTGATACAGGACGCTGGCGCCGATGTCGATGGCAACGGCGCCGATGCCCGCGTGGCGCAACAGGCGGCCGAACGGCTCAGGAGCGAGGGCATCAATGCTTTTGCGATTGCTGCGCGCATCGATCATCGCAGCGGATGCCCGGCGCTGATCGCCGAGGCGCTGCATACCGGCGGCCGGCTCGACGCGCTGATACACAATGCGGGCTGGGTACACTACCAACGCGTGGAGCAGGTTGACGAGGCGTCCTTCGATCACATGATGGCCGTGGCTGCCAAGGCGCCGCTCTGGCTGGCGCAGGCCGCGTGGCCCGCCATGAGCGCTGCCGGCTATGGCCGCATCGTGATGACCACCTCGTGCCGCGCCATCTATCCGCAATACGTGCACCAGGGCCTGGCCGCTTATGCGGCGGCAAAGATGGCAGTGGTGGGGCTGGTCAATGTGCTTGCGGCTGAAGGAGAGCCGGAGGGTATCGTCGTCAACGCGGTTTCGCCGGTAGCGAAAACACGCATGTGGGGCATCGATGGGGATCCACACGAATTGCAGCCCGAGCTCGTGGCGCCCGGCGTTGTCTTCCTGGCCTCCCCCGCATGTACGGAGGGCGGCTGGATACTGCGCGCTGCCAACGGGCAGTTCCATGCCACCAGAAATGTGGAAGCGGGCGGCGTCGACTATCCACGCGACTTGCGCGGGCCACGGGCTGCCACGCCAGGTGAAGTGGCCGCCAACTGGCACGCGATTGCCTCAGCCACGGTGGAGCCGCGGTAACGAATGGCGGCGATCAGCGCGTTTCGAGGCCCGCAATGACTTCCTCGGGCACGGCAATCACGGTACCGTGCCGCATGCGCTTTTTCGTGCCTTCGTCGGGGAACTGCATCATGTCCGACACGTCTTCCCAGTGCACCAGGTCGCGGGAGCGCATGGCGCCGTAGTGCTTGGTGATGTAGGCGTCGTAGTACAGCACCACGTCGTCGCCGATTTGCAGCGCAGTCGGGCCTTCCACCCACAGCCTGGGCGGCGTGATCGGTGCGCCCAGCTTGCCGAACGGGCCTTGCAGGTCGGGCGCGTCGGCCACTTGCAGGTGCTTTTTCGGCGGGTTGCGGGTTTCGTCCTTGACCAGCAGGTGGTTCCTGCCCTGGAAGTTGACGAAGGTGGCGTCGATTACCGAGAAGCCGGGATCGTAAAACAGTCTGGTTGGCGTGTACGTTTTAAAATCGCGCGTGGTGGTCGCATACATGCGGTGGTTGTACTTGTCTTCCGACGAGCCATCGGTGGCCGGGAAGCGGCCGGGGATGGTGGAGGCCCAGAAGATCAGGAACTCGCCGCGCTTGTCGTCGTAGACGATTTCCGGCGCCCAGGCATTGAGCGAACCTGGCTCGTGCGCCATCACCGGCACCTGCTGCTGCGGCGACCAGTTGACCAGGTCTTTCGACGAGGCGTAACCGATATTGTTCTCGTTCCAGCCCGACGTCCACACCATGTGGAAGGTGCCGTCGGGACCGCGCACGATGCACGGGTCGCGCATCAGCTTTGAATTGCCGACAACAGGCGTGAGGAAACTGCGGCCGCCGGCCACCTTGTGCCACTTGTATCCGTCGGTGCTGCGGGCGAAATGCAGGCCGTCCTGGCCGTTTTCGGTGAAATAGGCGAACAGGTAATTGTCCGCCGCCTGGGCGGCAACGCTGGCCGCTGCCAGCATCGCACCAGCGGCCAGCTGGCGCAGGTTGAAAAGGAAATTGCGGCGTTTCGGAGTTCCCATCATCAGCGGTTGCCTTCGTCGCCCAGCGGACGCTCATTGGTGAAAGTGGGGCTGGCCGGCACCGCGAATTTCGCTACCGGATCGGGATGCGACGGATCGAAATTGCCGTAGCCGTCGGCGATCCACTGCGCTGCCGGCACGCCGGCCTGGCGCAAGCCGGTGGCCACCGCCTGCGCCAGCTCGTAGCTGCCATAGGGATTGTGGTGGGTGTTATCGAGCTTGCCCGGCTGCGGTTCGGCAAACGCCAGCTTGGAACCTTCCACGCCCAGCGCCGCGTACAGCGGCAAACTCATGGCGTGCAGGTCGATGAAGGCGGTGCCCAGTTCATTTGCCGACTGGCGCGCGGCGGTGGCGTAATCGGTCAGGGTTTCCTGCGGCTTGCCGGCGTCGTCGAAACGGCGGCGCTCCATCGACGACATGATGACCGGGATGCCGCCATGCTTGCGGATCGCTTCCACGTGCTGGCGGATTTCGTCCTTGTACGTGGTGAACGGGCCGCCCTTGTTGTCCTTGATCTGCTTCTGGTCGTTGTGACCGAACTGCATCAGGACCGTGTCGCCGGGGCGCATCATGCTCAGGACCTTGTCCAGCCGCCGGCGCGACAGCGAATCGCGGTAGGTTTCACCCGACTGCGCCAGGTTGGCCACCGCGATGCCGGGCTTGAAAAAGCGCGGCAGCATCTGGCCCCAGCTGTTGAACGGTTCGCCCGGCTGGTCGGACACGGTGGAGTCGCCCAGCAGGAAGATGGTTGGCGCGGTCACCGGCACGATGTCGATCGACTGGATCACCGGGTTGCTGCCGTTGATCTCGAGCGTGAGGCGCTGGTCCCAGGCGCGCGCTTCGGATACTGTTTCGCGCGGTACCTTGAGGTCCACCACGCCCGCCGCCACGCCCGCCACGGCCTTGATGCGCGGCGTGCGCACGTTGACGGTGAAGGCGCGGATTTCCGTCGCGCCGCTGGCCGTGCTCACGTTCTCGAGCATCAGGCGCCGCAGTTCAGCCTTGATGGTGGTGTTGGATGCCGTCCCGGCCGCACCCAGTTTGACGGTAACGTTGTAGTTCCCCTCGGGGACGTCGGCGGTGAAATACGACGGTTTGGTTGCGACCAGGTACCCGGCGGTGCGCACTTCCGCGCCCGGTTCGAAGCCGAAGCCGCGCTTGGCCTCGTACGCCATGCCGGCATCCACCGTGGTGTAGCCGTCCCTGGCCGCGCCAAAGCTGAAATGCCAGGACTCTGCCGCATGGGCGTGGCCCGGGCCGAGGATGGCGAGTGTGGAAAACCCTGCCAGCAGCAGCGCCGAGGAGACCCGGCGCGCCACCGGCAGGGAAGGAGTGCCCTGTCGGTGAGGTTTCATATTACTTGGTGGCTGACAGCGCGACGGTGACCGGTGCGCGCACGCGCGCAGCCTGGGCCGAGACGTACTTGGTCCAGTCTTCGCGTTTGGCGAAGTCGCCGGCGCGGGTCCAGCCGGCGCCCACGTAGTAGCGCAGCGGCTGGCCGGAAACGATTTTCGCGGTGATCAGCGCATTGAGCTTGTCTTCGGCGTAGTCCTTTTCGCCGGCGGTCGGCACGATGATGGCGGTGCCGAAGGCGCCGTTCGATTTCTGCTCCACCCATTGCAGCAGCGCGCGGTCGGCCGGTTGCGTGATCGGCTGCACCTTGGCGTCCTGGCCCTTGTCGGCCGGGGTCTTGTTCAGGCCGATGGCGGCGGTGAGCTGCTGCGGGCCGGTGAAGTTGAAGGTGCTGTCGATCTGGTCGAAATAGTGGCCGGCATCGACGGTGAAGCGCTTCACTTCCGAGACCTTGGCGCCGCCGGCATCCCAGGCGTCGTACGACAGCTCGAAGATGGCGCGGATCGGGCCATTGGCGATCACTTTCCAGCCGGCGTAGTTCACGCCCGTGTACAGGGTCTTGCCGTCCCAGATGCCGGCGCCGCCGGCGCCGCGCGACTTGCCGACGTTGTACATGTCCATGCCTTCGCCTTCGTCGTCATGGTAATGGTCGTGGCCCTTGTTGTACCAGCGATCGACGATCGGGTACGGTACGCGCTTGAACCAGATGTCCATGCCGCTGGTGACCAGCACCTCTTTGCCGCTGCCTTCTGCGGCAGGCGCCGCCAGCGCGGGACCGTAGGTGCGGTGCGCCACCTTGTCGTTCTCCCAGGCGAAATCGTCGAGACGTTCCTGGATGTAGCGGGCCGACACCTTGCTCGGGAAGACCGGCGCCACGGTGTCGATTTTCTCGACCGTGAAGGTGGCCTTCTTTTCGCCCGGGGCGAAGTCATGCTGGAAAATCAGCTCGCCGTAGGCGATGCCTTCGTTCTTCGGATCCTTGGCTTGCGGCGCCACGTTGGTCACCTGGTATGGCAGCACCTTGCCCGCAGCATCCTTGACGGCGATCTTCTGCAGCAGCGCACCAGGCAGGGCGCGATTGACTTCGGTCCAGGGGATGGTGATGGTTTCCGAGGGGCGGGCCTGGTCCAGCGTGTGGGTAACGGTGACAGTCAGGCGCTCGGCGGCGTTGACGATGCCGGCGCTGGCCAGGGCGGAGAACAGGATTGCGGGGACGATCAGCTGCTGACGTAGTTTCATGTATTTACCAGTCCTTCAATACGAGTGAGGCAAGTGGTACAACGATATGGGGTATCGCGCAGAGGCGCGACGCGTAGACTGTACCGCATTCGGTTAGCCCCGCAAAGCACGCCATGATCGTTGGAGTATCGATAGTCTGATTGATAGTGTCAACGCTTCGCGCCATCTAATCACTTTCGTGAGTAGATGGCGTACAACCAGGTTCACACCGTAGTGTCACACCTCCAGGACGATGGCCGGCGCCGTCATGCGGCGGCGCTGCTCGGCATCGACGGCCGCGTTGAGGTCGGGCGAGAAGTCATCGACGTGCACCGACAGGTCGGTAAAGCGCGCGAAGTCGGCCAGCGTGCGGCGTTCCTCCGGCGTGAGCAGGCCAAGCGACACCGCATGTGTGCTCCACTGGTCCAGCAGCGGCAGGGTTTGCGGCATCGCTTCGAGCTGGCCAGCGCGCACGGCGGGTTTCAGACGATGCTCGATGGCGTCCACCTGCGGCAGCAGGGCGAAAGCCAGCTCGCCGCAGGCCACCGGGTCGCGCAGGTCGTCGGCCAGGAAGCCGTCGGCCAGCAGGCGTTCGCGGCTCGGGCCTGCCGTCTGCATGGCGCGCGCCACGTTGCCGCCCAGGTCGTCGTTCGGTTCCGCGTACGGCATCCCGAACGGGAACAGCAGCACGCGCACGGCGCCAGCGATGAAGCGGTTGGGGAAGTTGTCCAGCACCCCGGCCAGCGCCAGTTGCGCCCTGTGCAGCGCATCCTGCACCGACCAGTGCACGTACGGTGCATCGTCGGGTTGGCGGCCGTCGTCTTCGAAGCGCTTGAGCGTGGCGCTAACCAGGTACAACATCGACAGCGCATCGCCCAGGCGGGCGGAGATGCGTTCGCGGCGCTTGAGTTCTCCGCCCAGCACGAACATCGAGGTGTCGGTCAGCAGCGCAAAGGCGGTGGACATGCGGCCGACGGCGCGGTAATAGCCGGCCATGGCGGGATCGGCCTGCTGGGGCACGGGCGCGGAACTGGCGCCGGTGAGCGCGTACCACAGGCCGCGCGCGGCATTGGCGCACACAAAGCGCACGTGGCCGAAGAAGGCGTCGTCGAATTCCAGCTCGGCGCGGCGTTGGTCCTGGTCGGCCGTGGCGTGCATTTCGCGCAGTACGTAAGGATGGGCACGGATGGCGCCCTGGCCGAAGATGATCAGGCAGCGGGTGAGGATGTTGGCGCCTTCCACCGTGATGGCAATCGGGATCTGCTGGTAGGCGCGGCCGAGGAAATTGCTGGGGCCCATGCAGATGCCTTTGCCGCCCAGGATGTCCATGCCGTCGTTGACCACCGCGCGTCCGCGTTCGGTCACGTGGTACTTGGCGATGGCCGAAATCACGGCCGGCTTTTCACCCAGGTCCACCGCAAGCGCGGACAGCTTGCGGGTGGCGTCCATCATGTACAGGTTGCCGCCCATGCGGGCCAGCGCTTCCTGCACGCCCTCGAACTTGCCGATCGGCGTCTTGAACTGGCGCCGGATCGCGCAATAGGCGCTGGTGCCGCGCACGGCCAGCTTGGCGGTGCCCACGCTGGTCGATGGCAGGGAGATCGCGCGGCCGGCGGCCAGGCACTCCATCAGCATGCGCCAGCCCTTGCCGATCTGCTGCGGCCCGCCGATGATCCAGTCCATCGGAATGAACACGTCCTTGCCGCTGGTGGGGCCGTTCTGGAACACGGCGCCCAGCGGCCAATGGCGGCGGCCGATCACCACGCCCTCGTGGGTGGTGGGTATCAGCGCGCAGGTGATGCCGGTGTCGGTGCCCTGAGGCAGCAGGCGGTCGGGATCGACCACGCGGAACGCCAGGCCAAGCAGGGTGGCGATGGGGCCCAGCGTGATGTAGCGCTTGTTCCAGGTGATGCGCAGGCCCAGCGTCTCGCGGCCTTCGTGGTTGCCCATGCAGACCACACCGGTGTCGGGAATGGCGGCGGCGTCGGACCCCGCGTAGGGGCTGGTGAGCGCAAAGCACGGGATTTCCTTGCCGGCGGCCAGGCGTGGCAGATAGTAGTTTTTCTGGTCTTCGGTACCGTAGTGGAGCAGCAGTTCGGCTGGTCCCAAGGAGTTGGGGACCATCACCTGCACGGCCAGCGCCGACGAACGGGTGGACAGCTGCATCACCACCTGCGAGTGCATGTACGCCGAAAAGGCTTTGCCGCCGTACTCCTTGGGGATGATCATGCCGAGAAAGCCCTTGTCGCGCGCATACTGCCAGGCCGGGGCGGGAATGCCTTGCCACACTTGCGTCGATTCCCAGTCGTCCACCAGTTCGCACAGGTGGCGCACTTCCACGTCGAGGAACGACTGTTCTTCGGCGGTGAGCGTAGGCTTGGGCAGTTTCATCAGCTTGTCCCAGTCAGGACGGCCCGAGAACAGGTCGGCATCCCACCAGGTGGTGCCGGCTTCGAGCGCGTCACGTTCGGTGTCGGACATGGCGGGCAGGATGCGCTTGAACAGCGCGAAAATATGCGGAGTGACCAGGTTGCGGCGCAGTGCCGGCACGCCCAGGATCACGGCGGGTACGCCGATCAGCAATACCACTATGGTCCAGAAAATCATGATGTGCTCCTCGTGTTTTTAGGAGCACCATACTGCGGACCGCGATCTGCCACTGTGCGGCTGCGCTCATATGGGCGCAGCCCTGCTTACAGCGACTTCAAGAACGCCAGCATGGCGTCGCGGTCGGTCCTGGACAGTTGCTCGAAGCGCTGCCGGGCCCGGGCCGCTTCGCCGTCGTGCCACAGGATCGCCTCGGTCAGGTTGCGTGCGCGGCCGTCATGCAGGTAGCCGACGCTGCCGGCGCCGCCCATCACCTTGTCGGTATAGCCGATGCCCCACAGCGGCGCGGTGCGCCACATATTGCCCTTGGCCTGTCCTTCCACCAGGTTGTCGGCCAGGCCGGATCCCATGTCGTGCAGGAGCAGGTCGGAATATGGCGCAATGGCCTGGCTGCGCAGCTCCGCGAACAGGTGGCCGCTGCCGGTGGTCACCTGCGCGGTGTGACAGGCCACGCAGCGCATGCCGTTGAACAGCTGCGCGCCGGCCGTCACCTGGGCGGAATCCACGCGGTGCTCGTCCAATGGCGCCACGCCCCTGGGGAAGCCGCTCGGCATGCTGCGCTGGGCCGGCACCGCCAACAGCGCCAGGTACTGGGTGATCAGTTGCAGGTCGGCTTCGGTGATGCCCGGTTGCGCAGCCGCCGCGCCGCAGCCGGCGGGATCGGTGTGGCACGACCGGTTGCGATAGACGGGCGACGTGACCGCCATGTCGGCCAGCAACGCCGACGTGGTTTGATGGCGCAGGCTGGCCTTCGACGCCTTCCAGCCGAAGCGGCCCAGGCGCACCGCGCCTGACTCCGGATCGAACACGAAGTTGGCCACGCCAATGACACCGTCGGCGTCCGGGGAAGAACGCACGCGCGACAGGATCTCCGCTTCCGGGATCGCCTCGAGCAGACCGGTGCCCATCATTGGCTGGGCCGCGCGCAGCGATACCGCCGCCGGGGTAGCGCCGTCGAAGGCGATGGCGGGCTTGCGCAGCTCGACCACGGTGCCGTCGGCCAGCGTGACATGGCGGGTATCGAACGCCGCCACGCGCACGCCGCTGCCCCAGTTCTGGCGCGCGCCGGTAGTGGACACACCGTTCATCTGCACCGCCGCGCCGTACTGCGGATGTGGCGACTGCACGCCGTTGGCGTCGATGGCGGCCACCCGCACTGACATCGTGTCCAGGCGCTGGTTGATGGCGGCGGGCGCCGGGCTGCGGCCGTTGTTGACGTGGCACGCGATGCAGGCCGACTGGTTGAAGCGCTGGCCCTGCAGCCCCACCGCCGCTGCATAGCGGTCGTTGCCAGGCTCATTGTGTTCACCGGTGGTAAAACTGGTGTGCACCAGGCGCCGGCCTTCCACGAAGCGCTGCATGTTCTGCATGCCGATGTGGTTGTGCGGCTGCTGGAACATGAACAGGCCGTTGTCGCTGTAGTTGTAGGACACCGAACCGAGGCCGCCGGCAAGCGTGGCCGCCGGCAGCGGCACCGAGTTCAAACGGGGCTGCACGCCATACCATGGCCGCAATCCGGCGCCCACCACGTAAATCCACTCCGCCGAGTAATAGCGGATGCCGCCGGTATCGCCGATGGCGCCCATGGCAGCGGTGGTGGAAAACATCGACGGCGACACCTCGATCGCATCGCCCACGGCCAGCGCCCGTGCCGGCGCGTGGACATTGTTCGGCATGCCGGCGGCATCGAGGCCGCTGTGGCCTGGGTAGTCCTTGACCTGCAAGGTGCAGGCGCCGTTGATGCCGGTGGCGCTAGCCAGCTTGCCGTTGGCCGGATAGGGCGTGGGCTTGCAGATGGCGACATCGCGGTCCACCAGTTCGCCGGGTGCCATCCAGCCGTAGCCGGTCACGCCCGGGCGATCGAAGCCGCGGAAAAAGGCCACGCCGCCCGGCAGGAAATCGACGGTGGTGTACTGGTTGACGATCAGCGTGGGCTTGGTCACGCCGGCCACGCGGCTGTTGTCGATGATCTCCACGCCCCAGGTGCGGTTCTTGAAATACTGCGGCACAAAGGTGAGGTAGTTGCCCGGGCCCTTGTCCACCGGCAGGCCGGTGGCCGGATCAACGGTCTCATTGGGGCCGTAGCCGATTTCGTTCCAGTCCTCGCCCCGTTCGCGCCCGTGGCGCGCCAGCCCGCGCGCGCCGAAACGCGTGACCAGCGTGCCGTCGGCCAGGGTGAACTGCAGCGTCTCGAGCGGTTCGGCGCTCACGGGCAGCGGCGTCCAGCCCGCGCCGCTGGCGGGAAAGCGCAGCGCAGAAGTCGTGGCGGTGGGCAGGGTGTTGTCATTGCCGGGCGACTTGAACTCCACCTCGAACAGCGAGTAACCGTACTGCGTGGCGCGTTGCACGCCCTGCACGCGCAGATAGCGCGCCCGCGCGCCCAGGTTGAAGAACTCCTCGGCGCCGCCGCGGCCGTCGGTCACGTAGCGCAGCTGCGACCAGTTCTGGCCATCGTCGGACACCTGCACCGCGTACTGTTTGGCGTACGAGTCTTCCCACAGCAGCTTCATGTAGCCGATGGCGGTACTGGCGCCGAAATCGAACTGGATGTACGCGTCATCGACGGCGGTGCTGGACCAGCGCGTGGTCGCACTGCCATCGATGGCTTGAAATGCCGACATCGCCGGGTTTTCCACGGCAGACGACGTGGCGCCGGCCGGTTTGACGACCACGCCCGGCTGGCCCGGATCGCTGGCGACCGGCGCCGGCACGGTCACCGCCGGCGGCAGCTGCACTTGCACCGGATCGGGCGTGGACGCTGCCGATTTCTCGCCGCCGCCCCCGCCGCATGCGGACAGGGCCAATGCCACGCCGAGTGGCAGCATGCGGGTGGTGACGGTGGGTAGTGCTCTCAAGACGGGCCCCTCGGCGTTGGATGGCAGCGCAATAGTGCCGCATGGAAACATTAATGCTATCACATGCGGACCAGCGCAGCCACGCCGGCCACACCGGCCGCCGCGTTCAACGCGCAGGAATTACGGCATAAACCTTCCCCCGCACCGCGTTGAACGTGGTGGTATAGCCGAGGGCATCGCGCCGGCTGGCGGCCTTTATGCCAGCCACCTGTAACGGCGCCGTGGTGCGCAGCACGCAGCGGCCATCGCGCCGCGCGGCGATGCGCGCCGACTTCAACTGCCCCTGGGCCCAATCGATATCGACCACGAAGTTGCCGCGCCCGACCAGTCCCTTGACCTCGCCGTCGCGCCACGCGGCCGGCAGCGCCGGCAGCAGGTGCAGTTCGCCGTTCTGGCTTTGCAGCAGCATCTCGATCACGCCGGCGGTACCGGCGAAATTGCCGTCGATCTGGAACGGCGGATGGGCATCGAACAGGTTGGCGTAGGCGCCGCCATGCTTGTCGCCAGGCCTGGTCAGGCGCAGCAGGTTGCGAAACAGCCTGTAGGCGTGGTCGCCATCGAGCAGGCGTGCCCACATATTGACCTTCCATGCCAGCGCCCAGCCGGTGCCGTCGTCGCCGCGCAGTTCCAGCGTGCGGCGTGCAGCGTCGGCCAGCCTGGGTGTGGCAAGCGGCGAGATGTCGCGCCCCGGATGCAGCGCGTACAGGTGCGACACGTGGCGATGGTGCGGTTCGACTTCCTCGAAGTCTTTCGACCATTCCTGCAACTGGCCGCGCGCGCCCACCTGGAACGGCAGCAACTTGTCGTTGGCCGCGCGCACCTGGCGGCGGAACGGCGCATCGATGTTCAATTCCTTGCCCGCCGCTTCGAGATTGCGGAACAGGTCACGGGCGATGGCGATGTCCATGGTGGACGCCACGCTGACCACGCCGGTCTGGCGGTCGCCATAATAAAAGGCGTTTTCCGGCGAGGTGGAAGGAGAGGTCACCAGTTGCCCCTGGGCGTTGGGCTGCAGCCAGGCCAGCATGAACTGCGCCGCGCCTTTCATGACCGGGTAGGCGCTGCGCAGGTAGTCGCGATCGCCGGTGAACTGGTAGTGTTCCCACAGGTGGCGGGTGAGCCAGGCGCTGCCCATGTACCAGTTGGCCCACTTGGGATCGCCCTTGCCGAAGTCGCCGACCGGATTGCTGCTGGCCCAGATGTCGGAATTGTGGTGCACGGCCCAGCCAGGCGCGCGGTAGTACGAGGCGGCCGTCTCCGCGCCGGTGACGGCCAGGTTGCGGATCAGGTCGTCCATCGGCGTGAACAGTTCGCCCAGGTTGGCGCTATCGACCAGCCAGTAGTTCATCTGGACGTTGATGTTGGTGGTGTAGTTGCTGCTCCACGGCGCCCGCACGATGGGATTCCAGATGCCCTGCAGATTGGCCGGCGCGTTGCGGGTGCGCGAGGACGACATCAGCAGGTAGCGGCCGTATTGCACGTACAGCGCTTCCAGGCCGGGATCGGCGGCGCCGGCCGTGTGCTCGGCCAGGCGGCGGTCCGTCGGGATGCCGCTGCGGTCTGGAGCGTTGCTGTCCAGCGTGAGCGAGACGCGGTCGAACATGCTGCGGAAGTTGTCCACGTGGGCGGCGCGCAGCGCGGCGTAATCGCGTTTGGCGGCGGCGTCCAGGTAGCCCTGCGCCAGCGCGTGCTGGTCGCGGCCCGCGCTGTCGGGGCACCGGTCGTAGCCGGCAAAGCTGGTGGCGGCTGACAGCAGCAGCGTGACCGACGATGCGGCGCGGATGCGCAGGCGGACGCCGTCGTTTTCCACGGTGACGTCGCCATCATCGAGCACCGGCTTGACCAGCAGCTCATAGCGCATGCCCTTGCAGCCGGTCGGATCGATCTCCACGATCGGTTCGGGATTGTGCCTGACGTAGCTGGGGTCCACGTGGGCAGGCGCCTTGCCGGCCAGCCACAGGCCGTCTGCGGTGGCGACGCTGGTCGATTTGAGCAGGCTGGCCGTCTCCAGTTCCAGGTCCAGGCTGCGCGGCTGGTCGGCCGTGAGCCGCAGCACGATCACCTGGTCGGGTACCGAGGCAAACACCTCGCGCCGGTACGTCACGCCGTTGGCCGTAAAGGCCGTGGACTGGATGCCGTCGCGCAGATCGAGGCTGCGCCGGTACCCGGTGACCGGGGCGCCGGCCAGATCGTGACGCAGGTGCAGGTCGCCCAGCGGCAGGAAGCCTTCCGTGTAGCGGCCTTGCAGCTTGCGTGTCAGCGCATAGGCTGCCGCGTAGTCGTCGCGTGCCAGGGCCTGGCGCACTTCGCCCAGCGCGGCATACGCGCCCGGATTGAGGTTCTTGTCCACCGGGCCGCCGCTCCACAGGGTGGCCTCGTTCAGTTGCAGCAGTTCGTCGCCGGGGCGGCCGAACACCATCGCGCCCAGGCGGCCATTACCGACCGGGAGCGCCTCGGTCCAGGCGTCGGCCGGGCGGTCGTAATGCAGGGTGAGGTCGGGTGTCGACGATTCCGCGTGGGCGGACATGGCAAGCAGCGCCAGGAGGCTGGTGACCGCGAGTCGATGGAGTGTCGGGCGCATGGCTGTACTTTGGTGGTGGTTGAGCGGTCGATGATACGGCGATGAACCGGGCGCTTCGCGTCAATCGCCTGATAATTTGGGAGCGCCGGAGCGGTCAAGGGCGCTTGACGTATTGCTGCTGCGAAGAAGCCGTTTATCCGCTATATTCTGCATCCTTCTGCAATCCTTCTGCGGCCCCAGTTACGGTGTTTTCAGTCCATGAGCTTGTCCCTTCCCACAGCGTTGTTGTATCTACTGCTGGTCGTGGCGCACGGCTGCTGGGCGGCCGCGCCCCGGCCGCTGCTGTCCGAGTACACGCACACGGCGTGGACGGCAGTCGATGGCGCGCCCACCGGCGCCACCAAGTTCGCCCAGGGCGACGATGGCTGGCTGTGGGTCGCCACGCCCACCGGCTTGTTTCGCTTCGATGGCGTGCATTTCGAGCGCGTGACGCAGGTGTACGGCCATGCGCTCGCCACCAGCAATATCATGGCGCTGACCACCGCGCCCGATGGCGCGCTGTGGGTTGGCGACCGCGTGGGCGGCGTTTCGGTATTTCGCAAGGATGGCGCGCAGACCTATACCGAATCCGGCGGCCTGCAACCGGTGGGCGTGATGCATATCGAGGTGGCGCCGGACGGCGCGGTCTGGGCGGCAATGCGCGACGGCGTGGCAATACTGGCACCGGGCGCGCGGCGCTTCGAGTATCTGCCGCCAACGGCCGGCTTGCCGGCGCTGGGCGTGTTCCAGATCCTGTTCGCGCGCGACGGCACCACCTGGATCGGCACCAATACTGGTGCGTATTTCAGGCCAAGAGGCGAGTCGCACTTTCGCCCGTCGTGGCCGCGCGAGGGACGGGTGGCTCTGGTGGAAGCGCCTGATGGCGCGATCTGGGCCCAGGATTTTCAGCATAGCTATTACAAGGTGCGGCGTACCGCGCCGCCGGCCGGCACCGTGATCAAGCCGGACATGGATGGATCGTCGCTCCGCTACGACCAGCGGGGCACGTTGTGGGTGCTGCACGCCGATGCGTTGGAACGCCGTGTCAAGGGCGCCAGTCTCGCCGCACCGGACCAGCGCCTGTCGCAGCTGAATGGTATCAGCGGCCCCATGCTGTCGACCAGTTTCCAGGACCGCGAGGGCAACCTGTGGATCAGTACCTCGCAGGGCGTCGACCGGCTGCGTCCCAACCGTCTGGCCACCATGCCGGGCAAGGTGCGTTTGCAGTTTCCCGCGCTGATGGCCGGTCCGGAAGGCGATATCTGGGTGGGCGACTATGCCGGCGACGTGTGGCGCTACGACGCCGATGGACCGCGCCAGCGCGAAGTGACTGGCGAGATCACGGCCGCCAGCGCCGCGCCGGAAGGCGTGCTGTGGCTGGGCGGCACCACCGGCGTCAAGCGCCGCGCGCCCGATGGCGCGGTGACCACATTCGGCTTTCCCGACGACGTCAAGGGCTTGCGCGTGCATGCGTTGCAGCAGGACCGCCACGGTGCGCTGTGGGCCTCGTTCTCGGCCGGCAAGGGCGTGTACCGGCTCGAGCATGGCCGCTGGGTAAAGTCCGGCGGCTTGCGCGGCATCTCCGAACTGCTGACCACCACCATGGCGCTCGATGGTAAAGGCGACTTGTGGCTCGGGCATTTGCGCAGCGAGATCAGCGTGGTGGGTGACGGCGGCGTGCGTCGCCTCGGTACAGAACACGGGCTGGAACTGGGCACCGTGCTGGCCCTGCATGCGAACGGCCAGCGCATGTGGGTGGGCGCCGATAACGGCGTGGCGCTGTATCGCAATGGTGGCTTCGTCGCACTGGCGGGCGAGCGTGGCGAGCGCTTTCGCGGCGTTTCGGGAATCGTGCGCATGCCGGACGGCGACCTGTGGCTGCACGGTGCCGAAGGACTGTACCGCATTGCCGCTGCCAGCCTCGATGCATGGTTGAACGATCCGCGCGTACTGCTGGCGTTCGAGCGCTTCGACGCCCGCGACGGCATGCAGGGGCACGCACCACAACTGCGGCCGGTGCCGTCGCTGCTGCGCGCCCGCGACGGCAAGCTGTGGTACGCCACCACCAGTTCGGTCGGCACCATCGATCCGGCCAACATCCTGCGCAATCGCCTGCAGCCGCCCGTGCGCATCGTCGCGGTGGTGGCGGAAGGCGCGCGCCATCCGGTCCCTGAGGCCGGACTGCAGTCGCTGGTGCTGCCGCAGGGCACACGCGACATGCAGATCGATTTTACGGCGCTCAGCCTCTCGATTCCGGAGCGGGTGCGCATGCGTTACCGGCTGGCGGGCCTGGACCGCGACTGGCAGGAGCCGGTGGGGCGGCGCGCAGCGTATTACACCAACCTGGCACCCGGCAAATACCGCTTCGAGGTGATCGCCTCCAACGAGGACAACTTGTGGAACACTGCCGGCGCCGCGCTCGACATCGTCATCGCGCCGACCTTCGTGCAAACCGGCTGGTTCAAGCTGCTGCTGGCGGGATTGGCGCTGCTGCTGCTCTACATCGCGTACGCGCTGCGCATCCGCAGCCTGACCCGGCGCATGCAGGAGCGCCTGCAGGAACGGCTGGCCGAACGAACCCGTATCGCCCGCGCGCTGCACGATACCTTGCTGCAAAGTGTGCAGTCGCTGGTCCTGTCGTTCGATGCCCACAGCCGGCTGCTCAAGGAGGGTACTCAGGAACGCGTGCGTCTGGACCAGACCCTGAACCTGGCCGAGCAGCTGCTGGTGGAAGGGCGCGACCAGATCATGGATTTGCGGGCCTCGGCGTCGCCCGAGGAACTGGGGCTGGCGCTCGAGCAGTTCGGCAAGGGGCTGGCGGAACATCGCGCCCACCAGTTCGAGATGCGAGTGCGCGGCGCGCCGCACCGTCTGCAGCCCGGTGTGCAGGATGAGATCTACGCGATTGCGCGCGAAGCGCTGTTCAATGCGTCACGCTATGCGGAGGCGGGGAAGATCGCCCTGGTCCTGGAGTACGGGGCCGGCGGCCTGACGCTGCAAGTGGCCGATGACGGTCGGGGCCTCGGTGACAGCGTGGCTGCCGCGGGCCACCGTCCCGGGCACTGGGGCATGGTGGGCATGCGCGAGCGCGCCCGCAACCTGGGCGGCACGCTGGACATCGACAGCACGGCGGGCGCCGGCACACAGGTAAAGCTGCATGTGCCGGCCCGCAAGGCATACTAATGGCGCCTGCCCGGGCCTTCAGGGCAAGACGCCAGTGTTCCTTCAGGCGCCGGGGCGCTGGCGGTGGAACTGGATCGGCGTGTAGGCCACGTTGGATGGCGGGGCGGATTTCAGGATGTTGGTCTTCATCGCGCCCACCACGTGCATCTCGCACGGTTTGCAGTCGAAGCGCAGGGTGTAGGTTTCCTTGCCGCTGACCAGGGTCATCGGCTCGGCTTTTACTTGTCCCTGCACGCCTTGCACGCCCTTGGCCTGCTTGGGACACAGGTTGAACGAGAAGCGCAGGCAGTGCTTGGTGATCATCAGCGGCACTTCGCCGGCTTCCTCGTGCGCCTCGTAGGCGGCGGCGATCAGCTGCACGCCGTGCTTCTGGTAGAACGCGCGCGCCTTTTCGTTGTACACGTTGGCCAGGTAGCTCAGCTGCGTTTCCGGGTACACCGGCGGCGGTTCGATCGACGCCTTGCGCAGCGGCCGCTCCCAGGCTGCGAGACGCACCGCTTCGTGCGCTGCCACCGCGTCGCGGCGCAGCGCGTTGATGGCGGCGGACGGCACGAACCACGGTTGCGACAGATTGAGTTCCACGTCCGACGCCGTAAACATGGTGGCGCCCAGCTTGGCCAGGCTGGCGCGCAGACCGGCTGCGGCCTGGTCGGCCTGCTGTGCCGGTTGCAGCGCCATCGGCGCATCGGTCACGCTCAGGCAGCCGTCTTCGTCGAGCAGCGACAGGCGCAGGCCGGCGCCGCCTTCGAGTTCGGACAGGGTGGCGTGCACCGACACCTTGCGGTCAGCCGATTTTTTATTGAGGATCGCTTCCCACTGGTGGTCGCGGTTGCGGTGGATGGCGATGCCGGGCTTGAAGCCGGGCAGGGCCAGGAAGGCTTCGTTGGGGAACACGCGCCACAATTCGCCGTCCTTGCTGTCGCCGAGTTTCTTGGCGACGTTGGCCTGCACACCCACGGTTTCGCGCTTGTTCATGTAGTTCAAGCCGTCGCCGTTGGCCAGCGGGGCATTCGACACCATGTCGAAGTGGTCGGTGGCCACGCGGGTGACGGTGCCCAGTTCCAGGCCCAGGTATTTCGGGCTGTCGAAGGCGCCGATTTCGTCCGTGCGGCCGTTGGCGAAGTAATCGGTGTGGCCGCGGTTGAAGTTTTTCTCCACGTCCGGCGTGAAGTGAATGCTGGTGGTGCCGCTGGCAGCGCGCTTGAATTCGGTGCGGCGCTCGAGAATCTCGTCGAGCAGCAGGCGGTAGTGGGCGGTGATGTTCTTCACGTAGCCCATGTCCTTGTAGCGGCCTTCGATCTTGAGCGAGCGGATGCCGGCATCGATCAGCGCTTCGAGGTTGCGACTCTGGTCGTTGTCCTTCATCGACAGCAAATGCTTGTCGTAGGCGACCACGCGGCCGGCGTTGTCCGAGAGCGTGTACGGCAGGCGGCAAGCCTGCGAGCAGTCGCCGCGATTGGCGCTGCGGCCCGTATCTGCGTGCGAGATATAGCACTGGCCGGAAAACGCCACGCACAGCGCGCCGTGCACGAAATATTCGAGCGGGGTGTCGGTGGCGGCGTGGATTTCGCGGATCTGATTGATGGTCAGCTCGCGTGCGAGCACCAGCTGCGAGAAGCCGGCATCGCCGAGGAATTTGGCCTTCTCCTTGGTGCGGATGTCGCACTGGGTACTGGCGTGCAGCTGGATCGGCGGCAGGTCCATTTCCATCAGGCCCAGGTCCTGCACGATCAGCGCATCGACGCCGGCCTCGTACAACTGCCAGATCTGCTTGCGCGCACCTTCCAGTTCCGAGTCGTGCAGGATGGTGTTGAGCGTAACGAAAATGCGTGCATGGTAGCGGTGCGCGAACTGCACCAGCGCCGCGATATCCTCGATCGGGTTGCTGGCGTTATGGCGGGCGCCAAAGGCGGGACCGCCGATATAGACAGCGTCGGCGCCGTGGAGGATGGCCTCCCGGCCGATTTCAGCGGTTTTGGCGGGCGACAGCAGTTCGAGCTGATGGGCTAGCAGAGACATGGCGGATTCCTTCTGGTGAAGGGCGACATTATAGCCGGGATGCGAATGCCAGACGTTGTAATGCGATGCGGAGATGGCTTTGCGATGCATGGCGCCGTCAGCGCTTGCAGTCAGAGATATCGTTGTGTATTTCGTTAACCGATTTCACCACGCCCTGCTCGATGACCAGTACCTGGGTGACGGCATATTTGTGCTGTGCTGCGGTGGTATAGCAGTGCCCGACATAGGCCTTGAACGTGCCCGATAGCCATGTCGCCACCACCGGACCCTGGAGGCCCTGATAATGCGTCTCCAGAGGGATTTCTCCTCCGCACTCGGCCAGTGCGGTCAACCATAATTTTCCCTGCTCGCGCCTGAAAACGCCCACCGGAGCACCGGCGGCGCTGCAGCTGCCCAGACGTTGACGCCGCAGCTCGCGCATGCGCCGGTCTTCGGGCAGATCGAGGTAGCAGCATTTTTCGGCAAAGATTTGGCCGGTTTGCTCACCGTCCGTATATCGATCGAACAGCGCTGGCGTGGCATGCGCGGCGCCGGCGGCAATCAGGCAAAGCATGGCGAGAAGGAGCCGCTGCGTCAATCGGGTGATTCCTGGGTAGCTGCCATGTATTTGCATCTTTTTGTGCTCCTGGTCTTATGGGGGAGGGACTCGCCTTATCTGAAACATCACACGCAAACCACGCTCAGCCAAGGCGATCGAAGCCTGTTTCCGCTAGAATGACCGATCCGCGCGCCGACACCCGAGCGCGCGTTCCCAGGAGATTTGCATGACCGAACCGACCAGTTACGTCCCGCCCGCGGTCTGGACCGCGCCCACCACGGCAGGCGGCACCTTTGCCAGCATCAATCGTCCGGTAGCGGGCCCCACGCACGACAAGGAGCTTCCAGTCGGCAAGCACCCGTTGCAGTTGTATTCGCTGGGCACGCCCAATGGCGTCAAGGTCACCATCATGCTCGAGGAACTGCTGGCGGCAGGGCACCCCGGCGCCGAGTACGACGCCTGGCTGATTCGCATTAACGAAGGCGACCAGTTCGGCAGCGGCTTTGTCGATGTCAATCCCAACTCCAAGATTCCGGCGCTGGTGGACCGCAGCGGGACAGCGCCGCAGCGCGTGTTCGAGTCGGGGTCGATCCTGGTGCACCTGGCCGAAAAATTCGGCGCCTTCCTGCCGAAAGAGGGCAGTGCCCGGACCGAAACCCTGAACTGGCTGTTCTGGCAGATGGGTTCGGCGCCGTTCATGGGCGGCGGCTTCGGTCATTTCTATGCGTATGCGCCGGAAAAACTCGAGTACCCGATCAACCGCTATGCGATGGAAACCAAGCGTCAGCTCGACGTGCTGGATCGTCAACTGGCCCAGCATCGCTACGTTGCAGGGGACGAGTACACGATTGCCGACATGGCAATCTGGCCGTGGTACGGCTCGATGGTGCTGGGGCAGCTCTACAATGCGGCCGAGTTCCTGTCGGTGCACGAGTACCAGCATGTCAGGCGCTGGGCCGAGGAGATTGCTGCCCGCCCGGCGGTGCAGCGCGGCCGCCGGGTGAACCGGGTGTTCGGCGAGCCGGCCGAGCAGTTGGCGGAGCGCCATGACAAGGCCGACCTCGACTAGGTAAATTGCTGCGGACGGCGTACAACATGTCCGCAGCATGCGCTTCGTCAATTCAATTAAATCGACATTACTACTTATATTGTCGATTAATATTACTGTATGCAATACTGTATAATTGGCTGTATATTCACACAGTCTTTTAGCCCGGTAATAGTCATGCAGCAGCCACCGCCAGAGAAGAAATTCGCCGTTATCAACCTCGAGCCGTTTCCCGCGCACAGCGACGGCGCGGCGCAGCGACGCCAGCGCGATCGGGACGCCCTGCGTACCATCGCCGAGGACGCCATCACCGACGCCCAGACCGACAGCGAAATTGCCCGCGAATTCATCAGCCACGGCGAACTGGGTCCCAAATCGATCGCCAACACCCAAAAAGAGCTGTTCCGCTTCCTGACCTGGTGCCGGGAAGAGGCGGGCAAGACGCTGCGCCAGCTCAGCGTCGCCGAGCTCAATAGCTACAAGGACTTCCTCAAGGCGCCGCCGGCCTCGTGGATTTCCACCACCAAGTGGCCGCGCAGCGATGAACGCTACCGGCCGTTCAGCGGGCCGTTATCCGACGCCAGCCGGCGCCAGGCCATGATCGCCGTCAAGGGATTGTTCGCGTACGCCACGCAAACCGGCTATCTGCGGCGCGATCCGGCGGCGCTGGTCAAGCACGTCAAAACGGCCAGTGCCAGCCGCATCACGCGCTACCTCACGCACGACGCGCTGGCCCTGGCGCTGCATACCGTGGCCACGCGCGAGGCGCCGACGCCTGCCGCCATGCGCCGCCGCGAACGTGACCGCTTCCTGCTGACAGCCTACATCCACACCGGCGCGCGCCTCAACGAAATCGTCAGCGCCAACATGGGTGCGTTCTACACCGAAGGCAACGGCCGCTGGTGGCTCGACGTGCTCGGCAAAGGCAACAAGCCGCGCCGGCTGCCGGTGCCGCCCGAGATGCTGTCCGCGTACCGACAATACCGCGCCGCGTTCGGCTTGCTGCCGCACACCATCCGCACCGACACCACGCCGCTGGTCCTGTCGAGCCGCGGCGACGCGCTGGTGCGCATCACCGACGAAGCAGCGTCCGACGCACTCAAGGCCATCTTCGCCGCCGCAGCGGCCGCCGCCGACGCGTTCGGCGACGCGGATATGGCCGCGACATTGCGCCAGGCATCGGCGCACTGGCTGCGCCACAGCATGCTGACCAACCACGCCAACAACGGCGTGCAACTGAAAACGCTGCAGGAGACGGCTGGTCATGCCAGCATCGCGACGACGGCGGCGTATTTGCACAAGACCGATAACGAGCGGCATGATGAGATTCTGGCGTCGGCTGGGGTGCGGACGACAATAGATCCATAATTTCGCATAATTTATATTATGTAAAATCGCCTTCGGGAAATGGAGCCGAAGCTCTACCACCGCCTGCCTCCTCACGTAGTCAGCGGATAGTCAGCGGATAGTCAGCGGACTCGGCTTGGCTACCGTTCGCAAGTTACGCCGACCCCCGCTTGAATTGCGGCCAGGCTTCCCTGAGTACACGAATTGCCGACCGAAGAAATACCAGGGCAATCAACCCACCGATAACGATGTCGGGCCAGGCGGAATGGAACATCGCCACCGCCCCGCCCGCGCACAACACGCCCACGTTGGCGACCACGTCGTTCCGCGAGCATTCGAACGTGCTGCTCATGTTGACGCTGGTTTTGCGGAAGCGCCACAGCAGCCCGAGGCACGTCACGTTGGCCAGCAGCGCCAGGAAGCCGAATATCAACATCAGGTCGCTCGATGGCGCAACGCCATGGCGCAGCTTGCAGGCGATTTCCACGACGATGCCGATGAAGAACAGGAAAATGATGGCGCCTTTGGCGAGCGCAGCGCCTGCCTCCCAGCGCGCGCCCCGGTGTAAAGCAAACAAACTCAGCACATAGACGATGGCGTCGCCCAGCATGTCCACCGCATCGGCCATCAGCGCCGACGAATTGGCGATGTAGCCGGCAGAAAATTCGATCACGAACATCAGCGCGTTGATCGCCAACACCCACAGCAGCACGCGGCGCTGGCCTGCTTTCAATGCCAATTCGGCAATTTCCTTCCCCTTGTTTGAACAGCATTCGTCCATGGAGCCTCCCAGGTTTATTGAACTTGACCTGATGCGTACTTCCACTTTATAAACGTTGAAGTCACTTCAAGGTCAAGCGCAAGCATGGATACATTCAATATCGGGCAGCTGGCAACGGCTGCGCAAACGCCGCCGGCAACCATCAGGTATTACGAAAAGATCGGCTTGCTACCTGCACCGGCCCGTACCGGCAGCAACTACCGCCGCTATGATGGCGCTGCCCTGGCGCGCCTGAGTTTTGTTTGCCGCGCCCGCGACCTGGGATTTTCAATCGATCAAATACGCAATTTGCTGGACCTGTCGGACCAGCGCGAACACGATTGCTGCACGGTCGATCAATTGACGCAGCAACACCTGGCGACAATCGAGCAGAAAATCGCCGACCTGAGCGCACTCAAGCACCACTTGTCGCAATTGCTGGTGTCGTGCCATGGCGGCACGGTGGCGAATTGCCGCATTATCGATGCGCTGACACCAAGATAGGTTCCTCCGGCCGGGAATGAGTGTATTTCGTCCGCCGGCCCCGCTGCCGCACCTGTTGGTGTTTAAAAAACATCGCTAATAAGTTAAGCTTGCCCATCTATGTCGCGTCCCCGAGGATGATTATGCAATGTGTTGTTTGCAACACCGTGCAGTTGCAAGGTTTAACCGATTGGCATACTTCATGTTCGGCATGTGGATACGAAGGCGCTGCGCTGAGTGTAAAAATCAACGCGCAACCGGAAGGTGCGCCGGTTGACGAACTTGAGCGTGAAGTGGGTTTGAAATCGCTGCGAGAGGAAAATTTTCGCGACATTTTAAGCGTCATGCTCAAGCATGTGAAACCCGGGGCGCGGCGTCTGCTCGATGTGGGTTGCGCCCACGGATGGTTTCTCGAGACCGCGCGCGCGCATTTCGATGTCCTGGGCATCGAGCCCGATTCGGTGGTTGGCCGCCGCACCGCCTCGCGCGGCCTGCCGGTGCGACCTGGCTACTTTCCCGATGCGCTCACGCCCGATGAATCGTTCGACGTCATCGTGTTTAACGACGTTATCGAGCATATTCCTGATATTGCCTCGGCCCTGGAAGCATGCTATGCGCGCTTGAGTGAAAACGGCCTGCTGGTTCTTAATCTTCCGAACAGCCGCGGGTTTTTCTATCGCTTATCTAAAATATTTGCCCGACTGGGGTGGCGCAATCCGTTCAACCGGCTCTGGCAAAAGGATCTGCCCTCCCCCCACGTTCATTATTTCAATCCCCGCAACCTGGAACTGCTCGTGGCCCAGCATGGCTTCGTGAGCGTGTATTCCGGGCAGTTGCCTTCCTTGCGCAAGAAAGGCCTGTTCGAGCGGATTCGTTGTACGGGCGATATTTCGGGCTTCTCTTTGTACCTGCAGTATTTTGCCGTGTTGTGTTCGATTCCGGTGTTGTCGGCCTTCCCAAGCGACATCATGTTCTGCGTATTTCGCAAAACGACGTCTGACGCCAATAGCCGGAGCACGCGCCCGATATGATCATTTACCAGAGCGACGCAGTCGCCAACGAGCCGGCAGGACCCTACTCTGGCATGGACCGCGCCAAGATGGTGGGCCTGGCCTAACTGGGGGCAAGATTGTTGTGCAACACCCGCTCGAGACCACCGGCGCCGCCGTGGCCTTGGTGCTCGAGAAGGAAAATCCCGCGTGGAAGGCGGACGGTCTCGATCTGCAATATGTGAAGGTGTACGCGGTGGACAATGGCAACCACTGGAGCGACGACCTGTTAGCGGGAAATAAGAAAGTGCTGCACAACGGTTTCGCCATGGGTATTTTACATGCCGGACGGGTGCCGGGCGCGGTCGAGCTGCGGGTGTCGGCGCCGGGATTGCAAGGCATCGAGCAAACCTTCAACGTCAGATGACGTAAAATATCCTTCGCGCAACCAACCATGAGTTTTACTCATCCGCCATGCTGGAACGTATCCATCTCGCCACCCTGCTGGAAGTTGAAAAGCAAGGCTCCCTGACCGCCGCCGCCGAAGTGCTGCACCTGACGCAGTCTGCGCTGAGCCACAGCATGAAAAAGCTCGAGCTGCAACTGGGCACAGACATCTGGCTGCGGGAAGGACGCACGCTGCGGCTCACCCAGGCGGGCCAGTACCTGCATGCGGTCGCCCAGCGCGTGATTCCGCAACTGGACCTGGCCGAGCAGCGCCTGCGCCAGTTTGCCCAGGGCGAGCGCGGCACGCTGCGCATCGGCATGGAGTGCCATCCGTGCTACCAGTGGCTGCTGAAAATCGTCAGCGGCTACCTGGCGGCGTGGCCGCACGTGGATGTGGATGTCAAACAAAAATTCCAGTTCGGCGGCATCGGCGCCTTGTTCGGCTTCGAGATCGACCTGCTGGTCACGCCCGATCCCCTGCTCAAACCGGGCCTGCGCTTCGAGCCCGTGTTCGATTACGAACAGGTGCTGGTGGTGCACAAGGACCATCCCTGGGCCGATCAGCAGGAAGTGCGCCCTGAACAGTTGAACGAAGAGACGCTGATCACCTACCCGGTCCCGCTCGAACGGCTCGACATCTACAATATGTTCCTGCTGCCGGCCAAGGTTGGTCCGCGCAAGCACAAGACCATCGAAACCACCGACATCATGTTGCAGATGGTGGCCAGCGGCCGCGGCGTGACCGCCCTGCCCAAGTGGCTGGTGACCGACTACGCGCCGCACCTGCAACTGCGCACACTGCGCCTGGGTCCTACCGGCATCCAGAAGCATATCTACCTGGGCGCCCGCGAGGTTGATTACGACACCGACTACCTGCAATCGTTCATTGCCATGGCGCGCAAGGCCAAAAGTTACTCGACTTAACATGAGCCGCGCTCATGGAAGTATGAAATAAGACCATTTTACTTCAACGGTTGCCATGATTATCATCGCTCCATCATTTCTCGCAGAAATCAGGACGACAGATCACCATGAGCAACGATTTTACTTTCAACATCAAAAGCATCGTTTTCGATGAAAACTATCATCCGTCCGACCATACCCGGCTGACTACCAACTTTGCCAATTTGGCGAGGGGTGTAAGACGCCAGGAAAATCTGCGCAATACGCTGCGGATGATCGACAACCGGTTCAACAACCTGGCGCACTGGGATAACCCTAATGGCGACCGCTATACGGTAGAACTCGACATCATTTCGGTAGAAATGACGATCGGCGCCGTAGGCGGTAACGATACATTGCCGCTGATCGAGATCTTGAAGCCTAATATTATCGACAAGAAAACCGGAGAACGCACCGACGGCATCGCTGGCAACAACTTTTCGTCTTATGTGCGCGACTACGACTTCAGCGTGCTGCTGCCAGAACTTAACGCCGACAAAGCCACGTTTGGCACGCCCGCTAATTTCGGCGATTTGCACGGCAAACTGTTCAAGCACTTCGTCAACTCCGACGCCTATAAACGGCATTTCAACAAGCCGCCGGTCATTTGCATCAGCGCCTCGAGCAGCAAGGTTTATCACCGGACCGAGAATGTGCACCCGATACTGGGCATCGAGTACCGGCAAAACGAGTTGTCGCCGACCGACCAGTATTTCGAAAAAATGGGGATGAAGGTTCGCTACTTCATGCCGCCCAACAGTTTCGCCCCGCTGGCGTTTTATTTTATCGGCGACCTGCTCGGCGACTATACCAATCTTGAACTCATTGGCACCATCAGCACGATGGAGACCTTCCAGAAGATTTACCGGCCCGAGATCTATAACGCCAATTCCGCAGCGGGAAAACTGTATCAGCCCAGCCTGAAAAACCAGGATTACTCGTTGACGCAAATCGTCTATGACCGCGACGAGCGCAGCGAGCTGGCGGTCAGGCAGGGCAAATATACGGAAGAGCATTTCATCAAGCCGTACAAAAATATCCTTGAACAATGGGCTGCGAATGACGCGCGCTGAACGACCGACCTAGAGACAAAGACCTCATCATGAAAAAATTATTACCAACTTCAACAGCCGGCAGCTTGCCCAAACCCTCCTGGCTGGCACAGCCTGAAAAACTCTGGTCGCCCTGGAAATTGCAAGGCGAAGAATTAGCGGAGGGCAAACAGGATGCGTTGCTGCTGGCGCTGCTGGAGCAGCAGCAGGCCGGCATCGATATCGTCAGCGATGGCGAGCAAACCCGCCAGCATTTTGTCACCACGTTTATCGAGCACCTGAGCGGCGTCGATTTTGAAAAGCGCGAGACCGTCAGGATACGCGATCGCTACGATGCCAGTGTACCGACTGTCGTCGGCGCGGTGAGCCGCCAGGAGCCGGTGTTCGTGGAAGACGCCAGATTCTTACGCCGCCAGACTGACCAACCGATCAAATGGGCCCTGCCAGGCCCGATGACGATGATCGACACGCTCTACGACAGCCACTACAAGAGCCGCGAAAGACTGGCCTGGGAGTTCGCCACGATCCTCAACCAGGAAGCGCGGGAACTGGAAGCAGCCGGTGTCGATATCATCCAGTTCGACGAACCGGCATTCAATGTGTTCTTCGATGAAGTAAACGATTGGGGCGTCGCCACCCTGGAGCGGGCGATCGAAGGGCTCAATTGCGAAACTGCCGTCCATATTTGCTATGGCTACGGCATCAAGGCCAATACCGACTGGAAAAATACGCTGGGGTCCGAGTGGCGCCAATACGAAAAATCTTTCCCCAAGTTGCAGCAGTCCAGCATCGATATCATCTCGCTGGAGTGCCACAACTCGCACGTGCCGATCGACCTGATTGAGCTCATCCGTGGCAAAAAGGTAATGGTCGGCGCCATCGACGTGGCCAGCCATTTGATTGAAACGCCGGAGGAAGTTGCCAATACCTTGCGCAAGGCGCTGCAGTTCGTCGATGCCGACAAGCTCTACCCTTGCACCAACTGCGGCATGGCGCCATTGCCGCGCCATGTCGCCAGAGGAAAACTCGATGCGCTCAGTGCCGGCGCGGAGATTATCCGGAGAGAGCTGTCAGCCTGATAGCTGGAGTGGCAAAAATACATCAAAAATTCTCCCCATTATTATTTAAATAATAGTAGTGTTATCGCTTGGATGGCCATCGGTTTCTGGCTTGCCAATTGGTTAAACCATGGGGGATAAATTGTTCAACTCAATGACCCGGCCAGCCGTGCTGGCGATTGCGCTGATCCTCACCGGATGCGCCAACCTCGGTGCGATCCAGGAATTCGGCAGGATGTCGGCCGATGGCGCCAGCTATACCAGGCTGAGCGATGACTACGTGCAAAGCCCGGAAGTCAGGAAAGCCTTTACGTTCAGGGCCGATACTGCACAGCGCGATAACCTGGGCCGGGTTGCAGAAGAGCGCAAGAAGCAAAGTGCGGAACTGGCGATCTATCACAAATCCATTTCCGACTACATGAACGCCCTGGCCGACCTGGCCGGCGACGAGACGCCAAGTTTCGATCCCGAGCTTGGCGCAATGGTCGATGCGGCAGCAGAAGCCCGCTACCTCACCGAGGAAAAAGCAGAGGCTGTCAGAGCACTCGGCAAGGCATTGACCAATGCGATCGCCAGCGCCTATCAACAACGGGAATTGCAGCAGGTGATCGAGAATGCCAATGCGCCGCTGCAAAAAGTGATTGGTTCCATGATCGTGATGATGGAAGGCTTCGCTGAGTCCCTGGACACCGAGCACACGGTTTTCGTCAGCTACCATCAGACCCTGATCGGCATGGGCGAGGAAAAAGGCCAGGACGGCACCATGCGCGAACCGGTCGCCGCGCAAATGGCCTACGCAAATCTCGAGCTCGGCAAGCCTGCTTACGCGGCGCGCGCCCGCGCCATTCCCAAGTATATCGAGACCTTGCAGAAGATAGCCGCTGCGCATCAGTCGCTGTACGACAACCGTCACCGGATATCGGACAAGGAAGTTCTTTCGCAACTCGCGAGGCACACCCGGCAGATTCGCGCCGCTTACGTTGCCGTGCGTGCAGCCGAGTAACACCATATGGGAGTGACCATGAGCGACAATAACTTGGCTGCAAAACAGGCGTTGCAACTGGCCAGGCAGTTTCGGCTGGCAGCGGTGGCAGTGGGCGACCGCGTGTTTAGCGATTGGGACGCCATTGCCAAAAAAGACAGGGCGCAACTGCAATCGCTGGAAGTAACGCTGCTCAACCTGGCGACCGACCTTACCACCCAGGCCATTGGCATCGCTCTCGACGATGGCAAAATCAGCCTGGCAGCACTGGACAGTGCCACCGAATCTGCCAGGGAAGCACTCAAGCACATCATAGACGCGAAGGCGATGATCGGCATTACCACCGCCCTGATCGGGTTGGCTGCGACCATTCCTACCGGTAACGTGCTGGGGATGATTGCGGCCGTCAAGAACCTGGACGATGCGGTAAAGGCGGCGCAGGCGCCAGTATCACGACCTCCGGAAAGTAGCTAAGGCTAAGCGATGCGCCGCCGTGTGTCCGGAACGTCTATCCGTTCCTGCTGTGGCGACACAACCCAGCCGGTCAATTTGCTCTTGAGCACCTCAACCTCGCCGGCAGCAACATCGACCAGCAAATTGTTGCCGCTGTGATGAATAACGCGCCCGTCAACGGTCGCGCCCACCAGGGAAAGCGCTTCCTCGGTGGAGACGGTGGCATCAGCGGTACGTCGCAGGATAACTTGGCTCATACACCCAATATAGCACGATCACCGGCCCGCTCAAGGCAGCATCCCCAGCCCCTCGAGGTTTTTGGGAAAACCGAGCGGTTTTGCTGCGGCATTAATCACGGCCAGCATGGCGGTGGACCGGTCGCGGTTGCGTTCCATCTTGAGCACCCTGGGCTGGGCAGCCAGCAATGCAGCTGCGGCGCCGGCTGCGGCCGGACACGCCATCGATGTACCGCTCATCACGCCGTAGCCGCCACCGGGCAGGGTCGAGACGATGCCGACGCCCGGACCGGCCAGGTCGATTTCCGGCCCCACGTTGGAAAACTGCGCAATGAAAAGCTGTTCATCGGTAGTGGCTGCCGGCGGCGCCACGTCCAGCACCTCGGAAGAATTGGCGGGGAAAGTACCCAACCTTCCAGCGGCTGACACCGCGACGGCCTCGGTCCATGCGGCCGGATAGGAAACCGGCTGACGTCCATCATTGCCGGCCGCGACAATGCACAAGGTGCCCTGGTCATACGCCTCCTTGATGGCGTCGTGCACGGCCTCATCGGGCGACGCGCCGCCCAGGCTCAGGTTCAGCAAGTCGCACTGGTCCTGTACCCCCTGCTCGATCGCGCGCAAGATGTCGTAGTTGGTGGCGCCGCCGCCAGCGTTGGGAAATACCCGGTAACTGTACAGCGCCACGCCGGGCGCCACGCCCGGTTTGCCGGTCGGCTGCTGGCCACGGGAGGCGATGATGCCTGCCACATGGGTGCCGTGTTCGCCTTGCTCCTTGGCCGGTCCCCAGCCGCCGGCATCATTTTCATCGGCGACAAACGCGGCGCCGCCCAGCACTTTCAGGTCGCGATGCGTGCCATCGATGCCCGTGTCGATCACGCCCACCCGCACGCCGTTGCCGGCATCGGCCGCATTTCCGCCATAGACGGTTGCGACGAAGTCCGGCACGGACAGGTCGATGGGGGCGATACCGACACTGTCGCCATTCTTGATCTTGCGGGAACGCTCGCACAGTCCCCAGTAGCCGGCCGGACCGTAGATCAGCAACAAGTCGAGCGTCTTGCTGGCAGTGGAAAACTGCAAGGTGACCTCGCCTTTCGCATTGCTGGTGCCTTGCGCGCCTTCCTGGCCGGCGAAATTCGTAAAGGCGACCACCATGGCGCCCCTGACGGGCTTGCCGCTCACGGTATCGACCACCTTGATCTTCAAGCCCGGCGCCGCAGCCGCAGCCGCCTTGCTGCGAACGGCCGCTGGCTGCAAGATCTGCCACCTGGGGCTGCGGGCGATCTCGTAGCGCACCAGCGGCACCAGCCTGACGCCGGCATTGCTGGCCTTCAAGGCAGTTGCTGCGACATCGCTCAGCTCTACGAGTTTGGGGCCGCTTTGCGCGCTGGAGTGCACGATCTTGACGGCGGCGGCGGCGGCCGGCTTGGCAGCCGCCACGGCCACACCTTGCAAGTCCAGCCTGGCCGACAGCACAGAGGAAAAAATGTTGGGCGATGCAAGCGGCTCCCGTAGCGCCTCGGAATGCAGGCCCCGTTTAGGTAACAGGACGTAGCGTTGAACATCGGTTGCCGTGTTGCGCGATCGTGAAGCCATATGAGTACCTCTTCCATGGATGTCATCCGATCATATTACTTTTAAAATAATATATATCGGATAACCAACATATATTTTTTGAACTGTCTGCGCGCAACAACATTTACGGATCAGTCCGCTGTCTGCTGTTGCTGCTCGAATGTGATCACGATGAACTCCGCCGGCCGCTGCACGGCCACCTTGAGCGTTACCCGCATGATGCCCCCCTGGATATCGGCGGGTGTCATCGTGACACCCAGGCCGACATCGACCTGGTAGGCCTCGCCCGGCGACGCGCCCTGCAACCCGCCCTGTTTCCACACATCGGTGAGGAAGCTGCCGATCATGCCTTTGACGGCAACCCAGGTATTGGCGGTGTTTGGCTGGAAAACATAGGCGCGCGCCGCCTCCCTGATCGACTGTTCGAGGTAAATCATGGTGCGGCGCACCGGTGCATAGCGCCAGTCCTGGCTATTGCCATCGAGGGTGCGCGCACCCCACACCAGGATGCCCAGGCCATTGAACATGCGGATGGCATTGATCGATTTACCGGTGGCTTCATCAATGTTCAGAAAGGCTTGCTGGCTGTCCGACAACCGGATCGGCAGGTTGACTGCGCCGTTGATGGGGCAGTTTGCCGCAGCGTGCCACGGGCCGTAGAGGTTGTCGTTGACCGTGTACACGCCAGCCATTGCGCCACTTGGCGGCAGGATATTGGCCAACTCGGTCACCGACGCCATGATCCGGGCATAGACCGGGCTGGCCGCCACCAGCGCCGCTTGCAACTGCGTGTTGGTCATCGGCATGGCCGGCGGATGCTGGATCTGGGCGAGGATTTGTACCGCTTGCGGATTTGGCGCCGACGCAGGGCTCAGCAAGGCATTGAGCCGGGTCGTATCACCACCAAACAAATTAGTAAAATCAAGGTCGCCCGTTTGCACGATGCACGTGCCGATGAACGGGTAATAGCTGATGCCATGATCGAGTGCGGTAGTGCCGGTGCTGCCGCGGAAATTGGCGATGTCGTCGGTGTATCGGATCGGATCGGGCCGGGCGCCGCCGATGATATCGAGCAGGCACATCGCCGTCCCCATTGCCGCCGCTTGTTGCAACATGGCTGGAATCAACGTCGCGTTATCGGCCAGTGACATCAACGTGGCATCGGGACAGAGATACATGGTCGGTGCCTGCTCGTTCTTCAGCAGCGCCAGACCGCCTTGCAGGTCGGCCAGTTTGACGTTGGGATTGACGATCTGCGCGGCCGGATCGGTGATCGGCTTGCCGCTGGCCGTGCCGTAGGTACCCACCGAAACGATATAGGCGTCGCCACCGCCATTCTGGTAGAACAGGCGCACACTGTTATACAGATAATAAATCGTGCCCGGGTCGGGCAAGACCGCGTAATACACGCCATCGAGCAAAATATATTCGCCCGTGGCCGGCGCCGCTTTTTGCGCCACCAGGTAATAATCGGGAGCATATTGCACGGCCGGATCCTGCGGCGCAGGCGGATCGGGCAGCATGAAATACGCCTGGAAGTCCGCGAAGCTGGATATCCTTACCGGGACGTTCGCATATGATTTGCCCTGGTACGCAGCGGCCGGTGTATAACCGATAAAAGCAGGAATGGCGGATGCCACCGGCACTACCGAATTCGAACAGGCGTTGATTTGCTGGATGTACACGCCCGGGGTTGCGTAAGCAGACTTCATGTTGGAATTAAAAAATGGCTCATGAGCAATAAATATATCACGTAAAAAGGCATTATTATTCCCCTATGCGCACAACAAATATCCTCGCCGTCATTCTCGTTACGCTGGCAACCACCACGTCGCCGGCATTCGCCGCCGACCTGCCTGCCACGTCCCGCGCCGAAATCGACGCCCTGCTCAACCGCCTCGGCGCGTCCGGCTGCCAGTTCAACCGCAACGGCAGCTGGTATAGCTCCGCCGAGGCCAAGGCGCACCTGGCGAAAAAATTGAATTACCTTGTAGAGAAAAAGAAGCTTGATGGCACCGAACAGTTCATCAAGCTAGCAGCGAGCTCGAGCAGCATGTCGGGCACGCCTTACCAGGTGCGGTGCGGTGACAGCCAGCCCGTGGCCAGCCAGACCTGGCTGACCACCGAACTGCAAACCATCCGCGCCAAAGCCGCCTCGCCGAAGTAGTCCGCGCATTGAAGCCGGACAATCAAGCCGGACAATCAAGCCGGGCCAGCTCGACTGACGCGGCATCATCACACTGACCAGTGCATCAGAACCGATGCTGCACCCCGGCCATCAAGCCGCGCTGGCTATCGGCAAATCCCGCATCCGCACGCGACAGGCTGATCAACTTGCCGTTCTTGGCCTTGGCATACGCTGCCGTCACGTACACGTCGGTGCGCTTGGACAGCGCGTAGCGGGCGCGGGTTACGTACATCTTCGGATCGGCATCGGTGCGGGCCGCCACGTTGCGCACGTCGGTGTAGTAGACGGCGCCGACCAGTGTCAGCGCCGAGCCCGCCTTGTAGGTCAGGCCAGCCCAGTAGGTATTGGCGCGCACATCGGGCAAGGCGCGGTTGTTCGATTCGTTTTTGTAGCTGCGGCCTACCAGTTGCACCTTGAAGTCGCCGGCAGTGACCATGCCGCCCAGGTGGTAGATATTGCTGGTGTCGTGGCGGTTGGTGGCGGCGACGTGGTTGCCGTTGCCTTGTTCGGCCGAGCCGATTACCGAGAACATGCCGGCCGTGTAGGTGGCGGCCACCTGCATGCGCGCGCCGTCGGCGGTACCGGTGCTCTGTTCGCCGAAGGCATACGTGGCGCCAAACTTGAGTGGTCCGGTTTCCAGCGAATATTTGACGATGTTGTCGGCCGACGTGATCATGCCGTAGCTGTTGACGTTCGAGGCCGATCCGCTCGATGCCCACGAGTAATACGGCGCGTATGCCATCGGGTCGAACGGCACGATAAAATCGTACACGGTGGTAAACGAACGGCCCAGGACCACCCGGCCGAACGAACCTTCCAGGCCCACGTTGGCCTGGCGCCGGAACAGGCCGCCGCCGTCGGAGCCGCCGATGTCGGTCAGCAAACCGCCTTCGAGATTGAACACGGCTTTGAGGCCGCCGCCCAGGTCCTCGGTGCCCCGAAAACCGAAGCGCGAGTTGTTCATGCCGCCCGAGCTCACCCGGGTGGCGCTGCCGCCAGGTCCCGCATGGGTCAGGTTTTCCACGCCGGTGTCGAGCAGGCCGTACAGCGTGACGTTCGATTGCGCGGCGGCCGGAACGACTGCGCTGACGGCGGCCAGCACGGCGCCGGCGATGACGGTGGTCTTATGCATGGAGATCTCCTGGGTTAATTATTGTGAGGTTGTTTGTCTATGCCAGGCGGAACACGCTGACGACTGCCGCCAGGTTGGCCGACTGTTCCTGCAATGCCGCTGCCGCTGCGGCGGCTTCTTCCACCAGCGCGGCGTTCTGTTGCGTTACCTGGTCCATCTGGATCACGGCGCGGTTCACTTCTTCGATGCCCACGCTCTGCTCTTCGCTGGCGGCAGTGATCTCGGTCACCACGTCGCTCACGCGGCGCACGCTCTCGAGCATGTCGGTCATCGACTTGCCGGCCTGCTGCACTTGCGACGTGCCGGAACCTACCTGCACGACCGAGTCGTCGATCAGCACCTTGATTTCCTTGGCGGCTGCCGCGCTGCGGTGGGCCAGGTTGCGCACTTCGGTGGCGACCACCGCAAAGCCCCGGCCCTGCTCGCCTGCGCGCGCGGCTTCGACGGCAGCGTTCAGGGCCAGGATATTGGTCTGGAACGCGATGCCGTCGATCACGCTGATGATGTCGACGATCTTGCGCGAAGACGCGCTGATCGATTCCATGGTGGTGATTACCTCGCCCACGACCTTGCCGCAATCGCCAGCGATGGTCGACGCCGATTGTGCCAGTTGCTTGGCGTGGCGCGAGTTGTCGGCATTCTGCTTGACGGTGGACGTCAGCTCTTCCATGGCCGACGCGGTTTCTTCCAGCGAACTGGCCTGCTCTTCGGTGCGGCTTGACAGGTCGAGGTTGCCGCTGGCGATCTCGGCCGAGGCGGTGGCGATGGTGTCGGTGCCGCGGCGTACCTCGCCGACCACGCGCAGCAGGCTGGCATTCATCAGGCCCAGCGCCGCCATCAACTGGCCGGTTTCGTCGGCGCCGCCGCGGGCAATGTTGGCGGTCAGGTCGCCATTGGCCACGCGCTGGGCCACTTCCACCGCTTCCTGCAACGGCCGCGACACGATGCGCGCCACCCACACGGCCAGCGCCATGCCGATCACGATCAACACTGCCAGCACACCCAGGATCAGGTTGCGCGACAAGGCGTAGGTGGCCGAAGCCTGTTCATCGGACGCCGCACTGCCGTCGTCGTTGATCTTGACCAGTGTTTCGAGCTGCTCGTTTACCTGGCGGAACAGCTTATTGGACGCGCCCCGGAACAGCGTGCGCGCTTCTTCCTTGCTGCCCGCGTGCGACAGGCCGGTGAGTTTTTTGCTTTGCGCCATGTAGTCGGCCAACGACTTTTGCAGCTCGGCGTAGATACGCTTTTCTTCTGGCTCGGACACCAGCGTGGCGTACGATGCCTGTTGCTTGGAAAGGGTTTCGAGCCGGGTGGCCATCGACTTGTCGGTGGCCACCATGTCTTCTTCGGTGGTGAGCAGGATGTGGGTCGATTCGGAGATGCGGTAGCGTGAGAGCGAATTCTGCATCTGCCCCAGGTAGCGCACCGCTGGCAGCCAGTTGGTGGCGATATCGCTGGACGCCTGGCTGACCTTGGTCATTTGCGCGATCGAGAACAGGCCCAGTGCGCAGGTGAAGATGGTAAGGATAGCGAACGAAATGATCAGCTTTTTGCCGATCTTTAAATCATAAAACCACTGCATGTCGCCTCCGGATTATTTTCCTTTTAGAAACATAATCATAGCGACCGGCTTTTTAAAAGTCGATGAAACCGGCATGGTCTGGACGATTTGCGGTGAATTTGTGGCTTTTTAGGTGAATCAGGTAGAAGTTAATCCATGTTGTGTAAAACACCAGCCTCTCAATTGTGTCGGCGCCGATCGTTGTCGAACATGCGCGACTCGGCCGCCAAGGCCAGCAGGTTAGGATCGCGCTCGCGCGATTTGAGCATCAGCAGCGAAATCACCTGGTGCGACGCATACGGCGCGGCCAGCGCGATCAGCTCGATGCGCGCGCTGTACTCGGCCACGCGCGCCGGCAGCAGGCTGTAGCCCATGCCGCTGCCCACCAGGTTGATCAGCGAGAAAATGTCACTGACCTGCATCGCGGTTTCCGGCTCGAAGCCGGCCTGGCGGAACGCGTGGTTGAAACTGTCTGCCGTCACGAAGCCGGCGCCCAGCGTAATCCATTGTTCGTGGCGCAGCTGGCGCAAGTCCACCTGGTTGGCGCCCGCGTAGGGAGAACCGAGCGGCGCGGCCAGGCGCACCTCGTCCTCGAACATGGGAATGGCAATCAGGCGGCCGTCGTCGCTCGGTGCTTGCAGGCCGATCACTACGGCGTCGAGGCGGCCGTCGGCCAGGCCTTGCAGCAAGTCCTTGTTGGAGCCGAGCGTGAGGTCCACGTGCAGCTCGGGACGGCGCAATTTCAGGCCCATCAGCAGGTGCGGGATGCAGCGCAAGGTCAGCGAGTACAGCGAGCCGATGCGCAGCCGACCGCTATTAAAACCGGCGATCTCGCGCACCTTGCGGATGCCTTCTTCCGCCTCGTTGACAGCCCGCTGCGCATGCGTGGCCAAGGCAAATGCGGCCGGCTGGGCGGTCAGCTTGCGGCCTTCGCGCGCAAACAGCTGGCAGCGCAGGCCCTCTTCCAGCGAGTGCAGCGCCCGGTGCACGCTGACCACGCTTTGTCCGACCTCGTCCGACACGCGCGCCAGGCTGCCCAGCCGCATGAACGCCAGGAAGATTTCCAGTTTCTTGAGCGTGATTTCTTCGTCGATCATAGGGATTCTCCTCTGGTCGAGTATAGCCATACTTAACCTGAAGGTAAACGTTGCGCCGCTGCGGTTGATTGAACCGGGCGGTATTGCAGCCTATGCTGGGTCGTGTCGGACATCCAGCTTATGTAGAGAACGTAATAACAGGAGACAATATGAACAACCGCAGCCAGCCGCCGCGCCAGTGGGACACGCGGCGCCAAGAAAAGCGCCGCCGCCTCGACTCCGTCCGCCACCTGAGCGACGGCCCCCTCATCGGCACCGACGCCATCGTCGATGCCCTCTCGCTGCTGATCGCCAGCGGCGACCGCGTGGTCCTCGAAGGCAACAACCAGAAACAGGCCGATTTCCTGGCCCGCGCCATGGTGCAGATGAATGCCGACAAGGTCAATAAGCTACACATGATCATGCCGAGCGTGAGCCTGCCGCAGCACCTGGACCTGTTCGAGCGCGGCATCGCCAACAAGCTCGATTTCGCCTTTGCCGGCGCCCAGAGCCTGCGCATCTCGCAACTGCTGCAGGACGGCGTGCTACAAGTGGGCGCCCTGCACACCTACGTGGAACTGTATGCGCGGCTGTACGTGGACCTGGCGCCCAACGTGGTGCTGGTGGCCGGCTACATGGCCGACCGCCAGGGTAACCTGTACACGGGCCCCAGCACCGAGGATACGCCGGCGCTGGTGGAAGCGGCCGCCTTCCACGACGGCATCGTGATCGCCCAGGTGAACCAGATCGTCGACGACCCGGGCGACCTGCCGCGCGTGGACATTCCCGGCTCGTGGATCGACTTCGTGGTGCAGGCCGACAAGCCGTTTTATATCGAACCGCTGTTTACCCGCGATCCGCGCCTGATCAAACCCGTGCACGTGCTGATGGGGATGATGGCGATCCGTGGCGTCTACGAGCGCCACAACGTGCAGTCGCTCAACCACGGCATCGGTTTTAATACCGCCGCCATCGAGCTGCTGCTGCCCACCTACGGTGAACAGCTGGGCTTGAAGGGCAAGATCTGCCGCCACTGGACGCTCAACCCCCACCCCACCCTGATCCCCGCCATCGAAAGCGGCTGGGTGGACAGCGTGCACTGCTTCGGCGCCGAACTGGGCATGGAAGCCTACGCGGCCGCCCGCCCGGACGTGTTCTTCACTGGCCGCGACGGCTCCATGCGCTCGAACCGCCTGCTGTGCCAGATGGCCGGTCAGTACGCAGTGGATCTGTTTATCGGCGCCACCCTGCAAATGGATGGCCTGGGCAATTCTTCAACCGTCACGCACGGCCGGCTCACCGGCTTTGGCGGCGCGCCGAACATGGGCCACGACCCGCACGGCCGCCGCCACGCCACCCCGGCCTGGCTCGACCTGATCGAAGGCGACGACCCGCTCTCGCGCGGCTGCAAGCTGGTGGTGCAGATGGTGGAAACCTTCCAGGACGGCACCCAGCCCACCATCGTCGAGTCGCTTGACGCCGTCGCCGTCGGCAAGGCGTCCGGCATGCCGCTGGCACCGGTGATGATCTACGGCGACGACGTCAGCCACGTGCTGACCGAGGAAGGCATCGCCTACCTGTACAAGGCGCGCAACCTGGAAGAGCGCAAGGCCATGCTGGCGGCGGTGGCGGGCGTCACACCCGTCGGCCTGCGCCACGATCCGAAACAGACCGCGCGCATGCGCCAGGAAGGACTGATCGCGCTGCCGGAAGACCTGGGCGTGCAACGCGCGCAGGCCACGCGCTCGCTGCTGGCCGCCAAGAGCATCGCCGACCTGGTTGACTGGTCCGATGGCTTGTACGACCCGCCTGCCAAATTCAGGAGCTGGTAATGACGATGCTGACCGAACTTTCGCGCGCCGTGCCGATGGCATTGCATGGCGCCTTGCTGGCCGACATTGCCGTCACCGCACTGGTGGACGAAGCCATGCTCACACCGAAACCGGGCCTGGTGGACATGCGCGGCAGCGGCGCCCACACCGACTTGAGCTGGCTGCTGATGTGCCGCTCGGCCCACGCGCTGCGGCCCGCTTTCGAAGCCATGGCCCACGCGGGCGCCACGATGGACGACCTGTCCGCGCTGCGCCGGCGCATCGGCGCCATCGGCCGCGCCGGCGAAACGCTGATGATGCACGCCACCGGCGGCGTCAACACCCATCGGGGCGCGATCTGGGCGCTCGGGCTGCTGGTCACTGCGGCCGCGCAAGGCGACGGCGATGCACGCACCATCGCGGCGCGGGCCGGCGCCCTGGCGCGGCTGCACGACCCCGCCGCCCCGGCCAGCACCGGCAACAAGGGCGAGACCGTGCGCCGCATCTATGGCGTGGGCGGCGCGCGCGGCCAGGCCGAGGCGGCGTTTCCGCACGTGACCGACGTGGCGCTGCCGATGCTGCATGCTTCGCGCGCCCGGGGTGACAGCGAAACCGCCGCCCAACTGAATGCGCTGCTGGCGGTGATGGCCGGCCTGGACGACACCTGCCTGCTGGCGCGCGGCGGCCCGGCGGCCCTGGCAGCGGCGCAGACCGGCGCCAAGGCGGTGCTGCACGCCGGTGGCGCCGGCACGGACACCGGCCGCGCGGCCTTGCGCGAACTCGACGCCGACCTGCTGGCGCGTGGAGTCTCGCCTGGCGGCGCAGCGGACCTGCTGGCGGCCACGCTGCTGCTCGACCGCCTCGCGCATCCGAACCACCGCATCACCCCACAATTACAAGTTACGGAGGCCCAACATGGAACGACTGCATTTTGAATTCCCGGCCGGCCAGCCCGCCGCTTCCCCTGCTGTGACCACCGCCATTACCCGCGTGGTCACTGGCGTGGTGGCATCGGGCGACCTGGAGGTGCTCTTGGCTCCGCAAGGCGGCGTGCTGACCACCATTGCCGTGCAAACCTCGGTGGACGGCTACGGCGGCACCTGGAAAGCCCTGCTCGAACGCGTGTTTGCCGACGCCACGCTGCCGGCGGCCAGCATCGAGATCAACGATAACGGCGCCACGCCCGGCGTGGTGCGCATGCGCATCGAGCAGGCGTTCGAAGAAGCGCAAGCGGCCGGAGGTCAACCATGAATATCGAACAACTGCTGAACCGCGACAGCTTTATCGAGCGCAGCGCCCGCAACCGCGCCCGCGCCCTGCTCGACACCGGCTCGATGCGCGAACTGATCGGCCCTTTTGATCGCGTCACGTCGCCGTGGCTGGCGCAGCAAAAGCTGGTCACCCAGTCCGATGACGGGGTGGTCGTGGCCAAGGGCACGGTCGATGGCGTGGCCACCGTGGTGCTGGCCATCGAAGGTGCGTTCCAGGGCGGCAGCATGGGCGAAGTTGGCGGCGCAAAAATCGCCGGCGCGCTGGAACTGGCGGCCGATGACAACCGTGTCGGCATTCCCACCCAGGCCGTGATCGTGTTCGAAACGGGCGGCGTGCGGCTGCAGGAAGCCAACCTGGGGCTGGCGGCGATAGCCGAAATCCAGTCGGCCATTGTCGATCTGCGCCGCTACCGGCCCGTGATCGGCATCAGTGCCGGCACCGTGGGCTGCTACGGCGGCATGTCGATCGCGGCCGGCCTGTGCTCGTACCTGGTGCTCACCCGCGAGGCGCGCCTGGGGCTGAACGGCCCGCAGGTGATCGAACAGGAAGCGGGCATCGCCGAATTCGATGCCCGCAACCGCGCCCTGATCTGGAGCCTGACCGGCGGCCAGCAGCGCGCTGCGACCGGGCTGGCCGATGCGCTGGTGGACGACGATACCGCGCAGGTGCGCAGCCTGGTGGCGGACCTGTTCCGCGCCGGTGTGCCGGCCGAGCATCGCAGCGACCGCTACGCCCTTTACCTCGAACGCCTGGCGCGCTTCGACGCCGCCGGCCAGCCCGAGGCGGCCGATGTCCGCGCCCTGTACGCAAAGGATCTCTGATGAATACCGCAAACCACACTTCCAATGGCGGCACCTGGCTCGACCTGCTCGCTGGCGGCGCCGATGTTCATGAATGGCCGGCGGTACGCGTGCGCGATGCCAGCCTGGCCGGTGCACCCGCGCGTTTTATCGCCGTGGTGCCCGACGCCGCTAACCGTTTCCCGCGCGCCCGCACCGGCGAAGTGGGCCTGGTCGAAGGCTGGCAGCTGGCGCAGGCCGTGCACGAGGTGATAAATGCCGACCGCGCGTCTGCCAGCAAGCGCGCCATCGTCGCGGTGATCGACGTCACCAGCCAGGCCTATGGCCGCCGCGAGGAAGCCTTCGGCATCCACCAGGCGCTGGCCGGCGCGGCGGGCGCTTATGCCCAGGCGCGGCTGGCCGGCCACCCGGTGATCGGCCTGATCGTCGGGCTGGCGATGTCGGGCGCCTTTCTCGCCCACGGCTACCAGGCCAACCGCCTGATCGCTTTCGACGATCCCGGCGTGATGGTGCATGCGATGGGCAAGGCGTCCGCTGCGCGGATCACGCTGCGCTCGGTGGACGCGCTGGAAGCGCTGGCGCAGAGCGTGCCGCCGATGGCGTACGACATCCACAGCTATGCGTCGCTCGGTTTGTTGTGGAAGGTGCTACAGCCTTCGAGTGCGTCGGCGCCGTCATCGGACGACGTGGCGCTGGTAGCGGCGACCCTGGAAGCGGCGCTGGCCGATATCGCCAACGACACCCGCAAAGACCTCGCCACCCGTTTCGATGGCGAACACCGGGCCGCCTCGCGGCGCGTCCGGCAAATGCTGCGCGAGCAGTGGAAAGGAGAGACCAGCGCCTGACCCACGATGACGGCCGCCCATGAAACCACTATATAAACCGGTGCGGCCGATCCCTGGAACGAGTTGAAACGAGTTGGAGACACAATCATGATTATCTACGGAACCGCTTTACTGGCGATCTGCCACCTGCTGGGGATCTTCCTCGGCGACCTGCTGGGCACCCTGATCGGCGCCAAGACCAATGTCGGCGGCGTGGGCATTGCGATGATATTGCTCATCTGCGCCCGGCTGTGGATGCACAAGAAGGGCTGGATGCCCGAGCAGACCGAAATGGGCGTGGCCTTCTGGGGCGCGATGTACATCCCGGTGGTGGTCGCCATGGCCGCGCAACAGAACGTGCTGACCGCGCTGCGCGGCGGCCCGGTCGCACTGCTGGCGGCGGTGGGCAGCGTGGTGGTATGCGCCTGCGTGATCGCACTGATCAACCGCGGCGAAAAGGTTGAAGGAACGGCTTTGCCGCCGCTTGAAGTGCCAAACCCTGCCACCGTGCGCTAAGGAGATCGTCATGCTCGAACTACTCGAAGGAACCGCCCGCCACAACGGCCTGGTCACCGCATTTGCACTGGTGGGCCTGGTCATGCTGATCTCGATGAAACTCTCGCGCCACTTGACCATGGGACGCGTGCACGGCTCCGCCATCGCCATCGTGATCGGCCTGGGGCTGGCCTACTGGGGCGGCGTGCAGACCGGCGGCACCAAGGGCCTGGCCGATGTCTCGCTGTTTGCGGGCGTTGGCATGATGGGCGGCGCCATGCTGCGCGACTTCGCGATTGTCGCCACGGCATTCGAGGTACAAGTGGTGGAAGCGAAAAAGGCCGGCATGGTTGGCGTGGTGGCGCTGTTGCTCGGCACCTTGCTGCCGTTTATCGTCGGCGCTGGCGTGGCTTACGCGTTCGGTTATCGCGATGCGGTCAGCATCACCACTATCGGCGCCGGCGCGGTCACGTACATCGTCGGTCCGGTCACCGGGGCCGCCATTGGCGCCACGTCGGACGTGATGGCGCTGAGTATTGCCGCTGGCCTGATCAAGGCCATCCTGGTGATGGTGGCCACGCCGGCCGCCGCCAAATTCCTCGGCTTGCGCACGCCGCGTTCGGCGATGGTGTTCGGCGGCCTGGCCGGCACCGTGTCCGGCGTCTCGGCCGGCCTGGCGGCCACCGACCGCAGGCTGGTGCCGTATGGCGCGCTGGTGGCCACGTTCCACACGGGACTGGGCTGCCTGCTGGGACCATCGCTGTTATTCTTTGCAACCCGCGCCATTGTTGGATAACGTATGAAAAATCTGCCCTGCCGTCCGCACGACCTGCTGTTCCTGCGCCTGCCCGACCGTTTCGACACGGGAGGTGCCTGGCCCGGGTGGCTCGACGCCGGGTGGCTCACGCAAGCGCCGCTGGTGGTGCGGCGCGAGGCGGCGCCTGGCAGCCTTCTGCCGGTGGGCGCGCGCGGCCTCACGCGCAGCCAGCGCTGCAAGGGTTATGTGCAGCGCGATGCCGTGGCCCGCTGCGTCACGCCCGAGATGCTGGCGCGCCTGCATCTGCGCGCGGCGCGTTCGGGCGAGTGCCAGCCGGACCTGCCCCCGCTGCGCGCGCTGGCCGCCATGGCGCCGTGCCTTAAAGACCTGGGCCTGGCGTGGGGCCCCACCGGCGGCGCCGGCTTTTACCTGGCTTCCGGCCTGCCGGTGCTGCGCGTGGATAGCGACCTCGATCTGCTGGTGCGCGCACCGGAAACGCTGCCGGTCTGGATCATCGACCGCTTGCTGCGGTTGCAGGACCAGCAGGCGTCCCGCGTCGATATCCAGGTGGATACGGGATTGGGCGGTTTCGCCCTCAATGAATACGCGCGCGGTGGCCGGGTGCTGCTGAAGACCGCGCACGGGCCGGTGTTGGTCGCCGATCCGTGGCGCATGACAGACGCGCAGCGCGAGGCGGCATGAGCGTGCTGTTCACCTTCCCCGGCCAGGGCGCGCAAAAGCCGGGCATGCTGCACGCCCTGCCCGCGCACGCGGTGGTGGGTGACACGCTGGCCGAGGCATCGGCGGCGCTGGGCAGCGACGTGCTATCGCTCGACACCGTCGAAGCGCTGCGCTCCACCGTTGCCGTGCAACTGTGCCTGCTGGTGGCCGGCGTGGCTGCCGCACGCTACCTGGCTGTGCTCGGTGCACAGCCGGCAATGGTGGCTGGCCTGTCGATCGGCGCCTATCCGGCCGCCGTCACCGCTGGTGTGCTGGATTTTGCCGACGCCGTGCGGCTGGTGCGTCTGCGTGCGCAGTCGATGGAAGATGCCTATCCGGCCGGCTTTGGCATGATGGCGGTATCGGGTCTGCTGGCAGCCCAGCTCACGCCGCTGGTAGCGCAAGTGCACAGCATGGAGACGCCCGTGTACCTCGCCAACCTGAACGGCCCGCGCCAGCTGGTGATCGCCGGTTCCGACCCGGCCATGGCGGCAGTGGCTGCGCTGGTGCAGGCCGGCAGCTCGGGAGCCAAGGCCGAGCGGCTCGCGGTGAGCGTGCCGTCGCATTGCGAATTGTTTGACCGCCAGGCGCTGGAGCTGGCAGCAGCGATGGCTGGCGTGGCGTTGCGCCGCCCGCGCATGACGTACATCAGCGGCAGCGCGGCGCGGGCACTATTTGACGGTGGCGCCATCGGCGCCGACCTGGCCCGCAACATGGCGCGACCGGTGCACTGGCACGACAGCGTGCGCCACGCGTGGGAACGCGGCGCGCGGCTGGCCGTGGAAATGCCGAGCGGCAGCGTGCTGACCAAGCTGGCGCAGCCGGTACTTGACGGTGGGATGGCGGTCAGTTGCGAGGGGATGCGGTGCGAGGATATTGCGCGGCTGATCGAGCGAGAGGGCAGGCAAATGTGACGGTAGTTGCCATTGAGAAATAATGGCGCTATGCTGCGAGGATGACATCTCCCGTACCTCAAGACCGGCTATTGGCGATTGCGCTACTGGCCCAGGTGGCGTTTTCCGCCCTGATCACCACCGACGAACAAGCCGATCGCAACCGTTTCGACCGCAAGGTGGCGGATTTCGTTATCTGCTCGCGGCAATTGACGCCGATCGCGGTCGTCGAACTCGATGACCGGTCACACTGGAACAAGCAAGCGGCCGATGCGGATCGGGACGCCATGTTGCGCAACGCCGGGTATCACACCCTGCGCTACCAGGGCTTACCGCAGACAGAAGATGTACGGCGCGACATCGAGGCGCTGCTGGTCGCGTTGACCGTGCCACCACCGCGCCCGGAGCTCCATTACATCTAGGCCCTACTTCGGCGCCGCCATCCGGTCCAGGTAGGCCCGCAACTGCTCGCCCACCTGCTCCTGGACCTGCGCGCGTGCCTCGGCCTGCGCGAGCAGCAGTTCCAGTTCGCGGGTTCGCGCCTGGGCTGGCGCCAGCGCCGACTCCATCGCCTGCACTTGCCCGCCCAGGCGCTCGTTGTGCGCCATGCTGGTAGCCAGTTGCCGTTCCAGGTCGCCCGTGTGGCGCTGCTGCGCCTGCAGTTGCTCGACTTTTTGTTCAAGCTTGCGGGCGTTGGTAAGCTGTTCGTACAGCGACTGCTGGGTGTGCGCCAGCTCAGTCGCGATGCGGCTGCTTTCCTTGCTCAGTTGCGCCAGTTCGTCCTGCTTGATGTTGAAGGCCAGCCGCTGCTGGCGCAACTCGGTTTGCAGCCGTGCTTCCTGTTCGCGCGCGGTGCGCAATTCGCTTTCCAGCTGGCGATTGGCTTGCACCAGCTGCTGCTCTTTCTCGGCCAGCTCAGCGCGCGCGAGATCGAGCTGGTCGTCCGCCTCCTGGCGCAGTCGCGCCGCCAGCCGCTCCACCAGGTCGTGCAGGGCAGCGCTGATAGTCGATGGGCGAACGCCAGCCGCATTGCCACCACCCTGCTCTTCGTCGAGTTCTTTCAGGTACTTGTGGATGGTAGTCTTGGAGCCAGTGTTGCCCAACGCCACGCGTACCGCATCCACCGAGGGGTACTGGCCTTGCGCCAGCAAACCGGCGCGCGCCTGCGCAACGTCTTCTTTCGACAATCCGGTACGTGCCATGTATGACTCCCGATAAAATAACGTATTACATACCACGTATTATGTAATACGATGCAATTCAAAGCAAGCGCTTGCTGTATCATCGAGTCTCTGCAACCACCGCATCGACCATGGCACGCGACAATATCAGCGACATTCTCGTCTTTTTCGCCGTCGCGCGCGAGCGCAGTTTTACGCGGGCAGCCGCCAAGCTCGGCATGACGCAATCGGCGCTCAGCCATATCATCCGTTCGCTGGAAGAACGCCTGGGCGTGCGCCTGCTGACGCGCACCACGCGCAGCGTCTCCCCTACCGAAGCTGGCGAGCGGCTGCTGCTCAATGTGGCGCCGCGCCTGGAGGAAATCGAGGCGGAGATCGCGGCCGTCACCGACCTTGGCGACAAGCCGGCCGGCACCATCCGCATCACCGCCATCGACCTGGTGGTCGATACGATCCTGTTACCGCGCATCGCGCCGCTGTTGCCGCTGTACCCGGACCTGCACGTGGAAATCAACTCGGACTACCGGCTGGTCGATATCGCTGCCGAGCGCTACGACATCGGCGTGCGCCACGGCGACCAGGTGGAAAAGGACATGATCGCCGTGCGCCTCACGCCCGATGTACCGATGCGCATCGTCGGCTCGCCGTCGTACTTCGCCTGGCACAGCAAGCCGACCACCATCGCGGAACTGCTGAAGCAGAACTGCATTGCCCTGCGCTTTGCCGGCAGCGGCGGCTTGTATGCGTGGGAGTTGTGCGAACGCGGCAAGCGGGTGGAAGCGCGCGTGCGCGGCCAAGCCGTATTTACCAGCGTGTATCCGATGCGCGACGCGGCGCTGGCTGGCTGCGGCCTGGCCTTCCTGCCCGGCGACCTGGTGGACGAACATATCGCGGCTGGCCGCCTGGTGTCGGTGATGGAGGACTGCTGTCCGAACTTCGAAGGACTGCACGCCTATTATCCGAGTCGGCGGCAGTCCTCGCGGGCGTTGTCGCTGGTGATCGAGGCGATCCGATTGAAGAATTGAAGACGGGGCCGCAGCCCCGTAATCGTCAGCACTGATGTCAGTACAGCGGTCAGTACAGCGGTCAGTACACCGCCGGCATTTGCGCAATCAGTTTATCCAGCGTGAGCGGATAGTCGCGCACGCGGATGCCCGTGGCATTGTGGATGGCATTGGCCACCGCCGCCCCCACGCCGCACAGGCCCAGCTCACCGACCCCCTTGGCCTTCATCGGCGACGACATCGGATCCGTTTCGTCGAGGAAGATCACGTCCTGGTGCGGAATGTCGGCATGCACCGGCACCTCGTACCCGGCCAGGTCGTGGTTGACGAAAAAGCCCAGGCGCTTGTCCACCACCAGGTGCTCCATCAACGCCCCGCCCACGCCCATGGTCATGGCGCCAATCAGCTGGCTGCGCGCGGTTTTAGGATTGAGGATGCGGCCCGCTGCAAACACGGCCAGCATGCGCCGCACCCGCACTTCGGCGGTCGCCAGGTCCACGCCCACTTCCACGAAGTGCGCACCGAAAGTCGATTGCTGGAATTTTTTGCCGAGGTCACCGAATTCGATCGCGTCCTCCGCCGTGATCGCACCCCGGGCTGCCACGTCGGACAGCGCCACCTTCTTGGCGCCGACGTGCACCTGGCCGTCGGCAAATTCGGCGGCGACCGGATCGAGGCCGGCCTGGCGCGCAATCTGTTCGCGCAGCTTCACGCACGCTGCATACACGCCGGCCGTGGCGCTGTTGGCGCCCCACTGCCCGCCCGAGCCGGATGACACCGGGAACGACGAGTCGCCCAGGCGCACCGCTACGCGCTCGACCGGCAGGCCTAGCATTTCTGCCGCCGTCTGGGCGATGATGGTGTAACTGCCGGTGCCGATGTCGGTCATGTCGGTTTCCACCGTCACCGTGCCGTCCTGCTCCAGCCGTATGCGCGCGCCGGACGTCATCACGATGTTGTTGCGGAAGGCCGATGCGACGCCCATGCCCACCAGCCAGCGGCCGTCGCGGCGCGTACCCGGTTGCACGGCGCGCTGGTCCCAGCCGAACTTGCGCGCGCCCTGGCGCAGGCACTCCACCAGGCGGCGCTGCGAGAACTTGCGGCCACGCTGCTCGGGATCGACCGTGGTGTCGTTGAGGACGCGGAACGTTACAGGGTCCATCCTGAGTTTTTCCGCCAGTTCGTCGATGGCCACTTCCAGCGCCATCAGCCCCGGCGCCTCGCCCGGCGCGCGCATGGCATTGCCTTCCGGCAGATCGAGCGTGGCCAGCATCATGCGGGTCAGGCGGTTAGCACCGGCGTACAGCAGGCGCGTTTGCGCCACCGCCGTTTCCGGCCCGCCGCCTTCCAGGTCGCCCGACCAGCTCTCGTGGGCGATGGCGGTAATGCGGCCTTCGCGCGAGGCCCCGATGCGGATGCGCTGGATGGTGGCCGGGCGGTGCGTGGTGTTGTTGGCGATAAGCGGGCGTTGCAGCGTCACCTTCACCGGGCGCTTGACGAACCTGGCGGCCAGCGCGGCCAACACGGTTTCGCTGCGCAGGAAGAGCTTGCCACCGAAGCCGCCCCCGATGTAAGGCGAAATCAATCGCACCTTGTCCTTGGGGATGCCCAGCGTGGTGGAAAGGTCGGTGCGGGTCCAGGCTATCATCTGGTTCGAGATCCATACCGTGAGCTGGTCACCTTGCCACGATGCGATCGACGCGAACGGCTCCATCATCGCATGGGTGTGATCGGGCGTGGTGTAGGTGGCGTCGAGCTTGACCGGGGCATTGGCGTACGCGCCTTCGAAGTCGCCGGTGCGGTCCTCGTCCCTGTCGCCGGACTTGACCGGCCTGGCCCGGGCCATCGCTGCCTTGAGGTCGAACGCTCCCGGCGCAGCCTCGTAATCGACGCGCACCAGCGCGGCGGCAGCACGCGCCTGCTCGAAGGTCTCGGCTACCACCAAGGCCACGGCCTGGTGATAATGCTGCACGACGGGACCGGCCAGCAGGTGGGCGGTGTTGAAATTGCCTTTGCCCAGTTTGCCCGCACTCTCGTGCGTGACAATGGTCAGCACGCCCGGCGCGCGGTTGGCGGCGGTGCTGTCGATACCCTTGATGCGCCCCTTGGGGATGCTGGCGCCGATCACATAGCCGTAGACGGCGTTCGGCGCCGCCGCGTGCTGTTCGTACGCGTACGGCGCGGTGCCGGTGACTTTGAGCGGACCGTCGATCCGGTCCAGGGGCTTGCCCACCACCTTGAGCTGGTCGATGGGATTGATGCTTGCAGGCTTGGTGAATTTCATGTCTTATCCTTTCACGATGGCGTCGAGCGTGCGTTGCACCAGCACGACCTTGTAGGCGTTTTCCTCGGTGGTGCGGGCGCCGGCCAGCAACAGCGTCGTCGCGGCCTGGCCGCCCTGCGGCAGTGCGGCGTCGGCCGCCGGCACGCGCCACGGCTGGTGCGCCACGCCGCCCACGGCCACGCGGCCGGTGCCGTCTGGCTGCACCACGGCCGCTACCGAGACCAGCGCGAACGCGTACGAGGCGCGGTCGCGCACCTTGCGGTACACGTGGCGTCCGCCGAGCGGCTTGGGTAGCGTGACGGCGGTGATCAGTTCCGCCGGGCGCAGGTTGGTGTCCAGGTTGGGCGTGTTGCCGGGCAGGCGATAGAAGTCGGCGATGGGAATCGCGCGCTTGGCGCCGTCCGGGTTCACCGTTTCCACCACGGCGTCAAGCAGGCGCATGGCCACCGCCATGTCGCTCGGGTGCGTGGCGATGCAGGCGTCGCTCTGCCCCACGATGGCGTGGCCGCGCGTAAAACCGCCGATGGCGGCACAGCCGGCGCCGGGTGTGCGCTTGTTGCAGGCCTGGTTGGTGTCGTAGAAGTACGGGCAGCGCGTGCGTTGCAGGAGGTTGCCAGCCGTAGTGGCCTTGTTGCGCAGCTGGGCGCTGGCGCCGGCCAGCAAGGCGCGCGACAGCACGCCGTAATCGCGGCGCACGTTGGTGTCGGCCGCCAGGTCGGTATTGCGTACCAGCGCGCCGATGCGCAGGCCGCCGTCCGGCGTGGCGTCGATGCGGTCCAGGCCCAGGCCGTTCACGTCCACCAGGTGCGTTGGCGTTTCGATCTCGAGCTTCATCAGGTCGAGCAGGTTGGTGCCGCCCGCGATGAAGCGGGCGCCGGGTGTGCGGGCCGCGACTGCCGCCGCTTCGGCAACTGTGGCGGCACGTTGATAGGTAAAGGCTCTCATGAAATACTCCCCGCCATCGACATCATGGGCGCTAGTTGATCGGTAAAGGCTCTCATGCGCGGCTCCCGGCCACCTCGGTGATGGCGTCGATGATGTTGGAATAGGCGCCGCAGCGGCACAGATTGCCGCTCATCCGTTCACGCAGTTCGGCCGCCGACAGCAAGGGCTGCGCGGTCAGGTCGCCGGTGACATGGCTTGGCACGCCGCGTTTGATCTCATCAAGCATCGCCACCGCCGAGCAGATCTGGCCCGGGGTACAGTAGCCGCACTGGAAACCGTCATGTTTGACGAACGCCGCCTGCATCGGGTGCAGCCGGTCCGGCGTGCCCAGACCTTCGATGGTGGCGACCTCGGCGCCTTCGTGCATCACCGCCAGCGTCAGGCAGGAATTGATGCGGCGGCCATCGACGAGTACCGTGCAGGCGCCGCACTGGCCATGGTCGCAGCCTTTCTTGGTGCCGGTCAGGTGCAGGTGCTCGCGCAGCGCATCGAGCAAGGTGGTGCGGGTGTCGAGCGAGAGGGTGTGCGGCTTGCCGTTGATGCGCATGGTGACGGTGGACTGCACCGGCGCCGGGGTGGCGGCAGCGATGGCCGCGGTGGCAGCGGATGGCGCTGCGGTGCCCTGCCCGGCCGCCATGGCCGGCAGTGCGGCGGCGGTGGCCGTGAGGGCGCCGCCGATCAGGATCCCGCGCCGGGTGTTGTCGATGTCTTGCTTATGCATGGTCGTCCTTGTTTATTTAAGAGTAGTACCCAGGGCCACCGGAGTTTTAGCGTCGGCGCGTGCGGCTAGCAGGGAAACGCCGCTTGCCGCCACCAGCACAATGGCGGCCAGTTCGAACGTGCCGCGGTAGCCGCCGGCGTCAAATACCAGGCCGCCCACCATGGCGCCGAGCATGATCGCCAGCTGCACCACGGCCACCATCAGGCCGCCGCCCGCCTCGGCATCGTGCGGCATGGTCCGGGCCAGCCAGGTCCACCAGCCCACCGGCGCCGATGTGGCCAGCAGGCCCCACAACGCCAACAGCACGGCAGTGGCGGCCACCGACGCGCCGAACGTCATCAACGCCAGGGCGATCGCCGCCATCAGCAGCGGAATCGCGACCAGGGTGCGGTACAGGTAATGGTCCAGCAGGCCGCCGATCAGCGCGGTGCCGGCAAAGCCGGCCATGCCCAGGACCAGCAACAGCAGCGACAGGGTCGAGACGCTGGCGTGGGTCACGGATTCCAAGAACGGCCGCAGGTACGTAAACAGCGCGAACTGTCCCATGAAGAACACGCTCACGGCCAGCATGCCCAGCGCCACTTCGGGCCGTTTGAGCAGCGCTGGCAGGCTGGCCGGCCTGGTGTTGGTATGGTTGTGCATGGGCGGCAGCGTGGCCAGTTTCCAAACGAATGCCACGAGCGCCACCGGGAGCACGCACAGGAAGGCGCCGCGCCAACCGATCAGGGAACCGAGCAAGCTGCCGGCGGGCGCCGCGATCACGGTGGTCAGCGCATTACCGCCGTTGAGGATGGCCAGTGCGCGCGGAATTTTCGCGGGCTCGACCAGCCGCATCACCGTGGCTGCGGACAGTGACCAGAAGCCGCCGATGGCCACGCCGATCAGCGCGCGGCCCACCATGAAGACCAGGTAGTTCGGCGCGAACGCCACCACGGTGCCGGAGACGATCATCAGCGTCGACATGGCCAGCAGCAGGATCTTGCGGTCCGTTTTGCCGGCCATGCCAGAGATGAACAGGCTGCTGAGCAAGGCAAAGGCGCCGGAAATGGCGATCGCCTGGCCGGCCTGGCCTTCAGTGATCTGCAGGTCGGCGGCAATCGGCGTGAGCAAGCTGACCGGCATGAATTCGGAGGCGACCAGCGCGAACGCGCCCAGCGACATGGCCAGTACCGCGCCCCATGAAGAGGTGTTTTGCGGCCGCATCAAGCCGCCGGCATGATGAGGTTAAGGGACTCAGGTAAGAAGGCGCCCGAGTGGGCGCCGCAGGCTTCGATAGTCATGACAGGATCCTTTGTACGCACAATGCGGAGAGTCTGTATGCTAAATGCTAATTCATGCTAAAAACTTCACCAATATTTGATGGGCTTATGAAAACCCCTCATCAATAATAGTCATTACTGACCCACCGCTGAATACTTGCGCGCCCATTTCGCATACTTGTCCAGCGTCGACGCCGGATTGTTCACGTACCACGCGTAACCGGCGCGGCGCTCGGGCGAGAGCTCGTTGACGTCGGTATGGATGGTGCGGTCGCGGTCGCCGAAGATCGGGCGCATGGTGGCGATGTCGTACAGGCGCGCCCACAACGGTCCGGCGCCGGCTTTTGGCATGAGGCTCGCACCCTGCTTGGTGCGCACCCATTCCTGGTCGTGGATAGCGGCGCGCTTGAGCCAGGCCGCGCCGGCATCTACCGCGTTGACGATGGCCGGACTTGGCGCCGGGTCGCGCATCAGCACGTTGAGCAGTCGCGCGCTTTCCACGCTGGTGAGCGCGATCGGCTCGAAGTTGCGGGCGCCGACCGGGGCGAGCGTCACCGCGTCGTGCTGCTGGCACCAGGCGGTGAGCACGCCATCGACCCGGATCTGGCTGGCGATGATCACCTGCTCGGCCTTGTCGCGCGCTTGCGCCGCGCGCGCGGCCAGCTCCGGCGGGACAAAGCCGTAGTCGCCCTTGCGCAATGCCACGTCTTCCAGCAGGTCGGTGACGTTGGCCAGCGCGTTGTCGTTGTAGGTGATGGCGTCGTGGTAGCCGCCAGCCAGCGGATACACCTGCGGGAAGCCGCCGTTCGGATACTGGGAAGTAAACAGGTATTCCATGCCGCGCACGAAGGCCGCGGTATATTCAGGGTGGCCGGCACCACCTCCGCTGGCGATCACCCGCGCCAGGAACCGCAGTTCGGTGATGGTGGCGTCGTTGTCGATGGTGCCGACGTACGACCAGCCTTCCGGCTTGCCGCCTTCGCTGTGGACATAGGCTTCGCCCTTCTGGCGCGGCAGTTTGCTGCGGTTGACGTTTTTGCCCCAGCCGCCGGCCGGGGTCTGGTAGCTGACGATGCTGTCGGCCACGCGCAGCGCTTCGGCGGAACCATACCAGGCTCCCGGATTCTTGAGCGGCATGCCGTTGCCCGGCGGCGGGTGCGTTGCTGCTGCCACCTGCCATAGCGGAACCGCTGCGCGTTCGGCGGCCAGCGCCGCCTTGTCGGCCGCCATCAGGCTGCGCGAGCGCTCCAGGTACGCCTGCCACACAGCGCGCTCGGGTACCGACAACACGGCCAGCCGCGCTTCGCTCAACGCTTGCGGGGTCTCCATCTTGCCGATCACTTCGGCGTGGGCGGAACCCGCCGCCAGCACCACCGCCATGGCCGCAGCCAGCACACATCGTTTCATTGACAACACTCCTAAGGCACGCGCACGATGCGCAGCGCCATGTACGGACGGCCCGGCAGCGCGATGCTGCGGCCATCCTTGTCGGCGAACATATAGTCGTCGCGCTTCCTGATCTCGAACACGCCTTCGACCGGCGCGACCGTCATGTTCCACGTATCGATCACTTCGACCTTGAAGCGCATGCCGTCCTTCAAGCCGGTCTTGAACAAGGTAAACGGCCAGGCGGTCGGCTGCGCGCGGTTGAAGTACCCGAGATAATACTCGCCATGCTTGCCGGCGAACGGATGCTCCTGCCACTTGTCGATCGGTTCCAGTCCCTCGGCCGGGCTGTCGGCCAGGATCTTGCGGAAGAACGCCAGCCGGGACGCGCTCTGGCCGCGCAGCACGCCGCCCTTGCCCAGCCAGATCTCGCCCTTGCCGCTGGTATCCGTATAAATCTCGCTGTGGCCCACGTAAGTGCCGGCCACCGCGCCGTTCCAGAAGCGCAGCACCATTTCTTCCGGTGTCAACTGCCCCCAGCGCTTGGTCCAGTTGCCTTCGTACTTCACTTCGTCGAACACCACCGGCTTGTTGTACACGTCGCGGAACAGCACCGCGCGCTCCGGGTCTTCGGTGGCCGCGCCGTGCTGGATGCTCACGTGCGTGACCCACGGCTTGCTGTGGTCATAGAAGCGGAACGCGTTGTGGATCGAGCGCAGGTGGTTGTACGGATCGGAGGCCTGGACGATGCGGAAATACCGGTCCCAGTCGTCGGTCCTCTTCTCGGTGAGGAAGTCGTACTCGTTGGCCATCGACCACCACACGTTGCGGTACGCGGACAGCCGCGCCACCACGTAGCGCAGGTAGCGGTCATCGACGGCGGCCGGCATGCGGTCGAAGCCCCAGCGGCCCTTGTCGTACGGGTGGAACAGGATCAAATCGGCCTCGATGCCGAGCGCGCGCAGTTGCGCCACGCGCTGGTCGAGGTTGCGGAAGAAGACCGGATCGAAGCGGGTGAAGTCCCAGCCGTGCGGCGGCTTGCCGACGAACGGAAAATGCTGGCCCGCCACCTGGTCGTCGTTGTTCGGGAAGATCGCCATGCGGATCTTGTTGAACGGCGCCCCGGCCAGGGTCTTGAGCGTTTGCTCCTGCAGCGCCGCGCTCTGGTGGGTCCACGCATAGCTGGTGGTGCCCACTTGCCAGAACGGCGTACCGTCGCCATAGCCGAAGTGGTACGTGTTGCGCACCGCGACCGGGCCATGGTTGCCGGGCGCCGGCTGCACCGCCGTGAAGGTGCCGCGCTTGCCGTGCAGCGCGGGTGCGCCGGACCGGGTTTCGTAGGTCCAGTCGCCTGTCGTGTCAGGCATGAAGCGGATTTTATAGACGCCGTCGCCGTCGTAAAAGCCTGGCACCAGCTGTTCGCGCCCGCCCTGGCGGAACACGGCCGACAGTTCCACGTCCGTGAACGGGTTGCCGGTGGCAGGTCCGGCCAACGTCAGTTCGAGCGTGCCCCACCGCTCCACCGGCCCGGCAGCGGGCGCCACGCCCAACTGGTTCACCGCCGGCGCGGCAGCCGCAAGGCCGGCATGGCCGAATGCGGCCACGCCGGCCAGCAGCATCATGCAAAGACGTCGTTTCATGCTTATCCCGACAGGTTGTCGTCATAGCGCTTGCCGCCGATGACGACGTTGCGCAGCGCGATATTTTTTGCGTTGTGGATGAACCATGGCTGCGCGGCATTGACCGGCGTGCCGAAGTCGCAATCGCTGATGGAGACATCGGTGACCGGCAGGATAGCCCTGCCGGGCGGACCGTTGTAGCTATGGCCCACGGGGCCGAGCACCACGAACGCCTGGTAGCAGCCGAAACTGCCGTCGGCGGTCTTCACGTCCGCCACCCGGATATCGGAGATATGGACGTGTGACACTTCCGGCGGGCGGCTGCGTATCAGGTCGAACGCGGGAGCGTAGTCGCAGTCAAACGTGATCACGGCGCCGCCGCCGGTGGGCACCACGCCGGCCTTGACCGGGCCACCGGCGATCGGCTTGTAGAAGCCGGGCTTGAGCCTCACGCCGTTGGGCAGCTTCAGGTCGCGCACATAGAAGTGGCGCAGGAAGCCGCCGCGGTTCATATTGGTTTTCAGCCGCACCACGGTGTTCAATGGGTCGGTCTGCCAGTGCTGATTGCGCACGTCCAGGTGCTGGGCGTACACGTGCTCGATCCCGGCCGACATTTCGCTGCCGAGCGTGACGGCGCCGTGGCCGCTGTTCATCACCGAGTTCTGGATCACGACGTTGCGGGTGGGGCCGTAGCCGGTATCGAGGTTCTTCCCGGCCTTGATGGCGATGCAGTCGTCGCCGGTATTGAACCAGCAGCCGTCGACCAGCACGGTGTCGCACGACTCCGGATCGAAGCCGTCCGAATTCGGGCCGATGCTCTCCATGCGCACTTTCGAGAAATGCACGCGGCGGCAATCGACAGGGTGGTGGATCCAGAACGGCGTGTTGATCACCTGGTAGCCCTGCATCAGCACGTCGTCGCAGTCGATGAATTCGACCATGCACGGGCGCAGGTAGTGGCCGAGGCCGAAGATGCGTTTTTCGGCCTCCACGCCCGCTTCGGACAGCGCCGGCAAAAATTTTTCATCGCTGCGCCAGTCAGGCGCGTCGCCCTGGATGCGCGCCAGCACGGCAGCGTCCAGTTTCGGCGCCAGCGCGGCCAGCGAATCAGGGTTGAGCGGGTTGTTGCGGCCCTGGTGCATGGCGTCCGGGTTCGGGCCTTGCCGCGCGCCCTTGGGATTCATTCCCCACCAGCCATTGCCGCTGCCGTCCTCGAACGGCACGCCGGCCTGGCCATCGAGTTCGCTGGTCCAGTCGGCGCCGGTTATGGCGATATTGCGTTGGCCGCGCGCGTACACGAGCGGCGAGAAATTGAGGCAGTCGTTGCCCTGCCAGCGCGAGAGCACCAGCTTGCCGTTGGCGCCGCAGTCGTACTCGCCGTCGCGCGCATAGTCGCGCGGATTGGCGGAAAAGCGTATCCGGGCCTTTGCTGCCAGGTGCACGCGCACGTTCGACAGCAGCACGATCGGACCCTTGCAGTACCAGTCGCCGGCCGGTACCAGCACGGTGCCGCCGCCGGCCTGGTGGACGGCCGCAATCGCAGCGCGCAGCGCGGGATAGCAGTCGTGGGAACCGGGAACGGGCGTGAGAACCTTGCCCTTGGCGTCGATGGTGGGAAAACCATCGACTGCATGCAACTGGCAAGGCCTGGCGCCGTGGCTGGTGATGGAGACTTCGCGCTGCGAAAAATCGAGCGGCTTGGAAAATTGATCGATGATACCCTGGGCATAAGCCCAGGGATCTGCGGGCGCAGTCCTGGCTGCAGACGGCGCGCCCGCCACCGAGGCGGCGGCCATGGCGGCCGCCCCCTTCAGCAAACGGCGCCGTCCCTGGTGTGGAGACGGTTGGTTCATGGTGCTTAGAACTTGTATTCCACCGACATGCGGTAAACACGGCCCAACATGTCGGCCATACTCGTCACGTAACCGCCGCTATAGGTGCTGTTGGCGGTCAGTGGCGGGAATTCCTTGGTGATGTTGTTCACGCCAACCGTGATGGTCGCTTTCGGAATACCGGTGTAACGCACGTTCATGTTGAACTGGCTGTACGCATCGACCTTGGTCAGGGTCGAACCGGTACGTGGCGTCAGGTCGCGCACGCTGGTGTTATAGCGGTGCGAGAGCGTGGTGCGGAAGTCGCCGTAGCCCCAGCCGATCGACGCCGTGTGCTTCCAGCGTGGATTGATCTGCGGCAGGCCTGCCAGGCCGGCGTTCGGACCGGCGCTGCCGTAACGGCCGTCGTTGGTGATCACGCCCACGTTTTGCAGCCATACGCCGTCTTTCTCGCCCTGGAACTCGTTCTTCTGGTACCAGGTGCCATCGAGCTTGGCGTCGAACGTGCCGAACGAGGTTTTCGGGAAGCGATAGTTGGCCGACAGGTCGGCGCCACGGATGCGCGCCATGCCGCGGTTGGCCTGGCTGGCGACGATGTGATCGATCAGGCCATCGGGTCCGCGCAGGATCTGGTCGGCGTACTTGCCCGGATTTTGCTGGATTTCCGCGATCGACACGGCGCCCAGCACGTCACGCATTTTCAGGCCCCAGTAGTCGACCGTGATCGACAGGTTCTTGATCGGTTCGAGCGCGAAGCCGTACGAGAAGCCGCGCGATTTTTCCGGCTTCAGGAAGCTGTTGTTCGGCGACTTGGTCCAATACGTGGTCAGCACATCGCATACCTGGTCGCGGGTGCGGCCAGCCACCGGGGTGCCGCTGCCGGCCACGGTCGGTTGCGCGCTCGGGCACAGGACCGGATCATCCATCTGCTGGGTGCGCACTTCGGCGGTCGGGTTCTGGATGTCCATGATCGACGGCGCCCGGAAACCGGTCGACACCGAACCACGCAGGACCAGCGGCTGGTAAGGCTGCCAGCGTGCGGCCAGTTTCGGATTGACGGTAGTCTGATCGAGGTCGTCGTACTTGTCGGCACGGACTGCGGCGTTGAGCAGGAAGGTTTCGGTGATCGGCGCATCGACTTCGGCCAGGATCGACGAAATCTTGCGTTTGAGCTTTTTGGCCACGCCTTGCGGCACTTCACCGACCAGGTCATGCTGCAGAACGTTGCCGGCGGCATCGAGGTTGTAGCTGCCATCGGCCTTGCGATAGACATAGTCGAGCGGCGCATCGAACGTGCGGGCGCTGTCTTCGCGCAGTTCGCCGGAAACGGCCAGCGTCAGGTCGCCGCCGCCGAGCTTGAACAGTCCCTTGGACAGGGTCAGGTCGATGCTCTTGTTGTAGGCCTTGTTCAGGCGGTACGTGTAATCCTTGGCGACGATGCTTTTCAGGTAAGCGGTACCGGCTTCGTCCTGGGCGCCGAACGGATTGAGGATGCCGCGGTTGATGCCGTCCTGCGCTTTCGAGTACAGGATGTAGCCGTCGCCGACCATGGTGTTACGCTCTGCCACGCCGTAGTTGGCGCCGGCGCGGTAGTCCCAGCCCAGCACTTCGCCTTCGGCGGTGAGCACCAGGCGTTTGTTGGTCTGCTTGTCGTTGCGGTAGGCCGAACCGAGTTCCGCCGGCCCCCACTGGAAGTAGATCGGACGGTTGGCCATGTTCAGGTTGACTGGCGTGCCAGGGGTCTTGACCGCGTCGATGTACATGGTTGGCGTGCTGGTCGCGCCATTGGCGCCCACTACCCGCACCGCCGGCGTGATGCCGTTGCCGGGATAGAAGCGGCTGGTCGATGGCATCGAGTAGGTGGTGAACGGATTGGTCGCGGCCGGGGTCTGCATGCCACGGAATTTCTGTACCGTGAACTCGGAGTTCAGCACGTCCATGTCGATCTTGTGACCGCCGGACAGGTTGAAGCTCAGGCGACCGGACATGGTAGTGATCTTGCTGCCGTCGGTGACCGCGTTGAAGTACAGCGGATTGCGGTAGCAGCCAGGCGCATAGGTCGGGGTGGCGGCGGTACTTTGCGCACCCAGGGTCGGCAGCGAGGCCGGCGAATTACAGCCGGTGGCGTAGTTCGGATTGTAGTTCGAGTTCGAGGCGCGGGTGAAACCGAAGTTGGCCAGCGGGTTCGAGTTGCGGCCTTCCGGCAGCAGGCCCAGGCCCAGCGAACGCAGGGTGTCCGGGTCGTGCTGTTCGGGACGATCGCCCTGCATCAGCGCCGATTTCTCCTGGTGGTCGATGGCGAAGTACGCATTGAAACCGTCCTTGCCCAGGTCGCCGAAGCCGCCGATGGCGCCGAACGACTTGGTGGTGCCGCCGCCGTGCATTTGCGGTGCGGCGAATTCGCCTTTCAGGGTCAGGCCCTTGTAACCGCGCTTGGTCCAGAAGTTCTGCACGCCGCCGATGGCGTCGGCGCCGTAGATCGATGCGGCGCCGCCGGACAGGGTTTCCACGCGATCGAGCGCCATGCGCGGGATCACGTTGACCGACACGTACTGGTCCTGCAGCGGCTCGTTGGCCAGGCGGCGGCCGTTGAGCAGGGTCAGGGTACGCATCGGGCCCAGGCCGCGCAAATTGGTCACCGGGCCGGCGGCGCCGGTATTGGTGCCCAGCGACAGCGACTGCGGCTGTTCGAGGACCAGGTCTTTCAGTTCGGTGTGGCCGCGCGCTTCCATCTCGGCCGATTTGATGGTGGTCAGCGGGGTGGCGCCTTCATCCGCAACACGGCGGATCAGCGAACCGGTAACGACGACTGCCTGAACTTCCTGTGCAGGGGCTTCGGCCGGTGCGGTCTGGGCATAGGCCTGGCCGCTCATTTGAAGCAGTGCTACAGAAATGCAAACTGCCATCGTCGCCCGACGCAGTGGTGGGGTGGATTGATGCATGTGTCTCCTCCGTCCTGGATTTTATAAATTGGTTGGATCGGTTTAATCTTCTGGTAAACCAATCTTAGAATTGGTCGGACCAGTTTTTTTAGTATGCACGTAGTTGCCCAATCGGTCATTAGTCTTTGCATCGATGTTGTGGAAATGCATCACTAAATTGGAAAACGATTAACCAAGCACGTTTCCATGCGGGTTTTTTGGCAACGGCGGGCGTTTTCGGGGTCGAAGGAAATACGTTTTTCGTGGGTTTTCGGCTATCTCTTTGATAGTGACTTGCGCTCAAAACGGGGCGAATCTCTCAAGGAATTGATCGGATGACAGATTTTTCGTGCTCTGTAACCATTTATCATGAGCGCTCGGAATCTTTAACCATCAGATACAGGGTCCATGCTCACTATTCCACCACGCTTTTCCGGACGTCGCGCCCCCGCTTCCCGCCCCCGCCTCAAGTTGCTCCATACCGGCCTGACCGCCCTTGGCGGCATGTCGCTTGCGCTCAGCTGCATGGCGCAGGAACTCGGCATTCCCCAGGCTTCCGATGCCAACCGCCCCACCAATGCTGCCACCTCTGCCACCTCTGCCGCCAGCGCCAACAATGCGGCCGCCAACGCCCAGGCGTTCGTGCTGACCAGTGTCAACCTGGCGTCGAATAATGCGCTGAGCGTGTTTTCTTCCACCGACGGCGTGACCTTCACGTCGCTGGCGTCGGAAGCGTTCCAGCCCGACCAGCAGAGCAGCAATGCCACCCTGCGCGATCCGGCCATCGTCCGGCACAGCGACGGCTATTATTACGTGGTGTACGCCACCGGCAGCGCGCTGGCCCTCACGCGCTCGCGGGATTTGAAGCGCTGGCAGTTCGTGCGCGACTTGCCCGGCATCGCCGGCACCCCGCGCTGGCTGCGCGACAAGGATGGTGCGCTCAAGCTCGTGGTCGCTTCCAGCACCGGCACTGTGCAACTGCTGACGGCCAATGCCGACCTGTCGCAATGGTCGGCGCCTGTCACGCTCGCCGGCCTGCCCGCCGCCAGCGATGCCGTGGTGGTGGCGACCGATGACGGCTATGCCGCGCTGGTGCGCGATGATCAAACCGGGTTGCTGGAGCTGGCCACTTCCACCACGCTGGCCGGGCAATGGACGGTTGCCCCCCGCGGCGGCCGCGAGAGCTGGGGCCGCACGGCAGGCGGCCAGTCGCTGGTCAAGCTGGCCAACGGCCACTGGCGCGCATACTTTACCGACGCCGTGCTGGGCAAACTGTGGTACGCCGACAGCAGTGACGGCCTGCGCACCTGGACCAGGCAGCAGGAACTGGGCGGCGTGTCCGGCCTGCTGGGCAAGACTGCCGTGCTGGCGGAAGACGGCAAGCAGTTCGCTGCCGCCACCAAGCCGAAAGGCCAACCGAAAAAAATCAGCTGGGACGAGCATTCGATGCTGGTCGATGGCAAGCGCATCGTGGTGTGGTCCGGTGAAATCCACCCGTTCCGCCTGCCCAACCCGTCGCTGTGGCGCGACGTGATCCAGAAGATGAAGGCGCTGGGCTTCAACGGCGTGGCCTTTTATTTCGACTGGGGCTATCACTCCTCGTCCCCCGGCGTGTACGATTTTTCCAATGTCCGCAATGTCGAGCGCGCGCTCGAGATCGCCGAAGAAGAAGGCATGTACGTGATCGCCCGCACCGGTCCGTACGTGAATGCGGAACTGACCGGCGGCGGCTACCCGGGCTGGATGTTCCGCAACCGCGCCGAAGCGCGCACCGACGACCCTGTGTATCTGGCGGCCGTCGATGAATGGATGACGCAGATTAACGCCATCATCGCCCGCCACCAGGCCACCACCGGCGGCGGCAACGTGATCGCCTACCAGCTCGAAAACGAACTGGGCAAGGTCGAGCCGAAGCACGTACGCCAGATGGAACACCTGGCCAAAAAAGCCCGCGCCGATGGCCTGAGCGTGCCGTTCTTCCACAACTCGGCCGGCCGCCTGCCGGACTGGACGCCAAAGAACTCCACCGCGCCATGGGCCAATCCCGGCCCCACCGACATGTACGCGTTCGACGGCTACCCGGGCGGAACCTGCAACGTGTTTGCCAGCCCGGCCGGCCCCAACAAGGCGCCCGATTGGGGCATCTATGGCAAGAATTCGCCCAAGATCGGCTCGCTGTCGTCGCCGAATACGCCCGGCTTTGCGGCCGAACTCGGCGGCGGCTGGTTCGATTACTGGGGTTCAAACGGCACCTATAATTGCACGGCTGAACGCCAGGGCACCGGCTACCAGCGCGTGTTCTATGGCACTAACCTGATCAACCGCATTACCATCCACAATGTGTACATGACTTTTGGCGGCACGTCGTGGGGCTGGCTGGCCGGTCCGGTGGTGTACACGTCGTACGATTACGGCGCGCCGATCTCGGAAGACCGCGGCTTGCGCGCCAAGGCGCTGTCGCTAAAGCAGCAAGGCATGTTCGTGCAGGCAGCCGAGCAGGCATTGGCCAAGATGGACAAGGGGCCGGAGATCGTCACCTCGTTGCCGCAGGCCAAGGTCTATCACAACATCAACCCGGACCTGGGCACCCACGTGCTGTTTGCCGTGCACAGCCCGTCCGACCTGACCACCGACGACAGCTTTACGTTCGACCTGGCCACCGCCGACGGCAAGTACCAGGTGCCGCTGCGCCTGAACGGCCAGGATGCCAAGATGCTGCTGGCGAACTACAAGCTCGAACGCCAGCACCTGGTGTATTCGACTTCGGAAATCCAGACCCATTTCGCCAACGGCGAGCGCGATATCGCGCTGCTGCACGGCCGCGATGGCGAGGCCGGCGAAACCGTGCTGCGCTTCCACGGCGAACCGAAGGTGGAAGTGCTGGCTGGACAGGTGGCAGCGCGTTTCGATGCCGCTACTGGCGACCTCAAGCTGACCTATACCCACGACGGCCTGGCGCGCGTGCGCATCAGCGGCGGTGGCCGCGCGCCGCTGTTGCTGCTGCTGGCCGATAACAAGCACAGCCTGCAGTTCTGGAGCCAGAACACCCCTGCCGGCACGGTATTGCAGCTGACCCCAGCCATGGTGCGCGCCGCCACCCTGGCCGACGGCAAACTGGCGCTGACCGGCGACACCGCCGCCGCCAGCGAGCTGACCGTGTGGGGTCCGGCCTTCACCTCGGCCAGCTTCAATGGCAACAACCTGGCGCTGGCGCCGCAGCCGGACGGCAGCATCAAGGCAGGCACCCTGGCCGGTCCCGCCGCCGTCAAGCTGCCCGACCTGGCCACCCTGCCCTGGTCGCGCCGCATGGACAGCCTGGAAGCCCAGCCCGGCTTCGACGACAGCAAGTGGACCCGTGTCGATAATCGCGCCTCGGCAGCGCAAACCTGGACCATGCCCGAGCGTGGCCAGCCGACGCTGGCGATGAGCGACTACGGCTTCCACCACGGCGACGTCTGGTATCGCGGACGCGTCAACATTGTTGACCCGAAAACCAACCAGCTGGAACTGTTCTACGGCGCCGGCGGTGCGGGCATGGTGCAGGTGTGGGTCGATGGCAAGTTCATCGGCCAGGACGAAATGGACGTGGGCCGCTCGTTCCCCGAGACCACCGACAGCGTCAAGCTGTCGCTCGGCGATAAATTGACGAAGGGCGAGCACGTCATCGCGGTGATGGTGCGTAACAATTCGCATAACTGGAACCTGATGGCAGACGATTACCACCGCGAAGCACGCGGCCTGATCGCCGCATCGCTGACCAAGCGTGGCGGCCAGCGCTTCGGCGTGCCGATTACCTGGCGCATCCAGGGCAACCTCGGCGGCGAGCAGATTGCCGACGTGGTGCGCGGTCCGATGAACAACGGCGGCCTGTACGGCGAACGTGCTGGCTGGTATCGCCCGCTGTGGGAGCAGCAGGACAGCAAGACCGGTTGGACCGCCGCCAAGCCCACTGCGGCGCCACCGGCAGCCGGCACCTACTGGTTGCGCACGTCGTTCGACCTCGACCTGCCGAAGGACCACGATGTGCAACTGGGACTGGCGTTCGGCGACACGACCACGCCGCGTTCGGAACGCGAGAACCGCGTGCTGATCTTTGTAAACGGCTGGAACATGGGGCAATTCATCGCCCACATCGGCCCGCAACGGGTGTTCGTGCTGCCTCCGGGTATTCTGAATCCCAACGGTCAGAACACGATCGCGCTGGCGGTCACCACTGACGGCAAAGCGGCCAACGCACTGGAGCCTGTGAAACTGGTGAATTTGCGCACGGTACGCGGTGGAGTGAAGCTGGAAATAATGCCGGGGTCGAACGCCCCGGCGAAGTAAGAGGTACGCGATCCCCGCAGCTGCGGGGATTTTTTTACACGTTATCGCCTTGCGGCTCGACCCGGCTGATCAGCACCGTGGCAATCCTGCGCTCCAGCAGCTCCGCCACCTCGAAGCGCAAGCCATCGACCTCGATGGCCTGGCCCAGCTCCGGCAAGGCACCGAATTGTTCCAGCATGAAGCCGCCCAGCGACGCGTAGTCGTCGGTCTCGCTGACCAGCGCATCGGTCTCCAGTACTTGCTGCAGGTGGTGCAGGTCGGCGCTGCCGGCCACGCGCCAGCGGCCCGGGCCTTCCACTTGCACTTCCGGCTGCTCGTCCTCGTCCGGGAACTCGCCGGCGATCGCTTCCAGGATGTCGATCGGCGTGACCAGCCCCACGATGGTGCCGTACTCGTCGGCGATCAGCACCAGTTGGCGCGAGCGCTTGAGGGTCTCCATCACTTTCAGCACGCCGCCGGCTTCGGGCATGATGATCGGTGCGCGCACGTATTCGTCGGTGATTTCCTGGCCGGCGGCCAGGCAGGCCACCAGGTCCTTGGCGCGCACGATGCCTACCACGTTGTCGAGCTGGCCCCGGCTGACCGGGAAGAAGCTGTGCGGCGTTCCCAGCAACTGGCCCTGGATGGTGGCGCTGTCCTGGTCCAGGTCGATCCACGAAATGTCGGAACGGTTGGTCATGATGGACCGGATCGAGCGCTGCGACAGGCTCAGCACACCGCTGACCATATTGCGTTCCTGTTCCTCGAACGCGGGCAGTTCGACGGTGTCGCCGGTCTCCTCAGGCTCAACACCTGCAGCTGCACGCTTCTTGCCGCCCAGCAGGCGCAATACGGCGTCGGCGGTACGGTCGCGCAGCGGCATGTGTTCATCCTTGCGCAAGAAGTTACGGCGCGCCAGCTGGTTGAGGAACTCGATCACGACCGAGAAACCAATCGCTGCGTACAGATAACCTTTGGGGATGTGGAAGCCCAGGCCTTCGGCGATCAGGCTCAAGCCCACCATCAGCAGGAAGCTCAGGCACAACACCACCACGGTCGGGTGGGCATTGACGAAGCGCGTCAGCGGTTTCGACGCCAGCACCATCACGGCCATCGAGATCACCACGGCGGCCATCATCACGCCCAGTTGCTCGACCATGCCGACAGCCGTGATCACGGCGTCGAGCGAGAACACGGCGTCGAGCACGACGATCTGCGCCACGACCGCGCCGAAGCTCGCGTATTCGCGGTTGCCGGTGTGGACGTGAACCTTGCCCTCGACCCGCTCGTGCAGCTCGGTCGTAGCCTTGAACAGCAGGAACAGGCCTCCCAACAGCAGGATCAGGTCACGGCCGGAGAAAGGTTGCGAAGCGATGTGGAATAGCGGCTCGGTCAGGGTGACCAGCCAGGACATGACAGACAGCAAGCCGAGGCGCATGATCATCGCCAGGCTCAAACCGATCAGCCTTGCCTTGTCGCGCTGCTCGGGCGCGAGTTTGTCCGCGAGAATTGCTATGAATATCAGGTTATCGATACCGAGGACGATTTCGAGTACGATAAGTGCGAACAAGCCGACCCAAATGTTTGGGTCGAATAGCCATTCCATGCCTTGCCTTCCAGAGTTAAGAGGAGGCCATTGTAATCGATTATCTCGGTAAGACTACTTATCCCTGGTTTATGAAACCGTGGACATTTTCGGTCAAGATGGGGGTATCCCCCACCTTTTTGACTTGAATCTTGCTCAAAGTGACATTTTTGACGGGCATCTCGCGCTCGGCCTTGATGTGGCAAACGAACTTGGCCTCCCCCACGGTGACGTTACTGACATGCAGGCCCTCGATCGGCGTCAGCCGTCGTTCGTAGGTGGGCACCAGGTTGCGCCACTGGTACAGCACATCGGTTTCCACGCTGAGTACACCGCCGGCGATGCGGGTGGCGCTGACATTGTTGACGTGGATATTGCGCACGTAGCCGCCACGCCGCTCGTTGGTCTTGACGAACAGCAGGTTGTTGATGGTGCTGGCCACGCGCGAATCGGCATGGTCGAAGTGGCAGTTATCGACGTACACGTTCTCGATGCCGGCCGACAGTTCGCTGCCGATGGCGATCAGCTGGTGGCCGTTCTTGATGCGGCAGTTGCGCATGACGATGTTGCGCGAAGGTACGCCAAGGCGCCACGCATCCTGGTCGCGCCCGGACTTGACGGAGATCGCGTCGTCGCCCTGGTCGAACACGCAGTCTTCGATCAGCACGCTCTGGGTCATCTCGGGATCGACACCATCGTTGTTGTGGCCGTGCGCGCGGATATTCACCCGGCGGATCACCACGTCCTTGCACAGCAGCGGGTGCACCACCCAGAACGGGCTGTCCTCGATGCTGATGTCTTCGATCAGTACATGGCGGCAGCGGTTGAACTGGACGAATTGCGGGCGCAGGTTGGCCGCGCCGCCGGTCATTTGCCGTTCGCTCACGGGTACGCCCTTGGCTGCCTGGTGGTACAGGGCCACCAGCGCATCCATGTGCGGCTTGGGCCGTGCATACCATACGCGCCAGATGTCGAGCTTGGCTTGCAGCTTGCCTTGGCCGGTAATGGCGACGTTTTCGCACTCGAACGCATACACCAGCGGCGAGTAGTTATAGCATTCCAGGCCTTCCCAGCTGCTCAGTACTGCCGGCAGGTAGTCTTCTGGACGCTCGGAAAACAGCAGGGTCGCGCCTTTCTCGACGTGCAGGTTGACGTTGCTCTTGAGGTGAATCTTGGCGGTGGGCCACACGCCGGGCGGCACCACGACCACGCCCGAGCCGCTGGCGTGGGCGGCGGCGATCGCGCGCGTGATCGCGCACGAGGTGGCGCTCTGGCTGGCCGGGTCGGCGCCGAAATCGGTGATCGGAAAACGCTTGCCGGCGGCAAAGTCGGGAACCGCGATGTCGGGCATGGCGAACGGGGCTTTGACCGTGATCCGTTGTTGCGGGTGGCCGGCAGCGGCGATGCTGGCGCAGCCGGCGAACAGGGGCAGGCTGAGGCCGGCGAGGACGGCCTTGCGGCGCGTTGGTGACGTTGGTGACGTTGGGAGCATGGGTTATCTCGGTATAGGCGTTACCGTGATGGTAGCGCGGCAGCCGTGCCCTGCTGTCCGGCCCTGCCAAATTCTCAGGCGGGTGACCAAACGCACAACAGTCACCGCAGTCGTTGCACGGAAATTCGTCATTCCCGCGAACGCGGGAATCCATAGGCCACATCATTTGATGCTCAGCATGGATTCCCGCCTGCGCGGGAATGACGGATCGGCGGCTAGCGGTCGCTGTCACGCCGGAGCAGAGTGACAGATCGGCGGCTAGCGGTCGCTGTCACGCCGGCGCAGAGTGACGGATCGGTGGCTAGCGGTCGCTGGTCACGCCTGCTGCGGCAGCTTGTCGATCAGCTTGTCGAGCGTGATCGGGTACTCGCGCACGCGCACGCCGGTAGCGTTGTAGATGGCGTTGGCAATTGCCGCCCCTACCCCGCAAATACCGAGCTCGCCGACACCCTTGGCCTTCATCGGCGACGACATCGGGTCGGTTTCGTCGAGAAAGATCACGTCCTGGTGGGGAATGTCGGCATGCACCGGCACTTCGTAGCCGGCCAGATCGTGGTTCACAAAAAAGCCACGGCGGTGGTCCACCACCAGGTCTTCCATCAGGGCAGCACCCGCGCCCATGGTCATGGCGCCGATGACCTGGCTGCGGGCCGACTTGGGGTTGAGGATGCGGCCGGCAGCACACACGGCCAGCATGCGGCGGATGCGGGTTTCGCCGGTGTCTGCATCGACGCCCACTTCGACGAAGTGCGCGCCGAACGTCGATTGCTGGAATTTCTTGTCCAGGTCGCCGAATTCGATGCTGTCTTCCGCCATGATGTCGCCGCCTTCGGCGGCCTTGGCCAGGGTGGCCGTCTTGCCGCCGCCGCGCACCGAACCATCGGCAAATTCGGCGTCGGCTGGCAGGCCCAGTTTTTGCGCCACGGCCTCGCGCAGCTTGACGCACGCGGCATACACGCCGGCGGTGGAGCTGTTGCCGCCCCACTGCCCGCCCGAACCGGCCGAGACCGGGAAGTCGGAGTCGCCAAGCTTGACCACGACCTTGTCGATGGTGACACCCATCATTTCAGCGGCAGTCTGGGCGATGATGGTGTAGCTGCCGGTGCCGATGTCGGTCATGTCGGTTTCGACCGTGACGATGCCCTTGCTGTCGAGTTTGACGCGCGCGCCCGACTTCATGACGATATTGTTGCGGAAGGCGGATGCGACACCGTAGCCGATCAGCCAGCGGCCATCGCGTACCTGGCCCGGCAGGGCGTTGCGCTTGTCCCAGCCGAAGCGCTCGGAACCCACGCGCATGCACTCGACGAAACGGCGCTGCGAGAATTTGCGCTCGCGCTTGGCCGGATCGTGGGTGATGTCGTTGATGATGCGGAAACGCACCGGATCCATTTTCAGCTTTTCGGCCAGCTCGTCGATCGCCACTTCGAGCGCCATCAGGCCCGGCGCTTCGCCCGGGGCGCGCATGGCGTTGCCTTCAGGGAGATTCAATACGGCCAGGCGCATTTTGGTCATGCGGTTGGCGCCGGCATACAGCAGCTTGGTCTGGGCGGTGGCGGTTTCCGGTTGCCCTTCGGGCAGGTCGCCGGACCAGCTTTCGTGGCCGATGGCAGTGATCTTGCCCTCGCGGCTGGCGCCGATGCGCAGGCGCTGGATGGTGGCCGGCCGGTGCGTGGTGTTGTTGAACATGAACGGTCGTGGCAGGGTCAGCTTGACCGGACGGCCCGCTGCCTTGGCGCCCAGCGCGGCCAGCACGGCCTCGCAGCGCACGAACAGCTTGCCGCCGAAGCCGCCGCCGATGTACGGCGATACCAGCCGCACCTGGTCCTTGGACAGGCCGAGGGTCTTGGCGACATCGCCCTGGCCCCAGGCAATCATCTGGTTCGAGGTCCAGATGGTGACCTTGTCGCCGTCCCACTTGGCAATCGACGCGTGCGGCTCCATCATCGCGTGCGACTGGTCGGGCGTGGTGTAGGTGAGGTCGATTTTCACCGGTGCCGCTTTGAAGGCGCCGTCGAAGTCGCCGACCTTGGTGTCGGCGTTTTCCTTGTCCTTGTGCGGCTTGGCGGTGTCTTTCACCTTGGCGAGGTCGTACGCGCCTGCGCTTTCGGCGTATTTCACCTGCACCAGCTGGGCGGCGGCGCGCGCCTGTTCCCAGGTGTCGGCCACGACCACGGCAACGGCCTGGTGATAGTGTTCGACGTCGGGACCGGCCAGCAGGTGGGCGGTGTTCATCTTGCCCTTGCCGAGTTTACCGGCATTTTCGTAGGTGACGATGGCCAGCACGCCCGGCGATTTGCGGGCGGCAGCCAGGTCGATCGCGGTGATCTTGCCCTTGGCGATAGACGAACCGACCACGTAACCGTAGGCGGCATTCGGCGCCACCGCGTGCTGCTCGTAGGCATACGGCGCGGTGCCGGTGGTTTTCATGGGGCCGTCGATGCGGTCGAGCGGCTTGCCGACGACCTTCAGCTGGTCGATCGGATTGGTGGTGGCGGGAGTGGTAAATTTCATGGCTTAGGCTTTCTTCGCTTCCGCCAGCACGGCGGAGATCGTGCGCTGGACCAGGGTGATCTTGAAGGCGTTGTCTTCGGTGGTGCGGGCGCCGGCCAGCAACTGGTCGGCCACGGCCTTGCCGCCTTGCGCCACGCTGGCATCCGCCGCTGGCAAACGCCACGGCTTGTGGGCGACGCCGCCGAGTGCCACGCGGCCGGTACCGTCCGGCAGCACCACGGCCGCCACCGAAATCAGGGCAAACGCGTACGACGAGCGGTCGCGCACCTTGCGGTAATAGTGCTTGCCGCCCAGCGGCTTGGGCAAGGTCACCGCCGTGATCAGCTCGCCCGGTTCGAGCGCGGTTTCGATATGCGGGGTATTTCCCGGCAGACGGTGGAAGTCGGCCATGGCGATGGTGCGGGTGGCGCCGTCGGCTTTCACGGTTTCCACGCGGGCGTCGAGCAGTTGCATGGCCACGGCCATGTCGCTCGGGTGGGTGGCGATGCAGGCTTCGCTGGTGCCGACCACCGCGTGCTGGCGCGAAAAGCCGCCGATGGCCGAGCAGCCGCTGCCCGGTTGGCGCTTGTTGCAGGCCTGGTTGGTGTCGTAGAAGTACGGGCAGCGCGTGCGTTGCAGCAAGTTGCCGGCCGTGGTGGCCTTGTTGCGCAACTGCGCCGAGGCGCCCGCCAGCAAGGCGCGCGACAGCACCGCGTAGTCGCGCCGCACGCGCTGGTCGGCGGCAAGATCGGTGTTACGGACCAGGGCGCCGATGCGCAGGCCGCCTTCTTTGGTCGCTTCGATCTTGTCGAAACCGATGCCGTTGACGTCCACCAGGTGCGTGGGCGCCTCGATTTCGAGCTTCATCAGGTCGAGCAGGTTGGTGCCGCCAGCGATGAATTTCGCATTGGGTTGGCGGGCAATCGCGGCCGCTGCTTCGGCCGGGGTTTTGGCGCGTTCGTAGCTGAAGGCTTTCATGCGCGGCTCCCGGCAACGTCGTTGATGGCGTCGATGATGTTGGAGTACGCGCCACAGCGACAGATATTGCCGCTCATGCGCTCGCGCAGTTCTTCGCTGCTGAGCAAGGGTTTGGTGTTGAGGTCGGCGGTGACGTGGCTCGGGATGCCCTGCTTGATCTCCTCGATGGCCGAGATGGCCGAACAGATCTGGCCGGGTGTACAGTAGCCGCACTGGTAGCCATCGTGCTTGACGAACGCCGCCTGCATCGGGTGCAATTTGTCGGGCGTGCCCAGGCCTTCAATGGTGGTGATCTTGTCGCCGTCGTGCATCACGGCCAACGACAGGCAGGAATTGATGCGCCGGCCTTCGACGATGACGGTGCAGGCGCCGCACTGGCCGTGGTCGCACCCCTTCTTGGTGCCGGTCAGGTGCATGTTTTCGCGCAGCACGTCGAGCAAGGTGGTGCGGGTATCGACTTCGACCGCGCGCGACTGGCCGTTGACCACGAGAGTGACCTTGTTGATCACGGGGGCGGCAGCCGCTTGCGCCGGGCCGCCGTTGCCACCGCCGGAGTTGCTGTTGTTTTGGGCGCCGGCCACCGACGGAACGGCGGCGGTAGTGGCGGTAATGGCGCCTGCGATCAGCAGATCGCGCCGGGTGATTTTTACATCGCTAAGGTCGTTCATCATCGATTCGTCCTGTGGCTAGATTGTGAGTAATGATTCATCGACGACTTGTGGCCGGATGAGTCAAAACATCTTAATCGCATTATCAGGACGACATCCGCACTGTTGATTCCAGGTTAGTACAGCTTACGTGATACTACTTATTGGCGCAAAGGTCGGCGATTTCTTCTTCCGTAAAGCCGGCCTGGCGGCGCGCTTCGAGATTGAACGGGCCGCGTGGCACTGGCGCCCAGTATTGCTCGCACAGCGCGGCGAACGTCGCGCGCGGCGCCAGCCCGCGCTGGTGGCACAGGTGGCGGAACCAGCGGTTGCCGATCTCGACGTGGCCGATTTCGTCGCGCAGGATGATGTCGAGGATGGCTGCGGCCTGCAAGTCGCCGGCCTGGGCGATCTTGGCGCGCATCGGCGGATTGGCGTCCAGCCCCCGCGCTTCCAGCACGCGCGGCACCAGCGCCATGCGCGCCAGCGCGTCGCCGGCGGTCTTGGCCACCATCTCCCACAGGCTGCCGTGGGCGGTGAAGTCACCGTAGGCATAGCCGAGCGTGACCAGGTGCGCGGCCACCAGCGAAAAGTGCAGCGATTCCTCTTCCGCCACGTTCAGCCAGTCGGTGTAGTAGGCAGCGGGCAGATCGGGGAAGCGCCACAGCGCGTCGAGCGCAAGGTTGATGGCGTTGAATTCGATGTGCGCCAGCGCGTGGATCAGCATGGCGCGCCCTTCCACCGTGTTCATCGAGCGCTTGCCCAGCGCCGACGGCAACACCAGTTCCGGCAAGCTTGGACGACCCGGTATCGGCCGGTCTGCCGGTGCTTGCAGCTGCGCGGCGGGATCGGGCGCACAGGTGCCGGCACGGACCGCCGCGGCCATGGCGTTGACGGCGGCGACTTTCTCGACCGGGTCCGATTGCAGCAGGCAGTGCAAGGCGCGGGCGCGCAGTTCGCCGTTGTTCGCGTGTGGTGGCAAGGACATGGAAATACTGGAGAGCAAAGGCACGAGTGTAGCATCTTGCTATGTGCCTCAGTTACTCATCCTGGTCCTACAGCCGTTCCGCACGTGCACCTATAGCCGTCTCGACCACCTCATTGCATCATGAGTCCTGTGCTGCGCTACACACCCGGCAGAAAGCGCCGGAAGCCAGCGTGCATCCCCCAACCATCAGGAGACCACCATGAGCTACCTCGACCGCGACACCTACGGCATCTATAACACCGATTATGCAGACGCGGACAACGGCCCCGGCCCGCGTCTGATGGGCGCCGACACCCTCATCGGCGAAGACGTGTACAACTTGCAGGAAGAAGACCTGGGCGACATCAAGGAAATCATGCTCGACATGCGCCAGGGTAACGTGGCTTACGCCGTGCTGTCGTTCGGCGGCTGGCTGGGCATGGGCGACAAGCTGTTTGCCGTGCCATGGGAAGCGCTGCAACTGGACACCGTCAACAAGCGCTTCCTGCTCAACGTGTCGAAAGATCACCTGAAGAACGCCCCCGGTTTCGACAAGGACAATTGGCCCGACATGGCCAGCTCCGAATTCTCCACCCAGATTCACGACTTCTATGGCACTCAACAAGCCGTGCCCGGCGGCCGGACTGCCAGCGGCAGCGTGATGAGCGCCGGCACCGGCAGCCTGCAGAGCGATCCCGGCTATTCGAGCAGCCGTGGTTCGGGACTCGGCAACCTGTAAATCTTAAAAGTTTCACCGAAAAAGCACGCGCTGGTCGCGTGCTTTTTTTATGCACCATAATCGTGCGGGTCTTCTGGCATGTTTCTTGATATAACTGCACTCAACAGGGGGAAGTTATATTATGGGAAAATTTTTCAATGAAATGACCGCAGATGGCCTGGCACACAACGCCAGCGCCGAGGTGCGTGAGCATTACCGTGAGTTTTGTGGCTGGCTGCAGCGCCAGTCGCCCGATACCATCGAACGAAAGCGGGCGGAGGCGGACCTGACCTTCCGCCGGGTGGGTATTACCTTTGCCGTCTATGGCGACGACGCCGGCACCGAACGGTTGATTCCGTTCGACACCATTCCCCGCATCATCACCGCTGCCGAATGGAAGCGGATGGAGGCCGGCCTGGTCCAGCGCGTTAAAGCGCTCAATATGTTTATCCATGATATTTATCATGACCAGAATATCGTCAAGGCCGGCCTGATCCCGGCAGAGCAAATCTACAAGAACGCCCAGTACCGACCGGAAATGCAAGGCATCAATGTCGCCTCCGACATCTATGCCCACATCGCCGGGGTCGATATCGTGCGCGCCGGCGAAGGCGAGTTTTACGTGTTGGAAGATAATTTGCGGGTGCCGTCCGGCGTGTCGTACATGCTGGAAGACCGCAAGATGATGATGCGTTTATTCCCGGAGTTGTTTGCACGCAACAAAATCGCGCCGGTCGATCATTATCCGGACATGCTGCTCGACAATTTGCGTTCGGTTGCGCCAATGGGAATCACCGACCCGGTGGTGGTGGTGATGACTCCCGGCATGTATAACTCGGCCTACTTCGAACATGCGTTCCTGGCCCAGCAAATGGGCGTGGAACTGGTCGAAGGCAAGGATTTGTTTGTCAGCGATAACACGGTATTCATGCGCACCACGCGCGGCCCCAAGCGGGTCGATGTGATTTACCGCCGCCTTGACGACGATTTCCTCGATCCGCTGGCTTTCCGCCCCGATTCTTCGCTGGGCGTGCCCGGCTTGCTGTCGGTGTACCGCGCCGGCCGCGTCACCCTGGCCAATGCGATCGGTACCGGCGTGGCCGACGACAAGTCGATTTACCCGTTCGTGCCCGACATGATCAAGTTTTACCTGTCGGAAGAGCCGATCCTCAACAACGTGCCGACGTACCAGTGCAGGAAAAAGGAAGATCTGGCGTACACGCTGGCCAATTTGCCCGATCTGGTGGTCAAGGAAGTGCACGGCGCCGGTGGCTACGGCATGCTGGTAGGACCGGCCTCGACCAAGCAGCAGATCGAAGACTTCCGGGCGCGCCTGCTGGCCAATCCCAATGGCTATATCGCCCAGCCCACGCTGGCCCTGTCGGCCTGCCCCACGTATGTCGAGGACGGCATCGCGCCGCGCCATATCGACTTGCGGCCATTCGTATTGTCGGGCAAAACCATTTCGATGGTGCCCGGCGGCCTGACGCGCGTGGCCTTGCAGGAAGGCTCGCTGGTGGTGAACTCGTCGCAAGGCGGCGGCACCAAGGATACCTGGATTTTGGAACGCTAAGGAGACACCCATGTTAAGCCGCACCGCCGACCACCTGTTCTGGATGGCGCGCTACACCGAGCGCGCCGAGAACACCGCCCGCATGTTGGACGTCAATGTGCAAACCTGCATGCTGCCGCAGTCCGACGAAGATAACGCCCAAGTCTGGCGCGCCCTGCTCGGTATTTCCGAACTGGAACACCGCTTTGCCGAGCACTATGACGTCCTCGGTGCCCGTGACGTCATCGCCTTCATGGTGCGCGACCCCGCCAATCCGTCGTCGGTGGTCTCGTGCCTGACCGAGGCGCGCGAAAACGCCCGCGCCGTGCGTGGCACGCTGACCACCGAAGTCTGGGAAACCCAGAACCAGACCTGGCTCGACATGCAGAAAATGCTGAAGACCAATATGTTGGAAGACGACCCAAGCAAGTTTTTCGAATGGGTCAAGTACCGCTCGCACCTGTCGCGCGGCGTCACGCTGGGCACCATGTTGCGCGACGAGGCCGTGCATTTCATCCGCCTGGGCACCTTCCTGGAGCGGGCTGACAATACGGCGCGCATCCTCGACGTCAAGTTCCACAGCGGCACCGCCGCGCCAGCCGTGCGCGACGCCATGAACCAGCGCGATTTTTATTACTGGGGCGCGCTGCTGCGCTCGGTATCGGGTTTCGAGATCTATCGCAAGGTCTACCGCGACGTGATCACCCCCGCGCGTATCGCCGAACTGCTGATGTTGCGCGGCGACATGCCGCGTTCCTTGCTTGCGTGCATGGACGAGGTGGTACACAACCTCGGCGAAGTGCGCAACGATGTATCGGCCGATACCGAGCGCCTGGCCGGCCGTCTGCGCGCGGCGTTGCAGTTTTCCAAGATCGACGACATCCTCGAAGCTGGCCTGCACGACACCCTCACCCGCTTCCTGGCTGACATCAATCAGCTTGGCAATCGCGTCAGCCGCGATTTCCTGGTGCCCCTGGCGGCATGAACGAAAGGTAATCGATGCAACTGACCATACGGCATGAAACGCGCTACATCTATACGGCGCCGCTGGCCTACACCATCCAGCAACTGCACATGACGCCGCGCAAGGAACCGCAGCAGCAGGTGCATTCCTGGCATCTGAACGTGCCTGGTCATGTGCACGCTTACACCGATGCGTTCGGCAACCTGTCGCACATGATGACGCTGGATACCCAGCACCGGGGGCTGGACATCGTTGCGTCGGGCATTGTCGAGACCACGGCCCCGCTCAAGGGCCGCGTGCCGAACGGCGATGCACTGTCGCCGCTGTTGTTCACGGCGCCCACCCGGCTGACCGAGGCCACGCCCGGGATACTCGAACTGGCCGCTTCGTGCCTGCCGGACGGGCGGGCGCAATCGCGCGACCTCATGAGTTTAGCCGAGCACATCTTTGGTGCGGTCAAGTATCAAAGCGGTGCAACGGCGGTCACGACCACCGCCAGCGATGCTCTGGCGCTGGGCCAGGGCGTGTGCCAGGATCACGCCCACCTGTTCCTGGCCTGCTGCCATGCACATGGCATTCCGGCGCGCTATGTTTCCGGTTACATCGATCCGGAAGACAGCGACCACGCGGCCAGCCATGCCTGGGTGGATGCCTGGGTGGAGGACAAGGATTATCACGGCTGGATCAGCATCGACGTGACCCATGCGCGCCTGATGACCGACGCGTATTGCCGCCTGGCGATCGGGCGCGACTATGACGGCGCAGCGCCGATACGCGGCGTGCGGCGCGGCGGCGGCATTGAATCGATGGAGGTGACGGTCGATATTTCCACCCGACAGTGCCTCTGAAAGGTTGCCCGGTGTAAAATTAAACTGTTTTCATTATCCAAGATTCAACATGACTTATTGTGTCGCCATGCGCCTCGACGCCGGCCTGGTGTTTTTATCGGATTCGCGGACCAACGCGGGTGTGGACCAGGTGGGTACTTTCCGCAAGATGAGCGTTGTTGACGTCCCCGGCGACCGCACCATGGTCATGATGACCGCTGGTAACCTGTCGATCTCACAATCGATCCGGCAATTGGTGGCTGATTATGTCAGCGCCGATGGCCGCAGCATCTGGAATGTCACCAGCATGTTCGAAGCGGCGCGCCTGCTGGGCGATGTCGTGCGGCGGGTGCACGAGCGCGATGCCAAAGCGCTGGCCGAGTTCGGCATCGACTTCAATGTCAGCATCATTCTCGGCGGCCAGATCGGCGCCGAGCGCTGCCGCCTGTTCCAGATTTATTCTGCAGGCAACTTCATCGAATCACACGATGAAAATACCTATTTCCAGATCGGTGAGTCCAAGTATGGCAAACCGATCATCGACCGCGTGATCACGCCAGCCACCAGCCTCGACGATGCCGCCAAGTGCGCGCTGATTTCGATGGATTCCACCTTGCGCTCGAACGTCTCGGTCGGCTTGCCGCTCGATTTGCTCGTATATGAGCAAGGCGCGCTGGCCATCACCCACTTCGTCACCATCGACCAGCGCAACCAGTACTTCCAGATGATCCGCAACACCTGGGGCGACCAGCTCAAGCTGGTGTTCGAGGGGCTGGACAAGCCGGTATGGGATGCTGCGCCCGACACCCGCGACAATGTGCTGCATGCCAGCAGCACCTCGGCGAAGCCGATGCGGGTGCTGGCGCCGGCGGCCGTGGTGTTTGCAACAGCACCCAGGGTACCACTGCAAACCTTGGCGCAGCAGTTCAGCGACGGTCAGCAGTAAGTATTCCCATTAAATTGTAACAATGTGTGCACAACTGGCCAATACGTCTATGGCGTAGCGGGGTATGATGTGCACTCAACCTCTGGAGTGACGCATGCCCGATACCCCCCGGTCACAGACCGACGACGACGTATTCTCGGTTACCACGCTGCTCAAATACATGGGCAACGACGACAAGGCGCTGGCCGTTGTCACCAAGATCGTCCGCGATGCCTGCGCCCCGCGCCAGGCGCCGCTCGACCAGGCCTGCGCCGCCATCGATGACGGCCGCCTGGCCGAAGCGGGCAAAATCTTCCACGGCCTGCGTGGTTCGGTGGGCAGCCTCGGCGCCAAGCGCCTGGTCGCCGCCTCGCTGGCGCTGGAACAGGCCTTGGTCGCGCGCGATAACGCTGCCATCCCTGCCCTGCTGGACGCCGTCCGCGCCGAATATAACGCCGTGCTGGCTGCGGCCGACGCCTGGCTGGCACAGCTGTAACCTGCTTTTGCAGCCCGTTGACGGCTTTAACGAATGGTTACAATTGTTACCCTTGGCCACGTTTGGAATCGTCAATATTGAGAATTCTGCATGCTACTATCGCCATCGCTGATCACGGATGGCAGCCTCTTATGCTGTGCAAGCCGTGCGACGTTGCAGTGCGCCCGATTGTAAGATCGGGACATCGAATGGCTGGCATCGAAGGGAATAGTCGAGCATATGGATTTATTCAACAAGTCTGGAGTGCTGGTGGCGTCGGTACTGGTAATGGTCGGTACCGCGATCGGCTGGCAGGCGCAGGAAAGCCCGATACCCGCTCCGACCAAGATTGAAGCCGTGGCCACGCGCATCGGCGACGCCGGCCACGTCGCCGCCGAGCGCAGGTTGCAGGAGTGGGCCGACCTCGGTTCCCCGGTGGCGCAACGCGAACTGGCGTTGCGTTACCTCTCCGATCCCGATAAACGCGATGAAGCGCTGGACTTGTTCCAGCGCGCAGCCAACGGCGGCGATGCCCGTGCGGCTGGCCTGGTGGGACTGGTCCGCGCAGGCCCTGGCCACTTGCAACGCTGATTTGTCGAGTCGCCTTAGTCTGAGCATCTGCCGCGCCGCCTCCAGGGCCGCGCGGCATTTTTACGCGCGCCGGCCGTGGTCCAGTTGTTCGATATACCAGCGCAAGGACTGGCGCAGGCCGCGCCGCAGGTCGTGGGTGGGTGCATAACCGAGCAGATCGGCAGCCTTGGTAATGTCGGCCTGCGAGTGGCGCACGTCGCCGGCGCGAAAATCGGCGTAGGCCGGCTGAAAGTCGCGCAGGTGGCCGTAGCGGTCCACCAGCAACTCCTGCAACAGCAAGTACAGCTCGTTGAGGCTGGTGCGATGGCCCAGCGCTACGTTGTACACCTGGTTAGCGGCGGCCGGCTGCTGGCCCAGCGCTGCCAGCAGGTTGCACACGGCGTCGTCAAACGAGGCGCCGTAGCTATAGCGCACCTGCGCCAGGCCGGTAATGCCCGGCTTGATCCCGTGGCGCACATTGTAGTAGGCGATGTCACGGGTCAGTTGTTCGACAAAATAGCTGCGCTCCGGACGCGGCCCGACAAAACTCATCTCGCCCTTGAATACGTTGAGCATCTGCGGCAGCTCGTCGATGCGCAGCTTGCGCAGCCAGCGGCCCACGCGGGTCACGCGCGGATCGTCCTCGGTAGCCCAGGTGGGCGTGCCGTCGCGCTCCGCGTCGATGCGCATGCTGCGAAACTTCAGCACCCGGAACAGGCGGTTGTCGCGTCCCACCCGCTCCTGCTGGTAGAACACCGGTCCCCCATCTTCCAGGCGTATGGCCAGCGCGGCCAGCAGCATTACCGGCATCGTCGCCAGCCCGATAAAGGCGCTGGCAACCAGGTCGAACGCGCGCTTGACGGCAGCCCGGAACAGGCTCTGGTCGAAGCCACCGCCGAAAATCAGATAGCTCGGTTGCAGCGAGTCGAGCCGGATCTGGCACGCCTCGCGCTCGAAAAAAGTGGCGGCGTCGGTCACGCGCACGCCGCCGACCGCGCATTCGAGCAGTTGGCGCACCGGGAAGCCGCCGTTACGGCGATCCGACACCGAGACGATGATTTCATCGGCCGCGTAGCGCCGCGCCAGGGCCAGCAACGACAGGTCCGGCGGCAGCAACATCGCGGGCGGCACGTGCAGCTGTTCTCCCTCGACCGGCACGCAACCGACCACCCGGAAGCGGTGAAAGCCGCCGCCACCCGCAAGCTCCAGGCATTCATGCGCGGCGGCGCCGTGGCCGACGATCATCAGGCGCTTTTCCAGCATGCGCGAACCGGCCGACGTGAACACCACCAGCCGCGCCAGCAGCACTGCCGCACCGCCGAGCACGAACACCATGCTGCCCAGGCGCCCGAACTGCGGCGCCGGCAGCAGCATGGCAAGGAGGCTGAACAGGCAAAAGCCGAGCATGAACGACGGCAATATCCGGCGCAGGGTGTTGTGCTGGTACATGCCCAGTGCCCCCATCGAAAACACCAGCACCAGCGCGAACGCGGCGGACGGCAGATACAGGGTATCGGGCGTCAACGCCTGGCCCGGCAACAGCAGCGGTGCACTGGCCAGGGCCGCCGTGACCAGCAGCAGCACTTCCATCAGGAGCAGCAGGAAGGCCATTTTCGATACATAGTGATGAAAAATACGGATCACGATCGGCTCCCCGGCTGGCGAAAACGCGCAAGCTTCCATGATCGCAAGATCGAGTCCGCCTGCCTTTGCGCCGCCACAATCACCACAATCGGCAATCATCGCCGTGATCGACACGTTGCAGAAACTGTGTCAATGGCAGGGGTATATGAACAAAGTTCCAGAAGGGTTGCGCGCCCACCGCCATCTCGCGACTTAGCTCAACGCCTGACGTCCCCGGCCTGTCATGTTTAAGCTTGGCGCCGATCAACTTTCAGGGGGAAGACGTGGCAAAACATCAACAACACAAACGATGCGCGCAGGGGCTGGCGGCAGTCGAGTTCGTCCTGGTATTGCCGCTGCTCTTGCTCATGCTGGCGTTTCCGCTCTACTTCGGGCGATATTGCTACCATTACAGCGTCGCCCACGCAGCAGCTACCAGCGCAGCCAACTACATGTCGAGAGTTCCGCTTGCCGAGGCCACCAACACATCGAAGGCCTCCGCCGCTTTCGGTGTGGCCAGGGAGATTTTTCAGGAAATGACGAACGAGCTCAATCCAGGTCCGTTGCGTCCCGTCTTGATGATCGACTGCGTCGACAATCTTTGTACGGGAAGTATCAAACCCAGGCAAGTACGGGCAACTGTCGAATTGTCGGTGGAAGACTTGTTTTTTCGCGACGTGACGCAGCTCAGCCTGCCTATACATGTCTCTGTAACGCTGCCCTACCGGGGCCGGTGAATCGATGGAACGCGAATCGCCGGAATTTTTCCCCGCCCATCCAGTCCGGATCGCAGTCGAACGGTGCGCCAGCGCGCCTGGAGGGATATCCAATTCGGCACACATAGCGTAACCTCTTGATATGAAATATTTCTGTAACAAACGTGGTGTTTAGACTATAGTCATGCTTCCCTACTGCATCCCGCCATGTGAATCATGAAATTTGATGTTGCAATCGTTGGCAGCGGACTGGCCGGCCTCTCGGTCGCCCTGCACCTCGCCGAAACCCGTACTGTCGCCATTATTTCCAAACGTGCCTTGCGAGATGGCGCCAGCAACTGGGCCCAGGGCGGCATCGCCGCAGTGCTCGATTCCGGTGACAGCCACCACCAGCACATCGACGACACGCTCGTTGCCGGCGGCGGCCTGTGCGACGAAAGCGCCACGCGTTTCATCGTCGAACATGGCCGCGAAGCGATCGAATGGCTGATCGCCCAAGGCGTGCCCTTCACCCGCGACGCCAATGCCGAACTGGGCTTCCACCTCACCCGCGAGGGTGGCCATAGCCAGCGCCGCATCATCCACGCGGCCGATGCCACCGGCCACGCGGTGCAGGTCACGCTCGAAGAAAAAGTGCGTGCCCACCCGAACATTTCGCTGTTCGAGCACCACTGCGCGATCGACCTGATCACGTCCGACAAGCTCAACCCGGACGCCAGGCGCCACTCGCAACCGAAGTGCCACGGCCTGTACGTGCAGGACGAACGCAGCGGCGTGGTGCATACTTTTGCGGCCGAACACACGGTGCTGGCCACTGGCGGCGCCGGCAAGGTGTACCTGTACACCACCAACCCGGATACCGCCAGCGGCGACGGCATCGCCATGGCGTGGAGGGCCGGTTGCCGCATCTCGAACATGGAGTTCATCCAGTTCCACCCGACCTGCCTGTACCACCCGTATGCGAAGTCGTTCCTGATCACGGAAGCGATCCGTGGCGAAGGCGGTTTGCTCAAGCTTCCGCCCGAAGCCGGCGCCGCCGCCGGCACCCGCTTCATGCTGGCCCACGACGACCGCGCCGAGCTGGCTCCGCGCGACGTGGTGGCCCGCGCCATCGACTTCGAGATCAAGAAGCGCGGCCTCGATTACGTCCACCTCGACATCAGCCACAAGCCGGCCGACTGGCTGATCGAACACTTCCCCACCATTTACGCGCGGTGCCTGGAGCTGGGCATCGACATTACGAAAGAACCGATCCCGATCGTGCCGGCCGCGCACTACACGTGCGGCGGCGTGGTCACCGATCTGCAAGGCCGCACCGATTTGCCGGGCCTGTACGCCGTCGGCGAGACGGCCTGCACCGGGCTGCACGGCGCCAACCGGCTGGCCAGCAACTCGCTGCTCGAATGCGTGGTGGTGGGCAGTGCTTGCGCGCGCGATATCGCTGCGAAGGAAAAAGGCGAAATCCCGTACCTGCCCGACTGGGACGAGAGCCGCGTGACCGACGCCGACGAAGAAGTGGTGATCGCCCACAACTGGGACGAGCTGCGCCGCTTCATGTGGAACTACGTGGGCATCGTGCGCACCACCAAGCGTCTTGAGCGCGCCCAGCACCGCATTGCGCTGCTCAAGGAAGAAATCGACGAGTATTACCGCAACTTCCGCATTACCCACGACCTGCTGGAACTGCGTAACCTGGTCGATGTAGCGAGCCTGATCGTCAACAGCGCGCTGCAGCGGCGCGAAAGCCGTGGCCTGCACTTCTCCCGCGATTATCCCGAAACCCTGCCCAAGGCGCTGCCGAGCATCCTGACGCCACCACGCCGCAGCTAAGCCCATGGCGACCGTCCGCACCGCCCTCCGCGCCGACATTCCTGCCATGGAGGCGCTGATCCGCCGCTCGGGTATCGGGTTGAGCAAGGGCTTCTATACGCCGGCGCAGGCGCGCGCGGTCACCGACCACGTGTTCGGGGTCGATACCCAGCTGGTGATCGACCAGACTTACTTCGTGGTGGAAGACGGGGGAGAGATGGTGGCATGTGGCGGCTGGAGCCGCCGCGCCACCCTGTTCGGCGCAGACCGCATGAAGCAGGAAGCCGATCCGCTGCTCGACCCGGCCACCGAACCGGCGCGCATCCGTGCCTTTTTTGTCGATCCGTCAGCTGCCCGACGCGGCTACGGCAAACTGCTGCTGGCCTGGTGTACCGACGCTGCGGCCACCGGCGGCTTTACCGCGCTGGAACTGGCCGCCACCCTGCCAGGCGTGCCGCTGTACCTGGCGTGTGGTTTCAACGAAATCCAGCGTCTCGAGCTGGACCTTCCTGGTCCGGTACGGGTACCGCTGGTCCGGATGCACAAGGCGATTGCAGTGAAATAACTGTGGCGCCAGTTCCACGGACACGATTTGTGTCGAGATGGCAATGCTAGAATCAGTTGTCGTCAGACTCGCCTGCCTTCATCGGCCAGGCCTCATTTCATGGGCAATGCAACCGATCGGACCTGGCAGCAATCGCACGGCGTGCGCGCCAGCCTGGCCGCGCTGGTCATCGCCAGTATCCTGCCGGTGGCTGCCGTGGCTGCTGTCATCATCGTCGGTATTTACCACAAGGAACGAGCCCAACTGATCAGCAACACGGTGGCGCGCGCCCACGCCATGATCAATGCCGTCGACCATGATTTCAGCAATACCAGGGTGGCGCTCAGCGCCCTCGGCACCTCCAGAATGCTGTCGTCCGGCGACTTGCGCGGCTTTCATGCGCGTGCCGTCGAGGCGCTGGCCAATCTGCACGCCGACAGCATCCTGGTACTCGATACCGATGGCCGCATGCTGATGTCCACCCGGCGTCCCTACGGCGCACGACTGCCGGTGCTGGCCAGCACGCCGCTGCTGCGGCGCATCCTGGCCGACGGCCAGCCCGGCGTTTCCGACCTGTTCACCGAGCCCATCAATAAAACCCTCATCTACACGGTAGGCGTGCCCATTCGCCGCGATGGCCGCATCGTCATGACGCTCAACGCCACCGCCACCCCCGCCCAGCTGACCCACGTGATCGCGGAGCAGCGCCTGCCCCCCACCTGGCGCGCCAGCGTAATCGACACCGCCGGCCGGGTGGTGGCCCGCTCGCACGATATCGACAGATATGCGGGCCAGCGCCTCAGCGACGACCAGTTACGGCCTGCGACCGCCGCCCGGGAAGGCGGTTTCGAAACCCGCACCCTCGACGGCATCGATGTGTTCGTCGTCTTCAGCCGGTCGCCACAGAGCGGATGGTCCGCTTACCTCGGCATACCGCTGCGCGAACTTAACGCCGGGCTGCACAGCACCATGGCCTGGCTGATCGGCGCCACGCTCGCCGCACTGGCAACCGGCCTGGGATTGGCCTGGCTGATGGGCGGGCGCATCACGCGCTCGGTACAGGCGCTGATCCCGCCAGCGCTGGCGATCGGCGAAGGTAGCGTGCCGGTAATTCCAGCATTGCATTTTCGCGAAGCGCATGAACTGGGACAGGCGCTGCGCAATGCCGGCGCCAGCGTCCGCGACGCGCGCGCCGCTTCGCAGGAGAGCGCCCAGCGCCTGACCCTCGCTGCCAACGCCGCACACCTGGGCATCTGGGTCCGCGACCTGCAGCAGCACACCATCTGGGTTTCAGAACAATGGCGCGCCCTGTTCGGCTTTGGCAAGCAACAGCAGGTGGACCTGGCCGACCTGCTGGGCCGGGTGCACGCCGATGACCGTCCCCACGTTGCGCAGACGCTCGACAGCGTCAGGCTTGGCGCACCGCGTTACGATATCGAATACCGCATCGTGCTGCCAGACGGCGGGCTGCGCTGGATCGGCTCGCAAGGCAGCGTGGAGTTCGACAACAGCGGCCACCCGGCACTGGTGCGCGGCGTATCGCTCGACATCACGGCGCGCAAGCTGGCCGAACTCGATGCGCGGCAAAAGCAGAAGGAGGTCACCCATCTGTCGCGGCTGGCCGTGCTCGGTGAACTGTCGGGAGCACTGGCGCACGAGTTGAATCAGCCGCTCACGGCCATTCTCAGCAACGCGCAGGCGGCGCGCCGCTTCATGGCGCAACAGCCGCCGAACCTGGCCGAAGTTGACGAGATCCTCGACGACATCATCGCCGAAGACCAGCGCGCGGGCGCGGTGATCGAGCGCCTGCGCCGGTTGTTCGACAAGAGCGAAACGCCGCGCGCACCGGTGCACCTGCACCGGCTGGCGGAGGACGTGATCCACCTGCTGCGCAACGACCTGATCAATCACGGCATGGTCGTGCATGTCGACTATGCGGCCACTGCGACCACCGTCTGCGCCGACGCTGTGCAACTGCAGCAGGTCCTGATCAACCTCCTGATGAACGCCTGCGATGCCATGGCCGGCGCCTTGCCGGCACACGCGGTCATTACCGTGCGCACCGCGACCGAGGGGCTTGATGCCGTGCGCCTGAGCGTGATCGACAGCGGCAGCGGCATCGCGGACGCCGACCTGGCCCGCATCTTCGAGCCGTTCTACACCACCAAGGCGCGCGGCATGGGACTGGGCTTGTCGATCTGCCGTAACATCGTCGCCGCCCACCAGGGCCGCTTGTGGGCCGAAAACAATCCGGATGGCGGCGCCAGCGTGCATTTGCGCCTGCCGCTGGCGCACGAGCCAGCACCATGAGCGGCGCCCAGGTGTTCGTGGTGGACGACCAGCCGGCCGTGCTCAAGGCACTGGGGCGCCTGCTGGCCGCGGCCGGCTACCGCGTGAGCGCCTACGCCACTGCCGAGGACTTCCTCGACGCCGGCCACGCCGACGATGAAGGCTGCCTGGTGCTGGACCTGTCGATGCCGGGCATGGACGGACCGGCATTGCAGGACGCGCTGGTGGCGCGCGCCAGCCGGTTGCCGGTGATCTTCCTCACCGGCCACGGTGACCTCGAGAGCGGCATCCGCGCCATGAAACACGGCGCCGCCGATTTTCTGACCAAGCCGGTGGACGACATACGCCTGATCGCCGCCATCGAAGTGGCGCTGCAGCGCAACCGCGAACGGCGCCAGGCTGACGGCGAACTGGCCGCCATCCGCGCACGGTTGCACACGCTGACGCCGCGCGAAGCCGAGGTGATGAACCTGGTCATCGAAGGATTGCTCAACAAGCAGATTGCCGCGGCCCTGGGCACCGTGGAAAAGACGGTCAAGGTGCATCACGCGCGGGTCATGGTCAAGATGGCGGTCAAGTCGGTAACGGCGCTGGTGCGCCTGGTCGACCGCGCCCGCAGCGACGGCACCACCTGAAGCCCGCGACCGGGGCGGCGGCATTGGCCCAAGGTCCAATACCGCGCCGGCGGTGGCAGCGGTATCGTCCAGGTATGGACACCACACTTCCCTGGGTAGCGGTAGTCGACGACGAAGCCAGCATACGTCGCGCGCTGCTGCGGCTGCTGCGCTCGGCCGACATCCCGGCACTGGCGTTCGACTCGGGCGCCAGCTTCCTCGCTGCACTGGAAGCTGGCGCGCCCTGCTGCGCAGTGATCGATGTCCACATGCCGGGCGGATCGGGACTCGACCTGCTGGAGCAATTGTTCCACTGCGCGCCGGCGGTCGCGGTGATACTGATGACAGGCCACCATACCGCTGGCGAGCGCAGCCTCGCATTGCAATGGCAACCCGTTGCTTATTTACAGAAGCCGCTCTCCGACCAGCTGCTGCTGGCTGCCATCGGCGCTGCTTGTCCCTACTGGAGAGAATCATGACCATCTTCCTCAGCCCGTTTCCGCAGAACTGCATCGCGCGCGGCCTGCCCCAGTGCGGTGTCGACGCCGCGACCGGCCTGCTATCGCGCAACCTGTTTGCCTGCAAGCTGGAACGCGAGCTGGCGCGGGTGTGGCCGCGCGCCAGCGCGCTGCTGCTGATCGACGTCGATGGGCTGGACGACCTGGGCGAGGCATTCGGCCGAATTGGTGTGGAGGCGGTGCTGGAGCAGTTTGCCCGGCGCCTCGAGAATCTGGCGCCACGCGGCGCCGCGCTCGGCCGGCTTGACCGCGATACGCTGGCGCTGCTGCTGGCTGGTCCCGAAGACCTGCACCAGGTCACGCGCACGGCAGCGCACATCCGCCGCGCGCTCGAGAAGCCGTTCGACCTCGCTGCCGGCGATATCATGCTGACCGCCTGCATTGGCATCGCCACCAGCCCGACCGATGCCGACACGGCAGCAGAATTGCTGGGCCATGCCGGCATCGCGCTGTTACATGCGGGCCTGGCAGGCCACGGGGTATGCTGTTTTTACACGGCGTCGATGCAGGCGCTGCCGGCTACGCCGTGGAGCGCCCGGCACCGGGCGCACTGGTCGGGGGCGACAGCCGGCGATGCGGTGAAGCGCCCTACCGTACCTGCCTAGCCGACGATGCGCAACGAATAATCGGTGGCCCGAATATCCTTGGTCAGGCTGCCGATCGAAATACGGTCCACGCCGGTTTCGGCAATCGCCCGCACGGTATCGAAGTTGATTCCGCCCGAGGCTTCCAGCAACGCCCGTCCGGCATTGATCACGACCGCTTCGCGCATCATGTCGGTGCTGAAGTTGTCGAGCAGGACCGAGACCGCGCCGGCGTCCAGCGCTTCGTGCAGTTCCGCCAGGTTTTCCACCTCGACCTGGATGGTCACGCCGGCGTCGAGTTTTTTGGCTGCCAGCACGGCGTTGGTCACGCCGCCAGCGGCCGCGATATGGTTCTCCTTGATCAAAATGCCGTCGTACAGCGCCAGGCGCTGGTTCTGGCCACCGCCCACGCGCACCGCGTACTTTTGCGCCAGCCGCAGGCCGGGCAAGGTCTTGCGCGTATCGAGAATTGCGGCGCGGGTGCCGGCGATGACGTCCACGTACTTGCGGGTGGCCGTGGCCACCGCGGACAACAACTGCAGGAAATTGAGTGCCGAACGCTCGGCGGTCAGCAGCGCGCGCGCCGGCCCGGTCAGGGTGCAGACCACGCTTTCGGCAGTCATCAGGTCGCCTTCGGCATATTGCCAATCAATCTCGATACCGGCCTGCAGGCAGTTCATCACGCCTTCGAACCACGGGGCGCCGCACAGCACCGCGTCTTCACGCACGATCACGCGCGCCGTCACACGGCCGCCGTCCGGCACCAGCAAGCCGGTCAGGTCGCCGGTACCCACGTCTTCCAGCAGCGCTGCCAGCAGGTTGGCTTCAAAGGCGGTGCGCAAAGCGTCGTCGAACGGCGCAAAAGTATTTTTAAGGGTACTCATCATGCCGGTCCGATTCCTGAAAACAGTGACGCTTCCTGGCCCAGGTCGGGGCCCGGCTGCACCTTGGCTTTTTTGGCTGCCGCGAAGTCCAGCATGCGGTTGATGGACGTAACGGCCTGCTTGCCGATGGCCGGATCGACAAACACTTCGTGCGCGGCGATGGTGCCTCGGCTGTCCATGTTTTCCAGCAGGTCGGCGAGGTTTTGCAGGCCGTTCATCGCCATCCACGGGCAATGCGCGCAGCTTTTGCACGTGGCGCTGTTGCCGGCCGTCGGCGCGACGATAAACCGTTTACCGGGCGCGGCCGCCTGCATCTTGTGCAGGATGCCGTTGTCGGTGGCGACGATAAAAGTATCGGCATCCATCTCCACGGCGGCATTGATGATCTGGGTGGTGGAACCCACCACGTCGGCCAGCGCCACCACGTTGGCGGGCGACTCCGGGTGCACCAGCACTTTCGCGTGCGGATACTGTTCCTTGAGCAGGTCCAGTTCGACGCCCTTGAATTCGTCGTGCACCAGGCACGAACCCTGCCACAACAACATGTCGGCGCCAGTTTCCTTCTGGATGTAGCCGCCCAGGTGTTTATCGGGCGCCCACAGGATCTTCTTGCCCTGCGCATGCAGGTGCTTGACGATATCGAGGCCGATCGACGACGTCACCATCCAGTCCGCGCGCGCCTTGACGGCCGCGCTGGTGTTGGCATACACCACCACCGTGCGGTCCGGATGCTGGTCGCAGAACGCCGTGAATTCATCGACCGGGCAACCGAGGTCGAGCGAACAGGTGGCGTCAAGGTCCGGCATCAGGATGCGTTTCTCTGGACTGAGTATCTTGGCGGTTTCGCCCATGAAGCGCACGCCGGCGACGATCAGCGTTTTCGCTGCGTGGTCGCGGCCGAAGCGCGCCATCTCCAGCGAATCGGACACGCAGCCGCCGGTTTCCTCGGCCAGGTCCTGCAAATCGGCATCGACGTAGTAGTGCGCCACCAGCACGGCTTCGCGCTCGACCAGCAGTTGCTTGATGCGCGCCTTGAGCTGCGTGCGCTGGTCGGCGGTGGGCGTGGCTGGCGTGCGGGCCCATGCATGGGCGACGCAGCTGGCGCCGTCTTGTGGATGCTCGTACTCGACGGGTTTGATTTCTACAGTTTGCATGATGGAGTGAATACGATTCGGGCGCTTAGGCAATGCCCTGGCTGGTCAGATATTCCTCGTAGTTGCCACGGAAGTCGACAACTTCGTTTTCCTTGATTTCGATGATGCGGTTGGCCAGCGAAGACACGAATTCGCGGTCGTGCGACACGAAAATCAGGGTGCCGGCGTACTTGTCGAGCGCAATGTTGAGCGACTCGATCGATTCCATGTCCATGTGGTTGGTGGGCTCATCGAGCAGCAGCACGTTGTGGCGGCCCAGCATCAGCTTGCCGTACATCATGCGGCCCTTTTCACCACCGGACAGCACCTTCACCGATTTTTTCACTTCGTCGCCGCCGAACAGCAGGCGGCCCAGGATCGAACGCACGGCCTGGTCGTCGTCGCCCTCTTGCGTCCAGTTGCCCATCCAGTCGGTCAGCGTGGCGCCGCTGGCGAATTCTTCGGTCGGATCTTGCGGCATATAGCCGACGTTGGCGTTTTCCGCCCATTTGACCGTGCCGTGATCAGCGTGCAAGCCGGCGATATCGTCACCGCCGATACAACGCAGCATGGTGGTTTTACCGGCGCCGTTGGCGCCAATGATGGCAATCCGCTCGCCCGCCTCCACCATGATGCTGAAGTTGTTGAACAGGTTGCGGTCGTAGGTCTTGGAAATGCTGTCCACTTCCACGGCCAGGCGGTGCAGCTTTTTCTCGCCGTCGAAACGCACGAACGGATAAGCACGCGACGACGGCTTGATGTCGTCGACCTTGATCTTGTCGATCTGCTTGGCGCGCGACGTGGCCTGGCGTGCTTTCGACTTGTTGGCGGCAAAGCGGCGCACGAAGTCTTGCAGCTCGGCGACCTTCTCTTTGGCCTTGGCATTGTTGGCCAGTTGCTGGTTGCGGGCCTGGGTGGACGCGAACATGTACTCGTCGTAGTTGCCCGGATAGATTTTCAGCGTGCCGTAATCCATGTCCGCCACGTGGGTGCACACCTGGTTGAGGAAGTGGCGATCGTGGGAAATGATGATCATGGTGGAGTTGCGCTCGTTGAGCACGTCTTCCAGCCAGCGAATCGTGTTGATGTCCAGGTTATTGGTCGGTTCGTCGAGCAGCAGGATGTCCGGGTTCGAGAACAGCGCCTGCGCCAGCAGCACGCGCAATTTCCAGCCTGGCGACACATTGCTCATCGGACCGTGGTGCAGCTCGATCGCCACGCCGGCGCCCAGCAGCAGTTCGCCGGCGCGCGACTCGGCCGTGTAGCCGTCGTACTCGGACACTTTGCCTTCCAGTTCGGCGGCTTTCATGTAGTCGTCGTCAGTGGCTTCCGGGTTGGCGTAGATGGCGTCGCGTTCCTGCATCGCCGCCCACATCTCGGTGTGGCCCATCATTACGACGTCCAGCACGCGCATGTCTTCAAAGGCAAACTGATCCTGGCGCAGCTTGCCCAGGCGTTCGTTGGTGTCGAGCATGACGTTGCCGCCGGACGGCTCGAGATCGCCGCCGAGGATCTTCATGAACGTCGATTTGCCGCAGCCGTTGGCGCCGATCAGGCCATAACGGTTGCCATCGCCAAACTTGACGGAGATGTTTTCAAACAACGGCTTGGCGCCGAACTGCATGGTAATGTTAGCGGTGGAGAGCATCGGTAGTGAAGTTTTTCTATGAAATCATGCCGTTAGGCGGAATGCCGTGATTATACAGCACCCGTCCCTGCATTCTGCTCCTGCGCCCTCCGGACCGGCCGCGCTGGCGGCGCCAAACAAACATGCCCAGCAAGGACAGGCCAGCAGCGAGCATGGTCCATGCAGGCAGCTCCGGGACCACGCCGAGATTGATGACGACCCGGGTGGCGGGATCAAAGCTCAGCCCTTGCCAGTTGATGCGCAGTTCGTTATCAAACAAAGCGACGTTGCCGGCACCGAAGCCGCTCATCGTCGTGGACGGATCGATCGAGAACTCCGATGGAAAGCGCTCGCTCAGGTTGGTCACGATCAAGCCGTTGAAGGAGGCGGGCAGCCAGAACGCGGAGAAATTGAAATCGGTAACGATGATCTGGGAATCGGTCAAGCGCAGCGTAAACGCACCGCGCGGATCGACAAAATCGGTGCCGCCGCTGGCGATTACCGCGGTGCCAAAGTCGGTATAGGCGGCGTTTACATCGGGATAAAAATACATGACTTTAACGCGGTCACCGGCGACGCCGGCAAGGGCTGAACCTGCGCCCAGGATTAGAAATACAACAGCAACAACGGCGTGACGCAATGTGTGCAGCAATCTCATGGCGGACTCCCTCAAGTGTCAATTGAGAACCTTGCCAGCATGCCTGCTGGCCGGCGATTGCCACGCGGCGGCAACCAGCCACAGAATATCATCGCGATAACGATCAGGCACTATTTTCACACGCATTTGAGACGGCCGCGAGGGAAGCAAGCACAACTTTCGCTTTACATATTTGCTTATCCACGCGCGACGCCACATAAGTTCCGCACAAAGGAGCAGAAGCGCTACAACGTCGATCTGCGCTTCGACTTCAAGGTCAACAACGAGCTGACCGTGTTTGCCAAGGGCAGCTATGCGCGCCGCAAGGTCGACGACACCAGCATGACGCTGGCGCTTGGCGGTCGCAATGTCAATCCCGACGTCACCGTCAGCCCTACCTATCAAGGTGCGGCCCGGACCGGCAACGCCAGCGGCGTGCGCAGCGCAGCGCAGTATCGGGCTCCGGTTACTACCTGTACGACAATGCCAGCTACCGTGCCCAGGTGGCCACCGCGCGCGGCGCCGTCGCCAACGTCGAGCCGCCCTCGGTCACGGCCGATGCAACCACCAAGTCGCGCAGTTCACCATCAGCGACGCCTACGCGAATACCGGCCAGATCCACAACGTCATGAAGACCAGCGACCGCTACTTCCACACCGGCGGCACCTACAAGAACGGCGGCCTGGTGGCGAAATTCTTTGTCGGCGATGCGCGCTCGACCGGGCAGCGCGCGCCAAGCGTGTGCGCTGGAGCTACGGCTACGGCCCCGCCGTGCCGGTCGCGATACCCGCGTATACCGTCAACCAGCAACCGCTCTCCACGCAGGCGCCGCAATTGCAGTTCGTGCCGAGGATGGCCGAGACCGAAGAGCGCACGGCCAAGGCCGACTTCAGCTACGCGCTGGGCGCCAGCGTGCCGTTCTTCAGCCGCATCAAGGCCGGCTTCAATTTGCGTGAAACTTCGGGCAGCAGCTGGGGCGCCGGTGGTAACGAGGCCGCGGGCGGCATCGGCCAGTTCAGCCGCCCGGCCGGCTACACGCCTGATGTCAACGGCGCCCCCAACCGCCCTGCCGGCCTGATCGATGGCTGGACCCAGATCGACTTGGAAATAGCGTTTGCGCTGTCGGGCATCCCGAACGTCAATTTCGACTGCGTCAAGCAATGCGCAGCCACTGACGGCAAGGTCCACCAGCAAACTGAGACGCGCTACAAGGAACGCGCCACAGCCGTCTACGAGATGACCGACTTCAGCTTCGCCCACCTGCCATTCACCAACCGCACCCTGCCGTTCGGCCTGGAACTCGATGGCAACTTCGGCTACCACGTGCTGCGCACCAAGGTGCAGCCCAGCGGCACCATGGGCTATCCTACCGACTCAGCAAAAAACTCGACATCTTTGCCGAGGGCCGCAACCTCGACCTGAGCTCGACATCGAACAGCCAGGGCCAGTACGCGGGCTTCGCCGACGGCACGCCGAACCTGCTCGATGTGACGTATGCGGGACGCCGCATCATGATCGGCATGAACGACCGAAATTGAGGTAATCCCGACGGACAAGCAATCACGCAGTTGATCAAAAAGTAGTTGACCTTGGGCCCGGCCGCCTTGCGCGCCGGGCTTTTCTTTGCGGTGCAAAAAAAGTGATACCGAAATGACGTACAAAATCGCCGATTTGCGTTAAAGCGACATTACTGATCAGTCGCATGATTGTTTTCTAATATGCAATCCACGACGTGTTGTTCGCCACTAGACTAAACACTGAAATATCAGCGGGCGATCACAGCCGCGACTTAAAACAGGCCATAAGGCCACTCAGGGAGATACACATGACGACCACCGATTACGGCACCCGCCGTAAGCCGCTCAGCTACGCCATTTCCATCGCACTCGCGTCCTTCGTTGCCAGCGGTTACGCCGCTGCGCAAGAGACCGCGCCTGCACAAGGTACCGAAGCCGCCGCCACCACTGCCGCCGAGGGCGAGATCAAAAAAGTGGTCGTGCAAGGCACGCGCGCGTCGCAGCAATCGAGCATCGAGCGCAAGAAAAACGCCGCCACCGCAATGGACTCCATCGTCGCGGAAGACGTGGGCTCGTTCCCGGACCGTAACATCGGCGAGGCGATTTCGCGTATCTCCGGCGTGGCGCTCGATCGCGGCGATTTCGGTGAAGGCGTCAGCGTGGCAATTCGCGGCAACTCGGCCGACCTCACCCGCGTCGAGATCGACGGCCAGGGCGTGCAATCGGCCGGTGGCACCGACATGAACGGCGGCGGCAGCGGCCGCGGCACCGAGTTCCGCTCGCTGTCCGCCGACCTGATCAAGAGCGTTGACGTGGTCAAGGGTTCCACTGCCGACATGACCGAAGGCTCGCTCGGCGGCGGCATCATCATCAAGACCCGCACCAGCCTGGACTTCAAGGAGCCGTTCGTGTCGTTGCGCGTGGCCGGCTCGCAAAGCTCGATCAACAAGGACTGGACGCCCGATGCCAACCTGATCGCCACCAAGAAATTCTTCGACAACCGCCTCGGTGTGATGGTCAACGCCAGCACCTCGCGCGTGGTCAACGAGTCGCACTCGTCACAGGTGGCGACATCGGCTGATCAGGGCTATGCGCGCGCGATCGACTTCGACAACTCGCCGAACAAGACTTTCAGCTACCAGCCTGGCACCCTGTCGCGCACCGATGTGTCCGTCAACCAGCCGCTGCTGCAATCGACGCTGGCTGCGGGCGGCCTGTTCAACTCGGCCACGCCGATGGAGATCCTGACCAAGTCGGCAGCTGCCCAGACCAAGGCCGAGTGCTATGCGGCATTCCCGAACCTGAGCACGGCACAGCGCAACGCCCTGATCGGCGGCAACAACCTGACCAATGCCATCAATGCGCGCAGCAACGAGCTGATCTCCTGCCTGAACCAGTGGAACGACTATTCGCCGTCGCTGGTGCGCTTCATTCAAAAGCGCCAGGAAGACAAGCGCAAGAACATCGACCTGCGCTTGGACTTCAAGGTGGACAACAACCTCAGCGTATATGGCAAGGTCAATTATTCCAAGCGCGAGGTGGACGACACCTTCATGACATACGGCCTTGGCGGCCTGAACGTCAATCCCACCGTCACCAACAGCCCGACCTACAACGGCCTGGCGTTTACCGATACGGTGACCAACGGCAATGGCGTGCGCCGGCCGGTGGCAGGTTCCGGTTACTACCTGTACAACAACCCCAGCTATGTCAGCGGCGCCTACCCGTACCAAGGCGCGGTGGCCAACGTCGATCCGAGTTCGGTGGTGGTCGATGCCAATCACCACGTCACGCAGATGCGTATCAGCGACGCCAACGTCAACACCGACCAGATCTTCAATGCGATGGAGACCTCCACCCGCTACCTGCAGGCAGGCGGTACTTATCGCAACGGCGGGTTCGCCGCCGAATTCTTCGTGGGCGACTCCAAGTCCGACTGGCGCCGCGGCGACAAGCGCACCAACTGGAGCTACAACTACGGCCCGGCCGTGATGAAGGTGTTGCCGAACGGCTTGTGGACCTATGAGGCCGTGCCCGGAAGCACCTTCAACCAGGCCGATCCGACCATTTACGCCGGTGTGCGTCCCGCCACCGTCGGCACCGCTGCAGTGCCGGCCGGCCCCAATGTGCCAGTGGCGATTCCCGCCTACACGGCCAACCAGATCCCGCTGACCACGCAGTCGCCGCAGATCACCTTTTCACCAAGAATAGCGGAAACCGCAGAGAAAACCGCCAAGGCCGACTTCAGCTATGCCCTTGGCGAAGCGGTGCCGTTCTTCAGCCGCATCAAGGCTGGTTTCAACCTGCGCACCACGTCCGGTGACAGCTGGGGGGCTGGCGGCAATACCGTGCAGAGCCAGGTAGGCGAATTCGGCAAGGCTGGCTATGTGCCGGCGGTGATCATCCCGAGCGCCAACGTACGCAGTTTCTTTACCGGTTGCACCGACACGCCGGGCTCGCTGGGCGCGGGCGGCCGGCCTTGCCAGACCGGTTACGTCGCCAACACCAATCCGGCAGCGGCCAATTCCGGAACCACCTATATGTCCCAGCAGCAGTTCCTGGACATCATTACGCAATCGATGAAGGCGCCGAACTCGACGTTCTTCAACGGCATGCCCGACCGTCCCGCCGGCATCATCAATGGCTGGAACCAGATCGACGTGGAAAAGGTGTTCCAGCTGGTGGGCTCGCCTAACGTCAACTTCGACTGCGTCAAGGAGTGCAAGGCCAACGACGGCAATGTGTATGCCCAGCCAGTCAACACGTTCAAGGAAAAAGTCACTTCCGGCTACCTGATGACCGACTTCAGCATGAGCGAAATCCCGTTCACCAACTGGTCGCTGCCGTTCGGCATGGAGCTTGACGGTAACTTCGGTTACCGCATGGTCCGCACCAAGATCACGGCCACCGGCAACATGGGCTTCACGTCGATCTATACCGTGCCAGGCGTGTACAACCCGTTGCGTCCGAACGATGCAGGCGGCACCATCACGGCCACCACCCGCAAGCCCACCACGTTCCACGCCAAGACCACCGACTACCTGCCGGTGCTGAACCTGTCCATGTGGCTGGTGCCGGACCAGGTAGTGGTGCGTTACAACCGCGCCAAGACCGTCGCCCGGCCGCCGGTCAATGCCCTGCTGCCGGTTGGCGATTGCACCTACGACCAGCGCCGCACCGGAATCGATGGCAACACCGAGCTGAACCAGACTTGCGGCAGCGTGATCGGCAACCCGGCCCTGCGCGCGCAAACCAACAAGAACCAGAACCTGGCGCTTGAGTGGTATCCGAACAGCGACACCAACCTGTCGCTCGCCGGCTTCCGCCAGGTCGGCATCGTGGGCGCCAACACCGTGGTCGGCCGCAGCGATGTGCGCATCTTCGACGGCACCGGCATCGTCGATCCGCAAACCGGCCAGCCGGTGGACAATATCGACTTCGACTACCGCACTTACGAAAACGGTCCGAACATCATCCGCAAGGGCGTGGAAGTGGGCGGCAAGACAGCCTTCACGTTCCTGCCGTGGATGCTGCGCTACACCGGCTTCGACTTCAACTACACCAAGCTGAAATCGTCGAACACCACCGCGCGCATCGTCGATCTGCTGACCGGCGAGGAATTGCCGCCGATGGGCGAGTCGAAATACACGTACAACGCCGCCCTGTGGTACGACGACGGCAAGTTCTCGGCACGGATCGCCCTGCAGGCGGTGGGCCAGAAATTCACCTGTATTGCTGCCTGCGGCAAGAACACGGTGAACAACTACCCGAACGAAGGCGGCGGTCGCACCACCTTCGCGCCGTACAACCCGGGTTCGCCGAACTTCAAGGACGCCACCCGCTACGTGGACGCCAAGATCTCGTACCGCATCAACAAGAACCTCGAGATCTTTGCCGAAGGCCGCAACCTGAACCTGTCCTCGACCACCAACAGCCAGGCCCACTACGCAGCGTTTGCGGATGGCACGCCAAGCATCCTCGACACCGCATACGCTGGCCGTCGCATCATGGTCGGTCTGAATTTACGCAACTAATTCACGTGCAACTCCAGGGAGGGTGGCAACGCCCTCCATGTCTTTTGGCCCGGCCGCGCAAGCGCTCCGGGCCTTTTTTTTGGTCCCCCGCGCCGAGACGATTCGCTATAATCGTGACAATGTTCACTTGGAAAGTAATCAATGAAAGCGACGGTTTTGCTGCTGGTTGTCTCCACGGGTGCATTGGCTGCCGATGCCGACCTGCTACACTGCCGCGCCGCCGCCAAGCCGTCTGCCCGGCTGGCGTGTTATGACGCCATTGTGATCGGCAGTCCCCCCGCGCCAGTTGCCGCAGTGACGTCCATGCCAGCGGCGGCGCCCGGCGCCACCTTTGGCTTGAGCGCCCAGCAATTGCGCAAGAACGAAGAACCCGATGCCATCGAATCGACTGTCATCGGCAAGCTCGATGGATGGGGACCGGACACCGTGTTCCGGTTGGCGAACGGCCAGGTGTGGCGCGTGGTTGACGGCAGCGACGGCTGGATCCAGGAACGTGACAACCCGCGCGTGACGCTGCGCCGTAACGGCATTGGCACCGTGTTCTTCGAGGTCGAGGGCGCCAATCAGCCCCCGCGCGTGCGCCGCCTCAAATAATCACAGGGTCGGGTAATCGTCCACCGTCAGCTCGAACCTGCGCGCCGTGGACGCCAGCCGCGCCATGCCGCCGAACGGCAAGGTGGTGTGGCGCCGCACATGGCCCAGCGGCAGGCCGGTGAGCACCGGCAGCGGCAGCGTGGCGCGCACGTAGGCCAGCATGGCCTCGAAGTCGTAGCCGTTCTCGTAAGCGCCCAGCTTATAGGCAGTGAACTCGCCCAGCACCACCGCGCGCTGCCGGTCCAGCACGCCGGCCTGCTGCAGTTGCAATAGCATACGCTCCACCCGGTACGGGTGCTCGCCCACGTCTTCCAGGAACAGGATGCCGTCATCGATGGTCGGGAAATACGGCGTGCCCAGCAGGCTGACCAGCATTGCCAGGTTGCCGCCCCACAACCGCCCCGCCACCGTGATCTCGGGATTATCGGACGCGCCGTCGGCCACCGCGCCCAGCACCCGGTGCTGCGGGCCACGCAGGCAATTGAAAAACTCGGCGACGGTGTAGTCATCAAGCTCGGCCGGTGCGAAATCGGCGCAGAACATCGGGCCGGCAAAGCTGATGTGGCCGGTCGCCTGCATCAGGGCCATCTGCAAGGCGGTGAAATCGCTGTAGCCGACGAACAGCTTGCCGCTGTCGGCCAGCAATTGGTAATCGATGTGCGGCAGCAGCCGGGTCATGCCGTAGGAGCCGCGCAGGGCCATCACCACCTTGACCGCCGGGTCGGCGGCGGCGGCGTGCAGCTGCGCCACGCGCGCTTCGTCGGCGCCGCCGAAGCGCTGGTGGCGGGCGGCGTGATCGTAATAGTTATGGACGATAAAGCCCTGCTGCTGCAGGCGGGCGATGCCGGCGTCGAGGGAGTCGGCGTCGGGCGCGAAGCCGCTTGGCGCAACAATGGCGATGCCTGTCGGTGGTGGGTTCAAAATGCCTCGGATGGTGACGGAGTGGCCGCCGGCGCGGGCGCGGCCGGCAGGGAAGAATCCGCTGCCATCTTACCCCGCAGCCGCATGGCGGACAAGCGAGGGCCGCGCAGCACGGCAGGTGGTTGCGCGGCCCTTGCTACGCAGACCCGGCTGCGGCGCGGCGGGCAGCGGCAACCTGCGCGCGACGCGCAGCAAAGAAACGCTTGAGCAGATCGGCGCAGGCATCGGCCAGCACGCCGCCGGTCACCTGCGCATGGTGATTGAGTTGCTCCTGTTCGAACAGGTTGACCACCGAGCCGCAGGCGCCCGTCTTGGGGTCGGGCGCGCCATACACGATTTTCGCCACGCGCGCATGCATCATGGCGCCCGAGCACATCACGCACGGTTCGAGCGTGACGTACAGCTCGCAGCCGGGCAGCCGGTAGTTGCCCAGCACTTCGGCAGCGGCGCGCAGGGCGACGATCTCGGCGTGCGCGGTAGGGTCATGCTTGCCGATCGGCTGGTTGTAGCCGGTGGCGATCACCACGCCGTCCTTGACCACGACCGCGCCCACCGGCACCTCGCCCAGATCCCATGCGTGCTGGGCCTGTTCCAGCGCCAGCTTCATGAAATCGTCATGCAGGGATTCAGGCATCGGTGATCTCGGCCCAGCAGTTCGGGGTTTCATGCAGCACCAGCTTGTGCAGGCGCAGCCCGGTGCCGAAACGGTCGGTGAACGCTGCCTTGAGGATGCCGAATGCCACATGGGCCAGGTTTTCCACGGTAGGAATACGGTCGATCACGACGGTCTTGTGGTCGGGCAGGCTGGCCAGGAATTCACGCACCGCCGTGTCCTTCTCGTAGACGATGAAGGCGTGATCCCACACATCGACCAGGTGCTGCTTGGCCAGCGTCTTGACGTCGGAAAAGTCCATGATCATGCCGTTGTCGGAATTGCCTTCGGCGGTGATGATCGCGCCGGTGAGCGTGATTTCCAGCGTGTAGCGGTGGCCGTGCAGGTTGCGGCACTGGCTTTTGTGGTCGGGAATACGGTGGCCGGCGTCGAACTCCAGCTTGCGGGTAATGGTCAGCATTATGGTATCTGTAAAAGTTTATGGGTTTGCAAGCTCAGTTTCCATTTCGGATGGCGCTTGCAGGTCTCGATCGCCAGCGTGGTGTTGAAGGCGGCCAGCGGCCCGTCCATCGCCTGCACGTAGAAATGTTCGAAATCGAGGTGTTCGTAGGCAGCGAGGTCCTGGTTGGTTTGCGGAATCACGACTTTCAATTCGCTGCCCCTGGACACCACCAGGGTGGAGCCCACCTTGGGGCTGACGCAAATCCAGTCCACGCCTTCGGGCACCGGCAAGGTGCCATTGGTCTCGATGGCAATCGTAAAACCGTGGGCATGCATGGCGGCGATCAGCGGCGCGTCGAGTTGCAGCAGCGGCTCGCCGCCGGTAAACACCACGTATTTGCTGGCGGGATAACTTTCGGGCCACAGCGCATTGATGGTGGCGGCCAGCTCCTCGGGCGACTTGAACTTGCCGCCGCCATCGCCATCGGTGCCGACGAAGTCGGTATCGCAAAACTGGCAGATGGCGCTGGCGCGGTCGCTCTCGCGGCCGGTCCACAGGTTACACCCGGAAAAGCGGCAGAACACGGCCGGCCGGCCGGCATGCGCGCCCTCGCCCTGCAAGGTGTAGAAAATCTCTTTGATGCTGTAAGTCACGATAGTTCCTGAATGGACAACCCTCGATTATATCGCACGCGTCCGCCGCTGTCCTGTTCCGTCACTTTTTCATGCATTGCAGCAAAAATTGATATTGCACAAAGATGCACATAGGCAAGCAAGGTATTTTCTTTGAATTGAGTCCTGCTTTTTTGCAACCAATTTGTCATTGGCAATAACATTCACAGGGAGATACCGGGCATGGATACCGCTGCACTACTGAATGAAATCGACCTCATCGTGGCGGGCATGTGCCTGCTGGCCGGGTTGACCCTGTTTCTCTGCTGGCGCCAGCGCCACCAGCTTATTGCACTGCACCGCCTGCAGGCGCGACTGGAGCGCGAACGCGCCACGCGCGAACAAGCCGAACAAGCGCTGGCCGATACCCGGCGCCAGGTGTGCCACCTGAGCGCCAGCCAGCAATCGCTGCGCGACGCCGAGCGGCGCCGCATCGCCCGCGACCTGCACGACGACCTCGGCCAGCACCTGCTCACCCTGGGCATGGAACTGCGCGCGCTGGGCGCCAGCCAGCCGGCGCTGGGAGAAATAGTGGACCGGATCGACGGCCATGTCCAGCACACCTTGCGCGCCATGCGCTGCGTGGTGCGCGACTTGCAACCGGAGGCGCTGGAAAACGGCCTGGAGGCGGCCGTCAACGGCCAACTGGCGCAGTTTTCGCGCCTTTCCGGCATTCCGTGCCAGCTCGACGTCCAGCCCGAGGTATTCGACAACCGCGATGCCGGCGTTGAAAAAATGATCTACCGCATCCTGCAAGAGTCGCTCAGCAACATCGCCCGCCACGCCCATGCCACCCAGGTCTCGGTGGCGATCGCCCGCGCCGCCAATCGCCTCGACCTGACCGTGCAGGACAACGGCGTCGGCATGCAGACACCTCCTCCGTGCGCCTCCCGGACCGGCGTCCGGGTGGGCCTGCGCGGCATCGCCGAGCGCGTTGCCGAGGCGGGCGGGCGCTTTGATGTCGCCAGCACGCCCGGCCAGGGCACGGCGCTGACCATGTCCTTCCCGATCACGACCATCCATTAAGTCGTTAATCAAGTAGTCCATCCGCTGACCAGCAAAGGACGTCATGAACAGTACGCAAAAGGTTTCGCACATGATGTTGCACACTACGGAATTGTCCCAGGCAAACCAGCAGCACGGCTTTGCGCTCAATATGTTGCAATCGCTCGTGATACCGACTTTCGTCATCGATATCGACGGCAAGGTGATCATCTGGAACGCCGCCTGCGAACGCCTGACCGGCGTGCAGGCCTGGGAAGTGCTGGGCACTGACAACCACTGGCGAGCGTTTTACGAAGACCAGCGCCCCACCCTGGCCGACCTGGTGATCGAAGGCAGCCGCCGGCTGGCGACAGGCACAGGCCGGCCGGCGCGTTCCGGCGATGCCGACACCAGCCTGGGCTCGCAAAACTGGTGCGACATGCCGCGCGTGGGGCGGCGCCGGTTCCTGGCGGCTGACGCCAGCCCGATACTCGACGCCAGCGGCAGGTTGCTGGCGGTGGTGGAGACGCTGCGCGACGTCACCGACGAAAAGCGCGCCCAGGTGGCGCTGGAACAACTGGCCACCTGCGACGGCCTGACCGGTCTGGCCAACCGCCGCTGCTTCGACAATACCCTGCAAGCCGAGTGGCAGCGCGCGCTGCGCCAGCAGCAGCCGCTGTCGTTGCTGATGGTGGACGTGGATAATTTCAAGCAATACAACGATGCCTACGGCCACCTCGGTGGTGACGAGTGCCTGCAGCGCATTGCCGCCGCCGTCGCCAACGAGATGCGCACCAACGACCTGGTGGCGCGCTACGGCGGTGAAGAATTCGCGGTGATCCTGCCCAACCAGTCGCTGAAAGGGGCGGCGATCGTGGCGGAACGGATCCGCTGCCGGGTCGAGCAACTGCATCTGCCCAACCTGGGCAGCCAGCCGCACGTGGTGACGGTAAGCATCGGCGCCGCCACCGCCCTGCCCTCGCACGACACCGATCCCAGCCAGCTGGTGGCAACGGCCGATTCGGCGCTGTACCGCGCCAAGCACATGGGCCGCAACCGTATCAGCCTGCCCAATACCGACCAGCTGGCCTGACTGTCGGAACGCTCTTACGCGAACGGATTGTCCACCGTTTCCACTGCGGGAGGCGGCAACTGCTTCGGCAAGTCCTGCTGCGCCTCCAGGTGTTTGACCACCTCGCCCAGAAGGCGGTGCAAGTCACGGGCGTCGGCCAGGCCGGCCTGGTCGGCGGTCAGATCGATGTCGCCGCTGACGGTGATACGGTCGAGCCGGTTTTCAATGGTGAGACGGCCGACGGTCAGCACGTCCGCTTCGTTGGCGTAGGGTTTGAAAGTCATTATTTACTCCGTTCCTTGCGTTGACGCACATTGGGCAGGCGCAGCATCACCTGTTTTTCGCGCGCCGACAACGACGGTAGCAGATCGATGCCGATCCGGCTTTCCAGTTGCGCCACGGTCAGGGTCTCGTAGGTGGCGCCGGCCTTGTTCTCGACAAAATATGCGCCGCCGGCGCGCTGGCGCGGGCTGTACACGAGCTTGTACAAATGGGTCGGCACCAGCACCTTGCCGACTTTTTGCAGGTTGCTGCCGATGAAGGCCGGTCCGGTCAGCACATACAGGTCGCCCTCTTTCCTGGCCATGCCGCGCACCACGCCTTCGATGCCGGCCCAGAGGTTGCGGTTGATGTCGCCATCTTGCGGCACCATATTGGCCAGGGTAAAACTTTCGCGCTGGGTGCTGCGGTCGGGCATGTCGGCATTGGGCGCCATGTGACCGCGATCGTAGCCGCTGCGCGCATAGTCGGCCAGCTCGGCGCGAGCATTGGCCGGCAACCGTTTTTCAGCATGGAAAGAGTTCTCGCGAGACAAGTCCTTGGCGGCCTCGAGATTGTCCACCTTTAAATGCTCGGCCGACCACAGCGGCGTGCGGGTAATGCCGGAGTGCATGACACCAAACACGCCGTAGCAGAGTTCAGTGGTGGCAGCTTCCATCTTGCGATTGAGAATTTCAGGGGGGCGGCCATCGACGTAATGGGTCGGGCACTGGCTGGCGGCTGCCAGACCGGCGGCCAGCAGGCCACCGGCAACGAACACGGCGGCGGCCGAACGCTGGATCAAATTCATTGGGTAAGGCGGAAAATATTGTGAGGCAGGATACTAGCAAAAAAATGGCCGGTTCCCCAAGGGGCCGGCCATTTTTTCGTCACGACGCTTTGGCACGCCGTACCGTGTTTCGTCGGCGATAACCGGTGCCGGTGCGACCGCCTTGCGGCTCCTTGGTCTCGCCGGCGTCGGCGCGCTGCTGGTTGACGATGCGGGCGGCGACTTCCTCCTCGTGGCCCGGGTAACGGCCCTCCTGCTTGAACTTCTGTTCCAGTTCCTTGAATTCGCGCTCGCGCTTGGGGTTGGCGCCTCTGGGCATGTCGTACTCCTTAAACAATCGCATGGCCTATCCTAATGAATGCTGAGCGCGCAAGTCGCACGACTGCCGACACTATTGCCACACTACACCAGCGCTTGCTGGTGTAACTCTGTCTACTATGCAATACTAGGTTCAGCCCCCCTCGAAAAGCGCACCATGGACGTAGCCGTCATCCTGCCACGGAGTCTTAAGTTCCGCATGACCCTGGTCGTGATTCTGCTGGTGCTGGCCGCCACCATGATCGTGACGTGGGTGGCGCTGGTACTGGCGGAGCGCGACATGAAAGCCATTATCGGCAACCAGCAATATGCATTGCTGTCATCATCGGCTGCCCAGATCGACGCGCAATTGAACGCCAAAAAGCTGCTGCTGGCCAGCCTGGCCGAAGATTTGCCGCCGGCAGCCACCGCCAGCGCGGCAGACATGCTCGAGTTCGTCAACCGCCACCCGATCGCGCGGCGCGAGTTTCGCAACCTGGTCATCTACAACCGGCAGGGCGACCTGCTGCATACACAGGGCCAGGGCGTGGCCACGCTTGACACCAGCGCCTCGCTGCGCGCTTACCTGGCCAAGGTGCTGGCAGACGACAAGGCCATCGTTTCGCCGCCCTACAAGAGCGTAATGACCGGCGCGCCGGCGGTGGTGATCATGCAACCGGTGAAAGACGCCGAAGGCCGCCCGACCATGCTGCTGGGCGGCAGCCTCGACCTTGCCGACTCCAGCATGCTGGAGCAAGTGGCCGGGCAACGATCGGGACGTACCGGCTATTCTTTCATCATCACCACCCGCGGCGTGCTGGTCCAGCACCCGGACCGCGCGCTGCTGCTCGAAGACGTGACCAAACGTGCCAACCCCAACCTCGGCACGCAACGGGCGCTGGAGGGGTTCGAAGGCTGGACCGAGGCGACTGGAAAAGATGGCACGCTCAGCATCTATTCCTATAAGCGCTTGCGCAGTGCGGACTGGATCGTCGGCGCCCGCTACCCGGTCGATGAGGCGTTCGCGCCGATGATCGCCATGCGCCACCAGGGCATGCTGGCGGCGGCCGTGTTTGCGGGCGTGGCCGGTGTGATGGCCTGGCTGGCGATCCGCGCCATGTTGCGCCCGCTGAGCTTGCTGCGCCAGCATATCGGCGAGATCCGCAACGGCAGCGCCGACATCGGCGTGCTGCAACCGTGCCGCCCCGACGAGATCGGCGCACTGGCCGGCGCATTCCACGAGCTGATGGCCGAGCGCGAAGCGGCGCAAAAGGCGGTGCGCGACAGCGAAGCGCTGATCAGCAGCATCCTCGAGCGGGCGCCGGACGCGTTTGTCAGCTGCGCGGCCGACGGCGCCATCACCAACTGGAACGAAGCGGCCGAACGCACGTTCGGCTGGCGCCGTGCCGAAGCGCTGGGCCGCGATATCGCCGAACTGATCGTGCCGCCGGCCATGCGCGGCGCGCACCAGGCCGGCATGCGGGCGTTTGGCGAGGGCCACATGGGGCGCCTGCTCGACGCACGGGTGCGCATCACCGCCCTGCACCGCGACGGCCACGAAGTGCCGGTCGAACTGTCGGTCGGCTCGATCCGCCATGGCGGCGCCTACTATGCCACGGCGTTTTTGCATGACATCACCGAGCGGGTGGCGTTCGAAGAGCGGCTGACCCAGCTGGCCCGCATCGATCCGCTGACCGGCATTGCCAACCGCCTGTACTTCGAGGAAGTGCTGCAACAGGCCGTGGTGCGGGCCCGTCGCAACCGCGTGCCGCTGGCGCTGGCCTATCTCGACATCGACCGTTTCAAATCCATCAACGACAGCCTGGGCCACGCGACCGGCGACGCCGTGCTGTGCGAATTCGCCACCCGCCTGGGCGCCAACGTGCGCGCGGCCGATACAGTGGCGCGCATTGCCGGCGACGAATTCGTGATCATCTTCGAGCAGGTAGACCAGGCCGAAGAAGCGGCGCGGATGGCGCAAAAAATCGTCGCGGCGATCCGGGTGCCATTCACCGTGGACGGCGCGCCCTTGCTGGTCACCACCAGCATCGGCATCGCCTTGCTCGACGGCGAGGACCTGGCGCCAGCCGCGCTGGTGGCGCGCGCCGACGCCGCGCTGTACCAGGCCAAGCGCCAGGGCCGCGACGGCTACGCGCTGGCTCCATGAAAAAAAGATAGCCCATCCGTGCTATTGTTCGCCCTCGCAAAAAAACCGCCGCTACCGCAGGAGCCCCCCGTGTCCTCTCATCAGTCCCCGATTTCCCGATTTTTCCAGCTCCCCGAGCATGGCAGCAATGTGCGCACCGAGGTGGTGGCCGGCATTACCACCTTCCTGACGATGGCCTACATTATCTTCGTCAACCCCACCATCCTCGGCGACGCCGGCATGCCGCGCGACGCAGTGTTCGTGGCCACCTGCGTGGCCGCCGCCATCGGCAGCCTGATCATGGGCCTGTATGCCAACTACCCGATCGGCATGGCGCCCGGCATGGGCCTGAACGCCTATTTCGCCTACGCCGTGGTGCTGGGCATGGGGGTGCCGTGGCAATCGGCGCTGGGCGCGGTCTTCATTTCCGGTTGCCTGTTCTTCCTGGTGAGCATTTTTAAAGTGCGCGAGCACATCGTCAACGGCATCCCGCACTCGTTGCGGGTCGCCATCACCGTGGGCCTCGGTTTGTTCCTGGCCCTGATCGCCATGAAAAGCTCGGGCCTGGTGGTCGGCAGCCCCGCCACACTGGTCACGGTGGGCGATATGCATAATCCGCACACCATCATGGCCGTGTTCGGCTTCCTGCTGATCGTCACGCTGGACCGCCTGAAAGTGCCGGGTGCTTTGCTGATCGGCATCGTTGCCGTCACCGTGCTCAGTTTTTTCTTCGGCGGCAATACCTTCAAGGGTTTCATGTCGCTGCCGCCATCGATCGCACCGACCTTCTTCCACCTCGACCTGTCCGGCGCCCTGTCGATCGGCTTGTTCAACGTGGTGCTGGTGTTCTTCCTGGTGGAATTGTTCGACGCCACCGGCACCCTGATGGGCGTGGCCAGCCGCGCCGGCCTGCTGGTCGGCGGCAAGATGGAACGCCTGAACAAGGCGCTGATGGCCGACAGCGGCGCCATCCTGGCCGGCTCGATGTTGGGCACGTCCAGCACCACGGCCTACCTGGAGAGCGCGGCCGGCGTGCAGGCCGGTGGCCGCACGGGCCTGACCGCCGTGGTGGTCGCGGCACTGTTCCTGGCCGCGCTGTTCTTCGCGCCCATCGCCGGCGTGGTACCCGCCTACGCCACCGCGCCCGCGCTGCTGTTCGTCGCCTGCCTGATGCTGCGCGACCTGGTGGAGGTCGACTGGACCGAGACCACCGAAAGCGTGCCGGCCGCCATCACCGCGCTGGTGATTCCGTTTACCTATTCGATCGCACACGGCATCGCCTTCGGCTTCATCACCTACGCCGGCCTCAAGCTGCTGACCGGCCAGGCGCGCCAGGTCAAGCCGGTGGTGTGGATTATCGCCGTGGTATTTCTGGTCAAGTACAGTTACACCTGATATGGCTGTGGATGAGCGATAAGGCTTGATACCAGCGCTGGTATGAAGCGGGCTATTTTTTTGAACACTCTGGGAACACATTCATGTATGCCATTGACGGGTTAGTAAGCGCTGGAGTTACGGTAATTGGGTGGTAATGTTTAAATAATTTACAGAGTTAGCGAAATATTGCGAATGACTTTTTTCGCCCGAAGCGGTCACCGGCTTGGCGTGGCTATTCTTTCGCGATAATTGGCAACGTTGGGGATTTCACTCAACTTACTTGAAAATAATTCATGCCAAGTACTACCTTTCCTCATTTCTACTACCTGAACCTGATAGAAGGATGCCTCTTCCTTAGGGACGTCTACCCTAAAATCTATCCGCCCGTCTGGTAGATTTTTATATGCAATATCGACTTCGAATCTATTAGGAAATAAACCGCGAGAAAGGGTAATTTTCAGCGGCTCGGAACGTACGATGGAGCGCGTTCCGGAAGAGTTAGGTGGAATAGATGCACCCCAAAGTTGTGAACCTCCATTTTCAATGATGCTTGCGGCCCTTTCACTGTCACAACTGGAGACGCAGCAGCGCACCAGGTGGGGACCAATATCAAAAAAAAGCTGCTGGGAAGACATATTTCATAAAAATTTTCCTTTAAAATTCTTTTCAGTAAAAAAGTCGAAAATTAAACTGAACCTTCTCACACTCAACATCTGCTTGTGGACGAAATTACGATTCCCGCCAGCATAGCAGGTTACCAGGTTGAAAACCCACCAGCACGACAGGCCAGAAGCTACCTAACCGATCTTCGCTTCAGCGATATGCTGGCCGAGTTGACCGGCTCTCTCGGGCGGGATCATGCGGCCGGCAATAACCGGCGTGGTACGCAAGACCAGCGGCCCGACCGTCTGCGTTAATAGTCACGGTCAAGGTGAACTGATCGCCCCATTGCTGCTTGTAGTATTGAGTTCGGGTCCAAGGTCGAGGTGCGAAGTCGAGCGTGATTCGTGCTGCCGTGATTTCTTCAAGTCGGATACTCGAGAGGTCTGCCAACTTTGCAAGGAGGCGGCGATAGCGCACCAATACGATTTCGAACTCCGACGACGGCGGTTGAATGGTTGACGCCACCAGGTCGAATATTACTGTTGACCCGCCATGCCGCCCTGCCAGCGAGCGTAGTTTACCAATTGACCAATAGCCATCCAAGTCGTTGTTCCGGCTAGCAAACGAGCCGCATAAACCGCTGGCGATACTGGTTAAGTGCGCCCCTCTTGACATGCGTCGATCCTTTCTCAATAAATCTGGGGCGTTACGCTGAGCTGCAATTGCACGCTATCAGCCGACAGGATATCAGCTTGCCGCTCGAAAAGACTCACCAATTATCACCCAAGCCCGCCCCTAAAAGAGCGCAGCGTTACCCGTGGAACCAGTCATCGTCGATTCCTGACAATACTAAAGTAGTCACCACCGGTCCCAGAGATCCGCCCATGCGCACCTTTCGCATCGTTGATGACAAAATTAATGCTCTGCGCGCTGTTCCGATCAAGCGACTTTTGCGCCAAATGCCTTGATCAAAGTGCAATACGTTTCTGAGTGAAATTCGCCCTCGACGTCTGCATAAGAAACTGAAGATCCCTTCTTCGGCGATGGCGGCCGTTCATCAGAGCATCTCGGCAACGCCGCCTGGTATCGGACGTCGCTGGTGATGGTCTGACTTATTCGCCGACAATTCCCGGATCGGCAGCACGCCGACCAGGTTGTGCAGGCGCATTCGGCACAAGGTCAGCGGTTCGGGATCCTGCCCGGCCAGTCGCAGCATCACTTCCACGCCGCCGGGCGTGGCGGCGGTGCGCAGTGCGCGCAGTTCCAGGTCGAGCCGGCGCACGATGGCCAATACCTGCTCCAGGGTGGCGATGGGAGCCTCCGGCTCCAGGCAAAAGCGATAGCTGGTCTGATGAGGTTTCATGCCTTCAGAATACCGCCGGCCAGCGGGAATAGGCTCCCTGACTTCCTGCGATCCTCGCTTTTTTAAAGAACTATTACCCATCTTTGGTAGAATACCTGGAATAATCTTCTCCTGATATGAAAATGGAAATTGACGAAATCGACCGCCGCATCTTGCGTGAGCTGCGCCGGGACGGCCGCCTGTCCAATACCAGGCTGGCCGAACTGGTCGGCTTGTCCACCACGCCGTGCTGGAACCGCGTGCGCGCGCTTGAACAGGCCGGCCTGATCGAGGGCTACACTGCCCTGCTCAGTCAAACCGGTCTCGGCTATCCGGATACCGTCATCATCGAAGTCACGCTCGACCGCCACGACGACGACATCTTCGACAAATTCGGCCAGGCGCTGGCGGAATTGCCGGAGGTGATGGAAGCCTACCTGCTGACGGGCGACTACGACTACCTGATCAAGGTGGCGGTGGCTGGCACCGCCGGCTACGAGGAATTCCTGCGCCGCAAGCTCTACAAGCTGCCAGGACTCAAGCACAGCCGCTCCACCTTCGTGCTGCGCTGCCTGAAAAAGACGCATTCAGTGGAGCCCTGAAAACCACACTGTCTTCGGCCTCTCGCTTTGGGAGCTTGTTATTCGTTTGCCAAAAAACATATACTAGTGCAATAACATTTGGCAACCATGCGTAAACTCCTGGCTTATTCCTACTCCATCGGCGACCCCGGGCATCGCCAACAGTTCTTTGCCGAGGTCCACCACATCGTGGCGCTGACCCAGGCGTTCGGCTTGCTGAGCTGGCTGGTCACGGTAACCCTGGTGCTCGACGCCTATGGCAGCGCCCGCGCGCCCGCACTGTGGGGCTTGCCCGTGATGGTGATTATGCTGGCGATGACTTTGCGCGCCCGCGCGCTGACCCCGCTCCTGGTCAGCGGCGCGCTGGGCGCACTGGCGACGGCCTGGGCCTATCGCTGCTTCCTCAACTATAGCGATCACCCCGGGCTGTGGGTATTACCGTTGGGTATAGCCATATCACTGGCGGCGGCGCCGGTGTTTTGCAGCCTGCTCAACTACCTGGCCACGGCGTGCGGTTGCTGGCTGATCCTGGCGCTCGGCCACTTTCCGGCCCAGCCGGGCCATGTCAACTTCTACCTGGCGCTGGTCGCGGTGGTCGGCACGCTGTGCATCGGTGCGTATCTGAACGTTTATTTCCTGACCCTGCGCGTGAATAATTACCGGGTGCGCGAGGAGTTGACGGCGCTGGCCTTCAAGGACAGCGTTACGGGGCTGAACAACCGCCGCAAATTCACGCTCGACGCGCGCGCCGCGCAAGCGCGCACCGACGCCACGCCGCTGCAATTCCTGATGATCGACATCGACGACTTCAAGGTGATTAACGACACCCTGGGCCACGATGCCGGCGACGAAGTGCTGCAACGCACGGCCGAGGTGATCGGCAGGCTGTCGGACGGCCACCTGTGCGGTCGCCTGGGTGGCGAGGAGTTCGGCGTGGTGTTGTCCGGCAGCGCGGAGACAGCGCGCCAGTTTGCCGCGCTGCTGCTGGCGGAAGTGCAGACAGCATGCCAGCCGCCGCGGACGGTCAGCATCGGCATTGCCGAACTGTGCAAGAAGAGCGACCTGGCGCTCAGCTACCGCGATGCGGACCAGGCCTTGTATGCCGCCAAGCGCGCGGGCAAGAACCGCTATGCCGAAGCCGCGCCCCGGCTGGCAATCGAATCCACCATCAGCGGGTAGCCACGGTGCGGCTCTGGCGCCGCATGTCGTCGCGCATCAGCATGGTGGTGCGCGCGGTTTGCAGGGTGACGACGTCGGTGCCGGCGGCATTGCGCACCAGGGGACGCGGCAGGTCGGCCCAGCGGCTGCGCGTGAGGCCGGTGGAAATGGCGGCGGACTGTGTCGCAGCAACATCGTCGGTCAGGTGCTCGGACTGGGCGCCGGTGGTGACGATCAGCCCGGCTGCACCGTTGTCGCTGACGTCGTCGTTGACGGCGCGGCTGTTGCCCGGGCACGCTTCGTCTGTGAGCGTGACGCGGCCTTCGGCATCGACGCAGCGGTTCACCTGGGCTTGAGCGCTGCCGGCCACTGCGCCCAGCGCGGCGCACAGCAGGATGGCGGCGGTGGCGCCCGTGATCGGATGGTTGGTATTCATGGCCGCCTCCTGGCGTGTTTTGTAGCGATGCGCCATGATCGCGCGCCGGGCGCGTGGAATCTGTACGGAACCACACGCAGGCATGCCTCGGGTACAATAGCACCTCATCCGTAAACCTTTTATCAACGTTGCCTGGCGCGCTCATGGCGCCATGGACACCGCTCCCCATGCCTATGAAATCTTCCCTGCTTGTTACTCCGTTTGCTCTGACCCTGTTATGCGGCAGCGCCGCCGCGATCGATGGCCCGCCGCCATACGGCTGGAGCACCTCGGCCGAACTCGGCGCCATTTCCACCTCCGGTAACACGGTCGGTACCTCGGTGACCGGCAAGATCGATGCCAAGCAAGAGCTGCCCGACTTCAGCAACGAGTACATACTGGCCGGTTATTTCAAGGATGAGCAGATCACCAACGAAGACGGCAGCAAGTCGCGCCAGCGCTCGGCCCAGCGCTACTCGTTGTCGGGCAAGACCGCCTACAAGCTGATGGAAGACAACGACCGCCTGTTCGCGCTGGCCACCCACGTCAACGATAAATTCGGCGCGTACACCACCTATTCGACCGTCGGCGTCGGTTATGGTACCCGGCTCTACAGCGCGGAAAACCTGACCATCGACGGCGAACTCGGTCCCGGTTACTTCCGCGGCGAACGCTCCACTGGCGAAACCGAAAACGGCATGACGGTGCGTGCCGCCGGCAGCCTGAAATGGCGCCTGAGCGAATCGGCCCTGTTCAGCCAACTGGTCACGGTCGAACGCGGCACCTCGAACACCCATTCCACCGCCGAGACCTCGCTGTCCACCAAGATCAACACCACCATGCAGATGAAGGCGGCGTTCAGCGTGCGCAGCGACACCAGCGTCCCGGACGACAAGAAAAACACCGATACCCAGACCTCCGTCACCCTGGTCTACTCGTTCTGATATTTTGGCCACCATGAATACTGCACGCATTATCGGCACGCCGCTGTCGTCGTCGGCCACCAAGGTCATGTTGCTCGGCTCCGGAGAACTGGGCAAGGAAGTCATCATCGCCTTGCAACGCCTGGGCGTGGAGACCATCGCCGTCGACCGCTACCCCAACGCGCCCGGTCACCAGGTCGCGCACCGCGCCCATGCCATCGACATGACCGACGGCGCCGCCCTGGCGGCATTGATCGATCAGGAGCAGCCGGACCTGGTGGTGCCCGAGATCGAGGCGATTGCCACCGACACCCTGGCAGCGCTGGAACGCGCCGGCAGGATCACCTGCATCCCCACCGCGCGCGCCGCCCAGCTGACCATGAACCGCGAAGGCATCCGCGTGCTGGCTGCCGAAACCCTGGGCCTGGCCACCTCGCCTTACCGCTTCGCCAGCAGCCTGGCCGAACTGGAAGCCGCGACCGCGCAGATCGGTTTTCCGTGCGTGATCAAGCCGGTGATGTCGTCGTCGGGCAAGGGCCAGTCGAAAATCGACAGCGCTGCCGAGGTGCACGCCGCCTGGGCCCATGCCGCCGCCGGCAGCCGGGTCGATGCGGGCCGCGTGATCGTCGAAGGCTTCATCGATTTCGATTACGAGATCACGCTGCTGACGGTGCGCTCGATTGGTGAGGACGGCCAGGTCACCACGCAGTTCTGCGAGCCGATCGGCCACGTCCAGGTGCAGGGCGACTACGTGGAATCATGGCAGCCGTGCCGCATGCATCCGCTGGCCTTGCAGCGCGCGCAGGACATCGCCGCCAAGGTGACCGGCGACCTCGGTGGCCTGGGCCTGTTCGGCGTGGAGCTGTTCGTGCGTGACGACATGGTGTGGTTCTCGGAAGTGAGCCCGCGTCCGCACGACACCGGCATGGTCACCATGGCCACGCAAACGCGAAGCGAATTCGAGATCCACGCGCGCGCCATCCTCGGGCTGCCAGTCGATGTCTCGCTGCGCGCGCCGGGCGCCTCGGCCGTGATCTACGGCCAGCACGAAGCCCAAGGCATTGCATTCGAAGGCCTGGCAGACGCGCTGCGGGTGCCGGGCGCGGACTTGCGCCTGTTCGGCAAACCGGAATCGTTCGCACGGCGCCGCATGGGCGTGGCGCTGGCCACCGCTGCCGACACCGACACCGCGCGCGAACGCGCCAAGCTGGCCGCGTCCAAGGTGCGGCCCGTCATCGCCTAGAAACCATCCCGCTGCCGGAACGCGCAGGCAGCGCCTCGCTCCCTGCCAGGACAGGCTCCCAGTCACATTACATTTGCCGGAACAGGTCGGCGTAGTTCCGGCTCACCACCAGTTGCTCGGTGCGGTCCTTCAGCTGCACCATCAACCTGCCCCGAAAATCGTGGCGCGTGCCCGCCACGTGGCGCGCCGCCACGATTACACTGCGATGGATCTGCCAGAACTGCTGCGCATCGAGCTGCTCGCGCAGCTTGCTGATCGGCGTACGGATCAGGCACTCGCCATCGGCCAGCACCACGCTCGTGTACTTGTCGTTGCTCTGGAAGTACAGCACCTCGTCCACCGCGATCAGGCGCGTTTGCTCACCCTGTGACGCGCGTATCCATTGCAGCGGTGCCGGTGCTGGCGCCGGTGTTGAGAGCGCGGCCGGCCCGCCCAACTGCGCCAGCAAGGCCCGCAGCGCGTCCAGCGGCGGCGCCGCTGCAACTGGGGTGGACAGCGCCGCCTTCAGCTTCACCACTGTTTTCGACAACCGTTCCAGCGACGCTGGCTTGAGCAGGTAGTCGAGCGCCGAGTGTTCGAACGCCTGCACCGCGTACTGATCGTAGGCGGTGACGAATACGATCTGTGGCGGCGCCGGGCTGTCGATCAGCCGCGCCGCCACGTCCAGCCCCGTCAGGCCGGGCATGCGGATATCGAGGAACACCACGTCGGGCGCCTCGTCGTCGATCAGGCGCAGCGCCTCGAGGCCGTTGGCGGCGCGGCCCACCACGCGCAGCTCCGGCCACGCGGCGGCCAGTTGCTGTTCCAGGTAGTCGCGCAGGTGGGCTTCGTCGTCGGCGATGACCGCCCGCGGAGAATTGTTCATATTGGTCGCGATATTGTTGATGTGATCCTCGTTCAGCGGGACGGCAGCGGCAGGACGATGCGTACCACCACGCCACTCGGCCGGTTTTCCAGCAGTTCGACTCTGGCCTCGGCGCCGTACAGGGCGCGCAGGCGTTCGCGCAGGTTGCCCAGCCCTACCCCGCCGCCCGGCTTGGTCGACTGCGTGCCGAACAGCCCGGCGCCGGTATCGGCAACCGTGAGGCACAGGCGGCCATCGGCAACGACGGCGCCGATGGTGACCTCGCCGCCTTCGACCTGCGGTTCCAGGCCGTGGGCGATGGCGTTTTCCACCACCGGTTGCAGCAGCATCGGCGCGATGGCGATGGCGCGCAGTTCGGCCGGGACGTCGATGCGATAGCGCAGGCGCGGGCCCATGCGCACGGCCAGCACGTCGAGGTAGGCGGCCAGCAGGCGCGCCTCGTCGCCCAGCGTCGACGATTCACTGCGGCTGGTATCGAGGCTGGCGCGCAGGTAATCGATGAAGCGCTCGAGCATGTAGCGCGCCTGGTCCGGCCGGGTGCCGATCAGGCTGACCACGTTGGCCAGCGTGTTGTACAGGAAGTGCGGTTCGATCTGCGCCTGCAAGGCGCGCAGGCGTGCTTCGGCCAGCAGGCGCGCGGTGGCTGCCGCCGCCTCCTTCTGGCGCGCCTCGTCCAGCGCAGCCTGCAAGCGCCGCTCGGCGTGACGCCGCACCATGACCATGAAGCCGGCGATCACCACCGCGATCAGGGTACATTCGAGCAGCACCACCGGTCGCGCCAGCAAATGCAGCGCGGGGCCGCCGCTGAGCAGCACGTTGGCCAGCGCGATCGCCGCCAGCACGCTGGCCACGCTGAACACCACGTGCAGCGCAATCCGGCGCAGCCCGCGCAGGCGCCGTGGCAAGTTGTCGAACCAGCGGTTGAGCAGCACCATGCCGCCGTGGATGAATAGCCCGCACAGGTTAGCCACCAGCAGCATGTGCAGGAAGTAGCGCGCCACGGGCGGGCCGTCGTCGGAAAACACGGTGCGCGCGCCGGTCAGCACTGCCGCGATCAGGGTGCTGAAGATGGCCGTGTACACGGCGTTGCGCCAGCGCGAGGCCGGCCAGCGCCGCGCGCCGGGAATCAGCTCGAGCGGGTGGGCGGATACGATGATGTCGGGATTTTTCATGCCGCCAGAAAGTTACCATGAAAACACACCGGCGCGCGATAGCCGAGCCGCGCCAGCGCCACCGGGCCGTCGCTGACGTTGCGTGCATCGAACACTGTCAGCACGGTCTGGCCGCGCCGGGTGTCCTGCGCCACACCCACCACGTAGCCTTCCGTCTCCGACCTGGCCCCACTGCGCGGCACCAGCACATGTTCCTCGACTTGCCAGCCGGGGCCGAAGCGGTAACCATCGACCTTGCCGCTGTCGGTATCGACCAGGTTGACGGAGTCGAGCACCTGCGCCGTGCTGCCCGCAGCCACGCCGAGCACCAGCAGCTTGCGGTGGCGGCGCGACACCACCTGCGGCGCCACCCGTGGAAATTCGCTCACGCCAAACAGCCGCGCCTCGCGCGCCTTGCCGCTGGCAAAATCGAGCGTGATCTGCACCGCGCTGCTGCGCTGGGCTTCGTACGGGCGCATGTCGCCGCGCATCGGCAGCGCCGGTTCGGGGAGTATGTCGCCCGCGTGCAGCACGGCGTCGAGCCGGATGCAGTCGCCGTCGTCCCACGCGTTCCCGAGGTGGAAGACCGAGCGCGCCGGCAGCTCGAACACCTGGCGCACGGTCAGCGTGGCCTTGTCCACCACCACCGCGCGCAGCGGCTGCTCGCCGCCCTGCCAGCGCAGCCGCTCGGCCAGGCTGCGGCCAGGGGCGTCCAATGCATACGGCGGCACCAGGAACACCAGGTGGCGCGCGCTGACCACGAAATCGTGCACCATGTTCAACTGCGGCACCGGCAGCATGGCGGTACGGGTGACGGCGCCGCGCGCGTTGAGCCGATAGACGATCAACCGGTCGGCGCCGGGCAGGTTACCGAAGTTCCACAGGCCGCCGTCCGGGTCCTGCTTGGGATGGGCGGAAAACGGCATGGCTTTCAGGTCCGGGCGCCAGGTCTTGATGCCGCGCGTGGCCAGCGTGTCGGGATCGAGCTCGGTGGCCGAACCGCCTTCCCATAGCGCATACACGCCGCCGTTGAACGGCAGCAGATTGGTGTTGGCGACGTTGACCGTATCGTTGCTACGGACCGGGGCGCGGTCGATCTGGGTGCCGAAGGCGCTGTAGAGGAAGCGACCTGCGCCGGTCTCCTGCTCGAATTTCTGGGTGGCGACGAAGCGCCCGCGATGGTGAACCTTGCCATCGGCAATCGTCCAGCGCTGGGCAAAGCCGTCGCCGTCGAACCAGTGGTGATAGCGTTCGCCCCCCAGTTCGAACCGGCCGGGGCCGTTGCGGTAGAACACCCCGGCCAGGTCTGTCGGCAAGCGTCCGAGCACGGCCGCATCGCCGGCCAGCTCGCCCGCGAAGTCGGCATAGGGGAGCAGGCGGGCGTCGCCGTCGAGGGCAGCATGGAAGCTGCGGTACGTGGCGGTATCGGCCAGCGCGGTGGCGGCGACACCGAGGGCGGCGAGGCCGGCGCAGCGGGAGAGGAATTGGCGGCGTGCAGGCATGATGAACCTCAGCGCAGGTTGACGGTGGTGATGAGGCCGGCGGCCGGCAGCGTGAAGCGCGCGGCGTCGAAGCCGGGCGCGCCGCCCTGCCCCATGGCGTTGTTACTGAAAGCGAAGTCCTCGACCGGCATGCCGACCGGGTTCATGTCCAGCTGATTGTTGGCGTTGGCGTCGTGGTACACGACAAACGCGTAGTCGCCGGGGGCGAGATCCGTGACGTCAATGCGCACGGTGCCGGCGGCGGCCGGCGCCACTAGCGCGCGCACCGGCTTGCGGCGGAAGGTCTCGGCCGAATCGAACAGGGCCACCATCACCCGGCCATCGGCGCTGGCCACGCCTTCGACCGCAATCTTGAGGTCTGCGGCATGGACGGACTGCGCGGCAAAGGTGATGAACAGGGCTGCGAGATGGTATCGATAGGACATGCTGTGCTCCGTGTGGTGGGAATGACTACACTGTAAGGAACGGCCAGGTGTTGCGTGGAACGCTGCGACGAACGGTATCCTGGCGGCGCCAGTTGCACCATGGTGGCGCCGGTTGCAGCGGTACGTTATAGTCGTTCCAGAGACGAACCACGAGAGCTGCCATGCCCGCAGTGCCACCAACCGTTACAGCTCAATCAACCCGAGCCCCGGCAGCCGCGAATTCCGATTTCGATCCCCTGCCGCCGCGGGGCCTGGGCCGCAACCACCATCCGGGCGCGGGCGCCCTGCTGCTGCTCAGCGCCGGCTACGCGATCGTGGCGGGACTGAGCCTGCAACTGGGCGTCGCCCACACCAACGCCACGCCGCTGTGGCCACCGTCGGGCATGGCGCTGGCGGCTATCATCCTGCTTGGCTATCGCGCCTGGCCGGCCGTCATGCTTGGCGCTTTCCTCGCAAACCTGGTCACCTTTTATATCAACGGCCAGCCGCTGTCCGCCACGCTGGTGCTGGTGTCCACCGTGATCGGCGCCGGCAATGCGCTCGAGGCGCTGGCCGGCGCCTGGATGATGCGGCGCTACACCGACGGTGCGCAACCGCTCGGGCAACTGCAAAACGTCTATAAATTCGCGCTGGTGGCCATGGTCATGAGCATGGCCGGCGCCGGCATCGGCGCCAGCGCCCTGGTGGCGGCCGGGCTGGCGCCGGCGGGCGCCTTCGGTACCGTGCTGCTCACCTGGTGGGTGGGCGACACCGCCGGGGTGCTGCTGGTGGCGCCGGCCATCGTGATCTGGCGGCTGCGCCCGCCCCCGGGCTGGCACGAGCGCGGCGCGCTGCGGGTGGCGCTGGAGGTGGCGGCGTCGCTGGCCCTGCTGGCGGCCCTCGGCGCCGCCATCTTCATGCGCAGATACACGGGCGACGATGCGCTGGGCTGGTTGCCGTACCTGTTCGTGCCATGCGTGGCCTGGGCCGCGCACCGCTACGGCTTGCGCGGCGCCAGCGCCGTATGCCTGCTGGCGGCCGGCGCCGCCGTGCTGGCCACCGTGAATGGCCAGGGACCGTTCGTGGCCGGCACCCTCAACGACGCCCTGATCGCACTCGATACCTTCGTGGTGCTGTGCAGCCTGATCGGCATGGTGCTCAGCGCCGACGCCGCCGAGCGCCGGCGTCTGCAAGCGGGTGTGCTGCAGCACAGCGCCGTGCAATGGGCCACGCTGCTGCTGGGTGTGGCGCTGACGGTGCTGGTATGGCACCTGGTCACGGTGGGGACCGAGCGCCGCGCGCGCGAGCATTTCGAGGCCGACAGCCGCGACATTGCCGAGCGCATCGCGCGCCGCATCTCGCTCTACGAATCGGGCTTGCGCGCGGCGCAGGCGCTGTTCCAGGCCGAGCAGCAACCGAGCCGCGAACAATGGCGCGGCTTTGCCGCCGGCATGGACTTGCAGCGCAATTTTCCCGGCGTGATGGGCCTCGGTTACGGCGCCTTCATCCGCAAGGGCCAGCGCACCGCGCTCGAAGCGCAAGTGGCGCGCGAAGGCTATCCCGATTTCCGCATCTGGTCGCGCGAAGGCGTGACCGACCTGGGCATGTACGTGCCGGTGTACTACCTCGAGCCGTTCAGCGGCCGCAATGTGATCGCTTTTGGCTACGACATGCTGTCCGAGCCGGTACGCCGCGTGGCCCTGCTCAAAGCGGGCCGCAACGGCCAGCCCGCCCTCACCGACCGCGTGGTGCTGATCCAGGATGCACAAGGCGGCGGCCAGCCGGGCTTTTTGATGTACTTCCCCGTGTACCGGCGCCAGGCCGGCCTGCGCCCGGACGCCACGCCGGAGCAGCGCATGGCGGCGCTGCAGGGCTTTGCCTACAGCCCGATCCGGGCAGCAGACCTGATGGCGGGCCTGATGGGCTCCGGCGCGCACGACATCCGGCTCGAAGTGTTCGACGGCGACAGCACCGCCCCCGGGCAGCGCCTGTACGCCAGCGCCCCCGACCGCAGCGCGGCCGACCAGCTGCAATACCCGAACCCCTACCAGGGCGTGCAGACGCTCGATTTGCTGCAACACCGGTGGACCTTGCGTTTTACCTCGCTGCCGGCTTTCGAGCGCGCCATCGACCGCCAGAAGTCGCACATCGTGCTGCTGGCCGGGATGATCATCAGCCTGCTGTTCTTCGGCGTGGTGCGCGCGCTCACTGCGCGCCACCTGTATGCCACCGGCCTGGCGCGCCAGATGACGGCCGCGCTGCGCGAATCGCAGCAGTCGCTGATCGTGGCCCGCGACCAGGCCGAAGCGGCCAGCCGCGCCAAGACCGAATTCGTCGCCAACATGAGCCACGAGATCCGCACGCCGCTCAACGCGGTGCTGGGCATGGCCCACCTGCTGGACCAGACCGCGCTGGCGCCGCCGCAGCGCCAGTACGTGGGCATGATACGGTCGTCGGGCAGCTCGCTGCTGGCCATCCTCAACGACGTGCTGGACTTTTCCAAGATCGAAGCCGGCCGCATGGAACTCGAACCTTCCCCGTTCGCATTGGCGCAGGTGCTCGAAGCGGTGGCCACCATCATGAGCGTGAACGCCGGCGAGAAAAACCTGCACCTGGCCATCGACGTCGAGGCCGGCGTGCCGGCGCAGCTGGTCGGCGACAGCCACCGCCTGCAGCAAATCCTGGTCAACCTGCTGGGCAATGCGATCAAGTTCACCGCGCAGGGTTCGGTGGTGCTGCTGGTGGAAACGCTGCCCGCCGCGCCGCAACAAGCCGGGTGCGTATCGCTGCGCTTCACCGTGCGCGACACCGGCATCGGCATCGCGCCCGAACGCCTGGCGCAGTTGTTCGCGCCGTTTGCACAGGCCGATGCATCGACGACGCGCCGCTTTGGCGGCACCGGCCTGGGCCTGACCATTTCACGGCGCCTGGCGGACCTGATGGGCGGCGCCATCGACGTACGCAGCACCCCTGGCGCCGGCAGCGATTTCGTCCTGACTGTACCATTGCAGCGCGCGGCCGATGCAGAAGAACCCGGCGCGGCCTGCACCGGCAACCAGCAAGCGCTGCACCTGCTGCTGATCGGCGACCTGGGACCGGGCGCCGGCTACCTGGGACGCACGGTCGCGTCCTGTGGCTGGACGTCCACGCCGGCGCCCGGGGGCGACGACGCACTCCACCTGCTTGGCGATCCGGCGCAGCACTTCGATGCCGTGCTGCTGGACTGGAATATGCCGGGCCTGTGCGGCCGCGCCATCCTGCGCCAGTTGCGTGACGACGCCCGGCTGGGCGGTCGCCCGGTGATCGTGATGGTCAACGCATACGAGCAGGGCCGCATGCTGCTGGTGGAAAGCGAACAGGGCGCCGACGGCGTGCTATTAAAACCGGTGACCGCCGCGCGATTGCATGAAGCGCTGAAAGCGGCGCTGCAAGAAGCGCCGCACCACCACGCTCACGCCGTGCATGAACCGCTTCCGGCAGCGCCGGTGACGCAAGAGGCCCCCGAGCCGATACGCCTGGACGGCGCGCACCTGCTGCTGGTCGAGGACAACCCGGTCAACCAGCTGGTCGCCCGCAGCATGCTCGAATACGCAGGCGCCCGCATCACCGCCGTGGACAATGGCCGCGCCGCCATCGACGCGCTGCGGGACAGCGTCAACGGCGGCGACCACCACTACGACCTGGTGCTGATGGATGTGCAGATGCCGGAAATGGACGGCTTCACCGCCACCGGCCTGATCCGCACCGAACTCGGCTTGACGCTGCCGGTGCTGGCCATGACCGCTGGCGTGATGGAATCCGAGCGCGAACAGTGCATCGCCTCGGGCATGAACGATTTCATTGCCAAGCCGATCGATGTCGAACAGATGCTGGCGGTTATACGGCGCCATTTGCAGCACGACCGGCAGGCAACAACACCGCCGCGCGCCTGAGCGCCGGCCGCGCCTTCGCTGCTGCCGCCACGACCGTGGTTTCCTTCGCGGCGGCGGCATCGAGGCGGAACGAACCGACCAGCGCAGCCAGGTCGCGCGCCTGCGCCTGCATGGCGTCGGCGGCAGCTGCCGCTTCCTCCACCAGCGCCGCGTTCTGCTGGGTCACGCCGTCCATTTCGCCGATCGCCCGGCCCACTTGCTCGATGCCTGCTTCCTGCTCGCCGCTGGCGGTACTGATGGCGCCGATGATCACGGTCACCTGCTCCACGCTGGCAACGATATCGTCCATGGTGGCGCCGGCCGCCTGGGCTTGCGCACTGCCGCTGGCGATGCGCTCGGTCGAGGCGGTGATCAGCTTCTTGATTTCGCGCGCGGCATCGGCCGAGCGTTGTGCCAGCGACCGTACTTCGGAAGCCACGACCGCGAAGCCGCGTCCCTGCTCGCCGGCGCGCGCCGCTTCCACCGCTGCATTCAGCGCCAGGATATTGGTCTGGAAGGCGATGCCGTCGATCACCCCGGTGATGTCCGAAATCTTGCGGGCATCGTCGTTGATGCCGGCCATGGTATTGACCATGTCGCGCACCGCGTGGCCGCCTTTGCCAGCCACCCCGGAGGCCGACACCGCCAGGGTATTGGCCTGGCGCGCGTTGCTGCTGTTTTGCTTCACGGCCGTGGTCAGCTCTACCATCGCCGACGCCGTTTCCTGCAGGGCGCCGGCCTGGTGCTCGGTGCGGCGCGACAGGTCGAGGTTGCCGTTGGCGATCTCGCGCGAGGCGGCGTCGATGGCAACGGCGCCGTCGCGCACGCGGCCCACGGTATCGGCCAGGCGCGCCGTCATGTGGCTCAATGCGTCGAACAACTGGCCGATTTCATCGCGGCGGCCGTGATTGATCACTGCATGCAGCTCGCCGGCGGCCACCTGCTCGGCCAGCGCCACCGCCTGCGTGAGCGGATGCACCACGCTGCGGGTCAGCGTCCAGGCCAGCACGATGCCCGCCGCCAGCGCTGCCGCGCCGAGCGCTGCCAGCAGCACGCGGCTGTTGCGGAACTGCTGGTCGGACGCCGCCGCCAGCGCGGTCGCTTCCTGCGTCTGCCAGGTGAGCAGCTGGTCGAGCGCACCGGTGTACTGCTTGAAGGTGGCGCCCAGGCGCGTGTCGAGCAGGCTCTCGACGTCCTGGATGCGGCCCATGTCCTTGAACTTGAACAGGTCGGCGCGCAGCGCCATGTACGCCGCCTTTTTTGCCGCCACAGCCTGCAGCAGCGCCGCTTCCGCCGCTTCTGCGGGCAGTGCCGCCAGCTTGCGCTCCATGGCTTCGGCCTGGCGGTCGCCGGCCACCAGCTGCGCCATGAACAGGTCCGATACTTCCAGGCTGTCGCTGCGGGCCACGGAAATCGCCCGCAGACCATTGAGTTCGGCCGCGCCCAGCAGCTCTGAAGTGAGCTGTTCGCGCGCCAGCTTGTCGTGGACCAGGTTGGCAGTGGTGTCATTGGCCGATTGCAGGCGCCACAACGAGACCGCCGACATGCATGCCATCAGCAGCAGCAGCGCCGCGAATGACGCCATCACGCGCATGCCGGTATTGAGTTGGGGGAGTTTCAGCAAGGTCATATTAATTCCGCAAGGTAAGCAATGTTGTCACGCTGACAGCAATCATACCTTGCGAATGTGACGCGCCGATGACGGCTCTATGCCGAAAGCAAGATTAGTTTACTGGCGTCAATAATTGGTTGCCAGCGAAATGCGCCAGCAGGTTATCGACCACCAGCTGTCCCATGGCGTGGCGGGTCTCCACGGTCAGGCTGCCCACGTGCGGCGTGAGCACCGCGTTGTGGACTTCACGCAACGCTGGCAGCACGCGCGGTTCGTCGGCGAAGACGTCCAGCGCGGCCATGCCCAGCGTGCCGTCGCGCAGCGCAGCCACCAGCGCCGCTTCGTCCACCAGGGCGCCGCGCGAGATGTTCACCAGCGTGCCTGCCGCGCCCAGCGCGGACATCACCTCGGCGTTGATGGCGTGGCGCGTGGCCGGCGTGCCGGGCGCGCACACCACCAGGTAGTCGCTGGCGTGCGCCAGGTCGAGCAGCGAGTCCGCACGCGGCGTGGTCACGCCGTCGATGGCGCGCGGCTGGAAGTACTGGACGTTCATGCCGAACGCCTGGGCGCGGGCGGCGACCGCCTGGCCGATGCGGCCGAACCCGAACACGCCGCAGGTCTTGCCCCGCAAGGCGCGCGTGGGCTGGAGTGCCACGCCGGCCTCCCATTCGCCGGCGCGCACGTAGCGGTCCAGCGCCGGCAGGCGGCGCGCCGCGGCCAGCAGCAGGGTCAGCGCGTGGTCGGCCACGTCGTCGGTCAGCACGCCCGGAGTGTTGGTCACGGCCAGGCCACGCGCGCGGGTGAGATCGAGCGGGATGGCGTCGAGGCCGATGCCGTTGATGGCCACCATTTCCACCTTGGGCAACTGGTCGAGCAGCGCCTGATCGACGCCGATGGCGGCGGTAGTGAGCACCGCGCGCACGCCGGGCGCTACCGACGCGATATACGCGGCGCGCCCGTCCTGCGGCTGGCGCCACACGTGGTGGCAGTGGAAATGCTGGTCGAGTTGCTCCATCACGGAGGCGGACGGGCTGGCGGCGAGTACCAAGACTTCAGGTTTCATCAGGATTCCATGTGTTGTAAAGACTGGTAGCAATTGTACTGGGCAGCTGCATTTCAGGCCGGTACTCGTGGACTTTCCCCAGGGTATTCCGTATGCTCTTAGCAATAGATTTGCCTGACGAGGAGTGCATTCTCACTTGAATATTCCGCCTGGATTGCCGCAAGTCATCCACGTCGCGTGGCGCCGGCTGCTGGCGCTCGTCTTCGTGGTGGCGATCTGGGCAGCCTTGGCCGCCGCACCGGCGCACGCCGGCCAGGAGCGCTGGGATAACCTGGCCACACCGCTGTTCGAGCACCTGGGCCTCGACCAGGGCCTGCCCAATCCGGTCGCCACGGCGCTGGCGCAGGATGGCGATGGCTATATCTGGGTGGGCACCCAGGCCGGGCTGGCGCGCTGGAACGGCTACCGCTTCCGCAGCTTTGTCCACGTTGCCTCAGACCTCGGTTCGCTGCCAGGCGACTTCATCCAGGCGCTGCACACCGACCCGCGCGGCCGACTGTGGGTGGGCACCGCCAACGCCGGGCTGGCGATGCTCGACCAGCATACCGAAAGATTCGTGCGTCCCGCTGACGAACTGAGTCACGGGACCATCAACGCCATTGCCAGCGACAGCCAGGGCCGGCTGTGGGTCGGTACGCCCACCGCGCTCAAGTTGTACAACGTGGCCGATGGCACGGTGCGCAGCTACACCCGCGACAACGCGCCCGGCCTGCCGGCCAGCGATATCCGCGCGCTGCTGGTGGACCATGCAGGCACGCTGTGGATCGGCACCGCCAGCGGCCTGGCGCGCCTGCGTCCCGGTGGCGCCATCGTGCCGGTGCCGGTCGCAGTAGGCGGTCTCGGTGAATGGCAGGACGCGGTGCTGGCGCTCGGTGAGAACCGCCAGGGGCAAATCGCTTTCGGCACCATGAGAAGCGGGATCGGCGTGGTCGGGCCGCAGGGCGAAAGCGCGATACTGGTCAGGCCTGCCGGGGTGTCCGACCTCGAAGCGAACATGGTGCCGGGCATCGTCGAAATTGCCCCTGGCCGCTGGTGGGCCACCACCAGCGGCCAGGGCATTGTTGAATACCGCACCGACCATCGCGCCAGCACCCGCATCGTGCACCAGCCGGCAGTACAGGCCAGCCTCAGCCATGACCGCAGCGCCGCTATCCTGCGCGACCGCAGCGGCATGATCTGGGTCGCCACCGAGCGCGGGGTGGACACCTACGACCCGCACACGGAAGCGATCGATGCCGTGTTCGGCGCCGAGGGCCAGCTCGAAGCCGGCATCACCGCATTGCTCAACGATGTCCACAACGACGTCTGGATCGCCCTGGGCGACCGCGGCCTCGACCTAGTGGACCCGACCGGCAACCGCCGCGCCCTGCTGCGGCCCAACCCGCACCAGCCCGATGCCGCCCTGCCCAACCGCATGATCCTGGCGCTGGCCGAGGCCACGCCCGGCGAAGCCTGGATCGGCACCCAGGCGGGGCTCTATCTCACCAGCGACCATGGCAGCAAGGTGCGCCGGGTGGCGCTGCCGCAGGGTAATCCATACCCGGGCATCAAGGCCATCCTGCCGCAGGACGGCAAGCTGTGGCTGGGCACCTTCGACGGCTTGCTGCGCTACGACAGCGCCACCGGCATCGTGCGGCGCCATATCCAGGGCCCGCCGCAGCACGGCGGCCTGTCCGACAGCCGCATCAACGCCATGGTGATCGACGCCCATCGATCGCTCTGGATTGCCACCGGCAACGGCTTGAATCGGCTCGATCCCGACACCGGCGCAGTGGAGCAGATCATGGCCACGCCCAATATCTCGACCGAACTGTCGGCAGCGGTCGTCACCGCACTGGTCCTCGACGCCCGGGGCCGGCTGTGGATTGGCACCCAGGGCGGCGGCATCTGCGTGATGACGGGCCGCGATGCGCGCGGCAAACCGGTGTTCGAGCGCGTGACGCCGACAGCAGGCCTGCCCGGCATGGCCACGAGTACCATCATGAGCCTGCAAGCCGATCCGGCCGGCCGCATCTGGGCGGCCACCGGCGACAGCATCGTCGTCATCGACGCCAACACCTTCAAGGCCCACGCCATCACGCGCGCGGACGGCCTGGCCTTCCGTACCTTTTACCTGGGCGCCAGCGCGGTCACCTCCGACCGCGACCTGATCTTCGGCGCCACCACCGGCATGGCGGTGATCTATCCCGATCAGCTGGCCGACTGGAACCACCGGCCGCCGGTGGTGATCAGCGCGGTGCGCATCGACCAGCGGCAGCTTACCGCCGCCCAGCTCAATGGCGACGGCGGGCCGGCCATCAGCCTGCGCGCCGACAGCCAGGGCTTCGACGTGGAACTGGCGGCGCTCGACTACTCGGCGCCGCAGCGCAACCGCTATGCCTACATGCTCGAAGGTTTCGACCGCGCCTGGATCGAGGTCGATGCCAGCCGCCGCATCGCCAGCTATACCCACCTGCCGGCCGGCAATTACGTGCTGCGCATGCGCGGCAGCAACCGCGAAGGTGCGTGGACCACCGAAGAACTGGCGATGCAAGTCAAGGTGCTGCCGCCGTGGCACCAGACCTGGTGGGCATGGCTGGCCTACGGGCTGGCGTGCTGCCTGCTGGCGTGGGCCATGGTGCGCTGGCGCCTGCGCCAGTTGCAGCGCAAGGGTGAAGACTTGCAGGCGCTCGTGTATTCACGCACCCAGCACCTGGAAAAACTCAACGCCATCGTCCGCTCGATCAACGAGCAGCTCGATTTCGACGCCCTGCTGCACACCATCTTGCAGGAATCGACCGCCGTTCACGGCGTCGATTCGGCGCTGGCGCTGGTGCGCGAGGATGGCAGCGACATGCTGGGCCTGCGCGCCGCGTGGGGCCGCATCGACGTTGCCGACGCCGCCTACCGCATCGACCTGCGCCAGGCCGAAGCGCGCTACGCGCCGGCCGGCTGCGAGATCGCGCCAGACATTTTCAAGATTCACCATGACCACGCGCTGCCCGGCGACGTGCATGCGCTGCTGTCGGTGCGGGTGGTGATCGACGGCCAGGTCGAGGGTTACCTGATCTTCGAAAACTTCCAGTACCAGGTTTCGTTCAATGACAGCGACATCGACCTGCTCAAGGCGCTCAAGGAGCCGTTCGTCTCGGCCTACCAGAAGGCGCGCGCGCTGCGCGCCATCGAACGCGCGCGCCTGAACGCCGAAGCGGCCACCCGCGCCAAGAGCGAATTCCTGGCCAATATCAGCCACGAGATCCGCACGCCGATGAACGCCATCCTCGGCTTCGCCGGGCTGGGCACGCACCTTGACATCGGCGCGCAGCCGCTCGACTACTTCCGCAAGATCGGCCGCGCGGGCCAGAGCCTGCTCGAGATCATCAACGACGTGCTCGATTTTTCCAAGATCGAATCGGGCAAGCTGGAACTGGAAGCGCTGCCATTCGACCTGCTCGACACGCTCAACCAGCTGGCCGACCTGTTTTCCTGGCGGGCATCCGAACGGGGACTGGAACTGGTGATCTGGGCTACGCCCGAGGTACCCTCGAACCTGCTGGGCGACCCGCTGCGCCTGTCGCAGATCCTGGTCAACCTGGTGGGCAACGCCCTGAAGTTCACCGCCAGCGGCCAGATCGAAGTGCGGGTGGAGGTGGCAACCCCGGTGCCGGACCAGCCGGTACCGCCCGGCATGGTGGCGCTGCGCTTCGCGGTCGAAGACAGCGGCCTCGGTATCAGCCCCGAGCAGCAGGCGCGCCTGTTCCAGGCTTTCTCGCAGGCCGACGCCAGCACCACCCGCCTGTACGGCGGCACCGGGCTGGGGCTGGCGATCTCGCAGCAGCTGGTACGCAAGATGGGCGGCGTGATCACGGTTGACAGCGAACCGAACGTGGGCAGCAGTTTCAGTTTCACGGTGCAGATGCAGGTGGCGGCAACCCAGGGCCAGCGCCAGGCGCCGGTGCCCGAGGCGGCGCTGGGCAAGCGCGTGCTGATCGTGGACGACAACAACTCCGTGCGGCACAAGCTCAAGGTGCAGCTGACGGCATGGGGCCTGAAGCCGGCGGCAGTGGCTTCGGGCGCCGCAGCGGTGGCGGCAATGCAGCTGAACCACTACTACATGCTGTTGATCGATGCCGAAATGCCCGACATCGACGGCATCGAAACCCTGCAACGGATTGCCGAAGACGGCGAACTGGCTGCCGTGCCGCCAGTATTGATGGTGAGCGCCTACGCGCGCGAGCATCGCTTCCGGGGCGCAGAACTGCTGCGCACCACGCCGTTCATCGACAAGCCTGTCAACCCGTACCTGCTGCGCAGCGCAGTGCTGATGGCGCTGGGACTGGAAGCTGGCCAGGACACGGTAAAACTGGCGCCGCCACCGTCGTTCGCGGTGCAGCGCATCCGCGGCGCGCACGTGCTGGTGGTGGACGACAACAACATCAACCTGCAGGTGGCCAGCGAAATTTTGCAGCGCGCGGGCGTGCGGTCGGACCTGGCGTCGAGCGGCGACGAGGCCGTGCGCATGCTCAGCGACAGCAAGTACGATGCCGTGCTGATGGACATCCAGATGCCCGACATGGACGGCTACCACGCCACCGCGCTGATCCGCGCCGACGAACGCCACGCCAGCTTGCCGATCATCGCCATGACCGCGCACGCGGTGGCCGGCTACCGCGAGCGCTGCCTGAACATGGACATGAACGATTACGTGACCAAGCCGATCAACCCGGAAACGCTGTACACGGTGCTGGCGGCCTGGGTGGCGCCCGATCCGGCCAGCGCGGCGGCAGTGACGGCGCCGGCGCTGTTGACACATGCGCTGCCGCCGGCGCCAACCATTTCACAAACAGCGCAGACGTTGCAGGCATCGCAGGCGCTGCAGGCACCCGCGCCGCCGGCGCCCACGATGCCCGGCATCGATATGACAGCCGCCTTGGAGCGCCTGGGCGGCAACGCCGCCCTGCTCAAGCGCCTGCTGGCGATGTTCGCCAAGGATTTTGAATCGTCGCAACGACTGATCCGGGAAGCGGTAAGCGCAGGCCGCTGGCTCGACGCCGCCGACCTGGTCCACAAGGTGCGTGGCGCCGCCGGCAACATTTCTGCCACCGAACTGTACGAATCCGCCACCGCGCTGGAAGACCGCCTGCGCGCCCAGCACGAAGACGTGCAAGGCTTGCTGGCCGCCTTCAACCATGCTCTTGGCATCGTCATACAAAGCGCCCGGGCCAACGCCGCCTGATCGGGTCAGGTCATTTGATGCGCTGTTTTTCCAGCTTGCGGGCCAGCGTGCGGCGGTGCATGCCGAGGCGGCGGGCCGCTTCGGAGATATTGAAGTCGGTCTCCGCCAGCACCGTGTGGATGTGCTCCCACTCCAGGGTTTTGACCGACGTGGTGCGGTTGGTGACTTCCACTTCGGCGGTGCCGGCCACGTGTTCGAACGCGGCTTCGATGTCGTCGGTGTTCGACGGCTTGGCCAGGTACTGGCAGGCGCCCAGCTTGATCGCTTCCACCGCCGTGTTGATGCTGGCGAAACCGGTCAGCACCACGATCAGCATGTCGGGGTCGTGCTGGTGCAGCATCTGCACGCACGCCAGGCCCGACGAATTGCCCTTGAGTTTGAGGTCCACCACGGCGTAGCCGGGCGAATTGTCCATCAATGCCGCGCTGGCCTCATCGACGTTCTCGGCCAGTATCACACGGTAGCCGCGCCGTTCGAACGAGCGGCCCAGGGTGCGGGCAAAGGCGGCGTCGTCTTCGACCAGCAGGAGTACGCGTTGATCCGATACGCGTTGATCGGCGGCAGGTTCAGTAATCATGTGCTTGTTCCGGTTGTATGGCGATGGCCGACAGCGGCAGGTGCACCCGCACCACCGCCCCACCCTCTTCACGATTGCTGGCAGCCACGGTGCCGCCCAGCGTGCGCGCCACGTTCACCACCAGGAACAGTCCGAGTCCACCGCCCGGCCGTCCTTTGCTCGAATTATACGGCTTGCCGAATTGCGCCAGGATCGCCTCGGCAAAGCCGGGGCCGGCGTCGGTCACCGTCAGTACCAGCGCATTGGCCTCGATCACCGCATCGAGCCGCAGCCAGCGCGGCGACGCTTCGAGTGCGTTGTCGAGCAGGTTGCTGATCATCTGCTTGACGGTCGAGTCGGCCACGACCGGCAAGTCCACTTCAACGCGGTTGTCGAACTCGAATTGCTGCACCGGCCGGCCGATGCGCCATTCGGCCGTCACGTCATACAGGAAATCGTCGAGCGTGGTCGCCTCCGACGATTCGCCGCGCGTTTCGCCGGCCGACAGCAGGATGCCGCTGACGATGGCCTTGCAACGCTGGAGCTGGGTCTGCATCTCCTGGACTTCTTCCAGCAGGTCCGGGTTGCCCTTGAACTCGGGCATGTGCTTCCAGTCGCCGAGGATCACGGCCAGCGTGGCCAGCGGTGTACCGAGTTCGTGCGCCGCGCCGCTGGCCAATAAACCCATGCGCACGATATGTTCTTCTTCGGCCGCGCGCTGGCGCAGGTCGGCCAGCTTGCTGGCCGTGGTGCGCATATTGCGCATGATGCGGTTGACGAACACCACCAGCAGCGCGGCGTCGATGATGAAGCACAGCAGCATGCCCTGCACGTACAGGCTCATGATGCCGCGCTCCTGGTCCAGCGGCAGGCGCAGCGGCTCCGAGAACAGCGCCAGGCCGGCGATGCAGAAACCGGTGACCCCGGCAATGGTCCAGGTGGACCAGGTTTCCAGCAGCACCGCGCCCAGAATCACGTGCAGCAAATATAGGAACACGAACGGATTGGTAGCGCCGCCGGACAGGTACAGCTGCGCCGTCAGGCTGGCCACATCGACCGTCAACGCCAGCAGCAGCTCGCTGTTGGACACCACCTGGTTTTCCTGCCAGCGCAAGGTGCTGGCGATATTGAACGCGATCAGGCACGCCAGTACGTTGAGCATGGCCGGCAGCGGCAACTGCACGTCGAGCAGCATCGAGGCAATCGCGATCGTTGCCACCTGGCCGACCACGGCGATCCAGCGCAGCTGGATCAGCTGCTGCATGTTCTTGTGGCCGGCCGCGTGGGTGATCGAGTTGGCTGCTGCCAGCGGCTCGATTACCGGCGTCGGCCGGCTGCCGTGATCGAACGGGTTCTTGTTAGCTTTCGCCATTCACGCCTTCTTGTTGACTGCGGCGGGCGTCGCGCACCACCCACACGGCAGCGGCCACCACCATCAGCGCCAGGCCATACCAGGTCAGCGCATACACCAGGTGGTTGTTGACGAACGATACCACCGTCAGGCCGCCCACCGGTACGGCGGTTTCTCCCGGCACCGGCAAACTGGCGGCCGCAGCGGAGGCCGCGTCGGCGTCGATGAAGTATGGCGCCACGGCCGGCAAGCCGCGCGCCTCGGCAATCGCCCTGGTGTCGCGCGTGTACCAGTAATTGCGCGCCGGTTCATTCTTGCGCAGCGAACTGGCGATCTCGCTCACGCGCAGCAGGCCCGACACCGTGCTTGGCGCCGGTGCCGACTCGGCCAGCGTACCGCAGGCATCGGCGCGCACTTTCGGCGGCGCCGGCTGCGCGCGCCAGCCACCGGCGCCTGCCGGCACGAAGCCGCGGTTGATCATGACGATGCCGCCGTCGGCCGTGCACAGGGGCGTGAGCACCCAGTAGCCGATGCCGCGGTCGAGCGAGGCCAGGGTCAAGGTGTCGGCGCCCGGCAGGTACGTGCCGGTGATGCGCACGTGGCGGTACTCGTCGGTCTCGGCGCTGACCAGCGGCCACTGGGCCACGGTCGGTGCGTCGATCGCAGGCGCGCGCACGCGCTGGTCCACCCGCTCGATCAGGGCCAGCTTCCACTGCAGACGATAGACTTGCCAGGTTCCCAAAGCAAAAAACCCTGCAAACATCAACCCGGCCAAAATGGCCAGGCTGATGCGCAGGGTGCGGGAACGCTGGCGCTGTTCAGCGCCGCCCGTCATTTCATCTCATGCATGTTGTGCACGTCGTCACCCATGGAAGGCATCATGTTGACGTTCATGTGGTACATGACCCAGATCGAACCGGCCAGCACGATGATCAACAGGATCAGGGTAAACAGCGTGGACAGCAAGGTCCAGCCGCCCTCGATCTTGCCGTTCATGTGCAGGAAGTAGATCATGTGAACGACCACCTGGACGGCGGCAAAGCCGAGGATCACGATAGCGGTGGTGCTCGACTTGTCGAACACCTTGGCCATCACCAGCCAGAACGGAATCGCGGTCAGGATCACGGACAGCACAAAGCCGATCGCGTATTCCTTCAGCGTACCGTGGTTGCCATCGTCCTGCTCGTGATGACCATGGTCGTCGTGGCCGTGGTGGTCATGGCCAGAGTGGTTGTGTGGCGCGCTCAAGGCAGAACTCCCATCAGGTAAACAAAGGTAAAGACACCGATCCAGATCACGTCCAGGAAGTGCCAGAACATCGACAGGCACATCAGGCGGCGGCGGTTTTCAACGGTCAGGCCGTGCTTTTTCACCTGGAAGATCAGGGTGATCAGCCAGATGGTACCGAACGTTACGTGCAGGCCGTGGGTGCCGACCAGGGCGAAGAACGAGGTCAGGAACGCGCTGCGCTGCGGACCGGCACCCAGGTGGATCAGGTGCATGAACTCTTCGATTTCCAGGAACAGGAAGGCGCCACCGAACAGGCCGGTGACAACCAGCCAGCCGATCACGGCATTCACATTGCGGCGCTGGGCGGCGATCATGGCAAAGCCATAGGTGATCGACGAGAACAGCAGGAACGCGGTGTTGAGTGCGATCGTGCCCAGTTCGAACAGCTCGGCGCCGGTCGGACCGCCGGCATAATTGCGGCCCAGCACGGCGTAAGCGGCGAACAGACCGGCAAACAGCAGGCAGTCGCTCATCAGGTACAACCAGAAGCCCAGCAAGGTGCTGTTCTCCGGGTGGTGGTCGCGCGTCCAGTAACGCGCGCTTGGTTCGGCGCTCATGGCGCCGTTAGCGGTAATTTCAGACATGGCGTTCCAGCAGACGAGTATGGGCTTCTTCGGTACGAACTACTTCTTCCGCAGGGATGTAGTAGTCGCGCTTGTAGTTAAAGGTGTGGACGATGATGGCAACCATCATGGCCACGAAGCTCAGGCCGGCGAGCAACCACATGTGCCAGATTAGGGCGAAACCAACGACGAAGCTGATGGCGGCGATGATGAAGCCCATTTCCGTGTTCTTCGGCATGTGGATGGCCACGAAACCGCTCTTCGGACGCTGGTAGTTGTTTTCTTTCATATCAGCCCAGCTGTCGCTGTCGTGCACGACTGGCGTGAATGCGAAGTTGTAGTCTGGCGGTGGCGACGAGGTCGCCCACTCCAGGGTACGGCCGCCCCATGGGTCGCCGGTCACGTCGCGCAGTTTTTCGCGGTTCATGAAGCTGACATACAGCTGCACCAGGAAGGCGCCGATACCGGCCGCGATGATCAGCGCGCCAATGGCGGCGATGATGAACCATTTTTGCAGCGAAGGATCGTCGAAGTGGTTCATGCGGCGGGTAACGCCCATGAAGCCCATCACGTACAGCGGCGTGAACGCCACCCAGAAGCCAACCAGCCAGCACCAGAACGAGACCTTGCCCCAGAACGCGTCGAGCTTGTAGCCGAACGCTTTCGGGAACCAGAAGTTAATACCAGCGAACAGGCCGAACACCACGCCGCCGATGATCACGTTGTGGAAGTGGGCGATCAGGAACAGCGAGTTGTGCAGCACGAAGTCGGCCGGTGGCACTGCCAGCATCACGCCGGTCATACCGCCGATGACGAAGGTCAGCATGAAGCCGATGGTCCACAGCATGGGCACTTCAAAGCGGATGCGGCCCTTGTACATGGTAAACAGCCAGTTGAAGATCTTCGCGCCCGTCGGGATCGAGATGATCATCGTGGTGATACCGAAGAACGAGTTGACGCTGGCGCCCGAACCCATGGTGAAGAAGTGGTGCAGCCATACCAGGTACGACAGGATGGTGATCACGACGGTGGCATATACCATCGACGTGTAGCCGAACAGGCGCTTGCTCGAGAACGTCGAGACGATTTCCGAGAACACGCCGAACACCGGCAGCACCAGGATGTACACCTCGGGGTGGCCCCAGATCCAGATCAGGTTGACGTACAACATCGGGTTTCCGCCGAGGTCATTCGTGAAGAAGTTGGTGCCGACCATGCGGTCCAGCGACAACATGGCCAGGGTCACGGTCAGGATCGGGAAGGTTGCCACGATCAGTGCATTGGTGCACAGCGAGGTCCAGGTAAATACCGGCATCTTCATCAGGTCCATGCCTGGCGCGCGCATCTTGACGATGGTAGCGATCAGGTTGACGCCGGACAATGTGGTACCCACCCCGGCCACCTGCAATGACCAGATATAGTAATCGACCCCCACATCCGGACTGGCCATGATGCCCGACAGCGGCGGGAACGCCAGCCAGCCGGTCTTGGCGAATTCACCGATGAACAGCGAGGCCATGGTCAGCATGGCGCCGAAGGTGGTCATCCAGAACGAGAAGTTGTTCAGGAACGGGAACGCGACGTCGCGCGCGCCGATTTGCAGCGGCACCACGTAGTTCATCAGGCCGGTTACCAGGGGCATGGCCACGAAGAAAATCATGATCGTGCCGTGGGCGGTAAACACCTGGTCGAAGTGGTGCGGTGGCAGGAAGCCGGGATTGTCGCCAAAGGCCATGGCCTGTTGCGCACGCATCATGATGGCGTCGGCAAAGCCGCGCAACAGCATGATAATACCGAGCACCATGTACATGATGCCGATGCGCTTGTGGTCGATACTGGTAATCCAGTTGCGCCACAGCGTACCCCACAGTTGGAATTTGAACATGAGGGCCAGGAACAGTATGCCGCCCAGCGCCACGCCCGCGAAGGTGCCGATCAGAATAGGCTCGTGGAGCGGGATGGCCGCCCACGACAACTTACCCATGATCAACGAAGTTGATGTATTCAGGTTGGTATCAGACATGGTCATTCTTTACGGATAGTTGGTGCGGCAACCGCAGCGGTAGCGACATCGGTTTCGCAGACTTCTGCTTCCAGCTGCTTGGCGACGACGGCGGCCTTGACGCGCTTGGCATCATTGTGCATCTGCTCGTTCATGCAGACGGCGCCATCGGCAACGCAACGGTTGACGACGCGGTCGAACAGGCCTTGCTCAACGGTAGCGAAATGCATGATCGGGTGCTTGATGGTCGGCTTGTCCAGGGCGATGAATTCAGCGCGGTTCAGTTCGCCACCACCGGAGGCCTTGGCCTTGGCGACCCAGGCGTCGAAGTCGGCTTGCGTCACGCCGTGGTACTTGAAGCGCATCTGCGAGAAGCCGGCGCCGCTGTAGTTGGCCGAGAAGCCGTCATACACGCCCACCTTGTTCATCACGGCGTTCAGTTCCGTTTGCATCGAAGGCATGGTGTAGATCATGCCGGCCAGTGCAGGAATATAGAACGCGTTCATCACGGTGGTCGAGGTCAGCTTGAAGCGGACCGGCACGTCGATCGGGGTATACAGCTCGTTCACGGTGGCAATGCCCTGTTCCGGGTAGATAAACATCCATTTCCAGTCCAGCGCCACGACCTGGATTTCCATCGGCTTGACGTGGGCGGCCAGCGGACGCTCATGGTCGATGCGCGACAGCGGACGATACGGATCGAGCAAGTGGGTGTAAATCCAGGTGATCGCGCCCAGCACGATGATGATCAGCAGCGGTGCGCCCCAGATCAGCAGCTCGAGCTTGGTAGAGTGATCCCAGTTCGGTTCGTATTTGGCGGAAGTATTTGACTTCCTATAGCGCCAAGCGAACAGACAGATCAAAAACATAACAGGTACGATGATCAACAACATCAGCAAGGTTGAAATGACAACCAGATCAGCTTGCTGTGCAGCGATATCTCCGGACGGGTTCAGCACCACAGTGTTGCAGCCAGCTAGCCACAACAACGGTGCGAGGAACAGTCCACGGCGGACGAGAGGAGGAATCATGCGGTAATTTTCGTTACTAATGATGGATAACATGCTACTGTACCAATCACGGGTGCTTCATGCTATTGGACACTTTGTCCTACCGGCCATGGACGCGCGTGATAATTATTAACTCACAAAGAGACGAGACCATGGCCAACACGACTACACTGAATGGCGTCCAAGCTGGCGTCCACGAACAACCCCAAACCAGCCAGGGCGCCCGCAACATCAATGCCAGGGATGGGCATATTTCTCCAGGTGAGATAGCAATCGGCGTGGTGATCGGCCGCGCATCCGAGTATTTCGACTTCTTCGTGTATGCCATTGCTTCGGCACTGGTATTCCCGTCTGTATTCTTTCCAAACTACAGCCGGCTTGACGGAACACTATACGCTTTCGCGATTTTCTCGCTAGCGTTTATCGCTCGCCCGATCGGGACTGTGGCGTTTATGGCAGTTCAACACCATTTCAAGCGAGAGACCAAGCTCACCCTGGCGCTGATGGTGATGGGAGTTTCCACCGCAGGTATTGCCTTCCTGCCAAGCTTCGAATCGCTGGGCACCACCGCCATCTTGCTGCTGGCACTGTTCCGCATCGGCCAGGGTATCGCCCAGGGCGGTTCGTGGGACGGCCTGCCGTCGCTGCTGGCGCTGAACGCACCCGAAAACAAACGCGGCTGGTATGCGATGCTGGGCCAGCTCGGCGCGCCGCTCGGCTTTGCGATTGCCGCCGGCCTGTTTGCCTACCTGATGACAGCGCTGTCGTCGGCCGACTTCCTCGACTGGGGCTGGCGCTATCCGTTTTATGTAGCCTTCGCCATCAACGTCGTGGCCCTGTTCGCCCGCCTGCGCCTGGTGACCACCACCGAGTATTCGAACCTGCTCGACGACCGTCAACTGGAGCCGGTGAGCGCTGTCGAACTGGTGAGCAAGCAAGGCCGCAACATCGTCATCGGCGCGCTGGCCGCCCTGGCATCTTACGCGCTGTTCCACCTGGTAACGGTATTCCCGCTGTCGTGGGTGGCCATTAACGAAACCCGCTCGCTCACCGGCGTGCTTGGCGTGCAGCTGCTGGGCGTGGTGCTGATGACCATCGGTATCATCATTTCGGGCATTGTTGCTGACCGTTATGGTCGTCGCCGCACCCTCGGCACGCTGGCGACCCTGATTGCCATCTTCAGCGTGGCCGTGCCATTCCTGCTCGACGCCGGCGAAAGTGGCCAGAACATCTTCATCCTGCTGGGCTTCGCGCTGCTGGGTCTGTCGTATGGCCAGGCTTCCGGCGCCGTGACCGCCAATTTCGAACAACGCTTCCGCTACACCGGCGCGGCGCTGACCTCGGATCTGGCATGGCTGGTCGGTGCGGCCTTCGCACCGCTGGTCGCCCTCGGCGTATCGACCCATTTCGGCCTCCCTTATGCCGGCCTGTACCTGCTGTCGGGTGCGGTCGCTTCGCTGGCGGCGCTGAGCCTGAATCGTCGTCTCGATATTCGTAACTGACATATATAGTTACTTCAGTGAAAAGGGTCGCGCAAGCGGCCCTTTTTTATGGCGTCATCGGCGCGTCATATTTGGCCGATACATTATTGAAAGTCCAAACTGAGGAGTGTTGCGTGAATCTGAACCAGGAACAATTACTCGAGCGTGTGCATTTCGAGCTCATGGACGGCTACGACGAAGAACTGGAGATGGAACTCGAAGACCGCGAAATCGACCCGGTCACCCGCAAGGTCATCGAGTACGAGCGCACCGAATCGGCCAAGCAAGAACGCCGCCTCTATTTCCGCGAACTGTTCCGACTGCAGGCCGAGCTGGTCAAGCTGCAGGACTGGGTCGTGCATACCGGCCACAAGGTCGTGATCATTTTCGAAGGCCGCGACGCCGCCGGCAAGGGCGGCGTGATCAAGCGCATCGTCCAGCGCCTCAATCCGCGCGTGTGCCGCGTCGCTGCCCTGCCCGCTCCCAACAACCGCGAACGCACGCAATGGTATTTCCAGCGCTACGTGTCGCACCTGCCCGCCGCCGGCGAGATCGTGCTGTTCGACCGCAGCTGGTACAACCGTGCCGGCGTCGAACGCGTGATGGGTTTTTGCAGCGACGAGCAGTACGAGGAGTTCTTCCAGGACGTACCGGAATTTGAGCGCATGCTGGCGCGCTCGGGCATCCAGGTCATCAAGTACTGGTTCTCGATCTCGGACGAAGAGCAGAATGCGCGTTTCCTCGGCCGCATCCACGATCCGCTCAAGCAATGGAAACTGAGCCCGATGGACCTGGAATCGCGCCGCCGCTGGGAAGAATATACGAAGGCCAAGGAAATCATGCTCGAGCGCACCCACATTCCGGAAGCGCCATGGTGGGTGGTGCAAGGCGTGGACAAGAAAAAGGCGCGCCTCAACTGCATTCATCACCTGCTGTCGCAAATGCCCTACGTGGAAGTGCCGCACCCGGAAATCACGCTGCCCGAGCGCGAATACCATGACGACTACGTACGCCGCCCGGTGCCTGCGGAAATCATCGTACCGGAATACTACTGATACGAAAAAGGCGCGCTCCACCTGGATGCGCGCCTTTTTTTGCATGCCATTGCGGATCAGACAGGTAACTGCGTTCCCAGCGCACTGAAGATCAGCTCACCGGGCTCGCCAGGGCGCCACACCAGGCCCCCGGCGATATTATCGTTGGTCAGCTGGTTCCACTGGAAGAACAGGTTGCGGGTCGGATCGGTGCTGCTGGCGATGAAGGTTGCCGGTGGACCCAGGAAGGTAAACAACGCCAGGCCCGTGATCGGCACCGGCCGCAAGCCGGTGACGAATGGAATGGTGACGGAGCCATCGATCCGGTAGGCGAACAGATCGAACGTCGCCTGCTGCTGCACCTGCGACAACAGGCTGGCCACGTCACCGCTGCCCGGCTTGGCAGCATTAGCGGCTTGGGCCGGATCGACCGGCTGGGTGAAATCGATGCTGAACCGCAAAGTACCAAACAGTGTCAATCCCTGCGCAGTTTTCAGCAACAGGGTAAAAACGGATTCGTCCATGATAATCTCCTTCGATATGAATCGGTGACGACGTTCAGAATGGCAATTGCAACTGGAAACCCAGCAGGCTGAAGACCAGTTCGGCCGGCTCGCCCGGACGCCACACCAGGCCACCGGCGATCTGGTTGCCAGTAACCTGATTGAACTGCACGAACACCTGGCGGGCCGGATCGGCGCTGCCCAGTACCGTGGTAATCGGACCGGCTGCCGTGGCCAGCGCCACCCCTTGCAATGGCACGCGGCCGAAGCCGGTCAGCAGTGGAATCGACACCGAGCCTTCCACCGGCAACACGACCGCCGTGATCACGCCCAGCTGCTGGTTTTCAGCCAGCAGCGCCGGCACGCCGCCGTCGGGCACGGTTGCCAGCGGATCGGTAAAGCGATAACGCAATGTGCCGAACAGCGTCAGGCCCTGCTCGCCGGTCAGTATCAGGTTGTAGATAAAGTCGTTCATCATGACCTCCCATGGATAGCTAAGAAATAAAAAACGTCCGGCCCGCGAAGGCCGGACGTCCAGCTTAGCCAGCCGCAGTGAGCGCCATCCTGATCCATTCGACATTTGCCGTCGCCCGTCAGGCAGGTACCCGCACCAGCGTTCCCAGCAGGCTGAACGTCAGCCCGCCAAGGGCAGGCAGAACAATCATCAGGCCGGCAAGATTCGCCGCCTGCCCAGCAGGCCGAAACTGGTATTGGTCGGTCCCCACAACAGGCCGCCGCCGATCTGCTCGTTGTTGACCTGGTTGAAGCACATCAGCACGCGGCTGTCGTCGGCAAACAGCCGGGTGACAATTGGTGGCCCCATCTGGATGAAGAACGCCACATCGTCAACGGGAATGGCGCGGTTGCCGGTCAACAGCGGAATCGTGACCGTGCCTTCGGCCCGGTACACCAGTGCAAAAATGTTTTCCTGCCGCTGTTGCTGCTGTTGCTGCTGGTGGGCCTGGCGCAATGCCGGCAAGCTGAAGACGTTCCGGCTCCCTCCCTGGTCGGCCTCCAGGCTGCTCAAGCGGTAGCGCAATACGCCAAACAATATCAGTCCGCCACGCGACTTCAGGAGCAGGTTGTACACAAACTCATCCATAGTGTTTCCTTCCATAAGGGTTGGGAAATACGTCAGAAAGCGCGCGGCAGCTGGCGCGCCAGGGCGCTGAACACCAGTTCGCTGTAATTGCTGCTGCCCCAGATTACGAAGCCGCCCAGGTCAGGGCTGCCGAACGGAAAAAGCTGGATGCCGGCCGACGGCCGCGCGTTGCCGCTGTCGAGGGCGAACGAGAACAAGCCGGCGGCGGTGGCAAAAGCGATGCCACGCAGCGGTACCTGGCGAAATGCCGCCAGTAACGGCAACGAAATTTCCCCCTCGACCGGCACCGGTACCAGTTCCTGCGTAACGGGCACCAGGGGCTCGGATGCCTGGGCCGGCAAGCGGACACTGCCAGTTGATGTCTCGGGCTCGATACGACGCAGGCGCAAGGTGCCGAACAGGCTCCAGCCTTGCTCACTTGTCAGAAACAGGTTATAGATTTCATCTTCCATCAGTACCTCCAGAGTGGGTAACGGAACACAGGACTCGCGATGAGCCTGTGTCCAGCGTAGCCAGCCGGACGCCACCGATGCTGACGCAATCGACATGCGCCCCCACATCGGGCGTACTATTCAGGGTCTGAATTTCCGTGGAGATTAAAAATGCAAATTGGTACCGTCACACCGCTGCTCAGAATGTTCGATGAAGAAAAAGCGCGCGCGTTTTATATCGATTACCTCGGATTTACGCGCGACTGGGAACACCGCTTCGAGCCGGGCATGCCGCTGTACCAGCAGATATCGCGCGGCGCCTGCCTGCTGCACCTGACCGGACACCACGGCGATTGCTGCCCCGGCGCGGCGATCCGCGTGACGGTGGATGACATCGACGCGCTGCACGCTGAACTGGCCGCCAAGCCGTATGGCTATGCGCGGCCCGGCATCGAAGAGATGCCGTGGGACAGCAGGGAAATGTCGATCAAGGATCCGTTCGGCAACCGGCTCACGTTCGTGCAGGCGGCCGACCAGGATTGAAAAAGGAGATGTGAGCTTACGGGACTAGCGGGTCGTGGCAGCAGACGCCGATCTTGTTGCCGTCCGGGTCGCGAAAATAGGCACCGTAGTAGTCGGCATGGTAGTGCGGCCGCAAGCCCGGCGGTCCTTCGCAGGTCGCCCCAGATTCCAGCGCAACCTGGTAGGCGCGGTCCACCGCCGCGCGTGATGGCGCCAGCAGCGCCGTCATGTTGCCGTTGCCTGCCGTGGCAGTTTCGCCATCATGCGGTGCGCCGACCACGAACAGCGGGCGCGGCCGGTCCGGTTTCATCCAGGCCGCCCACGGTTTTGCGGAATCGGAAAACTTGAGCGCCAGTCCCAGCTCGGGCAACACGGCCTGGTAAAACCGCAGCGCGCACGCAAAGTCGTTCACGCCCACGAAAACGTGCGAAATCATTGGTACCAGGGCCGGGTGATTTTCAGCGGCCGCACGTCGAGCCGCATATTGAGGACCGTGTAGGCTTCCGATGCGGCCGAGGAATAGCCGGTGGTGGCGGCATCGCGGGTGAGCTTGAACTCGAAGCCCAGTTCCTGGTGCGGCTCGCCCGGGCCGGCGGTGGCGATGCCGATTGCCTCTGTCTGCGAGCTGTCCACCAGCTTGGACATCATGATCAGGATGGTGTTGTGGCCCAGCACGTCAGCCGAGAACACGGGGTCGGAGTAATACGGATTGGCCGGATCGACCTTGCCTTCGACCTTGTCTTCGGACGGCGTGTACTTGTGCAATTTGAGGTCGTATTTGTCGCCGCGGTCGAGGTAGCTCAAGCGGGCATTTTGCAGGTTGAACTGCTTGACGCCGCTGTTGACGGTGGCACGGGTGAGGTCCACCACCAGCGCGCCCTGGTAGCCCAGCACTTCCACTTCGCGCTGGGCATTGATCACCACGGCCGAATTCTCGTCGATACCGATGCCAAGCTTGTAGCCTTTCTTGAGCATGGCCGGCAGCATGCGGGCAAAGCGTCCGCGCGCCAGCAGGTGCTGGTCGATAAAGATGTCGTCACCCACGAAACCGAGGCCCAGGGCCAGCTCGCGGCCATTGACGCCTTCGCTCAGGGTGCCGAACACGGTTTTCGCCTCGTAATACATGGTGGTGCTCATGATGGCGGCGCCGGCGCTGGTGCCGAAGATCACGCCGCCGCGCCGATAAACGTCCCAGATCGCTTCGAGCACCTTGGTGCGGCTGCCGTCGGGGCGCACCAGCGCCTGCGTGATCAGGGCCTGGTCGCCGCCCGAAAAATACACGCCGCCCGCGTCGCGGATCGATTGCGCAATGGTATCGTCGTCGGCATCCCGGCGGTAATCGCGGTCTTTCATGCGCACGGCCAGCGGCACCACGAAGGCGTTGGCGCCCTGCTTGTTCAGCCCTGCGGCCGCGTAGGCCCCGGAACGGGCCGGGTTGCCGGCTGCGCTGGGCAGCACCGCGATGCGGGCGCCGGCGCCGCCGGCGAGTTGCACCACGCGCTGCCAGATCACGGTATTATCACCGCGCACGGCGCCGCCGGCGATGACCAGCGAGCCCCTGGGAGGCGCTTCGGCCGCCGCTGCCTGCGGTACCGTCAACATCATTGAAATGGACATCGCCACCACCATCGCCGCCCGAACAATACTTACCATGCCTGCCATCCCCGCAATCACTATTGAATATGCCCGCGCCAGTGCGCGCAGACGTAAGACTACCATATGGGCAACAAATTAATTGCCCGGATCGGCGCGAGTTGCTACCATGCGGCCTTGCCGGACACAACCTCCCCATGCGCGAACATCTGCTTACCCCCTCGCTGTCGGCCACTACGCGGCCAGTCACGCTGTACTCCGTCCAGTCGAGCTTCCTGGTGGCCTTCTTCGGCGGCCCGGCAGCCATCCTGCTGTATAGCGGTCTCAATTCCTGGCGGCTGCGCCGCACGGCAGACATCCCGGTATACATGCTGGGCACCGCCTTGGTGGCGGGCCTGGTTTATGCACTGCTGTTCCAGCCGATGATATTTGCCGATGTGTTCGAACTGCTGGGCGACGACACAAACCGCGCGCTGCGCGTCGTGCTGTCGCTGGCGATCTGCGGCGTGTTCTACGGGCTGCACCAGAAGCAGCACCGCTCGGCCGCCTTCTTCCACGACAAGCCACCATCGCCGTGGATCCCGGCAATTATCTGTATCGCTGCGGGAATCGGCATCATGACCGGTCTGTATGCCATGATAGTGGTGATGGCACGATGAGCGAATTCCCCCTGCTTTCCGTGCGCGACTACGCGCTGCAAATCGACGGCCTGATCGAACGCAACCGCTATGCCCATGCCCGGGTATTGATCGGCGAAGCGTTGGCGCACTACCCGAACGACAGCACGCTGCTGTTTGCCGCTGCCCGCGTCGATTACGACACCGGCGCCCGCGACGAAGCCCGCCACACGCTGCAACAGATCCTGGCCCACGATCCCGACGACTACGCCGCGCGTTCGCTGATGGTCAACGTGCTGCAGGACCAGGGCAACCTGCCGCAAGCGGAACTGCTGCTGATCGAGCTGATCCGCGAGTACCCGGAAGCGGGTTTCCAGTACGCGCGCTATGCGCTGCTGATGTACCGCACCCTGCACATCGAAAAAGCCCAGGCGCTGGCGCGCGAGGCCTTCCGGCTCGACCCGAACAACGAGCTGGCCCTGACCACCTGCCTGATCGGCGACATCATCGACGGCCGCAAGGGCGCCGAGCAGGCCGGCCTGGCGCGGCTGCTGCAAGGCCACCCGGAAAGCGAAAACACGGCCCGCATGCTGATCACGCACTTGCTCAGCCGGGGCCGCTACAAGGCCGCCAAGCGTATCGCGGTGGAGCTGCTCAAGCTGTATCCGAATTCGCGCGAGGTACTGGAACTGGTCGTGCAGCTCGATGCGCTGAGCCACTGGAGCATGTTGCCGCTGTGGCCCCTCAACCGCTGGGGTTGGGCCGCCTCGGGCGCACTGTACGTGCTCACCCTGCTGGGCATGAACCTGGTCCGCAACCAGGCGCCGCTGTTTGCCAGCGCCGCCACCTGGACCCTGCTCGGCTATTGTGCCTATTCCTGGATTTATCCATCACTTTTGACGCGCTGGCTCAAACGCCGCGCAGGACTCTGACCGCCATGACCATGACACGAGAAGCCTACGAAGCGGCGCTGGTAAGCGACCCGTTCAATATCGAATCCCGCCTCGGCTACGCCCGCCTGCTGCTGGACGCGCAAGACGCGCCGGCTGCTTTGACCCAGTTCGAACTGGTGGCGCGCCAGCGGCCGGACGCTGCCAGCCTGAGCGGCAAGGCGCTGGCATTGCTGGCCCTGGAACGCACGCCGGAAGCGCTGGAAGCGTACACGGCGGCGCGCCAGCACCCGGACTTCACCGCGCACGACGCGCTTGAACAATTGCAGCACAAGGCACGGCCGGCGACCGGCCCGGTGCTGTCGGTGGTTGGCGGCGCCAAGGTGGTACCCTTGAAACCGCAGGCGCCGGACCAGGTGCGCTTTGCCGACGTGGGCGGCATGGAGGACCTCAAGAAAACGCTGCGCCTGCACATCATCGAACCATTCCTGCGCCCTGGCCTGTTCGCCAAATTTAAAAAAAGCGGTGGCGGCGGCATACTGCTGTACGGCCCACCCGGCTGCGGCAAGACCATGATCGCGCGCGCCATCGCCAACGAGTGCAATGCCTCGTTCGTGTCGGTGGGCATCAGCGAAGTGCTCAGCATGTGGCACGGCGAAAGCGAACGCGCGCTGGCCCAGTTGTTCGAGAAAGCGCGCGCACAAAAGCCGTGCGTGCTGTTCTTCGACGAACTCGACGCACTGGCCTTCTCGCGCAGCAAGGCGCACAGCGAAAACAGCCGCACCATCGTCAACGAATTCCTGTCGCAGCTCGACGGCTTCGAACGCGACAACCGCGACGTGCTGTTCCTGGCCGCCACCAATATGCCGTGGGACGTGGACCAGGCCATGAAACGCACGGGCCGCTTTGCGCGCCAGCTGTTCGTGCCGCCGCCGGATGCCGAAGCGCGCAAGCACATCATCGAACTGAAGCTGCGCGACATCCCGGTGCAGGACATCGACGTGGACGCGCTGGTCACGGCCACGCCCCACTACTCGGGCGCCGACATCGACGGCCTGGTGGACCTGGCCAAGGAAAGCACGCTGCACGACATCCTGTCCGGGGCGCCGGAACGGCCGATCGGCCCGAAGGACATGGAATACGCCCTGGAGCAGATGCAGCCGTCCACGATCGAGTGGCTGAAAACCGCGCGCAACCTGGTGCGCTATGCCGGCAGCGACGACAGCTACCGCGACGTCGAGAAGTACCTCAAGAAAACCAAGTTCGCCTGATGGTCCACGGTCATCGCACCCGGCCGCGGCGGAACAGGTTGACGATGGCCAGCAGGATCAGCGCGCCGAGGAATGACACACCGAGCGAGGCCAGGCTGAAGTCGTCGGAGTTGATGGTGCCGGTGCCCAGCACGGGCGCCAGCAGCCAGCCGCTCAGCAGCGCGCCGACAATGCCAACCACCACATTGAGCAGCAAGCCTTGCTGGGCGTCGGTTTTCATGACCAGGCTGGCCAGCCAGCCCAGGATGCCGCCTATGACTATCCACAGTATCAGATTCATCTTTTTCCCCTTGTCGTTGAGTGAGCCTGTTGAGTGTGCCTGGTGAGCGTGCCTGAAAGGCGGAACGCCACCCGGACGGTTGATTATGCGGAGCCTGGGCGCGCGCGCCTATCGGCACTCGTCGCAAGCTGGTGTCGGAAGACTCCTAACTTGCGTCTGACCTGTTCCCATATGTATGCTGGCGAACGGAGTGCGGGCGCCCCTTGCCTCACCATCTGCCTAACCATCACGGAGTACCTGCCATGACCACGCATGCCCTTCCCCCTTCACGACCACGGCAACTGCCGGCGCTGGCCGGCTGGGTGGTGTTCACCTTCGTGTTTGCCGCCATCGGCGCGTTTGCCACGTCACAGGCCGGCACGTTCTATCAGCAGCTCGACCGGCCGCAATGGGCACCACCGGCCTGGCTGTTCGGCCCGGCGTGGACGGTGCTGTACGCCCTGATGGCGGTCGCCGCCTGGCGCGTTTACCGTACCGGGTCCGAGCGCAGCGTGCGCCCCGAGCTGACCCTGTACGTGGTGCAACTGGCGCTCAACGCGTTGTGGAGTTGGCTGTTCTTTGCCTGGCACAACGGTCCGCTGGCGTTTGCCGAGATCATCGTGCTGTGGCTGGCGATTGCCGCCACCATCGTCGCCTTTGGCCGGCGCGACCGCGTGGCCGGACTGTTGTTGCTGCCCTACATAGCCTGGGTCAGCTTCGCCGGGGCGCTGTGCTACAGCATCTGGCAGCGTAATCCGGGCGTGCTGGGCTGAAGTCATGGCGCCTTGGTATGCAAAAATAGTAATCAGGAAATTATGTTGTTCTAGCAGCTACTAAAAGTGAAGCCAAGCTGATAGACTGCGAGGTTTGGCTTTTCTCACTGCTTTCATGTTGAAATCTTGCGTTCCTGACCACGCCGCCAACCTCGCTTTGACCCTGTCGCCGCTGATCCTGCTGGCCTGCGCGCCCGCCGCCGCCCAGCAGCAGGCTGGCGCGGCCGTGCCAGACGTGCTGGTCACCGCCCAGCGTACGCCGGCGCTGGAATCGAAGACGCCGGTGTCGATGACGGTGCTGGGAGAACGGCAACTGGTCGAACGCGGTCTCGATAACCCCGGCAACATCGGCGCCGCCATCCCCAACGTGGAATTCGACAACGCCACCGACGGCCTGCGCATCACCATGCGCGGCGTGTCCAGTGCCGACACCACCGGCAAGGGCGATCCGTCTGCCGCCTTCATGCTCGATGGTGTCTATATCGCCCGGCCGCAAATCCAGAACCTGTCGTTCTACGACCTGGAACGGGTGGAAGTCCTGCGCGGACCGCAAGGCACGCTGTACGGCCGCAACACCACCGCAGGCGCCGTTAATGTCATCTCCAGGACGCCGGTCGATACCTTCGCCTTCGATGCCCATGCCGGCATCGGCAACTATCGCAGCCGCGAGGCCGGCGCCATGCTCAACGTGCCGGTCAACGATGCGCTGGCGCTGCGCGCGGCCGTGGTGGCGCACCGCCACGACAGCTACCTGCGCAACGGCCAGGGCACCCCGTACGTGCTGGGACTGGACCGCGACGACGTGTCCGCGCGCCTGTCTGCCAAAATCAGGCTGCACCGCGACGCCACCTTGCTGCTGCGCGCCGACCACAGCCGGGTGGACGACAACAACGACAGCTTCGTCCCCGACACCAATTTCTATTCGGGCGTAACCGCCGGCGCACCGGTCTGGCAAGGCGGCAGCACGCGCGACCTGCTCACCAACCGCTTCATCTCGCCCAATTCGACCCCATCGCAGGGCTACAGCCACAAGACCACGTCCAGCCTCGGCGCCGACCTGCAATGGGACCTGGGCGCGGCCACCTTGTACTACCTGGGCGCACACCGCGACTATGACCAGCAGCAGCTGACCAACTCCTACTACCGCGTGGCGCCCGCGGTGGCGCTGGGCGTGCACCAGGACTTCGACGGCTGGTACCGGCAAGACTCGCATGAAGTGCGCCTGGCCAGCAAGGCCACCGGGCCACTGACGGGACAGGCCGGCGTGTACTACTTCCGCGAACGGTCGTCGCAGTCGTACACGTTCCGCGACCTGGAAGCGGCCGGCCTGACGCCGTATTACGCTTTCCCGCACGGCCCCACGCGCTCGGCCAGCAAGGCGCTGTTCGGCCAGGCCACTTACCAGGTGCGCGGCGACCTGCGCCTGACGGCTGGCGCGCGCCGCACCATCGATAAAAAATCGCGCTATGGCGCCACCAGCTTCCAGCAGGCCAGCGTGTACAACCCGGCCACCGACCTGCAGCTGCTCAACGCTGCCGACCTGGCCAGCAACCAGACCACCTGGCGCCTGGGCGCGGACTTCGATGTCACGCCATCGACCATGGTATATGCGTCGATCGCCACCGGCTACAAGGCCGGCGGTTTCAATGACGGCTGCATGGCGGGCGCACAGGCGCTGGGACTCACCTGCAACCCGGCGCTGGCCGTGCCGCGCACCACGCTCGTATACCAGCCGGAGCAACTGCGCGCCTACGAAGCCGGCGTCAAGACCCGCTTCCTCGACCAGCGCGGCGCGCTCAATGTCTCCGTGTTCAGCTATGACTACACCAATTTGCAGCTCTCGGGTGTAGCCATTGTGGCCGGTGCGCCCCGCTTCATCACCAACAATGCCGGCGAGGCCAGCGTCAAGGGACTGGAACTCGAAGGCCAGTTCAAGCTGACCGCGCAGGACCGCCTGGTGTACGCACTGTCGCTGCTGGACGCCCACTATGTGCGCTACTCGCCGGACGGCGTCCACTCGTGGAACGGCAACAAGCTCGATCGGGCCCCGGCGCACACCGTGTCGCTCGGCTACGAACGCAGCATGCGCGTGGGCGACGGCGTGCTGGCGGCGGGCCTCGACACCCGCCGCAGCGCCGATTACGAGATTGCCGTGGCGTCGCAATTGCTGCGCTACCGGGTACCGGCACGCACCGAGACCGGCGCTTCGCTGCGCTATACCGTGGCCGGTGGCGCCTGGAGCATGCTGGCCCGGGTGAAAAACCTCGAGAACAAGGTCCGCCCGATCAGCATCGACAGTTTCGGCATGGCGGTGCCGAGCGATCCGCGCACGTTCGATCTGCGCGTCGATTACCGTTACTGATCCCGCCATGGCCACGCCACCACTGTCATTCTTTTTGCCCGCCTGGCGCAGGCTGCTGGCGTGGTTGGCGATGCTGCTCTGGATGCCGGTACTGGGGCTGGCGCAAACACCGCTGCAACTCGACTCGGGCCGCGACGTCATCGACGCCTGGCCGGCGGTGACGGTGATGGCCGACCCGGGCGGCGCCATCACGCCGGCACAGGCCCTGGCGCAGCCCAGCCGCTTTGCCGCGCCCGCGTCCGCGCAGGCCACGCTCGGCGTGCACAAGGACGTGGTCTGGCTGCGCATCCCGGTCGCGGTGCCGGCCTACAGCAGCGGCCACTGGGTGCTCAGCATCGACTACGCGGTGGTCAACCGGGTGGACGTGTACGTGACCACCAACGGCAACATCGAACGTCACATCGTCGCCGGCAACTTGCAGCCGGTGGCCGAACACGCGCCGCGCACGCGGGTGCCGGCCGCGCAGTTGCAACTGGCGCCGGGGGCCAGCCACGTGCTGCTGCTACGGGTGGAAAACATCGGCGCCATGATCCTGCCGGTGCGGCTGTCGCGCCCTGCCGCCTTCCATGCCGAGTCGCTCGATGAGCAGATGCTGCAAGGCATGTTGCTGGGATTATGTGTGTGCCTGCTGATTTACAGCCTGGCGCAGTGGCAGAACCTGCGCGAACCGCTGTTCGGCAAATTCGCGCTGATGGTGGCCGGACTGACGCTGTTTTCGGTGGAGTTTTTCGGCCTCGGCAACCAGTACCTGTGGCAGAACAGCGTGTGGATGAGCATCCACGCCGGCGGCCTGTTCGCGCTCGCCGCCAGTTGCGGCGCCTACCTGTTCGTCGAGCAGGTGCTGGCCCGGCCCGGCCAGGACCGGCTGTTCAGCCGCCTGATGAAAGGCGGCGCCGCGCTGTGCCTGGTGGCAGCCGTGGCCTACGCCACCGACCTGATCGGCGTCGGCGCGCTGGTAGGTATCGTCAGCACGCTGGGCATCCTGCCCATGCTGATCGGCCTGCCCGGCGCCTACCTGCGCGCGCGGCGCGGCGATGCGGTGGGCGTCTACCTGTTGCTGGGATGGTCGGTCAGCTTCTCGACCTCGGTGGTGTTGAGCCTGGTAATCAATGGCGCGCTGGCCGCCAATTTCTGGACCATGCACGCGCTGCAGTTCGGGAATGTCTTCGACATGCTGCTGTTCATGCGCATCCTGGGCCTGCGCACGCGCGACATGGAACTGGCGATGCTGCGCGCGCAGGAGACCACGCGCGCCAAGTCGGAATTCCTGGCCCACGTGAGCCACGAAATCCGCACGCCGATGAACGCCATCATCGGCATGAGCCGGCTGGCCCTGACGACCGCGCCCGACCCCAGGCTGCGCAATTATCTCGACAAGATTCTCGGCGCCGGCGAACACCTGCTGGCGGTGCTCAACGACATCCTCGATTTTTCCCGCATCGAAGCGGGCAAGATGCGCCTCGAGCACGTGCCGTTTGACCTTGCCGACGTGCTGGAACCACTGGCGCCGCTGGCGGCCACGGGGACTGCCACCTTGAACACGCGGGTGCAAAACGGTGTGCCCACGCGCCTGGCCGGCGATCCGCTGCGCTTGCGCCAGGTGATGATCAACCTGGTGGGCAACGCCTTCAAGTTCACCGAGCGCGGCGAAGTATCGGTGACGGTGGACCTGGTGGCCCGTGCCGCCGACAGCGTGGTGCTGCGCTTTACCGTCGCCGACACCGGCATCGGCATGACCCCGGAGCAGGTACGGCGCCTGTTCCAGTCATTCACCCAGGCCGACGACAGCATCGCCCGCAGATACGGCGGCACCGGCCTGGGCCTCAGTATCTGCCAGCAGCTGGTGCGGTTGATGGACGGCGACATCCAGGTCAGCAGCACACCCGGCGTGGGCAGCCGTTTCAGCTTCACGGTACGCTTGGGCATTGCCGGCGCGGCCACGATGGCAGTGGCTGCGGCGCCGACGTTCGACGGGGCAGCACTGGACGGCGCGCGCATCCTGCTGGTAGACGACAACGCCAACAACCGCGAAGTGGCGCACGACTTCATGACGGCCGCGCGCCTGCAGGTCGATGTCGCATGCAACGGCCTGGAAGCGATCCGCATGGTGCAGGCGGCCCACTACGACCTGGTGCTGATGGATGTGCAGATGCCGGAACTCGACGGCCTGGCCGCCACGCGCCGCCTGCGGTCTCTGTCGCGCTACGACAAGCTGCCGATCATCGCCATGACCGCGCACGCCCTGCCCGCCGACCGCGCCAAGAGCCTGGCCGCCGGCATGAACGATCATCTGACCAAGCCGATCGATCCGGACCAGCTGTTTGCAGCGCTGGCCAGATGGATTGCGCCGCAGTCCTCGGCGCAGCGCCGTCCTTCATCCGTACCAGTACCGACAGCAATAGAAGGATCGACCGGGAGTACCGCAGTTCATGTTCCGCTCCCGCAAGCGCCCGGAGTCGACTGGGACCGCGCCCTGCGTCTCGCTGGCGGCCAGCGTGCCAGCCTGAACCTGCGCATCGGCAGCTTTGTGCGCGAATATGCGGCCGCGCCGTCGAGCATCCGCGCCGCCGCAGCGAGCGGCGACCACGCACCATTACAGCGGCTGGCCCACGACCTGCAAGCCACGGCACCTTACGTCGGCGCCGGCGCAGTAGCCGCAATAGCGCAAGCACTCGAGCACGAACTGAAAGCCGGCCAGGCCAACACCATCACCGGCCTCGCCAACCAGCTGGCCGACGACCTGCAACAGCTGATCGCCACCCTCCATCAATAGCTTCGAGCTTCGGGGTCAGTGCCGACATTCGGACACAGGCTCGGCAGGTATAGGGTTGGGCTCCGGCCCAAATGCAGGGACCGGCTCCGAAGCTGGATGAGGCCGATCAGGCGATACGGCGTACCTGGAAGTTCTCCACTTTCTGGCGCGACTGCGTGGTACGCAATCCAAAGTAGCCGCCGCCCGCCTGCGGGCCGGGAGCGCTGAACCACTCGCGATCGTCCACGTACAGGCGCGTGCCCTTGGCGTCTACGACGATGCGGATGCGGTACGGCTGGTTGGCTTTCAACAGGTATTCCGGCGCCAGGTACTCTTGCAGCAGCTTGCGTTCACCGGTGCCGTCATAGGTGCGAAAGCGCGATGTGCTGTTAGTGTTGCCGCCTATGCCGGCGTAGAACATCGGCACCTTGTCGTAGTCTTCCAGCTTGCCGGAACGGCTGAACGGGTCGCTGCCAAGTTGCGCTTCCCAGAAGAAGTTCAGATCGGACAGGCGCTCGTGCGGTTTGCCCTCGGCCAGCACGGTGCGGGTAAAGCTGATTTCGTAGTGGCCGATCAGCTGTTTGCGCAGCCATACCGTCAGTCCGCGTTCGGCATCGAGTATCAATGCGCCCGACGAGGCGAACGCCGCCTGCTCGGGCTTGCCGGCTTCCGCCTCCACCGCCCACGCGCCCGGATCGAAGCGCTGGAAATCGTCCGCCACCACGGTCTGGCCGATGGCGTCGAGCGCCATCATGCCCATTGCCCCCAGGGCCCACTGGGCGATGGCGTTGGTGGAGATGGCCGGCGCTTCCTCGATCTCGCGCAATACCAGCGGCGGTTTGACGCGGCGCGATACCAGGTCCTTGTCCACCAGCCCCGCCTTGCCCTCGTAGAACTGCGCCCAGGCGCGCTTGAGCAGCGCCGGGTCTTGCCACTGCACGGCGGCGTAGCCGAGCAGGCGCGCGTGGCCCTGGCCCAGGTTGAGTTTGCCGAGGCTCTGACCCAGCTCCGCCTTCTGCTGCGCCTCGGTGGCGTTGTACAGGCGGCAGTAGCGCAGCCAGGCGTCGCGGAACGCCGGCTGCGGCACGGTGCGTATCAATTCGCTGCAAATTTCCGGCAGGCCGAACACCGCGCTCAGGTGCGAGACGCTGATCTTGCGCTCCTTCTCGACGATGAAGGCGCCGGTGCGCAGGTTCATGGTGCCGCCGCCGGCCAGGAAACCTTCCGGCTGGGCGGCGATGCTCGCCATCGACCGCAGCAGCTTGTCGCGGATCTCGGGCTGGCCGCTGCGCTCCCAAGCGGTAAACCATGCACCGGCAATGGCGCCCCAGTCGGTGCCGAACGACACGCTGGCATGGTTTTCCGGATCGATGGTCGGCGCCACCTGACCGATCTTGCGGCCCGGGATCACCGTTTGCAGGCGGTTGACGGCATCGGTCTGCGCCGTCATCAGGTCGCCGATGCGTTCATCGGCGGTCAGGTAGTACATGAAGCGGCGGTTGATCACGGTGGAGATGCGCAGCTGCTTGGCGCTGTCGCCCCAGTGCTGAACATTGTGGCGCGATCCCAGCGGCGCGAACGGACCGATATGGTGGACATCGACTTCGCCGGTGTGGCGTGTCATGGCTTCGGCCATGCGGAACACGTCCGCGCGCCCCGTGTGCAGGTAGTAGTGCCACAGCCAGATGTCTGTGCTCAGCTCCGAGTTGTCCCAAGCATAGCCGCCGACATCGTAACGCCACACGTGGCGCTGGTTATCGTACGTGTGCATCACGTCGCCGAAGTCCCAGAAGCCGTACCACTTGCGGTCCTCGACCTGGTTGCGGTAAAAGTCGAAGCTCCACGCCAGCTGCTTTGCCAGCTTCGCTTGCGCGGCATTCGGTTGCGCCACCGCCGGGCTCCAGTAATCGCTGAAAACGCCCGCCTGGTAAATCCGTTCGGAACTGGCAACCAGCAGCGGCGGCGACTGGATGCGGCGGCTGATCGACACCAGGTCCTCGTTCGACGGCGTGGCTGCCAGCAGCTGCCATTGCAGTTCGCTGGTGCGGGCCACGCCCAGCGGCGTACCGAAGCTCTGTTCGTAATCTTCGTAAGTGATGTCGAGCGCGTCGCGCTGCTTCTCGTGGGTATCCTCGCCCATTCCGTCATGGTAGAAGCGCAAGTCCATGGCCGGCGCGTTGGGCGCCCACAGCCACATGGTCACCGTCGCCTGCGCGGTCTCGGCGCCCTGGATGTCGAGCTGGCCCGGATAGCTTTGCCAGAAATTGCGCACGCCGAAAGCCACGCCGCCATCTGGCGCGCCGACGTACGCGGTGCCGGAAGCACGCGCGCCGCTGGCCGCGTGAATCCAGCCGTGTCCCGCGCTGGTGCGCTTGCTGATCGAGAAACCGTCAGAGTGCGATTGCAGCAGCGAGTAGCTGCCGAACGCCGGAATGTATTGCAGTCCCTTTTTGACCTGCGCTCCCATTTGCGCCAGCGGCACCGCGCGGCCATTGAGCTGCGCGTCATAGACGGCCGCGCCCGAGTCGCGGCGCAAGCCGGTCAGCCCTTTGACCGCTTCGGCGAACACGCCGCCGTTGTCGCCCACGAAGCGCACATGGCGGTCGTACAGTTCGGCCGCCAGCGGCACGCCGAAGCGCAACCCCACGCCCCGGATGTAGGACTTGGCCGGATCGGCATCGTACACCAGCGTGTGCACCAGCCGCACCGCGTCGGAATTTTTGTAAAAATACAGGCGCACCACGAACGGCAGCAAGGTGGCGCCGTCCGCATGGCGATGGCTGCCGTCGATACGCACCACCACGCGCTGCGCACCGTTCTGCTCCAGCGTCACCTTGTCGATGGCGCCGTCATAGGCGCGGCGGCTGGCGCCCCGGGTTTCGTCATCGAGCGCACCATCGACCAGCAGCACCAGGCGGCCGTCGCGCAGCAACTGCTTGCCGCTGCGCTTCATGGCCGTGACCAGTACCTTGCCCGATCGTGGCAGTGAGCATTGCAGCACCCCGGTATCGATCTCGATTCCACCAGCACTCTCTTTTGCCAGCGGTGCGCCGGGCTTGACCGCTTTGGCGGCATCGCCGACCAGCGGATGCAGGCTGTAGCCCGCTTGCGGCAGGCCGCCTTTGGCGTCCGGCGGCAGCGCATGGGCCGACCATTTGAGCGAACCGTCCGGCCAGTAGGCCAGCGGCCACGATTGCACCGGCTGCCCGGCCCCACCGGCGCTGCGCAATTCGAAACCGGCATCGCGCGGAATGCGGCCCTGGGGCCATGGCACACCCCAGGTGGCGCCACCAAAGCTGGCGGGCTGGCCTTCGAGCCACTGCAACGGGGTTTCGCCCAGTTGCGGCGGCCCGGCGCGGCCGGAGGGGGCGACCGTGGCCGGCGCGGCGGCGGCGACGACGTTCGACGCCTGGGTGAGCGCCGCAGCGCCCCCGGTCAGCAACGATGCCAGTTTGATGAATTGACGACGCTCGAATGATGCACTCATGCCTGCCTGCTCCGTAACTGTTTACCTAGTATTTGTATGTCAGTGTCGCGCCAACCGTGCGCGCTTCACCCAGCCAGCCCCAGACCGTGCCGTAGTCGCCGGCGCCTACGCGCCGGTAGTACCGCTTGTCGAAGGCATTGTTAATCCAGAGCGATGCGCTCCAGTCTCCTCGCTCCAGCTTACCACCGGTGCCGGCCGAAAACGAGGCCAGGCCATAACTACTCACCCGGGTGAGCGCCGAGTTATCGACGGTGCCGAACATGTCGCCGCGATAGGCGTAGCGGGCGCTGACGAAATTATCGAGGCCGCCTTCGGTGCGCCAGCCGTAGCGTGCATTGGCGTTCCAGGTCACCTTCGGTGCGTTGAACACGCGTGCGCCGGTCAGGTCGCACGATGCCGGCGGACGTGGCGACAGCGTCACCTCGGGCGCGCAGCGCGCGTTGCGGTAATCGGTGTAGCGGGCCTCGTTATACACGCCGGCCAGATCGACCGTGAAGTTGCGGGTGAACGCGGTGCGCACGGTGGCTTCAAATCCGCGCGAGCGGAAGGTACCGGCGTTCATCAAATAAGTTTGCTGGTCTTCCGGATTGTAGCCCTGGGTCTGAAAATCGCTGATCCCGGTCTGGAAGATGTCGGCCTTGAGCGACACCTTGTCGTTCCACAGCGCGCCCTTCACGCCCAGTTCCACGGTCCGGGTTTTCTCGGGCTTGACGTACAGCGAGTCCAGCCCGGCCTGGCGCGCTGCGCCGGCCGAGATATTCAGGCCGCCCGATTTTTCGCCGTATGACGCGGCCAGGTAGCTGCTCCAGCCGTCATTCAAGGTATGCCTGAGCACCAGCGTGCCAGATGGCAGCGTGTGGTACTCCTTCAGATAGCCGGAGTTGAACGCCACCCGGTTGTAGCGCACGAACTGGCCGCCCTTCTCCTGGTAGTTCACGCGCACGCCGCCCGTCAGGTCCCAGTCCGGAGCGATGTGCCAGGTGCCTTGCGCGTACGGCGACACCATGCGGTCGCGCAGCGTGCCCAGGCGGATCACGTCGAGATTGTTGTACGTGGCGGAGGCCAGGTAAATGCCGGGCAGCGGGCCGGGGCCGTAACGGGTGTGGGCCACGGTGTCCATGTTCTGGCCCAGGTGCGTCAGGCCCAGCGCGTAGTCGAAGCGTTCGCCCACCGGCGAATCGAGACGGAATTCCTGCGACCAGGTGCGGTCGCGCACGGCGGTGCCGGTGTTGTTGTAGATGTTGACGCTGAAGCCGTCGGCCATGTTCGGCTCGGACCTGAACGAGCGCACCGACGACACCGAGCGCAGCTTGTAGCCATTACCGAACTTCCACTGCGCCACCGCCGACAAGCCGCCCTGCTTCACATGGATGCTGTTCTCATCGTCGAGATCGACATTGGGACCAAACACGATGTTGTTGCCGATCAGCCGCGAACGGGTGACATGGCCGTCCGTGCCGCTGAAGACATTGGTGGCCAGCAGCACCGGTGTGGGCGCGCTGTTGCTGATGCTGTAGTCGGCCGACAGGCGCAGGCTGAATGCGTCGCCCTGCGTGTACAGCGCTTGCGCGCGCAGGCCGGAACTCGAACCGCCACCGAGCTTGTGGCCGTTGCGGAGGTTGGTGACCGGGCCGTCGTTGTTGCTATAAATGGTATTGAGGCGGCTGGCCCAGTGCTCGGACAGGGGGCCGGACAGCATGGCGCGAAAACGCCGGTAGCCGTTCTGGCCGACCGAGAACGACGTCGATGCCTCGGGTGTGGCCGACGGCGCGCGCGTGTGAATGTTCAAGACACCGCCGGTGGCGTTGGCGCCGAACGCCGTGCCTTGCGCGCCACTGAGCACCTCGGCGTAGGCGATGTCACCAAGGCCGTTACCGAGCATGCCGGCGCGGGCCAGATACACATTATCGACGTAAATCGCCACGCTGCTCGGCATGCCGATATTGGCGTCGCCGCTGGCCTGGCCGCCGCCGTCGCCCACGCCGCGGATGGTGATCTGGGTGTCCGACGGATCGGTGCTTTGGATCACCAGGCCGGGCACCAGCTGCTGCAAGTCTTCCAGCGTGGTCAGGTTCTGCTCTTCGATCTGGTCGCCGGTGACGCGGTACGACGACGTGGGCGCCCGCTGCGGATCGTCGGTGGTTTCATCGAAGCGGCCCACCCGGCTGCCGCTCACCGTCACCCGGGCCAGCACCTCGCCGCCGGGCGGCGGCGCAACCGCTGCAGCCGGCGCCGACTCGGCGTGCGCCGGCGCGCGCAAGGCCACCGGCGCCATCAGGACTCTGACCGGCGGCACGGTGGCCGCCGGCGGCGCCGCGCGGCGGATGGTCAGGGTGCCGCCGCTGGCGCCCAGTTCGAAACCGGTGCCTTCCAGCGCGCGCCGGATCGCTTCGGTCGCGCTGTAGGTGCCGTTGACGGGCGCTGAACGCACCGTTTCCAGCAAGCGCGGATCGTAGGACAGCGCCACGCCGCTGTCGGCGGCGATGCGCAGCAGGGTCTTGTCGAGCGGCGCGCCGGCCAGCTGGTAGGTTTGCCTGGCTTGTTCCTGCGCCAGCGCGGCCGGCGCCACCAGTAATTGTATCGCTGCCGGAATGGCCAGCAGGGCCAGTTGGTAAGTCTTGTTCACGAGCTGCCTCACAGTGTAGTGCGCCTCCGCTGAGACGCTTCACACCCATGTGCAACGAGAATGCAAAAGCGTCAGCGCCGGTTGAAAATAATTTTTCGAGGGGCAGCGTGCCCCGGTCAGCGCGACCCGGTCAGCGCAGCACCGTCAAATAGCGGCCATACCGCGTGACGGTCACCGGCAAAGCCTCCGCCACTTGCCGCAAGGCGGCGTCGATATCGTGCAGGCGGAAGACCCCGCTCACCAGCCGTGCGGCCGCACTGTCGCTGGCGCGCAGCATGCCGGGCCGGTAGCGGTCGAACACGTCCAGCAGCTCGGCCAGCGGTGCGCGGTCGGCCACGTGCACGCCGCGCGTCCAGCCGCTGACGGCAGCGAACGACAGGTCGCTGGCGCGGGCGCCGTTGCGGTTGAAGTAGCAGGCCTGGCCGGCTTGCAGCCGCAGTGCGGCATGACCCTCGGGGCGCACCATGGCGCTGCCGGAACGCACGGCCACCACGCTGCGCCCGTGCAGGCGGCCCACCGTGAACTCGGCGCCGTCGGCCTGCACCACGCCGTGCGCGGTGGCCACGGTCAATGGTGCGCTGGCGCCCAAAGCACCAGGCGTCAACAGCAACTGGCCACGCTGCAGGTGCAGGCTTGCCGTGCCGGCAGCACCGGTCCCGCTTTGTAGATAAATACGGCTGTCGGCGTCGTAGGCCATCGCCGTGCCGTCGGCCAGCGTGGCGCGGCCGCGCTGGCCGACGGCGCCGCGCCAGTCGGCGTCCAGCCCCAGTTGGTGATAGCCGGCGCGCGCGCCCCAGGCGCCCACGCCCACCACCAACAGGCCGAAGGCGGCGCGCAGTGCGCTACGGCGTTCATCGGAAGGCGCGCGCAAGGCCGCCGCCATGGCCGCATCAGGGCCACCGCCGGACAACGTCGCACCGGTGCGGCCGCCCAGGCGCGCCAGGCGCTCCTGCAAGGCGTCCCAAGCCTGCGCATGCGATGCGCTGGCGGCATACCAGCGGGCGAAGTCGCGCAGCCCATCGTTATCGATACCAGCATCAGCGGCGGCCTGCCCGTCGCGCAGGCGTGCCTCCCATTCCACGGCCTGGCGCCAGGCCAGGCCGGTGGCGTCAGTGCTCATGCGTTGCCGCAGCAGGCCAGCAAGGCTTGCGCGATGTATTTGCGGACCATGCTCACGGAAACCCCGAGCCGCGCCGCGATCTCGGCATAACCGAGTTCTTCGTACTGGCTGAGGATGAAGGCTTCGCGCGCGCGGGCGCTCAAGCCGGCCAGCGCGGCGTCGATGCGCACCAGTTCCTCGACCGCCATGCAAACATCTTCGGGTGAAGCATGCCAATGGCCGGGCGTTAGCGCCAGTTGGGCCAGGTAATCGCGCTCGAGGTCGCGGCGGCGCCAGAATTCCCACGTCAGGCGGCGGCCGATGGTGGTCAGCAGTGCGCGCGGCTGGCGCACCACGGCGATGTCGTCAACCAGCGCCAGTTCTGTAAAGGCCGATGCAGCCAGGTCTTCGGCATCGTGGCGCGAGCCCACCAGGCGCTGCATGGCGCCGGTAAGCCAGCCATAACTGCGGCGAAATTCGCTGCCGAGGAGCTGCGCGCGGGCGGAATCTATAGATACGGAAGTCATGATCCGCACTATATTCGTCTCGCTTGCGATATAAAACGAACTAAAACAGATAAGCTATGGAAGAATTCGCGCTATGACAAAAGCGCATGGCAGGCGCGCTTTTGGTTATCGCTCAGGGGCGGCGCGGCCCAGGTGGCGCGCCAGGATCGAGAACATCTGTTCGACGTCGATCGGCTTGCCGATAAAGTCGTCCATGCCAGCCGCGATGCACTGTTCGCGCTCGCTGGCCATCACGCCGGCCGTCATGGCAATCACCGGCAGCGACAACCGCAGTTCTTCGCGGATGATGCGGGTGGCGGTAAAGCCGTCCATCACCGGCATTTGCACGTCCATCAGCACCAGGTCGCAATCGAGGCGGCGCAGCTGCGTGACGGCATCCTCGCCGTTCTCGGCCACCGCCACCCGCGCGCCGGCCTGTTCCAGCAGGCCGCGCGCCACCACCTGGTTGATCGGATTGTCTTCCACCAGCAGGATGCGTACGCCAGCGAGCGCCGGCTGGGCGTTATCGTCCGGTGCGGCCGGCTCCTGGCCGTGGGCGCGCGCGGCCTGCACCGCCTCCAGCAGGCCCACCGCCGTCACCGGCTTGGCCAGGCAGGCGGCAATGCGGGCATTGGCCATGTCTTCGGCCACCAGGTCGCGGCCGTAGGCGTTGAGCATGCAGACCAGCGGCGCCCTGATCTCGGGCTGGAGGGCGCACAGTTCGGCCATCTGCCAGTCCACCAGCACCGCATCGTACACGGCGCCATTGCGCAGCAGCGCGATCGCCGCCTGCGCGTCGGCGGCGACGTCACAAGTCCAGCCGGCAGCGGCGATGGCCTGGGCGATGCAGTGGCGGCTGGTGGCGTTGTCATCGGCCAGCAGCAGGTGCAGCGGAGCGACGGACTGCGCGGCATCGACGGTATCGGTGGCGTCGCTGACGCCGAGCGGCACGGTGACGCGGAACTCGCTGCCCGCGTCCGGCATGCTGTGTACGTCGATCTGCCCCTGCATCAATTCGACCAGGCCCTTGGAGATGGTCAGCCCCAGCCCGGTGCCGCCGAAGCGGCGCGTGGTGGACAGGTCTGCTTGCGTAAATGGCGAGAACAGCCGCGCCACCTGCTCTTCGTTCAAGCCGATGCCGGTGTCCCTGACCGCGAAGCGCAGCAGGCTGGCGCCGCCCGGCGCCGGCAGCCTCGACACCGTCAATGACACTTCGCCGCGCTCGGTAAACTTGATGGCGTTGCCGGCCAGGTTAACCAGCACCTGGTGCAGGCGCAGCGCGTCGCCGACCAGGTGGCGCGGCACGTCGCCTTCGACGCCGATGGCCAGTTCGAGCTCCTTGTCGCCGGCGCTCACGCTCATGATGGTGGCCACCGCGTGCAGCACGTCGTCGAGGCGGAACGGCGCGTGGTGCAGTTCCACCTTCCCGGCCTGCATCTTGGACAGGTCGAGGATGTCATTGAGGATGCCGAGCAGCGACTGGCCCGAGGTGCGTATCATGTCCAGGTAGCGCGCCTGTTCCGGCGAGACACCGGTGCGGCCCAGCAGATGCGCCACGCCCAGCACCGCGTTCATCGGCGTGCGCAGCTCGTGGCTCATGTTGGCGACAAACACGTCCTTGGCGGCGTTGGCGGTCTGCGCTTCGCGCATGGCCGATTCGAGCTGGCGGGTACGGTGTTCGATCAGGTTTTCCAGGTGGTGGCGGTAGCGCAGCAGTTCCGACTCCACGCCGTGCAGGGTGTCGAGCGCCTGCGCCGCCTCGTGGAACGCAGCCGGCGGCACCGGCCCCTGGCGCGCCTTGACGCCCAGCGCCATCGCCGCCGTGGTAAGCGAACGCACCGAACCTTCGATATTGCGCGCGAAATGCCAGGCCACGCCGAAGCCGGCGGCGGTGACCGCCGCCAGGAAGGCCATGATCCAGGTGATCGATTCGAACACCGCGGCATACACGGCGCTGCGCGGCACGCCGATCACCACCGACCAGCCGCTTTGCAACGACCGGCTGTACATCGAATACACGGGGATGCCTTCCAGCGTGGTGGCCTCGATCGCGTCTTCCTGGCGCAGCCGGAAGCGCGACATCAAGGTGGGCGAGACTGGCCGGCCCACGTATTTTTCCGGATCGTGGGTACGCGCCACCAGCATGCCGTTGGCGTCGAAAATGCCGGTCACGCGGTCGGCCGGCAGCAATTGCTCGCGCAGCACCTGGCCCAGGCGCTCGGGCACGAAAGCCACCGAGATCACGTACACCACCTTGCCATCACGGATCACCGGCGCGTGGATCGCCGCCAGCGGGCGTTTCAGCGCGCCCGCGTAGAACAGGTTGGAAATGAGCGGCTTGCCGGTCTTGAACACCTGGGCGATGCGCGCCGCGCTGAATGGATCGGGATACACCTCGCCGTAAGGCCGGGCGGTATTGAGCAGCTGGACCGAATCGCGGTCATGCAGCACGAAGTTATAGCCGGGGAACTCCGGGCGCAGCACGTCGGTGGCCTGGCGGTAGAAGGCGGCGAAATCGCGGTTGTCGATGCTGGGCGAGTTGGCCAGCGCCAGGGCCACCGTGATGCCGGTGTTGAGGTCGCGATCGACTGCCTGGATCAGGGCCCGGGCGGTAATCAGCGTGTCTTGCTGGATGGTCTTGCGTTCGCGGACGATAAAGTTGTTGGTCAGCAGGGCAATACCGAGGATGGCCGGCAAGGCGCAGGCCCAGACCAGGCTGTAGAGCTGGGAGCGTATGGTCGGCAACCTGGCCACGTACTTCTGGTCACCCTTGTGCGGCAGCATCAAAATCCTTCCTGCGGGCGTGCGTACATGCATTGCCGCAGGAAATGACTTTAGCACAGACTGGCGTTAGCTCCCTAATTGTGTTCCCAGGCGCAACACTGCAGCGATGTTGCGCGCCGAGGTGCGCACATTGTAGGCGGCGTCCGCCAGCGCCCGCTCCAGCGTGCACGGGCAATTGACCACGCTGAACACGGCGTCGATGCCATGGCCGTGAATCACGCCCGCGCCCGGTTCCAGGCTGCCGGCGATGCCGATCACCGGCTTGCCGTGGCGCTTGGCCACGCGCGCCACGCCAATCGGGGTTTTGCCGTGGATGGTCTGGCTGTCGATGCGCCCTTCCCCGGTCAGCACCAGGTCGGCGTCCGCCACGGCGGCATCCAGGCCCACGGCGTCGGTCACGATCTCGCTGCCCGGGCGCAAGCTGCCGCCCAGGAAAACCAGCATGGCCGCACCGATGCCGCCGCCCGCGCCCGCGCCGGGCAGATCGGCCACGTCGGCCAAGTTGCGGTCGAGGTCGCGAGCGATCACGGCCGCATAGTGGCGCAGATTGGTATCGAGCAGCGCCACCATGGCGGGCGTAGCGCCCTTTTGCGGGCCGAAGATGTGGGAAGCGCCCTGCGGCCCCACCAGCGGGTTGCTGACGTCGCACGCCACGTCGAACACGCAGTCCTTGATGCGGGCATCGAGTCCGGACAGGTCGATCCGGGCCAGCGCGTCGAGCGCGCCGCCGCCCGGCGCCAGGTCGCGCCCGGCCGCGTCGAGCAGGCGGCCACCGAGCGCCTGCACCATGCCGGCGCCGCCGTCGTTGGTGGCGCTGCCGCCGATGCCGAGCACGAAGCGGCGCGCGCCGGCGTCCAGCGCGTCACGAATCAGCTCGCCCGTGCCGTAGCTGGTGGTGTGCAGCGGGTTGCGGCGGTTGGGCGGGACCAGTTCCAGGCCGCTGGCGGCAGCCATTTCAATCACTGCCGTCTGGCCGTCGCCCATGATGCCGTAGAAGGCGTCCACCGGCTCGCCCAGCGGGCCGCGCACCGACAGGTCCACGCGGCGGCCGCCGCTGGCGTCGATCATGGCTTGCACCGTGCCTTCGCCACCGTCGGCCACCGGCACCTTGACGTAAAGGGCGTCCGGGAAGATTTCGCGGAAGCCCGCCTCGATTTCATTGGCAATCGCCATCGCGCTCAAGCTTTCCTTGAACGAATCGGGAGCGATGACGAATTTCAGTTGCTTGTTCATGATGATCATCGGTTCACTAACTTGGCCGGTACCCGCAGGACCAGCAGCGCACCGAGCAGCATCACCGCCGACAACACATACAGGGCGGCATCGGTGCTCTGGGTGGCATCCTTGATCCAGCCGACCAGGAACGGGCTGACGAAGCCGGCGATCTGGCCCAGCGAGTTGATCAGCGCGAGGCCGGCGGCAGCAGCGGCGCTGCCGAGGAAGGCGGCCGGCAGCGACCAGAACATCGACAGTGCGGCCAGTGCGCCCATGGTGGCCATCGACAGGCCAACCATCACGACCAGCGGGTTGGTGGAGAAGTTGGCGGCCATCATCAGGCCAAACAGTCCCATCATCATCGGCGCACTGACATGCCAGCGGCGTTCGCGGTGTTTATCCGCCGAACGGCCGGCCCACACCATGAACACGGCAGCAAACAGGTAGGGAATGGCGCTGAGCCAGCCGACGGTCTGGGTGTCGTAGCCGAGCGACTTGATGATCGATGGCAGCCAGAAATTAATTGCGTACACGCCCATCTGGATACTGAAGTAAATCACGCCCAGCATCCACACGCTGCCGTTTTTCAGCACATCGCCGATCGACTGGCCGACGGTGCTGGTAGCTTGCCGCTGCTTTTCGTCGTCGTCGAGCGCGGTCTGCATGGCGGCTTTTTCTTGCGTGCTCAGCCACTTGGCCTGGGCGATGCCGTCATTCAAATAGAAATACACGGCCACGCCCAGCAGCACGGTCGGCAGACCCTGCAGCAGGAACAGCCACTGCCAGCCGGCCATGCCGCCCTGCCCGGCCGAGAAGTGCGCCAGCATCCAGCCCGACAGCGGACCGCCGATCAGGCCCGAAATCGGGATGGCCGACATGAACAGCGCCATCACCTGGCCGCGCTTTTGCGACGGAAACCAGTGGGTGAAGTACAGCACCATGCCCGGGAAGAAGCCGGCCTCGGCCACGCCGGTGAAGAAGCGCAGCACGTAGAAAGAAGTGGGCGTGGTGACCAACAGCATGGCCGCCGACAAGGCGCCCCACATGATCATCATCACCGCGATCCAGCGCCGCGCGCCCAGTTTATGCAGGATCAGGTTGCTTGGCACGCCGCTGAGGACATAGCCGATGAAGAAGATGCCGGCGCCTAGGCCGTACACCGTGTTGCTCAGGTTGAGCGCGTCCATCATCTCCAGCTTGGCGAAACCGACGTTGACGCGGTCCAGGTAGTTGAACAAGTAGCAGACGAAGATAAATGGAATCAGATGCCAGGTGGCTTTTTTGTAGGCGCCGTCAAGTACGGCAACGGCCGATGCAGCATTTGCAGCGGTGGTGGTGGAATTGCCCATGCAGGTCTCCTAGATGTTGTAGTGTCATGACGACTGACAGCGCTGATTATCTGGAATCGCTGCATAAAAATCATCGGCCGAATGCACGAGAATTGACAGTCGCCAGGGCAAAATACTGGGCAAACGCCTAAATATTTCTCTAGAAAAACGACTTTCGAGCGCAATCCGTCGTTCCTTGGCACAATGGCGGCTGCAGTTAACCCACCATGAACAGCTAGCCATGACCATCTTGAACAGCGCGTTGGCGCAGGACATCGTCACTCGCACGATGAAAATCATCCCGTACAACGTCAACGTGATGGATGCCCACGGCAGCATCGTCGCCAGCGGCAATGCTGCCCGCATCGGTGAGCTGCACACGGGTGCGATGCTGGCCCTGGCCAAGCAGTTGCCGGTCGAGATAGACGCCGCCAGCGCGCGCAATATGCACGGCGCCCAGCCCGGCATCAACCTGCCTTTGAGCGTCAACGGCCAGCTGTGCGGCGCCATCGGCCTCTCGGGCGCACCGGACGACGTGCGCCAATTTGGCGAACTGGTGCGGCTGACCGCCGAAATGATCCTGGAACAGGCGCAACTGACCGATGCCCTGCAACGCGACTCGCGCTATCGCGAAACCTTTGTGCTGCAACTGATCGCCAGCGATCCCGGCACCCGGTCCGGGCTGGAATCGTGGGCGCGGCGCCTGGGCGTGGACTTTCGCCGTCCGCACGTGGTGATGTTGCTGGAACTGGACGACCGGGCGGCCGGCACCGTGGAAGCACTGAGCGAAATCCAGCGCTTGCAGCTGCGCCTGCTAAGCCGGCAGCCGTCGGCACTGACGGCGGCGGCCAGCTCGCACGAACTGGTCATCGTCGATTTTCATGACAGCGTGGCCGCCGCCGATGTTCCGGCCTGGGCCCAGCGCAAGCTCGAGGCGCTGGCGACATTGCTCGATGAAGAAGGCGCGCAAGCTCATGGGCTGACGGTGGGCATCGCCCTGGCGGGCCTGGACAACGTGGCGATCTCGTACCAGAGCGCACGCACGGCAGCGCGCATCGGCCGCGCCCGCGATGGCGGACGGCGACGCTACAGCTATTACGACCAGGCGTTGCCGGTGTTGTTATCGGGACTCGATGCCGGTTGGCAGGCCGAGCAGCTGCGCCAGCCGATGCTGCGCCTGCAGGCACAGGACAAGAACAAGGAGTTATTACAACGCACGCTGGAAAGCTGGTTTCGCCACGACAGCCACCTGGCGGCGACGGCGGAAGCGTTGCACATCCACCGCAACACGCTCGACTACCGGCTGCGCCGCATCGGCGAGATTACCGGGCTTGATCTGTCGCGGCTGGAAGACCGCTTTTTGCTCTATGTCTCGCTGCTGCTGGCTGACGTCGGTTAACAACCTGTCCCGATAGAAAATGAGGCGCTGCTTGCGCGCCTCGGCAGCGGGGCCGGCGTTGCTCGTCATCGCATGGCCTGGCGTGGATCGGCGTGGGCAGGTCGCGCCAGTATTGGCCCGGCCAGTTCAGCGGCCCAGTGCCAGAACCGGACGTTTGGCGCCATGGCCCAAGCGCGGCGCCGACTGTGCATCAACCTTGAAGGTGCTGACCAGTTCTTCCAAGGTGGCCGCCTGTTCCTGCAGCGAACCGGCCGCTGCTGCCGCCTCTTCCACCAGCGCCGCATTTTGCTGCGTCACTTCATCCATCTGGGCGATGGCCTGGTTGATCTGGTTGATGCCTTCGCTCTGTTCTTCACCGGCCACCATGATTTCGCTGATGATGCCGGTCACGCGTTCGACGCTGCTGACAATTTCGTCCATCGTCGCGCCGGCCTTGTCCACCAGTTGCGAGCCGGCATCCACCTGCTCCACCGACGCCGTGATCAATTCCTTGATTTCCTTGGCAGCTGCCGCCGAGCGCTGGGCCAGGTTGCGCACTTCCGTCGCCACCACGGCAAAGCCACGACCCTGTTCGCCTGCGCGGGCTGCTTCCACTGCCGCGTTCAGCGCCAAGATATTGGTCTGGAACGCAATGCCGTCGATCACGCCGATAATGTCGGCGATCTTGCGCGACGAGCCGTTAATCGTACTCATGGTATCGACCACTTGCGACACCAGCTGGCCGCCCTTGCTGGCCACGTCCTGGGCGGTGACCGCCAGGTGATTGGCCTGGCGCGCGTTGTCGGCGTTGTGGCGCACGGTGGTGGTCAGTTCTTCCAGCGACGACGCGGTTTCTTCCAGCGCGGCGGCCTGGTTCTCGGTGCGGCGCGACAAATCCAGGTTGCCCTGCGAAATTTCCGCGCTGGCGGTGGCGATCGAATTGCTGCCGTTGCGGATGCCGCGCACGGTGGTGGACATCTGGTCCTGCATCTTGATCAAGCCTTGCATCAAACTGCCCATTTCGTCGTCGCGTTCGACGCGGATATCGTTGGCCAGGTTGCCGCCCGCGATCTGGTCGAAATGGCCCAGCGCGGCGCGCAGCGGTTTCAGGATAGCCGACAACAGGCGCAGGGTCGAGAACACGATCACTACCATGCCGCCCAGCAGCGCGACCACAAAGCCGATCTCGAAGGCGCTGAAGAACGACTGGCTGTCGTCGTAGTGTTTGCGCGCGCCGTCGAGCTGGTGCTTTTCCAGCTTGTTGGACGCCGCATCAAAAATGCCGAATTCCTTGCTCATCTTGTTCATGGCCAGATCGTCGATTTTCTCGGCATTTTGCGACTTGATCGCCGCCATCAACTCGCGCAGGAAGCCGATATAGACCGTGCGTTTCTTGTCGAGGTCGGTCGCCAGTTGCTGCTCTTCGCCCGTCAGCGGCAGCGACAAGTACGATTTCCAGGCTTTGTCGCCATCGACAATGAAGCCTTCGGCGCGGGCCAGGGTCTTGTCCAGGTCGGGCGAGTCCGGGTGGAACACGCCGCGATCGATGACAAAGCGCGCACGATTGAGGAAGTTCTTCGACTCGGTGAGGATCAGCACCGACGCCATCTGGTTCTAATACACATCCTTGAGCGCGAAATTCACCTTGTTCATGCCGAACAGGCTGACCGCGCCGATGGAAATAATCAACAGGCCAAGTACTGCCATCGAGACAATCAGCCGGGTACGGATAGTGATGCGAGTAAACATGGGATCCTGGAGCGCAAGGTGGGAAATGTGAAATCTGAGAAATGCTGCAAGGCAATATTTTAAGTGGAAGTACGTATTTCCGTCAATCAATTTATCAATGAAGTAACTTACTGTTAGCAAGCATGTACACGCGACGCACTTGGCTGCGCTGCGGTAAAATCGCGCTTTCCGGCCCCTGGGCCGGGTGCTCTTCACAGGAACCATCATCGCTACCAATCTGACCTCGCTGCCGCTGGACCATTCTTTTGCGTCCCTGCCGCCCGCGTTCTACACCCGGCTGATGCCTACTCCGCTGCCCTCGCCCTACCTGGTGGCGGTGAGCCCGTCGGCGGCCCAACTGCTCAAACTGTCGCCGGAACAAGTCGCGGACAGCCTCGACATATTGGTCGGCAATGCCGTGCCGGAGCAGGGGCAACCGCTGGCAGCCGTGTATTCGGGCCACCAGTTCGGCGTATGGGCCGGCCAGCTGGGCGATGGCCGCGCCATCCTGTTTGGCGCTGCCGCCACCGATAACGGCCCGCTGGAAATGCAATGGAAAGGCGCCGGCCAGACGCCGTACTCGCGCATGGGCGACGGTCGCGCCGTACTGCGGTCGTCGATCCGTGAATTCCTGTGCTCGGAGGCCATGCATGGCCTCGGCATACCGACGTCGCGCGCGCTGTCGATCGCCGGTTCCAACCAGGGCGTGATGCGCGAAACAGTGGAAACGGCTGCCGTGGTGGTGCGCATGGCGCCCAGCTTCGTGCGGTTCGGCTCGTTCGAGCACTGGTACTACCGCAAGCAGAACGAACAGCTGAAAGTGCTGGCCGACTACGTCATCGACCACTTTTATCCCGATCTGCGCGCCAGCGACAACCCCTACCAGGGCCTGCTGGCGGAAGTCACGCGCCGCACCGCCCACATGGTCGCCCAGTGGCAAGCGGTGGGGTTCATGCACGGCGTGATGAACACCGACAATATGTCGATCCTGGGCCTGACCATCGATTACGGCCCGTTCGGCTTCATGGAAGCGTTCGATGCCAACCACATCTGCAATCACACCGACCAGCAGGGCCGGTACTCGTACGCGAACCAGCCGCAGGTCGGCCACTGGAACTGCTACGCGCTGGCGCAAGCCCTGCTGCCGCTGATCGGCGAGCCCGAAGACGCCCAGGCCGCACTCGACGTTTATCAGCCTGCCTTTGCCGCCAGGCTCGATGAACTGCTGCACGCCAAGCTGGGCTTGACAAGGCTGGACGCGCATGCCGATGCCGACCGCGCCCTGTTCGACGCCATGTTCGCTGTCATGCAGGCCAACGGCGTCGATTTCACGCTGTTCTTCCGCCGCCTGGGCGGCCTCAAGGCAGCGGACGCCAGCGGCGACGAGCCGCTGCGCGACCTGTTCATCGACCGCCCGGCTTTCGACGCTTGGGCCGGCCAATACCGCCAGCGCCTGCAAGCGGAGCACAGTGTCGATGCCGACCGCCAGCTTGCGATGAACCAAATCAACCCCAAATACGTGCTGCGCAATTACCTGGCCCAGGTGGCGATCGACAAAGCGCAACAGCAGGACTACTCGGAAGTGGCGAAATTGCTGGCGATCCTCCAGCATCCGTACGACGAGCAGCCCGAGCACGACCACTACGCCGCCTTGCCCCCCGACTGGGCCAGCCATCTCGAAGTAAGTTGTTCTTCTTAAGAAAGATCTAAGCCATGACCAATAAAGTCACCAAGTCCGACGCCGAATGGCGCGCCATGCTCGATCCGATGGAATACCAGGTTACCCGCCACGCCGCCACCGAACGCGCCTTTACCGGCAAGTTCTGGGATCACCACGAACACGGTATTTACACCTGCGTCTGCTGTGACACGCCGCTGTTCCGCTCCGATACCAAGTTCGACTCCGGTTGCGGCTGGCCCAGCTACTTCGAAGCCATCGATCCGGCCAACGTGATCGAGAAAACCGACCGTACCCATGGTATGCTGCGCACCGAAATTCTGTGCGCCGTGTGCGACGCCCACCTGGGACACGTGTTCCCGGACGGCCCGCCGCCAACCGGGCTGCGTTATTGCATCAACTCGGCGTCGTTACGGTTCGATCCACAAGAGTAAATAAATACTGAGGCAACATGAAATTCCTGTTCGACTTATTCCCGGTCATCCTGTTCTTCGGCGCCTATAAACTGGCTGGCATGCATGCCGAAGCAGCCCAGGTGTTTACCAACACCTACCTGGGCAGCATCATTTCGGGTGGCAGCGTGACGCCGGACCAGGCTCCCATCGTGCTGGCCACGGTGGTGGGCATCCTGGCTACCGTGCTGCAGATCGCCTACCTGAAAGTGCGCGGGCGTAAGGTCGAAGGCGTGATGTGGTTTTCGCTGGCCATGTTCGTGTTTTTCGGCGGCCTCACCATTTACTTGCACGACGAAGCCTTCGTCAAATGGAAGCTCAGCATCGTTTACTGGTCGTTTGCGATCGGCCTGCTGCTCAGCGACCTGGTGTTCAAGAAAAACCTGATGCGCAAGTCGATGGGCGAGTTCGTCGAGCTGCCCGACGCCGGCTGGAGCCGCATCAACCTGGCCTGGATTGCCTTCTTCACGGTGATGGGCGTATTGAACTGGTATGTCGCCTTCGTGCTATTCAAGGGTAATACCGACGCCTGGGTCAACTTCAAGATGTTTGGCACCACCGCGTTGATGTTCGTCTTCATCATCGGCCAGACCGTTTATCTCTCGCGTCACATGAAAGAACAGCCATGAACGACACCCGCATCGAACGCATCCGCGGCAAGATGGAAGCGGCCCTGGCCCCGGTCGAATTGACGCTTAACGACGACTCCCATTTGCACGCCGGCCATGCCGGCGCCGCTTCCGGAGGCGGACATTACAGTGTCAGAATCGTTTCGTTACAATTTGAGGGACAGAAACTCGTCACAAGACATCGACTCGTGTATGATTCCGTGAACGATATGATGCATAGAGAAATTCATGCATTGGCCATTACTGCATTGGCACCGTCCGAAGTATGATGTAGTGCCGGTGGGGTGGACCCAGGCTATTGGTTTCAGAAATAATCGAACACAAAACTGAACAAAAACACAGATAGCAGATCTAACTCCCTCCTCCGGTTTTCGCTAAATCTTCCCCCTACAGGAATTAATAATGACTTTCAAGCCAGCCCGTTTGCTGATTGCACTTCTCGCCGTTGCCGCCGTACCTGCTTTCGCACAAAACGTTGCCGTTGTTAATGGCAAAGCCATCCCGAGCTCGCGTGTTGACGCCGTCGTCAAGCAAGTCGTCGCCCAAGGCCAGCAGCCGGATTCGCCACAGTTGCGCGAACTGATCAAAAAAGACCTGATCGGCCGCGAAGTGATGATGCAGGAAGCCGAAAAACAAGGCTACGGCAAAAATGCAGCGGTCAAGGAACAACTCGAAAACGCCCGTCAGCAAATCATCACCAACGCTCTGGTGATGGACTACGTCAAGAAGAATCCGGTATCGGACGCCGATGTCAAGGCCGAGTACGACAAAGCGGTTGCGGCCGCTTCGGCCGAGAAAGAGTACCACGTGCGTCACATCCTGCTGGCGACCGAAGCCGAAGCCAACGACGTGATTGCCAAGCTCAAAGGCGGCGCCAAGTTCGAAGACCTGGCCAAGCAGTCGAAAGACACCGGTTCGGCTGCCAACGGTGGCGACCTGGACTGGGCTACCCCGTCGTCGTTCCCACCAGTGTTCTCGCAAGCTTTCGTCAACCTGCAAAAAGGTGGCGTGACCGAGAAGCCGGTGCAAACGCCTAATGGCTGGCACGTGATCAAGGTGGACGACACCCGCGCTGTAAAACTGCCGCCGCTGGAAGAAGTCAAGGGCCAGGTTCAAGAAGGCCTGATGCAGAAGAAAGTACAAGCTTACCAGGAAGAACTGGTTAAAAAAGCAAAAGTGCAGTAATGTTCTGCAAGGCGGCGCCCTACGGGGCGCCGTTTTTGGTTCTACATGAGTAATATACGCATTCGATTGCGATCTAAAAGTTTTTAAAGGATTTAAATAATGATGTTGAAACCAGCCCGTCTGTTGTTAGCCATGATTGCTGTTGTTGCAGCGCCCGCCTTTGCGCAAAATCTCGCCACCGTGAATGGCAAAGCCATTCCGGCTGCCAAGGCAGACCAAATGGTCAAACAAGTTGTGGCCCAGGGCCAGCAACCTGACAGCCCGCAATTGCGCGAAATGGTCAAGAAAGAATTGATCGGCCGCGAAGTCATGCTGCAGGAAGCCAATAAACAAGGTTATGGCAATAAGGCCGACGTCAAAGCCGCCATCGACAACGCCAGCCAGAGCATTATCATCAACGCCATGCTGGCCGATTATGTGAAAAAGAATCCGGTCAAGGATGCCGATATCAAAGCCGAGTACGATAAATACAAGGCAGCCAACGGCGGCAAGGAATATCACTCGCGCCATATCCTGGTTACCACCGAACAGGAAGCCAAGGACATTATCGCCAAGCTGAAAGCCGGCGGTAAATTCGAAGAGCTGGCCAAGGTGTCGAAAGACGGTTCCGCCAACAACGGCGGCGACCTGGGCTGGATGTCGCCAGGCAAGCTGGTCAAACCGTTTGCCGATGCAATGGTGGCCTTGAAACCAGGTGCGATCACCGAGACCCCGGTCAAGACCGAGTTCGGCTATCACGTGATCAAGCTGGACGAAGCACCACGCGACGCCCAGTTCCCACCGTTCGACCAAGTCAAGCAGCAGATCTCGCAGCAAATGCAACAAGGCAAGATCGCCGCTTACCGCGACGAACTGCAAAAGAAAGCCAAGATTCAGTAATCAGGAACCGGGCAGCTGATGCTGCCCTGAGGTAAACCGCGCCCGGCCTTGTGTCGGGCGTTGTCGTTTACCCACCCAGTTTTGTCCCTGCCAAGTCTCAGTTCGATGATGCCAATTGCTGGCGTGAACCGTTGAGTCGTCATCCTCGCGAAAGCGGGGATCTATGCTCAGTGAGCGCATCGCATGCTCAATTATTTACGCGTTCTATGGATCCCAGCGTTCGCGGGGATGACGGATCTGGGATTGCAGAACTATAAAAAAACCGGGCCGCTGCTTGCGCAGGGGCCCGGTTTCAACTGTGGGGCAAAACTTAGCCGACGAACTTGCGTGCGTTACGGAACATGCGCATCCATGGCGATTCTTCGCCCCATGCTTCCGGATGCCACGACTGCTGCACCGTGCGGAATACGCGCTCGGCGTGCGGCATCAAGACCGTGAAGCGGCCGTCAGGCGTGGTGACCGAGGTCAGGCCCTGTGGCGAGCCATTCGGGTTATACGGATAGGCTTCGGTCGTATCACCACGGTTATCGACGAAACGCATGGCAGCGACAGCTTCGGTGATATTCCCGGTCTGCGTAAAGTCGGCATAACCTTCACCGTGCGCGATCGCGATCGGGGTTTGGGTACCAGCCATGCCATTGAAGAATATCGACGGGGAATCCAATACTTCCACCATCGCAAAGCGGGCTTCGAATTTCTCCGATTTATTCGTGGTAAATTTCGGCCAGGCATGGGCGCCGGGAATCATCGATTTCAGATTACTCATCATCTGGCAACCATTACATACGCCTAAACCGAAACTGTCGCCACGCGCAAAGAAGCGCGCGAATTGTTCCGATAATGCGGTATTGAACAAAATGGTTTTAGCCCAGCCCTCGCCCGCACCCAATACGTCGCCATACGAGAAACCACCGACGGCAATAATACCCTGGAAGTCGTCGAGTTTGACGCGGCCGGCAATCAGGTCGCTCATGTGGACATCGACCGCGGCAAAGCCGGCCTGGTGCATAACGTACGCAGTTTCGATATGCGAGTTGACGCCCTGCTCGCGCAGGATGGCAACGCGTGGACGCACGCCGGTGGCCAGGAATGGGGCGGCGATATTCTCGGCCAGGTCGAACGTGATCTTCGGCTGCATGCCTGGATCCTGTTCGTCGAGCAGACGGTCGTATTCGGCGTCGGCGCAGGCCGGGTTGTCGCGCAGGCGGGCGATGCGCCAGCTGGTTTCGCTCCAGAGGCGGTGCAGCGCGCTGCGCGGCTGGCTGTAAATCAGCTTGGCATCACGGGTGAACTCGATCACGCCACGGTCGTTCGGTTTGCCGATGATGTGGCTGCAGGCGCCCAGGTTGAAGCTGCGCAGCACGTCCATGACCAGCGATTTTTCGTCGGCGCGGACCTGGATCACGGCGCCCAGCTCTTCGGCAAACAGCGCGCGCAGGGTTTGCTCGTTGCGGCGTTCGGCGATCTGGCCGGCCCAGTTCTTGGCGTCGCCCTGGTCGGCGCCATGGCCTTGCTCCAGGGTGAGGATGTCGAGGTTGATCGACAGGCCGGCACGGCCGGCAAACGCCATTTCGGTCAGCGTGCCGTACAGGCCGCCGTCGGAACGGTCGTGGTAGGCCAGCAGCTTGCCGTCGCGATTGAGTTGCTGGATGGCGGCGAAGAAGCCTTTCAGGTCTTCCGCGCTGTCCACGTCCGGCGTGTCGTTGCCCAGCTGGTTCATCACCAGCGACAGCGCCGAGGCGCCCAGGCGGTTCTTGCCACGACCGAGGTCGATCAGGATGATCGAGGTCTCGCCGGCATCGGTCCTGATCTGCGGCGTCAGCGATTTGCGCACGTCATAGACCGGTGCGAATGCCGAGACGATCAGCGATACCGGCGACAGCACGGCCTTGGCATCGTCGCCCTCTTTCCAGGTGGTGCGCATCGACAGCGAATCCTTGCCGACCGGGATGCTGATACCGAGCGCCGGGCACAGTTCCATGCCCACGGCCTTGACGGTGTCATACAGCGCGGCATCCTGGCCCGGCTGGCCGCAAGCAGCCATCCAGTTGGCGGACAGCTTGATGTCGGAAATGTCGGCAATCGGTGCAGCAGCGATATTGGTGATCGCTTCAGCCACCGCCATGCGGCCCGAGGCGGCCGCGTCGATCACGGCCAGCGGGGTGCGCTCGCCCATCGACATCGCTTCGCCCAGGTAGCCTTCAAAGCTCATGGTGGTCACGGCGCAGTCGCCGACCGGCACCTGCCATGGTCCGACCATCTGGTCGCGTACCGACATGCCGCCCACGGTGCGGTCGCCGATGGTGATCAGGAACGATTTGTCACCCACGGTCGGCAGCAGCAGCACGCGCTTGGCGGCCTCTTCCAGGTCGATGCCGGTCAGGTCCAGCGCCGGCAATTCGCGTACCACGTGTTCGACGTCGCGCTGCATCTTTGGCGGTTTGCCCAGCAACACATCCATCGGCATATCGACCGGATTGTTGCCCAGTTCGGGATCGATCAGCTTGAGCTGGCGTTCCTCGGTGGCGGTGCCGACCACGGCGAACAGGCAGCGCTCGCGTTCGCACAGTGCCTGGAACAGCGGCAGGCTTTCCGGCGCGATGGCCAGTACGTAGCGTTCCTGCGATTCGTTGGACCAGATCTCTTTCGGCGCCATGCCGCTCTCTTCCAGCGGAATCTTGCGCAGATCGAAAATGGCGCCGCGCTTGGCGTCGTTGGTGATTTCCGGGAAAGCGTTCGACAGGCCGCCGGCGCCGACGTCGTGGATCGAGATGATCGGATTGTCCTGGCCCAGCTGCCAGCAGCCGTTGATGACCTCCTGGGCGCGGCGTTCCATTTCCGGGTTGCCGCGCTGGACCGAGTCGAAGTCCAGGTCGGCGGTGTTGGTGCCGGTGGCCATCGACGAGGCGGCCGAGCCGCCCATGCCGATACGCATGCCGGGACCGCCGAGCTGCACCAGCAGGCTGCCGACCGGGATGTCGTTCTTGTGCGTGTGCTGCGACGAAATGTTGCCGATGCCGCCAGCGATCATGATCGGCTTGTGGTAGCCGAACACGGTGGCCGCGCCAAACTGGGCGCTGACATTTTGCTCGTAGGTACGGAAGTAGCCGCCCAGGACCGGACGGCCGAATTCGTTGCTGAACGCGGCGCCGCCGAGCGGGCCGTCGATCATGATTTGCAGGGCCGACGCAATGCGGTCCGGCTTGCCATAGGCTTTACCGTCGGCATCGACTTCCCACGGCTGCACGGCGCCCGGCAGCAGCAGGTTCGAGACCGTGAAGCCGGCCAGGCCGGCTTTCGGCTTGGCGCCGCGGCCGGTGGCGCCTTCATCGCGGATCTCGCCGCCGGCGCCGGTGGAGGCGCCCGGGAATGGCGAAATCGCGGTCGGGTGGTTGTGGGTTTCCACCTTCATCAGCGTGTGGGTGAGCTCGGTGATCGGCGCATATTCGTAGCCAGCGCCTTGCGGGAAGAAGCGCATCACGGTGGCGCCTTCCATGATCGACGAATTGTCGCTGTAGGCAACCACGGTGCCCTTCGGCTGCAGTTCGTGCGTGTTCTTGATCATGCCGAACAGCGATTTCGGTTGCGCCACGCCGTCGATGGTCCAGTCGGCGTTGAAGATCTTGTGGCGGCAGTGTTCGCTATTGGCTTGCGCGAACATCATCAGTTCGACGTCAGTCGGGTTGCGGCCGGCGCGGGTGAACGCCGCGTCCAGGTACTCGATCTCGTCCTGCGACATCGCCAGGCCCAGGTCGGTATTGGCTTTTTCCAGCGCACCGGCGCCGGCGCCGATGACGTCCACGGTTTCCAGAGGCTTGGCGTCAAGCGTACGGAACAGGCCGGCCGCTTCGTCCGGGTGGCGCAGCACCGACTCGGTCATGCGGTCATGCAGCAACGCTGCCACGGTCTGCACATCTTCGTCCGACAGCTTCTTCGGCGCGCCGATGCTGCTGCCGAGGATGCCGGCTTTCAGGTTGATGCGGAACGCGATGCCGCGCTCGACGCGCTTGATGTGCGCCATGCCGCAGTTGTGCACGATGTCGGTGGCCTTGGAAGCCCACGGCGAAATGGTGCCGAAACGCGGGATCACGAAGAATTCCTCGACCGCCCCGTCAGCGTTGTCGGCGTGAGCCGGTTCGCCGTAGGTCAGCAGCGCCCCGAGGCGGCTGGTGTCGTCGGCCGACAGCGGCTGGGCAGCATCGATGAAGTGGACATAGCGGGCCTGGACTGCGGCGACCTGGGGAAGCGCGGCTTGCAGTTGGTTTAACAGGCGTTGGCTGCGGAAGGCGGACAGGGCGTTGGAGCCCGGAAGTATCAACATGATGGAGGAGTAGTTGATGCAGCGTGGCTGCGGATTAAAGGTAGAAAGCGAAAATTAAACACAGGCTTGGGCTTGCAGAATTCCTTTTGCGCGCATTATACCCTTTCCCACCCTTGCCATACAGCGCCAAGATGACCGCGAAACGGGGCGCGGAGTATTCCGCAAGCAACATTTCACGCCTGCCGCGTGCCGAAATGCGCCTTGCGCAACGCAAAAACGCGTGCTTTGAATGACCTTCGGTTATGCTAGAACCAATCTGAATGGATGGAAAACATGGCCGAATATAGCGAGTTGTCGGTACTGATCGTGGACCCGAATCCGGGCATGCGCGGCAGCCTGCACAATATGCTGAACCAGTGCGAGATCACCCGTATCGAATACGCGGTGGGATCGGGCACGGCCATACGCCAGCTGACCAAGAAGCAATTCGACATCGTGCTGTGCGAGTACGACCTCGGCAACGGCAACGAAAACAGCGGCCAGGACGGCCAGCAGTTGCTGGAAGACCTGCGCCATCATCGCCTGATTCCGGCATGGACGATCTTCATCATGATCACGTCCGAGGGCGTGTACAGCCGCGTGATCGGCGCGGTGGAGCTGGCCCCGACCGATTACGTCCTCAAGCCGTTCACCGTGGACGCCCTGCTGCAACGGATCCGCCGCGCGGTGGAGCGGCGCGAAGTATTCTGGCCCGTCTACCAGCAGGTTGCGGCCGGCAATATCCGCAAGGCGATTGCCGGCTGCAAGGACGGCGAACAGACCAATGCGCGCTACGCTGCCGACTATGCGCGCTTGCGGGCCGAGCTGCTGGTGTCAATCGACGACCTGGCCGAAGCCGAGTTCGTGTACCAGGCCATCCTGCTCACCCGCCCTACCGCCTGGGCCAAGCTGGGCCTGGCGCGCTGCCAGTTCGGTTTGGGCAAGCTGGTCGAGGCGCAGCAAACCCTGACCGACCTGCTGCAGCACCACGCCACCTTCATGGCTGCCTACGATTTGCTGGCGCGCACCTTGCAGGCGCTGGGCCAGCAGCAGTCGGCCAAGAAGGTGCTGGAAGACGCGGTGGACATTTCGCCGCACATGGTGCGCCGGCTGCGCCACCTGGGTGAGGTGGCGTTTGCCACCGGCGACGTCGGTGCCGCCGAGCGGGCCTTCAAGCAGGTCGTCAACAAGGCCAGGTATTCGGAATTCCGCGACCCCGAGGACCACGTCAAGCTGGTCAAGACACTGGTCAAAAAAGGCGATGCCCACCAGGCCGGCGGCGTGATCCGCGACATGGAACGCTCGCTGCGCAGCAATGCCAACACCGATACCTGCCGCGCGATTGCCGCCGGCATGGTGCAGGAAATGGCCGGCAACCTCACGGCCGCCGCCACCGAGCTGACCTTGGCAGTCAACAATATCGCCAACACGCGCGGGCTGTCGAGCGGACTCAAGCTCGACCTGATCCAGAGCTGCCTGAACGTCAAGCTCGACCAGCAAGCGTCTTCGGTGATGCTGGACCTGATGAACGACGACGCCAGCGGCGTGTCGATGGACGATGCGGTGGACGTGTTTGAAAAAGCGGGACGCCACGACCTGGCGCAGGGCATGGGCGAACAGATCAGGATGCAGGTGGGCGAACTGCTGGCGCACGCTGCCGAAAAAAGCAGGCAAGGCGACCTGCGCGCAGCGGTGGACACCCTCAATGCCGGCCTGCGCAAGTCGCCGGCCAATATGGCGCTGCTGCCGGCGGCCGCGTCAGCCATCCTCAAGCAGCTCGACGACATGGGCTGGGAGGCGCCGCTGGCCGAACAGGCCGTGTACCTGCTCGAGCGCATGCGCAAGATCGACGCGCACCACCCTGCACTCGACGCGTTAGTGGCGCAATATCATCACACCCAGCGCAAGTACGGTATCGCTACTACGGCGTAATGGACCGATAGTTACCGGTAAAAGATCATGGTGCCAGGCATGCTGGACCACTGATTGATCAGGCACCACGACGCGAAATACAGGCCGCAGAGAAAGAATGCCGACAGCACCGCCGTGTTGGCCGACGAGCGCCCGCGCAAGAGTTTTTTCAATCGATGCAAGATAACCTCCAGCACAGCATAAAAGTCCGACTGTACTGCGGAGCAACGTTGTCATCAAGTCCAGTGGCGATGGTATCGCCAGCCGATACCATCGGTACCGTGTGGAAAGCTCAGCGCGCTTTAGGGGCAGGCGCCAGCGGGTCGAGCAACTGGCCGGCCAGGGTGGCTGGCTGCGGCGTCTCGGTGCCGACTGCGGCCGGCCAGTGGCGCGGCAGGTAATGGGTGCCGAACAGGCGGTCGAGCACCGGCAAGGTCGAGGCGTAGTTGCGGTTGATGTGGTCGTTGCGGCTGTGGTGCCAGTGATGGAAGGCCGGCGTGGAGATCAGCCATTCCAGCGGACCGAACCGCCAGCGCAGGTTGGCGTGGATGAAGAAGCCCCACAAGGTGCCCACCACCAGCAGCGCGGCTGGCGCGGCGGTACCGGCCATGGTGGGGCCGGCCAAACCCAGCAAGTACAGCGGCACCAGGCCGAACAGCCGCGTGATCACCATGTCGACCGGATGGGTGCGGGTATTGGCCAGGAAATTCATGCGCTCGGTGCTATGGTGCAGCGCGTGGAAGCGCCACAGCCAAGGCAGTTCGTGGCTGAGCCGATGACCCCAGTAAAACCCGGTTTCACCGACGATGAATACCAGCGCCACTTTCACTGCCAGCGGCAGGCCGGCAATCGCGCCGGTCAGCGCCTGCGGCACCACGTGCTGGGCCAGCACCGCCAGCAAGGCCGTCGGCACGCCGAGCAGGACAATCGGCACCATGCTGCTGATGAGGTAATACGCGATATTGTGCGCGTGCTCGCGGCGCGGCCGGGGCGCATGGCGCGCACCGAACCAGCGCTCCAATGGCACGAACACCACCGTCAGCAGCACCAGCCAGGCTGCCAGGCGCGCCGCGGTGGCGGCAAACCCGGCCAATGTCTCGGACATAGAGGGTACTTACACCAGAGCAGCGTTGCCACGCTGGCGACGGCGCGCCAGAAAACCGACCAGGCCGAAGCCACCGAGCATCATGGCCCAGGTGGTTGGTTCCGGTACCGCGGTCAGGTTGACGCCGTCGAGCAGCAGGAACGGTGGCGCGCCAGGCGCGGCGGTTTGCGCCAGGAACGACAGCACCTGGCTGGTGCCCGACGCCTGGAAGGTCATGGTGGCAGTCTGCCAGCCGCTGAAGCCGCCGCTAGTGATAGTCAGGCCGGTCGAGTTGGCGCTCTGGTCGCCAAACATCACGTGCCAGAAGTTATTGGTGTTGGCGCCGGTGAAACCGACCTGCTGCGCCAGCGCGTAGTCGAACGTCAGCTGGTAATAGGCATCCTGTTTCAGGCCGGTGATGGTTTGCGCCAGCGTGCCCGGGCCGTACAGTGCATCGGATGCAAAGATATTGCCACCGTTGGCCGACGATGCGTAGCCGTTGCTCACGCCATCTACTTCGCTCCTGAGCCAGATGACCGAGTCCCAGGTCTTGGCGGTGTTGGCGTCCAGGACGAAGTTGTAGCCGCCGCCGTTGCCTTCGATGCTGGTGCTGGTCCAGCCCGACAGCGTGGTGCGGTCGGTTTCGTTGGTGGGCGACGCCGACAAACGCTTGTTGTTGCCGTTGGTGGTGTCGTCAAAATTGCCATTGGTGACCAGGTTGGTCGCGGCGTGTGTCATGCCTGCGCTCAGGGCGGCAACGGCAGACAGGGACAACAAAACGGACTTGAGGCGCATGGTGGGCATGAAGCAGGCTCCAAAAAATTTAACAGGCAGTGTAAGTGGGCAACTGACGGCGATTTTTGGGCCGGCTCGATGACAAGGCGCGATCTTACCAGAAGTGGATCAAAAAAACTAAAGTATCCTAAAAACAATTTAAATATGCAGAAAATAATACTTAGGAGAATTTATTCTTGCTTGGACGGCGAGTTCAGCACCTCCCGCACCTTGCGCGCCAGCGCCTCGCGCGAATACGGTTTGCCCAGTAACTGCACGCCCGCCTCCAGCCGGCCGCCGTGGACGATCGCGTTCTCCGCGTAGCCGGAGGTATAGAGCACGGCCAGCCCAGGCGTTTTTTGCCGCGCCAGCCTGACCAGGTCGGTACTGCGCAGCGCGCCTGGCATCACCACGTCCGTAAACAACAGGTCGATGCCGACGCCGCTGTCGAGAATGCTCAAGGCAGCGGTGGCGTCGGCCGCCTTCAGCACTGTATATCCAAGTTGCCTGAGCAATTCGACGGCGGTGTCGCGCACGCCCTCGTCGTCTTCCACGACCAGCACGGTTTCGCTACCGCCCACCACGCCGCCGGCATCCGGCCGCGCCGCGCCGCTATCCTCTGCTTCCAGGGAGCGTGGCAGGTAGAGCTTGACCGTGGTGCCGCTGCCCACTTCGCTATAGATATTGACGTGACCGCCCGACTGCTTGACGAAGCCGAATACCATCGACAGTCCCAGGCCCGTGCCCTGCCCTTCGGGCTTGGTGGAAAAGAACGGGTCGAACGCCTGTCTCAGCACCTCGGCCGGCATGCCGCAGCCGGTATCGGTGACCGCGATCACCACGTACTGGCCGGGCAGAACGTCGGCATGGTGCCGGGCGTATTGGTCATCGAGCGTGGCGTTGCCCACTTCGATGGTCAGCCTGCCGTGGCCGTTCATGGCATCGCGGCCGTTGATGCAGAGGTTGAGCACAGCGTTTTCCACCTGCGTGGTATCGACCAGCGTGCTCCAGGTGCCGGGACTGATCACGGTGACCACCTCGATGGTTTCACCGAGCGAGCGGGCCAGCATGTCGTCCATGGCCGCGATCAGCGTGCCTACCTTGACCACGCGCGGCGCCAGCGCCTGGCGCCGGCCGAATGCCAGCAGGTAGCTGGCCAGCCTGGCCCCGCGCCGCACCCCGCCCAGCGCGCTCTCGACGTAGCGCTGACCGCGGCTGTCGCCCGCCACCACGTGCGACAGCAAATGCAGGTTGCCGGCGATCACTTGCAGCAGGTTGTTGAAGTCGTGCGCCACGCCGCCGGTAAGCTTGCCCAGCGCTTCCATTTTCTGCGCCTGGTGCAGCGCGGCTTCGGTGCGCTTGAGGGCCTCGGCCGCTGCGCGTTCGGCGGTGCTGTCGCGACCGATCCCCAGCAGAAAATTGCCGTTGAGCGCATTGGTCCAGTCCATGTAGACGTACTCGCCGTTCCGGTGGCGCATGCGAACCTCCAGCCGGGGCGAACCGTGGCCATGGCGTATCGCATCCAGGCGCTGCACCACGACATCGCGTTCAAGCGGATGAACCAGTGCCGCAACTGCCGTGCCGACCACCTCGTCCTCTTTCCAGCCAAGCGTGCGGCTGAAGGCGGGATTGATGGCTGCCATGGTGTTGTCACTGTCGAGCAGCGCCATGGAGTCGCTGGAGAGCTGCCAGATGCGGTCGCGGTCCTGGGTCAACACCTGCAACTCGTCCTTGAGTGCCGCGGAAAACCGCGCCGTTTCGCGCATGGAAAGCACTTTCGACGTGGTTTCCACCACCGTGTCGAGTATGCCGACGGTAATCCCCTGTTCGTCCAGCACCGGGCTGTAGCAGAAAGTGAAAAACGCTTCCCTCATTTGGCCGTCGCGATCGACCATCAGCGGAAAATCCTCGATGAACGTGGAACTGCCCTGCCAGGCGCGGTCGAGAATGGGCACGATGTCGTCCCAGATCTCGCTCCACACCACCGCCAACGGCCGGCCCAGCGCGTCGGGCTTCTGGCCCATCAGCGGCAGGTAGGCGTCGTTATAGATCATCAGCATGTCCGGGCCCCAGAACAGGCACGACGGGAAATCCGAGGCAAGTATCAGGTTCACGCTGACGCGCAGCGAAGCGGGCCAAGAGGCAATGTCGCCCAGTCCGGTGCCGGCCCAGTCGTGGGCATATACCCGCGCCGCCAGCGGGCTGGTCAGTTGCACCGGACGGCCAGTCGTCGCCTGACCGATGATCATGGCAGCACCGTGCCATAACCGCCGCCGCCCGGGGTCTCGATCACGAAGGCGTCGCCGGCCTGCATATCGGTCTTGCCGATGTGGCCCAGCTGCTCCGTCGTGCCATCGGCGCGCACGACGGTATTGCGGCCCAGCGCACCGGGGTGGCCGCCGGCCATGCCGAACGGTGGATAAATACGGTTGTTGGACAGGATCGCCGCCGTCATCGGCTCCAGGAAGCGCACCGTGCGCACGCCACCGTCGCCACCGCGCCATTCACCGGCGCCGCCACTGCCGGCGCGGATACGGTAACTCTCGAGCCGCACCGGGAAGCGGAATTCGAGAATCTCGGGATCGGTGAGCCGTGAATTGGTCATATTGGTCTGCACCACGCTCACGCCATTAAAGCCGGGACCGGCGCCGGAGCCGCCGCTGATGGTCTCGTAGTACTGGTACTTGGCGTTACCGAACGTAAAATTGTTCATCGTACCCTGCGCCGCCGCCATCACACCCAGCGCGCCGTACAGGGCGTTGGTGATGCAGGTGGACGTTTCCACGTTGCCCGACACCACGGACGCCGGGTAGTGCGGATTGAGCATGGAACCGGGCGGGATGATTACGCGCAGTGGCTTGAGGCAGCCGGCATTGAGCGGAATCTCGTCATCGACCAGGGTGCGGAACACGTACAGCACCGCTGCCATGCACACGGCCGACGGCGCGTTGAAGTTGTTGTCGAGCTGTGGCGACGTGCCGGTGAAGTCGATCTCGGCGCTGCGGGTGTCGTGATCGACCGTCACGCTCACTTCGATCTGGGCGCCGTTGTCGAGCTGCAGCCGGTAGCTGCCATCGCGCAGCGCGCTGATCACGCGCCGCACCGCCTCTTCGGCGTTGTCCTGCACGTGGCCCATGTAGGCGCGCACGACGTCGAGGCCGAAATGGGCGACCATCTTGCGCAATTCTTCCACACCCTTCTGGTTGGCAGCCACTTGCGCGCGCAGGTCGGCCAGGTTCTGGTCGGGATTGCGCGCCGGGTGGCGGGCGCCGGCCAGCAACGCCCGGGTTTCCGCTTCGCGCAGGCGGCCGCCTTCGGCGCCCGCACTGGCCCCATCGACCAGTTTGAAATTGCTGATCAACACGCCCTCTTCCTCGATCACGCGCGAATCGGGCGGCATCGAGCCGGGCGTGGTGCCGCCGATGTCGGCGTGGTGGCCGCGCGAGCCCACGTAGAACAGGATCTCGGCGCCGGCCTCGTCGAACACGGGCGAGATCACCGTGACGTCGGGCAGGTGGGTGCCGCCGTGGTACGGGTCGTTGAGCATGAAGACGTCGCCGGCCTGCATGCGGCCGGCATTTTCGCGCATCACGGTCTTGATGCTCTCGCCCATGGAACCGAGATGCACCGGCATGTGCGGAGCGTTGGCGATCAGGTTGCCGTCGGCGTCGAAAATCGCGCAGCTGAAGTCCAGCCGCTCCTTGATGTTGACGGAATACGCGGTGTTTTGCAGCCGCAGGCCCATCTGCTCGGCGATCGACATGAACAGGTTGTTGAAGATCTCGAGCATGACCGGGTCGGCGCTGGTGCCGATGGCCCGGCGCGCCGGCAGCGCGGCCACGCGGCGCAGCACCAGGTGGCCGCGCGGCGTGGCCTCGGCGCGCCAGCCCGCTTCCACGATGGTGGTGGCGTTGGCCTCGGCGATGATGGCCGGGCCGTCGATCAAGGCGCCCGGGTGTATGTCCGTACGCTGGTACAATCCGGTATGCAGCCACTGGCCGCTGGCATACATCGGCACCACGGCGCTGGGCGCCGGCGCGGTCGCCGCAGCAGTCATTGCATCGACAGGACCGGCTTCGGCTGGCGCATCGGATGCGCCCACCGCTTCCACCGACACCGCCTCCACGATCAGCGCCCTGCCCTGCATCAGGAACGAGTAGCGCTTGCGGTACGCGGCTTCGAACTGCGCGCGCATGGCGGCAACGCCACCGGCCTGGTCGAACAGCGCGATCAGTGCGGTGTCGGTGCCCTCGTAGCGCAGGTGCACGCGCTCGATCAGGGTGATGCGCTCGTGCTCCACGCCCTGGTGCAGCAGGTCGGCGCCGGCTTGCCGGCCCAGCGCGTGCAGCCGCGCTTCGAGGTCGGGCAGCGCGTCGTCGTCGAGGCGCGCTTCTACCGCCGCTTCGCGCATGCTGGACTGGTCGGCCAAACCCATGCCGTAGGCCGACATCACCCCGGCCAGCGTGTGCACGAACACGGTTTTCATCCCCAGCGCATCGGCCACCAGGCACGCGTGCTGGCCCCCGGCGCCGCCGAAGCTGGTGAGCGCGTAGTCGGTCACGTCGTGGCCGCGCTGCACCGAGATCTGCTTGATGGCGTTGGCCATATTGCCGACCGCGATGTCGAGAAATCCTGCGGCGACCTGCTCCGGCGTGGTGGGGTTGCCGGTGGCGGCGGCAATGCGCGCGGCCAGTTCCACGAAGCGCACCCGCACGGCCTGGGCGTCGAGCGGCTGGCAGCCGTCGGCGCCGAACAGGTGCGGAAAGTGCCCGGGCTGGATCTTGCCCAGCATGACGTTGCAGTCGGTGACCGCCAGCGGGCCGCCGCGCCGGTAGCTGGCCGGTCCCGGATTGGCGCCGGCGCTGTCGGGACCGACGCGGTAGCGGCTGCCGTCGAAGTGCAGCACCGAGCCGCCGCCGGCGGCTACGGTGTGGATGCTCATCATCGGCGCGCGCATGCGTACCCCGGCCACCTGGGTGTCGAACACGCGTTCGAACTCGCCCGAGAAATGCGAGACGTCGGTGGACGTGCCACCCATGTCGAAGCCGATCACCTTGTCGAAACCGGCCAGCTGGCTGGCGCGCACCATGCCGACGATGCCGCCGGCAGGACCACTGAGGATGCTGTCCTTGCCCTGGAACGCCCTGGCATCGGTCAGCCCGCCGGACGACTGCATGAACTGCAAATTCACGCCCGGCAGCTCGCTGGCCACCAGGTCCACGTAGCGGCGCAGGATCGGCGACAAATAAGCATCGACCACGGTGGTGTCGCCGCGCGCGACCAGTTTCATCAAGGGACTGGCCTGGTGCGACACCGACACCTGGGTGTAGCCGATGGCACGCGCGGCGTCGGCCACGCGGTTTTCGTGGGCGTGGTAACGGTAGCCGTGCATGAAGACGATGGCCAGCGACCGCAAGCCCCTGTCGTAGGCCGCCTGCAGCGCCACGCGGGCGGCGGCCAGGTCGAGCGGCACGACCGTCTCGCCGTGGGCGCCCATGCGCTCGTCGATTTCGATGACGTCCGTGTACAGCAGTTCAGGCAGCACGATGTGGCGGTCGAACAGGCGTGGCCGGTTCTGGTAGGCGATGCGCAGCGCGTCGCCAAAACCGCGCGTCATCGCCAGCACGGTCGGCTCGCCCTTGCGCTCGAGCAGCGCGTTGGTGGCAACCGTGGTGCCCATCTTGACGGCGGCAATGCGTTCAACCGGGATTGCCTCGTGCGACGCCACGCCCATCAGTTGCCGGATACCGGCAATGGCGGCGTCGGCATAGTGTTCGGGATTTTCGGAAAGCAGCTTCAGCGTGCGCAATTGGCCATCGGGCGCCAGCGCCACGATGTCGGTGAAAGTGCCGCCCCGGTCGATCCAGAATTGCCAATCCATGCATGCCTCTTAACTATCGGTGTAGCTGCTATTGTAGTGCGTGTGCCGTCCGTTACCCAACACGGCTTGCATCATTGCCGATGTTAATATGACAGCATGAAGCCACTTTACCGCACTGCCGACATCCGCGCCATCGAACACGCTGCCGCCGCCATGCTGCCCGAGGGCGAGTTGATGCGCCGCGCCGGGCACGCCGCAGCGTGCGCCGCGCAGCGCCTGCTATCCTGTCCGCCTGCTGCCGCCAGCACAGCGGAGCGGCTCCCTGCCCGGGCACCGGTGCCGGAAACGGCGCATACACCGTCGCAGGGTCCGGTGCAGGCATCGGTGCAGGTTCCGGCGCGGACACCGGCGCAAGGTTCGGCGCAAGGTTCGGCGCATGCATCGGCACCGGGATCGGCACCGGGACTGGCATTGCAGCAGGTACTGGTGCTGGCCGGCCCCGGCAACAACGGCGGCGACGCGCTGGAAGCTGCAGCCCACCTGGCTGCGGCCGGCATCGCGGTGTCCGTGTGGCACGTCGCGCCCACAGCCACGCAGTCGCCGGAACGGGCCGCTGCCTGGCAGCGCGCGACAGCAGCGGGCGCGCGCCTGGTCGAGGCATTGCCGCCGGCTGCGCATGCCAGCAGCTGTCGCGCGCCGGGCGGCAACGGCGCCCTCATCGTCGGCGGTTTGCCCAACGCGGCACCGCCCGAGGCCGACCGGCAAATGGCAACCGTCGACGAATTTACGGCGGCAGCCTTGCAGGCGGCGGACTGGCAACTGGTGCTTGATGGCCTGTTCGGCATCGGCCTGGCGCGGCCCGTCGCCAGCGGCCTGCGCCAACTGGTGGAAGCAGTCAACCGGTTGCCTTGCCCGGTCCTCGCGCTCGACGTGCCGAGCGGCCTCGATGCCGACACCGGCGCCATCGTCGGGGCCGACGGCATCGCGCTGCGCGCCAGCCACACCATCACGTTTATCGGCGACAAGCCCGGCCTGCACACCAACGAGGGCCGCGACCATGCGGGTAGCGTCGAGGTGGCGAACCTGGACATCGACCCGGCGCTGTTCCCGCCGACGCCACTGCATCTGAACCAGCCGGGGCTGTTCTCAGGCTACCTGCATGCGCGGCGCCACAGCGGCCACAAGGGCACTTACGGCAATGTTGCCGTCATCGGCGGCGGGCCCGGCATGCGCGGGGCGCCGCTCCTGTCGGCACGCGCGGCGCTGCACGCCGGCGCCGGCCGCGTCTACGTGCTGTTTCCCGAAGATCCGTTGCCAGCCGATAGCGGCCAGCCCGAACTGATGTGCCGCCTGGCCGACGGCTACGACTTCGAGCACGCCACGCTGGCCATCGGCCCCGGCCTCGGCGACTCGGCCACGGCCGCAGACCTGCTGGCGCGCGCCATCGCCAGCAACAGCGCATTGCTGATCGACGCCGACGCCCTCAACCTGCTGGCCCGCGACCCGCATTTGCAGCACGCCCTCGCCCACCGCAACAAGACCGCCGTGCTGACGCCCCATCCACTGGAAGCGGCGCGGTTGCTGGGCGCCACCGTGGCCACCGTGCAGGCCGACCGCGTGGCCGCAGCACGCACGCTGGCCGCGCGCCTGCAGGCGGTGGTGGTATTGAAGGGTTCGGGCACCGTGATCGCCGCGCCGGACGGCCACTGCGTGATCAACCCCACCGGCAACCCGGCGCTGGCCACGGCCGGTACCGGCGACGTCTTGTCCGGCGTTTGTGCCGCACTGCTGGCGCAAGGTTGCCCGCCGTGGCCGGCTACGCTGGCGGCAGTGTGGCTGCATGGCGCGGCAGCCGATGCGCTGGTGACCAGCGGCATCGGCCCGATCGGCATGACGGCCGGTGAACTGGTGCCGGCGATCCGCACTGCCCTGAACCGGCTCGCTAGCTGAACAAGAACCAGCCTGCTGCAACGCAACCCAATACCACCAGCCACGGCGGCAGCTTCCACCACATCAGCGCGGCCAGCGCAACCAGTGCCAGCGCCAGGTCACGCCACCCAAGCATGGCGCCGGTCCATACCGGGTCGTACAAGGCCGCCAGCAGCAAGCCCACCACGGCCGCATTCATGCCGGCCAGCGCCGCCTGGGCGCGACGGTTGCCTCTCAGATCACGCCAGAACGGCAAGGCACCGGCCAGCAGCAGGAACGACGGCAGGAAAATCGCCAGCAGGCAGATCGCGCCGCCGAGCCAGCCCGACGGCCCGACCGTCATCGACGCGCCAAGAAAGGCCGCAAACGTGAATAGCGGCCCCGGCACGGCCTGCGCTGCGCCGTAGCCGGCCAGGAACGTCTGCTTGCCTACCCAGCCACTGGGCACCACCTCGGCCTGCAACAGCGGCAGCACCACGTGGCCGCCACCGAACACCAGCGCACCGCTGCGATAGAACGCGTCCGCCATGGCCAACGGCTGGCCCGGCAGCCATTGCACCGCCAGCGGCAGGCCGATCAGCAGCGAGCAGAACAGGGCAAGCCACAGGGCGCCGGCGCGGCGGCCGATCATGATCGGCAAGCTCACCGGCGGATCGCCGGCACCGGACCGGAACAGCAGCAGCCCGATGATGCCGGCAGCAGCGATCACGCCCACCTGTGCCCATGCCGACGGGGCCAGCACCACGCAACCGGCGGCACCGGCCATCAGCAGCACGCGCGGCAGATCGGTGCACAGCTTACGCGCCATGCCCCATACCGCCTGCGCCACCACGGCCACCGCCACGACTTTCAGGCCGTGCACGACACCAGCCGACAACAGCTGACCGTGCCGGGCCATGCCCAGCGCAAACAGAATCAGGAGGATGGCCGACGGCAGAGTGAAACCGGCCCAGGCCGCCAACGCCCCGGCGTACCCGGCGCGCAAGAGCCCCAGCGCCATGCCCACCTGGCTGCTGGCGGGGCCGGGCAGGAACTGGCACAGCGCCACCAGGTCGGCGTAGTCCGCTGCCGTGACCCAGCGCCGTCGCGTCACGAACTCGTCGTGAAAATAGCCGAGATGGGCGATGGGGCCGCCAAACGACGTCAGCCCCAGGCGCAAAAAAATCACGAACACACCCAAGCCCGCGCGCCAGCGGTGGCGCGCGTCGTTCAACGCCGCACCAGGTCCGCTTCGATGGCCTTCAGGAAGGCGCGCTGCGACCATTCCAGGTCGTTGACCACGATGGCCGGCGTGTAGAACGTGGCGGCGCTGCGCGGGCGGTTGACCACCACCTTGGACGGCACCACCACCGACGCCAGGCCCGACTTCAGAGGCTCGAGGCGAATGTCGGTGTACGACGAGTCGGCCGCGCTGGGCGCCCCGATCAGTTTCGTGTTCGGGAACAGCGAGAACACGTCGAGCGCTTCCAGGCAGGCGCCCGTGCATTGGCCCGGTACCACCACGTACACCGGCTTGGTGAACGGGGCCGGATCGCCGGGCAGGTTCTCGGCGCGGTCGCTGTCGCTGACCGGGTCGCGGCGGGCCGGATCGGGATAGAATTTTTCATCGCGGGACTGGGCGGCCAGCATGCCTTGAGCGACCACGGCCGGATCGTAATCCAGTTGGCGGCGCTGCTGTTCGGACAGGTCTGCCGCTTCGAACGACGTGTGGGCGATGTTGGCGAACGACGCGCGCCACAGCACCGCCTGGCGCGCCTGCGCCACCTTGAGGCGGCGGTTGACGCGGGCCTCGCCCCACAGCGCACGCGCCAGGTTCAGGCCCCAGACGGCATCGCCGCCCTGGTTGCCGCGCAGGTCGATCACCACGGCGTTGGCGTCGAGGTAGCGCTGGCGGCCCGCCTGCACTTCGGCCAGCATGGCGCCGTAGGCGGCGCGCTCGGTGTCGTTGGGCTGGAACGTGGGCAGCGCGAACCAGTGCAGGCCGTAGCGCGGCGTGCTGACGCCGATCGGCAGCGTCACGCCGTTGAAACTGTCGTCGCGCAGGCGCTGGGCCGCTTCGTCCATCGCGCGCCAGCTGAGCGTAAGGCGCGATTCGCGGCCTTCGTCAATGAAGATGCACTGGACGGGCAAGGTAATGAAGGGGTTGCCCTGGTCGATGAAGACGTCGGGCGCAAACGTCCACCACGGGCCGGTGCCGCCGCTGCGCTGGCCGAAGCCGAACACATTGGTTTCCACCAGTTGCGCGATCGGCTTGCCGTCGCAGTCGGCGATGCGCGCGCCCACGGCCGGGCCGCCGGGCGTGGTGGCGGCCACGAACATATTGTCGCCGCGCCAGGCGGTGATGAAGCCGGGCCAGCGCGGCGCCGCCGGCGGCATGTCCTTCAGCACCACGCCGGCACGGCCATCGCCGAGCAAGGCGTTGAAGTGCTGCAGCGCGGCCGCGTAGCCGGCGCCGTCGCGCACCCTGGAAGCCAGCGCCTGGCCGCCTTCGCGTGCTTTTTCGAGATTACGGGCAAAATCGGGGTTGGCTGGATCGACCGTGCCCGGGTGGTCGTCGAGCGTGATCAGGTAGGCAGCTTCGACATCGGCGACCGCGGCCTGGCGCCACTGCTCGGCGGACATGCTGGGAGCCGGTGCTGGCGCCGGCCGCTGGGCCGGACCCTGGGCATAAGCGGCGGCTACGGCAAAGGCCAGCAAGCAACCGGCGCCGCATCGGCGCGCGGATTTTTTTAAAGATGCGATCGACATGCTTGCTCTCCTGATCACACCAGCCGCCCGGCGGCAATCGTGATCGTGCGGCCGCAGCGCGCAGCCATCGATTGGTCGTGCGTGACCAGTACCAGGGTGGAGCCATGCTGGCGGTTCAATTCGAACATCAGCTGGATCACCGCCTCGCCGGTGGCCGCATCGAGGCTGCCGGTCGGTTCGTCGGCAAACAGCAACGGCGGCTCGCTGACGAACGCGCGCGCCAGCGCCACGCGCTGCTGCTCGCCGCCCGACAGATATTTGGGATAATGCTTGAGGCGCGACGACAGGCCCACCCGGCCCAGCATCGCTTCGGCCTTGTCGCGCGCGCCTGCCACGCCGGCCAGTTCCAGCGGCAGCATGACGTTTTCCAGCGCGGTCAGGTGCGCCAGCAGCTGGAACGACTGGAACACGAAGCCCAGCTTTTCCTTGCGCAGCGCAGCGCGGCCGTCTTCATCGAGTGCATAGATGTCGACGCCGTCCAGGATCACCTTGCCGGCGCTGGGCGTGTCCAGCCCGGCCAGCAAGCCGAGCAAGGTGGACTTGCCGGAACCGGACGCGCCCACGATGGCAAGCGTCTCCGCCCGTTGCACGGTAAAATCGACCTCATGCAGGATCGTCAGTTCGCCGCTGGCGTCGGCCACGCGCTTGGCGAGGCCGCTGACGGCGATGGCGGCCGAGGCGTGGTTCGCCGCAGCACTGCCGGCGGTAACATCGGCTGCATGGAATCCGGGACCATCCGGCACGAAATTGGAAGACGCTTTAGGGAAATCAGGCATGCGCAATATGGAAATGAAGTTAGCAAAGAATCTGAGTGTACACGTCGCGGCGGCCTGGCTCATGGTGGCGGCAGCGGCGAGCGCCCATTCTGCACCAAAAACCGTCCTCGTGCTTGGCGACAGCCTCTCTGCGGAGTACGGCCTGGCCCGGGGCACGGGCTGGGTGGCGCTGGCAGAAAAGAAAGTGAAAGACCAGAAACTCGATGCCGAAATCGTCAACGCCAGCGTCAGCGGCGAGACCACCAGCGGCGGCCGTAGCCGCCTGCCGGCCCTGCTGACCAGGCACAAGCCGGCGCTGGTGGTGATCGAACTGGGCGCCAACGACGGTCTGCGCGGCCTGCCGGTAGCTGCGGCCCAGGCCAATCTCAAGGCCATGGCAGATACTGCCGGCAAGTCTGGCGCCAAGGTGATGCTGGTCGGCATGCGCATCCCGCCCAACTATGGCCGCGACTATTCCGACAAATTCTACGCGATGTACGGCACCCTGAGCCGCGAGCTGAAAGCGCCGCTGGTGCCGTTCATGCTCGACGGCGTGGCCGAGAAAACCGAGATGTTCCAGCCCGACCGCCTGCACCCGCTCGCTGAAGCGCACCCTACCATTCTCAACAATATCTGGCCCGTGCTGGAAAAATCGATCAAGGCAAAATGAAATATCCGGAAGTACTCGGCATCAACGACGTCCTGCCTCAACTGGCCAGCTTCGACGCCATCATCGACGCCCGCAGCCCGGGCGAGTTCGCGCAGGACCACCTGCCCGGCGCCATCAACGCGCCGGTGCTCGACGACGAGCAGCGTGTCCGCGTGGGCACCATGTACAAGCAGATCGGCGCGTTCGAAGCCAAGAAGCTGGGCGCGGTGCTGGTGGCGAAAAATATCGCCAGCCACATCGAGCAATTGTGGCTCGAACAACCGCGCGAATGGCGCCCACTGGTCTATTGCTGGCGCGGCGGCAACCGCAGCGGCTCGATGGCCCACATCCTCTCCAAGATCGGCTGGCCCGTGGTCCAGCTCGACGGCGGCTACAAGGCGTTTCGCGCCGAGGTCAATGCTGCCTTGGAACTGGCGCCGCAACTGCGCTTCAAGGTGATTTGCGGCACCACCGGCAGCGGCAAAAGCCGTTTACTGGAAGTGCTGGCCGCGCAAGGTGCGCAAGTGCTGGACCTGGAACAACTGGCCGCGCACCGGGGCTCGGTGCTGGGCCACCTGCCCAGCCAGGCGCAGCCGAGCCAGAAGGCGTTTGAAACCCGCATCTGGGATTGCCTGCGCCGCTGCGACCCGGCACTGCCGGTGTTCGTGGAATCGGAAAGCAAAAAAGTCGGCAACCTGCGCGTGCCGGCCGCGTTGATGGACACCATGCGCGGCGCCGACTGCATCGCGCTCACATTGAGCCGCGCCGACCGCGTGCGGCTGCTGATGGAAGACTATGCGCATTTCCTGGTCAGTCCGGCCACCCTGAATGCGCAACTCGAACATTTGACCGCCTTGCATGGCAAGGAAAAGATTCGCCGCTGGCAATCGATGGCCGACAGCGGCGCCATGCCGCAACTGGTCGATGAATTACTGGCCGAGCATTACGATCCCGCCTATTTGCGCTCGATCGACCGCAATTTCGTGCGGTATGGCGATGCTGTGCCGCTGGCGCTTGGCGATATCGGCGCCGCCGATTTCCTGTCCGGGGCGCGCTGGCTGATCGAGAACGTGCACTGAGATTTTTGCAGGTGCAATAAAAAAGGGCCGCGTGATGAACGCGGCCCTTTTTACGTGTTGCTGATTACTCTTTAACTTCCGTCACGGTGGTCGTGACGATAGGCTTGAGGATCTTGACCTTGGCGCGCTGCTTGAGCAGCTCGATGTACTCGTACATCTCTTGCTGGGCAATGATGGTACCAATCTGCTCGGCTTCCTGCTTGCGACGCTCGGCATCCTGCTCGGCAGGCTGCTGCACCTTGCCGATACGGTACACGCTGTAACCCATGCCTGGCAGTTCCACCCCCACGTAGGCTGGCAGCTTGCTGGTATCGGCTTTCATCACTTCTTGCAGGGCCACGCCGTTCAGGCCTTCCGGCTTGCTGCGCGACACCAGCTTGGCAGGACCGAAACCGGTGGCGTCGCCAGCCTTCCTGGCGGCAGCCAGTTTCTCCGCGCCGGCTTTGCTGGCCAGCTTGGCAGCTTCTTCCATCGTCACGCGCTGGCGGATCGCCGCGTCGACCTCGGCCAGCGGACGCTTCGATGCCGGTTTGAACTCGACGATACGGCCGGCAACCAGGGTGCTTGGCGCCACTTCGATCGCTTCGGTATTGCTCTTCTTGCTGATCGAGTCGTTCGAGAACAGCGCGGTCAGGAACTTGGCGTTGTTGTACGGCGCAGGACCAGCTTGCGGCGACGGCGTGCGCGAGATATTGCTGGCAGTCTCGATTTTCAGGCCCAGCTTGTCGGCAGCCGGCTTCAGGCTGTCCGATTGCTCGTACACGGTGTTGGTGAACGCTTCAGCCATTTCCGAGTATTTTTTCGACGCTTGCGAGGTTTTCAGTGCATCGGCCACTTCGGTTTTCACCGATTCCAGCGGCTTGACCACGGCAGGCTTCAATTCGGTCACGGTCAGCACGTGGAAACCGTAGTCCGACTGTACCGGATCGCTGATCTCGCCCTGCTTGAGCTTCATCACGGCAGCTTCCAGCGGCGCCGGCAGGCTGCCCTTGGTCACGTAGTCGAGGTCGCCGCCCTGCTCGGCCGAAGGGTCTTCCGACTTGGCCTTGGCGATCTTGGCGAAGTCGCCTGGCGTCTTGCGTACTTCGGCAGCAATCGCTTCGGCCTTGGCCTTGGCGGCTGCGGTGTCGGCAGCGCTCGCGCCTTTTTTCAGTGCCACCAGGATGTGCGCGGCACGGCGGCTTTCCGGGGTGGTGAACGCAGCCTGGTTGGCCTCGTAGTACTTGGCGATGTCGGCGTCGGTCACTTTTACCTGGCTCAGCACGGCGTCGTTGTTGAGCACCACGTATTCGATCTTCGCTTGTTCCGGGATTTCGAAGAACTTGCTGTTCTTGTCGTAGAACGCCTTGACCATGGCGTCGGTGACTTTGACTTGGGGCACGAACTCGGTGATCGGCAGCGCCAGTTCCTGCACTTCACGCTCTTGCGAACCGATGTTCGACAGCGTGGTCGCGACCGCGCGCGGTGCGAAACCGGTGCTTTGCACGGCGCCGCCCAGTTGTTGCAGGGCCATGTCGCGGCGCATGCGGGCGTCGTTCATGGCCGGCGTCAAGCCTTGCGAGGCCAGGATGGCCTTGTAGCGCTCCATGTCGAAATTGGCGGCGCCGCCAAACAGGTCCATGATTGCGCGCTGCAGCTGGGCATCGCTGATGGTCAGGTTGGAACGGGTCACTTCCACGCCGATCGCGCGTTCGGCGATCAACTGGTCGAGGATGTTTTGTTTGAACTCGGGCGTGTCGAACATTTTCTGGTCGAACTGCGCGCCCATGCGCTGGCGATAACTGTCGAGCTGGTTGCGCAAGGCGTTGTCAAATTCTTGCTGGGTCAGCGGTTGACCGCCAACCTTGGCGATGGTGGTCGCATCGTCGCCAAAACCTTTGTAGCTTTCGAGACCGACTAAGGCAAACGACGGGACGATGATGATCGCCAGGAGAATCTGCATCAAACGTTGATGATTACGAATAAATTCAAACATGGTCAGCCAATTCGGATTGATAGGGACTTGCACATACAAAAATGGCGAACTCGCGTCCGCCAATTCCACCGGATTTTACAGCGCACACACCTCTATAGCAAGGGTAATCATGGCAGTTTGCCATGGGCGGCGGGCTCGTGTTTAAGCTGAAATTAATCAGTTTTAAGATTATCTTGGCGAAATATAACGCACAAAAGAAAAACCCCGCAGCTATTACTAGCTGCGGGGTATCTTGTTCTTGGCGGAGCGGACGGGACTCGAACCCGCGACCCCCGGCGTGACAGGCCGGTATTCTAACCAACTGAACTACCGCTCCTTTGACACTTCCATTTACTGCTTTGCTGCATAATCTAACCAGCTGCTGGCGGAGCGGACGGGACTCGAACCCGCGACCCCCGGCGTGACAGGCCGGTATTCTAACCAACTGAACTACCGCTCCAGCATCTTGCTAGGTGCAACATTGTACTACAAGGCACTACATTTTGCAAACCCTGGTGGGCGGTGAGAGGCTCGAACTCCCGACCTAAGCCTTGTAAGGGCTCCGCTCTACCAACTGAGCTAACCGCCCCAGTTTTTGCCATCGCCAGCAGCTAATTGACGTTAGCTGCTCACCGAAGTCCGTTAGTTTACAGCATCTTTCAAAGCTTTGCCAGCTTTAAATTTAGGAACTTTTGCTGCTTCAATAGTGATTTCTTCCTTGGTGCGCGGGTTGCGGCCGGTACGGGCGGCGCGTTCGCTCACGGAGAAGGTACCGAAGCCGACCAGGGTCACGCTGTCGTTCTTTTGCAGGGTGGTGGTCACACCGTCGATTACGGCATCCAGCGCGCGCGCAGCAGCCGCTTTCGAGATATCAGCGGAAGTAGCGATATGGTCGATCAATTCAGTCTTATTCAAAGCAGTTCCCCGTCACATAAGTTATAACATTTAGCCCGTCGATTTATCGTTGATGCACTTGATAAATCGCGGCCGAGAAAAATCTCAGGCCGTATTAAACAAGCCAGCGTACTTCCCTGTCAAGGTTGGCACTGTAGAAAAGTAGGTAAAAATAAAAAACAGGCGCCATAAAAGCGCCTGTTTTGGTAAAACAAGATACTAAAAACGAATAAGTGTTAGTGCTTTACCACTTCCGTTTGGCCGTCGGGTTTGGCAGCGGCAGCAGCCACCGCTTCCACCGGCGCGGTCTCCGTCAGCGGTTCAGGCTGGCGTTCCAGGGCCACTTCCAGCACCTTGTCGATCCAGCGCACCGGCACGATTTCGAGCTTGTTCTTGACGTTGTCCGGAATATCGGCCAGGTCCTTGACGTTCTGCTCGGGAATCAGCACGGTCTTGATGCCACCGCGCTGGGCCGCCAGCAGTTTCTCTTTCAGGCCGCCGATCGGCAATACTTCGCCGCGCAGCGTGATCTCGCCCGTCATGGCCACGTCGGCGCGGACCGGAATACCCGTGAATACCGACACCATCGCCACCGTCATCGCCGCACCGGCCGATGGACCGTCCTTCGGCGTTGCACCTTCCGGCACGTGGATGTGGATGTCGCTCTTCTCGAACACTTCGTTCTTGATGCCGAGGCGGTTGGCACGGCTGCGCACCACGGTGCGGGCCGCTTCGATCGACTCCTTCATCACGTCGCCCAGGGTACCGGTGCGGATAACCCCACCTTTACCCGGCATCGACACGGCCTCGATGGTCAGCAGATCGCCGCCCACTTCGGTCCAGGCCAGGCCAACGACTTGACCGATCTGGTTTTCTTTCTCGGCCACGCCAAAATCGTAGCGGCGCACGCCCAGGAACTTGTCCAGGTTTTTCGGCGTGACCAGCACTTTTTTGTCGGACTTTTTCAGCAGCAGCATCTTGACGACCTTGCGGCAGATCTTCGAGACTTCGCGTTCCAGCGACCGCACACCGGCTTCGCGCGTGTAGTAGCGGATGATATCGCGCAACGTGGCTTCCGATACCGAGATTTCCTCTTCCTTCAGGCCGTTGTTCTTGATCTGTTTAGGGAGCAAATAACGCAGCGCGATATTGGTCTTCTCGTCCTCGGTGTAACCCGACAGGCGGATCACTTCCATGCGGTCGAGCAGCGCCGGCGGAATGTTGTACGAGTTTGACGTCGCCACGAACATCACGTCCGAGAGGTCGAAATCCACTTCGATGTAGTGGTCAGAGAACGTGTGGTTCTGTTCCGGGTCCAGCACCTCGAGCAGGGCCGACGACGGATCGCCACGGAAATCGGCGCCCATCTTGTCGATCTCGTCGAGCAGGAACAACGGGTTGCGCACGCCGACTTTCGACAGCGATTGCAGCACCTTGCCCGGCATCGAGCCGATGTAGGTACGACGGTGACCGCGGATCTCGGCCTCGTCGCGCACGCCGCCCAGGGCCATGCGCACGAACTTGCGGTTCGTGGCGCGGGCGATGGACTGGCCCAGCGAGGTTTTACCCACGCCCGGAGGACCGACGAAGCACAGGATCGGTGCTTTCAGTTTGTCCACGCGTTGTTGCACCGCGAGGTATTCCAGGATGCGTTCCTTGACCTTGTCCAGGCCATAGTGTTCGCCTTCCAGTACTTTCTCGGCGTTCGACAGGTCGTTGTTGACCTTGGACTTTTTCTTCCACGGCAGGCTCACCAGCGTGTCGATGTAGTTACGCACGACGGTGGCTTCGGCCGACATCGGCGACATCAGCTTGAGTTTTTTCAGCTCGGCAGTGGCCTTGTCCAGCGCTTCCTTCGGCATCTTGGCCAGCGCGACTTTCTTCTCGAGTTCGTCCAGGTCGGCGCCGTCCTCGCCCTCGCCCAGTTCTTTCTGGATGGCCTTGACTTGCTCGTTCAGGTAGTACTCGCGCTGCGATTTTTCCATCTGGCGCTTGACGCGGCCACGGATGCGTTTTTCCACTTGCAGGATGTCGAGTTCGCCTTCGAGCTGGCCCAGCAGGTGCTCGAGGCGCTTGGCCACGCTGAAGATTTCCAGGATGACTTGCTTCTGCTCGAGCTTGAGCGGCAGGTGCGCAGCCACGGTATCGGCCAGGCGGCCGGCGTCGTCGATGCCCGACAGCGAAGCGAGGATTTCAGGTGGAATCTTTTTGTTCAGTTTGACGTACTGGTCGAACTGCTGAACGATGGCGCGGCGCATCGCTTCGATTTCCGAATCGTCGCCCAGCTCGGAGTCGAGCGGCGTCAGGTCGGCCACGAAGTGCGTCGGCGTGTCGGTGATCTTGTTGATGCGTGCGCGCTGGGCGCCCTCGACCAGCACCTTGACGGTGCCATCAGGCAGCTTGAGCATTTGCAGAATATTGGCCACGCAGCCGATTTCGTAGATATCGGAAGCAGAAGGTTCATCCTTGGCAGCCGCTTTTTGCGCAGCAAGCATGATGCTCTTGCCCTGCTCCATTGCGGCTTCCAGCGCCTTGATCGATTTCGGGCGTCCTACGAACAGCGGTATCACCATATGCGGAAAAACGACGACATCCCGCAACGGCAATAACGGCAGTTGAGTTTGCTCTGTTAATTTGGAAGTTGTCATGGCGTACCTTATGTGAAAGCGTGAAGATGATGTGGCGATGGTCTGCCCAATCACAAGACCGAACTACAAGAAATAATACTACGGATGAAAGAATATTGCCCGGAGCGTAGTCACGTGACGGTCTCGCTGATAATCCAATAAAAAAGCCACGCGCAACAGCTGCTGTCACGCGTGGCTTTTCGATGGAAGCCTGCTCTGTCTTGATTTAAATTGTACCGCCTGGCCCGGAGGATGCGAAAAGATTTTTACATCGATCCGGGATAAGTGTGCACCTCTTAATTAATTCTCACCAGACGCTTTAGCCGGTTCCTGGTAAATCAATAAAGGTTTAGCGCCGCTGGTAATGGTATTTTCATCAATAACCACTTTTACGACATTGGTTTCATTCGGCAGCTCGTACATGGTATCGAGCAGCGCATGTTCCAGGATCGAACGCAGGCCACGGGCGCCGGTCTTGCGCGCCAGTGCTTTCTTGGCGATCGCGTGCAGGGCGGCCGGGCGAATTTCCAGCTCGGCGCCTTCCATGTCGAGCAGCTTGGCGTATTGCTTGACCAGCGCATTCTTTGGCTCGACCAGGATCTGGATCAGCGCCTCTTCGGTCAGCTCGGCGAGCGTGGCCACGACCGGCAGACGGCCGACCAGTTCCGGGATCAGGCCGAACTTGATCAGATCTTCCGGTTCCGCATCGAGCATCACTTCGCTGTTGCTGCGCTCTTTCTTGCTCTTCACGCTGGCCGAGAAACCGATGCCCGATTTTTCCGAACGGTTGGAAATGACCTTGGCCAGGCCGTCAAACGCACCGCCGCAAATGAACATGATGTTGGTGGTGTCGATCTGCACGAAGTCCTGGTTCGGATGCTTGCGACCGCCCTGTGGCGGCACCGAGGCCATGGTGCCCTCGATCAGTTTCAACAGCGCCTGCTGCACGCCTTCGCCCGACACGTCGCGGGTGATCGACGGATTGTCGGACTTGCGCGAAATCTTGTCGATCTCATCGATGTAGACGATGCCGCGCTGGGCTTTTTCCACATCGTAGTTGCAGCTTTGCAGCAGCTTCTGGATGATGTTTTCCACGTCTTCACCGACGTAACCGGCTTCGGTCAGGGTGGTGGCGTCGGCGATCACGAACGGCACGTTGAGCATGCGCGCCAGGGTTTGCGCCAGCAGGGTCTTACCCGAGCCGGTAGGACCGACCAGCAAGATGTTGCTCTTGGCCAGTTCGATATCGTCTTTTTTGCCGAGGTGCTTGAGGCGCTTGTAGTGGTTGTACACCGCCACCGACAGGATGCGCTTGGCCGTTTGCTGACCGATCACGTACTGGTCGAGCAGATCCTTGATCTCGTTCGGGGTGGGCAGATCCGACTTGGCGCCGGTCACCGATTCCACGGCCGAGGTTTCGTCGCGGATAATGTCGTTACACAGATCGATGCACTCGTCGCAAATGAACACCGACGGCCCGGCGATCAATTTCTTTACCTCGTGCTGGCTCTTGCCGCAAAACGAGCAGTACAGTAATTTTTCGCCGCTGGAGGTTTTTTTGTCTGACATGGGGCAATTTTCTCTAGTTACAGGAGGCAAGCATGAATGCAGAAATGTCCGCTAAGCCACATGCTACCCGAAATAAAAACGAAACGCCCGAACGTTTGATCGCCCGGGCGTTTCATGGCAATTCGTCAGCGATATTGCGGAGATCGCGAAGCCCGCAGATCAGGCACGATTGGTCAGTACCTGGTCGATAATGCCGTACTCTACCGCTTCTTCGGCCGACATGAAACGGTCGCGATCGGTATCTTTGGCGACCTGTTCGATCGATTGACCGGTACGGTCAGCCATGATCGAGTTCAGGCGATGGCGCAGATACAGGATTTCCTTGGCCTGGATTTCGATATCCGACGCCATGCCTTGCGAACCACCCGATGGCTGGTGAATCATGACGCGCGAGTTAGGCAGCGAGAAGCGCTTGCCCTTGGCGCCGGCAGCCAGCAGGAAGGCGCCCATGGACGCGGCGATGCCGGTGCACAGGGTGGACACTTCAGGCTTGATGAACTGCATGGTGTCGAAGATCGCCAGGCCGGCCGATACCGAGCCGCCAGGGGAATTGATGTACAGCGAGATGTCCTTGTCCGGATTTTCGCTCTCCAGGAACAGCAGCTGGGCCACGAACAGGTTGGCCATCTGGTCGTTGACAGGGCCAACGAGGAAGATCACGCGTTCCTTGAGCAGGCGCGAGTAAATGTCGTACGAGCGCTCACCACGGCCGCTTTGTTCGACCACCATCGGGATCAAACCAAGGGCTTGGGTGTCCAGTGCAGGATTACGGTCGGCGTTACCAATATAACCAGTCATTCTTTTTCCTTGTGAAGCAGCTAGGGCCCAGAGGGAGGAACGGCGGCGTCAGCGATATCGCCCCGCTTGCGCGGAACGACGATGCTTGCGCCGCCGATTGCACTCTATTCTAGCCTAGCTGGATTACGCTTGTGCGTTGCTTCCCATCAGTTCGTCAAAGGCAATACCCTTGGACGACGTTTTCGACAGGCCCAGCACGTAGTTGACGACGTTTTCTTCCAAAACAAGGGCTTCGACTTCAGCCAGACGGCGACGATCGCTATAGTAGTATTTCAGCACTTCGCGTGGGTCTTCGTAGCTTTGGGCGAAGTCTTCGATTTGCGCTTTGACTTGCTCAGGCTGGGCTTGCAGGTTGTTTTCACCGACCAGTTGCGACAGGATCAGGCCCAGGCGTACGCGACGCTCGGCTTTGTCTGCGAACAGTTCTGGTGGGAATGGCACGTCCTTGACGTTCATGCCGCGCTGCGCCATGTCCTGCCGGGTGATTTCAGCCAGGCGCTCGGTGTCCTGGGCGATCAGCGACTGTGGCACGTCCAGGGTGGCGGTTTTCACCAGCGCATCCATGACAGCTTCCTTGTTGCGGGCTTTCACACGGCCAGCGACTTCGCGTTCCAGGTTGACCTTGATGTCTTCGCGCATTTTGGCGATGTCGCCGTCAGCCACGCCCAGCGACTTGGCGAACTCGCCGTCAACTTCCGGCAGGTGCGCCCATTCCAGCTTTTTCAGGGTGATGGTGAACGAGGCGGTTTTGCCGGCCACGTCTTTACCATGGTAGTCCTCTGGGAAAGCCAGTGGGAAGGTCTTGGCTTCGCCAACTTTCAGGCCGATGGTGGCAGCTTCGAATTCCGGCAGCATGCGGCCTTCGCCCAGCACGAACGGGTAGTCTTCAGCTTTGCCGCCTGGGAATTCAACGCCGTCGATCGAGCCGACGAAGTCAACGGTAGCGCGGTCGCCGTTGGCAGCAACCGGCTCGCCGCCGTCGCCGTGTTCGCCAGCTTCGCCCTTGGTGTGGAAGTGCACGCGCTGCTTGCGCAGGATGTCGATGGTCTTGTCGATTTCGACGTCGGTGACGTCAGCTTTGACGGTTTCGATTTCCACGGTGGTCAGGTCGCCGACCTGCACTTCCGGGTAAACTTCGAAAGTTGCGTCGAAGGACAGCACGCCGGCTGGCGACTCTTCCTTCGGCACGATGTTCGGGTAGCCGGCAACGCGCAGTTGGGCTTCGTTCGCGGCGTCGTTGAAAGCACGGCCAACTTTATCATTCAGCACTTCGGTTTCGATCTGATAACCGAATTGTGCTGCGACCATTTTCATAGGTACTTTGCCCGGACGGAAGCCTGGTGCTTTAGCCGTTTTGGCTTGCACTTTCAGGCGCTTCTCTACTTCAGCGCGGACTTCGGTCAGCGGGAAGGAGATCGTGATACGACGTTCGAGTTTGCCCAAGGTTTCGACTGCAGTTGCCATGTAAAAATCGTCCAAAAAAATATAATACAGTTGGTGCGAGGAGGGGGACTCGAACCCCCACACCATTGCTGGCGTCAGGACCTAAACCTGGTGCGTCTACCAATTTCGCCATCCTCGCGGCATGTTTGCACAAAAGCAAAGGGCGACCCGTAAGTGAAAACGGTCGCCCTTACCCCGGTAGACTCGGGGGCTTTCAACTTCAACGCGATATTCTAACGGGTTTTTTTTAGCGGGTGTGGTGTTTTTTAAACCAACCGGATTAATGCACCATTTTTCACTGATTTTCCCGTTATTCCACGCTATTAGCAGGTTTCGCAACCGGCTTTTTGACGCGGAACCACGCTGCATACAAGGCCGGCAGGAACAGCAGCGTTAATGCCGTTGCCAAAATCAGTCCGCCCATGATGGCCACCGCCATCGGGCCCCAGAATACCGAGCGCGACAACGGGATCATCGCCAGCGCTGCGGCGGCCGCCGTCAGGATGATCGGCCGGCAGCGGCGCACGGCCGATTCGACGATCGCGGTCCACGGATCGTGGCCCGCAGCAATGTCCTGCTCGATCTGATCCACCAGGATCACCGAGTTACGGATGATCATGCCGAACAGCGCAATGATGCCCAGGTTGGCGACAAAGCCCAGCGGCCGGCCCAGCAGCAGCAAGGCCATCGCCGCCCCGGCCACGCCAAGCGGCCCGGTCAGGAACACCAGCAGCGCCCGCGAGAAACTATGCAGCTGCAACATCAACAGCGTGAAGATGATGAAGATCGCCAGCGGCAGGTTGGCCGCAATCGAGGCTTCGGCCGTACCGCTGTCGGCTGCCGCCCCCTTGATAGTGATCGCATAGCCGGCCGGCAAGGCCGCGCGCAAGGCTTTCAGTTCCGGCTCGATCTGGCTCGACACGGTCGGCCCCTGGATATGGTCGCCGACGTCGGCCTGCACGGTAATCGCCCATTCGCGCCCTTCGCGCCACACCACGCCCGGCTCCCACACGAAATGCGCGCGCGCCAGCTGGCTGATCGGCACGTACTTGCCGCTGGCGGTCGGGATATTGGTGTCGTTGAGTACCGAAATCGTGTTGCGCTCCTCGATCGGCTGGCGGATCTGGATATCGATCAGCCGGATATCTTCGCGGAACTGCCCCACCGTGGTGCCGGACAAAATGGTGTTGGCGGCGCGCATCACCGTTTGCGACGTGACGCCCAGCGCGCGCATCTTGTCCTGGTCCAGGTCCAGGCGCAGCACCTTGACCGACTCGTTCCAGTTGTCATTGACGCCGATCGCATTCGGATTGGCGCGCATGATGTCCTTGACCTGGTCGGCAATCGCGCGCACCTTGGCTACCTCGGTGCCGGTCACGCGGAACTGCACCGGGTACGGTACCGGCGGGCCGTTCGGCAGCAGCTTTACCCGGCCACGCACTTCGGGGAAATCTTTCTCGAAGACCCTGGTGATCTGGTCACGCAGCGCCGCCCGCGCCGCCAGGTCCTTGGGCAGCACGACGATTTGCGACACGTTCGATTGCGGGAAGATCTGATCGAGCGGCAGATAGAAGCGCGGGCTGCCGGTGCCGACATAGCTGGTCACGCTGACCACGCCCGGCAGCCTGGTCACGAACGCCTCGAACTTTTTCACCTGCGCTTCGTTGGCGGCAAAGCTGGTGCCTTCCGGCGTCCACAGCTCCACCATCAGCTCCGGTCGGCTGGAATCGGGGAAGAACTGCTTTTCGATGAAGTTGAAGCCGTAGATGCCGAGCGCAAACACCAGCAAGGTCGCGGCAATGGTGGTCTTGCGGAACTCCACGCACCAGTTGACCACGGCGCGGAAGCGGCGGAAACCGGGCGTATCGAAGATGTCGTGATCGCTGTGGCCATCGGCGTGCGGCTTCACCTTGAGCAGCAGGAAACCGAGATACGGCGTAAACGTCACCGCCACCACCCACGAAATGATCAGCGCCAAGGCATTGACCGAGAACAGCGAGAACGTGTATTCGCCAGCCGTCGACTTGGCCAGGCCGATCGGCAGGAAGCCCGCCACCGTGATCAGGGTGCCGGTCAACATCGGGATCGCGGTGGACGTGTAGGCGAAGGTCGCCGCGTCAAACCGCGACATGCCCTCCTCCATCTTGCGCACCATCATTTCCACCGCGATGATGGCGTCGTCGACCAGCAGGCCCAGCGCAATAATCAGCGCGCCGAGCGAAATCTTGTGCAGGTCGATGTCGAGCATGCGCATGAACAGGAACGTCACGGCCAGCACCAGCGGGATCGACAGCGCCACCACCAGGCCCGGGCGCACGTCGAGGCGGAACGGCTTGGTGTGCAAACCGAGCGCGACAAAGCTTACCGCCAGCACGATCAGCACCGCTTCGATCAGCGTATGGACGAATTCGCCCACCGACGCCTTGACCGCCTCGGGCTGGTCGGACACCCGCTCGAGCGTGATGCCGACCGGCAGCTTGGCCTTGATCTCGGCCACGGTCTTTTCCATGTTCTGGCCGAGGACGATGATATTGCCGCCCTTTTCCATCGACACGCCCAGGCCGATCACTTCCTTGCCATTGAAACGCATCTTGTCGCCCGGCGGATCCTGGTAGGCGCGCTTGATGGTGGCAAAGTCGCCGAGGCGGAACGTGGTGCCATTGGCGCGCAGTTCCAGCCGTTCCAGGTCTTTCGGCGTTGTCAGGGCGCCGGTCACCCGCACCTGCAGGTTGTCGGTGGGCGTGACCAGCACGCCGGTCGATTCCACGCTGTTTTGCGCGGCAATCTGGTTGGCAATGGTTTCGATCGGGATGCCAAGCTGGGCGAACTTCTTGTGCGAGAACTCGATGACCAGTTTTTCATCCTGCACGCCGAACAGCTCGACCTTGGCGACCGTGGGCACCTTGAGCAGGCGCTGGCGCACGAAATCGGCGTATTCCTTCACCTCCGCATAGTTGAAACCGTCGCCGGACAGCGCGAAGATCGAGCCATAGGTGTCGCCGAACTCGTCGTTGAAGAACGGACCGATCACCCCCGGCGGCAAGGTGCCGGCAATGTCGCCGATTTTCTTGCGTACCTGGTACCACGATGCGGGAACGTCCTTGGGCGACGTCGATTCGCGCAGTTTCAAAATGATCAGCGTCTCGCCCGGCTTGGAATAGCTGCTGATCTCGTCGATGCCCGGGGTTTCCTGCAGCTTCTTTTCCAGCTTGTCGGTGACCTGTTCAGCCATTTGCAGCGCGGTCGCGCCCGGCCACATGGCGCGCACGACCATGGCGCGGAACGTGAACGGCGGATCTTCGTCCTGGCCCAGGTTGCTGTAGGCGAGCGCGCCACCGATCAGGAGTACCGCCATCAGGTAGCGCGTCAGCGGAATATGTTCGAGCGCCCAGCGCGAGAGGTTGAAGCCACCCTTCATTTGACGGCCCCGGCCACTGCTTTCGATGGCGCCACCGGCACATCGTTACCGAGGATGGTCACTTTCTGTCCCGGCTTGAGCAGGTTGACGCCAGCGGTGACCACCGATTGCCCCGGCTTGACGCCGGCGGACAGTACCAGGTCGTTGCCGGCAGCGCCCGCCACGGTGACGGGCACCAGCTTGACCGCGCCGTTTTCCACCACCCACACCGAGGTGGCGGATTTTTCGTGGAACAGCGCCGTCAACGGCACCTTGATCTGCGGCGTGGCCGTGCGCGAGGCGAACTGCACCACGGCGGTCATGCCCAGCCTGGCGTTCAGCGTGTCGGGCACGGTCACCTTGGCGGTGTAGGTGCGGGTGGCCGGATCGGCCACCGGCGAAATTTCGCGGATCTTGCCGGCGACCGAGCGGCCCGGATCAGCCCACAGCCGCACGTGCACATCGGTGACCTGGCGCAGCGCATCGACCTTGTCTTCCGGCAAACCAATGACAATTTCCTTTTCGCCCGCCTTGGCCACCTGCACCACCGGCGTACCGGGCGACACCACCTGCCCCACTTCGGCATCGACCTGCGTGACCACGCCATCGACATCGGACGTCAAGGTGGCGTAGGCCGCCTGGTTGGACTGGCCGCTGTACAGCGCCTGCTGGGCATCGACCGACGCTTGCGCAGCGCGCAGGGTCGATTCCTTTTCATCGAGCACCGCTGGACTGACAAAATTCTTGCCGCGCAACTCGCGGTAACGCTGGACATCCGCCTTGGCCAGGTCGCGGCTGGTTTCCGCCGAACGCAGCGCGGCCATCGCCTGCGCCTGCGACAGTTTCAGATCCTGGGGATCGAGCGCCATCAGTACCTGGCCGCGCTTGACCAGCGTGCCGACATCGACCTGGCGGCTGACGATCTTGCCGCCCACGCGGAAGCCGAGGCGCGATTCCACCCGCGCCCGCACCTCGCCGGCAAATTCGGCATTGACATCGACGTCGCTGCCGGCCAGCACCATTACCCGCACCGGCCGGATATCCTCGGTCTTTTCGACCGGCTTGGAACAGGCAGCAAGCGCTGCACACGCAACGGCCATATATATAGTAGAAATACGAGGGGTGAAACAGGGGAATCTGGAGGAGACCACGATACTTTCCTTTTCCTTGCTCTGAGCGGCTTGAGGCACTACCATTACGGGTTGGAAATAAATGACTTTCCGTTAATTAATTATATGCCGAGCAAACTGGTTTGCAAATGACTTTTAAGTCATTTAATTCCGAAATTTGCCAATTTTGCTTTGGGTCAAGACTACATGTCGGTAGAACACTACGAAAACTTCCCTGTCGCGTCGATTTTATTGCCGAAGAGGTTGCGTCCGGCCGTCGAGGCCATCTACGCGTTTGCCCGCAGCGCCGACGACCTGGCCGATGAGGGCGACGCCACGCCGGAACAGCGCCTGGCGGACCTGGCCGCCTACGAAGCCGCGCTCGACCGCATCGCCGCCGGCGCCACCGAGCACAGCCCCGTGTTCGAACGGCTGGCCGTGGTGGTGCGTGAGTACGACCTGCCGCTCGCGCCCATGTACGCGCTGCTGTCCGCCTTCAAGCAGGACGTAACGGTGCACCGCTACGCCACCTACGGCGCCCTGCTCGATTACTGCGCGCGTTCGGCCAACCCGGTCGGCCGCCTGATGCTGCACCTGTACGGCCAGGCCACCGAAGAAAACCTGCGCGACTCGGACGCCATTTGCAGCGCGCTGCAACTGATCAACTTCCTGCAGGACGTGGCGATCGACCTGCACAAGGAGCGTATTTATTTACCGCTGGAAGACCTGAACCGCTACGCCATCCTGCCCGGCGCACTCGACGCACCGGACTCGCGCCCGCGCTGGCGCGCCATGATGAAGTTCGAAGTAACCCGTGCCCGCGCCCTGATGCAGAGTGGCGCGCCGCTGGCGCTGCGCATGAAGGGCCGCATCGGCTTCGAACTGCGCATGGTGGTGCAAGGCGGCTTGAAAATTCTCGATGAGATCGAGCGCGTGCAATACGATGTGTTCCGCCATCGGCCCAAGCTGGACCGGCGTGATTGGGTGGGCGTGTTCTGGTCGGCCGTACGCATGAAGCACAGGATGAAATCGGCCCCGTTACAAGGCGCGACACTATAAAATAGCGGCTTCGATAGGCCAACCTTGCTTTTTTATTCATGTCCCCCGACGACTACTGCCAGCAAAAGACCGCGCAAAGCGGCTCCAGTTTTTATTACAGCTTCCTGTTTCTCACGCCGGAGCGTCGTCGCGCCATCACTGCCCTGTACGCATTTTGCCGCGAGGTGGACGACACCGTCGATGATTGCACCGACGAGTCGGTCGCCCGCATCAAGCTGGAATGGTGGCGCAAGGAAATCGCCGGCATGTACGAAGGCCGCCAGTCGCACCCGGTGACGCAAGCGCTGCAGCCGCATCTCGCGGTGTACGACCTCAAGCAGGAACACTTGCAAGCCATCATCGACGGCATGGAGATGGACCTGAACCAGACCCGCTACCTCGACTACGCCGCGCTCACGCGCTATTGCTGGCACGTGGCCAGCGTGGTGGGCATCCTGTCGGCCAGCATTTTCGGCGTCACCACGCCGCAAACCTTGCAGTTCGCGGAAAAACTGGGGCACGCGTTCCAGCTCACCAACATCATCCGCGACGTGGGCGAAGACGCGCGCAAGGGCCGCATCTACCTGCCGGTGAACGAATTACAACAATTCGGCGTCACCGCCGCCGATCTGCTCAACGCCCGCCACTCGGAGAAATTCGAGCAACTGATGGCGTTCCAGGTGGCGCGCGCGCAGCAAGCGTACGACGATGCGTTCGCGCTGCTGCCCAGGCAGGACCGCCGCGCGCAGCGCCCGGGCCTGATGATGGCCGCCATCTACCGCACCCTGCTCGACGAAGTGCAGGCCGACGGCTACCACGTGCTGACCCAGCGCATTTCACTCACGCCGATCCGCAAGCTGTGGCTGGCGTGGAAGACCTATGTCCGTGGCTGACGGCGCCGTGGTCGATCAACCTGGCAACAATGCAGCTGACAACGCGGCTGAAAAACGCCTTGTGACCAAGGGAGATACCGATATCAGCCGCAGCGTTGCCGTGATCGGCGGCGGCTGGGCCGGCTGCACGGCAGCCGTGGAACTGGCGCGCGCCGGCTTCAAGGTCACGCTGTTCGAGGCGGCCCGCGTGCTCGGTGGACGCGCGCGCCGTATCGAAACCGACCGCAAACTGCTCGACAACGGCCAGCACATCCTGCTGGGCGCCTACCGCGAAACCTTGCGCGTGATGCAACTGGTCGGCGTCGACCCGGCCCAGGCGCTGTTGAAACTGCCGTTACAGATGCGCTACCCACGCGTGGCCGGCGGGCCGGGCGGCATGGACTTCGTCGCGCCAGCTATGCCGCTGCCGGCGCCGCTGCACCTGGCCGTGGCGCTGCTGCGCAGCCAGGGCCTGGACCGGGCCGACAAGCTGAGCCTGCTGCGCTTTTCTTCGACCGCGCGCTGGATGGGTTGGCGGTTGCACCAGGATTGCACGGTGACCGAGTTGCTCGAACGCTACGATCAAACCCCGCGCCTGACCCGCCTGCTGTGGCGCCCACTTTGCCTGGCCGCACTCAATACGCCGCCGGAACGCGCGTCCGCGCAGGTGTTCCTGGCCGTGCTGCGCGACAGCCTGGGCGCGCGCCGCGCCGCGTCCGACATGCTGGTGCCGCGCCTGGACCTCTCGGCGCTGCTGCCCGAGGCGGCCGCGAAGTATATCGAGGCGAACGGCGGCTCGGTGCGCACCGGCGCCAAGGTACAGGCGCTGCGCTCGATCGAAGGCCGGCTGTGGCAGGCCGATATCAGCGGCGCGGCCGTGGGCGGATTGTGGAGCACCTATTTCAACGGCGTGGTGGTGGCAACCGGCCCCAACCAGGCAGCGGCACTGCTGCACGGCATCGCCGGCTGCGACACCAGTGCTGCCTGCGCCAGCCTGATCGCGCTGGAACCGGAAACCATCACCACCGTTTACCTGCAATTTGCGCCCGATATCGGGCTCGACTTGCCGTTCTACGCCCTGCTTGACGATGCCGACAACCACGAGTGGGGCCAGTTCGTGTTCGACCGCGGCCAGCTCGATCCAGCCCAGGCCGGCCTGCTGGCCGTGGTGATCAGTGCGTCGGCCAGCGCTGCAGCGGAACAGCAGGACTTGCTGGCCGAAGCCGTGGCGGTGCAACTGGCAGTCGCCTTCCAGCGCCCGGACCTGGGCCGGCCGCGATGGTTCAAGGTGATCACGGAAAAACGCGCCACCCATGCCAGCACCCCGGGCCTGGTACGGCCCGCCAATGCCACCGGTTTGCCCGGGCTGGTGCTGGCCGGCGACTACACGGCCAGCGATTATCCGGCCACCATCGAATCGGCCGTGCGCAGCGGCGTGGCGGCTGCGCGCCTGCTCAAGGGTGCCTGACCGCCTTCGCCCCGGTCCCGCAACATGCGGCCTGGCGCGCTGGCGGGTCGCCTGTACCGCAATTTACGCAGACTGTCACATGCCTGTGGCGCGGCGCTGCGCTCTTGCGTACAGTGCCAATATCGACAGCAACAACTATTGACCATCATGAAACCCAATTCCTCCCGTCAACCGTCATCGCCGCGCCATATCGTCCGGACCGTCGGCTCGGCGATCGGTCTGGCCATCTTTAACCTGTTCATGGTGATTCCGGCAGCGGTGTATGCGTCGCTGCTGCTGACGGTCTACCTGTCGGCGTTCAGCTTTTACATCGGCGGCGTGGCAGTGACAGCCAGCGGCCTGTCGGGACAAAACGAACTGGCGCTGCAAGGCCCGATCCGCCAGGTGATGGCGCTGACCAATTCGCGCTTCGATACGCGCGAGGAAGAAGAAGAGGCCATGGGCTGGAAAGTGGCGATCACAGGGCGCGGCATCCAGGTATTCCGCGACGCCGACGCAGGCGGCGCCAAGAACGATGCCGCCAGCGGCAGCCGCAACGCCCGCATCTGGGACCGTGCCGAAGCCATGGCTACCGGCGACATGACGATTACCACCGATTTTGACGGCGGCGCCCGCACCACCCAGACCCTGATCGGCCTCGGACTGGTGCTGGGCGGTATCGGCCTGTGCCTGGTCTGCATCGTGCTCACCCGCTACACGGTGGTGGGCATGCGCCGCTACGCCGCCATGAACGTCTCGCTGCTGCGCGGACACTGAGAGGCCCACCATGCGTTCCCTGATGAAAATCGGCTTCAGCCTGCTGCTGTTTTCCTTCGTGCTGATCGGTATCACCTACAGCATGCTGAAATCGTATGGCGCCGCCAACCCGGCCAGCAGCGCCGGCCGCTCGCTGTCGAGCGAAACCCGCAGCATCAACGCCATGGCCACGGTGGTCGATATCACCGGCCCGATCGACCTGATACTGACCCAGGGCCCCACAGCCTCGCTCAAGGTGCGCGGCGAGCAGCGCTCACTGGCCAATATCGGCACCGAGCAGGATGGCCGCGACCTGCACATCGGCACCAAGGGCATGTTGCTCAACCCGCGCCACCGCTTGCAGGTGGAGCTGGTGCTGCCGCAACTGGAGCAACTCGCGGTGCGCAGCAGCGGCAACGTCAAGGTCAGCGGCTTTAACGGCGAACGCATGGACCTGCAATTGCAAGGCTCAGGCGATGTGGCCTTCAACGGCCGCTATCGCAATCTCAAAGCGGCGGTGCATGGCAGCGGCAACCTCGCGCTCAATGCCGGCAGCGGCCAGCATGTTGAACTGGAATTGCTGGGCTCGGGCCGCATTACGGCCGCCGGCAGCTGCCAGGTGATGGAAATGCAGCTGGCCGGCTCCGGCACGCTCGACGCGCGCCACTTGGCGGCGGACCGGGTGGAAGTACTGCTCAAGGGATCGGGCACCGGCCACGTCTTCGCCCGCAAAGCTGCCACTCTCGAGTTGCAAGGCAGCGGCAACCTGACCGTGTACGGCAACCCGGATCAGCGCGAGATGAGCCGCAAGGGCTCTGGTTCGGTGCACTGGGAGTAAGCGGCGCTACCGCAGTACCCGACCCAACAGGGTTACCGCTGCCGGACCTGGCGCGCTACCAGTCAGAGGGTTATAAATTCAGCAGTTCAGCGGGTCAGTCACGTGGCTGGCCGTGCGGGTTGTCCAGCCATGCCAGGGCGTCGCGGCCGGCCGCCATGCCGCTGGCAAAGCACGCGGTGAGCAGATAGCCGCCGGTCGGCGCCTCCCAATCGACCATTTCGCCCGCCACGAACACCCCCGGCGCGGCCTTGAGCATGGCGCCATCGAGCGCCTGCCACATCACGCCGCCGGCACTGCTGATCGCCTCGTCGATCGGGCGCGGACGCACGAGCCGCACCGGCAGGCGCTTGATCGCGTGCGCCAGCAGGTGCGCATCACCATACGATTCCTTGTCCAGGCATTCGCGCAGCAGCCCCGCCTTGACGCCCTTGAGGCCGAGCCGGCTTTGCAGGTGGCTGGCCAGCGAGCGGGCGCCGCGCGGGCGCGTCACTTCATCGAGTACCCGTTCCGGCGCCAGGTCGGGCAGCAGGTCGAGATACATCGTCGTGTAGCCGCTGGCGGCGATCTGGTCGCGCAGCGCGGCCGACAGCGCGTAGATCAGGCTGCCCTCCACGCCGCCGGCGGTCACCACGAACTGGCCCTGGCGGCGGAACTCGCGCCCGTCAGCACCGACCGAGGTGATCGCCACCGTGGTGAGCGGCTCGCCGGCGTAACGCTCGCTGAAATGCGCGCTCCAGTCCACGTCGAAGCCGCAGTTGGCCGGCACCAGGGGCGCTACCGCCACGCCACGCGCCTGCAGCAGTGGAATCCAGGCGCCGTCCGAGCCGAGCCGCGCCCAGCTGCCGCCGCCCAGGGCCAGCACTACGGCATCGGCCCGCACGGTCAACTCGCCATCGGGCGTCTCGAATACCAGCGCGCCGTCGGCGCTGCGCCAGCCCGTCCAGCGATGGCGCATGTGAAACCGCACGCCGTGCTCGCGCAGCCGGTGCAGCCAGGCCCGCAGCAGGGGTGCGGCCTTCATATCGGTGGGGAACACCCGGTTGGAACTGCCGACAAAGGTCTGCACACCGAGGCCGTGGATCCACGCGCGCACGGCCGCGGGTCCGAAAGCGTCGAGCATGGGGCGCAGCGACGCGGCCTGCGCCCCGTAGCGCGTGACGAAATCGGCATGCGGCTCGGCGTGGGTGATGTTCATGCCGCCGCGACCGGCCAGCAGGAACTTGCGGCCGACCGAGGCCATGGCATCGTACACATCGACCTGCACCCCGCCCTGCGCCAGGGTTTCGGCGGCCATCAGGCCGGCCGGGCCGCCGCCGATGACGGCGACGCGAAAAGATGGCACACTAGGCTGCATGGTGTTCAATCATCAAAATGAGAGGGAGACTGCATGGGCGCATTGTTCTGGCTGAAACGCTACCTGCTGGCAGCGTTGCCGCTGTTGGCGATCCTGGCCGCCGTGGAATGGTTCAACGGCTCCGCCACGCGCGACGATTACCTGGGCGCCGCGCTGTGGGCCATGGCCGCCGCCGGCATTTTTACATACGGCCACTGGCGCCGCTACCGCCTGGCTTTGCCATGCGCCAGCTGCGACGACGTCGGCGCCGGCACCGGGCCGGGCAAGCGCTAACCGCCCGTCACCGGCGGGAAAAACGCCACTTCCGCGCCGTCCGGTACCGGGGTGGCGGCGTCGCACATCACCTGGTTGCAGGCCATGCGCAATGCCGGACTGGCCAGCGCGCCGCGCCAGTTATCGCCGCGCGCGGACAGGTGCTCGCGCAGGTCGCCCACCGTGGCCACTGCCACCGGCAGAACCAGGGTGTCGCTGGAAACGCCCACGGCTTCGCGCACGCTGGCAAAAAATTTTACGGTAACCGCCATCAGGACATCAACTCGCTGAACGGGATGAACCGTACCAGGTCGCCTTCGGCGATGGTGCGGTTGGGGGGATTGTCGATCACGCCGTCGCCCCAGACGGTGGACGTGAGCACGCCCGAACTCTGGTTGCGGAACGGTTCCAGCCCGCCGCCGGCGTTGATGCGGGCGCGCAGGAACTCGTTGCGGCGGTCCGCCTTGGGCAGATTGAAGTCCGCCCGCATGGTAAACGCGCGCGGCGCCACCGTGCCCTGCACGCCTTGCAGGCGCAGGATGAATGGCCGCACGAACATCAAAAACGTGATGAAGCTCGACACCGGGTTGCCGGGCAAGCCTACGAAGGCGGCCTGCCCCACTTCGCCAAACGCCAGCGGCTTGCCGGGCTTGATGGCGATTTGCCACATGGTGAGACGCCCTTCCGCTTCCACGGCCGGCTTGACATGGTCTTCCTCGCCCACCGATACCCCGCCCGACGTGATGATCAGGTCGTGGCCACTGGCGCAGTCGCGCAACACGGCGCGGGTGGCGTCGAGCGTATCGGGTACGATACCGAAATCGGTGATCTCGCAACCGAGGTTTTCCAGCAGCGCGCGCAGCGTAAAACGGTTGGAATTGTAGATGGCGCCGGGCGCCAGCGGTTCGCCGGGCATGGTCAGCTCGTCGCCGGTAAAGAACACGGCCACGCGCAGCTTGCGCCGCACCGGCAGTGTCGCCAGGCCGACCGACGCGGCCAGGCCCAGCTCCTGGCTGCGCAGGCGCGCGCCGGCCGGCAGGATGGTGCTGCCGCTGGTGATGTCTTCGCCTGCACGGCGTATCCACTCGCCCGCTTTCGGCGTGTGGCGAATGATGACGGTGTCGCCGTCGGCGCCGCCCACTTCGCACTGCTCCTGCATCACGACTGCATCGGCGCCCTGGGGAATCAGCGCACCCGTAAAGATGCGCGCGGCGGTACCGGCCTGCAAAGGCTGGCCGACATGGCCGGCCGGGATGCGCTGCGACACCTTGAGCACGGCGTGACCGCTGATGCAGTCGGCCGCGCGCACGGCGTAGCCGTCCATCTGCGTGTTGTCCTGGCCCGGCACGTTCATGCCGGAGACCTGGGCCTCGGCCAGCACGCGGCCGTTGGCCTCGAGCGTGGGCACGGTCTCGATGTCCGCCACCGGACGGGCGGCAGCCAGCATCTGCGCCAGCGCCTCGGCCATCGTCAGCATCGGCTTGGGGGCGTGCACGGCGCCGCTCACAGGCCGGTGTTGGCGGCGATGTAGGCTTTCATCGCCTCCACGTCGGCCTTCATGACCACGAATTTCTGTGGCAGGTCCTCGATATTTTCGAAGCCTTGCGGACGTTCGGCGTCTTCGCCCAGCGCGTCGAGGATGGTCTCGTTGAACTTGGCGGCCAGCGCGGTTTCCAGCACGATCATCGGCACGCCCGGTTGCAGGTGTTCGCGCGCGACCTTGATGCCGTCGGCGGTGTGGGTGTCGATCACGATGCCGTAATCGTCGGCCACGTCGCGGATGGTGTCGAGGCGGTCGTCGTGGGTGGATTTGCCCGACTTGAAGCCGTACTTGGCCACCAGTTTGAACTCGTCGCCGTCGCTGCCCGGTTTGCCGGACAGATCGAAGCCGCCATGGGTTTCCACCTTGTGGAACAGCGCGCGGGTGCGGTCGCCATCGCGGCCCACCAGTTCATAGACGAAGCGCTCGAAGTTGGAGGCCTTGGAGATGTCCATCGACGGGCTGCTGGTGTGATAGGTCTCGGACGACTTGCGCACGCGGTACACGCCGGTGCGGAAGAATTCGTCGAGCACGTCGTTTTCGTTGGTGGCGGCCACCAGCTTGTCGATTGGCAGGCCCATCATGCGGGCGATATGGCCGGCGCAGATATTGCCGAAGTTACCCGACGGGACCGTGAACGACACCTTCTGGTCGTTCGACGTGGTCGCTTCGAGGTAGCCGCGGAAGTAGTACACCACCTGCGCCACCACGCGGGCCCAGTTGATCGAGTTGACGGTGCCGATCTTGTGGCGCGCCTTGAAGTCGAGGTCGTTCGAGACCGCCTTGACCATGTCCTGGGCGTCGTCGAACACGCCTTCGATGGCGATGTTGTAGATGTTGGGGTCCTGCAGGCTGAACATCTGGGCGGTCTGGAACGCGCTCATTTTTTCGTGCGGCGACAGCATGAACACGCGGATGCCCTGCTTGCCGCGCATCGCGTATTCGGCCGCGCTGCCGGTATCGCCGGACGTGGCGCCAAAGATGTTCAGTTCCGCCTTCTGCTTGGCCAGCGCGTATTCGAACAGGTTGCCCAGCAATTGCATGGCCATGTCCTTGAACGCCAGCGTGGGGCCGTTCGACAGCGCCTGCAGCATCAACTTGGTGCCATTGCCCTCTTCCAGCACCCGCAGCGGCGTGATGCGCGCCGCGTCGTCATCGGGACGGGCGTTGCGGTACACCTCTTGCGTATACGTTTTGGCGGTGAGCGCGCGCAGGTCGGCTTCCGGAATATCGGTGGCGAATTTACGCAGGATTTCAAACGCAAGTTCGGCGTACGACAGCTTGCGCCAGGCATCGAGTTCGGCGCCGGTCACCTGCGGGTACTCGGCCGGCAGGAACAGGCCGCCGTCGGTAGCCAGGCCGCCGAGCAGAATGTCGGAGAATTGTTGGGAGTTCGACGATGCGGCCGGCGAGGAGGCTGCGCGGGTAGAGACGTATTGCATAGATGAGAGAAGTCCGGTTGTACTGGCAACAAAATGGCGGAACGCTGCAAAATGAGCGGATATTATAGTGCGCCACGGCGATTGCGGTGAAGATCGTTGTTTTATGGCGTACTGACGGGCCGCTCACGCACGCCACTGGACATTTCAGCACGCGTGCGCTGGCCTAGCTGTCTTTGAGGCAATATACTGCATACGTCAGTTTTTCCAGGGTTTCAAGGCGCCTGCCGCCGTTCATTATGAAGTTGCCAGTTTCCCGTCAGCCCGCGCCCAGGCAGTTCGTCATCATCCTGTGGGCCTGTTTCGGCGCCCTGTTCGTCGTCACCATCGCCTTCCTGCTCTATGCCTGGACTGAAAAGCGCATCGACCACGCCAACCAGCAGCGCTACGCCTCGCGCACGCTGATCGAGGAGCTGCGCCAGTCTTCCGACGACCTCACCCGCATGGCGCGCAGCTACGTGGTCACCGGCGATCCGCAATACCGCCGCCATTACCAGGAAATCCTCGACATCCGCGACGGCCGCGCGGCGCGCCCGCAGGGCTACGACAATGTGTATTGGGACCTGGTCGTCGAAAGCGGCCGGCGTCCGCGCCAGCCCGGCGCCGCCGTGCCCCTGATGGACCTGTTGCGCGAGGCCGGCTTTACGGCGGCAGAACTGCGCCTGCTCACGCGCGCCAAGGACGAATCGGACCGCCTGACCGGGACCGAGAACAAGGCGCTGGCCATGCGCGACTTCGGCGGCGACGATCCCGACGCGCTCGCTGCCGCCCGCGCCATGCTGTTCGATGCCAGCTACCACCGCGCCAAGGCCGCCATCATGCTGCCGATTGCCCAGGTCACCGAGAGCGTGGAACACCGTACCCTGCGCGCGGTGCAGAACACGGCGCTGCAAGCCAATGGCGCGCGCCTCGGCTTCATCCTGTTCGCGCTGGTGCTGGTAGCACTGCTGTGGCGCGCCAAGCGCCGGCTCGACGCCACCCTGGGGTGCTCGGTGGACCAGTTGCAGCAGGAGATCCGCCGGCTGGGGCGCGGCGACATCACCGAACCGCCGCCCGTGCCGGACCATGCCCGCGACAGCGTGCTGGCATGGCTGGCCGAAACCCGCCACAACCTGGTGCGGGTCGACCAGGAACGCACCGACGCCCTGGCCCGGGCCCGGCGCCTGGGCAAGCTGTACGCGGCGCTGAGCCAGTGCAACCAGGCCATCGTGCGCAGCCGCGACGAGCAGGAGCTGTTCGACAGCGTGTGCGACGCCGTGGTGTCGCATGGCGGCATGTCGCTGGCGTGGATCGGTCTGATCGATCCCGCATCGCTGCGGGTGACGCCGGTGGCCGGCGCCGGCGACCATATCGACTACCTCAATGCACAGCATATCTCGGTCGATCCGGCACTGCCGGAAGGGCGCGGCCCGGTCGCCGCCGCGTATCGCGACGACGCGCCGTTCTGGTGCCAGGATTTCGGGCAGACGCCGCAGTCGCCGCAGTGGCGCAAGCATTTCGAGCGCTGCGGCTGGCGTGCAGCCATGTCGATTCCGCTGCATCGCGACGGCGCCATCACGGGTTTTTTCTCGGCCTACTCCACCGCGACCGGCGCCTTCGACCCCGAGGTGCAATCGCTGTTCATCGAGATGGCCAGCGACATCGACTATGCGTTGAAAAACTTCGACCGCGAACGCCAGCGCGAACAGACCGACCAGCGCATCCAGTACCTGGCCCACTTCGACACCCTCACCGGCCTGCCCAACCGCGCCCAATTGCAGGAGCATACGCTGCAATCGCTGGAACGCGCACGCATTCATCGCACGCCGCTGGCATTGATGATGCTGGACCTCGACCATTTCAAGGACATCAACGACTCGCTGGGCCACAGCGTGGGCGACGGACTGCTGTGCGAGCTGGCCAAGCGCCTGGGCCATGCGATCCGCGAGGGCGACATGGTGGCGCGCCTGGGCGGCGACGAATTCATCTTCGTGCTGCAAGGCGCCGGCGCCCAGGAAGCCACCGATGCGGCGCGCCGCGTGATGGAACTGATCGCCCAGCCATTCCGGGTGGGCATCCATGATCTGAAAGTGACGGCGTCGATCGGCATCGCGCTGTGCCCCGACGACGGCGACGACATGGAAAACCTGCTGCAGCGCGCCGACGCCGCCATGTACCAGGTCAAGCGCGCCGGCCGCCACGACTACCGCCTGTTTACCGCCGCCATGCACCTGCGTGCGGCGCGCCACCTGCAGCTGGTCAACCTGCTGCGCTATGCGATCGAGCGCGACCAGCTGCGCGTGGTCTATCAACCGCAGGTATCGCTGCCCGACCAGCGCGTCGTCGGCGCCGAAGCGCTGCTGCGCTGGAGTACGCCGGAACTGGGCGACATCTCGCCGGTGGAATTCATCCCCGCCGCCGAAGACAGCGGCCTGATACTGCCGATCGGCGCCTGGGTACTGCGCCAGGCCGTGCGCCAGGCGCGGGCGTGGCTCGACGCGGGCCTGGCGCCGCTGGTGATGGCGGTAAACCTGTCCGCCACCCAGTTCCGCAACACCGACCTGCCGGAACTGGTAGCGCAAATCCTGTTCGAGGAAGGTCTGCCGCCCGAGTACCTGGAGCTGGAACTGACCGAAGGGGTGGCCCTGCACGACCCGCAAGGCGCGATCACCATGATGAATCACCTGCACGAGCGCGGCATACGGATGTCGATCGACGACTTCGGCACCGGTTACTCGTCGCTGAGCCACCTGAAAAAATTCAAGGTTTATAAATTAAAGATCGACAAGTCGTTCGTGCGCGACATCAGCACCGATGCCGAGGACAAGGCCATCGTCAGCGCCATCATCAACATGGCGCGCAGCCTGGGATTGAAGACGATTGCAGAGGGCGTGGAGACGGCAGAGCAGCTGGCGTTTTTACAGCAGCAGCATTGCGACGAAATGCAGGGTTACTACTTCAGCAAGCCCGTGGCGCCGCTGGAGTTCCAGGGCTTGCTCGAAGGTGGCAAACTGCTCTGAGAAAATTCAGCAGGCAGCGTGGTTGACGGTGATGACGTGGATGGCGAGACCGCCCAGCGAGGTTTCCTTGTACTTGGCCTGCATGTCGGCGCCGGTCTGGCGCATGGTCTCGATCACCTCGTCGAGACTGACGAAGTGGGTGCCGTCGCCCTTGAGCGCCAGCGACGCCGCGGTAATCGCTTTCACCGCGCCCATGCCATTGCGCTCGATGCACGGAATCTGCACCAGGCCGCCGATCGGATCGCACGTCATGCCAAGGTGGTGCTCGATGCCGATTTCGGCGGCGTTTTCGATTTGCAGGTTGGAGCCTCCCAGCGCCGCCACCAGGCCGGCAGCGGCCATCGCGCACGCCACGCCCACCTCGCCCTGGCACCCGACTTCAGCGCCCGAGATCGAGGCGTTGCGCTTGCACAGCATGCCGATGGCGGCCGCCGTGAGCATGAAGTCGCGGATGCCGGTGACCGGATCGCTCGGTTTGCAGTCTTCCGCATAGTAGCGCAGCACCGCCGGAATGATGCCGGCCGCGCCATTGGTGGGCGCCGTGACCACGCGCCCGCCGGCGGCATTTTCCTCGTTGACCGCCATCGCGTACAGGCTGACCTGGTGCAGCGCGTCGTGCGGCAGGTGGTTCGCTGGCGCCACGTTCGATTGCGCCTGCTGCCATAACCGCGCCGCGCGGCGCTTGACCTGCAGGCCGCCCGGCAGGATGCCGGCCGTTTCCAGGCCGTGGTTGATACAGTCGCGCATGACGTGCCAGATGCGGTCGATGCCGGCATCGAGTTCGTCGTTGCCCAGGCGCGCGCACTCGTTGGCGCGCAACATCTGCGGAATCGTCAGGCCGCTGGCCTGGCCGTGCGCCAGCAGCTGGTCCATGGTGTCGAAAGGGTATGGCAGCACGGGGCGCGAGGTATCGGGCGCCGCCTGCTGCGCCTCCCCTTCCTCGCGGATAAAGCCGCCGCCCACCGAGTAATACACCTTGCTGGTGGTCGAACCGTCGGCGCGGGTGAGCGTGAAGCGCATGCCGTTCGGGTGCTCGGCCAGCGACTCGGCCATGTGGAAGACCAGGTTGACGCCGCGTTTGAACGGCACCATGTGGCCGCCCAGCAGCGCCAGCTGGCCGGCCGCTTCGGCGGTGGCCAGTTGCGCATCGACCCGGGTGGGTACCACGTCTTGCGGGGTTTCGCCCATCAGGCCCAGGATCACCGCCTTGTCGGTGGCGTGGCCCACGCCGGTCAGCGCCAGCGAGCCATACAGCTCGGCGGTGACGCTGGTGGCGTCACCGAGCGGCGCGCAGTCCAGCAAAAAGCGGCGCGCCGCCACCATCGGTCCCACCGTGTGGGAACTCGACGGTCCTATGCCGATCTTGAACAGATCGAATACGCTCATGTCCATCAGTGTCTCTCGTTGTGGTTTTATATGATGGTTAAATTTACGCGGCCCGACCTAAGCGGCCCTACCAAGCTGCACATCGACGTTGGCCAGCATGTCGGCCACCATGGCGTCGATGCCGATGCGCGCCTGCCAGCCCCAGTCGGCGGTGGCCACGGCGTCGTCGAGGCTTTGCGGCCACGAGTCGGCAATCGCCTGGCGGCTGTCCGCCTGATAGTCGATCTTGAAGTCCGGTACCGCGCGGGTGATCGCGGCGGCCAGTTGTTCGGGGTTGAACGATACGCCGGCCACGTTGTAGGACGAGCGCACCTTTACCTGTTCGGCTGGCGCTTCCATCAGTTCGATGGTGGCGCGGATGGCGTCGGGCATGTAGATCATCGGCAGCGTGGTGTGCGGGCCGAGGAAGCATTCGTAGCGTTCGCCGCGCAGCGCCGAGTGGAAGATCGCGATGGCGTAATCGGTGGTGCCGCCGCCCGGAGGCGATTTGAAGCTGATGATGCCGGGATAGCGGATGCTGCGCACATCGACACCATACTTGATAAAGTAGTACTCGCACAGGCGTTCACCGGCCAGCTTGCTGATGCCATAGATGGTGGTCGGGTCCATGACCGTGGTTTGCGGCGTGTTCACGGCCGGGGTATTCGGACCGAAGGCGGCAATCGACGACGGCCAGAACACTTTCAATGGCTTGCCGATGGCGCCGCGCTCGCGCGCCACTTCCAGGATGTTGAGCAGGCCGTCCATGTTCAGGGTCCAGGCCTTGAGCGGGGCAGCCTCGCCGGTGGCCGACAGCATGGCTGCCAGCTGATACACCTGGGTGATGCCTTCGCTGGTGACCAGCGCCGACAGCGCTTCCTTGTCGAGCACATTGAGCGTCAGGTAGCGCGCCGCGTTGTACAGGTTGGTGGGGCTGATGTCGGCGGCGATGACGTTGTCGGCGCCGTGGCTGGCGGCCAGCGCCTCCACCAGTTCGCTGCCGATCTGGCCGTTGGCGCCGATGACGAGAATGCGTTCCGCGTGAATACGTTCGGCGTGAATACGTTCGGCACTTGGGATAGTGGTGTTCATGGGGTTCCTGACGAGTTGCATATTATTGTTTGGCGGCGTGATTCAACAGGCCAAGTTCATTGCCGGCCTGCTCGAAGGCCTTGAGCACCGTATCGAGCTGCTCGCGGGTATGGGCGGCGGACAGCTGCACGCGCACGCGCGCCTGCCCCATCGGCACCACCGGATAGAAGAAGCCCGACAAGAGCACGCCCAGCTCGTACATGCGGGCCGCGAACTTTTGCGCCACCGGTGCGTCGAACAGCATCACCGGCACCACCGGGTGCGTGCCCGGCTTGATGGTAAAGCCGATGCGCTCGATCTCCTTGCGGAAATAGGCGGTATTCAGGTGCAGGCGGTCGCGCAACTCGGTCGATTGCGACAGGCGCTCGAGCACCGCCAGCGAAGCGCCGGCGATCGATGGCGCCAGCGTGTTGGAGAACAGGTAAGGACGCGATTTCTGGCGCAGCATGTCGATCACTTCCTTGCGCGCCGAGGTAAAGCCGCCCATGGCGCCGCCCAGGGCCTTGCCCAGCGTGCCGGTGATGATGTCGATGCGGCCCATCACGTTGTGATGCTCGTGCGTGCCACGGCCGGTGGCGCCCATGAAGCCGGAAGCGTGACATTCGTCGATCATCACCAGCGCGCCGTACTGGTCGGCCAGGTCGCAGATCTTGTCCAGCTGGGCGATGGTGCCGTCCATCGAGAACACGCCGTCGGTGACGATGACTTTATGGCGCTTGCCGGCGGCCGCCTGCAGCTGCTGTTCCAGGTCGGCCATGTCGTTGTGGGCGTAGCGGAAGCGCGCAGCCTTGCACAGGCGGATGCCGTCGATGATCGACGCGTGATTGAGCGCGTCCGAAATGATGGCGTCGTTCTCGTCGAACAGCGGCTCGAACACGCCGCCGTTGGCGTCGAATGCGGCTGCGTACAGGATGGTGTCTTCGGTACCGAGGAACTTGGAAATCGCCTGTTCCAGCTGCTTGTGCACGGTCTGGGTGCCGCAGATGAAGCGCACCGACGACAGGCCGTAGCCGTATTGTTCGGTGGCGTCGATCGAGGCTTGCGCCACCCACTCTTCGCCGGACAAACCGAGGTAGTTATTGGCGCACATATTGATCAGGGTGCGGCCGTCCTGGCCCACCACTTCGGCGCCCTGGCGCGACGCCAGCACCCGCTCCGGCTTGAACAGGCCATCGCTGCGCAACTGGTCGAGGGTGTGCTGCAGGCCGGTGAAGAAGGTGTTTTTGGCGTCGGTGCTCATGATGGTCCCTGGTCTGGATGGTTCTGCTGATATCGGTATGGTACGATTGCGACACGTTTTCACTGCTTCGGCCGAAATTCGTTATGTCGAACTAAAATTCAATATAGTGGATATTACAGAGAACCAGTGTGCTGCGCAAGCCGGAACCATGCGGAAATAGCCGCCGGTTGCCGGCAGATTCATCCGCAATTTAGTCCATCCGCCGAATAAAACAATGCAAACACCTGTTTCGACGAACGCCCCGCCCGAAGTCGGCGCCGCCCTGCAACGCCTGCGCCTGGCGCGCGGCCTCACGCTCGAGGATCTCTCGCGCATTGCCGGCGTCTCGAAGTCGATGCTCTCGCAGATCGAGCGCGAGAAGGCCAATCCGACGATTGCCATCACCTGGCGCCTGGCCAACGCGCTGGGCGTGCCGATCGGCGACCTGCTGGCTTCGGCCGAAAAGGAAACGGCCACCATCCGCGTGCTGGAAGCGCACGAAACCCCGACCCTGCCCGGTAATCACGCCGGCTACGTGCTGCGCATCCTCGGCCCGATGGAACTGGCCGGCAAATACGAATGGTACGAACTGACCCTGGCCCCGGGTGGCGAACTGGCCTCGCAAGGCCACGACCCCGGCGCCCAGGAACACCTGACGCTGCTGCATGGCTCGGTGGAAGTGGAAGTTGGCGCGGACAAGAAAAAAGTCAAACTCGGCGCCACGGCACGCTACCCGGCCGATATGCAGCACGTGATCCGCAACGTGGGCAAGGCCGAGGCGAAGGCGTTGATGGTGGTGATCCACCGCTGAACGCCAGTAAAAGCCGGCCCTACCGCCGCAACGCCTGATCGACGGTCGCCGCCAGTTGCCCCAGGTGGAACGGTTTGCGCAGCACGGTGTTGTCGCCGATGACGGCGTCGATGGCTTCCATGTCGGCGTAGCCGGTGGCGATGATCATCGGCAGGCCGGGGAATTCGATGTTGGCGGCAGCGACCAGCTGGGCGCCGGTCATGCCGGGCATCAGGTAGTCGGTGATCATCAGGTGCGGCTTGGCGCGCCGTAGTTCGCGCAGGCCCGCTTCGCCGTCGTCGGCCTGGCTCACCTGGTAGCCCAGCGTCTCGAGCAGTTCCACCATCGACTGCCGCACGGATTTGTCGTCTTCCACCACCAGGATGCGCACGCCGGCGCCGGCCGGCTTGGGGACGATTGCCAGCGGCGCGTTCGCCTCCGCCTCGGCATGCTGCGCCAGTTGCAGCCAGATCTCGATGGTGGTGCCGCCACCGTCGCCGCCCACGATGCGCGCCGTGCCGCCCGACTGCTGGGCCATGCCGTACACCTGGCTCAATCCCAGGCCGGTGCCCTTGCCCACGCTCTTGGTGGTGAAAAACGGCTCGAACACCTTGCCGATGATGGCCGGGTCGATGCCGGGACCGTTATCGGTGACGGCAATGCGGCAGTAACGGCCCGGCGGCAACAAGCCTTCCGGGGCAGAGGCCACGCTGGCGCTCACCGCCAGCCTGCCGCCGCCGGGCATGGCGTCGCGGGCATTGATGGCCAGGTTGAGCAGCGCCATTTCCATCTGGTTGGTGTCGGCCAAGACCAGGCCCACATCGTCGGCCACCTCGAACACCAGCTTCACGCCGCTGCCCAGCGAGGTAGCCATCAGCTCGCGCACGCCGTCGAACATGGCGCGCACCGGCGTAGCGCGCAGGTTCAAACGCTGGTTGCGCGAGAACGCCAGCAACTGGCTGGTCAGCTTGCCGCCACGCTCGCAGGCGCGGCGCGCCACCTCGGCCTTGCTGCGCGCATGGGGGTCTTGCGACAGCAGCAGGATCAGGTCCATGCTGCCCTGGATGACGTTGAGCAGGTTGTTGAAATCGTGGGCGATGCCGCCCGTGAGACGACCGACCGCTTCCATTTTCTGCAACTGGACCATGGCCAGCTGCACCCGTTCGCGTTCGATCACTTCGTTCATCAGGCGGTCGTTGGCCTGCGCCAGCGCCCGCGTGCGTTCCTCGATGCGCGACTCGAGCGTCTCGTTCAGTTGCAGCAGTTCGGCGCGGCTGTCGCGCAGGCTGTCGGACGCCAGCGTGCGCTCGGCCAAAATGCGGCGCGACTCGTACTGGCGCCGCCGCGCGCGCAGCGCGGAGGCAGCGGCGCTGCGCAAGGTCTCGGCGTTGAGCGGGCGTTCGAGCAGGATGATGTTGCCCAGCTGGTCGAACGTGCTGCGCGCGGCCTGGGTATGGCCGCCGCCCCTGGCCACCAGCACCACGAACGGAAAATCGGACCACGGCTCCTGGGTGCCGAGCCATGCCAGCAGCTGTTTGACGCTGGAGTCGCGCAGCGCCTCCTCGGCGATCACGCAGGCGCCGGCGCCCTGCTGCAGGCCGGCCACCAGCGCCTCCACGTTGGCCACCGCGCCGCCGGCAAACCCGTCGCGCAGCAAGACCTGGTGGATCACCTCGGCATCGCGCCCGTGGGGCGCGAGGATCAGGATCCGCTCCTCGATGGCGGGATCAGGCGCGGACATCGACATCGGTCGCCATCATGGGTGTGGCGCCGCGGTAGGTGGGCAGGCCGGTGAGCACGCCCTCGAAACCTTCGAGCGCCGGGCCGATGGCCAGGCCACCGCCGCCCAGCACCAGCTCGTGAATGGTCAGCGCATGGTCGGCGGTGCGGCTCTTGAGCACCGTGAGCGCGCGGCGCAGCCTGCCGTTCGATTCGAAGAAGCGCACCAGCACCGTGGTGTCGCTCATGTAACTGAGATCGACGTCGGTGCGCACTTCGCCGATCACCCCGTGCTGACCCAGCACCAGCACCGTGGTCACGCCCTGCTGGTTCAGGTACGACAGCAGTTCATGCATCTGCAAGGTGAGGAAATGCTCGCCGGGCATGGCCTGCAAATAGGCGTTCAGGCTGTCGATGACGATGAACTTGACGTTCGCGCCCTCGACGGCATCGCGCAGCATCTGGGCGAATTCGCCAGGCGCCAGTTCGGCTGGATCAATATGGTGCATCTTGAGCTGACCGCTCTCGGCGTAGCTGCGCAGTTCCATTCCGAGCGCGGCTGCGCGGGCAAAAAAGGTGCCCAGTCCCTCGTCGAACAGGTAGAACGACGCCCTTTCGCCGCGTTCGAGCGCCGACAGCAGGCAGCGCACCGACATGGTGGTCTTGCCGATGCCGGACGGCCCGACGATCAGGGTGTTGGTGCCGGAAGCGAGACCGCCGCCCAGCAGCGCATCGAAACCGTCGGAACCGGTGGAGCTGACATGGGCGCTGTACGGGCGATGGTGCTCCGCCGCCACCAGGCGCGGGAAGATTTTCAGGCCACCTGTCTCGAGGATGTAGTCGTGGTAGCCGCCACGGAACTTGGTGCCGCGCATCTTGATCACGTTGACGCGGCGGCGCTCCTTGCCGAATTCCTGGGCGATCTGTTCGAGGCTGATGACGCCATGGGCGATGCTGTGCAGCTGCTGGTCGGGCGTATTCGATTTATCGTCGAGCAGCAGCACTGTGCAGTCGCGCTGCGAGAAAAACTGCTTGAGCGCGAGGATCTGGCGCCGGTAGCGCAAGGGATTTTGCGCCAGCAGGCGCATCTCCGACAGGCTGTCGAACACCACGCGCAAGGGCTTGAGCGCATTGACGCGTTCCATCACGCTGCGCGTGGTCTCACCCAGTTCCACTTCCGACGGATGAAACACCGATTGCTGGGCATCGATATCGAGCGAGGTATCGTTGGCCAGCTCGAACACGTCGATGCCAGCCATGTCCCAGCCGTGGCTTTCTGCCACGGCGTCGAGTTCATCGGCGGTCTCCGACAGCGTGATGTACAAGCCGGTCTCGCCGCGTTCCACGCCCTTGAGCAGAAACTGCAGCCCCAGCGTGGTCTTGCCGGTACCCGGCGAGCCCTCCACCAGGTACACGCGCTGCGCCGTCAAGCCGCCGCACAGGATATCGTCCAGACCATGGATGCCGGTCGAAATACGCGTGGTGGGCTGGCGCTTGCTGCGCATGGCGATGGCAGTGTTATGGGTCGGAGGTGTCGTCATAAAATCGGCAGTGGTGGAAACTATGACCAATAGTAATTTCACCACGCCATTTCTTATGTTCGCTATCGAACCTTACTTGCCATCCATGTGCAAGGCGCGTGTCAGGAAGCCCCAGCGGTCGGCCACTTCTTCGATCTGCTTGGTGGTCGGCTTGCCGGCGCCGTGGCCTGCCTTGCTGTCGATCCGGATCAGGATCGGGGCGGCGCCCGGCTGGCCCGCTTGCGCAGCCTGGGCGGCGGCGGCGAACTTGAAGCTGTGCGCCGGCACCACGCGGTCGTCATGGTCGGCGGTGGTGATCATGGTGGCCGGGTAGCACGCGCCCCTCTTCAGATTGTGCAGCGGCGAGTACTTGACCAGCGCCTTGAACTCGTCGGCGTTGTCGGACGAGCCGTAGTCGGACGTCCAGGCCCAGCCGATGGTGAATTTATGGAAGCGCAGCATGTCCAGCACGCCCACTTGCGGAATCGCCGCTGCAAACAGGTCCGGACGCTGGGTCATCGCCGCGCCCACCAGCAGGCCGCCGTTGCTGCCGCCGCCGATCGCCAGCTTCGATGGCGACGTCACCTTGTGCGACACCAGCCATTCGGCCGCGCCGATGAAGTCGTCGAACACGTTCTGTTTTTTCAGCTTGGTGCCCGCCTCGTGCCACGATTCGCCGTACTCGCCGCCGCCGCGCAGGTTGGCCATCACGTACACGCCGCCCATTTCCAGCCAGGCCAGGTTGGCCACCGAGAAGGTAGGCGTGAGCGAGACATTGAAGCCGCCGTAGCCGTACAGGTAGGTCGGGTTGCTGCCGTCGTACTTGATGCCCTTCTTCGAGACGATGAACATCGGCACGCGGGTGCCGTCGCGGCTGGTGAAGAATTCCTGGCGCGTTTCATAGCCGGCCGGGTCGAAGTCCACCTTGGGCTGGCGATAGACGCTGCTCTTGTTCGTCTTGAGGTCGTGGCGATAGATGGTGGACGGCGTGGTAAAGCTGGTGTACGAATAGAAGGTCTCGGTGTCGGTGCGCTTGCCCGAGAAGCCCGAGGCGGTACCGAGGCCCGGCAGCTTGACGTCGTGCAGCGGCTTGCCGCGCAGGTCGAATACCTTGACCAGGCTGTGGGCGTCGCTCAGGTAGTCCACCAGCAGCTGGTTGTTGACCAGCGATGCGGAGACCAGCGTGCTGCCGCTTTCGGGCACGATCTGCTTCCAGCTCAATACCGCCGGCTTTTTCACGTCGATGGCCACGATGCGGCCGCGCGGCGCGTTGCGCTCGGTGTGGAAGTAGAACACCTGGCCGTCGTTGCCCACGAAATTATAGGCGGCGTCGAAGTCTTCCAGCAGGCCGACCACCTTGCCGTCCTTCTGTTTGAGGTCCTTGTAAAACACGCGGTTCTTGTTCTCGGTCCCCTGCGAGGCGGTGATCACCAGGAAGCGGCCATCCTCGGTGACCTGGGCGGAGAAGCCCCAGTCCTTGTTGTCCGGGCGGTCGTACACCAGCGTGTCCGCGCTTTGCGGCGTGCCGATCTTGTGGAAGTACAGCTTCTGGAAGTAGTTGACGGCGGCCAGCTTGCCTGCTTCGGTCGGCTCGTCGTAGCGGCTGTAGAAGAAGCCGGAACCGTCGTGCAGCCAGGCGGTGTTCGAGAACTTGACCCACTTGATATGGTCGGCCACGTCCTTGCCGGACTCGATATCGCGCACGCGGATCTCGTTCCAGTCCGAGCCGGAGGCGGCGGTGCTGTACGCGAGGTATTTGCCGTTGGGGCTCACCGCCAGGCCTGCCAGCGCCACGGTGCCGTCGGCGGCCAGGGTGTTCGGGTCGAGCAGTAATCTCGGCATGTCGGCCAGCGACTTCATGGTGTAGAGCACGGCCTGGTTTTGCAGGCCGTCGTTGCGGCTGTAGAAATAGCGTCCGCCTTCCTTGAACGGCACGCTGAAACGCTCGTAGTTCCACAACTTGGTCAGGCGCGCCTTGATGGCGTCGCGGCCGGGAATCTGTGCCAGGTAACCTTGCGTGAGCTTGTTCTGTTCCTGCACCCAGGCGGCGGTATCGGCGCTGTTGGCGTCTTCCAGCCAGCGGTACGGGTCGGCCACGGTGGCGCCGTGGTAATTGTCCTGCTGCTCCACGGTGCGGGTGACCGGGTAGTCGATGGCCGGCCAGTTGCCGTTGCAGGTTTGCGCCATGGCGGCGCCTTGCGTCAAGATCAGGGAAGCTAAGAGGGTCAGTCGTCGTGGCATTGCGATCCTTGGTTTTTGAACAGAACGGATGTGTTCGGCAACTAGATCATAGCCTGAAGTGTGACAAATATGACACGCCAGGCATGCCTGTAGAAAAACTTTTATTCGGTAAGGTAACCAGGTACTGCAGCGGGCACCGCAATTGGCGCCTGCCATTTCTCCAGCCACGCCACCAGCTGGTCGCCGGGAATCGGCCGGCTCATGAAGTAGCCCTGGCCCTGGTCGCAGCCCAGTTCCGCCAGCAGGCGCCACACGGCTTCGCTCTCGATGCCCTCGGCCACCACGCGCAAGCCCATGTTGTGACCGAGGTCGATGGTCGAGCGCACGATCTTGGTGTCGCCCTCGTCGTTCTCCATGTTCAGCACGAACGACTTGTCGATTTTCAGCTCGTTGACCGGCAAGCGCTTCAGGTAAGCCAGCGACGAATATCCGGTGCCGAAATCGTCGATCGACAGATCGACGCCCATGTTCGACAGGCGTTCGAGCGTGGTCTGCGCCCGTACCGGGTCGTCCATGATGGCGCTCTCGGTGATCTCCAGGCAGAACGACGCGGGCGACAGGCGGTGGCGCGCCAGCAGGTCGGCGAACTTGACCGGCAAGTCCTGGTCGAGCAAATCACGGGTGGACAAATTCACCGACACCTTCAGGTGATGGCCCTGCGCCGCCAGTTGCTGGCACAGCTCCGCCGACTTTTCCATCACCCATCGCGTCAGCAGGCGGATGAAGCCGGTCTGCTCGGCGAACGGTATGAACTCGTCGGGGAACACGTTGCCGCGCTCGGGGTGCACCCAGCGCACCAGCGACTCCATGCCCACCACCTGCCCCGTGTCGAGCATGATCTTGGGCTGCACGAACAGCCGGAACTCGTTGCGCTCGATGGCATTGCGCAGTTCCGTCAGCAGCGACAGGCTCTTGTCGCTGGACTTGTCCATCGCCGTGTCGTACACCACGGCGCCGTCGTTGCGGCTCTTGGCCGTGTACATCGCCACTTCGGCCATGCTCAGCAGCGCCTCGCCGTCGTCGCCATGTTCGGGATAGCCGGCAATGCCGAGGCCCGCGCCGATATCGACGGTCTGGTCGTCGAGCGACAGCGGCGCTTCGAGCGTCTGCAGGATCTCGCCGGCCATGCGCTGCGCCGCGTCGAGGTCGGACGCCGGCAGCAGCACCGCGAATTCGTCGCCGCCCAGCCGCGCCACCTGGGCCGACGACTGCAGGCGGTTGACCAGCAGCAGTTGCAGGCGGCTGGCCACCTGGCGCAGCAGCGCGTCGCCGAAGCTGTGGCCCATCACGTCATTCACGTGCTTGAAGCGGTCGAGGTCCATCATCAGCACGAACACGGCCTCCTCGCGGCGGCGTGCATCTGCCAGCGCGTCGTTGAGCAGCAGCAGGAACTGGGCGCGGTTGGGCAGGTTGGTCAGCGTGTCCCAGTACGCCAGGCGGCGGATTTCCTGTTCGCGCTTGGCGATCGATTCGCGCATCGAGTCGAACGCGCCGGCCAGGGCGCCGATTTCGTCGGCCCGGCTGGTGTCGATGTCGCCCTTGTAGTCGCCCTGCTCGAGGCGGCGGGCGGTGGCGGCCAGTTCGCTGATCGGCTGGGCAATGCGCTTGGCGGTGACCACGATCGCAATCGTGGAAATGGCGATGCCGCCCAGCGTGAGCAGGATCAGCCAGTGCTCCAGGCGGCGGTATTCGGCGGTGGCCTCGTCGATCGAGCGGGCCAGGATCACGCCGGCGAACTGGCCGTTGTCCTCGCCGATGCGCAGCAGGCGCGCGCTGTAGCGGTTTTCTTCCACGTTCAGGTCGAACGATGTGCCGCCCGCCGCCACCTTGCCCGGCAGCGCCTGCAACTGCGCGGTCACGGCCTGCGCCGACGACGCCAGGAAGGTGGAGCCGGCCGGCAGCCACTGGCCCGCCTGGTCGCGCGTGGCGATGGTGGCGTGCAGCGACGTCACTTCGCGCATCTCGTTGGCCAGCTGGCGGTCGATCGGGAACGTCATGACGATCCAGCCGATGGTGATCGGCGCTTTGACCGGCATCACCACCACCTGGTACGGGCGGCGTTCGACGATGGCGATGCCGTTGGCGCCGTCCGCCGCCTCGGCCGCATCGAGCATGCCATCGACGATTTTTGCCAGCGCGCCGGCTTGGGCGGCATTGGTGGAGACGCTGAGCTGGCGTTCGCTGTTGACCAGCATCGTCATCGAGGCCTTGATGCGGCGCCCGCTGTTGGCCAGCGCCGATTCGATGGTGGCGCGGTCGCCCTCCTCGTTGTTGCCGATGGCGGCCAGGAAGGCCGTGTCGCGCGCCAGCAAGCGCGCGCCGAAACGCAGGTTCTGCGCGTTCTGTTCCAGCAGGCGGCCGAACACCTTGGTACCGTTATTCAATTCGCCGGCGATGGCCTGGCGGGCGTTGTTGTCGATGCCGCGCTGGATCACCAGCAGGCCGATCACCTGGACCGCCACGATCAGCACCAGGAACAAGGTGACGATGCGGCTCTCCAGGCTGCGAAATGCTAAGCGCATGCGGTGCCCTCTACATCGACGCCGCGCCGTCAGCGGGCGCCGGCGGTTTCATCGGCAGCTTGAAGATGGCGGTGGCGAGCGCGTCGCCGGCCTTGACCAGCACCACCTGCTCGGGCGTGGCGCCGCCCACGGTGTTGTAGTGCCAGGCGCGCACCGTGTACTTGCCGCCAGCCGGCAGCTCGATGCGCACCGCGCCGGCGCCATCGGTCTTGGCGAAGTACGGCGTGTCGACGATTTTTACGTAGGCCAGCATCTTGTCGTGGATATTGCAGCCCAGGACCACGGTGCCGGCCTTGTCGAACACTTGCGGCGTGGCGGCCTGGCCCGAGTACAGCTTCTGGTCGAACTTGTGCGCGGGCGAGAACGAATAGATGTGGTGGCGCACCTTGTCGTTATTGGGGAAATTGATCCTGGCGCCGGTCTGAACCACGGTCACCAGCGGCAGGAACTTCAGGCCCTTCTGCTCGATCTCGGCGCCCGCCGGTGCCTTGCCGGCGCCAAAGCCGCCTTCGGGCTCCAGGTACACGACAGTGTCGGGCAGCGGTTTGCCGCTGGCGTCCTGCACTTGCACCGCCACGCCGGTGGCGCTGGCGGCGGCACAGCCACCCGTCAGGACGCTGGCGATAACAGCGCGGCTTGTAAAACGTCGCATGGCTTACCCGGAGAGTGAAAACGTCGATCGCCCATTGTAGCTCCTGGGAGATGCATCATGGCAATAGTTACGCCGATGACGGCGAAAATGCGTGCCCGGACGTGAAATGTGTCGCAAAATGGTTCGCAGCGACACAGACGCTAGCAGGCCGATAGTGGCGCCTGTCCTCACCGGCCAGGTATCCGCACCTGCGCCTTTACCTGCGTCTTTACCTGTGCCGTTACCTGCGCCGGTTGGCGCAGGCGCCAGCGCCGCAGCAATTTCTGCGCCCGCGCCATGGCCGCCGCGCTCATGGCGGGTGCCATCCTGGCGCAGTTGGTGATTGCCGCCGCCTCGCCCTTTTCCGCCGCCAGGCACATCCACATGAAAGCGCGCGCCGCATCGCGCTCCACGCCGCGGCCGCTGCCATACATGGCGCCCAGGTTGATCTGCGCCAGCGCGTGCCCCTGGCGCGCGGCGCGCGCGTACCAGTTGGCGGCCACGCGCTCGTCCGCCGGCACGCCATGGCCGCTGGCGTACATCACGCCCAGGTTGTTCTGCGCGCTGGCATCGCCCTGGGCGGCCGCGCGCCGGTACCACAGGACGGCACGGACCTCGTCGCGGGACGTGCCCTGGCCGTTGGCGTACATCACTGCCGCATTGAACTGGGCGCTGGCGGCCCCCTGCTCCGCCGCGCGCAGGTACCAGGCCAGCGCGTGCGCGTCGTCGCGCGCCGCACCGCGTCCGCGAGCATACATGCCCGCCAGGTTGTACTGGGCCAGCATGTGCCCCGACTGCGCGGCGCGGTAATACCAGGAAAATGCCAGTTCGTCGTCGCGCGGGATGCCGGTGCGGCCGGTGGCGAGCAGGATGCCGAGGTTGAACTGGGCGTCGGCGTCTTCCTGCTCGGCCGCGCGCAGCAGCCAGGCAAACGCGCGCGGCGGATCGGCCGCCACGCCCTGGCCTTCGGCATAAGCCACGCCGACCAGGCGCTGGGCGACCGGGTCGTTTTGCGCCGCAGCTTGCCGCAGCCACGCCAGCGCCTGGCGGTCGCAGCTCGCCACGCCCTGCCCCTTCTTGTACATCAGGCCGAGATTGAGCTGGGCGCCGGCATGGTTTTGCAGCGCCGCTTTGCGCAACCAGGCCAGCGCCAGCGCATCGTTGCGGCGCACGCCGATGCCCCTGGAATAGGCCAGGCCCAGCAGGGTCTGGGCGCTGGCCACGCCCTGTTCGGACGCCAGGTAACACCACGAAAGTGCGGCTTCGTCGTTGCGCGGCACGCCGCGTCCCTTTTTATACATCAGGGCCAGGTTTTGCTGGGCCGAGGCGTCGCCCTGGCCCGCCGCGCGGCGGAACCAGCGCACGGCCGCGCGGTCGCTGGGCGGCACGCCCCGCCCGTTGTAGTACAGCACACCAAGATGGTTCTGGGCGAATGCCAGCCCTTGCAGCGCCGCCTTGAGAAACCACTGTGCGGCCTGGCGGTCGTCGCGGGCCACACCGCGCCCGTGCTTGTAGAGCAGGCCGAGGTTGAACTGGGCATAGGGGTCGCCACGCTCGGCGGCAGACCGGTACCACAGGTAACTGTCATAGCCATCCCTGGCCGAGCGCTGGTTATTCATGGCACACCTCTAGTCATCTTTACAACATAGTTGACTAAAGTGTAAAAGCCGCCCGAGTCCGGCGTTTGCGCGGAGTCAAACGAGTCCGGGACCCTTGCGGCTAGAGAGGCTTAGAGAGTCGCCCGGGATGCCGATTGCTGTTTCAGGAGAAATTGGTGGACCTTGGCGGCGGCCAGCTTGTTGACCGACACCAGCAGCGCCGGATCGACGGCGGCGATGCCGTACGTGGATCCGATATGCTTGCCGATATGGATCAGCACCTGGGCGGCCACCTCGGCATCGGACTCGGCCCGGTGGGCCGCGCTCTTGAAACGGATGCCGAGCTGGCTGGAGAGCTGGCCTAGCTTGTAGCTGGGCAGTTGCGGAAACACCCGCCGCGACAGCTTGAGCGAGCACACCAGCGACTGGTGGCGCGCCTGCAGGTTCAGGCGCGCGGCCTCGGCCAGCAGGAATTTCTCGTCGAAGCTGGCGTTGTGGGCGGACAGCGTGTCGCCGCCTATAAAGTCCAGCAGTTCCGGCAACACGTGGTGCACCGGCGGCGCGCTGTCCACCATGGCCTGGGTGATGCCGGTCAGTCCGGTAATGAACGACGGGATGCGCACATTGCAGTTGATCAGCGAAACATAACGCTCGACCACCTCGCCGCCGACGATGCGCAGCGCCGCCACCTCGGTGATGCGGTCGCCCATCACGGGCGAGAGGCCGGTGGTCTCGAAGTCGAGCATCACGATCGGCTGGTCAAGCATGGGCGCCGCCAAACTTGCGCACCGCATCGAGCGCCAGGCCGGCGCCGATGCTGCCGAACAGATCGCCCTCGACCTTGCGCGCGCCCGGCACCAGCGCCGCGATGCGCTCGCGCAGCATGCGCACGCCGCTCGAACCACCGGTGAAGAACACGGTATCGACCTGGTCCGGCGTGACACCGGCGTCGCGCAGCAGGTTGAGCACGGTGGTTTCCACCGAACCGACCAGGTGGCTGATGGCGTCGTCGAAGCGGGTGCGGTCAAGCTCGATCGTCACCGCCGGCGTCAGGCGGTCCAGTTCCAGCAGGTGACGCTCGGCGCCCGACAGCGCAATCTTGCCCTCTTCGGATTTCATCGCCAGCCAGTGGCCGGCGCGGTCGTCGATCAAGCGTTGCAGGCGGCCCAGCTTCTCCTGTTCGGCCGAATCGCGCAGCAGGTCTGCCAGCTGGGTCCACATCTTCTTGGTGTAGGCCTGGTTGATGGTGTGCCAGGTGGCCAGGTTGAAGAAGTAGCTCGATGGCACTTCGCTGCCGTTGCGCAGCTTGCTGCCGAAACCGAGCAGCGGCATCACCGCAGCCAGGCTCAGGTATTTATCGAAGTCGGTGCCGCCGATGTGGACGCCGCCGTTGGCGAGGATGTCGTCGCGCCGCTCGGCCTTCCTGGCGCGGTCGGGCGACAGGCGCACCAGCGAGAAGTCGGACGTACCGCCGCCGATGTCGGCAATCAGCACCAGTTCTTCGCGGTCTATCTGCGACTCGTAATCGAACGCAGCGGCAATCGGCTCGAACTGGAAGGCGATGTCGGTAAAGCCCACCGAACGGGCGATCTCGGCCAGCGTGTCTTCGGCCAGCTGGTCATTGGCGGCGCTGTCGTCGATGAAGTGCACGGGGCGGCCGAACACGGCGGAATTGAACTGGCGGCCGGCGGCGCGCTCGGCGCGGTGCTTGATCTCGCCGATGAACTGCGCCAGCAACATGCGGAACGGCAGCGCGCGGCCACCGACCTCGGTCTGGCCGTCGATCAGGCTGGTGCCGAGCAGGCTTTTAAGCGAGCGCATCAGGCGGCCCTCGTAGCCGGCCAGGTAATCGGCCAGCGCCGCGCGGCCGAACTTGACTTCTTCCTCGTCGGCGTTAAAGAACACGACCGACGGCAAGGTGGTTTTGCCGTCTTCCAGGCCGAGCATCACGGGGTGGCCGGGACGTACCCAACCCACCGTGGAATTTGACGTACCGAAATCGACGCCGCATGCGTTGGCCATGTCGCCCCTTCAACTGATAAAGGGGCGGTATTTTAGCAGGAAAATGAGCAGAAAATAGGCGGCAACTGGAAATATTGCGGCAATGCGGCAACAGGTCGCCGACCGGGTAAGTAATTTCCACATAGAAACACTCAATCAGCAAGAACAAGATGCAATTGATATTGCCTTGCGGTAATTTATTGATTAAGCTCCTTGCAACACAACCGCTGGCGCGGCAATGCCCGGCTCGTCCGAGTCCGTCCCTGCGCCAACCACGAGACAATGACCAAACTAAAGCCGTGCGTGGAGACTGCCGCCATCGCCCACAAAGCCCTGATCGCCCGCGAAGCACGCCGCGTGACCTCGTATGACGTGGCGCTGGTGGCCGGGGTGTCGCAGTCCGCCGTATCGCGTTGCTTCCAGCAGGGCGCCAGCGTTTCCGAGGCCACGCTGGCCCGGGTGATGAAGGCCGCTGCCCTGCTCGACTACATTCCCAATGCCGCCGCGCGCAGCCTGATCACGCGCCGCTCCAACATCGTGGCCGTGCTGGTGGCCAGCCAGGCCAACCTGCACTACCCGGAACTGCTCGGCGAATTGAGCCAGCAAATGGGAGCGCGCGGCAAGCGCGTGCTGCTGTTCACCCTGCCAAGGGAGACCGATGTTGATCGCGTGCTGCCCGAAGTGTGGCAGTACCAGGTCGATGGCGTGATCGCCGCCGCCCGCCTCACCGCCGACCATATCGCCGAATTCGAACGGCGCCAGATGCCGCTGGTACTGTTCAACCGCACCGTGCGCGAACGCGCCGTCAACACCGTCACCTGCGACCACCGCGAAGCCGGTCGCATGCTGGTCTCGCGCCTGGCTGCTGCCGGCCACCGCCGCTTCGGCATCATCGCCGGCATTGAAGATTCCACCGTCGCCAACGAACGCCGGCGCGGCGCCTGCGAGCGCCTGACCGAGCTGGGCCTGCCGCCACCCGTGGTGGTGCCGGGCCAGTCCGACTACCCGAGCGGCGCGGCCGGCCTGCGCGCCCTGATCAGCGCCATGGGCGCGGTGCCGGATGCGATCATCTGCGGCAGCGACGTGATGGCCATCGGCTGCCTCGATTGCGCCCGCCACGAGCTGGGCATCGATGTGCCGCGCCAGCTGTCGGTGGCCGGTTTCGATGCGGTCGAACCGTCCAACTGGCTCAGCTACAACCTCACCACGCTGCGCCAGCCGATGCCCAAGATGGCGATGGCGGCCGCCGAACTGCTGTGCGCCGTCATCGACCGCAGCGACAATGCCGCTGCCACGCCGGACCGCCGCGTGTTCAGCGCCCAGTTCATCGAGGGCGCGACCGCGCGCCTGGAGCCGGTGTTCAGTGCAGTCGCTGCGAGCAGCGCAGGTTTGTCCGCGCCGGTCGCTATAATGTAGCGGATGAACGCTACCCAGTCTCCGCCACTCCACAACCAACCCCGCTTCACCCCGCGCGGCCTGATCCCCACCCTTGAACAGCGCACCATCCAGCTGTCGCAAAACCGGGTCACGCTGGTGGACGCCAACGCCGGCGCCGCCAAGACCACCACGCTGGCCCTGCGCATCGGCGAAGCGCTGGCCCGTAAGCTGCCGCCAGAACAGATCCTGGCCCTCACCTTTACGCCCGAGGCGCGCGACGTCATGCGCCAGCGGCTGCTGGACGTGGGCGTGCCGGCCACATTGGCCGAGCGCATCGATGTACTGACCTTTGAAGACTTCAGCGCCCGCCAACTGGACACCATTGACGGCGACGGCCTGCGCACCTGCACCGAGCCGCGCCAGTTGAAGCAGCTGGCGCTGGCCGCCATGGACCGCGTGGGCGAACGCTACGCCGGCCGCCTCGACAGCCTGGAACTGCACACCCACAGCATCGCCGTCAGCCAGTTCCTCGAAGCGCAACTGACCCTCAAGGCCACCATGGCGCTCGACGCCGACGTCGAATTCATGGACGTCGAAGAAGCTGCCGAGCAGCTGGGGGTGCCGGTGGCCGACTACCTGACCACACTGGAATACGAGGCGCTGCGCCTGGACGGCGGCGCCGGCGCCTTGTTGCGCGGACCGTTCGACGCTACCTACGACCTGGCCTGCAACCTGGTGGGCGGCGCGCGCCTGGCCGAACAGTTCCCCGACTACCGGCTGGTGCTGTGCGACGAGCTGCACGACCTGAACGAGGCGGCGTTCCGCATCCTCGAGGCGCTGATCGACCGTCCGCAATGCTATTTCGTCGGCGCCGGCGACCGCGACCAGGTGATTTACGCCAAGCTGGGCGCCAGCGACGCCTACCTGAACCAGCGCTTCGCTGCACGGTTCCCGAAGCTGGCGCGCTACCCGCTGACCTTCAGCTACCGCCACGGTCCGCACCTGGCGTACGCCATGGCTGCCTTCAAGGACAAGCCGGTGGAATCGAACCTGCCGCTGCGTACCGAGATCAGCCAGCCCCACTACGACGACGCGGCCCACTGCGCGCGCCAGGTGGTGGAAGCAGTCAAACGCTGGAAGGCCGACGGCCATGCGCTCGACGGCTGCGCCATCCTGATCCGCGACCGCCACCAGTCGGTGGCCATCGAAAACGCCCTGATCGAAGCCGACATCGATTACCGCACGCCCGCCATGGCCGGCTACCTGCAACGCGACGAAATCCTGTTCTTGCGCGGCATGCTAGCCATCGCGCTGCGCGATTTTCGCGCCGTCAAATCGGAACAGGTGCGCGGCGCCGTGGTCGATGCCCTGGTGGCGTTCTCCGAAATGGCTTTTACGGCCCGCCGCATCGACCACTTCAAGACCCAGATCGCCAAGTCGCCCGACCTGCTGGGCGAACTGTTTCTGATCGAGGACGAGCACCGCGACGGCGTGGAGCCCACCTGGCGCGATGTCGCCAGCGTGACCACCAAGCGCGCCGTGATCGACGCCATCGCCTGGCTGTCCACGCTGGACCCGGCCACGCCGGCGGCGCAGGTCCTGACCGAATTGTGCGAACGGGTGCAGCTGGTGGCGGCAGCACGGCGCATCTTCGTGCGCCCGTACGACGCCGGCGTAGTCAACAAATCGGTGGACGGCTTGCTGGCGTGGGCGGCCGCGTCGGGGCTGGGACTGGCCGACTTCTGGGCCGCAATGAACGCCCGCGAAGCGTTTGTCCGCCGCAAGCGCGCGCCAAAGGCGGTGCTGATCGAGTGCGTGGCCAATGCCAAGGGCAAGGAATTCGACCACGTGATCCTGCCATATTTGCAGGCCGACGAATTCCCGCACCCGCAGCAACCGCGCCGCGACGAGGAAAACCTGTTCTACGTGGCCGCCACCCGCGCACGATTGAAACTGACGTTGTTGTCGCCATCCGACAACGGCGCACGCAGCCCCTTCCTTGCACGCTTGCGCCTGCCGCAATGCAGCACCGCCGCCGACACCGCCATCACGCGCAACCAGGAGCAGCAGGCAGCGGCTGCAGCAGCACCGGGCCGCCACTACCTGACCGCCAGTTACCAGGAGAAGGATGCGGTGAAGGCACTGGGCGCGCAGTTCGACATGGCGCGCCGCGCGTGGTACGTCGAAAGGGGGACCGATTTGACTCCCTTCGCGCCATGGCTCAAAAAATAATGCAGCGCGCCAATTATAATCAGAGAAACCCTTATATAATATTGGTCGCGGCTGGCTTGACAGCCTCACACCCTTTAGTGTGCCCCACAACATAATTCGAATCGGGAGTATATCGATGAAAAACACCAACATCCTGCTGGCAGCCTGCACCGTAGCCCTGCTGAGCGCATGCTCGACCCCAGCACCTGCACCAGCTCCAGCACCTGAGCCAGTCAAAGCTGCTCCGGCACCTACCCCGGCACCAGCGCCAGTCGCTGCACCGGTACAAGCGCCACTGGCCGCCTACCTGGACCCAAACAGCTCGATCTACAAAAACCGTAGCGTCTACTTCGACTTCGACAAGTACACTGTCAAGCCAGAATTCGACGGCCTGGTTGCCGACCACGGTAAATTCCTAGCTGCCAACCCTAACGTGTCGATCAAAGTCGAAGGCAACACCGATGACCGCGGCAGCGCCGAGTACAACCTGGCCCTGGGCCAGAAGCGCGCACAAGCCCTGATCACCGCCCTGAAAGTACAAGGCGTGAAAGACGGCCAGATGGAAGCCATCAGCTACGGCAAAGAAAAGCCAAAAGCGACCGGTTCCGATGAAGAATCGCGCGCACAAAACCGCCGCGACGACATCGTCTACCCAAGCAAGTAATTCTGCGGCGCCAACGCGCTACAGGTAAATCGCCCGGCCTGCGCGCCGGGCGTTTTTGTATCTGCACCGCATTCGGAGCAAAATAAGCTATTTTGTTTATTTGATAAACATCGGCAAGTTGAGCGTGACTGCACTGGCCTGGTGGTGCCGTTCGCCCGCCTGGCTCGACGACCTGCCTGCCGACGAAGTGATACCGATGTTCTTCCGCATGGGCCGCGATAACGTCCGCATGCGCCACATCGTCGAACATACGCCAGAACTGCTGCACGCCAGTTGCCGCCAGGGCAGCGCCGGTTTCGCGCCGCAGGAACCGTTTGCACCGCAGGTGATCGCCGGCACCTCGGCGTGGCGCTGCCGTCATACGTCCGCAGCAATCTGTTTACCGCGTGGCGCGCGGTGATGCTGGGCGCACCGGGATTGCAAACCGCGCCCAATCCCCCGGGCGCCCTGGCCCTGGTCGAGGAACCCCGTAGCGGCGGCTGGCAGGACCAGGCCCAGGGCCGGGAAACCTACGCCGCGTGGCGCGCTCGACGCGCGGCGGCTGCCTCGACGACGACGCCAAGGCGTTGTCGAAGAAGGATTTCACCGTGCTGCACAAGCGCTACGGCAATAGCGCATGGGCAAAGCAGACGCCCTCTTACTACTGATACCGTGCACGGTAAAAGGTCAACGCACTTCCACCAGCTCGATATCGAAGACCAGGTTGGCGTTGGGTGGAATCACGCCGTTGCCGGTGGCACCGTAGCCCATGCTGGCCGGGATCATCACGGTACGTTTGCCGCCAACTCTCATACCCGTCACGCCCTCGTCAAAACCCTTGATCACCAAGCCGCCGGCCAGGACGAAGTCAAGCGGCGACCTGCCAGCCGACGAATCGAACTGCGCTCCTTTTTTCGATGTCGCAGTGGCATCGTAGAGCCAGCCGGTGTAGTGCACATAAACAGTTTTCCCGGCTACGGCCAGCGCGCCCGTGCCGACCACATTATCGATCTTCTGCAGCGTGATGGTGTCAGGAACCGCAGGGATGGTCGGCGCCACTGGCGCAGCAACATCGCCACCGCCGCCACCGCCGCCACAACCAGCCAGCGCCAACGCCAATCCAAACGCGCACGAAGAAAACAAATGTCTCATAGAACTCTTTCTTGATGATGGTTAACACAATGCCGCAAAATGCGCTGGCAGCATACAGTAACAATGTATTTGTGACCATCATTCAAGCAAACTATTTGAGGATGACCTTGCGGACGAACTCGACCGCAGCCAAGGCGAAGAAAGTGTAGGCGCACCAGGGCACCAGGTAGCCGGGGATGAACGACGGCCGCAACGCAGCCAGGGCGGTAAAGGCGGCGCCGAAGGCGAAGGCCGCTGCCAGTACCCATTCCTTCTGTTTCGAAAACAGGCCCACGCAGGTGATGGTGCCGGCCAGGCTGATGATGGTTGCGATCTGCATTGAAGTGGATTTTCTGTCAAGGATGGGCAGAATACCACGAACGCGTCAGGCGGTCACCGAGACGCCAGCCCGTGCCAGCAACTGCTCGCAGCGCGTAGAGAGATGCTGCACTTGCAGCCGTTTGCCGGCGCGCGCGTAGCGTTCGCTCAGCGCCGCCACCGCCACCACCGCCGAATGATCGACCAGGCGCAGGTGGCGGCAATCGAGTATCACGGTCTGCGGATCGTCCTGCGGCGAGAACAGGTCGTTGAAGTGAGCGATCGACGCAAAGAACAGCGTGCCGTGCGGCGTATAGTGCTTCACGCCGTCGGCATCGACCGTGGCCTCGGTGCGCACCTCGCGCGCGTGGCGCCAGGCGAAGCTGAGCGCGGCGATCACGATCCCGCACAGCACCGCCACCGCCAGGTCGGTCGCCACGGTGATGCAGGTCACCACGACGATCAACAATGCATCGTGGCGAGGCACCTTGCCCAGCACTTGCAGCGAACTCCAGGCGAACGTCTGCTGGGCGACAACGAACATCACGCCCACCAGGGCCGCCAGTGGGATGCGCTCGATCAGCGGCGACAGGAACAGGATGAACAGCAGGATCATGATGCCGGCGGCCGTGCCCGACACCCGCGTGCGCCCGCCGGAGCCAAGATTGATCATGGTCTGGCCGATCATGGCGCAACCGCCCATGCCGCCGAACAGGCCGGAGGCCACATTGGCTGCGCCCAGCGCCACGCATTCGCGGTCGGGCAGGCCGCGGGTTTCGGTGATTTCGTCGGTGAGGTTGAAGGTGAGCAGCGTCTCGAGCAAGCCCACCACCGCCATCAGCAATGCATACGGCAGCACGATGCGCAATGTTTCCACGGTCAGCGGCAACTGCGGCAGGCTGAATGATGGCAAGGCGCCGGCGATGGTGGCCATGTCGCCCAGCGTGCGCACCGGCAGGTGCAGCAGTTCCGACAGCAGCCCCACCCCGACAATCGCCACCAGGGCCGGCGGCACCGCCGTCGTCAACCGCGGCAGCACGTAAACAATGGTCATGGTCAGCGCTACCAGCCCGCACATCCACCACATGGCCACGCCCGGCAACCAGCTGCCATCGACGCGAAAATGCTGCAACTGCGACCAGGCGATCACGATCGCCAGTCCGTTGACGAAGCCGAGCATCACCGGATGCGGCACCATGCTTACCAGCTTGCCCAGCCGCAGTACGCCAAACAGCAGCATGATCACGCCGCTAAGCACCACCGTGGCGAGAAAATACTGCAAGCCATGCTGGGCGACGAGCGCCACGATCACCACCGCCATCGAACCGGCGGCGCCGGAAATCATGCCCGGACGGCCGCCGAACACGGCAGTAACGGTGCAAATAAAGAACGCACCGTACAGCCCAACCAGCGGATTCAAGTGCGCAACCAGCGCAAAAGCGATGCATTCGGGAACCAGCGCAAACGACGTGGTCAACCCAGCCAGGGCGTTTTTAGTGAAATTGGTGGACCACATAAGGGATCTGAGAGTAAGTAAACACGATGAACACCGCGCAAAAAAATAGCTGCCGGGCATCATTGATGCGCTGCAGCAGACGTATTTTACACGGATGGGATGGTTTACCGCAGTGCTTGGGTGAATTGGCGCACATTCAAAACCGGCCGAGACAGGCAAAATGGCTTTGCTTTCCACTCAACAACTTTCAAGTCGAGCCCGCCATGTCCGCCATGATGAACGCCACCCGCGCCCTGAACCGCCAAAAAATCGCTGTCGAGAGAACGCTGTATGCGCGTTCGGCAGAGGAATCGCAACTGGCGGCGCGTTGGGCTGCCGCCTGGCACAAGCTGGTCCAGCGCAAACTGGACAACATGGCCACCCGCTCTGCTCCCCGGGTGGACTTCAGCGGATTCCTGGTGAACCCGCCGTCCCGCGTCCTACATTAAACTTCCTGCTGTTTCTCAAGCAACACGCTGTTCCATGCCGGCCGCCTTGTTGCGGCCACCCTGGTAGCAGCTGCCTGCACGCGCCTCCATTCCCGCACGATCGAGCACGGTAACGCAGCCACGGCGGTAGGAAATCAGGCCTTCGTCCGACAGCTTGCCGGCGGCGCCGGTGACGCTTTCGCGTCGTACGCCCAGCATGTTGGCGATCATTTCCTGCGTCACCTTCAATTCATTGCCCATCGAGCGGTCCAGGCGTTCCAGCAGCCAGCGGCACAGTTTCTGTTCGATGCTGGTGTGGCGGCTGCCGGCCACGCTTTGCGCCAGCTGGGCGAACATCGCGCTGGTATAACGCATCAGTTGCTGGGCCAGCGGGCCGCCGGCGTAAAACACGTCGCGCAGCACGTCGGTACGCAGGCGGTAGCCGTAACCGGCAGCTTCCACAACGGCCGAGTACGAAGCGCGCTCGGTCGGGTACAGCGCCACGCCTACCACGCCTTCACGGCCGACCACGGCGATCTCGGTAGTGGCGCCATCTTCCATCACGTATTGCAGCGAGATGATGGCGTTGGTCGGGAAGTACGTGTATTCGACCTTGTCGCCGAAGTCGAACAGGTGCTTACCGACAGGCAACGCAACCAGCTCCAGCGCGCTGAACAGGGCCAACAGATCATCACGCGACAGGGCGCGCAGCAAATCGTTTTGTTGGGCGCCGATCAGGCTGATCTGCGAACCGGCGCTGCTGTGGCCTGCGGTGGCGTTGGCGGCGGCGGTTGCGGAGCTGGTGTGGAATGCGTTCATGGTATCTGCCTCTAGGTGTGTGGTCTTGGTGGCCTGGTTATCGCTCACCGTTGATGACACTATATCTAGCAGGCCGATCCGCCGGTATAGGACCGGCGTGTAGGCCAATGTAGGTACCAAGCAAGAGGAAATGTGGTCCTTGTCCTACGTTGGCATCAAGACACTGTGTAGTAGCACACCGAATAACTCAATAACTCGCGCGCAATTGCAGGTAAGCGGTACGTGGCGCACCAACCATGCGGCCCGCATTGCCGTCCACGTTGCGGGTGTAATAGCGGCGGTCCGACAGGTTGTTCACCCCGGCCATCACCTCGTACCCCGGTTGTCCTCTCAGCTTCCAGCCCACTTGGGCATTCCACAGGCGGAAGCCGGGGATGGCGCCGACAGCGCCGCTGGCCGCTTCCGCCACGGTGTTGGCGGCATCGGAAAACTGGCGCGTCTGGTGGGTGCCGGAGACATTGAACGACCACGCGCCCATCCGGTAGCGCGCGCCGACAGTGTCGGTGCCGCGCGAGTAGAAAGGCACATCCAGGCCGGCCGTGGCGCCCGATTCCTGGATCGCCCTGGTATAGGTGTAATTGGCATACAGGTTCAGGCCGGCCAGCGCACTGGCGTCGTCAAAACTGTAATCGAACGCGGTCTCGATGCCTTCGTGGTTGGTGGCGCCGATGTTCTGGAACGTGGCAGGCACGGTGCTTGGTACCTGCAGGATCTGGTTATCGAACTTGAGCTTGAAGGCAGTGAACTCGGCACTGACGGCGCGGTCCTTCCAGCGCGCACCGGCCTCGAAGGTCTTGGCCACTTCCGGGTTGAGCGGGTTGGTGGCGCTCTGCGAATTGAGCTGGGTGTTTTGCACGGCGCCGAACGACGTGGTGTAGTTGGCAAACACGGTCAGCGCCGGGTTGACCAGGTAGGCCACGTTGAGCGATGGCAGCGCCTTGTTGTTGTCCGACGCAAAAGCGGCAGCGCTGCCGCTGTCGCGGCGGTCGGAACGGATGCGTTCATACCGCACGCCCGGCGTGATACGCCAGGCGCCCAGCGCGATGCGGTCGTCGATATACACCGAGTGGGCGTCGGTCGCGTTGTCGAACCTGGTGGTGGCGCCGCGCACGCCGGTGGCGACGGTCACGGCGTAGTTGTTGTCGTCGCCACGTTCGCGCAGAAAGCGGTAGCCGGCCGTGACATCATGCGTGAGGCCGGCGGCGGCAAAGCGCTGGGTGTAGCGCGGCTCGATGCCCAGCACCTGGTAATTGCGCGGCTGCCAGGTCACCTGGGTGCGCGCGGCGTTGATCAGCGCGCTCTGGCGGAAGCTCTCGTTGTAATAGGCCTTCACTTCCACTTCCTGGGTGGCAGAGATGGTGTTGAGGTAGCCGACGTCACCGCCCTTGCGCTCGCCGCTCCAGAAATCGGTGGGCCGGGTGTTCTGGAACGGGTCTGCCGCGTACTGCGCCACCGTCAGCCCGCCCGGGGTGCGCGAATTGACGTCGAAGTACGTGAGCTTGCCGTACACCTCGCTGTGGCCATTGAGCGGATAGCGCAACTTCAGCGCGACGTCGTTGAGTTTGTCGTTACTGGCGGTGCGCCAGCCACCGCCGTCCATGCCCGAGTACATCAGCGCCAGGCCCAGGCCGGAGTCAAGCGTGCCGCCCAGGAAGGCGCTGTACTGGGTGTTGTGGCCCGCATCGCTGAAGTCGTTGTAGCGCACCGAGACGTCGCCCTTGATGGCGCCTTCCGGGATCGCCCGGCTGCGGAAATTGATGATGCCGCCCACGTTTTGCGGACCGTAGCGCACCGCGCCGCCGCCGCGCACCACGTCGATCGATTCGATATTGTTCAGGCTCACCGGGGCAAACGACAATTGCGGCTGGCCGTATGGGGCCACGGCCAGCGGTATGCCATCGAGCAGGATGGTGGACCGGGGCGAATAACGCCCGGTCAGGCCGCGCACGCCGATATTGAGCGAAATGGCGCTGCCGGCGGTGCCCGAGTTGTCGGTGGCCTGCACGCCCGGCACCCGGCGCAGCACGTCGCCGATGTCGAGCGCGCCCGAGTCCTCGATGTCTTCCTTGTTCACCACCGTGCGCGCGCCGGGGAAGTTCTTGACACTGTTTTGCAGACCGGATCCGAGCCAGCTGCCGGTGACCTGGATCGATTCCATCGGTGCCGCTGATCCTGCCGGGGCCTGGTCCTGCCCCTGGGCCAAGGGCGCGGCCAGCAGCGCGAACGCGGCGGCCATGGAAGTCAACGGGAAGGGTAGCGCGGCGCGCAGGCGAATAAGAGGCATGGAAATGAAAGAAGTATCATGAAAGCAGCAATGATAACACTTCTCATTCGCAACATGGCGACCATCCCGGTCTCCCTGAAGGCCATGTTAAGATGCTGGCTATGCAAACATCCTCTTCAGACCAGGCAGAAGCACTGATCCGCGCCACCGGTGCCCGCGTCACGCGCCAGCGCGTGACCGTGCTCGACTTTTTGATGGGACAGGAAAAGTCGCTGACCCACCACGATATCCAGGCCTTGCTGCCCGACGAAGCGCTCGACTCGGTAACCCTGTACCGGGTGCTCGAATGGCTGACCGAAAACGAACTGGTGCACCGCATTGCGGGCGCCGACCAGGTGTGGCGTTTCCGTGCCGGGGCCGGCCACCATTCGCACGAGCACGCCCATTTCCAGTGCACGCGCTGCGAAGAAGTGACGTGCTTCACCGACGTGCCGCTGCCGCGCACGATCAAGCTCCCTACCGGCTTCCAGAGCCAGGAAATGGATTTCCTGATCAAAGGCACCTGCCCGCACTGCGCAAAACAGAAGTAGCAACAGCCGCGAATAATGCAACATGATTGCATTAGCGCTGAAACCGGCTTATGATGCAACTCAATTGCATTTGACGGTTTTTCTCCGTCCTAATTTCCGTCCGCGCGTCCGCGCCTTTTCAGCGAGCTATCCATGACCACCAACGCCCCACCCCTGGCCGATTTGCGCCTGCCCGTTACCGTGCTTTCCGGTTTTCTCGGCGCCGGCAAAACCACCCTGCTCAACCACGTGCTGGCCAACCGCGAGGGCTTGCGCGTGGCAGTCATCGTCAACGACATGAGCGAGGTGAATATCGACGCCTCGCTGCTGCGCCACGGTACCGAAAACGCCGGCGCCGCCCTGTCGCGCACCGAGGAAAAAATGGTCGAGATGAGCAACGGCTGCATCTGCTGCACGCTGCGCGAAGACCTGCTGCTCGAAGTGCGCAAGCTCGCTGCCGAAAACTGCTTCGACTACCTGCTGATCGAATCGACCGGCGTGGGCGAGCCGATGCCGGTGGCCGCCACCTTCGATTTTGTCGACGAAGACGGACTGTCGCTCAACGGCGTGGCCCGCATCGACACCATGGTCACCGTGGTCGATGCCGTCAACCTGCTGAACGACTACAACTGTGCCGACTTCCTGGCCCAGCGCGGCCAGAGCGCCGGCGAAGGCGACGACCGCACGCTGGCCGCGCTGCTGTCCGAGCAGATCGAGTTCGCTGACGTGATCGTGGTCAGCAAGACCGACCTGGTCACCATCGAACAAATGGGCGCGGTGCGCGCCGTGATCAAGGCGCTCAACCCCACCGCCACCATGGTACTGGCCGAGCAAGGCCGGGTGCCACTGCACCAGATTCTAGGCACCGGCAAATTCGACCTGGACAAGGCCAGCCAGATGGCCGGCTGGGCGCGCGAGCTGGCCGGCATCCACATGCCGGAAACCGAGGAGTACGGCATCGACAGCTTCGTGGTGCGCGAGCGCCGTCCGCTGCACGCGCAGCGCTTCAATGAATTCCTCGACCTGGCGCTGCCGGGACTGATACGCGCCAAGGGCTATATCTGGTTCGCCAGCCGTCCCGACTGGGCGGTCGCCTATTCCCGCGCCGGGCGCATCGCGTCGGTGGAGCCGGTAGGACAATGGTGGGCCGCCAGCGACCGCGCCAACTGGCCGCCGGTGGGCGACGCGGACCGCGCCGGCATCGAAGCGGCCTGGGTGGAACCGTTCGGCGACCGCCAGAACGAACTGGTCTTCATTGGCGCCGGCATGGACCGTCCCGCGCTGGAAGCAGCCTTCCGCCGCTGCGTGCTGACCGACCACGAACTGGCCGCCGGCGCCCCCACCTGGCTAACCTATGCCGATCCTTTCCCGGCCTGGAGCCGCGATGACGAACTCGAAGAAGAGCCGGCATAAAAGGTCGCTGACGCGTTCCGGCAGGGGCAGCTATACTGCACGCTTTTTCCGATTTGCAGATTCTCCATGGCCGCCCTGTCCTCCTTCGTCCGCACCGCCCTTGCCGCCGCCAGCCTGCTGGTGCTGAGCGCCGGCGCCCAGACACCCGCCCCTACCCCGGCCCTGGCCCGCACGCCGGATACCATCGCATCGCTGCGCCTGATCGGCGAGCAGCGCCTGCCCTGGCGCATGCGCTTCGAGAGCACGCTGGTGGGCGGCCTGTCGGGCATCGACTACGACGCCGCGCGCGGCGACTGGGTGATGATCTGCGACGACCGCTCCGAGCATAATCCGGCGCGCTACTACCGCGCGCGGCTCGATTACGACCAGCAGTCCTTCACATCGGTACAGCTTACCGGCGTGACCACGCTGCTGCAAGCCGATGGCACGCCGTATCCGTCCAAGAATGATTTCGCCCGGCTGGGCGGCGCGGTGGCCGACCTGGAAACCCTGCGCGTCGACCCGCGCGATGGCGCCATCTGGTACGGCAGCGAAGGCGATGTCTCGCTTGCCCTCAACCCGTTCGTGCGCCAGGCCGGCGCCGATGGCAGCTTGCGTTACGAACTGCCGCTGCCGCCGCTGTTCGATGTGAAGAAAGATCACAGTTCCGGCCCGCGCAACAATCAGGCCTTCGAGGGCATGAGTTTTACGCCCGATGGCGCCTCGATCTGGGTGTCGCTGGAAGGGCCGATGTACCAGGATGGTCCGGTGCCCACGACCAGCCACGGCGCGGTCAACCGGATCACCCGTTTTGACCGCGGCGGCAAGGTGCTGGGCCAGTATGCGTATGCGCTGGAGCCGCTGGCGGCCGCCCCTGGCACCGACAAGAACGCCGACAACGGCATTTCCGAAATCCTGGCGCTGAGCCATAACCGCCTGCTGGTACTCGAGCGTGCCGGCATACAGGACGATGCCGGCCGCTATCGCAATTACGTGCGCCTGTACGAGGTGGACACCGCTGGCGCCACCGATATCGCGCAGCTGCCCGCCGTGGCCGGCGCCAGCATCACGCCGGTGACCAAGCGCCTGGTGCTGGACCTGAGCCAGGCAGGCCTGCCGCTGGTGGACAACCTCGAAGGCATGGCTTTCGGGCCGCGCCTGGCCAATGGCCACGCCAGCCTGGTGCTGATCTCGGACGACAACTTCAACAACCGCCAGGTTACGCAGTTCCTGCTGTTCGAGGTAAACCCGTAGCGCCCGTATTGACAACCGCTGCGGCGGCCACCAGCGGCGCCGGCGCCAATCCGGGCAAGCCGGCGGCGGCGACTGGCGGCACGTCCGGCTGACCCGGTACCGGTTCCTGTGCGATCGACTCCGCAAGCGCTGCGCCAGCCTCGAGGTCGAACGACGACAGCTGGATCGCCGGCGGCGACAGGCAGTTGTCGCACTTGCAGCACTGCTCGAAACCGGGCGACGCATCGTCGAAGTAATCGAGCAGCAACTTCCAGCGGCAGTAGCCGCTCTGGGCATAGCCCACCATTTGCTCCAGTCCCTCGCGGTCGCGTTCATGCTTGTCCGCGTACACCTGCGCCATCTCGTCGTACCGGGCAGCTTTCGGCGCGGCAGCGCCGCCCGGCAGCTTGGCCAGTGCGTAATCGAGCTTGCGGCTGCGCTTGAGCAGCTTGCCGTCCTTGAGCATTTTCAGGCAGATTTTCAGCTGGCTGGCCGAGATATGCTCGAGCTTTGGTTTCAGGTCGGCCTCGGTAAACGCGGCGCCATCGTGGGCGGCGGCAGCCTCGTAGACCGCCCGCAGCTCTTCGGCTTGCGGATAGTGCTTGACGAGGAAGAACTGCTGCAGCCGTTTATCGGCGTGGTAGTACAGCAGCGTGCATTGCGCATCGAGGCCGTCGCGCCCCGCCCGGCCCGACTCCTGGTAGTAGGCCTCGAGGTTGGCCGGGATCTGCAAGTGGATCACGAAGCGCGTGTCGGCCTTGTCGATGCCCATGCCGAAGGCGTTGGTGGCCACCATCACGCGGCGCTCGCCGCTCATGAACAGGTTCTGATTTTCCACCCGTTCGGCGGCGCGCAGCTTGCCATGGTATATCGTCACGCTCTCGCCGGCGTCCTTCAGTTGGGCATGCATTTCCTCCGCCGCCTTGACGGTGGCGGCATAGATGATGCCCACGCCTTCAGTCTCGCGCACCAACTGCAGCGCCTGCGCCGCCTTCTCGGACGGATTGGTGACCTGTTTGACACGGTAGTGCAGATTGGGCCGGTAGATGCCGGTATTGACCACGGCCATGCGCGGACGGCCCAGCTGGCTGCGAATATCCTTGATGACGTCGTCGGTGGCGGTGGCAGTGAGCGCTAGCACTTGCGGGCGCCCCAGCGCCTCCAGTGCCGCGCCGATTTCGAGGTAGGCCGGACGGAAGTCGTGGCCCCATTGCGAGATGCAGTGGGCCTCGTCGATCACCACCAGCGCGATCTCGCTCTGCTTGAGCAGCGCCAGGAAATCGGGCGTGATCAGTCGCTCGGGGGTGCAGAAAACGATGTCGTGGGCGGCGCTCTCGATGCCTTCGAGCGCCGCTAATTCGTCGGCGCGCGACAGGCTGCTGTTGATTTGCGCGGCGCTGGCGATGCCGGCTTCCTCGAGCTTCTCGGCCTGGTCTTTCATCAGCGAGATCAGTGGCGAGACCACCACCGTCAGCCCTTGCAGCAGCCGGGCCGGCAACTGGTAACACAGCGACTTGCCGCTGCCGGTGGGCATGACGGCCAGCGTATCGTGGCCAGCCAGCACACTGTCGATCACGTTGCGCTGGCCGTCGCGCAGGGCGGCAATGCCGAAAACCTTGCGCAGCAAGGTGGTGATTTGTTTGCTCTGCGGGGCTGCCATTGGAAGACTCTCTGGTTGTCGGGAACTGTGACCAGAGTAGCCAACCGGGTGACGATGCACTGTGCGGCAGCACACCGCAAAGCGCTTTGTCATCCGACCGTGGTGTCGATCCGGGCGCCGGTTTTAAGCGTAAGGGTCACCGGCGTGCGCTCGGCGATATCGGCCAGCCGCGCCACCTGCTCCGCATCGAGCGCGCCGGTCACGTGCAGCGTGCGGGTGATCACGGTGCCGTCATCGCCGCGCGCCAGGTGCAGATCTACCTTGACCGCTTCCAGCGGCCACTGCTTGCGGTCCGCGTACATGCGCAGCGTGATGGCCGTGCACGAACCGAGGCCCGCCAGCAGAAAGTCGTACGGCGCCGGCCCGGCGTCCTGGCCGCCGTTGCGCGGCGGTTCGTCGCCGGTCAGCTTGTGTCCCCCCACCTCGATCTCGGTGGTGTACATGTCGCGCCCGATACGGGCATATCCTTGTGCCATGGTCAAATCTCCTTTCCGCCATTCTAGCCGTTACGCAGGTGCCAGCCCTCTGCCAGAAAGAAGACGACATACTCCGCTTACAAACTTCACGCCAGCTTCATGTAAGTAAAGTATTGTAAATGGCAAGTTTTTAGGCATTGCTTCTGTAAAATACCGGCATTGACCTACATTCATCACCCACCTCCTTCCCCCATGCAAAAGATACTCCTGACCTGCTCCCTGCTGACGGCGCCGTTGTCCGCGCTGGCCCAGTCCACCGAAACGCCGCCGGCTACGCAGACCAACCCGCAGGCAGCCAAGCCCGGCGCCGTCAAGGCCGAGGCAACGCCGGTGGTGCCGTCGGTGACGGTCGCGGCAGAACGCCCCACCAACCGCATCGACCGCCAGGTGTACGATGTCAAATCCGACGTCTCGAGCACCAACGGCACCGCTGCAGACGCCCTGAACAATGTGCCGTCGGTGGCGGTCGATCCCGATGGCACGGTGTCGCTGCGCGGCAGCAGCAATGTGCAGATCATGGTCGATGGCAAGCCGTCGGCCATGCTGCAGGGCGAAAACCGGGGCGCGGCGCTGCAGGCGATGCCGGCCGACGATATCGAATCGGTGGAAGTGATCAACAACCCGGGCGCGCAGTTCGGCAACGAGGGCGGCGGCGGTCCGATCCTGAACCTGGTCATGCGCCGCAACCGCAAGCCGGGCGGTTTCGGTTCGGTCAGCGCCAACGCCGGCACCGAGGGTCGCTACAACAGCTCCGTCAATGGCAGCTACAACGAGGGCCTGTGGGGCTTCCAGGGCGGCCTCAATGTGCGCCACGACGGCCGCAACTCGACGTCGGAAGTGAGCCGCGAGCGGTTCGATGCGCGCACCGGCCAGTATGTGCCCAGCACCCAGGATTCAGTGAGCAAGGGCCTCAATGACATGGTCGGCGCCAACGGCACCGTCAGCTACAATATGAACCAGACCGACACCCTGACCGGCAGCCTGTCGTTCATGGGGCGCGGCAACGACCAGCGCTCGACCGAGCATTATGTGAACGGCGCCACCGGCGCCAGCGCCGCCACCGATTATGTGCGCAACACCTCGCGCAGCGGCGACGCCAAGAACTTCAGCTGGGGCGCGCGCTACGACCACAAGGGCGAACTGCCTGGCGAAACGCTGAAAATCGACCTGCGCGTATCGGCCGCCGACAACGACAGCGACACCCACTACGCCAGCGACTACGCCGTCGGTACGGACAACTTCGGCCGCACCGATACCCGCGCCTTCCAGCACAACGATACCAGCACCCGCGTGATCGATTTCACCGGCGACTACGGCCGTCCGCTGTGGGGCGGCACCACCAATGTCGGCTACAAGATCGCCCGCACCAGGAACAATTTCGACACGCTGTACACCGACATCGATCCGGTCACCAGTCTCGCCACCGTCAACCCGTCGCGCACCAACCGCTTCGACATCGAGGAAACCGTGCTGGCCCTGTACGGCACATACCAGATGCGCCTGTCCGAGCGCTGGGGCCTGCTGGGCGGCGTGCGTACCGAGCACACCGACATGGACATCCACCAGATCACCGGCGGCATCACGGCCAGGAACAGCTACATCAATTTCATTCCGAGCATGTTCGCGACGTATAAAGTGTCGGACGACGCCAATATGCGCTTTGCCTACGCGCGCCGCTTGCGCCGCCCGCAGGCCAACGACCTCAATCCGTACGTGACCTACCGCGACGAGTTCAACGTCTCGGCCGGTAATCCGGACCTGAAACCGACCAAGACCGATTCGTTCGAAGTCGGCTACGAGACCAAGTTCGGCGGTCTGGAGACCAATCTGCGCGGCTACTACCGGCGCGATACCGACGCCATCGTCGATTACCGCTACTTCATTGCCGACAATGTGCTGCTGACCACCCGCCAGAATGGCGAAGGCAGCCACTCGAGCGGCCTGGAATTCACCGTCAGCGGCAAGCTCACGCCCACGCTCACGCTCAACACCAGCGGCAACCTGATGCGCAACCAGCAGCGCTCGCAGGATGAGGCGGGCGTGATCACCAGCCGCACCGCCAACTCGCTCAGCGGGCGCGCACGCCTGAACTGGCAAATGACCACGGCCACGCAAGTGCAACTGGCGCTGCAAATGCAGGGCAAGATGCTGTCGGGCCAGGGCTACCGCTCGCCGAACAACACGGTCAACATGAGTGTGCGCCATGCCTTGAACAGCCAGTGGAACCTGGTGGCCAATGTCACCGACATCTTCGACAAGAACAAGATGGAAACCATCGTCGACAGCACCACGCTGCGCGAGACCAGCACCCGGCGCTTCGACGGCCGCGTGTTCTACGTGGGCCTGTCGTACCGCTTCGGTGGCGTCAACAGCAACCGCAGCGAGGGCGAAGGCGAAGGCGGCTTCCGTGGCCGTCCCGGTGGTCCCGGCCCCGGCGGCCCCGGCCCCGGCGGCTTCGGCGGCCCGCCCGGCGCCTGATCGCCACAAAAAAAACGCCCGGCGCCTTGCGGCCACCGGGCGTTTTTCATGTAACTGGCGTTACTTGACCACGGCGACCTTCACGCGCTTGCCCTTCTGGAACGTGAAGATGGTCAGCGCACCATCCTTGATATCGCCACGCGCATCGAAGGCGATATCGCCGGTCACGCCCTTGTGGTGGATCTTGGCCAGGTATGGCAGGTACTTGACCGGGTCGGGCGAGCCGGCCTGCTGCATCGCATCGACCATGGTCATCAAGGCATCATAGGTTTGCGGGGCGTACGTCTGCACCTCGACACCAAAACGCTTTTTGTAGGCAGCCTTGAAATCGGCCAGCGCCTTTTCCTGTGCCGGCGCCACGCCGCCCGCTTCGGCGCACAGCACCTGGTCGTCGTTCATGCCGTCGCCAGCCAGGCGCGGCACCGAGTCCGAGCACATGCCGTCGCCGCCCATGAACTTGACCGGGAAACCCAGCTGCTTCATCTGGCGCAGCATCGGCGCCGCCACCGCGTCCATGCCGCCGTAGAAGACCAGGTCCGGCCTGGTGGCTTTCACGGTGGTGAGGATGGCGTTGAAGTCGGTGGCCTTGTCGTTGGTGTACTGGGTGCTGACGATGGCTGCACCAGCCGCCGGTCCCAGGCGCTTGATATTTTTCGAGAACTCATCGGCCAGGCCCTTGCCGTAAGCGGTGCGGTCGTCGATCACGGCAATCCGTTTGGCCTTGACGTTTTGCAGCGCATAGCGGGCCAGCGCCGCGCCCTGCTGCTCGTCATTGGCGATATTGCGGAAGGCCGAATTGAAGCGCTGGCGCGTGTACTGCGGATTGCTGGCCGACGGCGAAATTTGCGGAATGCCGGCGTTGAAGTAAATGCGCGACGCCGGGATGGTGGTGCCCGAGACCTGGTGGCCGATCACGCCATTGACTTTTGCATCGACCAGCTTTTGCGCCACGGCCGTGCCCTGCTTGGGATCGGACGCGTCGTCCTCGGCCTGCAGGACAATCTTGTACTTCTTGCCACCGATGACGACGCCCTTGGCGTTGAGTTCCTCGACTGCCATGCGGGCGCCGTTTTCGTTGTCCTTGCCCAGGTGGGCGGCGGTGCCGGACGTGCCGGACGCGTGGCCGATCTTGATGATCTCCTGCGCGTTGGCGAGTGCCGGAAGCGCGGTGCTTGTCAATCCCAGCGTGATCGCCAGGGCAATTTTTGGTGCGTGTGTTGGGTACGGCATACAACTCCTTACGAATTTAGCCGGTTAGGATACCATCCGACAAGACAGACCGCCATCAGTAGATGCCGCACGGCTATTTACGTAATATACTTATTACCCCACTGCATAAGTCATTGAAATAATTATGGAAATTTCGCGTCGTATCGCCAAGTCCCGGCCGCTTGCCACCACCGCCTTGCACGGCCGGGTGGATGCCATGAAGCACCGCGGCGAACGCGTGATCGACTTTTCCATCGCCATCTCGCATTTCCCCGCGCCGCCAGCCGTACTCAATGCCATGCACGAGGCGCTGCACCGCCCGGCCCTGCCCTACACGGCCGTGGGCGGCGACGCCGGCGTGCGCGCGCGGCTGGCTGCCCGCGTCACGCGCGAAAACGGCATCGATGCGGCGCCGGCCGAGATCCTGGTCACCAACGGCGCCAAGCAGGCGCTGTACCAGGCGCTGTACGTGATGGCCGATCCGGGCGACGCAGTGATCATCTTCAAACCGTACTGGCCCGCGTACGTGGCCACCAGCGAGCTGCTAGGCCTTGAGCCGATACTGGTCGATCTGCCCGCACAGATCACCACCGAACTGCTCGACAGCCTGCCGCCGGCCAAGGTCCTGATCCTCAACAATCCGCACAACCCCACCGGGGCGCTGCTGTCGGCCACGGAGCTCGACTGCATCGCCGCCTGGCTGCGCAAAACCGGCACCCGCGCCATCGTTGACGAGAGCTACGAAAAGCTGGTGTTCGACGGCGTTCACCACAGCCTGGCCGCGCGGCCCGACTGGCGCGCGCTCGGCGTGGTCACCCTGTTCTCGGCTTCGCAAAGCTACGCCATGATGGGCTGGCGCGCCGGCTTCGCGGTGGCGCCGGCGCCGCTGGTGGCGGCGATGGAAACCGTGCAGGGGCCGATCACCGCCGCCGCACCGATGCTGATCCAGCTGGCATTGGCCGCCGCCTTCGAATCCGACGACTCGCCCGAGTCCACCGCCATGCTGGCCGACTACCGCGCCCGCCGCGACCTGGTGCTGGACCTGACCGCCAACCTGGCGTGGCTGACGGTGCGCGCCCCCGCCTCGGGGCCCTACCTGTGGTTCGACGTGTCGGCACTGGGACTGGACGCCGTGGCCGCTGCCGAACAACTGCTGTCCGAATACGCGGTGGCGGTGATGCCCGGCGACGCGCTGGGTGGGCCCGGCCACCTGCGCATCGGCTACATCTCCGACGACGTTGCCACCTTGCGGCGCGGCGTGCAGGCTATCATCGCGTTTGGCAACCAGCGCCACGGCAGCCGTTGACCCATGGCCTTTCTGCTCTTTAGCCTCAACAGCCTGCGTGGACGGCTGATGCTGCTGGTGGCGCTGGCGATCGCCCCGATCGCGGTCATGACCATCATCAGCGGCATCCGCGAGCATGACCACGCGATCAGCGTGGCCGAGGAAAACCTGCAACGCCTGACCAACCTGGCCGCCGCCAACGAAGCGCAGTCGATCGCCAGCGCGCGCCAGATCCTGCGCGACCTGGCCAGCGTGCCCGACCTGATGAATGACCAGGCCCGCTGCAACAACCTGCTCGACAGTATCCAGCGCCAGAATGGCGACTACGCCAACTTCGGCGTGATCCAGCCGAACGGCGACGTCACCTGCAGCGCCATCCCGTCGTCGGGACAGGTCAACCTGCGCGACCGCTCGCATTTCCGCCGCGCGGTCCACCTCAAGCGCTTCGTCGCCGGCGGCTACATCTTCGGGCGCGTGATCCAGAAGCACACGGTCAACCTCACCTACCCCATCCTCGACGATGACGAGCAGGTACGCGGCGTGGTGTTTGCCGCGCTGGACCTGACCAAGCTCGATCGCTTCGTGGCCGATATCCAGCTGCCACCGGGCTCGGTGCTGATGACGGCCGACTCGGAAGGCAAGATCATCGCCCGCAAACCGAACCCGGAAGAATGGTTCGGCAAGCCGGTGTGGCCCGAGATGCGCGCCGCCATGGCCGGTGAGCCGGGCAATCCGGTGCGCCTCACGGGGCCGGACGGCGTGGAGCGGCTGCACCGCTTTGCCCGCGTGGGCAACAACGGCCTCACCGACTACACCGTCACCATCGGCATCCCGGTCGATGACATCACTGCCGTGGCCCGCCGCGACCAGGTCATGGACTTGCTGGCCCTTGGAGTGACATTGGTGCTGGCCATGCTGGCCGCGTGGTTCGTGGGCGACGTGCTGGTGCTGCGGCGGGTGAAAATGCTGGCCACCACGGCCAACAGCATCGCTTCCGGATCGTTGAGCGCCCGCAGCGGCATCACTTACGGCAAGGAGGAAATCAGCGAGCTGGCGCGCGCCCTCGACGCCATGGCCGCTGCCCTGCAGGACAAGGAACGCCAGCACCTGAAGGCGGAAGCGCAGCTGCGCCTGGCTGACCAGCGCAAGGACGAATTCCTGGCCATGCTGGCGCACGAGCTGCGTAATCCGCTGGCGCCGATCAGCGCCGGCGCCCAGCTGCTTCGCAGCGGCAACGCCTCGCCGGCCGCCGTGGACCGCACCGCCGACATCATCGTGCGCCAGGTGCACCACATGACGCGCCTGATCGACGACCTGCTCGATGTTTCGCGCGTCACGCGCGGCCTGGTGACGATTACCCGCGCGCCGCTGCACGTCGCCGATATCGTGGCCGACGCCGTCGAGCAGGCCGAACCCATGATGCGCGCGCGCCAGCACCGCTTCGAACTGGCGATGCCCGAACAGCCGTTGCAGGTGGTAGGCGACCACAAACGCCTGGTGCAGGTGCTGGTCAATGTACTCAACAACGCCGCCAAGTACACACCCAGCGGCGGCGAAATCACGCTGCGCGTGCGGGCCGAGGACGGCAATGTCCGGCTCGAAGTCAGCGACAACGGTATTGGCATGTCGCCCGAACTGCGCGGCCGCGTGTTCGAACTGTTCGCCCAGGCCGACCGCACCTCGGACCGCTCGCAGGGTGGCCTGGGGCTGGGACTGGCGCTGGTCAAGATGCTGGTGGAACTGCACGGCGGCACGGTGACGGTGGACAGTGGGGGCGAACGCCAGGGCAGCACCTTCGCCATCGTGCTGCCGGCTACCGAAGCGGACGTTGCGCCGGCCCTGCCGAAACCGGCCGACATCACCGGTGCGCGACTGCGCGTGCTGGTGGTGGACGACAACGTGGACGCCGCGCAAACGCTGCAACTGCTGCTCGAAGCGGCCGGCCACGAAGTGGTGGTGGCGCACACCGCGCACGGCGGACTCGAAGCGGCGCAGCGGCTCGAACCCCAGCTATGCCTGCTCGACATCGGCCTGCCCGACCTGAACGGCAACGACCTGGCGCGCGGCCTGCGCATGCTCCCGGCCAGCAAGAACGCCACGCTGGTAGCGGTGTCCGGCTACGGCCGGCGCGAAGACCGCGAAGTGTCCAAGGCGGCCGGCTTCGACCATTATTTTGTCAAGCCGCTCGACCATGACGCACTGCTGGCGGTGATCGCCCGCCTGTAACTCAGGAAGATGCCGTGCAGGCCATGCTGGTCAGCACCTGCGCGGCCAACGCGCGGCCACTGAGCCACGCATCCTCCACGCGGCCACCCGCAAGCCAGTCGCCGCACATGCCCAGCCGCACCGCCGGCAGCCACACGGCCTCGCGCTGCAGGCCAGGCTCACTGCCTGCGCCGTCCTGCTCCGGCTGATCGCTGTGCCCATTACCGGCCCTGGCATAGCGCCAGCGGTGCGCGGTCACCGCGTCGGGTGGTGGTGCGCCCAGTTCGGCAAAGGCGGCCAACAGCGCTGCGCACACCGTCTCGTCATCGTCTTCCAGGTGCGCGGCGCTCCACCCGGCACTCGCCTGCAGCACCCAAGCTTCGCTGCCCCGCCGGCCCGGTTTTGAGCCGTCGCGGGCGATCCAGGCCAGCGGTCCGCGGTTGACGAAAGCCGCATCGTAGCCCGGCGCAAAACGGATGCCTGGCGTACGGTAGCGCAGCATCAGGGTCCAGCAAGGCAGCATGTCCGCTGCCGTTTGCCGGGCCGTGAGCGGCAACAGCGGGGCGATCAGCACCATGGCCTGCGGCCCCGGTACCGCCAGCACCACTGCGTCGAAACGCTCTTCGTGCACGCCATGCTCATGCGACTGCAGGCGCCAGCCGGCGCGATCGTGCTGCATATCGACGATGGTATGGCCACTGTGCACGCACAGGTTCGACGCCAGCCAGCCCGCCGGCGCGCTCATGCGCGGAATGCCGACGAAACGCGCCACGCTGTCCGGCGCCTTTCTCGCGCAGGTGCCTGCCGCCGTCAGCTCCACCAGCCGGGGCTCCCACAGGCCGGCCACGCCGGCCGCCTCCCAGCGCGCCACCTCGTCGCGAAAGCGGTTGTCGCGCACCGTAAGATACTGCGCGCCGTGGTCGCACTGCCAGTCGGCGCCCCGTCGCGTGCTCATGCGTCCACCGGGACCGCGCGCCTTTTCGAACACGGTCGTGCGGCAGCCGGCGTCCTGCAAGTGGCGCGCGCAGGATAGCCCGGCCAGGCCGCCACCGATGACTGCAACATTGGGTCTCGTAACGATCATTTTAAAACTTTCCTGGTTACCTGTTCTACCGATGTCCCAGTATACTGCCGAAGATTCGCTCAATAGCGCCACGAAAGAACTAAAAATCGGTTCATGACCGGGACAATGTGGCTCACAGGCATGAAACTGTTAAAATGCGGCCACCAACCGACAGGAACCAACGTGACAGACTCCGACGACAATTCCCCCAGCACCGGCGCCGGCTACCGCAGCGGCGTGGCGGCACGCCTGGCCGGCCTGCCGGTGGAAACGCTGCGCGTATGGGAGCGGCGCTATGGTGTGTCGGACGCCGGCCGTTCGCCGCGCGGCCAGCGCCTGTATTCCTCCGAACAGGTACGGCGCCTCGGCCTGCTCAAGCGCGCGGTGGACCAGGGCCACGCGATTTCCACCGTGGCCCGCCTCGACCTCGACGAACTGCTGGCCCTGGCCGGCGTGGCGCCGCCGGTGGAAAGCGAACCGCGCCTGCTGCGCCTGGCGATCGCCGGCGGCGCCCTCACCCGCCAGCTGGCGGCGGCGCGCACGGCCCCCGTGCTCGACATCGTGGCCAGTTGCCAGTACCTGGACCATGCGCCGCAGGCGCTGGCTGGCGTGACGGCCGACCTGCTGCTGATCGAAGCGTCCGAGATGAATGCCGAGTCGCTGCCGGCGGTGATGGCCGCGCGCGCCGCGCTGAAGGTGCGCGCAGTGGTGGTGCTCTACCGTTTTTGCGACAGCGCCACCGTGCGCCGCCTGCGCGAGCAGGACTGCCTGGTGGCGCGGGCGCCGTCCGATGCCGCCGAAGTGGCGCTGCTCTGCGCCACCGCGTTTGCAGGCGGCGGCCGCCCGCCGGCGCCACCGGCCACGCCCGCCGCGCCGCGCCGGCTCGACGACCAGCAGCTGGCGGAACTGGCCGCCATGTCCACCAGCATCGATTGCGAATGCCCGCGCCACCTGGCGGATATACTGCTGATGTTGACCAGCTTCGAGCGGTACAGCGCCCAGTGCGTGAGCCGCAATGCCGCCGACGCCACGCTGCACCAGGACCTGGCGCGCAGCGCCGGCCACGCGCGCATGCTGATGGAACAGGCGCTGGAGCGGCTGGCCTATGCCGAAGGCCTGCCGCTGCCGCCGCCGTAGCAACTCTCTTTTTTGATTGGATTTTCGCATGACCACCGAGCCGCAACCGGCATACCTGCCTGTCACCACCACCGCGTCCGAACGCATCCGCGCACGGCTGGTAGCCAGCAACACGCGCTTCCACGCCAACGACAATATCGCTGCCTATATCGAACCAGGCGAGCTCGATCAGTTGCTCGATGAAGTCAGCGGCCATATGCAGAAGGTGCTCGAAAGCCTGGTGATCGACACCGTGAGCGACCATAATACACAGGACACCGCCCGCCGCGTGGCAAAGATGTACATGACCGAAGTGTTCGGCGGCCGCTATGTCGAGATGCCGCCGGTCACCGAATTCCCCAACGCCGCCAACCTCAACGAGTTGATGATCATCGGCCCGATCACCGTGCGCAGCGCGTGCTCGCACCACTTGTGCCCGGTGATTGGCAAGGTATGGATCGGCGTGATGCCCAACCAGCACTCGAACCTGATCGGCCTGTCGAAGTACGCGCGCCTGGCCAGCTGGATCATGAGCCGCCCGCAAATCCAGGAGGAAGCTGTGGTGCAGCTGGCCGACCTGCTACAGGAAAAAATGCAGCCGGACGGCCTGGCCGTGATCATGGAAGCGGACCATTTTTGCATGCAGTGGCGCGGCGTCAAGGACATGGACGCGCGTATGATCAACAGTGTGATGCACGGCTCCTTCCTCAAGGACCCGGCGCTGCGCCGCGAGTTCCTATCGCTCATCAAACGCTAATCAAACGTTAATCAAACGTTAATCAAACGCCAACCTCCGGGAGATACCAGCATGCTTGTCCGCCTTCTGTACGCCAGCCACGCCGCCAGGGATACGCCCGCGGGCGGTATCACCGCCATCATGCAGCAGTCGCACAACTACAACCCCAGGCACGGCATCACCGGGGTGCTGTGCCACAGCGACCGCCTGTACCTGCAAGTGATCGAAGGAGGCCGCGATCAGGTCAACGCGCTGTATGCGAAGATCCTGCGCGACCCGCGCCATACCGACGCCATCCTGCTGCACTACGAGGAAATCTGCGAGCGCCGCTATTCGGGCTGGACCATGGGCCAGGTCAACCTGAACAAACTCAATCCCGGCACCCTGCTGCGCTACTCGGCGCTGCCCGAGTTCAATCCGCACGCGCTGTCGGGCAAAAGCTCCCTGGCGCTGATCGACGAGCTGCTGGCGGCTGCCTCGATCCTGGGCCGCGCGTAATCCGGTGAGCGCCGCCTCGCTCAAGCTGGTGCTGGGCGACCAGCTCAACTGGCAGCACAGCTGGTTCCGGGCGCCGGACCCCGGCGTGGTGTTCGTGCTGATGGAGGTGCGGCAGGAAACCGACTACGTGCTGCACCACGCACAAAAAATCATCGCCATCTTTGCCGCCATGCGCGACTTCGCCCGGCGCCTGCGCGACGCCGGCCACCGGGTGCACTATCTGACCATCGACGATCCCCACAACCTGCAATCGCTGCCGGCCAACCTGGACCGGTTGCTGGCGTTGTATGGCGCCAGCAACTTCGCCTGGCAGGCGCCGGACGAGTACCGGCTCGACCAACAACTGGCGGCGTATGCAGCCGGTTTGACCATTGCGTCCGCGATGGCCGACACCGAGCATTTTTACACCGCGCGCCACGAGGCGGCGGCGCTGTTCGACGGCCGCACCAGCTGGGTGATGGAACACTTTTATCGCCACATGCGCCTGCGCCACAAGGTGCTGGTTTCGGACACCGGTAAGCCGGCGGGCGGCCAGTGGAACTTCGACCACGACAACCGCGAGGCGTGGAAAGGCATTCCGTGGGAGCCGGCCGACCTGCGCGAGTCGCACGACCACAGCGCGCTGTGGGCGACCATCGAGGCATCCGGCGCGCAAAGCTTCGGGGCGCCGAATTCGGCCGACCTGCGCTGGCCGCTCAACCGCGACGAAGCGCTGGCGCAACTGGAGCGCTTCGTCAAACACGCCCTGCCCCACTTCGGCCAGTACCAGGACGCGATGAGCTTCAAGGCCTGGCGCCTGTTCCACTCGCTGCTGTCGTTCGCGATGAACGTGAAAATGCTCGCTCCGCACGAGGTGGTGGACCGCGTGGTGCAGGCGCTGGCCGATGGCGCCGCGCCGCTGGCGGCGGTGGAAGGCTATGTACGGCAAATCCTCGGCTGGCGCGAGTACGTGCGCGGCGTGTACTGGCACCGCATGCCCGGTTACGACCAGTTGAACACCTTCGGCCACGAGGAGCCGCTGCCGCACTGGTTCTGGTCCGGCGAGACGCGCATGCGCTGCCTGGCGACCGCCATCGGCCAGTCGCTCGAACACGCGCACGCGCACCACATCAACCGCCTGATGGTGATCGGGAATTTTTCGCTATTGGCCGGCCTGTCGCCGCAGGCGCTGCACGGCTGGTACCTTGGCGTGTACATCGACGCCTTCGAGTGGGTGGAACTGCCCAACACCCTCGGCATGAGCCAGTTCGCCGACGGCGGCCTGCTGGCAACGAAACCGTATGTGTCGAGCGCCGCGTATATCGACAAGATGAGCGATTACTGCAAGGGGTGCCATTACGACAAAAAGGCGCGCACCGGCGAGCGCGCCTGCCCGTACAACGCGCTGTACTGGGATTTTTTCGATCGCAACCGCGATTCCCTGGCCGGCAATCAACGCCTCGGGATGGTCTATCAGCAGCTCAGGCGGATGGATGGGCCGGTACTCGATGGCGTGCGCGAACAGGCGGCGCGCACGCGCGCCCGCCTGGCCGACCTGTAGATCAGGTACGGCGCGCCGTCAGCCACTGCGCCGGCTTCAACGCGCCCGACACCACGCGGATCTCGCCGATATTGCCGAAGAAGCCGTCGGCCCGTTCGCCATCCCACGAGCCGCCGCCCACCACCCACGGCGACGTCGCCGACAGTGTCGCCAAACCCACGACATTGCTGCTGTTGCGCAGTACCGGTGCGCCTTCCACGTACATCACCGTGTCGTGCGTGACCGGGTCGTTGACGATGGCGATATGCACCCAGGTGCCGGCGATGATCTCGCCCGACCAGCTGGCCAGGCCGCCGCGCGTGCCGGTCACGTCGGGCACCACTTCCCACTGCACTTCGCGCAGGCTCGAAATCGCAAACAGCAGTGGCGGCGATTCGGCGTCGCCGCCGTTGAAGCCGGCCAGGTTGCCGCGTACGCCGTCGCGCGTCATGATGTTCATCCATGCGTGTTTCGAGTTGACCCAGGCCGGATTGATCTTGATGAAGGCCTCGATCGTGTAACCGGTGGTGGCAAAGGTCTGGGCGTTGATCGCGGCCGAGGCGTCGGTGACGAAATAACTGAGGCGGGGCACATTTTTGTCGGTGTTGAGGAAGCTGACCGATCCCGGGGCCGACGACAGGCGGTGGCGGTCGGCACTCCACACGATGTCGCCTGCTTCCGCACTTCTCACGCCGCTGCGATTGAGGGCGTCGCGCACCAGCGGGTTGGCGCCGGTGACGTCGGCAATGCGCGTGCCCGGCGCCACGACCGCGCCTTCGGCGCCGCCGAAGAAGCGCCAGTGCGCCACGGTCGATGCCACTTTCGGATAGTCGTCGGCGTCCTTGGGCGCGACCGGCGTGACCACCGCCGGTTCCGTGTAACCCTTCAGTACCAAGGCCTTGGCCTGGTCCACCAGCGACGATGCCACCGTTGCCTGGCCCATGCCGAAGGTGGGGTTGAAGCGCGCGAAGCGCTTGGCGAAATCGAGATTGATGGTGAACACTTCGTTGGCTTCGGTGAGCACCGCGCGGTCGAACGCGTTGAGCGTGTCGGCCGGTTTCATCGGCACCCACGGCGAGAACGACAGAACCTTGATCTGCCTGTTGGTCAGGTCGAACTCGTACAGGCGCATCAAGCCGTTGCCGCCCTGGTAGGCCATCTGGTAATCGACCACCATTTCCTCGACCGGGTTGCCGAAGTTGTTGGTCTTGGTCAGGCGCGCAGCGCCGTGGTGGTGGCCGTTCAGTGTCATGAAGATCTGGTCGTTATCGCGGATCAGCTTTTCCCACAACATCTTGCCGTACTCGGTTTCCAGCGGGCTGACCGCGTCGGGCGCGATGTTGAGCAATTGGTGGTTGACCAGGATGGCCGGCAGCGTGGGATTGTCGGCCAGGACCTTGCGCGCCCAGGCGATGCCGGCGTCCGAGATGCGCCACGACAGCGACAGCACCAGGAAACGCTGGTCCTGCGCGGTGAAGATGTGGTACTCGTGGAAGCCGCTGGGGTCGCGCCCTCCGAAGGTGGACTGGCGTTGGGCGCGGCGGGTGCCGAACCATTGCAGGTAGGGTTCGTTGGCCAGCACGCGCTGGGCGTCGGTGCCGCGCGACTGGTCGCCGCTGTAATCGAGGTCGTTGAGCACGTCGTGGTTGCCGGCCAGGATGGAGTACGGCAGCCTGGCCACTTCCAGCACCTGCATGGCGCTGTCGGCCACCTTCCACTGTTCCGGCTTGCCCACCTGGTCCACCACGTCGCCGAGGTGGATCAGAAACGGGATATTGAGGGCCTGGGCGTTGCGGGCGACCCAGCTGGTCTGCGCTGCAAACGGCTCGTTGCCGTAGTGGCGCTGGTACTGGTTGCTCTCGCCCGAGGTGGCGTAGCGTGAATAGAACTGGGTGTCGGGCAGCACGGCCAGCGCGAAGCTCGAGATTTTCGCTGCGGGAGTGGGTGCCGGGGCCGGGGCAGCGCTCACCGGATCGCTGCCGCCGCCACAACCAGCCAGCAGGCCGCCGACCGACAGCGTCGAGGCGGAAGCGAGCCCCATTTTCAGCAGCGTGCGGCGGCTGGCCTGGGGATCGTTGGCTGGTTTGTTGGCTGGTTCGCTGGTGGTGTCGTACTTGGCGTCGTTGTGCATGGCCGGCTCTGGAAAGGTTGGAATGCCAACGATTCTAGAGCCGTGGTGTTACACGCCCATGACATACTTACCAAAAAGAAGTCACCCCTTGGAACCGGCGCGCCAGCGCAGCTTGAAGCCGTACTTGTTGCCGATCACTTCGTGGCCGCTGATCTTGCCTTGGCCTGACACGTAGTCCACCAGCTTGGTCACCTGCAGCTTGCCGCCCTGGTTTTCGATCATGGCGATCGCGCACATCGGCTGGTTGCCGCCGTGATCGAGCCGCACTTCCACCGGCGGCTGGTTCGGCACTTCGATCAGCACCACGCCGTCGGTAGCGGCCCAATTCGGCACGCCCTCGTAGATGAAGCTGAAGATCAGCACGCGGCCGATTTCGTCGAAGCGGTCGCCGTTGATGTAGATGTTTTCGCCTTCGCTGACGGCGCCGCTGCGGTCGTCGCCGGCCAGGTGGATGTACGGCGGCCGGTCGTAGGCGCCCCAGCTCTCGCCCAGCGCCTGCACGCCACCGGGGGTGCCGTCGCGCAGCTCGAACAGGCAGGCCAGGTCGAGGTCGATGCCCTTGGGCTTGTCGCCGCCGGTGAGCTTGGCGAAGAAACCGGTCTTGGCCGGCTGCTGTTGCGAACGCTGGTTCCAGTTCAGGTTGACGCGGATCTTGCCGAAACCACGGCCGGCGCCCTTGTCGAGCGAGACCTTGTCGCCGCGCTTTTCCAGCGTGATTTTCGAGAGCGAGATCTTGGGTGCGGGTGCCGGTGCCGGTGCCGGTGCCGGTGCGGGTGCGGGTGCCGCTGCCGGTGCAGCGGCTGGTGCCGGTGCCGGCGTCGCTGCCGCCTCGGTGCCGCCGAAGTGCGCGAGCAGCGCGGCCATGCCGCCATTGAACCCCTGGCCGACCGCGCCAAAACGCCAGGCGCCGTCGCGACGGTAAACCTCGGCCAAAATGACAGCTTTCTCGTCGGCGAAATCGGCGCCGGTCAGCGGAAACGTGGCGGCGGCGCCGATCGCAATGCTGCCCGGAGCAATCGCGCGCATGGTGCCGCCGCCATCTAGCGCGCCGGTAAATACCAGCCGCTCGATCGAGGCCGGCAAGGCGTCCAGGTTCAACTGGAACCTGGCGGCGCCCGGCGACAACGCCAGCCGTACCGCGCCTTCGGGGCTGGCCAGCTGGTTGTAGAACACCATGTAGCGATCGTCCGACAGCTTGCCGTGCGCGTCGAGACCGAAGCACGACAGGTCGATGGTGGCGCCCGGCGCTTGCAGCGCCACGTCCACCGCCACGTTGCTGCCGCAACCGAGGTCCGCCAGCTTGCCTTTTTGGCCGCGTCCGAAAGTAATCATGTGCACACTACCCTTATTCAAGTGATCGTGTGCGCCATGCTAACGCATAAGCGCGTTGGCCGGTAGGCAGCGATGCGACGCGTGCGCGCCGCCGCGCCGGCAACAAGCCAGGGCTAGAGGCTGCCGCGCAGATTGCCGCCATCGGCAGCGATGGTGCCCTTGCCGCCGCCGGCGCCCACGCGCACCAGCACGCTGGCGATGCCGCCTTCGGTCGCCGCCGTGGCCGGGCCCACGATTTCATAGGCGCCGCCAGCGGTGAACTTCACCGGCTGGCCGCTGTCGGCCACCAGGTTGCCCTTGGTGTCGACGACCCTGGCGCGGATGAACACCAGGTCGCCGGCTGCCGGCTTCACGCCGAGGTCATCGACCATCACGTCCAGTTTGGCCGCGGCGCCGGCCGTGCGCACCACGTGTTCGGCCACCTTCTTGTCGCCCAGGTAGGCCACCGCTTTCAGTTCACCGGCAGCGTACTGGCCGGCGTTAAATTCCAGCGGCGGATGCTTGAGGTTCGGGTGCAGCTTGGTCGGCGCGCTCTTCACGCGGCCCAGGCTTTGACCGTTCAGGAACAGCTCCACTTCGTCGGTGTTCGAGAACACCCGTACCTGTGGCGAAGAGTCCTTGTTCCAGTGGCTGGCGATAAACACCATCGGACCACCGCCCCACTTGCTCGACTCGAGCGCGCTGCGCTGCGAGCGGAAGAACTCGTTGGAGAACTTGGGCAGGCGGTCGATGGTCATGATGCCCGACGATTCCAGGTCCGGCGCATAGCCACGGCCGTAATCGAACATCACCCAGTAGCCGTCGGCCACCGCGCCGGTATTGAAATTGTCGTCGTGCGATTCGGCCAGGTTTTTCGCTTGCTGCAGCAAGCGGGTTTCGCCGTCGGCCAGCAGCTGGCGGCTGCTGCGGTCGGCTGCTTTCAGGTCGCCCCAGGCGGTCTGGTTGAAGCCCGCGTTCATCGCATAGTATTCCCAGTCGCCGTATTCGGAGACGATCAGCGCCTTGTCCGGCAGCGGGCGCTTGTCTTCCAGGCGGTGCTGGCGCGCCTGCAGGTAGACGTCGTAGGTTTGCGGCACCCAGCCGGCCGAATAGACATGGTCGCCCGGGAACTCGGTGTGCACGGTCTGGTGCAGTTTTTCGACCAGTGCGTCCGGCATTTGCGTTTCGTTGAGCGAGCATTCCCAGGCCAGCACGCTGGCGTGATTGCGGTCGCGGCGCACCATGTCGGTACAGGTTTTTGCAACCTGAGTGGTGAAGGCCGGATCGGGGTTGAAGTACTGCCAGCCCGGAATGCCCGGCACCACCATGATGCCCAGTTCATCGGCGGCGGCCATGAACGCCGGCGAATGCGGGTAATGCGACAGGCGGATGTAGTCGAAACCGGCGCGCTTGATCAGCAGCGCATCGCGGTACTCGGCCTGCGGCGACAGCGCGTAGCCCACGTATGGATATTCCTGGTGGCGGTTGACGCCGCGCAGGAAGGTCTGCTCGCCGTTGATCAGCAGCTTGCCCTTGGCCATCTCGATGCGGCGGATGCCGATGCGGGTTTTCACCAGGTCCGTTTGACCCTTGCTGGCGACCGTGGTTTCCAGTGCATACAGGTTTGGCGCCTTGGGCGACCACAGTTGCGGCCGGTCGACCTTGAGGTCGCGCGTGACATGCTTGCACTCGCCGGCGGCCAGGCTGACGTTGTCAAAGCCATCGGCGACGCGGGTATTCTTGCTCAGCAGGCGGTGGCGCAGTTCGGCAGTGCGCGGTTCGGCCGCGGTGTTGCACACTTCGGCCTTCACGCGCACGGTGGCCGACGCCTTGTCGATCTGCGGATAGGTGACAAAAATGCCGCCGCCCGCCTCGGTATTGGACAGCATCTCGTCGCTGATGTGCACCGCCGGCTTGATGGTGAGCGTGACGTCGCGGTAGATGCCGCCGTACTGGATGTAGTCGAGGTCCTTCAGCGGCTTGGGACCGGTGATGGCATTGTCTTCGTTATTGATGCGCACCACCAGCTCGTTGCCGCCGGCCGCCTTCAGATACGGCGTCACATCGTACGAAAACGGCAGGTAGCCGCCCAGGTGCTGGCCCAGGTGCTGGCCGTTGACCCACACGTCGGCAACGTTCATCGCGCCTTCGAAGCGCACGATCGCCTGTTCGCCCGGGGCCACCTTGGCCTCGAACGTCTTCTTGTAGAACGCGGTGCCCTGCCAGGAATTGACCGGCACCTTGGCTTCCAGGCGCGCCGTGTGCGGCAGGTTGACGCGGCTCCAGCCATTGGCCGGCACCTTGTCCACGGTGGCGGCGACCTTGGCGTCGTCGCGGTAAAAGTCCCAGGACTGGTTGAGGCTGGTGGCGCCAATAGTGGCTGCACTGCTAGCTGCTGATACCGCCAGCGCCAGCAAACCGATGGTCGGAAACTGCTTTGTAAGCCTCAAGATAAAACTGGTCATAGTGCCTGGAACTCCCCCAAAAGAAACCGGATAAACAATGCTCGGACAAGCTGCAGCCGGGCGCCATCAGCGTCCGACCGAGTTATCACGGCGCAGTATATCGAGTATTGATTTGGGGCGCGGTGCGTATACAAATTATTCATGGGTGGCGATAACTTTGTTATACGGCGCGCTGGCGCCAATGTCAGGGCAGCATGCGCCGCCCGATCACGCGTTCGATCGCCGCTGCGGCGGCAAGCACCAGCTCGTCGCTGCCGGGCGCGGCAAACACGGTCACGCCGAAAGGCAGACCGGTTTCATCCTGCCCGGCAGGCACGGCCACTACCGGTGCAGCGGCCTTGCCGGTGCACTTGGCAGCGACCGCCATGGGCACGAGCAGCACGTCGACCGCGCCGGCAGCCAGGGCCGCACCGATGCCCTGGTCGAGACTGAGCGCGATATCGCGCTGGCGGTCCGCGACGTACTGCGCCGCGCCGGTGCCGGCCGTGGCATTGGCCGCTTCCAGCAGCGACTGGCCGTACGGTATCGCTTCCGGGTGGAGCCGGTTCCAGTCGATGATGTCCTGCAGTGACGCCATGCCGCCGGGACGATGCGCTTGCAGCAGGACGTTGAGGCTTTCCTTGAATTCAGTGCGGAACACGCTCGAACGCACCTCGCTCAATTGCTGCGCCGCTGGCAGGTCGCAGGGGTCGATAATCTCGGCGCCGGCGTTGGCCAGGCTCTCCAGCGCCTGCGCAAAAGCCCGGGTCGATGCGGAATCGGCCGCGTCTGCCATGTGTCTGCGCGGCACGCCGATTGTCCAGCCGCCTGCCGCGTGTGCGGCGTCCATTTGCTCGTTGCCAGCGTCGGCGCCGGCCATGGCCCGGTAGACCAGCATGGCGTCATCGACCGTGATGGTCAGCGGCCCGGGCGAGTCCTGGCTTGGCACCAGTGGCACCACGCCATGGCAGCTGACCCGCCCGACGCTGGGTTTGAAGCCGACGATGGACGTGTGCAGGGCCGGTGCCTGGATCGAGTTCTGGGTCTCGCTGCCGATCGCGAAAGCGCACAGCCGCGCAGCCACTGCTGCCGCCGAACCCACGCTGGAGCCAAGCCCGCGCCCAAACCGGTGCCCCAGCGGGTGGCGTACCACGCCGCCGGCGCCACTGAACTCGGCGGGCATGGTGTCGGAGACGAAATCGGCAAACTCGGTCAGGTTGGTTTTCCCCAACAAGATTGCGCCAGCCTCCCGCAAGCGCCGCACCAGCGTCGCTTCGTATGGCGGGACGAAGTCCGCCAGCGCCCGGCTTCCCGCCGAAGCGGGTGTGCCGTCGGCCGTGAACACATTGTCCTTGACCAGGAATGGCACCCCGTGCAGCGGACCGCGCCAGCGCCCTTGTTCGAGTTCGGCATCGGCCAGGGCCGCCTGTGCCAACGCCAGCGGCGACACGCTGCGCACGCAGTTGAGCCCTGCGGGGCCGTCATTGAGCCCGGTGATGCGTTGCAGGTACCACGTGGTCACGTCGACGGCCGTGACCGTGCGCGCAGCGATTGCGGCGCCAATGGACCGGGCGGTGCCCGTCATCAGCAGGGAGTCGAGATTCGTCACTGGTCAGCCACCACCGCCCGGAACGTAACTTCCACCAGCTGGGCAGGGAACGCCAGGCGCGAGATGCCGATGATATTGCTGGCGCACTGCGGCTGCTCGCAGCCGTACATCGCCTTGCGAACCTTGGCGCCGGCGGTAAACGCGGCGTCGACGTCGAGCACATACAAGGTTTCTTCCACCACGTCGTCGAGCGTGGCGCCATACCGGGCCAGCAGCGCAATCGCATTGACATAGGTTTGATGCAGCTGCGCTTCCATGTTGGAAAAATCGATGGGCTTGCCGTCAGCATCGAGCTGGGCCGGCGCCACCAGCGCACCGGCGCCGTCGTGGCTCAACTGGCCGGAAATATAGATGGTGTCCTTGACCTTGACCGCCTGCACATAGCCAAAGGCTTTTTCCCATGCAACTCCGAGGTTTTCCGTCTGTTTGTTTAGCGGCATAGCGTCTCTCTTTCTTCGTGAATTGGCGTGGCGCGGGCAAACCGCCCGGCACCAGGCCCGAAGAATACCGTCCGCCACGCAGCCGCGCCTCCCTCAAAAGGCGAAGCTGCGCATCACTCGCCCGCTCGGCCGCGCATCACCTTCTCGGGCGTCATCGGCGTGCTGCGCACGCGTTGGCCGGTGGCGTGGTAGATGGCGTTGCACACGGCAGCGGCCACCCCCACCTGGCCGATTTCCCCCACGCCCTTGGCGCCGATGCGGCTCACAATCCGGTCGTCCTCTTTCACGAAAATCACGTCGATGTCGTGGATGTCGGCGTTGACCGAGACGTGGTACTCGGACAGGTTGTGATTCATGAAGCGCCCCAGCCGGTGATCGCAATGGGTTTCTTCGTGCAGGGCCTGGCCAATGCCCCACACCACGCCGCCGATGATCTGGCTGCGCGCGGTCTTGGCATTGATGATGCGTCCTGCCGCCACCGCGCTGACCACGCGCGTCACGCGCACGGTGCCAAACTCGGGATCGACGCGCACCTCGACGAACACCGCCGAATGGGTGGCGCGCTGGAACTTCATCTGTTTGAGCATATTGGGCAGCATCAGGTATTTTTCCTCGAGCGGCTCGTCGATGCCGGCCAGCACCTGGGTGAGCGGCACGCTGGTGCCGGGGATATTGCGCAGCCGGATGACGCCGTCGACGAACTCCACGTCGGCCAGGCGCGCGGTGGCCAGCGGCGACCCGGGCATGTCCTTCGCCCGCTTGAACACGGTCTTCTGGAGTTTTTCGCACACGCCCGCCACGGCCGAACCGACGGTGGCCACGTGCGACGAGCCGCCCTCGATCGGCGCCACCGGCAAGGTGGAGTCGCCAAGCTGGAACCGCACTTTTTCCAGCGGCAGGCCCAGCGCTTCGGCGGCGATGATGCTCATCGCGGTATAGGTGCCGGTGCCGATGTCGGAGGCCGCGCTGCTGACCACCAGGCTGCCGTCCGCGTGCAGCACCGCGCTGGCGCGGGCGAACATCTGCATCGCGTCCCACATGCCGGTGGCCATGCCCCAGCCGATCAATTCGCGGCCCTCGCGCATGGTGCCGGGTTCCAGCGGTCGGTTTTCCCACCCGAAGCGCTGCGCACCCTGCAGGTAGCACTCGCGCAGCTCCTTGGTGGAGTATGGCAGGCCGTGGGTGGGGTCGATCTCGGCGTAGTTTTTCAGGCGTAGCGCCAGCGGGTCCATGTTCAGTGCATACGACAGTTCGTCCATCGCTACTTCCAGCGCATGCACGCCGTGGGCGGCGCCCGGCGCGCGCATGTCCATCGGGCTGGCGTGGTCGAGATCGACGATCTTGTAGCCGAGGCGGATATGCTCGCACGCATACAGCTCGCCCGACCAGTTGACCACCACTTCCACGTAGTCTTCGTAGCGCGAGGTTTCGGCCACCGCTTCGTGCACGATCGAGGTCAGCGTGCCATCGGCGTCGGCCGACAATTTTAATCGCTGCTGGGTTTCCGGCCGGTGGCCGAAGGTAAACATCTGCTGGCGCGTGAGCACCACGCGTACCGAGCGCTCGAGCTTGAGCGCGGCCATGACCGCCAGCGGCAGCTGGTACTGCGGGCGCAGGCCGGAGCCGAAGGCGCCGCCCACGTACGGGTTGCGCACGGTGACCTTGTCTTTCGACAGTCCAAACACGTGCGAGACGTACCAGCGGCTGTTCTGCGAGCTTTGCGTCTTGTCGTAGATGGTGAGATGGCCGTCGGCGCCGTGAATCACGGTGGTGGCGAACATCTCGAGCGGGTTGTGGTGCTCCACGCCGCTGTAGTACGAGGCCTCGATTTTCACGGCCGCCTTGTCCCACACTTCGTCGGGATGGCCCTTGACGTCGGGCGGCGGCGTGTAGCCGGCCTTCAGGCGGCTCGGCTTCTTGGCGCGGCCCTGGTGCTCAAGCAGGTAAGTCTCGTGCGGCTGCACATCGTACTCGACGCGCACCAGCGCGGCCGCGTGGCGGGCCGCTTCGAAGGTTTCGGCCACTACCAGCGCCACCGGCTGGCCGCTGTAGTGCACCTCGCTGTCGTACAGTGGACGATAGGGCGAGCCACCTGGCGCCGTCATGTCCTTGTAAAAAATGTCGAACGAGCGGATCTTGGGGCGGTTGTGGTGCCAGATCACGTCCACCACGCCGGGTACTGCCAGCGCAGCCTCGGTGTCGATGGCCTTGATATGGCCCCTGGCGATGGCGCCGCTCACGACCACGCCGTACAGCAGGCCGGCTTCAGTAGCGTCGGGCGTGTATTCGGCGGCATAGCGCGCCTGTCCGGTTACCTTGTCGCGGCCGTCCACGCGCGAGACGGCGTCGCCGATTTGGACCTGGCCGGTGCCGGGGTCCGCGCTCGGGGTGCGCAATGCGTGGATCAATTCGGTCACAGTGATGCCTCGTCGTCGGTCAGTTCTTCGGTGTTGTCATGGGTGCCCTCGACTGCTTGCGTGAGGGCGCGGATCACGGCGCGGCGCGCCATGGTGAGCTTGAAGTTGTTCTGGCCCTGCCCCTGGGCGCCGGCCAGCAGCAGGTCGGCCGCTTCGGCAAACGCCGTTTCATCGACCTGGCGGCCGATCAGCACCGCCTCGGCGGCCGGCACGCGCCACGGCTTGTGGGCCACGCTGCCCAGCGCAATGCGGGCGTCCCGCACCATGCCGTCTTCGCCCATGTCGAGCAGCACGGCCACCGAGACCAGCGCAAACGCGTACGAGGCACGGTCGCGGAACTTCAAATAGGCCGAATGGCGGGCGAATTGCGCGGCCGGCGGCAGGTCGATATAGGTAATCAGGTCGCCGGCAGCGAGCACTGTGTCGCGCTCGGGCTGTTCGCCGGGCAGGCGGTGGAAGTCGGCAAAGTCGATGCGCCGTTCGCCGGCGCTCGAACGTACGCCCACCACGGCGCCCAAGGCAGCGAGCGCCACGCACATGTCGGACGGATGCGTGGCGATGCAATGGGCGCTGGCGCCCAGGATCGCGTGCTGGCGCGTGAGGCCGCCGATGGCCGAGCAGCCGGTGCCCGGCGCGCGCTTGTTGCACGGCGTGGTCGTATCGTAAAAATAATGACAGCGCGTGCGCTGCAGCAGGTTGCCACCGTTGCTGGCCATGTTGCGGATCTGCGGCGAGGCGCCGGCCAGGATCGCGGCCGTAAGAACCGGGTACTGTGCGCGCACCAGCGGGTGATACGCGGTATCGGCGTTGCGGGCGATGGCGCCCAGGCGCACACCGCCGTCGGGCGTGGGAGTGATCTGGTCGAGCGGCAGCGCATTGATGTCAACCAGCTGCTGCGGTCCCATCACGCGTTCCTTCATCAGGTCGAGCAGGTTGGTGCCGCCGGCGATGACCTTGGAGGGGCCCGCGTTGGCATCGACGCCCGCGTACAGGTGGGCCAGCGCGCCGCTCACGTCTTCGGCAGAAAAATAGGTGATCGGGTTCATGCGGGCACCGTGCCAGGCTGGAACGGACGGGCCGGATCGTCATGACCGGGGATGCCCATCACCTCCGTGACGGCGGCAACGATGCCGGGATAGGCGCCGCAGCGGCAAACGTTTCCGCTCATCAGCTCGCGCACCTGGCCGGTGGTGCAGGCTTTGCCTTCATTCATCAGGCCCACGGCCGAACAGAGCTGGCCCGAGGTGCAGTAGCCGCACTGGAAGGCATCGTGGTCAATGAAGGCCTGCTGCAGCGGATGCAACTGGTTGCCGTCGGCCAGTCCTTCGACGGTGGTGACTTCCTTACCGTTTTGCATCACGGCCAGGGTCAGGCAGGAATTGATGCGGCGGCCGCCGACCAGCACGGTGCACGCGCCGCACTGGCCGTGGTCGCAGCCTTTCTTGGAGCCGGTCAGGCCGGCATGTTCGCGCAGCAGGTCCAGCAGCGTAACCCACGCTTCGACCTTGAAGTCGTGCTGGCTACCGTTGATGTGCAGGGTAAGCGGATACGTTTGCGCTACTGCGCCCGGGGGCGCGAGGGTTTCGGGAGCATTCATGGGGGCTTTGCCAGGTAAAATGGATTAACCCCACTGTAGCCCCGCGCGCCGCCGCGCTTTGTGGGACAACTAACGCTGCCCCGTGCCCCACCTCAATTATTCAACCGCCATGCCCGCCTTGACGTCGCGACAAGACACTTTATTGCCTTTTTTGAGCTCGGCGGCCTCGATGCGCTCGCAGTCGGTGTAATCCGCCACCACCACGAACACGTAGCCGACGACGGACAGCGCCACGGCGGCCATGGCGCCGAGGATGAGAATCTTGGATAACTTCTGGGAGGACATGGTATCTATCTAAAGCAAAAAGGCGGATGTCGATGATACCACGCCCGGTCTGCCGGCAAAATCGGGCCATGCGCTAGAATTTCGGCGGAAATCCTGCACCCGTTCGTCTGGTGCCATGGGGAGACAAAAATATATGCAGTCAACAATAGATCAGGACCGGGTGGCCTGGGTGAGCGCCCATGTGATTCCATTCGAGGCCGAGATGCGCGCGCGGCTGCGGCGCCTGTGCCGCCACCCGGCCGAGGCCGATGACCTCATGCAGGACATCTACTTCCGGCTATTGCAGGCGGAGTCGGTGGAGCACGTGCGCGAGCCGCGCGCGTTCGTGATGCAGATCGCCAAGAATCTGATCATCGACCGCGCCCGCCGGGATGCCGTGGTGCACATCGAGCCGGCCGCCGCCATCGAGCATATCGCCGATGCCGAGCCGTCGCCGGAACGGGTGGCCATGGCCAGGGCCGAGCTGAAGTGGGTGCTGGGGCTGATCGGCGAATTGCCCGACCGCTGCCGGCAAGTGTTTCGCGCGCGCCGGATTTACGGCATGTCGCAGAACGAGACCGCACAGTGCCTGCGAGTAACGGAAAACGTGGTGGAGAAAGAAACCATGCGCGGCTTGAAACTGCTGTCCGACATGATTGCCCGGGTGGGCGTGGACCAGGCCGAACAATTGCAACAAACCAGACAAGGCGCTGCGGCGGACAAGAAACCATATGTCTAATATCGATCATCAAGCGCTGGAATGGCTGGCGCGCCAGGCCCGGGGTCCCCTCCCTGCCGCCGACCAGGCCGCGCTCGACGCCTGGCTGGCCGCCAGCCCGCGCCACCAGGGCGCCTGGCTGCGCGCGCACGCGCTCGACCACACCCTCAGGCAGGCACTGCTGCCCGAGGGGGTGCGGCCGGCTGCCCTCGCCTTCGATGCCAGCGCCAGTCCAATTGACGGTGGGGAGGCTGGTGTCTTCGACGCAGCCGATTTCAACGCCGCGCACACTGCCGGTGACGCAAAATTTGCCGATGCTGCCGGTGCCGCTGCTGCCATGAAAGCTGCCGGTACGAGTACGACGGCGCGCCGGTCAGCCACGGCAGCCGCGCCTGTGCACGTCCTGGCAACCGAACTTGCACCGTCGACCGATCCTGGCGCCCGGCGCACTGGCCGTGTCTTCGCGCTGGCTGGCGCGGCAGTAATGGCGCTGGCGGTTGGCATCGGCTTCCGGATGGCCGGCAGTGACGTGCCGACGACGCTGCCGTTGCAGGCGGCAATACCGGCACCGGTATCCGCACCGGTCCTGGTACTGGAAACCGCCCGCGGCGAATTACGCAAGGTGCCGCTCGCCGACCGCTCGCTGGCCAGCATCGACAGCGCCACCCGGCTCGAAGTGAGCATCGACGCCCGTCAGCGCCGCATCGGCCTGCTCAAGGGCCAGGCCTGGTTCCAGGTGGCCAAGGATGCCCAGCGGCCATTCGTGGTGTCGGCCGGCGCAGTGAGCGTGACGGCGGTGGGAACGGCGTTTGCCGTGCAGCGCCAGCCCGGCGGCGCCGACGTGGTCGTGACCGAAGGCGTGGTCGACGTCCGGCGCGGCGCCGACCATGCCCCAGTGCGGATCGCCGCCGGTCAACAGGCCTACGTTGCCGAACAGGGCGGCGCCGTCACCGTGCGCCGCCAGGCCGACGCGGCCACCCGCCAGCTGGCCTGGCGCGAAGGCATGATCGTGCTGCAGAACGACACGCTGGCGCGGGCCGTGGCCCAATTCAACCGCTACAACCGGCGCCAGCTGATAATTGCCGACCCGGCCCTGCGCAGCAAGACCCTGGTGGGCAGGTACCGGGTGGACGAGGCGGAACAGTTCGCCAACGACGTGCAGACGCTGCTCAAGGTGCCGGTGCGGGTGTCGGCCGAGCAGATCAGGATCGGTGGCCGGTAGCCGGTAGCCGTATCCTCCATGCCGGTCGCGGCCAGCCCGCCGGCACTCGGAGCCAGCCTCGGCGCAGGTCCCGCTGCGGTCGGCCCGGGCGGGTACTACCTGGTAGTATGGCTTACGCGTTGCCGACGGCAGCCACCACCGCGTCCATCACCACGACATCGTCGGCGGTCGCCATCCCCACCAGGCGCGGCCGCTTCTGTGAACGCGACTGCAGCTCCAGCGACAGTTGCCCATCTTCGCGCAACTCGAACACCCAGCGCCGCCCGCGCAGCTTGATCAGCACGCGCTGACGTCCAGCCGCCTGGTCGATGGCGACCACCCCGCGCGGCTGCCCGCCCGTGCTGTCGGCCCGGGCATATTCCAGCAAATAGTGCAGCACGCCGCCCAGCCCGGACATTGCGAACACGGCGCCGAAACCCGCCACGTCCGGCCACGGCATCAATAGCCAGTGCGGGCACGGGCACGCCAGGTTGGCGCTCGCATACGGCAAGTGGCACAGGTGGCAGCAGCGCTCGGCGTGAGCGCGGGCGTGGCGCTGCGCATCGGCGCTCTGGTGGCCGCAGCGCTCCAGCGCCAGCATCGCCAGCAGGTACGGCATCGCGCTGGCGGCGGGTGGACGGCCGCGTGTCGCACTGTGCAGCATTGGCGGCAAGGCGCCGCCTGTCTCCATGGTCTCGATTGTCATTATTCTTCGCTCCAAAAAAATGACGCGGACCAGCCGCGCCGAAATCCCGGGATCGGGAGGAGGAGATACGACGATAAGACGGGCCGGCGCGCCAAATCCGCCGCGCAAGCGAAAAAAAAACGATAACCGTGCAAACGGTCACGTTGCTGACCGTTCATCGCGGCAGCGGCGGAATCCATACGATTGACCGTCTTGATGGCGAGGCTGGGATGGAACCCGCGCTCGCAGAGAGACATCAAAAATAATGGAGACCAATAATGCATGAGATCGATCAGCACCAATGCCGGCACCAGCAGGGCCGCATCCGCATCAAGCGCCTGACCTACGCCGTCTCGCTGGCCCTCGCTTCGCTGTCGCTGCTGGCCGCGCCGGGCGCCGCGGCGCAGGACACCGCTGCCCCGGCCCGGCCGGCCAGCCCTGGCACAGCCCCGGCCGCCACCGACGACGAAGTCACCAAGGTCATCGTCAGCACCCGCCGTTCGCAGCAGTCGTCGATCGACCGCAAGAAAAATGCCGCCACGGCAGTCGATTCGGTGGTGGCCGAGGATGTCGGCTCCCTGCCCGACCGCAATATCGGCGAGGCGATCTCGCGCATGGCCGGCATCGCGATCGACCGTGGCGACTATGGCGAGGGCGTAAGCGTGGCCGTGCGCGGCAACGGTCCCGAGCTGACCCGGGTGGAACTTGACGGCATGGCCGTGCAATCGGCCGGCGGCAGCGACCTCAATGGTGGCGGCGACGGCCGCGGTTCGGAATTCCGCCAGTTGTCTGCCGACCTGATCAAGAGCGTGGACGTGATCAAGGGCCAGACCGCCGACATGACCGAAGGTTCGCTGGGCGGCGGTATCCGCATCGAGACCCGCAATGGCCTCGATTTCAAGAAACCGTTCGTGTCGGTACGCACGTCGGGCACCCAAAGCAGCCTGAACAAAAAGTGGACGCCGGACGTCAACCTGATCCTGTCCGATAAATTCCTGGAAGGCCGGCTCGGGCTGCTGCTCAACACCTTGCTGCAAAGGCTCAACAACGAGTCGCACCAGTTCCAGACCTCGGGCAACGGCCGCCAGGGCTATGGCCGTTTTGTCGATATCGACAACTCGCCGGAGAAGACCTTCACGTTCCAGCCCTCGACGCTGGACCTGAGCAATCCGGCCGCCACCCTGCCGATCAACAGTTATTCGGCCAACAACCAGGTGATTTTCCGTGGCGCCACGCCGCTCGATCTCTTGACCAAGTCCGCTGCGGCGCAGACCAAGCAGGACTGTTACGGCGCGTTCCCGGCGCTGGCCACGTCGTCGCCGGCGCTAGCCGCGCTCAGCGCCGCCAACCGCACCAACGCCGTCAACCAGCGCAGCGGCGAGCTGCTCACTTGCCTGAACCAGTGGAACGACTACACGCCGCAATTGCTGCGTTCGTTCGTCAAGCGCCAGATCGATGAGCGCAAGAATATCGACCTGCGCGCCGACTTCCAGATCGACCGCGACTTCACGGTGTACGCCAAGGGCGCCTACAGCAAGCGCACCGTCGATGACAACTTCCTCACGTATTCGCTGGGCCAGTTCGGCGCCAACGGCACCCAGCAAAACGGCCTGCCCGCTTACACCGATGCGAACGGCGTGCGCACCGCCGTGCCCGGATCGGGCTGGTACACGCTGCCGGGCAGTTACAGCGGTGCAAACGGTGTTGCGCCGGTGCAGGGCGCGGTGGTCAATTTCAACCCGGCCACCGCCGTGGTGGACAAGAACCACCACCTGACCAGTTTTACCACCACCAACAGCAGCGTGGGCACCGACCAGATCCGCAACCTGATGCAGACCAGCACCCGCTACCTGCAACTGGGCGGCAAGCTGCGCCGCGGTGGCCTGCTGTCCGAATTCCTGGTGGGCGACGCCCGCTCGGACTTCAACCGGTCCAACCTGCGCACCTCGCTCAGCTACGTGTATGGGCCCGAAACCCGCATCAGCGTGGGTCCCAACGGCACCTGGGGCTATGATTTCGCCACCCCGCCCGATCTGAACAATCCGGCCAACTACACGCAGCCGGTGGTGACCGCGGTACCGGTGGCGGGCGCGCCCATCGTCACGCGCGACCGCACCATCCTGTGGCAGGCGCCGCAAATCCGCGAAACCTTCGAGCGCACCGCCAAGGCAGACCTGACCTGGACGCTGCCGGAAGCGGTGCCGTTCTTCAGCCGCCTGAAAAGTGGCGCCAACTTGCGCCGCAACGGCAGCGACGGCTGGGGCGGCGGCGGCTACACGGTGTCGCCGGCCGTGGGCACCGCCGGCACGCCCGGCTACATTCCCGCCGTGACCATGCCCAGCACCGAGGTGCGCGGCACCATCCGCGGTTGCCAGGATACGCCGGCCTCGCGGGGGACGGCCAGCGCCTGCCAGTTCGGCCTGCAGCCGGGTACCGCACCGTCGCTGTCGAGCACCTACGTGATGACGATGCCGGACTTCCAGAACTACCTGTCGCAAATCCTCAGCGCGCGCGCCACCGACACCAAGCTGTTCAACGGCGCCAGCGGCCGGCCCGACAACGTGGTCGATAACTGGCAGCAGATCGACGTGCTGAAACTGGTCAAACTGCTGGGCCTGCCCAACTACGACTACAACTGCACCAAGCGCTGCACCGCCAGCGACGGCAAGGTGTACGAGCAGCCGGTCACCCGCATCCGCGAGGAAACCAAGTCGGCCTACCTGATGGCTGACTTTACCTTCGACAAGATTCCGTTCACCGACCGCGCCCTGCCCTTCGGCTGGGAGCTCGACGGCAACTTCGGTTACCGCTACGTCAAGCGCAAGGTAAGCGGCACCGGCCAGATGACGTTCCGCACCATCCTGAAAACCGCCGACTACAAGCCATCCAATCCCGATGCGGCAGGCGGCACCGTCACCAGCGGCATTACCCGCAACACTACGCTCAATGCCTCGAACCACATCTTCCTGCCCAGCTACAACCTGGCGCTGTGGGTAATCCCGGATAAGGCGGTGGTGCGCTACAGCGCGGCGAAAAGCGTGGCCCTGCCACCGGCGTCGCGCCTGGTTGCCGCCGGCACCTGCACGTATGACGAACGCCGGCTCGACAACAGCGCCGAGGACGACGAGGAAAACATGGCCTGCACCACGGTGGGCAACCCCGACCTGCGCGGCCAGAGCAACTTCAACCAGAACCTGAGCGTGGAGTGGTACCCGAACCGCGACACCATGTTCAGCGCCGCCACTTACCGCCAGGAAGGCCGCATCGGTCCCAACGAAACGGTGGGCGTGTTCGACGTGCCGGTGTTTGCCGGCACCTCGGAGGTCAATCCTGCCAACGGTAAGCCACTGTCGGACCTGCTGTTCAACTACAACACCTACCGCAACGGCCCCGTCTCCACCCGCAAGGGCTACGAGTTCAGCATGAAGACGGCGTTTACGTCGTTGCCGTGGTACCTGCGCTACACCGGCTTCGATGCCAATGTCACGCGCCAGAAGTCGGCCATCGTGCGGCCTTACCTCGATCCGCTGACCGGCAACGCGCTGCCGCCGGCCGGCGCTTCCCGCTACTCGTTCAACTACGCGCTGTGGTATGACGACGGCAAGTTCCAGGCACGGGTGGCGGTGCAGACCGTGAGCGAGCAGTTCCGCTGCATCGCGCCGTGCGGCGACAGCGGCACCGGCTTGAACACCTACCCGATGTATAACTTCAGCAACAGCAGCAGCCTGGCGTGGAACCCCGGCTCGCCGAACTGGCGCGACCGCCGCAGCTTTATCGACGGCAAACTGTCGTACCGCTTCAGCCCGGGCGTGGAGGTCTTCATCGAGGGTCGCAATCTGGGCAACAACACCCAGACCGACAGCATCGGCTCGGCGCCGTACGCGGACGGCACGCCCAACCTGCAGAACTATGCGTATGCGGGGCGGCGCATTACGGTGGGGGTCAACTTCAGCAACAAGTAACAATAGCAACAATAAGTGAGCTAATACTTGAGGTTGATGCCTGCCATGTACTGGGCGCCGTAGTACGCACGGTCGAGCAGGTTCGGGGTGCCGTCCGCCAGGGGCTGCACCGCGGTTTGCGAATTGCTTACCGTGCGCCGGCCCAGGTTGCGGCCTTCGACAAACACTTCCAGGCCCGGGTGCAGGCGGTACGAGACCTTGGCGTCGATAAACCGGCTGGCGTCGCGGAAGGTGGCCGAGCCCGGGTTGAGCGGCAACGAGGTGGTGCCGGTGATGCCCACGGCCGGATAGTTGTTGGCCAGCGTGGCCGGGCCGCGGAAATAGCCGGCCGCGCTCTGCCACGCCACCCGCGCACGCCAGCGGCCGTCGTCGTACCACAGCGACGTGTTCCAGGTGTAGCGCATCTCGCCCGCCGGCGCCAGCGCGGCGCCGGTGACCAGGTCGCGGAAGGCGCCCTCGACGCTGCTTGACCGCTGGCGCGCGTAGTTGGCGTCGATGCCGGTGTGGCGCAGCAGCCAGGGCAGGCCGGTGAACGCGGTTTTTACGGCCACTTCCACGCCGTGGCGGGTAATCGCCGGTCCGTTGACATAGGTGGCAAACGCATAGCGTACATCGCCGAGGTCGGCGCCGCTGGCGGGGTCCTGCACCCCGGCGCCGGCGAACGGCAGCGCGCCGGCCACCGCCACCCGCATCGGCGCGCCCACCCGGCCGCGCTGGCGAAACGCCGCCAGCGACAGCACCGTATCGCGGTTCGGATACCACTCGGCGGCCAGGTTGTCGTTACGGTTAGTCAATGGGCGCAGGCCGGGGTTGCCCATGGTGCCGCTGCATTGCAGGTCAGTTGCGGTCCCGGTTCCGGTCCCGGTTCCGGTTGCGGTTCCGGTTCCGGCAGCGCTGGTGCAGGTCACGCCGTTGCTGTACAGGTATTCCACCGGCGGCCGGGCAATGGCCTTGGCGCGGCCTAAGCGCAGCACCAGGTCGGGCGCCACCCACCACGCCAGGTTGAGCATGGGCATGACGTCAGTGACGCGGTTCTTCAACACGGTATTGCGCGTGACGGTACTGGTGGCGCCGGCGCCAACCGACTGCAAGGTCATCAGGCCGGTGGCGGCCACGCCGGTACGCACCACGCGCCAACCCAGGTTGCCGTCAAGCGTGCCGCCCAGCGGCATATCGTCAACCGCGAAGTCGGCGCTGGCATAGGCCGCGTCGATGCGTTCGCGCACGCCGGTGCGCGGCTGCTCGTACACGCGGCCATCGCTGCCGCGACAGGTGCGCACGCAATCGAGGTTGAAGTTCTGCACGCCGCTGGCGGCAATCACGCGGCGCACATCGATTTCGCTCCAGCCCGACAGCAGCGCGGTCGGCCGGTCGGGCAAGCTGTTGAAGAAGCCCACCGGGTTGGCCAGCAGCGCCTGGCCCACGATGTCGCGGTACGCCGCCTGCGGCATGACGATCAGGCTGCTGAGCACGTTCCCGGGTGTGCTGCTGAAGGTGGCGCCATAGCGGCACGGCGTACCGCCGGGCGCCAGCGAGGCGGGCGTGTTTTCGCACGCCTGGAAACTGCTGTTGAGCGCAGCGCGCGGCACCACCACGGCCGGCTCGTCCCCTGCGGGCGAGCGTACCGTGTAACCCTGGCCATTCCACACCGAGGTGCGGTAGTCGCGCCGGCTGGCGCCGAATTTGACCCATGACAGCCATGGCACCCACGCGGCGGTGGCGTAGCGCATGTCGAGCCGGGCCGTGGCTTCGCGCCGCGTCATCAGGCGCGGGTTAGCCTGGGTCAGCTGGGTGCTGACGGAGACCGCCGGCAGGCCGGGCGCGGAGGACTGCACCACGCCGTAGCGGCTGGGGTCGAGCTGCATGCTGGCCACGTCCGCCGGCAACGCCGCCAGCCACCAGCCGTCCGGGTCCAGCGCGACCCGGGTGGGGCCGCCGGCGAAGGCGAGATTGGTGCGCCATTGCAGGCGCGCCGTATCGGCCTTGACCAGGCCCGCCAGGAAATCGGCCTGGAAGCGGCCCGAGCGCCAGGCGCCGCCGGCCTCGTTGTAGCGCGAACGGCTCTCGATGCGGTCGTAGATCTGGTCGTTATTGATGCTGGGGTTGCTCAAGGTGTAGGCGGTAACGTGGTGGCTGGCGTCCACCGCCACCGAGCCGGGCACGATATTGGCCACCGTGCCGTCCGTCAAGCCCGGCCACCGGCCATCGGCAACGCCGCCATTGGCGGGCGTGGCATACCAGTAACTGCCGCTGCCGGGTACCGGTACGCGGGTCACGCCATCGCTGGCGGGCGTATCGGTGTAGCGGCCGGCGCCATTGATATTGATGCCGCCGGCCGAAAAGAACAGCTGGTCGTCGTCGATATGGCGCGTGGTGCGGGTGACCCGGGCGTACACCGACAACGCCTGGCTGACCTTGAAGTCGAGCCGGATATCGCCCGACCAGCGCCGCTCGTGCTGGCGCCGCACCTGGTAGCGCAGGTTTTGCGGCGTGTAGTCGTTCCACTGGTTCAGGCAGCTGAGCAGTTCGTTGCCGCGCTGGTTCTGGGCGCCTGCCCGGGCGCTGGCCGAGCCGAACATCGCCAGCTCGGTGGCGGTATAGGCGGGAAAGGCGGCGCGGCAGTCATCCTTGCTGGCAGCGTTGGCGGCGCGGGTGACGATGTCGAGAGGACTGAGCGAATCGACCGTGCCGCCACCGGCGCGCGCCCAGCGCTGCAACGGCGCGGTGGCTGCCGGATCGGTGGTGGAAACGGTGGCGGGCTGGAAGCTGAAGGTTTTCTCCGGCGACTGGTCGAAGTCGATCAGCCGGCTCATGCCGAGGTCGCGGTTCGACACCGACATTGTGTGATTTTCGTTACGCGCGCGGGCGCCGCCGAGGTTGACGATCACGCCCAGGCGCTGGTCGAGGAACTTGTCGGCAAATACAAAATTCACATTGGGCGTGGTCTTGCCGTTGATCGAGTTCTGCTGGCCGGCCAGGCGCAGCGACACGTGGCGGCGCTCGAAATCGAGGCCGTTGCGGGTGCGGATCACGATGCTGCCGCCCAGCGAGCCTTCGGTCATGTCGGCGGTGGCGCCCTTGACCATGTCGATACTCTTGATCAGGTCGGTGGAAAGCTCGCGCAAATCGACGCCCCGCCCGCCGCCGCCGCCGTTGAGGTCGGAGCCGCCACCGGTCTGCACGCCGACGCCGTCGATTTCCACCCGGGTGTAGCCGGCCTGGCTGCCGCGCACGTTGACGGTGATGCCCTCGCCATAGTCACCGCGCTCGAGCGTAACACCGGCGATGCGCGAAATGGCCTCGGCGGCGTTACGGTCGGGGAAAGTGCCGACATCTTCGGCCGCCACCGCATCGAGCGCGGTGGCGGCGTGCTTCTTGCGGTCGATCGAGGTTTGCTGGCTAGCGCGCACGCCGGCCACTTCCACGATCACCGGTGCGGGTTCGGACGCGGTTGACGGTTGGTGAATGGCCGGACGCTCGATCAGCAGGCTGCCGCCCTGGCCGCGCACGACCAGGCCGGTACCGGCCAGCAGCGCCGCCAGTGCCTGCACCGCCTGGCCAGGGCGATAGGCGCCCAGCAGGGCCGGCGTGGACACGCCGGCCAGGTCGTCGCCACTGGCCAGTACCCGCACGCCAAGCTGGCGCGCCAGTTCCGGTACGGTGGTGGTGGCGGCGCCAGCTGCGACGTTGAGCGGGCGCTGTGGCCCGACTTCGGCCATGGCGGCTGGCGCGGCCAATGCAGCCAGTACCTGCAGCACGGAAGCGGAGCGCCACGCCAGGGAAACCGCCATCGTCAAGCCGCGCCTTTTCATTTCCGCAATGTAACGCACCCCCCAGCCGGTCACAACGGTTTTCATGGTTGCGCTACCGAAAACAACAACATTGCTCGACAAGTTGACTATTACGCTCCTGCCCGGTTTGCAGCGGTAACTTGCATTTTTACTGAGGTAACGTACACAGGCCCGCGCGACGGGCTCATAACCATAGCCAATGGAGACAACCCATGAATGTACGCATCGCCTCAGCCGTATCCATCCTGATCGCAACGCTTGCGGCCGGCACGGCCAACGCCGCAAACAAGCAGATCGAACGACTCAATCGCGGCGCCGTGGCCGTCACGTCGGGCAACGGCGTGTTCGTCAGCTGGCGCCAGCTGGCCACCGACGCCGCTGGCACCACCTTCAATGTCTATCGCGACGGCATCAAGATCACTGCCACGCCGTTGAATGCGCTCAATTACAGCGACAGTGTCGGCAACGCCGGCAACCAGTACGTGGTGCGTGCGGTAGTGGGCGGCGTGGAACAGGCCAGCTCGCAGTTCAGCGCCGGCGCCACCTGGAGCCAGCCCTACAAATCGATCCCGGTGCAGGCGCCGGCCGGCGGCACCACACCCGACGGTGTGGCTTACACGTATGAGCTTAACGACGGCGCGCCCGCCGACCTCGATGGCGACGGCACCTATGAGATCGTCGTCAAGTGGCAGCCGACCAATGCCAAGGACAATTCGCAGTCCGGCTACACCGGCAACACCTATCTCGACGCGTATAAACTCGACGGCACCCTGCTGTGGCGCATCAACCTGGGCAAGAACATCCGCGCCGGCGCCCACTACACCACGTTCCTGGCCTACGATTTCGATGGCGACGGCAAGGCCGAGGTGATGGCCAAGACTGCTGACGGCACCGTCGATGGCCAGGGCACGACCATCGGTTCGGCCACCGCCGACTACCGCTCCAGCGCCGGCTACATCCTGACCGGGCCGGAATTCCTCACCGTGTTCAACGGCCTGACCGGCGCGGCCATGAACACCGTCAACTACCTGCCGGCACGCGGCACGGTGTCGAGCTGGGGCGACAACTACGGCAACCGGGTGGACCGCTTCCTCGGCGGCGTGGCCAACCTCGACGGCGCCCGCCCGAGCGCGGTGTTTTCGCGCGGTTACTACACGCGCGCCGTGATCGCGGCGTGGGACTGGCGCAACGGCAACCTGACCAGCCGCTGGGTGTTTGATACCGACGTGGCCGGCAGCGCGGCGCGCGGCCAGGGCGCGCACTGGTTCGCCACCGGCGACGCCGATGGCGACGGCAAGGACGACATCGTGTATGGCGCGGCCACCATCGGCAGCAACGGCCAGCTGCTGTACACCACCGGCCTCGGTCACGGCGACGCCCTGCACTTCGGCAAGTTCGACCCGAACCGCAGCGGCCAGCAAATCTACATGGTCCACGAAAGCCCGAGCAGCTACGGCGCCAACGGTTCCGGCCTGCACGACGCCGCCACCGGCGCGCTGATCTGGGGCGCCAGCGGCTCGAACACCGACGTCGGCCGCGGCGTGTGCTTCGATATCGACCCCAACCACGCAGGCGCCGAATGCTGGGCCAGCCGGGGCGGCCTGCACACCGTCACCGGCACCCAGCTGAGCACCAGCGCGCCCGGCTCGATGAACTTCGGCGTGTGGTGGGACGGCGACCTGCTGCGCGAACCGCTGGGCAGCACCATCGTGCAGAAGTGGAATCCGGCCACGTCCAGCATGAACAACCTGCTCGACCTGGGCGCCTATGGCGGCGCCACCAATAACGGCACCAAGGCCACGCCGGTGCTGACCGCCGACCTGTTCGGCGACTGGCGCGAGGAAATCGTGGTGCGCAACAGCAGCAACACAGCGCTGCTGGTGTTCAGCACCACGATTCCGACCACCACGCGTATTACCACGCTGATGCACAACCCGCAGTACCGCAGCCAGGTGGCGGGCCAGAACGCCGGCTACAACCAGCCGCCGAACCCGAGCTTCTACCTGGGCCATGGCGCCACCTCGTTCCCGCAGGAACCGGTGCAGGTGACGGCGCAGTAAGCGTTTGATACGGCGCGTGTTTTGCAGGCTTGAGGTTGCTTGACGGTCACAAGCCTGCGCCCTACGATGGCTGGTTGGACATCGAACATCGCGTCGTCAAGCTGGAGGAATTTGCTGCGGTTATCGGAGAAAGGCTGGCGCGGATCGAGGCGCGCCTTGATCAGACGGCCACCAAGGCCGACCTGTCCGACCCGCGTGCAGCATTACGGGCGGACATCCACAGTAGCGCCAACGACACCATCCGCTGGATCGTTGGCATGAGTATCGGCCTCGGCGTTGCCGGTATCACCACCTTCGTGCTCAACAACGCCACACCAAAAGTACCGCCGGCACCTGGCGCACCGATCACCATCTACACCCAGCCCGCGCCAGCCACGGTGCAAGTACCGGGACCGGCCGCGCCACGGCAACCGTAGGTTTGCTCCGCTACACGGTCGCTGTCGCCAACTGCAAATCCTCGAGCGAGGCCGGCTTGGTCAGGTGCAGGTCGAAACTGGCCGCATACGCGCGTTCCACGTCTTCCTTCTGGCCGTAACCGGTCAGCGCCACCAGCCGCACCGCCCTGCCGCCGGCTTCGGCCCGAATCGCCCCGGCCAGCGCGTAGCCGTCCATGTCGGGCAGGCCGATGTCGAGGATGGCCACCTGCGGCATGTGTTCGCGCACGGCCGCCAGCGCTGCCGCGCCGCTGTGGGCCGTGCGCACGGTGTGGCCCATCAGGGTCAGCAGTTCGGCGCCGGCGTTGGCGGCATCGACGTTGTCGTCCACCAGCAGCACGTGCAACGCCGCCTGGGCCGCACCGGCGCCGCCCGGCGCCACGGCTTCGGGCGGCGCCGCCAGCGGCAACACCACCTCGAAGCGGCTGCCCTCGCCCGGGCCGGCGCTGCTGGCCGTGACCTGGCCGCCATGCAGTTCCACGATCTTGCGCACGATCGCCAGGCCGAGGCCGAGGCCGCCGGTGCGGCGCGCCAGCGATTGCGGCGCCTGCTGGAACGGTTCGAACACGCGGGCCAGCAGCTCGGTATTCATGCCGATGCCGTCGTCGCTGACCACCAGCCGGGCAACGCCCTCGGCCGCGTCGGCGGTCAGCGCGACGTGCGTGGCGGTGCTGCCGAAGCGCGCGGCGTTCGACAGCAGGTTGTTCAGTACCTGGGTCAGGCGGCTGTCGTCGCCCTGCACCCACACCGCCTGCGGCAGGCTGGACGACACCGGCTGGTCGGCCACCGCCGCCACCGCGTGCCGCACCACGTCGGCCAGGTTGAGCGGACGAACCTCGATTTGCAGCTTGCCGGAGATGATGCGCGAGACGTCGAGCAGGTCGTCCACCAGGCGCCGCAGGTGGTTGACCTGGCGCCGCATCACGCCGCGTTCGCGCCGGCTGGCGACGTCGTTGCGCAGGTCGAGCAAATCGAGCGAGGTAACGATGGGACTCAGGGGATTGCGCAGCTCGTGGCCCAGCACGGCCAGGAATTCATCCTTGGCGCGGCCGGCCTGGCGCGCATCGGCCAGCGCCGCCTGGTGGCTGGTGAGGGCCTGGTTGAGCGAGTCGAGCAGCAGTTTGCGCTCATGCTCGCGGGTATTGCGCTGGGCGTCGGCCAGCGCCAGCGCCCGGCTGATCTGTTCGACCTCGGTGATCGACGACGGCGACGGCGTGAGCGCAGCGCCCGACCCGAGCGCAGCGGCGTTCTGCTGCAAGGCGCGGATGGTATCGACCAGCCGCGCCGCCAGCAGCGATGCCAGCACCATCGCCACCAGCAGCGACACGGCAATCCCGGCGCCGTACATGCCCAGTCCCTGCATCGAGGCGGCAGTCAACTGTTCGGCGGGGCGGCCCACGACCGCGAGCCAGTTATAGTGCGACAAGGTGGTATAGGCCGTGACCATGTCGCGGCCCTCGGTGGTGCGGGCGGAGCCCACGCCTTCGGCGCCGTGCTGCGCCATCAGGTCGATCAGCGACGCACTGGGCGGCCCCCCCACGCTGCCATCCTGGTTGCGCGAGCGCGCCACCACCGCCTGGCTGCTGTCGCGGATCGCCGTCACGGCGCCGCCCAGCCCCTGCTGGCGGTCAAGCAGGCGCACCATGCGGTCGGGCCGGATCACGGCAGTCAATATATACAGTTTGCCCGATGCGGTGATCACCGGCACCCGCACCGGAAACGCCGGCTGGCCGCGCTGGCCGCGGGCGATGCGGCCCACCACCGGCTGGCGCGTGGTGAGCGCTTCGCGCAGGCTGTCGGGATCGGCAATCGGCGCGGCTGGTGCGCCGAATTCCGTCATGGTGCGCAGCAGCGGCTTGCCGGCCTGGTCGATGAGGATCACGCCCAGCCATTCCGGCTGGGTTCTGACCAGCGCCCGGGCCACCTCGTGGAACGCGCGCAAGTCGCCGTCCTGCAGTTCCGGCGCCCGTCCCAGGCCGGTCAGAATGGCCACCGCGCCGTCGAGCTCGGCATCGGCGGCGCTGGACAGGGCTCGCGCCAAGTCCAGCATCAGGCGTTTTTGTTCACGCTGCTGGTATTCGCTGGCGTTGTGGATGCTCCACGCCCCCAGCAGCGCCAGCGGCAGCAGCCCGATCGCGGTGAGCATGATCAACAGGTGCCGCAGGGGCCAGGTACGCCGGGAACGAGGAAGCATGGAATCAGGGAGCACAAGGATCGAAAGTCGGTGCAGCAGTTTAACTTAAGATAACTGTTGTTGCACCCCTGCTTCGAGTCGCCCCCCCTCGTGCTCGTCGCCTCGGCGCGCAGCGGCGTCGCCCGGCAGCAAACCAGTGCGGGCATGGATGCTCGCGCGGGTCGATGGCATCGAGCTGACCGGCGGGCAGTCGGCACCCCGCAAAGCTTGTGGCGCCGCCACGAATGAATCTATAATGAGAATTATTCTCAACCATGGTGACGACGCATGACGGCATATCCTCCCGGGCAGCCACAATTGCACACGCTGTACGCCGAGCACCACGACTGGTTGCAGGCGTGGCTGCGCAACAGGCTGGGGTGCCTGTTTACCGCGCAAGACCTGGCGCAGGACACGTTTTTGCGCCTGGTCGTGCGGCCGCGCGAATTCGATGCCGGGCAACATCCACGCGCCTATCTCACCACCATCGCCAAGGGCCTGGTGGTGGACCACTGGCGCCGCGCCGAAATCGAACGGGTGTGGGTGGCGGCCATGCTGGAGCGTCCCGACGCCACGCAGCCGTCGGCCGAGCACCAGGCCATCGTCGTGGAAACGCTGATCGAGGTCGATCGCATCCTGGCCAGCCTGGCCGACAAGCCGCGCCAGGCCTTCCTGCTGGCACAGCTGCACGAGCTGACCTACGCCGAGATCGGCGCGCAGCTGGGCGTGTCCGAGCGCATGGTCAAGAAATACATGGCGCAGGCGATGTTGCACTGCCTGTCGGCGGGCGCCGCTTTCCGCGCCGCGCTGGCCTGACCGATGGCCATGCTCCGCCACGAGCAGGACATACCGTACGCCACGCTGGAACAGGCCGCCGAATGGTTTGCCGTGTTCCGTTCCGGCCGCGTCGAAGACGACGAGCGCCGGCGGTGGCAGGACTGGCTGGCGGCCGATGCCGGCCATCGCCAGGCCTGGGCCCGGGTGGAAGCGATCAGCGACGGTGTTGCCATCGCCCGCGAATCACCGCAAGCGGCCAGCGCCGCCCTGCATGCGGCCAGCTTGGTGCGCCAGCGCCGCAAACTGCTCAAGGCGATGGCGCTGGCAGCGGTGACGGTAGGCGCGGGCTGGCAGGTGGCGCGCCAGGAGAGCGTGCAAACGCTGGTAGCCGGCCTGGGCGCCGCCCACCGCACCGGCACCGGTGAAAGCCGCCAGGTGGTGCTGGCCGACGGCACCCGGCTGTGGCTCGATACCGATACCGTGCTCGACGAGCAGTACGACGACAGCCAGCGCCTGCTGGTACTGCACCGGGGCGTGATCCTGGTGCAAACCCATGCCGATACCGCGCACCCGGCGCGCCCCTTCATCGTGCACAGCCGCCAGGGTGCCATGCGCGCACTGGGAACGCGCTTCGCAGTGCGCCAGTACCACGGCAATACCGAACTGGGCGTGAGCCAGGGCCGGGTCGAGATCACCCCGTTCGACGCGCCGGCGCGGGTGATCGCTGCCGGCGAACAGACCCGTTTTACCCGGCACGCCATCGCCGCCGCCGACGCACTGGAACCGGCACGCCAGGCCTGGACCCAGGGCATGCTGATCGCCGAGGACATGCCGCTGGCGCAGTTCCTGGCGGAGCTGTCGCGCTACCGGCCCGGCCACCTGGGCTGCGACCCGGCGATCGCCGGCTTGCGCGTGGTGGGCGCCTTCCCGCTGCGCGATACCGGCCAGGCGCTGGCCATGCTGGAAGCGGCGCTGCCGGTGCGGGTGAAATTCACGCTGCCGTGGTGGGTGACGGTCGCCCCTGCATAAATATTTTCAGAAATTCGGTTCCCTTTTTGCCGCGTGGTTCGGAAAGCTCTGTGAAGACCGATATCCTCCTTTTCCGAAAGCACGCATGACTTATTTCGCTCCCCGTCCCCTGCTCGGCCTGCTGGCCGCCACCACCGCCACCCTGGCCTGCGCTGCCGATGCGGTTCCGCGCACCTACAACATTCCCGCCGGCCCGCTGAACGCCGTGATCGCCCGCTTCTCGGTGGAATCGGGCGTGTACGTGGCGGCCGACGGCGCCCTCACCGGCGACAAGACCAGCCCCGGTGTGCAAGCGACGCTGGCGCCGCACGATGCGCTGAACCGCCTGCTGGCCGGCAGCGGCCTGGAAGCGGTGTCGCAAGGCGCCGGCCGCTACATTCTGCGCCAGGGCGCGGCATCGCAGGCGGTCGCCCGTGCCGGCGCGCCGGCAGCCGTACCGTTGCCATCGCTGCCGGCGGTGACCGTCAGCGGCGAGCGCGAAACAGCGCTCGGCCACGTGGACGGCTACGTGGCCCGCCGCAGCGCCACCGCCACCAAGACCGACAGCCGCCTGATCGACAACCCGCAATCGGTATCGGTGGTGACGGCCGACGAACTGGCCGACCGCAAGGTGGAAACCCTGGACGAGGCGCTGCGCTACACCGCCGGCGTGACGCCGAACATGAAGCCGTGGGCGGTCGATGAATTTTCGATGTTGCGCGGCTTCGAGCTGGGCACGGCCGGCATCTTTCGCGACGGTCTGCTGACCTCGGGACGCGCCTACGCCGCGCCGATCGAACCATATGGCCTGGAACGCCTGGAAGTGCTGCGCGGCCCGGCCTCGGTGCTGTACGGCCAGTCGCCGCCGGGCGGCATGATCAACGCCGTGTCCAAGCGGCCGTCGGGCAGCGCGATGCGCGAAATGGGCATCGAATACGGCACCTACGACCGCAAGCAGGTCAAGGCCGACCTGGGCGGCGCCATCGACGACCAGGGCGCCTGGCTCTGGCGCGTGACCATGCTGGCGCGCGAAGCGGGCACCCGTCTCGACCTCGACCGCGACGACCGCGTGTTCTTCGCCCCGGCACTGACCTGGCAGCCGGACGCCAACACCCGCCTGACCTTGCTGGGCCAGTACCAGAAAGACGACCAGGCCTATGCCTGGCCCAACCAGCTGCAAAACCCGGGGCCACGCGGCCAGGTCGCGCCCAGCGTCAACCTGGGCGGGCGCGACAACCGCTGGAAGCGCGAGAATGTCGCACTCGGCTACGAATTCGAGCACCGCTTCAACGACACCTGGAGCGTGCAGCAGAATGTGCGCTACACCAAGTTGGATCGCCACGAAACCAATGTCTTCCCGCGCGTGCTGCAAGCCAACGGCACCATGACGCGCCTGTTCTACCCGCGCAGCTCGCACTGGCGCGGCCTGCAGGCCGATACCCGCGCGCAGGCCGCCTTCCGCACCGGCTCCCTCGCGCATAATGTGCTCGTCGGGGTCGATTACGCCGACAACAAGACCGTCGACCGTTTCCCGTACGCGATCTCGCCCATGCCGGCCCTGGATTTGTACAACCCGGTCTATGGCGACCGCCAGCCACCGGTGGCCTCAGCCAACCCGCGCAACGAGCGCTACCCGCTCAGGCAGCGTGGCCTGTATGCGCAGGACCAGGTGAAATGGGACCAGTGGGTGGTGACGGCCGGCCTGCGCCGTGACCGCGCCGACAACTCCAACACCCAGGAGCTGCCACGGGCCGGCACGGCCAGCCAGACCTACGACCAGTCGGCCAGCAAGACCACCGGCCGCGTGGGCGCGGTGTACCTGATGCCGTCGGGCTGGGCGCCTTACGTCAGCTGGTCAACGTCGTTCTCGCCCGAGATCGGCCGCGACATCAACAACAATCTGCTCAAACCCTCGACCGGCCGCCAGCTGGAAGCGGGCCTGCGCTACCAGCCGGACCAGGGCAATGTCAGCTACACGGCATCGGTGTTCAACCTGGTGCGCAAGAACGTCACCACCGCCGCCGCGCAAGACCCGGACGCGCTGGTGCAAAGCGGCGAAGTGCGCTCGCGCGGGCTGGAACTGGAAGCGCGCGCCGACCTGGCGCGCAACCTGAGCGTGGTGGCCCAGTACACCTACCTGGACACCGAGATCACCGAGAGCAACAACGGCGACCGCGGCCTGCCGCAGCAAGGCGCGGTCAAGCACAGCGCCTCGGTATGGACGCGGTACCAGCACAAGCTGAACGATACCTGGCTGGCCAATGCCGGCCTGGGCCTGCGCTACTACGGCAAGGCGCGCTCGTCGCTCGACTACGGCAACGTCAATCTTTCCAATCCGTCGTTCGGCATGCTGGACCTGGCGTTCGGGCTCGAGCAAAAGTCGTGGCGCTATGCGCTCAACTTCAACAATGTACTCGACAAGCAGGTACTGCTCGATTGCGACGGCACCTTCTGCTACCGCAGCGCCGAGCGCACCGTCAACGTGAGCGCCAGCTACCGCTTCTGATGGAAACCAGGGCGCCCGGCCTGCGCCAGCACATGGCCGGCCTGCACGCGTGGGCCGGCGTGCTGGCCGGCTGGCTGCTGTACGCGATTTTCATTACCGGCGGCATCAGCTACTTCCGCGAAGAGCTGACCCAGTGGCTGCGGCCGGAACTGCCGTCGCGCCCAACCGTGCTCGACCAGGCGGCGGCAGCGCAGCGCGCGCTGGCCACGCTGGCGCAACAGGCGGCCGGCGCCGAGCGGTGGCAGATCGACCTGCCCGGCCCGCGCCACAACGTGATCGACGCCTCGTGGGAAAGCGGTGACCACCGTGAACGGGCGCTGCTGTCCCCGGCCGACGGCGCCGTGCTCCATCCGCGCGCGACGCACGGCGGCGAATTCTTTTATTACTTCCATTTTTCCCTGCATTACCTGCCCGGCACGCTCGGGCGCTGGATCGTCGGCCTGTGCGCGATGATGGCGCTGGTGGTGCTGATCAGCGGCGTGATCGTGCACCGGCGCATCTTCAGCGATTTTTTCACCTTCCGCCCCGGCAAGGGCCAGCGCTCGTGGCTTGACGCCCACAACATCAGCTCGGTGCTGGGCTTGCCGTTTTACCTGATGATCGTGTATACCGGTCTGGTGACGCTGATGCTGACCTATATGCCGTGGGGCGCGGTGGCGGCATTCGGCCAGCAGCAGGCGCGGCCGGCGATGGCGCAGGCGATGCAGGCGCGATTCGAAACGCCGGAACGCACTGGCGTGATGGTGCCGCCCGCTCCCCTTGCACCATTGATGGCGCAGGCCACTGCGCGCTGGGGCGACGGCAGCATCGGCCGCGTGATCGTGACTCATCCCGGCGATGCGGCGTCGCGCGTGGCGATCGTGCGCGGCGATGGCGGCCGGATCTCGGTCGCGCCGGCGTATGTGCTGTTCGATGGCGCGAGCGGCGCCTTGCTCGACGAGCGCGCACACAGCGGGCCGGCGCTCACCGCCTGGGGCGCGGCCTACGGCTTGCACCTGGGGCGTTATGCCGATCCGGCGTTGCGCGGGCTGTACTTCGGCAGCAGCATGCTGGGGGCGGCGATGGTGGCGACCGGGCTGGTGCTGTGGACGGTCAAGCGGCGCAGCAAGGCCACGACTTCACTGGCATGGCTGCGCTTTACACAGGCCGGCAATGCGGCATGCGTGGCGGGGTTACCGGTGGCAGTGGCCGTTTTCCTGTTAAGCAATAGGCTGTTGCCGCTCGGTTTGGCCAACCGCGAGCAGTGGGAGGTGCACGGTTTTTTCCTGTGCTGGAGCGCCACAGCCGTGTATTCGGGGTGGCGCGGCGGCGCGGCGGCCTGGCGCGGGCTATGGTGGCTGGGGGCAATGCTGTGGATGGCGCTGCCTTTGCTTGATGCGAGTCTGCCTAGCCTGCCTTCGAGCGCACTGTTTGTCAGCTTCGACACCGCGTTTGTCGCGGTTGGATTACTGTGCTTGCACCTGGGCTGGCGCACTGGCGCTACAACGCGGTAGCGCCTGTATCGGTGCAGTTCCGATCAGCTCCCGCTCCCCGCCGGAATGGCCTTCCGGCAAGAAACAGCTGAGAAGCAGCCGAGAAACAGCCGGGAAGCAGCCGACAAACAGCCGAGAAGCAGCATTAGTGGCACCTGGCACCGAGTGCGCCGTGGCGTGGCGCCATGTTCATCACATGTGCGCCGGTTTTGCCAGACACATTCCAGCCGCCCTCGCGCTCGAAGTCGTCGAGCTGAGCGTCCAGCGGTCCCGGTGGCGCGTCGCCGGCGTGCAGCCAGTGGTGCAAGATACTGAAATACATCTTGCCGATCAGGCGGTCGTCGTGCGCGGCCATCGGACCGACCATGCCAGCGCCGGCCTGGAACGGGGCAAAGCGCAGCCGCACGACGCTGTCGTCATGGCTGCCGCCATTGGCCGACAGGTGTACCTCGCCGCCAGTATCGATCCACAATACGTGCGCGCCAGCAAGGTCATCCGCTTCGGCAATCAGGCGGCGCAGTTCGCCGATGGTGGTGGGTGTAGTCAGGTTCATGTCGGTACTCCTTGTAGATGATCTCTCACATGCAGGAAGATTGTGCGCCTGCCCGAGGCCGGTTTGCGTAGGACGGACGCGTAGTGGCAAGTAGGAGTGGGGCAAGCAGCCATGTCGTCCATTGCCATCAGACGTACACATACATTTAAAACTTGCACAATTAAAATGGCTCTGAGACAGTATCAGCGTAACCTGCCAACTGCGTCCAAAACGGTCACTGCAATGACATCGATGCCCAGCATATTCATGCGTCTGCGCCGCCGGCATGCCAGGGGATGGTTATGGGCCGTGTTTTTGGTGCTCTGCCCGCCATGCGCCGCTGAGCAACTGGTGATCGACTATGTCATTTCCAACAGTCCCCAGCGCAGCGCCTGGCTCACCATCATCGACCAGTTTGCCACCGCCAATCCCGACATCGAAGTCATCAACAACGGCTTCCCGCAAGAGCAGTACAAGCGCGATTTCAGCGCCCGGCTCAGGGAGGGCCATGCTGACCTGGCGTTCTGGTACGCGGGCGAACGCCTGCGCGACGCCGCCGGCCACAAGCTGCTGGTGCCGCTCGACGCCGGCATGCTGGCGCTCCTGGCAAGCAAAAAGTTTTTGCCCGGCACGCTCGATGGCACCCGCATCGAAGGCCAGGTGTACGGCTTTCCGCTGTATTACTACGTGTGGGGTTTTATTTACCGCAAGTCGCTGTTCCGGCAACTGGGCCTGCAAGCGCCAGCCACCTGGGACGAATTCCTGCAAGTGTGTGCGCGCCTGCAAGCGGCGGGCGTGACGCCGCTGGGCCTGGGCGCACGCAACGCCTGGCCGGCTGCCGCCTGGTTCGACTACCTGAACCTGCGCCTGAACGGCGTGGCGTTCCATCGCAAGCTGCTGCGCGGCGACATCGCCTTTACCGATGCCCGGGTCAGGCAGGTATTCGATACCTGGGGCGCCCTGCTGCGCCGCGATTACTTCTTTGCTCCCACCATCGACCAGGAGCATGAACGGGTGCTGCCCTATATGTACCGCAACCGCGTGGGCATGATGCTGGCCGGCAGTTTCATCGCGGCCCGCTTTCCCAACGTCATCGCGCCCGACATGGGATTCTTCCCGTTCCCCGTGATGCGCCCCGCCCAGCCAGTCTACGAGGAAGCGCCGCTCGATGTGCTGGTACTGCCGGCGCGCGGCCGCCATCCCAGGGCGCGCAACCGCTTCCTGGCGTTCCTGGCCGAAGGCGACGCGCTGCGCCGCATCGCCGAGGCAGACCAGACCCTGGCGCCGCAGGCAGGCGCCACGTCACCGGCAGTGCTGCTGGGCGCGGCCACGGCCGCCGCCTGGCGCCGGGCGGCCGGCCACACCTACTTCTTCGACCGCGACGCCAGGGCCGACCTGGTGGCGCCTACCTACGACAACCTGCGCCGCTTCCTCGAGCCACCCCATGATACCGATCAGGCGGTGCGGCGGATCGAGGCGGCGCGCGAGAAACTACGCTAACCGGGACTATTCCGCAAACGTCTGCGCCACCAGGTTGCGCAACCACTGGTTGCCCGCATCCTGGCTGTAGCGCCGGTGCCAGAACAGCCGGCTCTGCAAGCTTGGCAGCGCCAGCGGCGGCCGCACGTAGGCGAGCTGGAACGGCGCGGCGGCGCGCTGCGCCAGCTTTTCCGGCACCGTCACCACCAGGTCGGTACTGCCCACGATATAGGGCACAGCCGTAAAGTGCGGCACCTGGAACGTGGTGGCCGCGCGCACACCGGCTTCTTCCAGCAGCGTGTTGATGCGGTCGTACGGGCTTTCGGACGACGCCACCACCAGGTGCTCGGCTGCCAGGAAGCGTTTGAGGGTGGGCGTGCCACTTGCCAGGGCGTGGCCCTGGCGGAACATGGTCACGTACTCCTGCTCGAACAGCCGCCGCTGGTACAGCGATGCCGACATGTCATCAAAAGCGCCGATGGCCAGGTCCACCCTGCCCGCCTCCATCTCGGTCTTGAGGTCGATGGCGCCGGCGCGCACGGTGCTGACCTGGACCTGGGGCGCGTGCCGGCGCAGCAATTCGATCAGCACGGGCATGAAATACACCTCGCCCACGTCGGTCATGGCCAGGCGGAAGTGGCGCGCGCTGGTGGCGGCGTCGAACGCCTGCGGCGGGTTGACTGCATCGGTAATGCTGGTCAGGGCGCCAGCCACCGGATCGGCCAGTTGCTCGGCAAACGGCGTCGGCTGCATGCCCTGCGCGGTGCGCACGAACAGTTCGTCATCGAACGTGCGGCGCAGCCGCGCCAGCGCATTGCTGACCGCCGATTGGGTCAGGCGCAGGCGCCTGGCAGCCAGCGAAATCTGCCGCTCGCGGTACACCTCAAGGAAGACCACCAGCAAGTTGAGGTCGATATTGCGGATGTCGATCATGTGCGGTTCCGGGATAGTGAAGGCCGGCCACAGGCTACCATTATTTACATCGCAAATAGTCTGTATTCATTCATTTACCTCGTAAAACCCTGTCCGGCGTTTTACAGTAGTGGCAAAAACATCACCACGGAGACCGCCATGACCGCCACCTACCAATCCGGCTTCGGCAACGAATTCGCCACCGAAGCCCTGCCCGGCGCGCTACCCGCGCACCGCAACTCGCCGCAAAATGCCGCCTACGGGCTGTATGCCGAGCAGGTGTCGGGCACCGCTTTCACGGCGCCGCGCAGCCACAACCGGCGCTCCTGGCTGTACCGCATCCGCCCCGCCGCCATGCACCAGCCGTTCCGGCGCCTCGACAACGGCCGCATCGTGGCCGACTTCGGCCTCGTCGAGACGCCGCCGAACCAGTTGCGCTGGGATCCGCTGCCCATGCCGGAGCAGCCCAACGACTTCATCGACGGCTGGGTGACGATGGCGGGCAATGGTTCGCCCGCGTCGCAATCGGGCTGCGCAATCCACCTGTACGCCGCCAACCGCGATATGGCTGGCCGCTATTTCTACTCGGCCGACGGCGAACTGCTGATCGTGCCGCAGGAAGGCCGGCTGCTGCTGCGCACCGAGCTGGGCGTGCTAGAGATCGCGCCGCAGGAGATTGCCGTGATCCCGCGCGGCGTCCGCTTCCAGGTGCTGCTGCCGGATGGCGCGGCGCGCGGCTATGTTTGCGAGAATTTCGGCGCCCTGCTGCGCCTGCCCGACCTGGGACCGATCGGTTCGAACGGCCTGGCCAATCCGCGCGACTTCCTGACGCCGTGCGCGCACTACGAGGATATCGAAGGCGACTTCGAACTGGTGGCCAAGTTCTGCGGCAACCTCTGGCGCGCCGCCATCGGCCATTCGCCGCTCGACGTGGTGGCCTGGCACGGCAACTACGCGCCGTACAAATACGACCTGCGCCACTTCAACACCATCGGCTCGATCAGCCACGACCATCCCGATCCGTCGATTTTCCTGGTGCTGCAGTCGCCAAGCGACACGCCCGGCGTTGACAACCTCGACTTCGTGATCTTCCCGCCGCGCTGGCTGGTGGCCGAGGACACCTTCCGTCCGCCCTGGTTCCACCGCAACGTGGCCAGCGAGTTCATGGGACTGATCCACGGCCAGTACGATGCCAAGTCCACCGGTTTTCGTCCCGGCGGCGCCAGCCTGCACAACTGCATGAGCGGCCACGGCCCGGACGCGCCGACGTTCGAAAAAGCCAGCGCCAGCGACACCAGCGTGCCGCACAAGGTCGATGACACCATGGCCTTCATGTTCGAGACGCGCCACGTGATCCACCCCACCGCCCAGGCGCTGGCATCGCCCCAGCTGCAGCCCGACTATGCGCAATGCTGGATGGGCATGCGCAAGCGCTTCGATCCAGTACCCGCCGACTTGTAAGGCTTCCGCATATACCGGCCGCGCCGACATGTTCAGTTCGACCACGGTGCCCTGCCCGGCGGCGCCGCCGATCTCGAGCGCGGCGCCCACGACCAGTTGCTGCCAGGCAAAGATACCGGTTTCCAGCCCGACGGCGGCGATGTCGTACCCGGGTAAAATTGCCTCTTTCGTACAAGGTCAGGCAAGAGTTTGAATCTGTGAATGGCGGAATTGGTCGAGACATCGCTGGATCTCGACAGCACCCGTTCTGTCGTCGCCTGAAAAATCCGCCGACAGCTGTAACCCCGCTCCGTTGTCTATGCAGGCGCGCGGTCCGTAAAATCCGCGATCGGCAAGATGTAGTCCGGATACCGTTCGCGCAAGCTGTCGAGTTCGGTCAAGGTGCCGGACAGGTGGCGCCGCACCCACTGCTGGGCGCCGGCCGGGTCGCCGGCGGCGATCGCTTGCGCGATGCCGGTGTGTTCTTCCAGCACGGTCCGGGCCTTGCCGTTGACGGGCACGTGCAGCCGCCGCAACCGGTCGAGGTTGCCGCTGGCGCCACGGATCATGTGCCACACGCTCATCAGCCGGGCCGCGTGGTACATGGCCTTGTGGAATTCCTGGTCGAACAGGATGAAGCCGCCGATATCGTCCGCCTCCAGGCATGCGCGCTGCTTGATCACGGCGCCCATCAACAGTTTGTTGATGTCGGCGCTGCGGGTGCTGGCCAGCCCGTGCACGATTTCCAGCTCGACCGATAACCGCAACACGTGGGCCTGGCGTGCCGAGTCGAGGTCGATGGCACGAACGCGCGTCAGATGCTGCGGAAAAATCTCCACCAGCCCTTCTTTTTCCAACCGCGACAACGCGTCGCGCACCGGCATCGGCGACAGGTCGAGCGCTTCGGCCACCTGGGTGCGCGACAGCGAGGTGCCTGGCTCCAGCGCCAGCGTGACGATAGCCTCGCGCAAATGTTCATACACCTGGGATGCGGCACTGCGCGAACGGTCGAGGTGGAACGAAGCGGTCAGGCGTTCTAAACTCATTATTGGGGGTAAAAGTTGGTCGCGTAGGCGCCGATTCTAGCATGGCGCCCCGCAGCAGAAGCCCCCCCGCGGCCAGGTCGGCGCAGATCGCCGCCAGCGGTGGCGATTCAACATTGCATGATGAAAGCGCCAAGTTTAGATGGCGTTCGAGCCAAAACCTGGGTTACACTCGACTTCGATACCTAGGATCCTAGCTCAACTTTCGTGGATTAAAACTCATATGCATCAATCAAAAACCCCGGTTATTACCGGAATGCAAGTTATCCCCGTCGCCGGCTACGACAGCATGTTGCTGAACCTGTGCGGCGCCCATGCGCCATGGTTCACCCGCATCCTGGTCTTGCTCAAGGACAGCTCGGGCCATACCGGCATGGGCGAAGTGCCCGGCTCGGCCGGCATCCTGCGCGCGCTGGAAAGAGCCGTGCCGCTGGTGGTCGGCACCGAGGTCGGCCGCTACAACCGCACCCTGAGCACCATGCGCGATGCGATTGCCGGCAAGGACAACCACCAGGTCACCAATGCCGGCGAACAGGCCGTGCTCAAGCAGCCGCACGAAATCAATCTGCGCCTGGAAAACGTGGTGACGGCAGTGGAAGCGGGCCTGCTCGACCTGCTGGGCCAGCACCTGGGCGTGCCCGTGTGCGAACTGCTCGGCGCCGGCCAGCAGCGCACCCACGTGCCGATGCTGGCGTACCTGTTCTACATCGGCGACCGCCAGCGCACCGACCTGCCCTACCTGGCCGGCGACGGCCAGCAAGGCTGGTACGGCCTGCGCCACCAGGAGGCGCTGACACCGGAAGCGATTGCCGACCTGGCGTCGGCCAGCGTGGAGTGCTACGGCTTCCGCGACTTCAAACTGAAGGGCGGCGTGATGCGCCCGGAAGAAGAAATTGCGGCCGTTGCGGCGATCAAGCAGCGCTTCCCCGACGCCCGCGCCACGCTCGACCCCAACGGCGCCTGGTCGCTGCAACAGGCGATTGCCGCCTGCCGCGGCCAGGGCCACGTGCTGGCCTACGCGGAAGATCCTTGCGGTCCCGAACACGGTTACTCGGGCCGCGAGATCATGGCCGAGTTCAAGCGCGCCACCGGCATTGCGACCGCCACCAACATGGTCGCCACCGACTGGCGCCAGATGGCCCACTCGCACCTGCTGGGCGCAGTGGACATTCCGCTGGCCGACCCGCATTTCTGGACCATGCAGGGCTCGGTGCGGCTGGCGCAACTGTGCCACGAATGGGGCCTGACCTGGGGTTCGCACTCCAACAACCATTTCGACGTCTCGCTGGCGATGTTTACCCACGTGGCTGCCGCCGCACCGGGAAAAATCACGGCCATCGACACCCACTGGATCTGGCAGGAAGGCCAGGAGCGGCTCACGCAAGAACCGCTGCAGATTGTCGGCGGCCAGGTGGCGGTACCGGACCGGCCGGGTCTGGGCATCACGCCCGACATGGGTCGGATCAACGCCGCCCACGAACTGTACAAGCGCGTGGCCGGCGGCGCCCGCGACGATGCCGCCGCCATGCGCTACCTGGTCCCCGGCTGGACTTACGATCCGAAGCAGCCGAGCTTCAAACGCTGATTTTCACACCATGGATGCCTTCGGGCAGTGCGGTGTCCACGCAGTTCACCGCCAACAACGCCGTCCCAAGGTGGTGATTTTATCTTCCACCGGTTCGATGGCGATCTCGAACTCCAGCCGGCCGGGCGGCGATCGCCGGAAATATGCGCGCGCGGTCCGGCGCGCGTCCAGCGCCAGGGTCGGCGACGCCGCGGGCGCAAAGCGGGCGCAGCGCGCGCGCAGCGCCGTCGCCGACCGCCACCGTCGTCGCGTCCGCGCCGATGTGCAGCACGGTGATTTGACCGGTATCGGCCAGCCGCGCGCGCACCGCCGCGACCTCGATGGTGCGGGCGTCGATGAAGCGGGCAAAGCCGGCGATCACGTCGATCTTGTTACGCACGGGCTGGACCTCTGGCCCTCATACGGGCTATGGATGCGGTCGATGCAGGCGTCGCGGTTGCGCACCGGCGTGGCCCAGTCGAACGCCGGCGGTGCGGCGGCAAAGCGGTAATCCGGGCCGTACCGGCGCATCGCTTCGGCAATGTGGGCGACGTTCCACATGACCTATTTGGGCACGCAGCCAACGTTGACGCAGGTGCCGCCGATGGCCCCGGCCTCGATCACCGTGCACTTCTTGCCGTGCAGGGCGGCGCGGTTGACCGAGGCGATGCCGCCGCTGGCGGCGCCGATCGCGATATAGTCGTAATGCTTCATCGATATCTTCTTTCAGGTTCAGAAACAGGCGCCGGGCTCAGGTTCTCGGGCCCATGGTCAGCACCATGCGGAACTTGACGTCGCCGGACTTCATGCGCTGGTAGGCTTCGGTCGCCTGTTCCAGCGGCATGGTTTCGATACGGGGGCGCACGCCGGCCAGCACGCTGAAACCAAGCGTTTTCTCGTTGTCGTAGGGTGTGCCGGTGATCGAACCGAGCACGCCGCGTTCGCCCACCACCAGCCGCCCGGAAGACACCAGCAGCGGATCCTTGTCCGCGCCCAGCATGACCAGCCGCCCGGTGGGCGCCAGGCCGTCGATCAGCGCTGTCACGGCGGCGGCGTTGGAGACGGTGGTCACCACCGCTTGCGCGCCGCCATGGGCTTGCAGCGCCGCCGCCGCATCCTCGGCCCGGCTGTCGATGTAGACGTGCGCGCCCAGATCGAGCGCGTCCTGTGCGATGTCGCTGCCACGGCCGATGGCCACGACCTTGAACCCCATGCGGCGCGCGTACTGCAGGGCCATGTGCCCCAGCCCGCCGATGCCCAGGATGGCGACGGTATCGCCTGCCTGCGCGCCGCTCTTCTTGAGCGCGTTGAAGGTGGCGATGCCGGCGCACAGGATAGGTGCGGCCTCCTCCGCGTCCAGCTGCTCGGGGATGGAGACCAGGCCGGTGGCGCGCGCGAGCATCATCTCGGCGTATCCGCCATCGCGGCTAGCGCCGACGAACGGCTGGTTCTGGCACAACTGGAAACGGCCCTGGCGGCATTGCGGACATTCGTTGCAATGCCCGCCCAGGCGGCCGATGCCGACCCGTTGGCCGACCTTCCAGATGGCCGGCGTGTGCTCGCCCAACGCGACGATGCGTCCGACCACTTCATGGCCAGGCACGCGCGGCGGTTGCAGCGCCGGGTCGGCGCCCTCGATGTCGCCGACGTCGGCGCCGCAAATGCCGCAGGCCTCGACCGCGATCAGGACTTCGCCGATCCCTGGCGCCGGCGTTGGCCGTTCGACCAGCTCGAGCATACCGGGACGGCTAGCCTGCATTGCACGATAAGTTTGTTTCATCTTCCTTACTCCTTCAGGTCATTAAAAAACGCCAACTCTCAAAGTTGCGCAAAACCCCCATCGACCACCACTTCCGCGCCCAGCATGTAGCGCGAGGCATCGCTGGCCAGGAACAGCACCGCTTCGGCGATTTCGTGCGCCGCGCCCATGCGGCCGGCCGGAATCCGCCCCCGCCATCTGGCGTTTGGTGTCCTCCAGCTGCGCCACGGTTGCGCCCTCCAGTTCGAAGATCGGCGTGTCGATCGCCCCCGGGCTGACGGCGTTGACGCGGATCTTGCGCGGCGCCAGCTCGGCCGACCACGAGCGCGCGAACGAGCGCACCGCCGCCTTGCTGGCCGCCAGCGCCGAGAAGCCCGGCATGCCGACCGCGTTGAGCCAGGCGGAGTTGAGCACCACCGCGGCACCGTCGCGCAGCAGCGGCGCCACCGCCTGCATCGAGAAGAACAAGCCCTTGACGTTGACCGCCATCAGCGCGTCGAAGCGAGCCTCATCCTTGGCTGCCAGCGGCGTCGAATACGCCATGCCGGCGTTGCCGAAGAAGATATCGAGCCCGGTGGCGCCGAAGGCCGCGGCGAGTTGCCGCGCCATGTCCCTCAGATCGGCCGCCTTGCGCACGTCGGCGGCGATGGTGACGACATCGCCGCCCAGCCGCGCCCGCGCCTGGGCCAGCCGCTCCGGGTCGCGCCCGGTGATAGCCACGCGCGCGCCTTCGCGCAGGAATAATTCGGCGGTGGCCAGGCCGATGCCGCTGGTGCCGCCGGTGATCAGCGTGGTCTTGCCCCTGAGCCTCATGCCGGACTCCCCACCGATACCGCCTTGGCATCGGCGCCGTGCTGGCTGCGCTGCCAGGCCCGCACCCCGAGCTCGGCCGCGTCGATGGCGCCGGCCACATAGCCGGGGAAACGCGGCGACCACTCGCTGGCGATGGCGCCCAGGCGCCCCTGCCACGGCCCGGACGCGGGCGCCGGCGCCGGGATGTGACCGTGATCGCCGCCGGCGTCGAGATCGGCCGGGGTGGCGGTCAGCGCGTCCTTCGACCAGTCCTTGATGAATTCGGCGCGCGGCGCGTCCGCCTTCGGCCCGAACAGGCGCGTCAGCTGGGCCCGGCAATGCGTCAGCAGCACATCTTCGGTGAGGCGCCGGCGCGTGCGCGCCGGCACGCCCAGGAAACCGAACAGGGCCGCGCTGCCGCCCGGCATCGAGGCGTCATGGATCTCGCCCAACGGCCCGCTGCCGCTGCGCGCCGAACCCGACAGGCCTTGCGCGCGCCAGAACGGCTCGTCGTAGATCGCGACATACTTCGCATGGGGCGCCATCCAGGTGCCGGTCGCGGCCCACGCCCGCGCCAGCGGCGCCGGCAGGGCCGGCTCGTACACGATGCCGGCGGCGGCCAGGCGCGGCGGCAAGGCCAGCAGCACGTGCGCCGCGCGCCAGGTCGTGCTTGCGCCGGCCCCGTCCACGCTCTCCACTTCGACATGGTCCGCCGTATTGCGCAAGCGCCGCACGGTCTGGCCGGTGACGATGCGCGTCGTGCGCAGCCTGCCGCGCAGCGCGTCGGTGAGCGCGTTCATGCCGCCGACCAGCCGCATCGATTGCGGCGCGCTGACATAGCCGCGCATGCGCACCGGCGCTTCGCCGGGCGCGCGCTCGTACAGCATGTCGCCCTCGTCGTACTGGGCGAAGCGTTGCAGCCCCATTTCGTCGACCAGGCGGTGCAGCTCGCGCTGCTGCTCCGGCCAGAACCAGGTCGGGCCCAGATCGAAACGGTCGAAACCGGCGACGGCCGCGACGGCCGCCGGCGCCGCGGCGCTGGCGATGCGGCCGCCGACCAGGCCGCGCGCCTCGAGCAGGACGACATCGGCCACGCCCAGCCGTTCCAGCAGGTGCGCGGCGTACAGGCCGCTCAGCCCGGCGCCGACGATCACAATGCTTGCTTGTTCCATGCTCAGCCTTTCAAAGTGGTGGCGGCCAGGTGCCGGGTCTTCAGGTAGACCGTCGCGCCGCCCGCGCCGGCGACGATGGCGGGCAAGGCGCCGCCGGGCAGGCGCATCCAGCTCCGGCGCGCGCAGGATTGCTGCTGCGCGATCACGTCGCCCTCCAGCACCAGCAGTTCCAGGCCGCCGTCCGCGTCGGCCAGCAAGGCCTCGTGCGGCGCCAGGCGCTGCAGGCTGACCTGCTCGGCCGCGTCCGCGAACAGCGGACAGACCTCGCGCCCCTGCTCCACGCGCCAATTGGCCGGATCGCGGGTATCGATGCGCACATGGCGCTGCTCGTGGGACGGCATCTGCTGCAACTTGACGAAGATCACCGCGCCCTCGCCGCTCGACGGTTGATGGCTCGAGCCGGGCGGATTGCGCAGGTACCAGCCGGCGGGATAGTCATCGCCGCCCTCGGAAAACGTGCCGTCGAGGACCAGGATTTCCTCGCCGCCCGGATGCAGGTGGGGCGGGAAAACGGACGCCGGCGCGTAGCGCACGATACTGGTGGCGCGGGCTTTCTCGGCGCCGATGCGATCGAGCATGATGCGCTCGACGCCAACCTGCGGCGACGGCACCCATTGGTACTGATGCGGCGCCAGGAACACCGGGCGCGAGAAATCGGCATTGATAAGCATGACAAACTTCCAGAGTTAAACAAAGGCAACCGCCGCCGGGCCTGAGGCCCGCCCGGCGGCGGCGGCCGGTGACGGCTTACTTGTTCGGCAGTTGCTGATACGCTTCCATCACGCGCGCCGAGTACGTGAGGGCCGCGCCGGTGTTGAGCGCGATCGCCACGCCCAGCGCCTCGGAGATTTCCGCCAGGGTCGCGCCGGCTTCCACGGCCTTCTTGGTGTGCACCGAGATGCAACCGTCGCAGCGGGTGGTGATGGCCACCGCCAGCGCGATGAGCTCGTGGATCTTCGGCGACAGACGGCCGGTCTTGGCGCCGGCGCCGTCGATCGCCATGATGCCGCGCATCACGTCGGGGCTCTGGGCGGCGTAGTCGCCAACTTTTTCCAGCAGGGAATCGCGGTAGGTGTTCCAGTCTTGCATCATGATCATTACTCCGTAAATTTAAATGGCTTGAGAGCGGGCGCCGTGCCGGCGCCGGCCATCCGTCAGCGCGGGCCTAGGCGACGGTGTACACCCGCACGTCCGGCACGGCTTCCATCAGCGGCATGGGTCCGACAACCACGTCGTTGTTGAACAGTGGGCTTTGCAGATACGCGTTGGCGTTCTCCACCGTGTCGAAGCCGTGCAGCACTTGCACATCTTCATCGCGGACCAGCAATTGCTTCGACTTCGCGCCGGCGATGTTGGACAGTAACGGCGCCTTGTATTGCTGATAGATGCCAGCGGCGGCAGCACGGTTGGCATTGGCGAATCAGTTACGGCCGGCCATCACGCCGCCATCGACGTCCCACACCGCGCCGGTGACCCACGAGGCCTTGTCGGACAGCAGGAAGGCGACCACTTCGGCCACATCCTGCGGCGTACCGACCCGGCCGATCGGATGGAAGCTATTGAAGCCTTGCAGCGCGCTATGCACATCCGCTTTCGGAATGAAGCCCTCGTAGATCGGCGTCTGCACCACGGCAGGCGAGACCGCGTTGACCCGGATTTGCTTGGACGCCAGTTCCATCGCCAGATGCTGGGTCAGCGAATGCAGGCCTGCCTTGGCCATCGAATACGCCGACGATGGCGTGGCGGCGATGGCCTGCTTGGCCCACATCGAACCGATGTTGACGATCGCGCCGGGGCGGCCGGCCGCCACCAGGTTGGCGGCGACCTTTTGCGTGATGAAGAACACCGCCTTGTTGAGCTTCATGTACTGGTCGTAATCGGCGGCGCCATGCTCGAGGAACGGTTTAGGGAAGAACACGCCGGCCGAGTTGACCAGCAAATCGATGTCCGGATGCTGCTCGTCGATCGTCTTCAGCAGCGTGGCCAGGCCGTCGTCGCTGGACAGGTCGGCGGTCAAGGCCCAGACCTTGCCCAGTGCCGACAATTCCTTGCGCGCGTCTTCGGCCTTGTCCGCACGGTTGCCAACGATTACTGCGCTGCCGCCTTCCGCCAGGACCATGCGCGCGGTCTGCAGACCCATGCCACTGGTGCCGCCGACGACCAACAGTTTCTTGCCTTCGAATTGCTTGCTCATATTGACTCCCTTGTATGCCCGTGCCACGGTCGGGCGCTGGTTAAGAAAAACTTCTGCGCAGTGATGAACTGCTGCGATGGAAAGAAGTTTGCGCTCATTGCGAGGTTGAAACAAACCAGATTAAATGTCAGCCATCAAAAGAAAAACTTTAGCTGCTAGCGCCGCCGGGCTAGAATGGGGTTGCCAAGCAAACAAACTCAATACCATGAAGACACCGATACATCTGAACGCCTTGCGGGCGTTCGAAGCGAGCGCCCGGCACCAGAGCTTTTCGGCCGCGGCGGCCGAACTCAATGTCACACCGGCGGCGGTCGGCCAGCTGGTGCGCACGCTGGAAGACTGGCTGGGCGCGCCGCTGTTTCATCGCAACCCGGGGGGCAAGGCGCGCCTGGTGACCACCGAGGCGGCCGAGCGCGCGCTGCCGGATTTGCGCGCCGGCTTCGACAAGCTCGTGCTGGGCCTGGAACGGCTCAAGGAAGGTTCGCTCAATGGCGTGTTGACGGTGACCGTCAGTCCGGCCTTCGCGGCCAAGTGGCTGCTGCCGCGGATCGATCGCTTTCAGTCGGTCTGCCCGGAAACTGATGTGCGGCTCGATACCAATCTGAAGGCGGTCGATTTCGTCTCGCAACGCATCGACATCGGCGTGCGCTACGGCACCGGAGACTGGCCCGGCCTGACGGCCGTCAAATTGATGGGAGAAGAGGTGTTTCCGGTCTGTTCGCCGGCCTTCCTGCAACAGCACCCGCAGTTACGGCAACCGGCGGACCTCGCGCGGCAAACGCTGATTCATGACCTGTCGATGGACGGCCACGCGGATTTCCCGACCTGGCAGGCATGGTTGGCCAACGCGGGCGTGCGCGATGTCCCGACCTCGCGCAGCATGAAGATCAACAACTCGGCCGCAGTGCTGCAGGCGGCGGTCGAAGGCCATGGCGTGGCGATGGCGCGCAGCGTGATGGCGCACGACGACATCGCCTCGGGGCGGCTGGTGCGCCTTTGCGGCGAGATCACGTTCGAGTCGCCGCTGGCCTATTACATCGTGTACCGACCCGAGTCGGCCGGCTTGCCGCGGCTGGTGACATTCCGGGGCTGGCTGCTGGCGGAAGCCGCCATGTAGCGGCGCCGGCCCGGTTCAACTCAGCGGGGATCGGACCCGGACTGCGGCTCGACCAGGACGCGGCCGGCAACGCCCGCCGGCTCGCCGGCCCGGCCCTCCACCAGCACGCTGAGTTGCCGCTCGCCCGCGCCGGCCGGCAGCGGCACCCGCAACGCGCCTTCGCCGTAGCCTTCCCTGGTGCCGATCAGGCGGCCATTGAGCCAGATCTCGGCGCGCCCCCGCAGCGCGGTGAAATGCAGCACGCCGCTGCCGTCGGCCAGCTGTTTGCGCGGCCGGAAGCCGGCCCGGTAGATGCGGAACGCGCCCTCCCGCGCGTCCTGGCCGCGCAGCATCGGTGGCTCGCCGCCTTCCCAGGTGTTCATGTCGAAGTCGGCCAGTTGCTGGCCCGGATCGGGCCGCGTGGCCGTCGCCGGTGAGATGCGCCAGTAGCTGACGACGGTGAACGGGGCCTCCGATGGCGGCTGCGTCGGCACCGGCGCGACTTTGCGCACCGGAATGACGAGGCGCGCAGGCGCCATGCCCGCCGCGCTCGCCTCGACCACCAGTTCGCCTTCGCTGTCGTCGTTGCTCTGGACGATCAGTTGCGCCAGGCCGTTGTACAGCTTGCGCGTCGGGCCCTTCGCGTCCTCGTGCGAATCGGGATCGCCGTTGCCGTGGCCGCTGGATTTGCCCGCGCCGGCGACCTTGAAGGTGATTTCGGCGCTGGTGGTCGGCACCGCGCGGCCGGCGGCGTCCACCGCGCGCACGGTGATCGGCATGGCGTCGCGCCCGCCCCCGCTCGATCAGGCGCGGTCCGGTTCCAGTGCGACGCGCCCTGCCGCCCCGGTGGGCTCAACCTGGGTCGCCGCGACCTCCTTGCCGCCGCGACAGGCGATCGCCCGCAGCGTCCCCGCGGCGTAGGAAACGTAGAAATAATGCATCCGGTACGGGTCGACCGCCTGCTCGCCGATCACGCGCCCGTTCTACGACAACGCCACCCGCTCGGCGTTGGACATGACCATGACGCGCACCTCCTGGCCCTCGCGTCCGCTCCAGTTCCAATGCGGGGCGATACGCACCAGCGGACGGTCCTTGATCCATTGCACCTGATGAATGTAGTACGCCGTCTTGGCGAAGCCGTTCATCTCGCAAGCCAGGTGGACCAGGCAGACACGACATTGGTCATGCGTACGTAAGGGAAATGGGTACATGCCGGACTGGAAGATGACAAGCGCCAGCGGCTGCTCCAGCTATACCGCCAGAGCAATGAAAAACGCGTGGATGAGTTCCCCAGATTCGACTGAAATCAGGGCGAAAAAAAACCGGCCTCGGCCGGTTTTTTCATAGGGTAGCGCATTTCGCATTGCCCCTAGTTGCCCCAAATTTGTAACATGGCTCATCAGTGAGATGTAAACCATTGAAAATAAAGGATAATTCTGGTGGGAAGTGCAAGTTTCGAACTTGCGACCCCTGCAGTGTGAATGCAGTGCTCTACCCCTGAGCTAACCTCCCGAAGCGAGGCGAATTATACGATACGTCCCAGTCAAAATGGAAGGGCCAACGTGAAAATTCTTCCGTTGTCCCTCACGCCGGCAACTGCGGCGCCATGGCGGCAGTCCAGATGCATTGTCCTTTGACAGCCTTGTCCAGCCCGGCCAGCGCTTCCACGTGCGCTGCCAGTTCGTCGTCCGAGGCTGGCAGGAAGATGATGTCGGCCATGGCCACCGGCGCCAGCAATTCGCTGCCGGCCGGTTTCACTTCTTCCACATCCATGCCCAGGCTGTTCTGGCCGCGTGTCATCGCCAGGTAGACGTCGGCCAGCAACTCCGAGTCGAGCAGCGCGCCGTGCAGTTTGCGGTGGGCGTTGGAGATGCCATAGCGGTCGCACAGCGCGTCGAGCGAGTTGCGTTTGCCGGGGTGCAGTTCTTTCGCTTGCACCAGGGTGTCGATCACGCTGCCGATGTGGCTGCTGAAATCCGGCAGGTTCAGCAGCTTGAATTCGTGGTTGAGGAATCCCAGGTCGAACGGCGCGTTGTGGATGATCACTTCGGCACCCTGTATGTAGGCGCGCAAGTCTTCGACGATTTCGTGGAAGCGTGGCTTGTCGCTCAGGAACTCGGTGGTCAGGCCGTGGACGTTGAGCGCACCCTCTTCCGAATCGCGGTCGGGATTGATGTAGACATGGAAGTTATTTCCCGTCAGCATGCGGTTTTCGAGTTCGACGCAGCCGATCTCGATGATGCGGTTGCCCAGCTTGGGATTGATGCCGGTGGTTTCGGTATCGAGTACGATTTGGCGCATAGTGTTTCGGTGATTGCTACAGACAAGCGGGCTAGTATAACAGGCCGGCCGGTTTTACTTTTTACTGGCGGCGCGCGCCACTTCGACGCCGCGGTTGGCCAGCATGTCGGCGCGCTCGTTGCCGGGGTGGCCGTTGTGGCCGCGCACCCAGCGCCATTCCACCGTGTGCAGCGCTTGCGCGATATCAAGCGCCTTCCACAGGTCTTCGTTCTTGACCGGTTCCCTGGACGCGGTTTTCCAGCCGCGCGCTTTCCAGCCGTGGATCCACTCGCTGATGCCCTTTTGCACGTACTGGCTGTCGGTGTGCAGCACGACGTCGCAGGGGCGCTTGAGGATGCTCAGCGCTTCGATCACCGCCTGCAATTCCATGCGGTTGTTGGTGGTGTCGCGCGTGCCGCCGCAGATTTCCTTCTCGGAGTTGCCAGCCACCAGGAATGCCCCCCAGCCGCCCAGACCAGGGTTGCCCTTGCATGCGCCGTCAGTAAAAATTTCGACCTTATCCATCCTGCTGTTCCCGTCTTTTGTTGGTTGCCGGCACGACCGCCGGGGCCGTTGCCGATTTCTTGGCCCACGCCGGGCCGATCAGATGCATGCCTTTCACGCGCTTGATGGCCTGGATGATATACACGCCGCCAAAGAACGGCCACCAGCGCGGACCGGCATTATCCATGAATGCATAGCGTTGCAGCCATTTTTCTGTGCGGCAGGCGGGCGCGTAGCAGCCGAGGTGGCTGTGGCTGTCGCCCATATTCAATAATTTTAGCCAGTCCTTCATGCGCGGCATGGTAATCAGCGATTCCGTGGGCGGCAGGAATGAGGCGCCACCCACGCGTCGCAGCACATGGCGCGCACCCCACAGGCTGGTGGGATTGAAACCGCAAATGATCACCTGCCCTTCGGGTATCAGCACCCGCTCGACTTCGCGCAGCACCTGGTGTGGATCGGTGGAAAACTCGAGTACATGTGGCAGCACCACCAGGTCCAGGCTGTGCGAGGCGAACGGCAGTTCGGTGAAATCGCAGGTGAGCGAGACGGACCGTGCCGGCGGCATGGCAAGCACCGGGGCAGTCATCGTGGCCATGGTGCCGGCAGGCGCGGACAGCGGGGTTGGCACGATGTTTTCCGGCCGTACCTTGCGGTCTACCAACCACTTGTTGGGCATGCGGTTGGCGGCCAGCGCATCGATTTGCGGCAGGCCGATCTGCACCGCGTTGTAGCCGAAAATATCTACCGTTAAATTATCAAGACACGTTTGTTCCCACGCACGCATGTACACACCGGCCGGCGTTTGCAGCCAGCCTTCCAGCGCTATAATGGATTGCTCCGAACCTGCTTTATCCATGTCCAGCCTTTAGCGATCCAATGACCATATCTTCTCAACAAGCTCTCAGTGTTCTTACGATTCCAGCGTTCAAAGACAACTACCTGTGGCTGATCCACGACGGCGTACATGCTGCCGTCGTCGATCCCGGCGAAGCCAAACCGGTCCTGGCCGCGCTCAAAGAACACGGCCTCAGGCTCACCGCCATTCTACTGACCCATCATCACGCTGACCACATCGGCGGCGTTCCCGAATTATTACAGCATTACCAGGTTCCCGTTTATGGACCGCGCAACGAGAGCATCGCCACCGTCACCCTGCCCATCGGCGAAGGCAAGCAGCTCGACGTGCCGGGCCTGGCGCTGCGCGTGAGCGTACTCGATGTGCCGGGTCACACCATGGGCCACATCGCCTACGTGCGCGCACCGCTCGATGCCGAGCCCACCTGGCTGTTCTGCGGCGACACCCTGTTTGCCGGCGGCTGCGGACGGCTGTTCGAAGGCACGCCTGCGCAGATGATCAGCTCACTTGGCAAGCTGGCCGCGCTGCCCGATGATACCAAGGTGTACTGCGCCCATGAATATACCCTATCCAACCTGCGCTTCGCGCGCGTGGTCGAGCCCGATAACGTGGCGCTGCAGGAAAGGGTAAAAGTAGAGACCGACAAGCGCGAGCACAACCTGCCCACCGTGCCCAGCACGATTGCGATCGAAAAGACCACCAACCCGTTCCTGCGCTACCGCGAACCGGCAATCGCCCAGGAATTGGTGAAGGCTGGCAAGCTCGACAAGATCGACACGCCGCTGGCGACGTTTACGGCTTTGCGCTTGTGGAAGAACGATTTTTGAGGTGACTGCAGCGAGGGCGGGAAAAGCCGCCTGTCAGCAGGATCCATGCGCCGCATGATTGCGTGCGGCGCACGCATCCCCGCGTGCGCGAGGATGGCGGATTGAAGGCTAACAGCTGAGCATACCGTTAGATTTCTTCGTACAGCGGCAAGGTCAGGAATTCGGCAAACTCGGTCGAGGTGGACATCTCTTCGAAGATTTGCGCGGCGCGCGGATAGGTCGGGCCGTCGCCACCGGGCGCATCGCGCTGCACCTTGGCCAGCTCTTCCGGAATCATCGCCCGCACCATGTCGGCCGTGACCTTGCGGCCGTCTTCCAATACGCCCTTGTCGGAACGGATCCATTGCCACACTTGCGAACGGCTGATTTCGGCCGTCGCAGCATCTTCCATCAGGTTGTGGATCGGCACGCAGCCATTGCCTGCCAGCCAGCTGCCGAGGTAGTGGATGCCGACATTGATGTTATAGCGCAGGCCAGCCTCGGTAATGGGCGCTTCGGGCTTGAAGTCCAGCAGTTGTTCACGTGTGACTTCGATGTCGGGACGTTGCTTGTCGATCTGGTTGGGTTTGTCTCCGAGTACCTTGGTGAATTCGCCCATCGCCAGTTCGACCAAACCAGGGTGTGCGACCCATCCCCCGTCGTAGCCGTCGGTGGCGTCGCGCGCCTTGTCGTTGCGGACGCCGCCCATGGCAACATCGTTTTTCGCCGGATCGTTCTTGATCGGAATCAGCGCCGCCATGCCGCCGATGGCCGGGGCGTTGCGCTTGTGGCAGGTCTTGAGCAGCAGCAGCGCGTAAGCGCGCATGAACGGTGCGGTCATCGTCACCTTGGCGCGGTCAGCCAGGCAGAAGTCCTTGTCCAGCTTGAATTTCTTGATGCACGAGAAGATGTAATCCCAGCGGCCTGCGTTCAGGCCCGAGCTGTGTTCGCGCAGCTCGTACAGGATCTCGTCCATCTCGAACGCGGCCAGGATGGTTTCGATCAGCACGGTGGCCTTGATGGTGCCCTGCGGCAGGCCCAACTCGCTTTGCGTCATGACGAAAATGTCGTTCCACAGGCGCGCTTCCAGGTGCGATTCCATTTTCGGCAGGTAAAAATATGGGCCGGCGCCACGCGCCAGTTGCTCCTTGGCGTTGTGCACCATGAACAGGGCGAAGTCGAAGATGCCGCCGGAAATGCGCTTGCCATCGACCAGCACGTGTTTTTCATCGAGGTGCCAGCCGCGCGGTCGCACCACCAGCGTGGCAACCTTGTCGTTGAGCTTGTACGACTTGCCGTTTTGCTCGAGCGAGATGGTGCGCCGTACCGCATCCTTCATATTGATCTGGCCGGTAATCTGGTTATCCCAGTTGGGCGTATTGGAATCCTCGAAGTCGGTCATGTAGCTGTCGGCGCCCGAGTTGAGCGCGTTGATCACCATCTTGCGTTCGACCGGGCCGGTAATTTCCACGCGGCGGCATTCGAGCGCGGCGGGAATCGGTGCGATGGTCCAGTCGCCGTTGCGGATTTCTGCAGTCTCGGGCAGGAAATCGGGGCGTTCGCCGGCGTCCAGACGCTTGGCGCGCTCTACCCGTACGGCCAGCAATTGCTGGCGACGCGCCTCGAATTCGCGCGTGAGCTTGACCACGAGGCTCAACGCCTCGGTGGTGAGGATGGCTTCATAACCGGGTTTGATGTCACCGGTAATTTCCATGCCCTGGGGCAGATTAAGAGGTTGAGCAGAAGGCAGCGTCATGTGCGAGATCTCCAAGAGAAAAGTTAACTTCCATACCAAATTATAAGCATCGCCACTGTGCGCACGCCGGTTTCTTTTTTAGTGTGTCGGCTCGGTGACACCATGGCTTTTTTTCCAGTATATTCACTCTTTAGTTACGCAAACGAGACTAAATATCACTTCATCCATGCGTTTTTGTCACAGATAGAAAGTTCACGATGGGCCAGTTCAGACAGATTTCCACCTTTGTCGAGGTCGTGGCCAGGGGCAGCCTGTCGGCTGCTGCGCGCGCGGAAGGCATTGCGCCGGCCATGATCGGCCGCCGGCTCGATGCGCTCGAAGCGCGTCTCGGCGTCAAATTACTGCAACGAACCACGCGCAAGCTGGCCCTCACCGACGAGGGCACGGCATTTCTCGAGGATTGCCAGCGCATCCTGGCCGAGCTCGAGGAAGCCGAATCAGCCGTGGCCGAGCGCAGCGCCCGCGCCACCGGCCACCTGATGATCTCGGCGCCGGCCGGTTTCGGCCGCCAGCACGTGGCGCCATTGCTGCCGTCATTCCTGGCCGAGCACCAGGACCTCACCGCCACCCTGAACATGACCGACCGCGTGACCGACCTCGTCGGCGAAGGCATCGATGTGGCGATCCGCATCGCCAGCCTGGCCGATTCCAGCCTGGTCAGCGTCAAGCTGGCCGACAACGAACGGGTGGTGGTGGCGGCGCCCTCCTATCTCAAGCGCCACGGCACGCCGGAAACCCTGGCCGACCTGGCGCGTCACAACTGCCTGGCGATCAGCAGCGAAGGGAGCCAGCGCGGCTGGACTTTTCGGGAAAACGGCAAGAACGTGGTGCTGAAAGTGGGAGGCAATATGGGCTGCAACGACGGCCAGGTGCTGCACGAATGGGCGCTGGCCGGCAAGGGGCTGGCGTGGCGGTCGATGTGGGAAGTGGGCAGCGAGATCGAAGCAGGCAAATTGCGCACGGTCCTGGCCGACTTTGCGGCGCCGGGCAACGATATTCACGCGGTGTTCGCGCAGCGCCGGCATTTGCCGCTGCGCGTGCGGGCGTTCGTGGATTTTTTGCGGCGGGCGTATGCGCAGCCCGACTACTGGCGGCGTAAACCTGCGCAGCATTGAAGGAAAGACAGGCTTTACCGCGCAGACGTGCAGTTTGCCAAACGTACAGACGAAAAAAAATCCTCGGTTACCGAGGATTTCTTTATTTCGTTAGATCCAGCGTATTACAGAGGCTGAATGTTCGAAGCTTGCTTGCCCTTAGGACCAGCGGTCACTTCAAAAGAAACGCGTTGGTTCTCTTGCAGCGACTTGAAGCCTGCCGACTGAATCGCCGAGAAGTGAGCGAACAGATCTTCGCCGCCTTCGTCAGGGGTGATAAAGCCGAAGCCCTTCGAATCATTGAACCATTTTACGATACCAGTTGCCATTACAATTCCTATTTCAGTTAAGTTGGGCTTGCGCCCGTGATATCGTTTGAGGCAAGAAAGA